>OIYO01000012.1_pt1 | contig 205384 bp, 180 predicted proteins | sample 1588191 | NCBI WGS metagenome assembly OIYO01 (sample SAMN03283275) | human gut metagenome | biome: human-associated habitat; material: feces | host: Homo sapiens | place: Peru | collected 2012 | reverse complement strand
TGTCTGTGTCAAGCGAATAATCTTTTTTTGTTATCAGCTCTCCGTAAGCCTTTTTACAACCGTTGGAATATTCTTTGAACAACGGTAAATTAGCATCATCGCCCATATATTTTGCAATCTCGCACATAAGAGCAAGAATATATGAAGTATAAGCGGTTGATTCCTCCGGATTTGGCATAACGGTATTTTTCCAATCATTTGGAAAAACATCTTTTGGCTCCGCCCATTCGCCATAGGATTGACCAAAGTTTACGAAATACTTGCTGTTTTTGCTTGAAAGCCGAATGTTATGCTTTAGCGGGGTCCACTTTCCGCAACGAGAAATCATAAATTTTGCATATTTCACCATACCGGCGTAATACCTTTTGATTAAGTAATCGTCGTTGTAAATTTTCCAAAAACGATAGGGGATAAGTACACCCACATCAGACCAACCGACAGAGCCGTTCATCCACGACATAAAAAAATCAACACCGCCGTATGGAACGATTTGAGGCAGCTTGCCATCCTTTTGTTGCCAATCAAATACATCACGAATGTATTTTTCGCTGAATGTGGCATAGTCAAAAAGATAAGCCGCCGTGTTAAAGAAAATCTGTGCGTCGCCTGTCCAACCGTGTCGCTCTCTTGTAGGGCAATCGGTAGGCAAATCCGTACTGTTGGATTTTGTTGACCATTTTGTTGCAGTGACAAATTTGTTGAGCAACTCATTTGATGACTCAAAAAATCCGGTTTCCTCCATATCGGAATAAACCGCTATTGCTGTAAACCAATCGTCAGACATTTCAATTTCCGTGTCAATTTCCATATATTGAAATCCGAAAATTGCAAAGTTTGTTTTGTATTCGTTCAATCCGTCTTTGCAAATGTATTTTATTGTTTGCAAAGGAGTGGTAATTTTTTTGTTTGAACATTGAATATTTTTCAGCGTCAATTCGCCGTTATCGTCAAGCATTTCGCCAAAACGAAGCGTGATTTTCTGTCCCTTTTTTGCATTGATTTTGAACGATACATAACCTGCAAAGTTCTGCTTAAAGTCAATGATTTTTTTACCGCTCGGCGCAGTTGTCATTTTACCCTTAAAGGTTTCCTTTTCTGCAATCGGAACATTGTTTGAAGCTGACGGAGCAACTGTGTATGAGGTTTCTTTTGCCCTTGATGAATATGCAGGTTTTTTGTTTGCATCAACAATTTCACCGTCCTTATTATCGGCAAAACGTACAGGACCGTCATTCGACCAAAGCCAACTGCTATCTGTGATTACGGTATCGGTTGAGCCGTCAATATATTGAATTTCAAGCTGTGCAAGTATTTTTGTTTCGCAACCGTATTGATTCTTTAATCCCCATGCACCGCACGAACCTCTGTACCAACCGTCTGCCAGGTCGATGTTGATTATGTTCTTTTCCTTGATTAAATCTGTAACATCATAGGTTTGATATTGCACACGCTTGCGATAATCGGTTACACCGGGTGCAAGAGGCATAGAAACCTTTTTGCCGTTTATGTATGCAGAATAAATGCCGCAGGCAGTTGCATAAAGTCGTGCAGATTTTACATTTTTCTTTGCACCAAATTCCTTTTTGAAGTAATCAACAGGAAAACGGTCAGCCTCCGGCTTGTTTGCGGTTGCAACAAAATTTATGCCGGAAAGGAAAAACGATTTTTCAATTTTTTTCTCCTTTTCATATCCTTTTTTGTCCACCTCATAGTTGCCTGTTATCCATTTTGCAGACCAATTTTTGATTCCGTATTCAAAGAAGTTTTCTTTACTGAATTCGTCCTCTTTGTCGTTTTCATCCCAAAGCCTGATTTTGAAAGTGACCCTTTTGCCTTTTTCAAATTTTACCGGAACAACGGCACGCATAGAGCTTGACATCACCTTACCGCTGTCCCATTCATCTGTGATGATTTGATACGCAGTTTGAGTTACACCGCCCTCGCAATTCCACATAATTCTTGGGTTTTCTATGTCAATACCCAAAGGATTTTTTAGGTATTCTGTTTTAATATTAATTGCTTTCATTCTTAATTACCTCTTTTAGTTTGTTTTCAAAAACAGGCGTCCACCACTCCAAATATCCTGCCTGTGTCGGATGAATGGAATCAGCCATATAAAGTGATTTCTGTTCATCGGTTATATTATTAAAATCAACATCGTTCCACATATCAATAATTTCAATATTCCACTTTTTTTGAATTTCCAAAAGCAGATTTACCATTGCCTGATAATTTGCGCTGTCATATTTCGGATTTGTATAAAACACAACAGGACAATCCCATTTATCCTTGGCATAAGCAATTATATATTCAATCGCTCCTGCAACGGTTTTTGTATCAAAGTCATTGATGTTTACTGAATTGTTGATTTCGCCCAATGGCTTTTTCTGTGTTGCATCATTGGTAGATAACTGACACACAAATATATCTGCATTTTGCGTATCAATTTTTTTTAGCCTTGATATATAGGAATCAATTCCCTCATCAACAAGGGTTGTGCCTGAAACAGCTTCCTTAATGATACTGCAATCATTCATTGCACCTATATAATCTGCAAATGAAACACCCATTGATGAAGCACCGTAAGTTACCGATGAGCCGAGAAAAACAATATTCTTGTTCTTTAAAGGACTATTTCTTTCAACTTCTATTGTATCAAGTGCATATTGTTCAGCATTTCCCGCAAGCGAGGCGGTTTTATAATCGTGCAGTTTTACAAACGGACCCCAGCTCCACTGATAACCGCAAAAGGCAAGCCATGCTATTACAAATATTAAGATTGAAAAAACATTGCTGACAAGCTTTTTTCTATTACTCACTTATTTCGCCCTCGACTTCCGCTAAACCTTTTCTTTCCTTGATTTCTGCCTGCTTTTTCTCTATACCTTTTTCAACATTGAGGAATATAAGAAGAACAACAAGTATAATACCAGTAAAGGTTTCAAGTCCTACAAATGAGAAAGTAATTGCATTTTTAACTGATTCGCTTTGCTCAGCAGCAACAGTCACTCCGTTTACAAGTGATGGTGCTTTTGCAAGCAGCATATTGAAAAGTCCTGTAACAACGCCTACAATCGAAACTGCAATAATGTTATATATGGACATCGCAATTCCGTCTACTCTGAAATTATATTTCCATTCCATATGGTCAAGCACATCGGCAAAGAGTGCCATAAACACATAGGAACAAGGCAGACCTCCAATATTTTTTATAAACTGACCGATTAATACAACAACCATATTTGTAGGGCAAATCCAGCAGATAAGACTGCCTAAAGCATAAAGAACAAAACCGGCAGCAGTAAGATTGCGTTTTCCGAATTTTTTAGCAAGCGGCCAAACAGCAAAGATACCGATGCCCATTGGAATACCGCCGATAACAGAAAGCATTGTCTGTGTTTTTCCGTCATTATATGTACCGAGAACATAATTGCAAAAATAAACAAGTCCTAAATTCTTAAACTGTGCACCGCAGGTGTATATAAGGAAATATACTAAAATTAAAACCATATATTTGTCTGTGAAAATCGCTTTTAACAGATTTTTATACGGGATTTTTTCTTCATACTCATTATCTTCGTTTTCAAGTGTTACTCTTTCCTTAGTAAAGTAATATTCTAATAGAGTTAAAGGCAATGCAATAGCCGAAAGTATGCACATTGTAACAATCCATTTTGACTTGTCAACGCCTAATTTCGGCATAATCAGCATTGGGAAAACAAGCGCAACAAGTATACCGCTCATCATAATTGTTGCAATCTGATTAAATACGGATAGTGAATCTCTCTGCTCGGTGTTTCTTGTTGAAAGCGGAGCCATAAGATTATGACTCATATTAAATATTGTATATGCGAAGGAATAAAAGAGGTTATAAGACAGCATTACCCATATAACCTGGACTGTTTGATTGCCTGAGGGTACCACAAATAACAATATTCCCGTTATTGTCAAAAGCGGCGCTGAAAGCAGCAACCATGGTCTTGCCTTACCCTGTGCAGTTTTCGTATGGTCAATAATATAACCCATTATTACATTTGTAATTGCGTCAATTATCTTAGATACAATCGGAAATACGGTTAAAAACGCACCGCCCCATATAGTTGTAAGTTTCAAAACATCGGTATAATAAACATTCAAATATGTAGCAAGCACGGCATTTAAAAGCAATGCTCCGGACGGGCCTAAAAGATATCCAAGCCATTTTTCTTTTGCTGTTACGTCATTTTTTGTAACACGGCTGTTTAACAGTGGCGAATTTAATTTATTTGTCATAATGATTACTCCTCCTGTGTAATTTTATTGAAATGTAAATGAATAAAGATTAAAAGTACCTTTACCAGAAAATTTTAAGGACAACGATTTTCTTTTTAACCCCTGCACATGATATTTAGCACTAACCGTTGTTCTGCCAAAATTATTTATAGGCACTCTTGCAATAACTTCATCATCGGCAGTAACAATCATTTCACCTTGTGCACCTGAATCAATATCAAAACAGATTTCTCCGTCTGCTTTTATAAAATCAAACCATTTATAGGTAATTGTTGTTTTACTGTCTATATTTGAAATAAATCTTTCATTACCTCTGTGTGTGACCACAGGTATCGGTTTTTTACTTTTCTGATTTGACAGATGTGGCATTTTTCCGTTTGTAATATTGCAGGCTATAACACTTGGATATTTGCCTTCTGCCTTTAACGGTTCTCCGTTCAGTCCGCAGGAGCTTATTTCTACTTGATGAATACTGCCGTCAGGTTCAATTTGAATCGGTTCGGCACATGCCTGCCTACTGTAATCGGAGCCATGCGTAAGTCTGTGATAAAACACATACCATTGTCCGTTAATATTTTCAATGCTACCATGTGCCGTTCCTGTGGCATTAAGCCTGTCATTTTCTTTTCTGCCGTTATACCCTACATCACCGTTTGAAACAATTGTTCCGCAGTAAGTGAAATCTCTGTTTGGATATTTACTCGTGGCGTAGCACAACTCGTGATTTTTTTGTGAGGAATAGATAAAATAGTATGTATCTTTTATTTTCCTTATTGACGAGCCCTCGAAAAAGCCATGTCCCTCAAATGATGTTCCTTTTGTCTTTTCGGGAATAATACGAACCGCATCTGTTTTAACAGTCAGCATATCATCGCAAAGCGTAATCATATTTGCACCCCAAACACTTGGAAATTCAGCTATTTCTTCTTTACTTTTGCCGTAAATATTCTTAAAAATAGGTGCAGATATAATTTTTAACGGTTTTGGTAAATACATACCCATGGGCATTGATGTTCCGTAATAAAGACGTATAATACCGTCATCATTGATAACCGAAGGGTCAAAGCATACGAATTTATTAAACGGCGTACCATCTTTATTTTTTATATAACCCAAATATTCGTATTTACCGTCAGGTGTATCACAGACTGCAACGCTGATCGGTCCAAAATATCCGCCCTTTCCCTTAAAGCCCGAAAGACCGTAATATAGATAATATTTTCCGTCATTACCTCTCACAACATCAGGTGCGTACATATACGGTCTTTCCTCGGAATATAATGCATCCTGCTCAGCCTTGTAATTGATACCTTTACTGCTCCAATCCGATAAATCATAAATAGGAGCACTCCAAAACTCATAATCAAGCATACAAAAGGTATCGCCGCCCTCCTTATCGTGACTGCCGAATAAATATATTCTGTCGCCGAAGATGTGCGGCTCACCGTCAGGAATATATACATCTAAAGGTAAAAAAGGATTATATGCCTGCCCTTTCATTCATTCACCCCTTGACATTTTTATATCTTTCAATTACACTTTAATTATAGCAACACTGTGTTGCATTAACAATCATCAGTTTATATAATAACGGTTATAAGAACAACACAACAGATTAAAAATGGTGGAGTAATATGAATACGAAAAATAATCAGAGAACACGACTTTCAAAAATGCTTTTCAAAAACGCGCTGATGGATTTACTGAAAGAAAAAGGCTCTATCAACAAAGTATCGGTGAGAGAACTTTGCGACAGAGCCGAGCTTAACCGATCAACTTTTTATGCTCATTATAACGAGCCAAATGATTTGCTAACCGAAATCGAAAATGAAATTTTGCAATCCACCGAAGAACACTTGCGTAAAATCGGTGAAGAAAACGATGCAGGCGCACACAAATATCTGCTTTCGTTTTTGAAATACATCAAAGAGAATGACAAAATCTTTCGCACACTGTTGATAGATTCTGCCGACCCTAATTTTCGCTCTCGCTTTATGCAACAATCAATCATACAGTTTGTTGAAAATTTGCGAATTGAACTTCCAAAGGATTTTGAACAATACATTTTTTCTTATATTCTCAATGGCAGTACAGGTATAATTATTCAATGGATTAGAGCCGATTATGCTACGAGCGAAAATGAAATAGTCGGACTTCTGTTCGCAATAAATCAAAGTGCCCTTGTAAATCTTAACTTGAAGTAAAGCTCACGAAGCAACAAACTATAATCAACCGGTAAAAAAGTCTACGCCGATATAGTTGCAAAATATGAATGTTCTTGCGGCGTTACCAATGGCAACACACAGAAAGGGCTCGAAGTAATGACACTTCAAGCCCTTTTTGCGTATTTGTTAAATATATTAAATTTTGCTTCTTTCACGACCATTTATTGACCACTTACGAACGGAAAACGGGATAAAAACACAGCGCTAAATAAAAAAACAGTCATTTCAATGTATAAAAGAAATGGCTGTTTTTCGTTGCTTTGAGTGTGTTTTATATTTTTCCATCTGATTCGTAATCAGCAGGTCGCCGGTTCAAGTCCGGCCAGTAGCTCCAAGGGCAGAGATAATCTCTGCCTTTTATTTTTTCTTTTTCTGAAACGCATTTCAAAATCCAAATGCAAAACGTGTCGCACATTCAAAGAATTTAGAGGCTTCGGCACAAAAGAAAACGGCGATGCCTTAGCCGATATGCTCAGCGGTAAGGATTGATGAATGTTGTAATTAGCTGTTTGATTTGTTATTATTAGGTGGGTGATGAAAATGTTTAAAGGTGTTTATGAAGGTAAAAATGCAAAACATCAAAGTAAAAGAATACTTATATTAGGAGAGTCGCATTATGATAAAGATGGGTATAATGATTTTACTACTGATTCAGTAGTTCAAAATTTTTATTCAAATCCAGGTGAAAAGAAATATCAATTTTTTCATAAAATTGCTAAATGCTTTTTTGAAAATGTAAAGGATATTGATGATGAATTTGAAAGTTTTTGGAATAATGTATATTTTGCAAACTATGTTGACGGATTGTGTGGTATAGGTGATTCAAAAGCAAAAATTTTAATTAAAAACAATAAAGAAAAATACAATAATGAATTAATTGAATTTATAAATAAAAATGAAATTGATATAGTATTTGTTTTCGGTAGAACAGTTTATAATAATCTGCCGAGTCGTTCCAAAAATAAAACAGCTGCTGAAAAACAACCTGATTTAGATAACGGTAATTTGTTTGTGGGCAAAAAAAGAGATTTTATAAGACATTGTGTTTATTTAAAAGGTGAACAACATAAAAATGCAAAAACAATGCTAAAGAGAGATGTTCACGTTTATGGGCTTCGTCATCCTTCTGCGAGATGTGGTTTTAATGCTGAAAATTACAAACCATATTTGAAAAATCTAATATAACATTGACACCACGGTGAGAAATCATTGTGGTGTTTTATTATGCCCGAAATTTGGCACATAGCGTTATATATAATCACATCAAGAAAGGGTGATGATATGAAGCAAGGCGTGTTTTGGTTAATTGATAATAAGTTGCTTGCATTTCCGTTTGACAAAAGTAAATATCCCGACGGCAATGCAAAGTCCGGCGATACATACAATCACGAAAAACTGTGGGAATATGTTAAGCTCCAAAATTGTAACAAGCCATACAATTACTACCCTCGTGGCAGGGTTGTCAAAGGAACTAAAAACAAAGCGATTATTTATATGAATCCAGATATATCAAACGAGTTTATTTCAAGCATAAAAGAAGCGTTTGAAATTGAGGGCGAACCGATTATTAAGTTGGATTTCAGCAAGCATTATAAATGTTATTTAGATTAAGCAAAACGGAGGAGAAATTATGAATCGCTCAAAAAACGATCATATAATTGAAATGGCAAAAAAATTTATTGATAATTGCAACAGCTTTGAAATTAAAGATTTAGATGCCGACAAACAGTATCTCAACAATTTACCCGCAATAACTCCTTTCACCGATCGTATTAAAGAATACTTAACCCCGTTTGAGGAAGAACAAAATCAAAATCTTACAAAAACGAGTAGCAATGATTTAGATGAGCTTTGCATATTTGAAAAAGATATGTTTAAGTTGTTTTGTACCGATGAATTTAATACATATCTTATAAGAATGGTGAACAGCTTTGTTATCGAAGCCGTTAACGGAGGCAAACGAGTTTTAATTATATCGCCTTTTTCTAATGCAATTGTTCGCAATTTCTTAAAAGCTGTTGGACGAAAGGATCACCAAAACAACCTTTTTTGGTTTGATGATAAAAAGCTTTATTTTTGCGAGTGTATGACCGATGATAACATAATTGCTTTTACAGAGGATATTAAATCAAAAATTCTCGATTTGAATATAGATATTGTCTACATTCCGTATCTTGAGGCCTTGCTTAAAAAATACAGCCCAAAATTACAAATTGATGTGTTGAAATACTTTTATGATTTTGCTTTTGATAAGAAAATTTGTATCGTTTCAACCTTGTCGTCATTTGAACAATACAAAGACGCAAATGATGATTGCTTGTTTTATCCGCAGCATAAATTAGATGTTTGCGTGTTAGGAAAAATTCTGCCTATGGAGGCATTGTACATTACTTCGTTTTCAAATAATACAGCGAGCTTTGAAAACTGGAGTGTGTGGAATTATATTAACGATACCCCGTCAAAAGTTTCGGTGCAAAGCCTTGATAATTTTTATACCTTTGATTCAATAAAGATAAATGATGAAGAATTTAATAATATGCAGCTTTAAAAAATGTTTTATGTCCGAAAAAAGATAAATATGTGGGTGTTATGCGGTTGTTCGTATAAAACGGCGAAATAAGTGCCTCGGATGGCAGTTGACGAAAAAATACAATTTGCTATAATGAAAGCAAATAAGTAAAGGGGGAATTTATATGAGTTTTGATTTAAGTGCTGTTCCGACCTGTGAACTTGTCGATGAGCTCAAGAAAAGAGAGGGCGTTTGGGCAACCTCAGTCGAGCCTTATGAGGATTATTCAATTACTGTCGGCGAAGAGATATTCAAGGATAGCGGACCGGTTGTTTTATTAAAGATTTGGGATTGAATTAAAAGGAGAATCATTATGAAAGAATTAGAAAAATTGGTTTATGAACTTGTGGACGAAAACAATGAAGAAAAACAAATAGAGAAAAAATTACAGGAGATTTTAAAAAGTTTTCTTTGTAATTATTATATTAAATTCGGAACATTTAAAATCGATCCTATATTGGTAGAAGCATATTATTATAATGAAAAACAAGGCTTTAAGGATAAATCTGTTCATGCTGCAAGAAATGAAAGCGGAAAAATTACTACACATGCAAAAGAGAGACAAAAAAATAATTTTGGTAAATTATACATACATAATGTAAAAAATAAAAATGATGGACTTGATATATGTTTATCAAAAGGCGACTATTATTTTTCGATTTTAATAAAAAATGCAATTATTAACGATAAATATTTTGCAACACAAAGTAATGTCTCAAAATTTATTTGTGATAAGTGCCAGGGTTGCGATGAAGTGCCGAACTGCATATATTATAAAGAAGTCGTACTGAAAAAGCGTGAACAATCTAAAGATATAACTGTGTTTTTTTTACCTCGAAAAAATATACCTTCCAACAAAGAACTTGCAGCTGTTTCTTTAGATGATATAAAAACAGATTTGACAAACCTTTCACTTGCACAAGGATATGGGAAACAGTGGGAATGTTCAATTATAGCGCTTTCAGAAGTTAGGAACACCGAAAAAGCGAAAAAACTTGCAGATTCAATATGTGGTTGTTCAATCGAAAGTCAATACTTTGAAAAAGCGTTAAATTACATAAAAGATCAGGAAAATTGATATGCTCTATTTTTCATCTAAGTTAAACATACAAGAGTACAAACCTGCGGCGGACAGAATGTTCGCCGCACTTGATTTATTTAATATAAAATATAAATTATTAAATAATACAAAAGATATATGGCTGCGGGATTTTATGCCGGTGAAAACTAAATCGGGCAAATATGTGTCATTCAGGTACGAGCCGAGTTATCTTGCAGATGATCCGCAATTAAGAACGAATTTCAAAACCGATATTGCACCGAGCTTTAAGGGCGATAACTTTGTTTATACAGATATAAATTTAGACGGCGGGAATGTGGTCTTTTCTCCGTCCAAAGAAAAAGTTATCATAAGCGACAGAGTTTTTTCGGAAAATCACGGCATAAGTGAAGCAGAACTCACAGCCAAACTTGAAAAATTGCTCGAAGCAAGTTTAATAATCATTCCATCGCTCAAAAGCGATATGACGGGACATGCCGACGGTATGGTGCGATTGGTCGGTGAAAATACCGCTATCGTTAATGCTCCGCTGTCGCCGTATGGATTTGAAACGAAAGTTAAAAAGTCTTTGCAAAATTACGGATTTAATGTTATTGATTTTCCGTATTTTTACTCAAAGGGTGACAGTGCCGTCGGTTGTTATCTTAATTATTTAGAAACGGAGAAATCTATATTCCTGCCGGTGTTCGGCGTTGACACGGATAACGAGGCAATAAATAAAGCAAAGAGCACTTTTAATAAGATAATAATCCCGGTTAATATAAATGAAATTGCCGAATACGGCGGTCTGCTCAATTGTATCAGTTGGGAAGATTAAATCAAGGTAAATATAAAAAGAGGTTTGCTCCGATTGAAGAGCAAACCTCTTTTATCTTTAGTGATTAATTCATTTCCAATATCTATTAATAAGTCGTTGCATATTTTCTCTGCCGACCGGATTCATTGTGTGTAACTTGACAGGATAATATTGCTCGGTTTCTGCAAGATAGTCAAGCAATTTAATTCCGTCACCGCCGTCGAAAGCATAGTCGCCTAAATCGTGATCTAAGTCAAGTTGTTCAATCGGTTCTTTTGCGGTTTTAATCAATTCAATTGCTTCATTAACGCTGTGACAATGAACATAACCGTTCGGAGCAGGTCTTATATCGTCCAGCCAAATTTTCATTATACACACCCTGCTTTCTAATTTTTTGATAAATATTAAATCAGATATTTAGCATACTGTTTTTGTAAATTATAAAGGTCTTTATGAACGAAAAACGGTACAAATGATTTATCAAAGTGTTATTAGAATGAAATGCGGCGGAACTTATGTACTGAAAAAGTCGCATAGCCTATTGCATAATGTGAGCATAAGATATAAAATAAGTTTGAGGTGAACATTATGCTTGGAAGCAGACCAAAGAAAATGATGAATATGTATATTTACGATATACTAAGGCGAAACACCGATGCCGAGCATCCTATGACGCAGAGAGAAATTCAAAATCGGCTTGAAAGCGAATACGATATGACGGTTGATAGGAAAGCGGTCAAAGCTAATCTTGAAGATTTAATCAATGACGGCTCATACAACATTGAATATTCAACCAAAATTCGTTTTACCCCAAATCGTTCAACGGGAGAAATTGAGAAAAGCGAAATTTTAACCGGCTTTTATTACAACAATGTATTTACAGATTCTGAGCTTCGGCTGCTTATGGACTCGGTTCTGTTCTCCAAAAGCATTCCGATGGCAAATAAAAAGGAACTGCTTGTTAAACTCAAGGATTTATCAAATAAATATTTTAAATTCAGTACGGCAAATATTCGGTTCTATGAAGCAGCCGACAGAGAAATTAACAAAGAATTATTTTACACTATAGAGGTGCTTGACGAGGCGATTTCAAATGGCTTACAGGTAAAGTTTCTTTACAACGAATACGGTGTCGATAAAAAACTTCATCACCGTATAAACAAAAACGGCGATGTCAGAGAATATATAATCAATCCATATACTATGGTGGCAAACGGCGGTAAATATTATCTTATTTGCAATTACGATAAGTACGATAATCTTTCTCATTATCGCATTGACAGAATCAGTAATATTGAAATTTTGGACACACCCAGAAAGCCTAAAAAACAGGTTGAGGGGCTTGTGGGTCTTGATGTTGCAAAGTATATGCAGGAGCATATTTTTATGTTCGGCGGTAAGTCAATCAGGGCAAAATTTGAAATGCCTAAATATTTAATTTCAGATGTACTTGATTCGTTCGGAGCGAATGTTAATTTCACTGATATCGGCGACGGCAATGTGCTTACAAGCGTTAAGGTTAATGAAAATGACATACGCTATTGGGCAAGACTGTACGCAAGCCAAATCAAAATCACAGAACCGAAAGAGCTTGTCGATATGTGCAAGCAGGATATGGTTAATGCATTAAAATTATATGATGTTTAAAATAATTAATTTCCAATGATATAATGATATATTATATAATATCGAACATCAAAATAATTGGATTTGGGACTATGATAAAAAAGAGTACATCAGTATAGATGATATTAAAAATTACATTGGACTAAACGAATTGTATTTATCTTTTTACAATATGCTTGAAAATTTGTGAGAGAAACGATGACCTATGTAATATCCGACCTGCACGGTTACTCGATAGAAAAATTAAAAATATTGCTTGAAAAAGCCGGGTTTTGCGAAAATGATTTTCTTTACATACTCGGTGATGTGATTGACAGAAACGGCGACGGCGGTGTTGGGATTTTGCGGTGGTTGCTCTCCCAATCTAATGTTCAGCTTATTCTCGGCAATCACGAGGCAATGTTGCTTTCTTGTGCGTTTTTGTTTGATGAAATCACGGACGACAGTATTGCTGATTTTGACAGCGAAAAAATAGAAATTCTATCAAATTATCAGCTTAACGGCGGTGACGTTACGCTGAAATCACTTGCAAAACTGAACAAAGAATCACCCGAAACGGTTGCGGATATTCTCGATTATCTGCGTGACTGCCCGCTGTACGAAGCTGTTACGGCAGGCGGAAAGGATTATTTTCTTTGTCACAGCGGCATTGATGAATTTGAAAAGGGTAAAAAAATCAGCGACTATCCTGCCGATGCTTTTATTTGGGCGTGGCCTGGAATTGACGATGAATATTTTGACGATATTATAACCGTTTTCGGTCACACACCGACAATGAATTACGGCGAACAATATCGCAATAAAATAATCAAAACAAAAACTTGGATTGATATTGATATGGGCGCAGCAGACGGCAAAACCGAGCCTGTCCTCCTCCGCCTTGACGATATGCAAGAATTTAGAAATTGAATATAAATATAAAAGCACCACGATACTTTTTATCGTGGTGCTTTTATATGCAAAAAAGTATTCGGTGGTGTTTTCAACAAAGCGGATGGCCTATTTTTGTCCCACTTGCTTTTGTATACTCCTGTTAAGGTGGTGGCAATATGAGCAGCAGTAATACAAAGAATATATTGGACGAGTTTTTTCAAAACTTAAAGGATTTTGGCGATAGACTTTCCATGGAAGATATAGATGTCGCCGTTGAATCGCTTCAAATTGCATTTGATGATTTGAAGCTCATGAAAAAAGCGGCTGTTGAAAAGAAAAAAGAAGCCGAACGCAAACAACGAGAAGAAGATGAAAAGCGAGAAAAAGAAGAAAAAATCCGTAAGCAGAAGGAACATATTAAAGAAGTAACCTGTATGGATCTTCCACTTGACTGGAACAATCCTTTTAATGCGGATGAGCGCGCATCCGGAATATATATCGAAAGTATCTCAGACGCACTTGTAAAATCTTTAACAACGCTCGGAAGGGTCGATATTGAATTCATTGCATCGGTTACAGGCAGTGATTATAAGACTGTTATAACCACCCTGAAAGGTTCAATTTATCAAAATCCGTTAACTTGGAACGAGTGCTTTTATCAGGGTTGGGAAACAGCCGATGAATATCTTTCCGGCAATCTTATGCAAAAGTGGAAAGAGGCAAAGGAGGCAAACAAAAAGTATAATGGATATTTTAAAGATAATGTCAAGGCCATTGAGTCGGTTCTTCCGCCGACTGTTGCAACTGAGGATATTTATATAACTCTTGGTTCACCGTGGGTGCCGTCAGATGTTATTGATGATTTCATTGAGCATCTTTTTGGCGGACAAGCAAAATACTGGAGTAACAGTAAAAGCACACAAGAATACCTTTCTGTAAAACATGACGAGCTCACCGGAACATGGGAAATACCGGAAAAAACTCGCTATGGACATGGCGTGACAGATACAGACTCTTATGGTACTTCTCGACTTGAGGCCTTATATATTCTCGAAAGAACGCTTAATATGAAAACGATTGCCGTAAAGAACGAGGTTGCTTGCAAGATAAATGCTTCGGGCAAAAAGCGTGTTATCAACAAAGAGGAAACTTTGCTCGCTCTTGAAAAACAGCAGAAAATGATTAAAGAGTTTCAGGATTGGGTGTGGAAAGACGAAAAGCGTAAGAAACGCCTGGAAACCATATTTGAAAACAAATACAGCTGTGTTCGCAGGAGAATATTTGACGGTTCGTTCTTAACTTTTCCGGATTTATCTCCAAATATAACTCTTTTTCCATATCAAAAAAATGCAGTTGCAAGAATTATTTTCACACCGAATACCCTTCTTGCTCACGATGTCGGAAGCGGAAAAACCTATATAATGATTGCTTCCGGTATGGAACTCAGAAGAATGGGGCTATCCAAAAAGAATTTGTATGTTGTTCCAAACAACATTGTCGGTCAATGGCAAAAAATCTTTATTGAAATGTATCCTAATGCAAAGCTTTTGACTGTTGAACCCAAAAGCTTCGTTCCTTCAAAGAGAGATACGGTGCTTGAAAAAATCAGAGACGAAGAATTTGACGGCATCATTATGGCTTACAGCTGCTTCGAACAGATACCGCTTTCGCAAGATTTTTACATTGATGAGCTTCGGGATATGAAAGAAAAAGTAAATGACTTACTGAGTGATTCGAAAAAGGTAACCAAGAGTCTTAGGAAGAAAAATGAAAAATTGAAAAAGCAACTTGCCGAACTTGCGACCACGCTTAATAATATTGATTGCGGCGTTTTCTTTGATGAACTTGGTATAAGTCGTCTTTATGTTGATGAAGCACACAATTACAAAAATGTACCTATCGAAACAAAAGCGGACAATGTGCTTGGAATTACTCGCAGCGGCTCAAAAAAATGCAAAGATATGCTTGATAAGGTTCGTGTAGTTCAAAAAAGCGGAGGGGGAGTTGTTATGGCGACAGGAACACCGATAACCAACTCAATAACCGATGCGTTTATTATGCAAAAATATTTACAAAACGGAGAACTCGGACTTCTTGATTTGCAGAACTTTGACAGCTGGACAGGTATGTTTGCCGAAAAATCAACTGAATTTGAAATAGATGTTGATACCTCAAGCTACCGCCTTGCTACAAGATTTTCAAAATTTCATAATCTGCCGGAGTTGACAACGCTGTTTTCACAGATTGCCGATTTTCATCATATGGACGAGGTTAACGGAATCCCTGCGTTTGATGGCTATTCGGATGCGCTTATCGGTAAAACGCTAAGCTTTGAAAATTATTTGAATCTTATTTCTTCTCGTGCGGATGATGTCAGAGCCGGCCTTGTTAACAGAAGCGCTGATAATATGCTTAAAATCACAACAGACGGTCGTAAAGCTGCACTTGATATAAGGTTGGTTGACTCGAATGAGCCATTTACACAGCAGTCTAAAGTGTATCGATGTGCCGAAAATGTTTTTGATATTTATCTAAAAACCGACGGAACGCAACTTGTCTTTTGTGACACATCAACGCCTAAATCAAGTTTCAATATGTATGACGAACTCAAACGGCTGTTGATTGAAAAAGGCATATTGCCGTCGCAAATTGCGTTCGTCCATGATGCAACAACTGAGGCAAAAAGAAACACATTGTTCAAGATGATGAGAAACGGCGAAATTCGTGTTTTAATCGGCTCAACATTCAAACTCGGTATCGGAGTTAATGTTCAGGATAAACTGATAGCCATTCATCATCTTGATGTTCCATGGCGACCGGCTGATATGACTCAGCGTGAAGGCAGAATACTCAGGCAAGGCAATCAAAATCCAAAAGTTCAAATATTCCGCTATATCACCGAGGGAAGCTTTGATGCGTATTCGTGGCAACTGCTCGAAACGAAACAGAGATTTATTACAAGCTTGTTGTCAGGCTCGTACACAGAGCGTGAAGGTAGTGATATTGAGGATACCGTTTTGAATTATGCAGAAATTAAGGCTCTTGCAGTAGGCAATCCGCTTGTTAAAAAGCGTGTTGAAACCGCAAACGAGCTTTCTCGCTATTATACCTTGCAAAGAAAATTAGTTGAAACACGAATTCGGCTCGATAAAGAACTTAAAGAGCTCCCTTCAAAAATGCTTCATCAGAAAGAGCTTATCAGCAAGGCAATGCAGGACAAGCATTATTTTGACCAATATCGCAAAGACGTGCCGGTTGCGGTGACCTCTGCTGACAAAAACAAAGAAGCGGAAAAAAGAAAGCTGTTGCGTGAAACACTGTTTAATGCAGTCAAAAACAATGAATTACAAATCAAAGAAAGGACAGCCTTCGAATATTGCGGATTTAAGATTATTCTGCCTGCAAATATGGCAAAGGGAAAGCCGTTTGTTTGGTTAGAACGGGAGGGCAAATATTATGTTGAACTTGGCGATACAGAGGTTGGCGTTTTAATCAGAATCGACAACTATCTGAACAATCTTGATAAGCATATAGAAAATCAGCAAAAGCAATTATTCAATATGCGTGAGCGCAAAAAAGGTATTCAAAAGGAACTTGGCAATGATGAAAACTATGCGGATGTTATTGCCGAATTGAAAGAAAAGCTTGCAGAAATAGATGATAAATTAGGGGTGAACAAAAAGTGAACGGAAAAGAACAAATAAAAAATGCAAATATTCCGCAGATGAATATTAACAGACTTGTAGATGAACTGACAACGGCATATTGTAATATAATCAATACAAATGTGCCTATCAGAAAATTTCCGTCAGTTATGCTGTGGGGAGCGCCCGGTGTCGGCAAATCACAGGCTGTTCGACAGATTGGAAAAGAAATAGAGAGTCAAACAGGAAAAAAGGTACATATCACCGATGTGCGGTTGCTCCTTTTTAATCCGATTGACCTGCGTGGTATTCCAACTTCAAATGCAGACAAGACGCTTGCCGTTTGGCTAAAACCGCAAATTTTTCAAATGGACGAAAGCGACAGCATTGTCAACATCCTTTTTCTTGATGAAATTTCGGCAGCGCCTCAATCTGTTCAGGCGGCGGCATATCAGATTACGCTTGACAGAGCAGTTGGAGAACATAAACTTCCCGAAAACTGCATAGTCATTGCTGCCGGCAACAGAACAACCGACAAATCCGTGGCATTTAAGATGCCGAAAGCACTTGCCAACCGACTTTTGCACATTGAGGTTGAAGGCAGTTTCAATTCGTGGAAACAGTGGGCTATTCAAAGTGGAATAAACGAAAAGGTTGTCGGATTTCTTACTTTTAATCGTGAGCGTCTTATTAATTTTGATTCTAATGCCGACGACCTTGCTTTTGCAACACCTCGTTCATGGGAAATGGTGAGCAACATTTTAAATTATGTAGATTCTGATGTTGACAAGATGTATTCATTGATAGCCGGTGTAATCGGGTTTGGACCTGCCATTGAATTCAGAACATGGTCAAAGGTGTATAAGGAACTGCCCGATATAGAAGAAATATTCGACGGAAAACAGCCAAAAGTTCCTACACGCACGGACGCCATGTATGCGTTGTGTGCTTCTATGACTGCTTACGCCAGAGAGCATAGAGATGATATGAAGCGCATAGCAAATTCGATAATATATGCCCAACAAATGGCTCCCGATTTTTCAACGGTTTTGCTTAAAGACTATATGTATATAGAAAAGGATTACAGAAAGAAGCTTCTTAATATCCCCGAATTTTCTGCATGGCTGAACTCGAAAGGGAAGTTGTTAAATGGAAATATCTAACAAAAAAGTAAGGCAGTATATCAATCGGCTTCTTTTGGCACGAATGCGTATTCTGTGCAATCACGGCTTTTACGGTTTGCTGTTAATGCATATGATTTATTCTATTGATGAGGGTTGCGAAACTGCCTATACCGACGGAGTGCGTATTGCGTTCAGTCCGTTTTTTCTTGAAGAACTGTCAGATAAAGAATTAGACTATGTTTTGATGCACGAGATACTTCATGTTGTTCTTCAACACTGTTTAAGAGGTGAGTACAAAGATAACGAACGGTATAATATTGCTGCCGATATAGTGATAAATTCAACTATTATGCACGAGAATGACGACAAAGCGAGCAGTATAACCTTGTCAACATACGGCGAAAGTATGCACATTGCTCCTGACGGAAAGGAAGGTTATCTTTATACAGCCGAAGAAGTTTACGAGATGTTACAGAGCAAGCAAAAGAATTTTGACAGCGGAAACAAAAAATCAAATGCAAAGAGATGGGACGACCATTCTCAATGGGGAAGATTTGAAGAAGACAGCAAGCTGAGAGATGTCTGGGTAAAGAATTTTGCAGAGTGTTGCGAAGCTATTAAAGTCCGTGATGCTTCAAACAACAGAGGAACGCTTCCGATGTTTGCACAGCGTATGCTTGAAAAATTAAAAAAACCGCAAACAGACTGGAGAACGATATTGAACGATTTTATTCAGGAAGAAATTTGCGATTATTCCTTTTCTCCACCGGACAGAAGATTTCAAGACAGTCCGTTCTTCCTTCCGGATTTTAATGAAATGGGCAAAAACGATAATGTTAGTGATATATTGTTTTTCATAGACACCTCCGGTTCAATTTCAGACAATGATATGACCACCGCTTATTCCGAAATAAAAGGTGCGATTGACCAATATGACGGAAAACTGCAAGGCTGGCTCGGCTTTTTTGATGCGGCGATTATAGAGCCGAAACCGTTTTCATCGTTTGAAGAATTTAATGTTATAAAACCGGCAGGCGGAGGTGGAACGGATTTTCAAATTATTTTTGAATATGTCAATCAGCATATGAAAGAAAAGGAGCCAAACTGTATTATCATTTTGACCGACGGTTACGCTCCGTTTCCTAAAGAGGAACTTGCAAACGATATTCCTGTTCTCTGGCTTATAAATAATCAAGATGTAACTCCACCGTGGGGCAAAGTCGCAAGATTCACCGTTAGAGCATAAAAAATCAATTAGAAAGATAAGAAAATCATTTATAAAAAGTGCCGACTCGGTGACAAGCTTTTCAATTTTGTCTGTATAATCATTAAGAAAACCGTTCTTATAATGATTGTAGATTTCGTTGGTGAGCCACGCTCCGCATGTTTTAGAAATTCAGCTATCCTGAAATATGATTCTTAACGTAAGCGAGTTACTTGCTGTTGTTCGGAAAGACATTTATATAGTTCGTCGGGCTTGGCACAGTAGGATTCTGTACTTATCGTTTATCAAAAAAAGAATGTAGGACAGCAAATGCCAGATGTATTTACAGGATATTTTATGTACTTAAAAAGGTACATCACGAATGATATTATATATGCGTAAGAAAAAGCCGGAAGTCAGTTATTTGTTTTTGGAGGTTTATTATGCGATATTACAAAATTGAAGCTACCGTTCTTTCGGATGTTGAAATTCCGAGAAAAAAGTCGGACGTTTTTGATGAATTTGCTGATAATATGCGGAGCCTTTCACAGACGTTTTATATCAAGTCGGATAAAAAAGACTATGTATTTGCCATAAGCACCGGCAATAATAATGTTATCTATTTCGGAGCGATTATAAATGAGCACGGCAATATAAAAAGTGTCCTCGATAATTATATGAAATTATGCAATTTCAAGACTGAGTATAACTCTATCGAAGAACAGGTCTTTGATAGACTAAGGGATAATCTCCGAATAGCAGAATATTCAAATTTTATAAGAGATGACGAAGATCTCACCGAAAAATTTGGCATAACTCCTTTATTAAATCAACACGGTTTTAACAGCTTAAAATACGGTGAAAACATTATTGAATTAAAAAGCCGAGAGAAAATTGTCGACGAGGCGAAAAAACATCTGTATTCAGACAGCTTCCTTCCGGAAATCGACAGGATTTATGCAGGCAAAATGATTAAAGCCCCAATAGGTCATCCTGTTCATTATTTCATTAGAACGCGCTTAAATGAAACGAGAGAGGGACTTTCGCGCTCGCTGATTTCAGCACTGTATGATAACGGTCGAATTTTTAATAAGCGTTATACTTATGTTGACTTTTATGAAAATGAAAGTTTTAACGATAGTGCCCTTGAAGCGCTTTACAGAAGCTGCGGAGGCGGTGCAATAATCATCAGGTATCACTCGGATGATGAAAGCAACGACCGGTTTGCGCGAAACAACCGTAATAACATTGAGAGAATTTGTGAAACGGCAAAAACATTCTGCCAATCCGTATTGACTGTTTTCTGGACGAATCTCGATTCCGTAAAAACACGCGATTCTTTTCTTGCAAATCTGACGTCTGTGCCGATAGTTGAAATTACAGAGGATATGGCAAATGCCGAACGTGCTGAGATTTATCTGTCCGAAAGGGCAAAGGATAACAAAATAGATGCCGACGACAAGCTTTTCAACAATATCAAGGACGGAAAAAGCTTCCATATTACAGAACTAAACCGCTGGTTTGATGAGTGGTATACGGAGAAACTGCATACCGTCGTTTATGCTCAGTATAAAGATGTAAAAACGGTAAAAGCGGAGATAGTAAAAGCAGCTCCGAAAGGAAATGCGGCCGTAGAGCTGCACGAAATGATCGGCCTTGACAATGCAAAAGAGGTTATCGAAAACGCGGTAAGCTTTTTCAAAATGCAAAAGCTCTATGCGGAAAAAGGAATAAAGGCTGACCGCCCGTCAATGCACATGGTGTTTACGGGGAATCCGGGCACCGCAAAGACAACCGTTGCCCGTTTGTTTGCACAGATAATGAAGGATAACGGGCTCCTCACCAAAGGCGATCTTTATGAAGTGGGCAGAGCGGATATTGTAGGGCAGTTTGTCGGTCAGACAGCGCCGCTTGTCAAAAAGCATTTTAATATGGTAAAGGGCAGCGTGCTTTTCATTGACGAAGCATACTCTTTGGTTGACGACAGGGACGGACTTTACGGCGACGAAGCTATCAACACGATTGTTCAGGAAATGGAAAACAACCGTAGTGACCTTGTTGTTATTTTTGCAGGATATCCCGATAAAATGGAAGAGTTTCTCAATAAAAACCCCGGTTTGCGTTCAAGGATTGCATTTCATGTGAACTTCGACGATTACAGTACCGACGAGCTTATAGATATAGCCGATTTGATGATTAAAAAAACGGGCTTTAAGTTTACCGGAGAAGCGCATAAAAAGCTCGGTGAGGTTTTTGATACCGCAAGAAAAAAGCAAGATTTCGGCAACGGGAGATATGTCAGAAACTTGATTGAGCTCTCCTCATTAAAGCAGGCATCACGACTTGCAAAATCAGACATTGACCATTTGACGGATGACGAAATGCGAACTATAACCGTAGCGGATATTGCCGCACCGTTTTTAAGCCAAGATGACGGCAAGATGGCTGCAATCGGTTTCTGAGGATGCACCTGTAAGACCACGGTGTTTAATCAGCTTCGTGACCGCTTATTGATTCTTACGTCCCGAAATTTAAAATTCGGTGTTTAACAAAAAATCTCACTTCGTTACGGAGTGAGATTTTGTTTGTTTATTCGATTCTTTAATGCGTCTGTTTCCTTTTCATACAAGGATTTGTCAAACAGAAACTTACGCTCTTTGTTGTCGCCGTCCGTGAAATAAAAATAATAAATACAGACAACGCCGCCTCTTCTCATTGATGTTTTCTGCTCTGTTTTTGCGTTTTTGGCCTCAGAATATTTATATGTCTTTTCGTTAAACGGAGTTGTGCGAAGAGAAAAATCGTTCTCGCCCACGCATACCTTAAAGAAAAAATATCTGTTAATCAGCGGAATTGAAACAAACAATGACAAAGCAAAGCCTACCGAAAACATAAGACCTACTGCAAAAATTTTACCGCTTCCGCCTCTTAATTGGTCAACAGCCAAAGCTAAAAACACTAAGCTGACTGCCGAAGAAAAAAGCATTGGGAATTTTCCGTGTAATTTACCGTCAATCACGTACTTTTGTTTATTACTCATCTTCATTACTGTCGGCCTCTTCCTTGTTAAAATAATCCTTGTCAATTTTCTCAATAAGAAAAGAAATTTCATCATATTGACACGGCGAAAAATAAAATTTTTTTACTTCGCCGCTCGGGGTTCTGTAATTCAAATAGTTCTGGCTCGCACCGTTTACCGATTTACCTGTGCTTTCCCAAACTTCTGATATATCTGTGTACTTGTATTCCTTTTTATCCCAAGGTGATTTGCAATGGCAAAACGAGTCTTCTCCTATCAAAAGTTTTATAAATATAAAACGATAAGCAGAACAAAGAGTCAAAGCAGCCATTACTATTGTAAATACCAGGGTGATAATAAACCCATGCAATACTGCCGTAACAGCAGCGAATATGACCGTTACTATCAGAGACAAAAGCACACTTATTTTATCGTTTTCAACTTTGTATAACCACTTTTTTTCCATTATTGCTTCCTTTCTCGGCTTATTCCAATATAAATAATGTTTTATAAAATCGATACTTATAAAACGAGATTTACTCGACTATTTAATGATAATTCTTTTTATTTCATTTGCTGACAGGGAAATCTCAACGGTTATATATCCGTTATCATACGCAAATTCCGCATTTTTCTCTGTGGGCTTTGAAGCTTCCTTTAGAAGTTTTATCTGTTGAGGTGTCGGCATCTGCGGACAGCCCTGCTTTTTCCACAATGCGTACGGATTGGAGTAATCGGAATTGATTACATTCTGCGTTACTGCTTTCGGCTTATCCGCTTTGATTTTCAGCGTAATGTTTTCCGTATTATCCGTTTCGCCGAAATCAAGAAGAACTGCGATGATGTGAATTTCACCGTCTTTATTGAACACGGCAACATCCGCATTTCCCGTATTTGAAATATCATAGCAGCAGTCGCCGGCTTCATTGAGAAATTGCAGCGCATAGTAGGAGGGCTTTTTAATTCCGGATTGCGTCATCAAGCCAAATCCACCGTGAAATTCCTCCGGAAATTGATGAAATTCTTCAAACAAATCGGAAAAGCACCAAACAGACGAGCCGTCAATGCTGTCTTGTGAATTGATGATAGTGTGAAGCTGATAGCACGCCTGCATGGAAGTATCATTGCAAGGTGCGGAAAAAGAGGCACACATATTCCATTCGGTGTAAAACAGAGGTAAGCTGCCGATAAGTCGCTTAACATTTTTTGAGCTTTCAACAAGCACATCCTTATTCAATGTTTTCGGTGCGTCGGCAACGCCCATAAACGCACGGAATAAATCCAGTACATTATCGTGACGGATTGTGTTTTTGCCTTTTAATCCCGCAAAGAGATCCGTACTGAGGCTGATGCCTTTTTCCGTGTTTTCAATACCGCCGATAGGGTCCCCGGCATACTGGTGCGTAGAGATAAAATCAACAGGCGTATTGCTTTTGTTGCAGTAATTCAAGAAATCCTGAATCCATTTGCTTCCCGATGTAGCAGGACCGCCTACTTTTATTTTGTCGTCAACGGGTTTTATTGCCTCGACAGTCGCACTGTATAATCTAAAATAGTCTTTTTTTGTGCCGTCAAAAAATACCACGGGAATATCAGGCTCGTTCCAAACCTCAAAATACCAGCCTTCAACCTCTTCTTTGCCGTAACGATTGATTAAAAAACGAATAAAGCTTGCAATATACTGCTTCCATTTTTCCATTGTCTTAGGCATACAAACAATCGGTTTGTAAAAGAAGCTGCCCCTTGCGAGCTTGAATTTTGCAAGATTTTTCGGCATAAAGCTAAGTTCTACGAAAGGCTTCATTCCGGCTTCAAGAATATTGTCATAAGCATTTGCACATTGACGAAAGCTTTGCTCTGCATATGATTTTCCGAACGGAAACGGGATAATATCCGTGGCTTTTACAACTGTGTGCATACTGTCGTCAAAAATGCCGTGAAAGCGTACTCTTTCAATACCTAAATCACTGTGAATTTGCTTTAATTGCTTCGTGTAGTCGTGGCGCAGAGCATACGATGCATGCGCTGAGCCTACACAGAATTTCCAATGATGATTAAAGGGCTTGAGCGGTGTGCTTTTGTCAATGATTATTTCCATATCAATCCCATTCCAATCCTGTTACCGTATCAAGGTCTATGCCTTTTGTATCATGCACCTTGGTCATCATTACAATCAAGCTTGCAACCATTCCCGGAACGGCAAGGCAGAGCGTAATAAGAGGAACATAAGTATTGCCCAAAGCTGTAATAAGCGGTAAGCCTATACCGTATGCCCCGATGTATCCGACACCCATCATTAAAAACTGTGCCGAAAGAACGGAAGAACGCAAATTGGTAGGAGCGGATTCCGAAATCATAATTCCGGTAAGGTCCGATGTGCCCCAATAGCCGCCGACCGAGGCTCCGCAGCAAATGCCGACAATGTACGGCGACCAGCCGAAATCGGAGCCGACGGTAAGCAGAATAAAGGATGCCGTTGTAAGTATTGTCATAAATATTGCGCTCTTTTTTCTGCCTATCACATCAGCCAAGAAGCCGACAATCAGCTGAGCTAAAGCACTGCCTATAGGGAACATAAACAGCGCGGTTGTAACGGGACCCACGCTTGCGGTATTTAAGGCGGAGGCCAAATCGACATTATTTGAAGCCATAATGCCCTTGGCAAAGCCGTAAGACATTACCACCTGATAATGCATGGTTATGATAACACCGAAATTACACAGTGCCGTTGCTATAAATACCCAACGCAGCTGCTTATGGCTGAACGCGAATTTCAATCCTTTAACAAATCCGCCTTGAGCGTCTTTGTTTGTTTTGTCTGCTTTTGACTTAGCTATTTCTTCATCCGTCATTCTTAAATAAGCAAGTCTTGAATCAATAAACGCATCGGTTTCTCTTGCAAAAAGCAATGCCGCAAAAGATACAACCAAGCCGATAATTGCAGGAATCAAATAAACCCGTCTCCACTGAGAAGCGTCCGTCATCAGCACTTTTCTGAACAACGGTACAAGCATAATTCCGATGGTTGCAATACATTTTACCGTGGAATAAATTTTTGCACGATGCTTTGCCGGAGCCGATTCCATCACATACACAACCTGCATATCGTGCGGAACGAAGAAGAATATAACGACCGCGCCGACAACATAAAGCGCCAGATTATGCGACAATGCAATCACAAGCATACCGAGGCTCATACCGAGCGTGTTGATAACAAGGAATATTTTTCTGCCGAATCTATCCGACAACGGCTTGTAAAAAACAGACAAAGCCTGAAACGGAATGCCGATAAAGCCGACAATATCAAGCATACCAACGCTTTTTTCTCCGAAGCTTGACATCAAATCATTTGCGATTTCCGTTTTCATCAAAGTGCCGATTTGCGATGCTATTTCATCGGTAACGTAAATGAGACTGACTATGAAAATCAAATAGATAATATAATAGCTTCTTTTAGGCCTTGCCTTTTCTTTTTCCCACTTTGCAATTTCTTTTTGCTTTCTCGATGCCTTTTTTTCAAGCTGTTGAGCCGTTAACTGCTTTTGTCCCATAATTTCTCTCCTTTTGCCGTGTAATACATTTATATCGGTTTAAAATAATCAAATGCACAAATCCTGCGGCTTTGCGTTTTCGATTATTATACGCCATTTGTTTTCGGCTTGAGCAAAAGCCTCATTATGTCTCTTTTAAAGCTAACGCCTTAAATTTCTTCTTCTTTTTTAAATATATAATCGCAAGCGGTATGTCCGCAAGCAGCCATGCGGCAGGGGCTGCGTAGCATACTGCATTGAAGCCGATAAGCGGAGTGAAAATAAGCGCTATTGATATTCTTCCTATCAGCTCGCCGGCACCCGCAACCGCATTTGCATATGTAAAGCCGAGACCCTGCAGAGTGTTCCTTAAAACGAACAGCACCGCGACAAGACTGAAGCATTCCGCTGTGGCGATAAGATATTTATGGGCGGCAAACAAGACGTCTTCATTAGGCTCTGTCATAAACAGCCTGACTATCGGCATACCTGCCGTCAGAAGAGCAACGCTTAAAGCGACGGAAAGAAGTATGTTGAGCGTAAATATTTTTTTAACCGATTTAATTATTCGATCGTACTTTCCGGCTCCGTAGTTTTGCCCGACGAAGGTTTGTGTACCGACGCTGAGTCCGCTCAGCGGTATATTTGCAATATTCTCGACTCTTCCTGCGGCGGTAAAGCCTGCAATAGTCGCCGTGCCGAATGAATTTACCGCGCTTTGAAGACACATCGACCCGATAGAGGTAACGGTAAACTGAAGCGAAACGGGTATTCCCAATTTTAACTGTATGAATGCTGTTTTGAGGTCGAGTTTGAGCTCTTTTTTTGAAATGTGTACGCTTGTATTGCGCCTTAAAATGTAATTTCCCGTAAGGACGGCTGCCGTAATGTGAGAAATAAGCGTAGCAAGCGCAGCTCCCTCAACGCTCCAGCGAAATACCTTTATGAACAGCATGTCAAGCGCGAAATTTACAAAAATACTTGCCGTAAAATATATGAGCGGTTTTCTGCTCTCACCGACGGCTCTTGAAATTGCGGTAAAATTGTTTGAGAGCATCTGAAACGGTATTGCAAAGTAAAGAATGTTTACATACGCCGAGGAAAGACCGAGAATTTCGTCCGGCGTGCCGATAAGCTTCAAAAGAGGAGTGGAAATAATGTGCGCGACAACAACAAGTAACAGGCCGAGCAAGAACGACACCGTAATGCTGCTTCCGGAATACCTGTTGACCCTGTCTTGGTCCTTTGCGCCGTAAGCATGCGCCACCGGTATTGTAAATCCGCTTGTAAGGCCGAGTGCCGCACCGACAATAAACGAGTTTATCGAGGCGACTCCGCCGACTGCGGCAAGAGCGTCCGTGCTTACATATCGCCCGACAAGTATATTGTCGACCAATGTATAGTTATACTGTAAAAGCGATGAAGCCATAATCGGCAGCGAGAATTTAATTATACTTTTTATCGGCTTGCCGGTAAGCATAGAATTTTGTTCTGTCATTTGCCAACTCTTCCAAAGTATTTTTAAAAATTAAATTCAATTAGAATTTGCTTAAATTTTAGCACTTGTGCAGTATTATGTCTATAAAAATATTCTGCCGGGAGAGCTTTAACAACAGCAGGATAAAACCAATGGCGGAGCGGCACAATCAAAGACATCACGGCAGCATTGAGCAGGTTGAAATAAGCTCCTGCGGATTAAACTCAAATCTGTTGATTGCAAAAGGCTAATATCCGTCGGTAATCGCCTGTAATATAACAAACGGAAGAATGCCGAGAGTCAACACGGTAAAGGACAGTGAAATGCATCAGCTCGCCGAATACTTCGGAGTTAATTACAGAAAAGACTTTTTGAATTTGTAAAAAACAAGGTGCAATTCATTCGGAATTGCACCTTGTTTTTTTATTTTTTCGCTTTAATGCAGTGCCTTTGTGGGGCAGTTTTTTGTACACTCGTAGCAGAGAATACACTCTGTTCCGTTTTTTCGCTTGCGTGAATCCTTGTTAACCTCAACATTCATTGGGCATACTTTCAGGCACTTGCCGCAATGAACGCATTTGCTCTCGTCACAGTGGACGCGCAGAAGCGAAAAATAACTCATGGGCTTCAGAAATACTGTGATAGGGCAGAGATATTTGCAGAACGCGCGGTTATCCTTAAATATAAAGGCAAGCGCAATTCCGGATATATAGTAAAGCGCATTTCCGGCGAGAAACAGCCAAAACATAATTTTCTCAAGATTTGCGATCTTGAACAAAAACAGACCCGACACAAGAGCCAATGATAACGCAAACATCACATAGCGCAGAATTCCGAGCTTTTCTTTTCGCGGCTTCCGTGGCTGCTTATAAGGAAGAAAGTCCAAAACCATAGCCGTCCAACAGGCATAGCCGCACCATCCGCGTCCGAACAGCAGCGGTCCGAAGATTTTGGCCACGGCATAGTGAATGGTTGCTGCTTCAAAAACGCCGAGGAACAGATAGTACCAAAAGCCTTCAATCTGCATATTCTCTCGGGAGATTATGCCGAGATACAGCAGCATATAGCTTCCGACTGCCAGCTGTACAAAATGACGCGCATAGCGTTTCTCGGCGGTAAAAAGAGCCGTCCCCAATGCGAGACAGGTGCCTATGTAGCTGAAATTCAGCAAATAAAACAGATTATCCTTTATTAGCCATAGTGTGATTGCCACCGCTTCGAACAACAAAAACAGTAATACCGACACAAGGTATCTCGATAAACCCTTGTTATTTCCTTTCTTTTTTTTCTTTTTCATTGTTTTTTCCATCCTTTTTTGTGAATATGAAACGGCTGATTTTATTCGGATTTATACCGATTCTTGTGCCGCTTTTAATGCCTGCGACAATATAACTATATACTGTAATTTTAAAGCTTATGAGCAAAATGTGCAACTGTAATTCTGTTAAAAAACGGTAAAAGTGCCGCAAATTGTGAAAATCGGCAATCGGTCTGCGTAGGCTCGGCCGTTTGGCATCGCCGAATATACCGCAAACAATATAGACGTATTTATTATCGACTTGTTTAATAAAATAAAATAACGGACGACTTGGCAAAATACGGGACTATACGGCAAGGCAATATAATAATCTTACATACGGCTGCACATACAGAATTTACGGATATTTTTTCGCATTTAGTTGCGAAAACGTTTCCGCTGTGATAAAATTCTTTTGTATTTTACGGGCGAGGCGGCTTTGCGCCTTTGCCTGCTTTAACGGAGTTGAGATTGATGAAAACTGCAGTTGTTACGGGCGGTTCGAGCGGAATAGGACTTTCCTGCTGCCGTAAGTTTCTTGAAAACGGATACAGGGTGTATGAACTGAGCCGCCGCGAGCCGAAGATTCAAACGGTAGGCGTTAAGCATATCTCGTGCGACGTCACGGATGAGCATTCGGTTTCCGAGACATTCAAAAAAATATATAATGACAGCGGAAGCATTGATATACTTGTGAATAATGCAGGCTTCGGCATCTCAGGGGCGGTTGAATTCACAGAGCTTGCAGAAGCTAAAAAACAGTTTGACGTCAATTTCTTCGGCTGCTTTATTTGCTCAAAAAACGTAATTAAATATATGAGACTTCAAGGCGGCGGAAGAATTGTTAATCTCAGCTCTCTCGCAGCTCCGCTTGCCATACCGTTTCAGGCGTTTTATTCGGCGTCAAAGGCGGCTGTAAATTCGCTGACTCTGGCTCTCGCAAACGAGGTGCGACCGTTTAATATAAAGGTCTGTGCCGTAATGCCTGGCGATGTTAAAACGGGTTTTACCGCGGCAAGAGAGAAAAATACCGCCGGTGACGAATTTTACGGCGAAACACTTAAAAGAGCGGTTGCCGGTATGGAGCGCGACGAGCAAAACGGTATGTCGCCGGACGATATAGCCGATGCGGTGTATGCTGCGGCAACCAAAGCTCGTCCGAAGCCTTTGTCGACAAAAGGCACTAAATATCATCTGTTTTTGGCACTTTCAAAGGCATTGCCGGTTTCGCTTGTGAATATCGTAGTCGGAAAGCTTTATTCTTAATAATTCGGGGCGTAAAGCAATACTGTTATTAGCTGCTTTTGCCCCGTTTTCTTGTTATTCAATAAAAACACATTCGGAGGTACTATGCAAAATTTTGTAGAGCTTATTCAGAATATCAACAGTAAGGTAAACAGCGTCGTTTGGGGGCCTCCGATGCTCATATTGATGCTGCTTACCGGCCTTTATCTCACGTGCGGTACGCGTTTTTTTCAAATACGCCGTTTTTGCTACACAATTAAAAATACGGTTGCCGCAATTTTTAAAGACCGCAAGGTAACAAAAACCAAGGACGAAAAAGCCATCTCGCAGTTCCAGGCACTTGCAACGGCTCTTGCCGCAACGGTAGGCACGGGCAACATTGTAGGCGTAGCCACCGCGATTTCCTCCGGCGGAGCAGGTGCGGTATTTTGGATGTGGATTTCTGCTTTGCTCGGTATGATGACGAGCTTTTCCGAAAATGCGCTCGGCATATATTTCCGCAGAAAAAACGAAAAAGGCGAGTGGGTGGGCGGCCCTATGTATTATATCGAAAAAGGACTCGGCCAAAAGTGGCTTGCGGTTATATTTTCTGTTTTTTGTCTGTTCGCGTCGTTCGGAATAGGCTCGGTAGCTCAGGTCAACGGAATATCCACGGCGCTTAAGGGTTCGTTTAATATACCGGGCATTGTCACGGGGATAGTCGTTTGCGCCCTTATAGCCGTCATAATTTACGGCGGACTGAAAAGAATAGTCACGGTGACGGAAAAATTTGTGCCTTTTATGGCGGCGTTTTACATAATAGGCGCGCTTATAATAATAATCGTAAACTTCCGCCATATAGGCGACGCTTTCGGCGAGATATTTTCGGGGGCGTTCAGTATGCGCTCCGTCGGAGGAGGCGTTATGGGATACGGTATTTCAAGAGCCATGCGTTTCGGTGTGGCACGCGGAGTATTTTCTAATGAGGCAGGCCTCGGCTCGTCCGTAATGGTCCATTCCTCCTCTGATGCCAAGGAACCCGTAACACAGGGTATGTGGGGCATATTTCAGGTGTTTTTTGACACCATTGTTATATGCACCCTTACGGCACTCGTAATTCTGACTACCGGGGCAAATCTGCAAAGCGGACTTGAGGGAGTCAATATAACAATATATGCCTTTGAGAGCGTGCTCGGCAAATGGGGCTCTTATATAGTATCCATAGGTATAGTTATGTTCGCTTTTTCAACCATACTCGGCTGGTCGGTGTACGGTTCGCGCGCCGCAGAATATATAGGCGGAAAAAAGCTGACTGCGGTGTATAAAATAATATTTCTCGCAATGACATTTATAGGTGCCGTGTCGAGCATTCAGCTTGTTTGGGATCTTTCCGATACGTTTAACGGTCTTATGGCTTTGCCGAACCTTATAGGCCTGTTGCTTTTGTCGGGGACGGTGTTTAAAATAACCAAAAACTACGAGCAGAGAGTGATAGGCGGCAAAAAGATAAAGCCGATGCTGTCTTTTTATGACCGAGAGAAATAATTTTCGGTATTCACATTTAACTCCGAATTTGATATAATATACGGGATTTAAACAGATAAAAGAGGAAATTTATGTCAGGTAAAAAGGACTACATCAGAAATTTTTGCATAATTGCCCATATCGACCACGGCAAGAGTACGCTTGCCGACCGTTTGTTGGAGCTTACAGACTCCGTAGCGAAGCGCGATATGGAGGCGCAGCTTCTTGACAATATGGATATTGAGCGTGAACGCGGTATAACCATTAAGGCACGTGCCGTAAAGCTTGATTACAAGGCTGCCGACGGCAAAAAATATGAACTGAACTTAATAGACACTCCCGGTCATGTTGACTTCAACTATGAGGTGTCGCGTTCCCTTGCGGCATGCGAGGGAGCTGTGCTGATAGTTGACGCGTCACAGGGGATAGAGGCTCAAACTCTTGCAAATACCTACCTTGCGCTTGACCACGACCTTGAAATTGTACCGGTAATAAATAAAATCGACCTTCCCGCCGCAGAGCCGGAACGCGTTGCTAAAGAAGTGGAGGACGTTATAGGCATACCGTGTATGGATTCTCCGCGAATTTCGGCAAAAACGGGCGAGAATGTCCCCGCTGTGCTCGAGGAAATCGTAAACCTTGTGCCGCCTCCGGATGATAACGATTCAAAGCCGCTCAGAGCGCTTGTATTTGATTCTGTATATGACAGCTATCGCGGTGTAATAGTCTACGTCAGAATAGTTGACGGCGTGGTAAGGCCGGGGCAGACCATGCGGCTTATGGCCACGGGTGCCGAATTTACCATAGTTGAAACGGGATATATGCGCGCCAAGAGCTTGGAGCCTACAAAGCAGCTGTCCTCGGGTGAGGTCGGTTACATCACCGCTTCGATTAAAACCGTAGGCGATGCGCGCGTAGGCGATACTGTGACCCTTGCCGAAAATCCGGCTTTGGAGCCGCTTGCAGGCTATCGCAAGGTAAATCCGATGGTTTTCTGCGGTATTTATCCGGCGGACGGAGCGGATTATGAGGCTCTTAGGGACGCTCTTGCCAAATTACAGCTGAATGACGCCTCGCTCTCGTTTGAACCCGAGACGTCAAGTGCCCTCGGCTTCGGCTTCAGGTGCGGTTTTTTGGGGCTTTTGCACCTTGAAATCATACAGGAACGCCTTGAGAGAGAGTATGACCTCGACCTCGTAACAACAATACCTTCGGTTGTTTACAAAATACATCTTACCGACGGAAACGTAGTCGAAATAGACAATCCGTGCAACTACCCCGACCCCGCAACAATCGATTTTGCGGAGGAACCCATGGTTGAGGCGCACATCTTTTCTCCTAAGGATTATGTGGGAGCCATAATGGACCTTTGCCAAGACAGACGCGGCGAATATAAAGAAATGACGTATCTTGACGCCGACAGGGTGGACTTAAAATATATACTTCCGCTTAACGAAATAATCTATGACTTCTTTGACGTCTTAAAATCGCGTACGCGCGGCTATGCTTCGTTCGACTATGAGCTTTGCGGCTACCAAAGGTCAAGCCTTGTAAAGCTCGACGTTCTTTTGAACGGCGATATGATAGACGCCCTCTCGTTTATTATTCACTCCGAAAAGGCTTATCCGAGAGCGCGCAGAATAGCCGAGAAGCTTAAGGACAATATTCCGCGCCAGATGTTTGAAATTCCCATTCAGATAGCCGTGGGCGGCAAGGTAATAGCGCGCGAAACCGTAAAGGCAATGCGTAAGGACGTGCTTGCTAAATGCTACGGCGGCGATATAACGCGTAAAAAGAAGCTGCTTGAAAAGCAAAAAGAGGGTAAAAAGCGTATGCGCAAGTTCGGTACGGTAGAAGTTCCGCAAGAGGCGTTTATGGCTGTGCTTAAATTAGATGATGAATAATATAGGACTGTATATTCATATTCCGTTTTGCAATTCAAAGTGCCCGTATTGCGATTTTTACTCGTTTCGCGCCGATGACGATACAAAAAACAGATATGTTTCGGCTGTTTTGCGAGAGCTTCGGGACAATTCAAAACAGCTTAGTTGTAAAGCCGATACGCTTTACATTGGTGGCGGAACTCCGTCGGTTTTGGCTCCGGATTATCTTTGCCAAATCATAAACGGCGCAAAATCAACGTTTTTGACCGATGATGCGGAAATAACGGTAGAGTGCAACCCGTTTTCGCTCGGTGACGAATTCTTTGAAAAAGTAAGTGAGTGTAAAGTAAATAGGCTTTCCATAGGCTTGCAGTCGGCAAATGACGGCGAACGGAGGATTTTAGGCAGACGAGCCGACAAAAGCGAGGTTCAAAGTGTCGTTTCACGGGCTAAAAAAGCGGGAATAAATAATATTTCGCTTGATGTCATGCTCGGCGTGCCGGGTCAAACAAAAGAGAGCCTTAAAAGCACGCTTGATTTCTGCATTTCTTCGGGTGTGCCGCATCTCAGCTGCTACATTCTCAAAATAGAGGAGAATACGCCGTTTTTTCGTATGAGAGACAAATTGCCGTTCCCCTCTGACGACGATACGGCCGATATGTACCTTTTTATGTGCGAATACCTCGAAAAACACGGTATTATGCAGTATGAAATATCAAATTTTGCGGTTCCCGGCTTTGAGAGCCGCCACAATCTGAAATATTGGCACGATGAGGAGTACCTCGGCATAGGTGCTTCGGCACATTCGTTTTTAGGCGGAAAACGCACATATTATCCGCGTGATATTGAGTATTTCATAAGCGGCAACGAGCGTTTAACTGAGGGTGACGGCGGCGACGAAGAGGAATTTTGTATGCTCGCTTTAAGGCTTCGCGAGGGGCTTACTCAAGAGCGTTTTTACGCCCGTTTTCATCATGAGATATCGCAAAAAATGCTTGAAAGCGCAAAGCAATACGAAAAATACGGGCTTTGCAGCTGTGAGAGCGGCGGAATTTCTCTGACGCGGCGCGGATTTTTACTCTCCAACTCCGTAATATCCGAAATTATCTTATAGATATAAATTAGATATAAATATTTCAGGGCTTGTAATTTGCTTTACAAGCCCGTTTTTTTGTGCTTTTTGGGCGTTTGTGAAATTAAAACGGCTTTTTGTTACAATGGCGTTTTTTTGTCGCACAGCACGTGATAAAATCAAGAGGCTAAACGGAAGAGTTCTATGAAAGAGAATTGATTACATAGAATTTTCGGTGTATAATTTGTAAAAGATTACCAAAAGCGGTTGCAATTTTTGTCGAAGTGTGCTCGCAATCTAAAATTTTACATATTTTCATTTCAAAATGACAAAAGAATGTCAAACTGCGTTCATAATTTGTTAATATTTGGTTTAAAGACTGTTTAAAATGAGTTTTTAAATTAGCTAAAAACTCTTTACACCAAGTCATTTTTGGTGTAAACTTAAGTATAAATATACGGTGTAATAGTGTACCCATTTGTGCCTTAAAAACGGTAAATAGACGCTCTTTCGCAAAATGATGAGAACAAGCGTTAAAGCAAACCCGAAGCGGTGCGGATTTATCGTATACTATTATATATAGCGTTTTTAATCAATTTATCGGAGGTTTTTTATTTGGCAGATCTTATATTTCGGCATCTTGCCGGAGCCGATGGCGAGGGCGTTTACAAAAACGGCAAAACCGGCTTCTCGGTTTCTTATTTCAAAAAGAAAGAAATAGACTCGCGCTATCCCTCGGGCGGCTATATGGTTGTCGGTCAAATAGGGAAGGGCAAACGCGAAATCGGTGATTTGCAGTCTGATGACGGGCAAACCGAAAAGGTGTATGCCGCAACGAAAATGCCTCATACAGCGGTAGTCGGCTACATAGAGACAGAGGCTGACAAATTCATTGCGATAGTTAAAGACAGGCTCTTGCTTTGGCTTCTGCTTGCGCTTTTGATAGCGGCACTTATAATAGGTCTTATATTCCTTTTAAAGGCTGTTATACCGACAGGCGGCGATGGCACAACCACAACGACCCCCGCAGGCGTAATCGACCAAAATGCCGTTTTGGGCGAGGGCGAAATCTCGATTCCCGATAAAACAAAAACAAGGGGCAGGCAGATAAAGGTCTACGGTATTCCCGAGCTTCCCTTGGCGGCAAATACCAAGGAGCAAAGCTTTGTATTCTCAAACCCCGAGGAAAACCCGTGCTTCTTTGTTATAGAAATAGAGCTTTCAGATACAGGCGAGGTTATATATACCTCAAATCTCTTGCCGCCTGGCTATTCAATATCAAAGTTCACGCTGAACCGTGAGCTTGCGGCAGGAACTTATCCTGCAACAATCCATGTTAAGACCTACAGCTTTGATAAAGAGCAGCGTAAACTTAACAATATGGATTTAAAAACGACCATCGTGGTTTCATAAGAAACTATATTCAAAATACAGATTTTGAGGAAAGGAGTTGCAGTTTATGCAAAAAATTTCAAAGATTAAAATCGGAAAAAGCATAACTGCTGTGCTGCTTTGCGTAGTGCTTTTGGTAACGTCGATTCCCATGGTTCTCGCGGCCGGTGAGGGCGAATATGACCCGATACCGACCTTTACCGAATCGGATAAAAGGGAAGCGGCTGCAACACTTAATGACGACGGCGGAATTACGGTCAGCTTCCCCGCGGCTAAGGTTAGCGAGCGCAAAACCGGCACAAAAACAATTGACGGGTATATGTTGGAGCTTGTTGATCTCGGAACATATACCGAAGTTCACACAAGCACGGTTTTGCTGCGCAAGATGGTTAGTCCCACCGGTACTGCACCGTACACGGCTGAGATTACGGCAGACGAAATCAAAACAAAGGTGCCTGCGGGTCTGTCTGACGATCACCGTTACAATATTACGATAACGGCGTACGACAGCGACGGCTGGTTCTCGGAGGCTGTTAACGCATACGTTTCGGATGTTCCGACTTATGTATACAATGCGGACGCTTATGCCCCCGTTACAAACAACGTTCTTGCCATGCGTGAAATTCTTACCTTTGATAAAAAAGGTAACGCAGATGACCACGGTTCGTTTTCGGATAACGGAACCGAAGAGAGAACCGCCGAAATCAACAATGTACGCAGTACGTCAGGCTCTCTTGACTATATGCAGGAGGGTAATCACCTTTCATTCGAAGGCAGAACCGATGGTGTAGGCGTTAAAGACACGGGCAACAGCTACGGCTACGCAATGCGTATCGAGTCCGCCGCAACCACCGACAGCCCTCAGTCCTTTGATACGTCATGGAGCCGCCAGACTTGGGACCCGACGGGTGCTTCCGAGATTTGGTACTATCTCGACTTCTCCGAGGTCAGCGTAACGGGGCTTTCATTCCGTCTGCGTTCAAATGAAAAGTATTTTGCTCAGGACTATGATAACGACTACAAAGACAGTAAAAACGCCTTTAACAGATACGGCGATATTATCTATTCCACCGTCGGCACCACAAAGGCGGGCTATACGGGTGAAGACCCCTATGTGTTCCTGCAGCAAACGGACGGCAGCTGGAAAAAGGTTATGTTAAAAGACGGTACCGTTGACCTTGACCACTTCAAGGGCTATGTCCGCATACCGCTTCAGTTTATGTGCTCGGAAACCGACTCTGTTGTTACCGATTCCAATACGGAATTCGGAACAACTACCCCAAAAATAGACGGTAATGCGATTTATCACAGTAACCTTATCAACAATAAGACTGCCGAAAGAGCAGAAAAATACTATAACGACGTAATTAAGCTTGCAAATTCGGTAGTGGTTGACCCTGCGGGAACATCTATTTCGGAGGCACTTCTTGTAAGACGCTATGCTTTTACGGTCAACAGACCAGGCACATATAGTCGTTACTATGTTGACGGCGGCACAATGCTCGCTCCGTGCATGAATACAAAGGAAGGTAGCAAGACAACAGCCGATTCGCCCAAAAGAGCATATATCGATAAGACCAAAATCGGTACGGGTGAAGATCCGGTAGTTAATCGTACAAATGCTTTTAAAGCTATCGAGGATATTATGTCCGCCGGCTTTAAGTTCACGGGCTGCTCGTATGACCCGGCTTCTACGAGCCTTGAAACCAACAACGGCAGCGTAGGTAAAAAGATTTTCCTTGATAATGTATTGTTCTACCGTACAGACGGTCAGAAATACAGCGAAAATACCCTTAACGGAGCAGCAAACACAGGCACGCCCGTTAAGACATATTATGACCAGGAAACAGAAATTCCGCGCGCTATTTTCAATGCCTGCCAAAAGTACATTGAAAGTCCGAACTCCTACGATTACCGCGCCGTTAAGTACATCGAGGACTTGATAGCCGGTTATAAAAAATCAATTGAGGAATATAACAAATCCGAAGAAGCCGGAAAATCCGGTATAATCGATGCTTCATTCCTTGAGGAGTCTGCGCTCGATACCAAGGCGGCAGCACTCGGTATGACCGAGGCTTGGGAAAAATTTAAGACCGCCAAGCAGGCTTGTATAGATGGTAAAACCTACGGCTCTGCTAACTCGGGTGCAGAGGATTTCATTCCGATGATTTCAACTAAGCTTGAGCAGCTTCCCGATTTCGACGAAAATACTCTCGCGGTAAGCGATGAGGATAAAGCCGTTGTTAAGAGCCTTTATGAGGTTTATATCCGCCTCAACTTAAGCCAGCTCGCTATGCTCGGCAGAGCGGAAGAGGAGAAGCTCTTAAAGTACTTCAGCTTCATAGAAGAAGAGCTTGCCGACAACTCTGTTGTAATAGGTCAGGCGCTTACAAACAATAAGGTTATACCGTTCGGCGACTTCAGCTCCTTGGAAAAAGGCACCAGAAGCTGGCAGTTTGAAAACTCGAAATATGCAGGTAATGTGGGCAAGGATTACTACTATTCTAAGGGCTATTTGACATATCAGGTTCCCTTTGCTTCACTTTCGGCGCACTCTCAGGATACCGCAACTCCTACACTTATACCAACCGGTGCTCTCGGTAGTGACCCGCAGAGAAACGGTATTACAAGCTATCGTCAAAACGGTACTTCGGCAATCATTACATCAAACGGCCTTGAAGGCAAAAACGCCGCAACGGTTACCATAAATAACCAGTATGCCGAAGACAGAAAAGGCTGGTATAACTGCATAAGCATTACAAAGGGACTTGCCAGCGAAGAACCGAGCAGTAGCGGCGATTACTCCAAACTGAGAGCCAACAATATGTCGTCTGAGAGTCTCGGCGATTTTGCTAAGTCATATACCAAAAACGACATAGGCGAAACCGACCGTCTGGCACTTGTATTCTACGCTGATTTCTCTCAGCTTGATACCTTCTCAATGGCGTTTAATATCAGCTCATACTATGACGGTGCCGCCGAGGACTACACCCTCGACTTCGGCAGCAACAACGCGGCTTCTTACTTCTATCTCATTAACCCCAAGACGGGTGAATGGGCTAAATGTACTCCCAAGGATGAAAGCAAGAGAAGAATTTACGCTTACACCTCGGAGTACGGCATAGATACGGGAGACGGCGATTACCTGACCCTTTCTCACTACAAGGGCTATGTTATGGTTCCGCTCTTCCAGTTCTCGAGAGGCGTTCAGGGTATTTCGGCAACCTCTAACTATCGTATAGATGAAAAAGCCGAGTCCCTCAACAACATCTTCCGTGTTACAATAGGTATAGCGCCCTTGTCAAATTACGACGATTCTTCCGTAAACGGAAAGAGCGCAGCTGCAATGAACGGCAAGAGCTTTACAATAGGCTCCGTCGGCTTTACTTACAGACAGGGTACCTCGGCATACGGCGCAGGCGTACAAAACAGAACCGGCGACGTCTCGTTCGACGATTATGCACAGGTTAAGTCTCTTACTTCAATGCAGTTTGAAAACGCGGTAGCGGATGTTGATATTTATAAAGCAAACACTCGTACCGAAAAGATAAACACGGCACTTGCTCTTTATGCACAGCTTTCGGATTATCAAAAGTCAATACCTTCCGTTGCAAGAGCATACAGCGTACTTCAGAAGTACAAGAGCATCGACGACGGCATCACTTTGCTCGATCAGCCGCAAATTGCGGTTGCCGATTTGAAACCTTTGATTGAGGCTATGCCGGCTGCAGCAACCGGCGGTTCCGTAACAGACAGCAACGCCTTACCTTATCCCGGTTTTGTTATCGGCACCGATGCGAGCGGAACAGAGAAGCCGCTTATAGATTACGGCGCATATTCTCTCACCGCAGCTGACGTACAGAACATAATCAATTGGTATGAGCAGTCTTATGAGCGCTATACCGACGAGGCGATTGCGGCGCTCGGTGCGGAGAACGTCACAAAAATGGAAAACCTTTATAAGGTTGCAAAACGCTTGAGACTTCTCGAAAATTACCGTGACGGCTACACGAGTGACTCCGGTACCGCTATAACCGGTATTAAAGACCTTAACGCTCTTGTTGCTTCAATGTACGGCGAGACCGGTAAAGCGACCGACCTTACGACCGACTGCAAGCTTATGCCTACCGGTCAGACCGCGGCGCTTGAAAACTACCTCGAAAAGTATAACGACCTTGATTATTACGCTAAGTATATCTTAACTGATAAGGCCGACAAATTTGCAAGTGCTCCTCAGTATAAGAATTATGCTAAGTCGGCCGCGGCGGTTAACAAGGTGCTTACCAATATCAAAACTTACACCGATGACATCACCGGCAAAACGGTTAAGGGCGGCGTTGTTCGACTTGAAGAAAAGTACACGGCTCTTTACAATACCGTTAAGGGTCAAATGGACAATAGCGGTATTCAGGACCTTACCGCAATAACGGAAGCGGTTGAAGAGTACAATTCGTTTAAGGGCTATATAAGGCAGGTTCAAGAGGTTAATGACGGTAACACCGTTAATTCCTCGGACGGCGAAGCTCTCCACGGTATTATAGATACCCTCCGTCTTTTCCCGAACTTTGTTTCGGAGGTAGACAAAGACAGCGTCGCTCTCAATAAGGATGCAACAACGGGAACCGCAGTCTTTACTCTTTCAAATGCCGTTAACTATCCTGACGGAAGCTACACACTTCGTGTAACCTCTAAAAACGGAGGCCTTAAGGACGCTACAGGCACCACCCACGATTACAACGTTGCAATGACGGGTGCGATTGAAAAGACCGTAACGGCAAAAGCTCTTAACACTTCTCCCGAAACCGCGGATGTCGCAAATAACACCGCTTCGGCGGCAGCTCCCAAGGCAATAAACTTTACGTTTACCGTCACGGGCGTTACCGTAACGAGTGAAGATGTTATTACAATAGAGCTTATCGATAATGCTACCGGTGAGGTTGCTGTTGACAAGACAACAAACGAGCCTGTCAGAAAAACTATCAATATTCATTTTGCCGCAGACGACTTCTTTGAGGTTACAATTCCTGCGGAAATAGATGTTCCTTGGGGCGAGAAGGATGCCGTTGATGTTTCCTATAAGGTTACGTCTTCGCTTGATACGGGCAGCAAGATTGGTGTTTCCGTAGCACGCAGCGCTTCTGTCGCAAATGACACTCTTACCAATGCAGCAACATCGACATACGCTCTTCCGTATACTTCACAGAACTTTACTTCCACGGAATTTACAGGTAAAAATGAGGGAGCGCTTCCCGCTCAAAAACCGTCATTGACGATTTCCGGTTGGACGGACGCTCCGATAGCCGAGTATTCGACTACTCTTACTTATACCGTAGATTACACTAAAGGTTAATTAAAAAATTAAATGCTTTATCAAGACCATAAGGAGGTGGTTCTATGAAGAAAACATTATCAGTTTTGCTCTCAGTGCTTTTATTGTCGCTCGTGACTGTTCCGTCTTTCGCGGCTCCGGCTACGCTGAACAAAGAGAACCCCGTAGGCTCCGTAAAGATTTCTACCGGCGAGGGCAAACAGGATGAGTATGAGCTTACAATTCCTGCCGATACCGAAATACCGTGGGAAGCTACTTCTTACGCAATAGGTAAGGTTACGGCAACTAAAATGTGGCTGTCTCCCGGCAAGACCGTTAAGGTGGCTGTTTCGTCGCTCAACGGCTCAAAGCTTGTCAACACTTCGGACAGCTCAAAGACTATCGCCTACACGCTTACAGGCGCAGAGCAAATGGCGTTTTTACCGGGCGATTATATGAAGTCTTATGACCTCTCCGTGAACATCGCAGAGGCTGAATGGCAAAAAGCCGCTTCGGGTGAGCATACAGATGTTCTTACCTTTACGGCAGAATATACTAACGCGTAATAAATATAAGGAGATAAATTATGAAAAAGCTTATTTCTATCGCACTCGCAGCGGCCATGCTCGCAGCTGTTTCGGTTCCCGCTTTTGCAGCTAATCCCATAACCAAGGAAACAGAGCAGACCGGCACAACCATAATTAAGACATCCACAAAAACAGGCCCCGATTCGCCTGAGGATGCTGCTGTAAGATACACCGTTTCTATTCCGGCAGATACAGAAATTTACTGGGGCACCGAGGAGACAAACCTTGTTTACTCTGTTGAGTCTCACCTCAAGAGAGGCCAGGCTCTCAAGGTTACCGTAGCAGGCACAGGCTCTATGAAGACCGATGCCGCAGCAGGCGAGGTTTACACTCTTCCCTATACTCTTTCGGGTGACAACGCTTTCACGGCAGACGGCCCCGTAGTTTACGGCAACAAGGAAACTCCCGCCGTTGACAAAAACCTCAAGGTTACAATAAGCAGCGAGGACTGGAACAGAGCTGTTGTTGATGTTTACAACGACACCCTTACCTTTACCGCTGAGGTTTAATTATTGAAAGGAGACTACTATAATGAAAAAGCTTATTTCAATTGCACTTGCAGCGGTTATGCTTGCAGCAGCTTCGGTTCCCGCTTTTGCAGCTAATCCCATAACCAAGGAGACTGACAATACCGGTACAGCTATTGTTAAGACCTCCACAAAAACAGGCCCCGATGCTCCCGAAGACGACGCTGTTAAATACACCGTTACAATTCCGGCAGATACCACAATTTACTGGGGCGCAGAGGAAACAGCTCTTGACGGATTTTCTGTTGAGTCTCACCTTAAATACGGACAGAAGCTTAAAATCGGCGTTGAGGGCTCAAGACTTATGAAGCTTACAGAGGATGCAAACGAGACATTGGCTTACGATTTCTCGGCTGACTCTAACCTCGAATTTATAGCTGACGGCCCCGTTATCAATCCTGCAAAGGCACTTACCCTCAAGGTTAAGGTTGCCGCAGACGATTGGAACAACGCTATCGTCGGCGAGTACAGCGATACTCTTACCTTCACCGTAAGCCTTTGATTTTGAAAGGAGATAACCACAATGAAAAAATTACTTTCAATAGTTCTTGCGGCGGCAATGCTCGCAGCGGTTTCCGTTCCGTCATTTGCAGCTGACAAGACGCTTACAAGCGACCATACCTCCGATACGGCTAAGGTTATTACTTCTACAAAAACCGGTCCCGACGGTCCCGAGGCTACTTCTTACACGGTAACCTTCCCGGCAGAAACCACTATTTACTGGGGCGTAGAAAGCACAGACTTTACATACAACGTAAAGTGCCAGCTCAAATCAAACGACCGTCTTAATGTTACGGTAGCAAAGGAAGACGGTACAACCGACCTCAAGGCTATCGCATCAGGCAATACCGCTACTCTTCCTTTCAGCGTAGCAGGCACCACAGCTTATACTTCAGCTTCTGCAGTTGTTGCAGATGAAGCTGTTAACGCTGCAGTAAACATTGCCTCAGCTGATTGGGCAAAGGTTCCGGTAGATGAGTACGAGGGCAATCTTACACTTACGGTTTCGATAGCTCCCGCTACAATCTAAGAGTCGGAAACCCTTCCAAAATACAAGGAGAACCAATTATGAAAAAAATTCTTTCAATAGTCATTGCAGCTGCGATGCTCTTGGCTATATCGGTTCCCGCTTTTGCTGCAACTGCGACAATAGATCAGTCTACTTCCGGTGGCGTCGGTAACTCCTCGGTAGTTACCGACCGAAGCGGAATAAGCGGTACCTTTACCGTTTCTTATCCCGCCGAAACCACCATTTATTGGGGCACCGAAAGTACCGAAATCGGTTACACTGTATCGAGTACGCTTGTGAGCGGAAATAACCTTCGTGTTACTGTAGCTCAGGACAACGCAAATCTCCATACAGGCGGCGGCAGACTTCTTCCTTACACTATAGCCGGTGATACCAACATAACAACCGGTCACGAGACAGTTACCAACAGCGCATATTCGGTAAATGTCAATATTACTAAGGAAAACTGGGGATCCGTTTCCATTGATGAGTATGAAGATACTCTTACATTTACAGCTTCTGTTGAAGCGATAGCTTAATTTTTTAATCCGAAAAGGAGTTATATTATGAAAAAGTTACTTTCAATAGTTCTTGCAGCTGCTATGCTTGCGGCAGTTTCAGTTCCGTCCTTTGCAGCTGAAATCAATCAGGATACAGCGGGCGGCAAGGGTTCCGCAACCGTTAAGACCGATACAACAAACGTTCCCGCAGACGGTTATTTCACAGTAACATATCCTGCTGAAATGAGCGTTAAATGGGGTGCTGAATCCACAGCCTTCACCTACAATGTTAAGTCAACTCTCAAGACTGACAAACGTCTTTCCGTTTCGGTTGCTTCTGCCGACGGCGCTATGAAACCCGCTACCGATAACGGCTATACCATTCCTTACACCTTCAGCGGCGACACTTCCGTTAAGACTGCTGCCGAGGTAGTAAATCAGGAGTACACCATCAACGTTGACGTTGCAGCAGCAGCTTGGAACGCTACCATCACCGATTACAGCGATGCTACCGTTACCTTCACAGCAGCAGTTGTTGACAAATAATTTATTTAACATTAAACATTAAGTACATCAAGGAGTTATAATTATGAAAAAGATAGTATCAATTCTTCTTGCTGTTATGATGATAGCAGCTATAGCTGTTCCCTCATTCGCAGCTACAATAACCAAGGAATCAGACCCCAAGACCGCCGATGTTCAGGTTAAGACAAAGACAACCGATAAGGAGAACAACGATCCCGAAAACTACACTGTTACCATTCCTGCTGAGATCACAGTTGCTTGGAATGACACCGCAGCTCAGGACGCTTCTTACACCGTTGATTCTCAGCTTAAGCTCGGCGCTAAGCTCAAGGTTTCGGCTGCTGCTGAAAATGCAGGAAAAATGACGAACGCTGCTACCGATAAATTCCTCACCTTCACCGTAGCAGGCGGAGATGCTGCTGAATATACCGAGCTTAACACCGCTGTTAAGTCTTCGACAACCGTTACAATCGCTGACTTCAATGCTCCCATAGCTGAGTATGTCGGCCACATGACTTACACCGTAGAGTACGTTGCTGCATAATTATTGCCAGATTTTGATTTTTAAAATTTTTAAGGAGGTGGTTTCATGAAAAAGGCTTGCAGTGTGCTGTTGTCTGTTTTGCTTATATTCACCATGCAGCTTTGCGTTTTTGCCGAGGCAGGTGAAATCGGTAAAACACAGCTTAAAACTGTAGTCCCGAATACCCATGAAATTACCGTAACGTATAACGACGGAGGTTATGTCCTTAAAGACGGCAACCTTATTGCAAGCGGTGCTAAGTTCGCCGTTGACCGTTTTGATTCGCTTTCTCTCGGAGCTGTTGCAAAGCTTGACAGCCACCTTGAGCGTGTCACGGTAAACGGTAAAGATTATACCAGTAAATTGCAGTACGGTATGTTGAGATTTGATTCGGTTACCACCGATATGAACATTGTGTTCACATTTAAAAAATGCTTCGGACCCACAGAGCCGACTACAAATCCCACAGAACCTACCGAGCCTACAAGACCCACAGAGCCGACAGCTCCGACGGATCCGACAAGACCCACAGAGCCGACAGCTCCGACAGATCCATCAGGCACAACAAATCCCTCAGGTACTACCAATCCTTCGGGCACCACTAATCCCTCGGGCACTACAAATCCCGGCGGAGATCACGAAGATCCTTGTGTTCGTATGGGTATGAATGGTAATGTGTATCGCGGTAAAAACCTTTTCCCGGGCGCTAAGCTCGACATTGACCTCGGCGAAATCAAGGCTGAGGCAGGAAAAGACGGTGCATACAGCGTTGACGTTATTAAAGACGGTTTCCATGTTGTAACAATCACCGACGAAAACGGTGAAGTAGCCGGCAAGACTACTTTCTCGGTAAGCGTAAGTGATACGGCAACAGAAACAACCGTTATTAAACTTGATGACGGCTCGCAGATTGCAGTTGTTCCGAAGGGCACCAATACCTTATGGCTCGACTTTGTCGTTAACGACGACGGTACTATTAATATTGTTCCCGGCACACCCGTAGAGGAGCCGACAAGCGAAGTTCCGGTAACCAAACCGAGCGACAGCGGCAACCCGATTATGAATAACCCGGTAATATCCAAAACCGGTGAACTTATCCGTGAAAATCCGCTCGCCGCAGCTGCTGTTTTCCTTTGTGGATTGTCACTTATATTCTTCATAATTCTTCGTAAAAAACGCAAGGATGACGAGGAAGAGGAAAACACAAAACCCGTTTGCTGATATAAACGGTAATAAATAAGTTTAAAATACCCCGACTGCGGTCGGGGTATTTTTATGTGTATCGGCATTGCAAACGGTGATGTGTTATGTTATAATACTTTGTCAGAACTTAAACGGGTAAAAGACCGAGGTTCGTCTTCTTGAAAGAGGTGGCTGTATGCCCATAAAAATAGATAATCAGCTTCCGGCGCATCATAGCCTGGAGCTTGAAAATATATTTGTTATGACGGAGGATAGAGCCGTCAAGCAGGACATTCGTCCGCTTAAAATTATAATACTGAATTTAATGCCTACAAAAATCGAGACCGAAACTCAGCTTTTAAGGCTTCTCAGTAATTCTCCGCTTCAGCTTGAAATAGACTTGCTGCAGGTAAAAAGCCATATTTCAAAAAATGTGTCAAGGGAGCATATGCTCAAATTCTACAAAACCTATGACGATGTCAAGGACGAAAAATTCGACGGTATGATAGTTACCGGAGCGCCCGTTGAGATGATGGACTTCGAAGAGGTCGATTATTGGGACGAGCTCTGCAAAATATTTGATTGGGCAAAAACAAATGTGTATTCCACATTTAATATATGCTGGGGAGCGCAGGCTGCGCTTTACTATAATTACGGTATTCCGAAGCATCTGCTTCCCGAGAAGGTTTTCGGCGTATTTCGCCATCAACCGCTTGATTTGTATCATCCGCTTTTGCGCGGATTTTCCGATGTCTTTTATGTTCCGCATTCACGTCACACGGAAAACCGAAAAGAGGATATAATAAGAGTAAAGGATCTTCAGATTTTGTCTTATTCCGAGGAAGCCGGAGTCCATCTCGTGTCGGATATGGCGTGTCGCAATTTTTATTGTTCGGGTCATTGCGAATATGATAGCGACACCTTGGCTCGCGAGTACTTCCGCGATTTAAAAAAGGGTCTTGACATAAAGATGCCGCACAATTACTTCCCCGATAACGACATCAAAAAAACGCCCGTAGACACCTGGCGCGGTGCGGCAAGCCTGCTTTTCCAAAATTGGCTTAACTACTTTGTGTATCAAAAAACGCCTTATGACATAGCCGATATTAAATAGTCGGCGAGGCACTAAGCTTTGTAAATATATAAAAATTATAAGTAAAGGAATTATATTTATGCTTCAATACGAAGAATTGAGACTGCGACTTATAAACCACGAAAAGACTCTTGATGACCTCTCCGAGGCTCTGGGTCTTGATAAGATGAAAGAAGAGATAGCGCAGCTTGAAAAAGAGCAGACTGTTGACGGCTTTTGGGATGATATAGCAAATTCTCAAAAGGTCGTTCAGCGCACAAGCAACCTCAAGAGCAAAGTGGCGGCTTATGAAAAGCTCAGGCAGGATTATGACGATGCGCTTGTTATGATTGAACTTTCAAATGAAGAAGAGGACGAGGGTATGCTCGATGAGTGCACCGAGAGCGTAGAAAAGTTTGAAAGTGATCTTGACACCATGACCCTTACAACTCTTTTGAGCGGTGAATATGATGCCAAAAATGCAATTCTTACCTTCCACGCCGGCGCAGGCGGAACCGAGGCGCAGGATTGGGCACAGATGCTTTTCAGAATGTATTGCCGATGGGGCGAGCGTCACGGCTTTAAGGTTACTACGCTTGATTTCCTTGACGGCGACGAGGCAGGGCTCAAATCGGCAAGTATCCTCATAGAGGGCGAAAATGCCTACGGCTTTATGAAAAGTGAGACGGGCATACACCGTCTTGTAAGAGTTTCCCCGTTTGATGCGGCAGGCAGACGCCATACCTCTTTTGCTTCGGTTGAGGTAATGCCCGAAATCGATGATACGGTCGAGGTTGAAATAGCTCCGGAGGACATTAAAATGGATGTTTACCGTTCAAGCGGTGCAGGCGGTCAAAAGGTAAACAAAACCTCATCTGCCGTAAGACTTACTCATATCCCGACGGGAATTGTTGTAGCATGCCAGGTTGAGAGAAGTCAGCATCAGAACCGAGAGGTTGCCATGAGAATGTTAAAATCCAAGCTTCTTGAAATCAAGGAGCGCGAGCATCTTGACAAAATTTCGGATATTAAGGGCGACCAAAAAGAGATAGGCTGGGGCAATCAGATACGTTCGTATGTATTTATGCCGTACACACTTGTCAAGGATAACCGCACGGGCTACGAAATGGGTAACATCAATGCGGTTATGGACGGCGATATTGACGGTTTCATAAATGCGTATCTCAAAATGCAGTCTCAGAAAAAGCTTGAGGAATAAACGCTTTATCAGTGCGGTAAGGCGGTATATCAATATGTTATTAAAGCGCGGAGTGTGTAATTCCGCGCTTTTTTGTTTGTCCGTATTATATAATCACTAAAACACAGACCGGCTTATAATACTATTTGTAAAAATGTGTGCATTGAAAAAATATGTAGAATTTGTTATTATTTATATGTAAAAACGGCTTTTTAGGGAAAGGTAGATTTGTATGCAAAAAACATCAACCAGAATTTTGAGTGTTTTGCTGTCTGTCCTTATGCTGTTGACTTTGGTTCCGTCTGCTCTTGTGAGCTACGCGGCAGGAGTCTCGCTTAACATTACGGACGAAAACGGTAATGACATTACCGAAATACAGCAGTTGACCGAGTATAAAACGCTTCAACTAAAGTATACCACGACAGGCGAATTGCCGGAGGGTACTACGGTAAAGTGGGAGAGCAACCTACCGCTTCTTGCCGATGTAGACGATAACGGCAAGGTTACGGCATATGATTCGTCAAAGACAGCCATAATTCAGCTTTGGCTTGATGAAAACGTGCGCGTGCTTCCTCTTGTAGGCGATAAAATGGCTGACGAGATTATGAAACAGCTTGAAAAGTCGGGCATTGATCTTGACAGTATGAACGATGACCTGATAGTTTCTATTGTCAGAGGTATTGCCGGTGATACTCTTGCAGACAGTCTTGCATCTGCTCTTGCAAATATGAATGTCGAAATAACGGCAACCATATATGACGCAAGCGGAGCAAAGCTTGCAAGTGACAAAATTAAAATAAAGGTTCAAAAGAGTGTTATTGCGAACATCTTTCCGACCGGAACTCATATAACCAATAAAAAGAGCGTTCCTCTTACCGTTGCCGTGGGCAAAACGGTTCAGCTTTACGCGGCGGTAACACCGGTAAGACTTAAACACTCTGTAAAATGGGAGATGGGCGGCAGCGTATTTGATACAAGCTCCGGCAAACGTGCAACGATTTCCGATACGGGACTTGTCACATTTACTGCAGCAGGCTCGGTAACGGTTAGGGCATACGACGCGAGCAATGTAGCTTTTGTCGATACCATAACCTTTAATGTAGTTGAGCAGAAGGATCTCCCGGTTGAATCCTTTGATATTATAAGCGGCACAAAAACCGTAACAGATTCATCCGTATCCGTAAGTGAAGGCTCCACAACGCAGCTTGCAATTACAAATGTTGTTCCCGCAGGAGCTTATACCGGCGACCTTACTTGGGATATCGCCGATAAATCGATTGCCGTGGTTGATGCCTCCGGTACGGTCACCGGCCTTGACGGCGGCGACGGACTCGTTGAATACAGTAAATCCACAACCCTTACCGCAACGGCGGGCGGCGTTTCCAAAAATGTTACAATAAAGGTGTCAAGAGCCGGTGTTGTCGGCAGTATCTCCTCTGTTAAAATTGAGGGTAACAGTGCCGTTCCCAATGATACGCCGACTACCTTTAAGGCAAATGTGTTGCCGTCAAGACTTAACACAAACTCGTCGGTAAAACGAGAGTGGGGACTTACAAATCCCGATACAAAAGAAATAATATGGGCAACCGCCGAGGCACCCGCCGAGACAAAGCTTGCTACGCTTTCGTCCGACGGTGTATTCACCCCGAAATCGAGCGGTATTAGCGAAATACACGTAAGAGCAACTCTTAACGATAAAACCGTTGAGGACTCTCTTACCGTAACGGCGGGCAAGGCGATAACAGACTTCAGCATCGGCGGCAGCACAACGGTTAACGAGAGCAAGACCACGCAGCTTTCAATCGCGAATATAGCACCGTCCGATTACGACAAAGCACTTCTCGGAACCGTCGTATGGACTTCTTCCGACCCGTCAATAGCCACTATTGATGCAAACGGTCTTGTAAAAGGTCTTGATTCCGGCGGAACGGCCATTTGGAACACCAAAAAGGTCACAATAACCGCAACCATCGGAAGCGTGTCTAAATCCGTAGAGGTAACGGTACGCGGTAACTCAATAAGACACCTCACGGGAGTTACCATAACGGGAAATGATTATGTAATCAAGGATTTTCCGGTTACCTACACCGCTAAATTCTCTCCAGAGAGAATTTCGGCCGATAAGCAGCGCTGGGGTCTCACTAAGGATGACGGCTCGGCTCCCTGGACCTCCGACTGGAATATCGGCGACGTAAATCAGAAGAACGCATATGCTTCGGTCGATTCAAACGGTGTTGTCACGGGTATTTCGGCAGGCGATACAACACTGCATGCATTCGGCAGGAACGGCGTTACAAAGGTTGACGGCGCATACGTAGAAACTCAAAAGAATATAACGGTAGTTGAGGTTGAGCCGGTAAGTATTGCGTTTACCGCGCCCACTAAGACCGATTATGTAGAGGGTAGCACAGAGCTCGATCTCACCGGTATGGAGGTTAAGCTTACATATAATCGTGCGGATATTGCCGAGTATTACGGCGAAGAGGCGGCAAACGCCTATACCGACGATCAGCTTTCCGTTCCGGTAACGGATTATACGGTAAGCTCCGTCAACACTTCGATACTTGATTCGGTGCAGTATATTATAGTTAACGTAGTAAGAGCCGGCAAAACATATCACGCAATATTCCCGATAACCGTTCACTCTAAAGCGGTAACATCAATTGAGCTTGAAAATCCTAAAAAGGATTATCTCGAGGGCGATAAGACCCTTGATCTTTCGGGCCTTAAGGTTAAGGCGAATTACAGCAACGCCGAGTCAGAATACGTCACAGATTATACGGTCGACACATCGTCATTTGACCCGGAGCTTTACGACGTAGAGCAGAATATAACCGTTACATACACACATGCGGGGCGCAGCGCTTCGGCTACATTCCCCGTAATTGTATACGGTAAACCCGTTGTCAGCGTTGATAAAGGCGATTATAACGGCGGGTGGACAAGCAAGGACGTAACCTTTACTCTTTCATCGACTCACGAGCTTGACGGAGTTAAGTATTACTTTAAAACCGATTCCGCAGGCGTGGAAACACCATTGGACGGCAACACGCTTACCGTAAATGTGAACAGCAGCGATACATATTATTTTAAAGCTGTAAATTCCAAGGGTATTGAGAGCGATTACACCGAGGGCTACACCGTTATGCGTGATGATATAGAGCCTTCGTTCACTCTTACTCCCGCCGTAACCGAGCTTACAAATAAGAGCTATGATGTTACAATAGGAAGTCTTAACGTAGGCGCTTCGGGAATAGCCTCCGTTACATTAAACGGTGAGGATATAACCGCTTCTCATGATTCGTTTACCGTTGCTGAGAACGGAACTTACAATGTAGTTGTAACTGCGGGTAACGGTCTTACGGCAGAAGAAAGCATCGTTATAAACAATATCGATAAAATTGCTCCCACCGTAAACAGCATAACCGTTTTACATAAGGACATAGGCGGTGTCGCAAGAGAGGTTTCCGGAAACTTCTTCAGCAAGGCGGACACTTTATGCAGATTCTTTAACAAGACTGTTGAAATTACCGTTGATGCGTCGGATGAGGGCGTATCGGGAATAGACAAAATTGAATATCGCTTTGTAGATGGAAACGGTCAGCCGACCGGCTCCGACTGGAGCGTCTACAACAGCGAAAACAAACCGGCTAAAGACCCCGATTTCAAGGGCTTTGTAGAGGCAAGAGTTACCGATAAGGCAGGCAATGTTTCCGCGATACTTCGTTCGGACGGCGTGGTTATAGACGGTACGGCTCCCACCGATGTTACCGTTTCCGCTGTATACGGCGGTGATAAGGAATATCAAGAGGGTGCTTGGAGCGCAACAGATGTAAATATAACTCTTTCCTCCGAGGCTTATTCGGGAATTTATAAATATTATTACCGTGTTGACGGCGGCGAATGGCAGGAGCTTTCGGGCAATACCTTTACCGCAACCGAAACAGGTGAGCATAAATACGAATTTAAGGCCGAGAGCTATGCGGCTCTTGAGAGTAATGTCACCGCGTTTACGGTTAAGATAGACCGTCAGGTGCCTGTTATCCGCGTCTCGTTCGAGGGTACCTTCGGCAGATGGACGGGTGAAGGCGTTACATTCAACTTCTCTACTGAGGAAGCTTCTCTTTCCGGTATTAACTATTATTATGACAACGGAAACGGCTGGACTCTTATCGACAGCGGCGCGAGCATTGAGATAACCGATACAACCAATGCCGTTTACAGATTTAAAGCCGTTAACAATGCCGGCACCGAGAGTTATCCCTCTGACAGCTATCACGTAATGATAGATGCAAAGGTTCCCGAAATAACTCTTACTCCCGAGGTTACCGATGTTACTCCGAATCCTTATAAGATAAACATAAGCACCGAGGTAGGCGAGTCGGGACTTCGCGAGGTTACCTGCAACGGTCAGGATATAACCAATGAAGACTCTTACACCGTGTCACAGAACGGTACATACGTATTTACCGTAGTAGGCAAAAACGGCAGAGTTGCAACAAAGATATTTACGGTTACAAATATCGACGGCGATAAACCCGTGCTTACCGTATCTTCTTACGGTAAAACAGGCGAGTGGACAAGCGGCGACGTTACAATAGTTCTCTCGGCTACAAGCAATACCGGCGTTACATATTACTATGACGACGGATTGGGCTTTAAGGAGATGAACGGCAGCGTTCTCAATATTGCCGAAAACTGCAATAAGACTTATACATTTAAGGCTGTTAATAAAGCGGGCGTTGAGAGCGATGTGTCGGACGGTGTTGTCGTTATGATTGATAAGAGCGTTCCGACGGACGTTACGGTAACAGCATCTTGCGGTGAAGAAAATGTGGCTTCCGGTTCGCTTGTAAGGCAGGATGTGACATTTACTCTCAGCTCTTCGGCTTCGTCGGGCGTTAAATATCAGTATTCGCTTAACGGAGGCGAGTGGACAAATATTGAGGGCAACACTCTCACCACAAACGGCAGCGGAGCATATAATTACAAATTCCGCGCTGTCAGCGGCTCGGGTCTTGTCAGTGATAAGAGTGAATTTAACGTACAGGTTAAAATACGTTTGTTCGGCGATGTGAACGACGACGGCAAGGTTGACAGTACGGATTACAACCTTATCGTATATCATTCGCTCGGCATTGAAACTCTTACCGATGATCAGCTTGCTGCGGCGGACCTTAACGGAGACGGTGTTGTTGATCTCTCCGATGCTTCCGTGCTTGACCTCGTTATGGCAGGCAAATATAAAGCAGGCGAATAAAGTAAAGCAAGCCCAAAATAAAACGCTTATTCCGAAAAATCGGAATAAGCGTTTTTTGTGTAGTAAGTAGCCGGAGTTTTTATCAGAATTTGTTGTGAACCTTTTCGCAGAATGCGTACATATCTTTAATATTAAGCTCCGTGCCGTCGTCGAGAACGACCTTGCCGCTCCAAAGTCCGTGAACCTGATGCGTTTTCATACCGAACAGGTTGAGCGGAAGCAGGTTTGTATAGTGGTCGTAGTACGGTTTCATAGTCAAATCAAGTCTGCCGTCCTCCGAAATAAAATGCCATTCATTCATCCATCCGGCGCCATCTTCAGGGTCTTTCTCAAGATGCACTGCGCCTATTTTATGGCATTTGCCGTCATAGAATATAGCTGTTTCGGTTGCATTTGACTCGTCGCCGAAGCCCCATGTAAGCTCGAAGCCGAAGAGCTTGCCGTCAAGATAAGTGCTGCCGTTTCCCCAGTACCATGTATTCGTGTGCGGCCACACACCGCGCCCCCAGTCAAGAACCGTAAAGGTTTTATCCTTTGTAAATGTATATTTCTCGTTCCCGGCAACAACGGTGCCTTCTGTCGCAAGACAGTTGAGCTTTTGAGTAAGGAAGAAACATCCCTGCTCCTTAAACGGGGTCGCTATTGTTATGCTTTCGTGCTCGGGAAGCTTATAGCAAGTAACGTCGAATTTAACCTTTTTGCCTGAAGCCGTGCCTTCAAAATAGAGACGTCTCTCCGTTTCGCGAACGTCAAATATAAGCTTTGTTCCTCCGCGCTTATATTCGGTATAGTTCGGAACGTCGCCGTTTTTGCTGAGTCGGTTTTTGTGCGGCGTGAAAAGCTCAGTTGCCATACCGCTTATTTTTCTGCCGGTCTTGAGGTTAACAAGTCCGAAAGTGGCACAGGTGGCAAGCGATATATTAAAGAAATTGAGCTGTATCATTATATTTCCGTCGCTTATCTGGTAATAATCCCATTCCTTAAGGCGCATGGTATTTTCACGTTTTATCATTTCGGGATTATATCTGAAAAGGTTGTGCTTACAATAGCCGGGTCTTGCAAGGTTCCCGTCCGGCATAAGAAGGACGGTGCTTTCTTTTATTTCGGTCTGTTTGTTCATTTTATCCAAAATCTCCTCGCTTTATAAATTTTATATTATTATACTCCAATATAAATACAAATTCAATCTGCGTTTTTTTGTCGGAAATACACAAACGCTGCTTGTACGATTATAGACAATTGTTAATCAGCTTGACATATATGTAAAATGTGATTTTTTCGCAAAAAAAAGTTTATTTCTAAAATGATTTGTATTATACTATTTAAATAAAGTTTTGTATGGAGGAATACTTATGGCAAAAAACAAAATGAAAAAAACCAACACCATACATTTCGGGATTCAGCGCAAGATTGTAGCAAATATGACGACCGAATCGTGGGCAAATGTCCCTCACGTTACATACAACTACGAGCCGGACGTTACCGAATTTATGATAGAATATAAAAGGTTAAATGAAGATTGTCCGCCTGAGAAAAAGGTCACTTTAAATACCCTTATGCTCAAAATAATAGTTGAGGGGCTCAAAGCAGATCCGATTATGAATTCTCATATCGAATTTGACCGCAAGCTTGTCAGAGGCGAAATACATACCTTTGAAAATATTGATATTTCTATGCCGATGGTATTACCGAACGGCGAGATGATGACAATAAATCTTCACAACTTTGAAAACAAAAACCTTGATGAGATGGTTACGTATATCGCGGACGTAAACCGCCGTGTCGCAAACACAAATCTTGACGAGGTTATGTTTGATGTCTCTCTTGATAACACGCTTACAGCTTTAAAGCAGGGCAAAATCAAGCAAACTCTTTATCGTCTTATCGGCTCAAAGACCGGTAAGCACAAGGTTAAGACCCTCAGCGGAAAGGAAAAAAGCAATTATTATAAAATTCCCGAAAAGGACAGGCTTACAAAGCACGATATCGAGCAGGGTACGATAACCGTTTCGAATATCGGCTCGGTTTACCGTGCGCAACGCGGTGAAACCTGCTTGCTTGAAATTGTTCCGCCGCAGGTTTGTGCCATAGCGGTCGGTGCCGTTCAGGATAAGCCAGTAGTCGTTGTAAATGAAGCGGGCGAAAAGGAAATAGCCATTCGTCAGGTTATGCCGCTTTGTATTGCTTTTGACCACAGAGCGCTTGATTTCGGCGAGATTGTTCCGTTTATCAAACGTCTTGATGAGATATTTGCCGCTCCGGAAATAATCCATACTTGGCGCAGCACCGGCATCAGCAAGGAGCATATGGCTGAAATAAAGGTTGAGCGTGAACAGCGCGAAGCAAAGTATGAGCAGAGCAAGGAGCGTGAAAAAGCGCGCAAGGATGCAGAAAAGGCCGCCGAAAAAGCACGCAGAGATGCCGAGAAGGCACGTAAGGATGCGGAAAAGGCAGAGCGTGACGCGGCGGAAAAAGCCGAGAAAGCTCGCAAGGACGCAGAAAAAGCCGAGCGCGAAGCGGCGGAAAAAGCTAAAAAAGCCGATGAAAAGGTGAAAAAAGAGGCTGAAAAGGCGCGCAAGGATGCAGAAAAGGCCGAGCGAGATGCCGCAGAAAAAGCCGAAAAGGCACGCCGAGAGGCAGAAAAAGCAAAAATAGAAGCCGTTGCCAAGGCGGAAAAAGCAAAACGCGATGCCGAGGAAAAGGCACGCAAGGAATCCGAAAAAGCCCGTAAAGAAGCCGAAAAAGCAAAAGCCAAAGCGGCAGAGGCAAAGGCAAAAGCCGAAAAGGCTCGTAAGGCGGCGGAAGAAATTAAGACTGATAAAGCCGAAAAGGCGGCACAGAAAGCCGAAAAAGAGGCGAAGGAAGCCGAAAAAGAGGCTGAAAAGGACGAGGCAATAGCCGAGCAAACCGAAAAAGAGGCAAATAATAAATAAAACGAGCCAATGGGGCTAAAGGAGAAAAACAATGGGTAAGGACATAACTTTGGTTGTTATGGCTGCCGGTATGGGCAGTCGTTTCGGCGGATTAAAGCAGCTTGAGCCGATAGGAAAAAACGGAGAGGTAATTCTTGATTTTTCGGTTTACGATGCGGTAAAGGCAGGCTTTAATAAGGTTGTTTTTGTTATAAAACACGCAATCGAGGATGATTTTAAACGTATCGTCGGCTCGCGTATAGAAAAAAAGGTTAAGGTTGAGTATGTTTTTCAGGAGACGGATGCTCTTCCGGAGGGCTTTACCTGCCCTGCAGACCGTCAAAAGCCGTGGGGAACCGCTCATGCGATTCTCTGCTGCAAAAATGTTGTAAAAGAGCCGTTTGCGGTTGTAAATGCCGATGATTATTACGGCAGAAGCGCATTTAAGAAGATTTACGACGAGCTGTCATCGGCCTCAGAGGATTATTGTATGGTCGGCTTCAGACTCAAGAATACGCTTACCGAAAACGGTACTGTTTCAAGAGGCGTTTGTGTTACAGATAATGAAGCCTTAGAGAGCGTCACCGAATATACAAAAATTCGCAGCGATTGCTCATTTACCGAAGATGACGGCAAGACTTGGAATGCGTTGTCGCCGGATACGGTCGTTTCTATGAACCTTTGGGGATTCCGTCCGGATGTGTTTAAATTCATAGAGGATGGGTTTGTTTCTTTTCTTAAGGAAAAGCTGAATGTGCCGAAATCCGAGTATTATCTCCCGTCCGTCGTATCTTCTCTTATCGAGAGCGGAACCAAAAAGGTTAATGTTCTCGTCGCCGAGGATAAGTGGTACGGCGTAACGTATAAGGAGGATAAGCCGGCTGTTGTAGCTTCGATAGGCGAGCTTATCGACAAAGGCTATTACGACGGAATATAAAAAAGAACAATAAAATTAACGGCTGTAAGATTTGCTCTTACAGCCGTTTTGTATTGCGTTTATTTATTCCTTCCAGAATTTTCGGTCGAGACTTCTGTATTGTACCGCCTCGGCTATATGCTTGGTGTCTATCACGTCGCTGCCGTCAAGGTCGGCTATTGTTCTTGCCACTCTCAGCACCTTGTCATAGGCTCTTGCCGAAAGACCCAATTTATCAAAGGAGAGCCGCAGTATGTTGGCCGCTGCCGTGGTCATAATACAGTATTTTCTTGTGAGTGCAGAATCCATTTTAGCATTGCAGGTGACGCTTGTCCCCTTAAAACGGCGGCGCTGAATTTCTCTTGCCTTGTTGACTCTTGCCTTAATTTCGGATGAGCATTCTTCGGAGCCTTCCTTTTGCGAGAGGGCGTCAAAATCAACCGGCGGAACCTCAATATGTATGTCAAGCCTGTCAAGCAGAGGACCCGATACCCTTGACAGATATTTTTGCGGCGCGCCCTTCGGACAGGTGCATTTTCTTGTCGGATGTCCGAAGTAACCGCACGGACACGGGTTCATGGCGCATACAAGCATAACGCTGCAAGGATATGAAAATGTTGCGGCAACGCGCGCTATTGTTATTTTACCGTCCTCTATCGGCTGACGTAAAACTTCCATTGACGTTCTCGAAAATTCGGGCAACTCGTCAAGAAACAGTACGCCGTTATGCGCTAAGGATATTTCACCCGGGCGCGGTACCGTGCCGCCTCCGGAAAGCCCGGCAGGGGAGACGGTGTGGTGCGGCGAGCGGAAAGGACGCGCTTTTATAAGGGATATTCCCTTGGGCAAAACTCCCGCTACCGAGTATATGTTGGTTGTTTCAAGCGATTCTTCAAATGTCATATCGGGCAAGATTGACGGTATGCGTTTTGCGAGCATACTCTTACCCGAGCCCGGAGGCCCTATCATCATAACATTGTGTCCGCCTGCGGCGGCAACTTCTAAGGCTCTTTTAGCTTCGTGCTGACCCTTGACGTCGGAGAAATCCGGCAGATTATCGGGCAGGCTGTAAGATTTGAAATCGGATTCGGAAACGGGTGTTATTTTTTCTCCGCCCGTGAGATGTGACAGCAACTGCCCGACGTTCCTTACGGGATATACGGTTATGCCGCGCACAACAGCACCCTCGGCAGCGTTCGGAGCGGGAATATATATTTCTTTAACACCGCAACGCTGTGCTTTAATAACCATCGGCAAAACGCCGTTAATTCTGCGCACCTCGCCGTTTAATGACAGCTCTCCCAAAAAAGCCGAGCTGTCGGTATCGCAGGACAGCTGCCCCGTGGATTTAAGTATTGCTATAAGAATGGGCAGGTCGTAAATCGGCCCCTCTTTTTTTATGTCCGCCGGTGCGAGATTTATTGTAATGCGTGACGGCGGAAAGTCAAATCCGTTATTTTTAATGGCAGAGCGGACTCTTTCGCGGCTCTCGCTGACTGCCGTATCGGGAAGTCCTACAACGTCAAAGCGCGGCATACCGCCCGAAATATCCGCTTCTACGCCGGTCATATAGGCTTCCATGCCGAAAAGCCCGACGCTTATGATTTTAGCAAACATTTATTATACCCCTTTTTGATACCGCGGTAATTACGGTATATAGTCGAATTCGAGATCGTAAATCGAAACGGTGTCACCCTCTTGAATTCCCTGCTTTACAAGTTCGTCGATTATTCCGCTCGACTTTAGAACCGTTTGAAAATACTGAAGCGACGCGTAGTCGTCAAGGTCGGTCTTTGAAAGTATTCTGTAAAGCCAGTCCGCCTCAACAGAATATACGCCGTCATTCACGGTAACTTTAAAGCCGTTGTTCTTTTTGCTTTCAAGCACCGAAAGCGGTATTTCCTCCGCTTCGTATTTTTTTACGGGCGGCAGGGTAGAGAGCTTTTCCGCAACAGCATTTATAAGCTCCTTTGTGCCGTATTTTATCGGTGCGACTATCGGAAAGTAGGGAAGTCCCTTTTTCTCAATGAAGCTCTTGAAATCCTCAAGCTGCTCGTCGGTTGCAAGGTCCATTTTATTTCCTGCAACTATCTGCGGACATTTTGCAAGCTCGGGATTGAACTTTACAAGCTCCTCGTTTATCTTTTCGAAATCCTCCTTCGGGTCTCTTCCCTCGCTGCCGGCGACGTCAACTACGTGCACCAGCATACGGCAACGTTCTATATGCTTTAAAAATTCGTGACCGAGACCCACACCGTCCGCAGCACCCTCTATAAGACCCGGAATATCCGCCATTACAAAGCTCTGCTCCGGACCCATGGTGACAACGCCGAGAACGGGTATTATAGTTGTGAAATGATAATCGCCTATAATGGGCTTCGCCTCACTCACCACAGACAAAAGCGAGGATTTACCTACATTCGGAAAGCCGATAAGACCAACGTCGGCAATGAGCTTCAGTTCAAGCGAAATATCCCACTCCTCGCCCGGAGCGCCGCTTTTCGCAAAGCGCGGAGTTTGGCGTGTCGAGGTGGCAAAATGAGAATTGCCCCATCCGCCCTTACCGCCCTTTGCCGCTATAAACGGCTCGTCGGTTGACATATCCGCCATAATCGTTCCGCTTGTTACTTCGCGTATTACCGTGCCGCGCGGAACACGTATTATAAGGTCCTGACCTTTTTTGCCGTTTTGCCTTGCGCCTCTGCCGTCTTCACCGCTCGGAGCCTTATATTTTCTTTTGTATCTGAAATCGGATAATGTGGCAAGACTGTCATCTGCCTGAAATACTATGTTGCCGCCTCTTCCGCCGTCGCCGCCGTCGGGACCGCCCGCAGCCACATATTTCTCCCTGTGAAAAGCAACCGCACCGTTGCCGCCGTTGCCTGCTTTAATATTTATTTTAGCTATATCTACGAACATTTCTTTTTACCGTTCCTTACTGAAATTACATATATTTGACCGTATTATTGTACCATAAATATTATCCATAATAAATACCGAACAAGCAATTATTTGGTCGTTTTATGTATAAATAGCATAAGTTGTGCCTAAAGTATTGACTAACACAATATGTTGTGGTATTATGCGTTTGGAATTAAAAAAGTATTAGCTCTGCAACGCAAATGTCCTAATTTTAGGACTTATATACCGAAAAAATCCGAACATTTGTATTGACAAAATATAAATTGTTGGTATAATAAGGGTGTAATGAAACACAAACAAATGTTCTAAAGAACCGGAGGTCCTGTATATGTCAGCATTCACAGCCATTTCTTCTATGATAGAGCTCGCAGTTATTATCTTTCTTATATACGGATTTTATAAGGAGGATAAGTTCATCGCCTTTGAGCAAAAGGTCAAGATGATTATAGTTGTCAATTACCGCAGATACAAGAGAAAAAAGCGTATTGAGCAAATGCGTAAAAACCGTGAATTTAAGCTTGTTGACGGCGGCAGAAAGGGTGCCGAGAGAGGCAGCTTTCACGTAGCCTAATCTTCCATTTCTATATAAAGTCTTAAAGCAAGAAGCCGTGGGTATTATCCGCGGCTCCTTGCTTTTTTCGCAGTCTTTAAACTGCGGAAACGCCGTATGGATTTTAGCACATAAAACGACAAAATCAACGGCTTTTCAAAAGTGTACAAAAACAGAGTGCTGTGTTTGTGCAACTTCGTTATCTTTTCACGACTAAATTTCGGCAATTTATTGACAAATCATATTTTTGCGTGTAAGATAATTTTCATCATAAATGATTTATTGCAGGATTCGCTTTTAAATCTTGCAAAATTAGCTACAGGAGGTCATTTTATGAAAATGTCATTGAAAAAGGTTCTGGCAGCAGTTCTTGCTTTGACTTTCCTTGCAGCTTGCTTTACGGCTTGCGGCAGTAAGGGAACCGGCAGCAGCTCTTCAGACGGTAAAACACTTAAAATAGGTTCCAGCGGACCGCTTACAGGCGACGCGGCAGCTTACGGTATTGCCGTTAAAAACGGTATACAGCTTGCTGTTGACGAAATTAACGCTGCAGGCGGCGTAAACGGTATGAAGCTTGAGTTCCAGATGGAGGACGATGAAGCCGATGCCGAAAAAGCAGTAAACGCATACAATACTCTTAAGGATAACGGTATGAAGGTATTCATAGGCACCGTTACCACAGGTGCTTGCCTTTCTGTTGTCAGCCAGACTAAGGCTGATAATATGTTCCAGATAACACCTTCTGCTTCGGCAGCTAAGGTAATAGCAAATGACAACTGCTTCCAGGTTTGCTTCACAGACCCCAACCAGGGTACTGCTTCCGCAGACTATATCGCAAGCAAGGGTCTTGCTACAAAGGTAGCTGTTATCTATAACAGCTCCGACGCTTATTCTTCGGGCATTTACGACAACTTCAAGGCTGAGGCGGCTGCAAAAGGTCTTGACATTGTAGCTTCCGAGGCATTCACAGGCGACAGCAAGCAGGACTTCTCTTCTCAGCTTTCAAAGGTTAAGGCTTCCGGCGCAGAGCTTATATTCCTCCCGATTTATTATCAGGAAGCTTCTCTTATCCTTTCTCAGGCTAAGAACGCCGGTATTACTGCTAAGTTCTTCGGCTGCGACGGTCTTGACGGACTTCTTAACATCGAGAACTTTGATAAGTCTCTTGCAGAAAACGTAATGCTTCTTACCCCGTTTGCAGCTAATGCTACCGACGAGACAACCAAGAAGTTCGTTGCCGCTTACAATGCAAAGTATGACCCGTCTACTCTTAATCAGTTTGCGGCAGATGCTTATGACGCTGTTTACATTGTAAAGGCGGCTGCGGAAAAAGCAGGCATTACAGGCGATATGAGCGTTTCCGATATTTGTAATGCTCTCAAGGGAGCCATGACCGAAATCACCGTTGACGGCGTAACAGGTTCAGGTATGACCTGGAAAGCAACAGGCGAAGTAAACAAAGAGCCGAAAGCGGTTAAGATTGAAAACGGCGAATATCAGCCGATGGACTGATTTCTTCGGTTAAAGGCTGAATACGGGTCGGCAGCTCGGCTGCCGACCCTTTTTGTTTCCTACATTATCGCTTTAATTGGGTGAAATATAATGAAAAGCGCGCCGCCCGATTATTCATTTTTGCATATTTTTCTCGTTGTAATGGCAAAGAGGATATGTTATACTATTTGTATTTTAAACAAGAAACATTTTTAGTTTGGGGTGCAGTAAATTGACTTTTATAACAAACCTTATAAACGGCGTCAGTCTCGGCAGTATATATGCCGTAATAGCGCTCGGCTACACCATGGTTTACGGTATCGCCAAAATGCTTAACTTTGCGCACGGCGATGTAATAATGGTCGGTGCATACATAGTATTTGCGTTGACCTCATACGCCGGTGTAAATCCTTATCTCGCACTCGTTATATCTATGGCGGCGTGTACCTTGCTCGGTATGGCAATAGAAAGATTTGCCTATAAGCCGTTAAGAGGCGCTTCTCCTCTTGCCGTTCTTATAACCGCAATAGGTGTCAGCTACTTCCTTCAGAATATGGCACTTTTGATTTTCGGCTCGCAGGCGAAGAGCTTTACCTCTATTGTAAATCTACCGGCACTTACGCTTGCCGGCGGTAAAATAACAATAAGCGCCGAAACTATAGTTACCATAATAGTTTCGCTCATAATAATGGTTTCGCTTACTCTCTTTGTAAATAAGACAAAGCCGGGCCGCGCAATGCTCGCGGTATCCGAGGATAAGGGAGCGGCTCAGCTTATGGGCGTAAACGTAAATGCGACCATTTCTCTCACATTTGCCATAGGCTCGGGGCTGGCGGCCGTTGCAGGCGTGCTCCTTTGCTCGGCTTATCCCACACTTTCGTCGCAGACAGGCGCAATGCCCGGCATTAAGGCATTCGTAGCTGCCGTTCTCGGCGGTATCGGTTCTATTCCGGGTGCCGTAATCGGCGGTGTGCTTATAGGCGTTATAGAAATACTCAGCCGCTCTTATATTTCTTCGCAGATGGCTGACGCTATCGTGTTTGCCGTACTTATAATAGTGCTTCTTGTTAAGCCGACGGGCATTCTCGGCAAGAAGTATATTGAAAAGGTTTAAGGAGGGTACAAAGATGGCATCAACAAAGTCAAAACTAATCAAAAAAAGTACCCGAAGCGACCTCATAACCTACGCTATGGTTTTAGTTGTATTTGCCGTAGTCGAAATACTCAAGTCCACGGGAAATATATCGAGCCTTTTGAGGGGACTTTTGGTTCCTCTGTGTATGTACTCCATACTTGCCGTTTCTCTTAACCTTGTAGTCGGTTATCTCGGAGAGCTTTCGCTCGGCCATGCGGGATTTATGTGCGTCGGTGCGTATGCAAGCTCGATTTTCTCGGTAGTTACGCAAAACACTCTTACAAATGCATGGATTCGTTTTCCGCTCGCCATACTTGTCGGCGGACTTTGCGCGGCAATATTCGGCGTGCTTATAGGCATACCCGTTTTAAGATTAAAGGGCGACTATCTTGCAATAGTAACGCTTGCGTTCGGCGAGATAATTAAGAACATACTCGGAACAATATACGTCGGATATGACAGCCACGGTATTCACGCATCCTTTACGAGTCAGTCGTCGTTGAATCTTGAGGCTGACGGTACTGTTCTTATAAACGGGCCGCTCGGTATAACCGGAACACCCAACGATTCAACATTTATAATAGGTATAGTTCTTCTTCTTATCACGCTGTTTGTAATTCTGAACTTTATTCATTCGCGCGCCGGCAGAGCGGTAATGTCTCTGCGTGACAATCGTATAGCTGCCGAATCGGTGGGTATAAGCGTGACTAAATATAAGCTTATCGCCTTTTCGCTTTCCGCATTTTTTGCAGGCATAGCCGGCGTTTTGTATTCGCATAACCTCAGCGTGCTTGCCGCAACATCAAAGAATTTCGGCTACAATATGTCAATAATGATACTCGTATTTGTAGTTCTCGGCGGCATAGGCAATATACGCGGCTCTATAATCGCAGCGTGTGTGCTTACGGCTTTGCCGGAGGTTCTCCGCGGACTTCGCGATTACAGAATGCTCATATATGCGGTAGTGCTTATTGTTATGATGATAATGACCTCAAGCCCCAAGGCAATCGCTTTCTGGGAGACTCATTCGATAAAAAAGTTCTTCAAAAAGGGAAACGGTAAGACCAAAAAGGAGGCACGGTAATTATGGCATTGCTCGAAGCTAAAAATTTAAGCATAACCTTCGGCGGTCTTAAAGCCGTTGATGATTTTAACGTAGAAATAGAAAAAGGCGAGCTCTACGGCCTTATAGGACCGAACGGCGCAGGTAAAACGACCATATTCAACCTTCTTACGGGCGTATATAAGCCTACCGAGGGTCAGGCTACTCTCGACGGCACCGTTATAACGGGCAAAAAGACCATTGATATATGCAAGGCAGGCGTTGCAAGAACCTTCCAAAATATCCGACTTTTCGGTCAGATGTCGGTTCTTGATAATGTTAAGGTAGGACTTCACAATCATTATAAGTACAATACGGCAGCAGGTATATTCAAGCTTCCGTCATATTTCAAAAAAGAGCGTGCAATGGACGAAAAGGCCATGGAGCTTTTAAAGGTTTTCGACCTTGATAAAGAAGCATCTTATCTTTCTTCAAATCTTCCGTACGGAAAGCAGCGCAAGCTTGAAATAGCGAGAGCACTTGCGACTGAGCCGAAGCTTTTGCTCCTTGACGAGCCGGCGGCGGGAATGAATCCCAATGAGACGGAGGAGCTTATGGAGACAATACGCTTTGTCCGCGATGAGTTCGATATGACCATACTTCTTATAGAACACGATATGAAGCTTGTTTCCGGCATATGCGAGGAGCTTACGGTTCTTAACTTCGGTCATGTCCTGTGCCAGGGCAAAACGTCCGATGTGCTCAATAATCCCGAAGTTATCACAGCATATCTCGGCGAATAAGGAGGAGCAGCTATGGCATTACTTGAAATTAAGGATCTTGAAGTTAATTACGGCGTTATAAAGGCTATTAAGGGCGTTTCCTTTGATGTAAACGAGGGCGAAATTATTGCACTTATCGGAGCCAACGGCGCAGGTAAAACAACCATTCTTCACACGATCACCGGCCTTATTCAGGCTAAAAAAGGCTCTATTGTGTTTGACGGCAAAGAGCTTACTAAAACTCCGCCGCACAAAATAGTTTCCATGGGTATGGCACACGTTCCGGAGGGCAGACGTATTTTCCAGCAACTTTCGGTACTCGAAAACCTAAAGCTCGGCGCATATACCCGCAAGGATAAATCCGAAATTGCCTCAACTCTAAAAATGGTTTACGAGCGTTTTCCGCGACTTGAAGAGCGCAAAAATCAGGTTGCAGGTACGTTGTCGGGCGGTGAGCAGCAGATGCTTGCAATGGGCAGAGCGCTTATGTCCAAGCCGAGAATTATTTTGATGGATGAACCGTCCATGGGACTTTCCCCGTTGCTTGTTTCGGAAATCTTTGATATAATAAAGGTGATCAATGAGAGCGGAACAACCGTTCTTTTGGTTGAGCAAAACGCCAAGAAGGCTCTTTCGATTGCCGATAGGGCATATGTACTCGAAACAGGTAACATAACTCTTTCGGGAGACGCAAAAGACCTTATAAACGACGAGTCGGTTAAAAAGGCTTATCTCGGCGAATAATATCATATCGTTTTGAGAGGTTCGGTGAGCTTATGAACGAAAAATTTGTAATTACCATCGCAAGAGGATACGGAAGCGGCGGCAGAACAATAGGCAAAATGCTGTCAAAAAACCTTTCGATTCCCTTTTATGACCGCGACCTTGTCTATATGGCGTCGGAGGAGAGCGGAATAAACGTAAAGCTGTTCGGCCAAAACGATGAGTCCGTGAAAAAAAGTATTTTTTCTCCGGTAAGCGACAGATATACGGGCGATTTGATTCCGCCGGAGAGCAGTGCTTTTGTTTCAAATAAAAATATCTTTAATTATCAGGCAAAAATAATAAAAGATCTTGCCGTAAAGGGCTCGTGCATAATAGTAGGCAGATGTGCCGACTATATACTTCGCGATATGCCGAATGTCGTGAAGGTGTTTGTTTGGGCACCCATGAGCGATTGTATCAAGAACGTCAAGGTGCTTGAGCCGTCGCTCAGCGATAAGGAAGCAGAGCGTAAAATCAAAAAGATTGACGCTCACCGCAGCGATTATTACCGCTACTATACCTGCCGCGAGTGGGATAGCTTCAAAAACTACGACCTGTGTATAAACAGCTCGTCGGCGGGCTTTGACAAGACCGCAAAGTACATAGAGGAATTTGTAAAAATTAAACTCGGCAAGTAAACAAAAAAATAAGCTCCGCAGTTTTGGCTTGTGACCTTAACTGCGGAGCTTTTTTATTATTCTGTCGGGATTTAATATACGGCAAACTGGCTGTTATAGAGCTTTTTGTAAAATCCGTTTTGCTCTATAAGCTCATCGTGACGTCCGCGTTCTATTATTTTCCCGTCGCGCATTACAAGGATTGCATCGGCATTTTTTATGGTGGAGAGGCGGTGTGCAACGATAAACGTTGTTCTGCCCTCCATCAAAAGGGCAAACGCCTTCTGTATTCTGACCTCGGTTCTTGTATCAATGGAGCTTGTGGCCTCGTCTAAAATGAGCATAGGCGGCTTTGTCAGCATTACTCGTGCTATACACAAAAGCTGCTTTTGACCTTCCGAGAGGTTATCTCCGCTCTCCGAGATAAAAGTGTCATAGCCGTTTTCGAGCCTTTTTATAAAGCTGTGAGCGTGAGCCGCCTTTGCCGCCTCAATTACCTCCTCGCGTGTGGCGTCGGGTTTTCCGTAAGCTATATTGTCAAATATTGTGCCGGAAAACAGCCATGTGTCCTGAAGAACCATTCCGAATCCGGAACGCAGCGAGTCGCGCGTGACAGAGGCTATATTTACGTTGTCTATGTCAATTTCACCGCCGGTGACATCGTAGAATCTCATTAAAAGGTTTATGAGCGTTGTCTTGCCGCAGCCTGTTGGGCCTACTATGGCTATTGTTTTGCCGCTGTCAGCCCTTATATTAAGTCCCTCGATAAACGGCTTGTTTTTGCTGTATGAAAACGAAACATTGTTAAATTCAACCGTGCCGTTTTTGGCTTTAAGCTCCTTCGCTCCCTCGTCCGACGGTTCATCATTGCAGTCAAGAAGCTTGAATACACGTTCGGCGCTTGCAAGTGCATTCTGAAATTCGGCAACAACGCTTGATATTTCGTTGAACGGCTTTGTGTACTGCGTGCAGTATGTGAGAAAAGAAGAGAGCTTACCTACGGAAATACCGCCCTTTACCGTGAGTATCGAGCCGAGAACAGCAACAACGGCATATATCATAGCGTTAACAAATCTCGTGCAGGGATTGGTAAGTGCCGCATAGAAATGCGCGGTTGTACCGACTTTTTTGAGCTTTTCGTTTATTTCGTGAAAATGACGGTAAGCGTCCTCTTCGCCGTTGAATGCTGTTACTATATCGGCTCCCTCTATCATCTCGGCGGCAAATCCGGTTATTTCACCGCGGTATTTTGCCTGCTTTACGTAATTTTTGTGCGCGTGCTTTGCTATAAACGAAGCGACAAAAAACGAAAGGGGAGTCAGCACCACAACTGCGAGCGTGATATACCAGTTTATCGTGAACATAAATATCAGCGTACCGAGTATTGTCACAATGCCGGAGAATATCTGGGTAAAGCCCTGTAAAAGACCGGTGGAGACAATATCTATGTCGGTGACAACAGTGTTTATTATGTCGCCGTGTGCCGTGGAGTCAATATATGAAAGCGGCACCTTTGTAAGCTTTTCAAAGACCTCGGTTCTCATTTTTTGAACGGTTTTAAATGAGAGTTTATTTGAATTATACGTCATTATCCATTGGAAAAGCGCCGAAATAACAATGCATATCGCGAGAACCGCGCCGACCTTAAAAAGCCTTGCGAAATCGACGTCGCCCTTAGCCGTTATGCAGTCTACGCCTTTACCGATGAGAATTGGCACCATAAGCGACAGTGCTATGCCGACAAATGCGGATAAAATCGCCCCGAAGAGATTGGATTTAAACGGACTTATATATTTTATGAGACGTTTTGTGTTTTTCATACAGAGGCAACCTCCTTTTCTGAAAGCTGTGACAGACAAATGTCGCGGTACACTTCATTTGTTTTGTATAGCTCCTTGTGCGTACCGGTTGCCACAAGCTCACCGTCGTCGAGAACGAGTATTTTATCGGCATTCTTTACCGTGTTGACGCGCTGTGATACCAAAAATACGGTTGTGTCATTTAAGTTTTCTTTCAAAGCTTTTCTCAGAGCTGCGTCTGTGGCGAAGTCAAGCGCGCTTGATGAATCGTCAAAAATCAATATCCGAGGGTGCCCCATTATTGCCCTTGCTATGCAAAGACGCTGCTTTTGGCCTCCCGACAGATTTTTGCTCTTTTCCTCAATTAAGGTGTTTGTGCCGTCTTTTAGCTTTGATACAAATTCCGCGCTTTGCGAAACCTTGAGCGCAAAATCAATGTCTCTGTCATCGGCGGAGCGGTCACCCATCAGCAGGTTGTCCTTTATTGTACCCGAAAAAAGATTGCTCTTTTGCGGTACAACATGTATGATGTGCCTTAAATACCCGAATTTACAGTCTCGCACATCGTGGCCGAATACCTTGACGCTGCCGTTTTTAACGTCGCTGAAGCGCGGTATCAGATTTACGAGTGTGCTTTTGCCTGCGCCCGTACCGCCTATAATTCCTATCGTTTCGCCCTTCTCGGCTGTAAAGCTGATGTTTGACAGGGCGTTTTCGTCGGATTTTGGGAACGCGTAGCTGACATCGGTGAATTCGACCGCCGCAGCGGCTTCATCGCCGTTTTGATATGCCGCGTCGTCATCCTTTATGCTCGGCTCGGCGTCCAATACCTCTTTAACGCGCTGAACGCTTGCGAGAGCCTTTGTAAATACGACTATGACGTTTGCAAATACGATTATTGAGAGAAGTATCTGTGTCATATAGCTTATGAGTGCTATTATTTTTCCCTGCGACAGCTCGCCCGAATATACGTTTTTTCCGCCGAAATACAGCAAAATTACTATTGCGAGGTTCATCACGGCAAATGTCATTGGGTTCAGAAGTGCCGAAAGGCTGCCCACACGAAAGTTTATTCTTGTCAGCTCGTCATTCTTATCGCCAAAGCGCTCTTTTTCGTGATTGCTTTTTGAAAATGCGCGTATAACTCTTACGCCCGACAAATTTTCTTTAACGACGAGAGAGACCTTGTCAAGCTCCTTCTGTATCACCTTGTAAAGCGGCAGGCTCTTAGTCAGAACATAGTACATAATAAGACTTACCAAAAGACCTGCTGCAAAGAAGATTATTGACATTTTAAGATCAAGCTTCATTGCCATAATAAGCGAACCGGCTATTAAAAACGGCGAGCGAAACATAAGACGTATAAACATTGCAACGCCCGACTGTATCTGGTTTACGTCGTTCGTAATTCTCGTTATAAGCGATGACGAAGAAAAGGCGTCAATATCGCTTTGTGCAAAGGAGTTTATCTTTTTAAACATATCGTTTCTGATTTCCGTGCCGACTCCCTGTTGGGCAACGGCAGCGCTGTATTGACATACTATGGCGCACAAAAGGCCCAGTATACCGAGCCCTACCATCAAAAGCCCCATTTTTATAATGTATGGCACATCGCCGTTTTTGATTCCCACGTCAATGATTTTAGCCATAACGAGCGGGACCAAAAGTTCAAGTATGGCCTCGGCGAGCTTAAACGCCGGCCCTAAGATAAATTGCTTTTTATAAAGAGCGTAATACTTTTTCATAGTTGCTCCTTTTGAATGAAATTTTGATTATAATAGTATATCACTTTTATTCTCTTTTTCAATCTCTTAAGTATATATTCGCTTTTTTTATCGAGAAAAACAGCCGCCAGAGAACTGCTTTTGTCTCTCGGACGGCTGTTATGTTAAATCTCAAAATCGCTTTTTGAAAATTCGGGCGCTGTCGGGTGTAGTTTTGGCTCACGTTTAAAAATATCATACTTGTATTTTTTACAGCACCAATCTTTTGACACAACGCCCTTTTTGGGGCAGAGCACCGTATCGCCGTCATTTGTCGGCGTTGAAAATTCACAGTATTCACATTTCGGAGAAATGTTTCCGCCAAGCATCTTATCCTTCATCCGTTTCACCCCGATTACATTGTGTATTACTATGCTAACACATTTTTTTATCCGAATCAACCTCTAAGATGAGCAGCACGCTCATTATAAGCAGTGCCGCAAGAGCCGGTACGGAAACAGAATAGGCTGCCGGAGTTACGGAGCTGTCGGTTGCAAAGACAGATACCTCGCATGGGAAGACCTTTAAAAGCTCCATACATATTATCGCCGAAAAAGACGCGCATACCGCTCTTGCCGTGTAAAAATACCGCATTTTGAGCTTTGTGTATCTGAGATACGACATTATCTGGCAGTGTACCGACAGACCGCCGAAGGATATTATTGCGGCTAAGGCGGGTATCGGAGCTTTTCCGGCGGCAGCGCGGCAGCCGTTTGTGACCTCGAGGATGAATTCAAAGAAAAGAGCAGCTCCGGGCGGTATAGGTAAGGTAGATAAACCGTCGCATACGGTTTTAAAAATAACTACCCAGGCGCATATTTTTATTACGTCGTTTGTGGCGTCGCCCACGGAACGTACAAAAGCTCCGACAGGGTCGCAAAGTTTAAACGGAATTTCGCTTTTACCCTTTTCCTCCGCCGCTTTATCATACAGAGCCATTGAAAAGATACCGGTAAAAAATGATGCCGAAACGGTGGATATGTATAACAGAACGCCGGCTTTGACGCTTCCGAGCATCTCTGAGCCAACCGTCCCTATCACAAAGGCGGGACCCGCGTTTATGCAAAAAAGACAAGCTCTTTGCGCCTCGTTTTCGGTTATCGCATTTTTCTTGAGCAATTCATATGTCATTTTTGCGCCTATGGGAAATCCGCCTATCTGCGACATAATAATAACCGGAGCCAAAACGCCCGGAAGCCTGAACAGCTTTTCGCACACCTTATCAAACGGTTTTCCCGCGGCTTCTCCGAGACCCGAGCGCAGAAGAAAGGAGGCCACCGTCATAAACGGAAACAGGGACGGCACGACCGTTTCCGCCGCCAAAAATATTCCGCTTCTGACGCCCTCGGAGCATATCTCCGGCCTTGTAAACAAAAACAGGCACACCAAAGCAGTCAATATAACCGGAACTATATATTTTCGGCATTGCTTTTTATCCATTCTTTTCACCCTTTTCCGTAATTTAAATATATGAGGCGGCATATTTATATATGAACTTAAAATGACTTTTCGGAGGGATCGGTTTTGACCGCAAGAAGAAAGCAGAGAAAAAAAGCGTCCGAGCAAAAAATTGTCGGCGCGCTTGATATGCCTAAAATTTTGAGCCCGTCCGTGCCGCATATTGAGACGGAGGGCAATAAGGAGGCGGTCGTTGACGGCTGCTTCGGAATAACGGAATATGACAATGACAGGATTTCGCTTAATGCAGGTTCTCTGACCGTTACCTTTTGCGGCAGCGACCTTACGCTGTGTTCTTATTCCGACGAACAGACGGTGATAAAGGGCAGTATAATTTCGATTGAATTTACGGGATGAGGTGATTTTATGTCGATAATACGTTTTTTGAGATTTATTTTCGGATATGTTGAATTTTGCGCGGAGGGTGGTTTTCCCGAACGCTTTATAAATCTGTGCTCCGTTTATCACGTAAGATTGTGGGATGTAAAACGAGTAAAAGACAAGCTGTATGCAAAAACTATGCTTCGAGACTATAAAAATATTAGGGAGGCGGTAAGGCGTTCCGGGGTAAAAACAAGAATAATCAAAAAAACGGGTTTGCCTTTTTTTACATTTAAGCAGCGAAAGAGAGTGGGACTTGTAATAGGCGTTGCCGCGGCGATAATCACCGTTTCGTATTTGTCGACTATGATATGGACTGTATCCGTCAGCGGAAACGAAAACATATCAGACGAGCAAATTCTCAATGTATTTTCTTCGTTGGGAGTAAAACCCGGAGCAAAGCGCCGAGATATAAACGCAAAAAAGATTTCAGACGAGGCTTTAAAAATATTTGACGGTGATTTGTCGTTTGCGGTTGTCAATCTGAACGGCTCTAATGCGTCCGTGGAGGTGCGTGAAAGCGTGCCGGCACCGAAGATAGAGGACAACGAAACCCCATGTAATATAGTTGCGTCGGAGGACGGCGTGGTGACAAAGGTGCAGTTGTATTCGGGTCAAGAGGAAATAAAGGCAGGCTCTGCCGTGCTGAAGGGCAATCTTCTCATATCCGGGGTAAAGACAAATCAAGACAAGACCGAATCTCTTGTACATGCGGCAGGCAACGTGTATGCGGAAGTCGAAAAAAACATTTCTTCCGATTTTGAAAATTCGGAATTTTGCGCGCCTTCGCGTGAAAAAATAAGGTATGCGCTGTATTTTTTCAATGTTAAAATTCCGCTCGGAGGTGTTCCCGATTACGGAGAAAAATATGCGGTGAGCTTTCTCGCGTCAACGGATAAAACCGTCTTGCCCATGGGTATAATAAGGGTGCGCGCTACCGAATACAACAGAGATTTTTTGTTGGAGGATGAAAGCTGTCGGGAGCTTTTGTCGGCAAAAAAATACACAGACCTTTGCAGGAGCGAATTGAAAAATTGTAAGATTATTTCCTCCGATATACAAAAAAACGGTTCAAGACTCAGCGGAGCATACAAATGTGAAAAACAAATAGGCGTTGAGAGCGAGATTTTTGTTGAAAAAAATTAGTGACTAATCACAAAAATTGTGATACTATATATTAAATATCGACAGAAAATTATCTAAGGTGGTTTTTCAGTGTTTGAGCAGGTCCTCAGTATTGACCGTATGGAAAATGCCGTAAGCTTATTCGGCAGCTTTGACGAGAATATAAGACTTATAGAAAGCGAATTTTCGGTTACGGTTTTAAATCGCGGCTCCGACCTTAAAATAAGCGGCGAGGCGGAAAATGTGGCTAAGGCCACAACCGCCATAGAGCGCCTTTTAGCCCTCATAAATAAGGGCGAAGCTCTTTCCGATCAAAACGTGCGATATGTCATATCTCTTGTTAAGGACGGCGAAGAGGACAAGCTTATGTCCTTATCGGGCGATTGCGTCTGCATAACATCTAAGGGCAAACCCGTAAAGCCGAAAACGCTCGGTCAGAAAAAGTATGTCGAGGCAATACGAAAAAATACAATAGTTTTGGGTGCGGGTCCTGCCGGCACGGGTAAAACATATCTTGCCGTCGCCATGGCTGTCACTGCCTTTCGCGCAAAGGAGGTCAATCGCATTATCTTGACACGTCCGGCGGTTGAGGCAGGCGAAAAGCTCGGATTTTTGCCGGGTGATTTGCAGCAAAAGGTTGACCCTTATTTAAGACCGCTGTATGACGCGCTTTTCGATATGCTCGGGGCAGAGGCGTTCGCCCGTTATCAGGAGCGCGGCTCTATTGAGGTGGCGCCGCTCGCGTATATGCGCGGCAGAACTCTTGACGACAGTTTTATAATACTTGACGAGGCGCAAAACACCACTCGCGAGCAGATGAAAATGTTTTTGACCCGTCTCGGCTTCAACTCTAAAATGGTAGTAACCGGCGATGTTACCCAAATAGATTTACCGGACGGGAAAATGTCGGGGCTTACCGACGCTATGAGAATACTCAGAAATGTTCCGGATATTTCAATAAATACGTTCACCGAAAAGGACGTAGTAAGGCATAAATTAGTACAGGATATAATCAAAGCATATGAGAAAAATGAGGAGAAAAGAAAATGACAGACAAAATTAAGGTAATCATCTCAAACAAACAGAAAACGGTAAAAATACCTACGGGTGTGCGTATGCTCGTCCGTCGCTGCTGCAATGCGGTACTCGCAATGGAGCAATTTGAAGGCTCCGCCGAAATCAGCGTGTCCTTCGTGGACGACGCCGAGATAAGAGAGCTTAACAAAAAACACCGTAATATCGACGCGTCAACAGATGTTTTGTCTTTTCCGCTCGGTGAAAACGGCGTTTACGATATAAATCATGACACCGGTGCAAAAATGCTCGGCGACATAGTTATATCAATCGAGCATGCAGTAGCTCAAGCAGAGGAATACGGACACTCTCTTCAGAGGGAAATCGCGTTTTTGACCGTCCATTCTCTTTTGCATCTTCTTGGTTATGACCATGTGAACGGCGGTCTTGAAGCGGTACATATGCGCGAAAAAGAGGAGACTGTGTTAACTCAGCTCGGCCTTAAACGCAACGGCAGCTATTATATAGACCAGAGTGAGGATAAAATCTGATGCGCGGGCTCATAAGGAGCTTCGGCTATGCTTTCCGCGGAATATTTTACACACTTAAACACGAGCGCAATATGAGAATACATTTTGTCTGTATGATATATATGTATTCTTTTTTGCTGATGGCGGACTTTTTTGAGATTACAAGAACTCAGTTTGCGATAATATTTCTTGCAAACGCACTTGTTGTGTCTCTTGAACTTGTCAACACCGCAGTTGAAAGAACCGTCGATTTGGCAAGCACCGAATGGACTGATAACGGCAGGGCGGCAAAGGATACCGCGGCAGGAGCCGTTTTGGTATCGGCAATATTTGCCGTTCTCACGGGAATTATGATAATGTGGCAGCCAAAGGCCTTTTCGGCACTTTATGTTTATTTTAAGGAGCACATATTATATTTTGTGCTGTTGCTTCTAAGTCTTGTTGTCGCTTTTATTTTTATATTTAAAGGTTTTCCGCAAATTAAGAAAAAATCTTCCGACAGAGCGGATAAGGAGAAAAAATGAACGAATCAAAATCAGCTTTTGCAGCCATAGTCGGCAAGGCAAACGTCGGCAAATCTTCGATACTCAACCGACTTATAGGCAGTAAAATAGCCATAGTATCCGGTAAACCTCAAACCACCCGTACAAAAATTATGGGCGTTTTGACTACCGATGATAATGTGCAGCTTGTTTTTACCGACACTCCGGGATTTTTTAAACCTAAGGACAAGCTCGGCGAATATATGGTTGAGGCGGTAAACGACAGCATATCCGGCGTTGAAGAGTGCCTGTTTGTCGTCGATGCGACGGATAAAGAGCTTAACGCCGCGGAAAAGGAGCTTATAAATAAATTTCGCTCGGCAAAAATGCCTGTTATAACAGCTCTTAACAAAATAGATATGATAAGCCGTAAGGAAGAGCTTATCTCTAAAATTGCCGCTCTTTCGGAGCAGTATGATTTTGAAGCGATTGTTCCCGTCAGCGCAAAAACGGGCGAGGGTATAGAGGCTTTGCTCTCGGAGCTTAAAAAGCACGCCGAAAACAGCCCGCACTTTTTCCCGGATGACACGTTGACCGATCAGCCCGAAAGAGTGCTTGCAGCTGAGATGATACGCGAAAAAATGCTCCGCCTGCTTGATAAGGAGATACCTCACGGTGTTGCGGTTTCCATCGAGCTTATGCGCGAGCGTGATACGAGCGATATTATGGACGTAGAAGCCACTATTTACTGCGAGCGTGAGTCCCACAAGGGAATAATTATAGGCAAGGGCGGAAGCATGTTGAAAAAAATATCGACCTTTGCCCGTGAAGATATGGAAAAATTCTTCGGCATAAAGGTCAATCTCAGATGCTGGGTCAAGGTTAAAGAGGACTGGCGTAACAGAGAGGGACTTATACACAATTTTGGTCTTGATTGACAGACATAATACCGCCGCACACGGAGAATTTAAATATATAAGTTTTCCGAGGGCGGTGTTTTTTATCTATAACGAGATTTATTGGAATTTGTTTGCGAAAAGCGGTAAAATCGAGGACTATCTTATATACCGCCGAGAGCAAAACAGCGTCGGTTGTTCAGCCGAAAAGGGCAAAAACGATGGGTGTGAATGTAAAGGGGCTTATCTTAAAAGAACAGAATATAGGCGAGAACGATAAGCTTGTAACGGTGCTGACTGACAGCCTCGGAGTGTTACGCGCATTTGTCAGGGGCGCCAAAAAGTTAAGCAGCAAAAAGCAGTCGGCAACGGGGCTTTTGTGCTATTCCAAACTGTCGCTTTACAAAACTAAGGACAGCTACATAATAGAAGAGGCCGAGAGCATAGAGAGCTTTTTCGGCTTGCGAAACGATATAGAAAAGCTGTCGCTTGCACAGTATTTTTGCGATATAGCCTTTGAGCTGTCGCCTAAGGAGGACGATGCGACGGACTTTTTGCGCGTGGTGCTCAATTCGCTGTATTTTTTGGCAAACGGAAAAAGACCTCCGCTTTTGTTAAAGGCAATAACCGAATTAAGACTTGTTTCCCTTGCCGGCTATATGCCGAACCTTATCGCCTGTGAAAGGTGCGGAGCATTTGAGACGCCGATAATGTATTTTGATATGGAAAGAGGCTTGCTTTACTGCGATAACTGTGCCGACGAGAACGCTCTTTTCCCTCTTGAGATAGGCGTTGTCAGCGCAATGCGCCATATAGTTTTTGCCAAAATAGATATATTATACAATTTTAAGCTGTCGCCTGAAGCGAGCGAGGACCTCAGCTACATCACCGAGAAATACCTTGCCTCAAAGACGGACAGACCGTTTAAAACACTTGATTTTTATTATTCTGTAAAGGACTAATTATGAATAAATACCACATTTCACTTGAGCTTCCGAAAATACTTTTAACTCTTTCGGAAATGACCTCCTGCGAGGAGGCAAGGCTTGCGGCGTTGTCGCTGCAGCCGAGCGGCGATTTTTTTGAGGTGCAAAAACGCCTTTCCGAAACGGAGGCTGCTCATATACTCATAGCAAAATTCGGCGCGCCCTCGTTCGGAGGCCTTATAAATGTTAACAATCAGCTCAGCCGTGCGTCGTCCGGAGGCACGCTGTCCATGCGTGAGCTTTTGGATATTTCCTGCGATTTGCGCGTGATACGCGGTATAACCGAGTGGCGCTCAAAAAGTGCCGGTATGGATACCGCGATAGACGACCTTTTTAATTCGCTCTACACAAATAAATATCTTGAGGATAAAATAAACAATGCTGTTTTGTCCGATACCGAAATGTCGGACAATGCTTCACCTGCACTTAAAGATATACGCAGGCACAAAAGACTCGAGGAGTCCAAAATACGCGACAAGCTTGACGGTATGATACGCTCTCCGAAATACAAATCGAGCTTGCAGGACGCTATAATCACACAGCGAAACGGCCGATTTGTCGTTCCCGTAAAGGCCGAGCACCGAAGCGAGGTCTCGGGTATGGTTCATGATACATCCGGAAGCGGTGCCACGGTATTTATTGAACCGGCGGCTGTAATAGAGGCAAATAACCGTATAAAGGTGCTTGAAAGCCGTGAACGCGATGAAATAGAAAGAATTCTTTCGGAACTGTCAGAGGAGGCAGGGAGCTTTGCCGATACAATAAAAATAAGCTGCGAATCGGCGGCGGAGCTTAACCTGATTTTCTCAAAGGCTCAGCTTGCCTATAAGATGAAGGCTACAATGCCGATTATAAATTCGCGCGGTGTTATCGAGCTTAAAAAAGCTCGTCATCCGTTACTTGACCCGAAAAAAGCCGTGCCCATAGACGTGTCGCTCGGTGATAAATATGATTCTCTTGTCATAACAGGCCCCAATACCGGCGGTAAAACCGTCTCTATAAAAACAATAGGACTTTTAACTCTTATGGCGGAGTGCGGTCTTTTTATACCGGCAAACGAAAACAGCAGTATAGCCGTATTTAAAAACGTGTTTGCCGACATCGGCGAAGAGCAGAGTATTGAGCAGTCGCTCTCCACTTTTTCGGCACATATGACGACGATCGTAAATATAAGCAATAACGTTGATGAAAGCTCTCTCGTTTTAATCGATGAGCTCGGAGCGGGAACCGATCCCGTAGAGGGCGCAGCTTTGGCTGTTGCGGTGCTAGAGGATCTCCGCCGTAAGGGTGCCAAAATAGCGGCGACAACCCATTATTCCGAACTTAAGGAATATGCGCTTCGCACGAACAGAGTCGAAAACGCATCCTGCGAGTTTTCTGTCGATACCTTGAAGCCTACATATAAGCTGATAACGGGCATACCCGGTCGTTCCAACGCATTTGCGATATCTCAAAAGCTCGGCTTGTCAAAAGAGGTCATAGATGAGGCGGCAAAGCTTATCTCGGAGGAAAATACCAGATTTGAGGATGTTGTTGATACGCTCCAAAAAACACGCCTCGAAATGGAAAAGGAAAAAGAAAAGACCGCCGAAATGCAAAACGAGATAGACGAGATAAAGAAAAAGGCGGAAAACGAGCTGTCACTTGCAAAGCAAAAGGGCGAAACGCAAATACTTATGGCTCAAAACGAGGCGAAACGCATACTTGAAAACGCAAAGCGTGCCGCAGCGTCTCTTATGATGGAGCTTGACCGCCTGAAGCGCGAGCAGTCGAATGAGAAAAACGCTTCAGAGATGGCACGCAAGGCAAAGGCGGCGTTAAAACAGCATCTCAACACCATAGATGATATGACATACGAGAAAAACGACTTTGACGGCGATGACGACGATTACGTTTTGCCGAGACAGTTAAAGACGGGTGATAATGTATTTGTTAAAACACTCGGCACCGAGGCCGAGGTCGTATCGCTTGATAAAAACGGTAACGCCGAGGTAAAAGCAGGCGTTATGAAGATGAAGGTCAAGGCATCTGAGCTTCGCCTTTTGGCTCCGAAGAAAAAGCCAAAGAAGCAGAGCCTTTACCGTTCCGTAAAGGAAAAGTCCTTGCCGAGCGGTAAGTCAAGCGTGGATTTGCGCGGTGAATCGGTTGAGGAGGCAATAGCCGACCTTGATATGTTCATTGACGGAGTGCTTCGCTCCGGTCTTAATGAGCTTACAATAATTCACGGTAAGGGAACAGGCACGCTCAGAAGAGCCATACAGCAGCACTTAAAAGACCATCCGAACATAAAATCGTACAGAACGGGTGTATACGGCGAGGGTGAAGAGGGCGTTACAATAGCCGAATTAAAGTGATTTCGTCATATATTATTTGTAAGATTATTATGGCGTGTTGCATTGAAATGACGATTGTGCTAAAATAATTTCAGTATAAGCCGCAAAGGAGAAAAATATGAATAAAAAAATTATTGCTGTCGCACTTTTGATACTTATGATTTCGGTGGTGTTTATTTCCTGCGGAAAAAAGAGAAGCTGGGAAAAGGACGATACCACAGCCGCCCCCTCCGAAACAACGTCCATTGAATACACAACCGATGAATCGGGCGAAAAATTCGTAACAAACATAAACGGAGAGCTTATTCCCGTAACCACCGGCAAGGACGGTTCGGTTGAGTTCTACGAAGACCTTATAACCAAGACCTCCGAGCAGGCTGCCGAGACCGAGCCGAACGGCGAGGATAAGCCCGAAAAGCCGAATGACGCTCCAACCAAAAGCGAAAGCGGTACCGTAAAAATAGGAACAGGTGATCCTGCGGATGAGAGCCATGCGGCTGTTATTGATTGGAGTGCTCGATAATAAAAGGAACTAAAATGAAAAAACTATTCAGTATTCTGTCAGCGGCCGTAATTGTGCTGTCGGTTGCGGCGGTAATGGCTTTTGCTGTCGGCGACGGTAAAAACCGCGGAGACGTTAACGGCGACGGTAAAGTTGATTCGGCAGATGCCATGCTTGTTATGAAATGTGATGCCGGACTTTTGAGCCTCTCAAATGACGAAATCAAAAGAGCCGATTTAAACGGTGACGGTAAAATTGATTCGTGCGACGCCGTATACATTTTGCGTATAGCAGCAGGGCTCAAGGTTTCCGATGCCGAGACTACGGCAAAAGAGACTTCGTCCGTATCCGAGACGACAACCGAAGAAACAACGAAGCCGACAACGGAAAATACAACGAAGCCCACGGAGCCTGTAACCGAGCCCACCCGGCCGGCTACAAAACCTTCTGAGCCCGTAACCAAGCCCACCGAACCCGCCACAACGCCCACAACCGCCGACTCCAACTGGGACCCCTCAAAGAACGCCGTTATTGACTGGGGCGGCGGAACAACCAAGAAGAACTAAACTTTTTCTTGACAATTACAATATAATTTAGTATAATATGTCCTTGTAAAGTCGCTGGCTTTACAGGGACTTTTTCTTTAAGGAGTGGTAGTTTTGGCAAATAATGTTGAAATAACGATTTTGCTTGATTTCTACGGTGATATGCTTACTGCGAAACAGCGTGATTTTATCAATCTTTATTATAACGACGACCTTTCTCTTGCCGAAATTGCCGAGAACGAGGGCATAACCCGTCAGGGCGTGCGCGATGCGATAAAACGTGCCGAGGGGCAGCTCTACGAGATGGAGTCGAGACTCGGATTCGTAAAAAAATGGAATGGCATAAAAACCACTCTTGGCGATATTATAAACTGTGCCGAGGAAATCAGCGATTATAATTTAAATCACGGGCTTTCTCGAGAGATAAACGACACTACGGTAAAGATAAAATCTCTTGCTTTGTCTATCATAGAGTAATTACAGAGGTAAGTTTATGGCATTTGAAGGATTATCGGACAGACTTGAAGCCGCTTTTAAAAGGCTTCGCAGCAAAGGCAACCTTACCGAGAGCGACGTTAAAGAAGCTATGCGTGAGGTTCGCCTCGCTCTTCTTGAAGCGGACGTTAACTATAAGGTCGCAAAGGATTTTACAAATAAAGTTACCGAGCGCGCAATAGGCTCACACGTTTTAGAGAGTCTTACCCCGGCTCAAATGGTTATAAAAATAGTCAATGAGGAATTGACCGAGCTTATGGGCGGAACCGGCTCAAAGCTCGCATACGCTTCGCACGGACCCACAATCATTATGATGTGCGGTCTTCAGGGCTCCGGTAAAACAACTCATTGTGCTAAAATAGCATTGAAGCTTAAAAACGAGGGTCACAGACCGCTGCTTGTTGCGTGCGACGTGTACCGCCCGGCTGCCATAAAGCAGCTGCAGGTAGTCGGCGAGCAGGCCGGAGTCACCGTGTTCGAAGAGGGTCAGGGCGACCCGGTTAAAATAGCGAAAGATGCAGTTTCCCTTGCCAAGGATAAGGGATATGACTACGTTTTCATAGATACGGCAGGCCGTCTTCATATAGATGAAACGCTGATGAACGAGCTTAAAAACATTAAGGCCGAGGTTCATCCCCACGAGATTCTTCTTGTTGTGGACGCTATGACCGGTCAGGACGCCGTCACGGTGGCAAGTGCATTTGACGATGCGCTCGGCATCGACGGTATGGTACTTACAAAACTTGACGGTGATACAAGAGGCGGCGCGGCGCTCTCCGCGAGAGCTGTTACCGGTAAGCCTATAAAGTTTGTCGGTATGGGCGAGAAGCTCACGGAGCTTGACTATTTTCACCCCGACCGTATGGCTTCGCGAATTCTCGGAATGGGCGATATGCTCTCCCTTATCGAAAAGGCGGAAATGGCTCTTGACGAAAAGAAGGCCGCCGAGCTTGAAAAGAAACTCAGAAAAAACAAGTTTGATTTAAACGACCTTCTGTCTCAGCTTCAGCAGATAAGAAAAATGGGCTCTATGAAGGATTTGCTCGGTATGCTTCCCGGTGTCGGCAGTAAGATAAAGGATATGGACGTAGACGAGAGCCAGTTTGACCGCGTTCAGGCAATCATCTTTTCGATGACATATAAGGAGCGCTCCAATCCAGATATTATAAATCCGTCACGTAAGCGCAGAATTGCCGCAGGCTGCGGTATGCAGGTTGAGGATGTCAACAAGCTTTTGAAGCAGTATCGCGATATGCAGAAGCTGTTTAAACAGTTTAATTCAAAATCCGCACGTCGTCGCTTCAGTAAAATGGGAAATTTCGGCAATTACGGAATGTAACTTTTGTTAATCGCACTTTATAAGTGTAGTTTATAAATTTAATAATTATATATTTGGAGGAAAAAACAATGGCAGTAAAAATCAGACTTCGTCGTGTAGGCGCTAAAAAAGCTCCTTTCTATCGTGTAGTTGTTGCAGATTCAAGAGCTCCGCGTGACGGCAGATTTATCGAAGAAATAGGTACTTTTGATCCTATGAAGTCTCCGGCTGAAATTAAGATTGACGCTGAAAAGGCAGAGCAGTGGCTCAAAAACGGCGCTCAGCCCACAGAGACCGCTAAATCTGTATTAAAGCAGAGCGGAATCATTAAATAATAGGAGGTCTTTTAGTTGAAAGAGCTTCTCGAACAGATCGCTAAAGGACTCGTTGATGAGCCGGACTCGGTTTCCGTTACGGTAGATGAGACTGATGACAGAGGCGTTACGGTGTATCACCTTCACGTTGCCGAAAACGATATGGGCAGAGTTATAGGCAAGCAGGGCAGAATAGCCAAGGCTATCAGAACCGTTGTTAAGGCTCGAGCCACAAAGGACGGCACAAGAGTTCAGGTTGAGATCGACTGACAGTAAACGAGTACAGGGGGGCTTCCTCTTGTACTCATTTTATTTAGTGCCGTTTTAAAGCGGCAATCGGTGAATTTATATGTTAAAACAATTTCTTGAGGCCGGTAAGGTAGTCGGTATGCACGGCGTCAGAGGCGAAATGCGCTTTGACGTATGGTGCGACGGCGCGGACTTTTTGAAAAAAATCAAAACATTGTATCTTGATGCCGACGGTAATAGGGCAGTCGGTGTTGTCTCGGTGCGCCCTCATAAAAATGCAGCCCTGTTAAAGCTCGACGGCGTTCTTACAATCGAAGAAGCAGAGAAATACCGCGGCAGAGTGTTGTATTTTGACCGAAAGGATGTTCATCTTGACAGCGGCAAAGCGTTCGTTGAGGATGTAATAGGCTGCGCTGTGTATGACGCGGATAATACCGATGTATTGTACGGAACAGTTACCGATGTTATGAAAGGCGTTGCAAATGACGCTTGGACTGTCAAAGATAAAAACGGAAAAGAGACGTTGGTTCCCGTAATTCCCTCAGTGGTAGTGAAACTTGATGTCGAAAACAAAAAAGTATATCTTCGTCCGCTCAAAGGTCTTTTCTCCGATGAGTGTGCAATAAGGGAGGACGGAGAATGAGAATAGACATAATGACGCTTTTTCCGGAAATGTGCGAGTCGGTGCTGTCCGAAAGTATTATAGGCAGAGCGCGAAAAAACGGCTACGTCGAGATAAACTGTGTAAATATAAGAGACTTTACACTTGATAAGCATAACCGTGTTGATGATGCGCCGTACGGCGGCGGAATGGGTATGCTGATGGGTCCGCAGCCCATATATGACTGCTATAAGAGCCTTTACGGTGAAGGCGAAGAAAAACCGCACCTTATATATATGTCGCCGCAGGGCAAAACTTTGACGCAGCAGAGAGTAAAGGAGCTTGCCCTTACAGACCGGATTGTGCTGCTTTGCGGTCATTATGAGGGCGTGGACCAGAGAATTCTCGATGAGATAGTCGATGAAGAGATTTCAATAGGCGATTATGTCCTGACGGGCGGCGAGCTGCCTGCGCTTGTGCTTGCCGACAGTATTTCACGTATGCTCGAAAATGTCCTGCCGAATGACGAAGCTAAGGAGCTTGAAAGTCACTATAACGGACTTTTGGAATATCCGCAATATACAAGACCGTACGAATGGCACGGGGAAAAGGTTCCCGATATACTCTTGTCGGGGCATCACGCGAATATTGACAAGTGGCGACACGAAAAGGCACTTGAGACTACATTAAAAAAACGCCCTGAATTGCTTCTTGATGCGGAACTCTCGGACAGGGATAAAGAGTATTTGAAATCGATTAAAAAATGAGCTGCTCGAATTGTCGAAAAAAGCACGTTTTTATTGTTGATTATTGCTGTTGAATTAAAACCGTCCCGATGTTAGAATAATCATACAAAATCATTAAGCCTTCGCTAATTTTATTGTTCAAAACAGCATATTATTTTATATGCTGTTTTGTCGCAATAGCTTTTGCGGCGGCATTATTTATTTTGCAGGAGAAATGTATTCGAGAGGATACGCGCATTGGGAGGATAAAATGAAAAAGGTATTAAACATTATTTTATCGGTAATTCTTTGTTTATCGGTGGTTTCACCGTGCTTTGCAATTCAGAGCTTTGCCGAAACAGGGGATGAAACTACGCTTAAATTTAAAGACGGTAAATTTCGTATACTCATATTTGCAGATCCGCAGGATGATTTAAATCCGTGCGAAGAGACGCTTGATCTTATGTATGCTTCGATTGAAGCTGCAAAGCCCGACCTTGTTGTATTTACCGGCGATAATATACACGGCCCGTCGCCCGTGCTTTACGGAAGCAAAAAGCGTGTTGAAAAGGCAATCAGGCAGATTATGGAGCCGGTTACCTCACAGAACATACCGTTTGCAATAGTATACGGCAACCACGATGACGAGGGTAAGGTCTCCAAACAGTTCCAAATGGAGGTCTATAATTCTATGCCGGGCTGCCTCGCTTCCGAGGGAGAAGCTATGACCGGCTGCGGCAACTATAATCTTCCTATAAAAAGCTCGGACGGCACAAAGAACGTCTTTAATCTTTGGTTTATAGATTCCGGCACATATGATAAAGAAAACGGCGGATATGCCCACGTTGCCGAGGATCAACTTGCTTGGTACAAAAAAACGAGCGATGCCCTGAAAGCTGAAAACGGAGGAGAACCTATGCCGTCTCTCCTTTTCCAACATATACCCGTTCCCGAAATATATGAACTTTTAAAGGAGGTTCCCAAGGGCACGGACGGTGCGGTAAAAAAAGACGGTAAGTATTATGTGCTTAATACGGATATTGCAAGCGGTCATCTTGACGAGGGGCCGTGTCCCGCAGAGGTGAACGGCGGCGAATTTGACGCTTGGAAGCAGCAGGGAGACATTAAGGCGGCGTTCTTCGGGCACGATCATAACAATGACTTTTGCGGCACGTATGAGGGCATTGATATGGTGCATACGAGCGGAGTCGGATTTTATATTTACGGTAACGGACCTCTCCACGGGTCGCGCGTTATAGATATAGACGAAAACACTCTCGATTACAGCACTTATATGATGTATTATAATGACCTTGTCGGTTACAAGAGCTCAAACAAGGCAAGATATTATGAGGGGCAGTATGTACATAACATTAAGATAGCGGCTTTTTCGGCAGGCGCTGTGATAATTGCCCTGACGGCCGGGCTTATAACGCGCGGAGTCAAAAAGTCCAAGGCGAAAAAAGCTTTAAAAAATAACCAAAAATAACGGCTGAGCCGGGCGAAATTTCTCGCCCGGCTTTAGTTTTTGCATAAAAATTCATAAATCAGGTTAAATATTGCATAAAACAGGACGCATAATGCATATTTATGTCGTTATATCGCACAAATATACACAAAACTTGAATATTTATGCAAAAAACACTTGATTTTAAATGTGATTGGTGTATAATCTCTTCGTAATCAAAAATTAAAGGCTTTTGCCGATGCTCGGAGGTAACATTTATGAAAAAGGACAAGAAAGACATCAAAAAAGTCGTACTTGCTTATTCCGGCGGACTTGATACGTCAATCATCATTCCGTGGCTTAAAGAAAATTACAATAACTGCGAAGTTATAGCGGTTTCCGGCGACGTAGGTCAGGGAACTGAGCTCGACGGACTTGAGGAGAAGGCTCTCAAGACCGGCGCTTCAAAGCTCTATGTACTCGACCTTAAAAAGGATTATATCGAAAACTATATCTGGCCTTGCCTTAAAGCAGGTGCCGAGTATGAAGAGTATCTTCTCGGCACATCGCACGCTCGTCCCTGTATCGCAAAGGGTCTTGCCGATATAGCAAAAAAAGAGGGCGCAGACGCTATTTGCCACGGCTGCACCGGCAAGGGCAACGATCAGGTTCGTTTTGAGCTTGCTCTTAAAGCACTCGCTCCCGAGATGGAGATTATAGCTCCCTGGCGTGAGTGGGACATAAAATCGCGTGATGAAGAAATAGACTACGCCGAGGCTCATCAGATTCCGCTTAAAATCAATCGTGAAACAAATTACTCAAAAGATAAAAACGTATGGCATCTCTCTCACGAGGGACTTGACCTTGAAAATCCGGCAAATGAACCGCAGTACAATAAAGACGGTTTCCTTGAGCTCGGAGTTTCTCCCGAAAAAGCTCCCGATGAGCCTACATATGTTACAATCCATTTTGAAAAGGGCGTTCCCACAGCTGTTGACGGCGAAGAGCTTGACGCTGTTTCCCTTGTCGAAAAGCTCAATAAGCTCGGCGGAGAAAACGGTATAGGCCTTCTTGACATAGTCGAGAACCGTCTTGTAGGTATGAAATCACGCGGTGTTTATGAGACTCCCGGCGGAACAATCCTCTACAAGGCTCATGAGCTTCTTGAAATGATAACTCTCGACCGTGACACATCTCATTACAAAAAACTCGTTGCCGAGAAATACGGCGAGCTCGTATACAACGGCAAATGGTTCTCACCTCTTCGCGAAGCTCTTGCGGCTTTTGTCGACAACACTCAGCAGACCGTAACCGGCGACGTTAAGCTTAAGCTCTATAAGGGCAACGTTATAAACGCAGGCGTCACCTCCCCGTATACTCTTTACGATGAAAATGTTGCTTCGTTCGGCGATGACGGCGGCGCATACGATCAGACCGACGCTACCGGATTTATCAATCTCTTCGGACTCCCCACAAAGGTAAAAGCTTTACTTGACGCAAAGAGAGATAACAAATAATCATTTTAAACCGCTTGAAAAAATAAACAACAGTGCTTAGCACTACCACGTGCGACAAGAGATGTTTCTGTCTCTTGTCGCTGTGTGGTATTTGATAGGAGTAAAAAAATGCAGCTTTGGCAGGGCAGATTTCAAAAGGCTTTAGACCCCAAAACCAACGATTTTAATTCGTCAATAGCGTTTGACAGCAGAATGTATAAGGAAGATATAGACGGCAGTATTGCACACGCCACTATGCTTTGCGCGCAAAATATCATATCGGCGGACGACCTTTCAAAAATTGTTGACGGATTAAAAGCCATTAAGGCGGAAATCGAAAACGGTACGTTGGAGATAGACCCGAATGCAGAGGATATACATACCTTTGTTGAGGGCGAGCTCACAAAGCGCGTAGGCGCGGCCGGCAAAAGACTTCATACCGCGCGCAGCAGAAACGACCAGGTAGCTCTTGACGTAAGGCTGTATTTGCGCCGCGAGTGCAACAGCGTTTATTCGCTTGTCACGGAGCTTATAGGTGTTCTATGCAAAAAGGCTGAAAAGTATGCAGACGCCGTTATGCCGGGTTACACTCATATGCAGCGCGCTCAGCCCATAACATTCGGCCATCATCTTTTGGCATATGCCGAAATGCTTCTGCGTGATCGCGAACGTATTGCCGACGCGCAGAGAAGAATGAATTACTGCCCGCTCGGCTCATGTGCACTTGCCGGTACAACATATAATACCGACCGCGAAATGACAGCCGAGGCACTCGGCTTTACGGGACCTATGCTCAATTCGCTTGACGGCGTATCGGACAGGGACTTTTGTATGGAGCTTGCGTCCGCTTTGTCAATACTTATGGTTCATCTCTCGCGCTTTTCTGAGGAGATAATCCTCTGGTGCTCGTGGGAGTTCAAATTCGTTGAGCTTGACGATGCTTTTTCAACAGGCTCGTCAATAATGCCGCAAAAGAAAAACCCCGACATAACCGAGCTTATCCGCGGCAAAACCGGTCGTGTTTTCGGCGATCTTATGACACTTCTGACAATGATGAAAGGCTTGCCGCTCGCTTATAATAAGGATATGCAGGAGGATAAGGAAGCTATATTTGACGCCTTTGACACCGTTAAAATCTGCCTCACCACATTTATACCAATGCTTGACACAATGACGGCTCTTCCCGAAAATATGCGTAAAGCCGCGGCAGGCGGATTTATCAACGCTACCGACTGCGCCGATTATCTCGTCGGCAAGGGATTGCCGTTCCGTGACGCATATAAGGCCACTGGTGAAATAGTGGCTCTCTGCATTAAAAAAGGACTTACGCTTGAAACGTTGCCTCTTGAAGAATACAAAAAGATATGCGATTTGTTTGACGACGGCGTTTATGACGCCATAAATCTCGACAAGTGCGTAAACGGCAGGACTTCGCTCGGCGGACCCGCACCGCAGAACGTGCTGAAAGAGGCAAAGAGAATAGAAAAAATATTGAAAGAACAAGACAAATAGTGTGAAAAGTTACATTTCTTAAATTATATTGCCATCAAAATTTTCCTGCGTCATAATTTTGAGACGGCGAAAATCACCGGTTGCGCCCCGTTAAGGCTTCAAAGAATATACGGTGATTTTTAATAAACTGTTTGGTGCCTGAAAGGCTATGGTGAATAATATGAAAAAAGTATTTATAGACGGCAGTCAGGGAACTACGGGTCTTAAAATATTCGACCGTCTGAAAAAAAGAGATGATATTGAGCTTTTAACTCTTCCCGATGAGCTTCGCAAGGACATAAAATCAAGAAAGGAAGCTCTCAACAGTGCCGATATAGCTTTTCTCTGCCTTCCGGACGCTGCGGCAATCGAGGCGGCAGAGCTTGTTACAAATGACGACACGGTTATTATAGATACATCAACCGCTCACCGTACAAGCGAGGGGTGGGCTTACGGTTTCCCCGAAATATTTAAAGACGGATTTAAAACCGTGGCTTCTTCAAAGCGTATAGCGTCGCCGGGCTGTTATGCGAGCGGATTTATAGCACTTGTAAAGCCTCTTTTGGACGAGGGTATTATTTCTCCGGACCACGGATTTATTTGCCACGCCGTTTCGGGTTACAGCGGAGCCGGCAAAAAAGGTATCGCTATGTATGAAAGCGATGAGAAAGCACCGGAGCTTTTTGCTCCCCGTGAATACGCTTTAAATCAGGAGCATAAGCACCTCAAAGAAATGCGAAAAATTTCGGGCCTGTCAGTTACACCGATATTTTGCCCGTATGTCTGTGATTATTTCAGCGGTATGCTCGTCACGGTTCCGGTGTTTAAAACGGATCTCAAAGACGGAAAAACCGCAGAGGACATTAAAGCGGTTTACCGCTCAAAATACGCTTCGGACATAGTTAAATATAAAGAGGCTTTTGATAACGGCGGCTTTGTCGCGGCAAATTCTAAAGCTGAGCTTGACAGTATGGCTGTCACCGTAGCCGGAAATGACGACAGACTTCTTCTTATGGCTCTTTACGACAATCTCGGCAAGGGTGCGTCGGGAGCGGCTTTGGAATGTATGAATATTGTTATGGGTTTACCTCCCGAATACGGACTTGACCTGTAAGATTATAAATGAAAGGTAAATTATAATGGAATTAAGTTTTATCGGCGGCGGTGTCGCCGCACCGAAAGGATTTACCGCAAACGGAATTCATTGCGGAATCCGTAAAAATAAGGAGAAAAAGGATCTCGCACTTATTTACTGTGAAAAGGACTGTGACGCGGCGGCTGTTTATACGCAAAATCTTGTGTGCGGAGCACCGATAACCGTCACACGTGAAAATATAAGCGACGGCAAGGCGCGCGCAATTGTCTGCAACAGCGGCATAGCCAATACCTGCAATGCCGACGGAGTTGAAAAAGCGGAGGAAATGTGCAAAATAACCGCGGACGCACTCGGCATTTCAAAAAGCGATATTGTGGTAGCCTCCACCGGAGTTATAGGTCAGCCAATTGACCTTGAGCCCATCAAAAACGGTATGTCGAAGCTTGTTTCGGGTCTTAATAAGGACGGCTCGGATTCTGCGGCAAATGCGATAATGACAACGGACACCGTAAAAAAAGAATTTGCCTGTGAGTTTTCTCTCGGCGGCAAAAAATGCCGTATAGGGGCCATTTCCAAGGGCAGCGGTATGATTCACCCGAATATGGCAACGATGCTTGCTTTTATTACAACGGATGCCGACATTTCGGCGGAAATGCTTAAAAAATCACTTCTCGAGGTGGTTAAAGACAGCTTTAATATGCTCTCCGTAGACGGCGACACATCCACCAACGATACCGTGGCTGTTTTGGCGTCGGGACTTTGCGGAAACGAGAAAATAACCTCCGAAAACGCAGATTATAAAGCCTTTACTTGTGCGCTTGCGGCAATTTGCGAAAAGCTTGTAAAGCTTATGGCGAAAGACGGCGAGGGTGCAACAAAGCTTGTTGAATGTATTGTTTCGGGTGCCGCAGACCAAAAGACGGCAAAAATATGTGCAAAGTCGGTTATATGCTCGTCGCTTGTTAAGGCGGCTATGTTCGGAGCGGACGCAAACTGGGGCAGAATTCTCTGCGCTCTCGGTTACAGCGGAGCCGATATTGACGTTCATAAGGTTGATGTGAAATTCAGCTCGGCAGGCGGAGAAATAGAAGTGTGCAAGGACGGCTCGGGAATTCCGTTTTCCGAAGAACTTGCGAAAAAAGTCTTAGTCTGTGATGAGGTGTATATCCTTGTCGATTTAAAATCAGGCAGCTTCTCTGCCGCGGCTTACGGCTGTGATTTGACATACGATTACGTCAAGATAAACGGCGATTACCGCACCTGAGCGTAAAACGCATAAACGCAGCATTCACAGACATTTATCGGAGGAGAAATATGGAAATATCAAATATTACAAATTCGGACCGTTCCGAGGTTCTTGTTCAGGCTTTACCGTATATTCAGAAATATCAAAATAAAACGGTCGTCATAAAGTACGGCGGCAATGCCATGGTAAACGAAGAGCTTCAGGATGCCGTAATGACCGACATAGTTCTTCTTCGTTCCGTCGGAGTAAATATTGTGCTTGTTCACGGCGGCGGACCGGAAATATCCGATATGCTCAAACGTGTCGGCAAGCAGAGCCGCTTTGTAGACGGACTGCGCTATACCGACGAAGAGACAATAGATATTGTTCAAATGGTTTTGGCAGGCAAGGTGAATAAGCATTTGGTACAGCTCATTTCAAAGCACGGCGGCAAGGCGATAGGCCTTTGCGGTATCGACGGCGAAATGATGAAAGCCGTAAAATACACAAAATCGGACGTCGGATTTGTAGGCGAGATAACCGAAATTGATACCGACGTTATAGATTACACTCTTGAAAATAAATATATCCCTGTTATCTCCTCCGTTGCAACGGGCGAGAACGGCGAAGTGTTCAATATAAACGCCGATACCGCCGCGGCGGCAATAGCCGCAAGTCTCCACGCGGAAAAGCTTTTGCTTATGACCGACATCAGCGGACTTTTAATGGATAAAGACGATGATTCCACTTTAATTCACGACGTTCAGGTTTCCGAAATACCGTCGCTCAAGTCTCAGGGCGTTATCTCCGGCGGTATGATACCGAAAATCGACTGCTGCGTAGAGGCCGTCCGCCGCGGAGTTCTTCAGACCAACATAATCGACGGACGTATACCGCATTCTATTCTTATGGAGTTATTCACGGATGAGGGCTTCGGCACAATGTTTCACGGGTGATTTCGTGTCTTTTTTCCGTTATACTTCGTTCTGTGCAGCTCGCAGTATATACATACAGCTTCGCCGCACACGCCTCGTCTAACGAAAAAAATTTCACGAAATCAAGATTTGTGCCTATTTCCGTAATGCTTTGTTTTGTGCATACGGCAAGTATATAACATACAGCTTCTTCAACAACAGCTTGCGTTAATCGGCAATTGCATTTTTCGGACTTTGTATATATAATAAGATTAGTTTATTAAGGACTGATAAAATGGATTTTAACGAAATTAAAAATACTGCCGACAAATATTTAATGCCGACTTACGGTCATTTTCCGATAGCCTTGACGGGCGGCAAAAATGCGTCTCTGACGGCCTCCGACGGCAGAGTGGTAATTGATTTTACTTCGGGTATAGGCGTTAATATTTTCGGAGTAAACGATGATGGCTGGAAAAAGGCTGTTATCGGGCAGATAGATAAAATTCAGCATACATCAAATCTCTATTATAACGAGCCTGTTGCCGAGGCGGCAAAGCTTCTGTGCGAAAAAAGCGGATTTGATAAGGTGCTTTTTTGCAATTCCGGAGCGGAGGCGAATGAGTGCGCCATAAAGCTTGCGAGAAAATACAGCTTTGACCGCTACGGTGAAAGCCGAAATACGATAATATCGCTTGTGAATTCTTTCCACGGCAGAACCATGGCTACAATAACCGCAACGGGGCAGGAGCACTACCACAAGTATTTTATGCCTTTTATGGGCGGCTTTAAATATGCCGAGGCAGGCGACAAAAAAGCGTTTTCCGAGCTTCTCGACGGAACGGTTTGCGCGGTAATACTTGAGGTTATACAGGGCGAGGGCGGAGTCGTAATAACTCCGCGCGATTATATAGAATACATAAGAGAGCTTTGCGATGAAAACGATATTGTTCTCATATTCGACGAAGTGCAGACAGGCGTCGGCAGAACAGGTAAGCTCTATGCTTGGGAAAATATCGGCGTAAAGCCGGACGTTTTAACATCCGCAAAGGGCCTCGGCGGCGGACTGCCGATAGGAGCGTGCCTTGCAAAAGAGCAGTTCGGCAGCGTTTTGACTCCCGGCACTCACGGTACCACCTTCGGCGGAAATCCCGTGGTTTTATCGGGCGCGGTCGAGATATTAACTCGACTTGACGAAGAATTTTTAAAGGACGTCCGCGAAAAGGGCGAATACATAAGAAACAAGGTTTCTTCGTTTAAGGATGTTTCCGAGGTGCGCGGTATGGGCCTTATGATAGGTATAGACCTTAAAAATCAAAAGGCGGCGGATGTGGCGGCGCGCTGTGTTGAAAACGGGCTTCTTATTTTAACCGCCAAGCAGTCGCTTCGTATGCTTCCTCCGCTCACCATAACATATGACGAAATAGACAGGGGACTTGAGATTCTCGAAAAGACCCTTTCTGAATAAACTCCTATGCAGTTTTCACGCCTTGCACGGCTACGGCAGGGGCAACGTGACTATATTTGTAGCCGGAAAGGCTCTGTGAATTAAAATGAAGCATTTGTTAAGTCTTTTATCGACAACTCCCGGTGAAATATCTGACCTTTTAAACCTTGCCGATCAGCTTAAATATGAAAACAAGCACGGCATAGCGCATCAAAGACTCAAGGGTCAGACCCTCGGTATGATTTTCCAAAAATCCTCAACAAGAACAAGGGTTTCTTTTGAAACCGGTATGTATCAGCTCGGCGGTCAGGCACTATTCCTTTCAAACCGCGACCTCCAGATAGGACGCGGCGAGCCTATACAGGATACCGCAAGAGTTCTCTCTCGCTATATCGACGGTATTATGATAAGAACCTTTGAGCAGTCCGAGGTTGAGGCACTCGCGAAGTACGGCTCTATCCCGATAATTAACGGACTTACCGATTTTTGCCATCCGTGCCAGGTGCTTGCCGACCTTATGACGGTACGTGAGCACAAGGGGCACCTTGACGGCCTTAAAATGTGCTACATAGGCGACGGCAACAATATGGCAAATTCTCTTATAGTCGGCGGACTTAAATCAGGTATGCAGGTATCGGTGGCTTGCCCCGAGGGATACAGACCCGACAGCCGCGTGCTTGACTTTGCAAATAATTATGCGGGATTTTCGATGTTTACAGAGCCTATGGAGGCTGCAAGCGGTGCCGACGTCATCTTTACCGACGTTTGGGCGTCAATGGGGCAGGAGGGTGAAGCCGAAGAACGCAAAAAAATATTCGGCGGCAAATATCAGGTCAATAAGGAACTGCTTGCGGCTGCCAACAGCGGCTGTATGGTTCAGCATTGCTTGCCTGCTCACCGTGGTGAAGAGATAACCGCAGATGTGTTCGAGTCTCACGCGGATGAGATATTTGATGAGGCCGAAAACCGTCTCCACGCTCAAAAGGCGGTAATGGTAACGCTCATGGAGAAGTAATAGTTTGACTTTTTTGTTGCAATGCGGCTTTTGAAAAACGGCATGCCGCATTGCAATGTAATTTTCATTTTGTCATAAATAAACTATTGACAACCGGCACACTTTATATTATAATATCAAAGCCGCTGAAAAAGCGGCATATATGGCGGCATAGCTTAGTTGGCTAGAGCGTCCGGTTCATACCCGGAAGGTCGTAGGTTCAAGTCCCACTGCCGCTACCATAACGGCCCGGTGGTCAAGCGGTCAAGACACCGCCCTTTCACGGCGGTAACACGAGTTCAAATCTCGTCCGGGTCACCAAAAAGGACTTAGCGTAGGCTGAGTCCTTTTTTTGCAATACCGTTTGGCGTTCCTTTGTGTATACACATTTTATTTGAAATATTTGTTTTTAAGATATATAATATTCTTAACAGTACGATACCGTATGTTTATGAGGTGAAAAATAATGGCTGATAATAAGTGCGACTGTAATGCCGTTATGCAAGAGGTTGTTGACGATATAAAAAACAATATGTTTTCGGAGGAGGAGATAAACGGTGTTTCAAACCTGTTTAAAGTCCTCGGCGATCCCACGAGAGCCAAAATAGTTATGGCACTTGATAAGCGCGAGGTGTGCGTTTGCGACCTTGCCGCAGCACTCGGTATGACTAAGTCAGCCGTGTCTCATCAGCTTGCGCTCTTAAAGGCGAACAACATAGTTAAGGCTCGCCGAGACGGCAAGCATGTGTTTTACAGCTTTGACGATGAGCACATTACAACCGTTATCGAAATAGCGGACGAGCATATCCGCCATCAGCACTTGGGCGATTAAGGCTTCTTAATAAATATACATGATATAAAATCGACGATTATATTGTCGATATAATATTCCGTCACAATTGAATAGTATTATATGGCCCCGAATATGCAAAAACATTATTCGGGGCTTTTTTCACTTTCTATGTGAAATCGTACAGACAGAAAGACTTTTATCCGTGCGAATTTTCGCTTTAGATTAGAAATGATGCTTCACCAAAAAAATTTTTTAAAAAACATATTGACAATTGAGCATATGTTCAACTATAATATAGACAACAAATGAATGGTTGCTCAACTGTTCCGAAAGAGAGCAGCCGAAGAAAGGGTTGTTATTATGAAAAAAACATACAATATAGAAGTCGATTGTGCAAACTGTGCCGCAAAAATGGAGGAAGCCGCTCAAAAGACCGACGGCGTTCGTGAAGCCGTTGTATCTTTTATGACACAAAAAATGAAAGTAGAATTTGACGACGGTGCCGATGAGGCAGCCGTTATGAAAAAAGTCCTCAAAAATTGCAAAAGAGTAGAGGACGACTGCGAAATATATATCTGATGATATGAGATGCCGCTTTCGGCAAATAAATAAGTGAGGGAGATATTTATGAGTAAAAAACAGAAAAACGTTCTGTGGCGGATAATTGTTTCGGCTGTGCTGATAGTATGTCTTTCCGTCCTCGGCAAATTTATAACTCTCAATAAATACATTTGGCTTGTTTTAAACCTGATACCGTATTTTATAATCGGCTACGACATTCTCAAAAAGGCCGTTAAAGGCATTTTTAAGGGTCAGGTCTTTGATGAGAATTTCCTTATGGCGGTTGCTACCGTCGGTGCCATAGCACTCGGCGATTATAAAGAGGGCGTTGCCGTTATGCTCTTTTATCAGATAGGTGAGCTTTTCCAAAGCATAGCTGTCGGCAAGAGCAGACGCAATATTTCCGCCTTAATGGATATAAGACCCGACTATGCAAATGTCGAGGTTGACGGAAAACTCGAAAAGGTTGATCCCGACGAAGTGGCGGTCGGTACCGAAATAATCGTAAATCCCGGTGAAAAAATTCCGATAGACGGCGTTGTTACAAGCGGTGACACATCGCTCAATACAAGTGCTTTAACCGGCGAGAGCCTGCCGCGAAATGTCAAAACGGGCGATGAGGTTATAAGCGGCTGCATCAATATGACCGGCGTCATCAAGGTAAAAACCACTAAGGAGTTCGGCGATTCAACCGTATCAAAAATACTTGACCTTGTTGAAAATTCAAGTATGAAAAAGTCGCGCTCCGAGAATTTCATAACAAAATTTGCAAGATATTACACTCCGGCAGTTTGCTTTTCGGCACTTGCACTCGCAATTTTACCTCCGGTTATAAGGCTTATTGCCGGTCACACAGCCATGTGGAGCGATTGGATATTCAGAGCGCTTACCTTCCTTGTTATCAGCTGTCCGTGCGCTCTTGTAATATCGGTTCCGCTCTCGTTTTTTGCGGGTATAGGCTGTGCTTCGGCGAACGGTATACTTGTAAAAGGCTCCAATTATCTTGAGGGGCTTTCAGATACGAAATATGTTGTGTTTGATAAAACCGGAACTCTTACAAAGGGAGTCTTTGAGGTAACCGGAGTATATCCCGAAAACGGATACACAAAGGATTCCATTGTACGCTTGGCGGCGTATTCCGAGAGCGCTTCGAGTCACCCAATAAGCCTCAGTCTTAAAAAATATTACGGCAAGGATATTGACGAAAACGGCGTTACAGATATAAAAGAGATTGCAGGCCACGGTGTTTCGGCTGCAGTTGACGGTAAAAGAGTGTTAGTCGGCAATTTAAAGCTGATGAAAGAAGAGCATATCGCTGTCTCAACCGAGCATAACGAGGGTACGGTTGTGTATGTTTCCGAGGACGGAAAATATGCCGGCTGCATTGTGATATCGGATGTTGTAAAGCCCAATACAAAGCTTGCTCTCAGCGAACTCAAAAAGCACGGTGTCAAAAAGACGGTAATGCTCACGGGCGACTCCAAGGCCGCTGCCGACAGGGTAGCCGCGGAAATAGGCATAGACGAGGTTCACTCTGAACTTCTCCCTGCCGATAAGGTATCGGAGGTCGAAAAGCTCCTTGACAAAAAAGAGCCCAAAGAAAAGCTGGCGTTTGTCGGCGACGGAATAAACGACGCTCCCGTGCTCTCAAGAGCCGACATAGGCATAGCGATGGGCGCGCTCGGCTCGGACGCGGCAATAGAGGCGGCCGATATAGTGCTTATGGACGATGATCCGGCAAAAATATCTCTTGCGAAAAAAATCTCGGTTCACACGCTGAAAATAGTAAGAGAAAACATTGCGTTTGCTCTTCTTGTGAAAGCCGTTTGCCTTGTGCTCAGCGCAGTAGGCATTGCAAATATGGGAGTCGCCATATTCGCCGATGTCGGAGTTATGGTTGTAGCGGTAATCAACGCCACAAGAGCACTTCGATTAAAGAATAAAACCGAATAATATTGACATAAATCGACTTTGTGATTATAATATTCAATGCTGTTAAAAGCACACCGTTCGGGGTTTCACCGAGGTGTGCTTTTTATATCGTAGGGAAGAAAACGCAGGAATAAAAAATGACGGAATTTCAAAACAGTTTTAAAAAAGGCCTGAAGGACGGTTTGCCGATAGCGCTCGGCTATCTTTCGGTTTCGTTTACATTCGGTATGATGGCTGTCGAGGGCGGCTTGCCCGTTTTTACGGCGGTGCTTATCTCTATGACAAATTTGACCTCGGCAGGTCAGTTTGCAGGGCTTGATTTAATTCTCGCCGGCGGTGCTTATCTTGAAATGGCACTAACACAGCTTGTTATAAATATACGCTATGCACTGATGTCGGTTTCTCTGTCGCAAAAGCTTCACAAGAGCGTAAATTTGCTTGACCGATTTTTAATAGCGTTCAGCAATACCGATGAAATATTTGCCGTAGCCTCGGGTCAAAAAGGGGAGGTCGGCAAAAAATATATGTACGGGCTTGCCCTTTTGCCGATAGTAGGGTGGACTCTCGGCACTCTTATCGGTGCTGCGGCGAGCACCGTGCTTCCGCTGTCCGTGCGCTCCGCTCTCGGCATTGCGATTTACGGTATGTTTATAGCTATATTTATACCGCCCGCAAAGCATAATAAGACTGTGGCTGTTGTGGTATTATTGTCGGCGGCGTTGAGTATATGTTTCAAATACGTGCCGGGTCTTTGTAAAGTCTCGTCGGGATTTGTAATAATCATTTGTGCCGTTCTTTCCGCGACTGTCGGCGCCCTCTTAAAACCCGTAAAGGAGGACGAAGCAAATGAAAACGGCTGAGAACATATTTATATATATAGCGGTTATGGCGCTTGTCACATATCTTATAAGAATGCTGCCGCTTGTGATTTTTCGCAAAAAAATCGAAAACAGATTTATAAGATCGTTTCTTTATTACATTCCGTATGCAGTCTTGGCGGCAATGACATTTCCCGCGGTTTTTTCGTCTACGGGGAGCGTGTGGTCGGCTGTGGCAGGGCTCATAGTGGCACTGCTGCTTGCGTTTTTTGAGAAGGGCTTGCTCACGGTTGCGCTGTCCTCCTGCGTCGCTGTTTTTGTAATAGAATTTTTAATTAAAATCATCTCTTGACATATCGGAAAAATGAGTATAATATAGAGCCAAAGTAAAAAGGTTAAACCGTTGACGGAGAATGACGGCAAGTCGTTTGCACATAAGAGAGCTCTTTCGTTGGCTGAAAGAAGAGCGTGCAAAGCTGCCCGATACCGCTCCCGAGCGCGCGTCGAAAACAGATGATTAAGGCGTGACGTAAGCTTGCGTTAAAAGCAGTTGAGCGGGCGATTTTTATCGTCAATTCGGGTGGAACCGTGGAATGCATAGCACTTCATCCCAGTAATTTGGGATGAAGTGCTTTTTAATTATAATGGAGGTAGTTTTTATGGTAAAAGTTACATTGAAGGATGATGTTGTAAAGGAGTTCCAAAGCGGCACGACCGTAATGGATATAGCAAAGTCTATCGGCATGGGGCTTTACAAAGCCGCCTGCCTTGCAAAGATTGACGGCGAGACTTGCGACCTTCGCACTCCGGTAACAAAGGATTGTCATGTAGAAATACTTACCTTTGATGATGAGGACGGCAAAAAGGCATTTTGGCATACAACTTCGCATATACTCGCACAGGCTGTTAAACGTCTTTATCCGAGTGCCAAGCTTGCAATAGGACCGTCAATAGCAAACGGATTTTACTATGACTTTGACGTGGATTTTTCTTTCACTCCCGAAATTCTCGAAAAAATCGAGGCTGAAATGAAGAAAATCGTAAAGGAAAATATTCCGCTTGAGCAGTTCGACCTCTCCGCAGACGAGGCTTTAAAGCTTATGGAGGAAAAGGACGAGCCGTATAAGGTTGAGCTTATTAAAGAGCATGCCGGCAAAGGCGAGAAGATTTCATTTTATAAGCAGGCGGAATTTACCGAGCTTTGCGCTGGGCCGCATATTCCCGATACAGGCCGAGTAAAAGCATTTAAACTCACGTCCATAGCAGGTGCATATTGGCGCGGCGATGAAAAAAATAAAATGCTTCAGCGTATATACGGTATATCTTTCACAAAGCAGTCCGAGCTTACGGAATATCTTGAAAGAATTGAAGAGGCTAAAAAGCGCGACCACAGAAAACTCGGTAAGGAGCTTGGGCTTTTTGCACTTCGCGACGAGGCTCCCGGAATGCCGTTCTTCCTTCCCAACGGTATGATTCTCCGCAATACTCTTATTGATTATTGGCACGAGGTTCACGAGAGATGGGGTTATCTTGAGATATCCACTCCTCAGATAATGAAGCGTTCGCTTTGGGAGACTTCGGGTCACTGGGATCACTACAAGGATAATATGTATACAACCGTTATCGACGACGAGGATTTCGCAATAAAGCCGATGAACTGCCCCGGAAGCATACTTGTTTATGAGCTTGAGCCTCATTCATACAAGGAATTGCCTCTTCGCTACGGTGAACTCGGCAGAGTACATCGCCACGAGCTTTCGGGCGCGCTTCACGGACTTTTCCGCGTACGTTGCTTCACTCAGGACGATGCTCATATACTCCTCGCTCCCGACCAGATACGCGACGAGGTTGTAAGAATATCACAGCTCTTTGACGAGGTTTATAATCTCTTTAAGCTGCCGTATACCATAGAGCTTTCAACCATGCCAGAGGACCATATGGGCACAAAAGAGGAATGGGATAAGGCTACAAAATCGCTTTCCGACGCAATCGAAAGCATCGGTAAGGAATATACCGTAAATGAGGGCGACGGTGCGTTCTACGGTCCGAAGCTTGACTTCCACATTGAAGATTCGCTCGGCAGAACCTGGCAGTGCGGTACTATTCAGCTTGACTTCCAGCTTCCCGAGAGATTTAATCTTGAATACACGGGTGCCGACGGCGAAAAGCATTGTCCCGTTATGATTCACCGCGTTGTTTTCGGCTCGGTAGAGAGATTTATCGGCGTTCTTATAGAGCATTTTGCAGGCGCGTTCCCGCTTTGGCTGTCACCCGTACAGGCCGTCGTTCTTCCGATTGCCGACCGCCATGCAGACAGAGCGCATGAAATCGAGGCAGAGCTTAAAAAATACGGTATCCGCGTAAAGGTTGACGATCGCTCCGAAAAAATCGGATATAAAATACGTGAGGCGCAGCTTCAAAAGACGCCGTATATGCTCGTTGTCGGCGACAAAGAAGTTGAAAACGGTACTGTTTCCGTTCGCCATCGCGGCGAGGGCGATATAGGCTCCATGGAGCTTTCGTCTCTTTGCGACCGCCTTGCAGACGAAGTCAAAACAAAAGCGATAAAGTAAAAAAGGGGGTCAGTAAATTTGGCAAAAACACCTCTTACCGTGACCGTGATAACGGACACGCATTACTATTCAAAAAAGACCGGCACTAAGGGTAAGGCTTACGATGCGGCAAACGCCAAAAGCCAAAAGCTTTTAAAATACAGCGAGGAGCTTTTAAGAGCTGCCTTTAAGCAGATAAAAGAAGATAAACGAACCGATATCGTTTTGCTTTCGGGCGATACCACCAACAACGGTGAAATTGAGGCACACGAGGAATTTATCGAAATGCTCCGCGATTTAAAAAAGAGCGGAAAGCGCGTTTATGTTCTTACGGCAACCCACGACTATCAGGATGACGGCTTGACAGACAGCTTTGTAGGCAATGAAAAGGTGAAAATCCCTGCCGCAAAGCGTGAACAGCTCTATGATATGTATAAAGAGTTCGGCCCCGATGAAGCGATTGCTGTTCATCGAGACAGTATGTCGTATGTAGTGCAGCTTGCCGACGGTTACAGGCTTTTTGCACTTAATGACGACCGCAATCTCTCGGGAAAAAGCGGCTTTTCGGATGAGTGCTTTGAGTGGATAAAGGCTCAGGCGGAGGATGCACGCAAAAACGACCAGTTTATTTTGGCCATGACTCACCATCCGCTTATAGCCCCGTCGCCGATTTATGAGCTGATAGGCAAAAACGATATGCTCGGCGACTACGAGACACGCAGAAACGAGCTTGCCGACTTAGGCATACAGTTTATTCTTACGGGTCATACTCACGTACACGATATAGACGTGATAACGAGCGACCGCGGAAATACGCTTTACGATATAGCAACCGCCGCAACCGTAGGTTATCCCGCACCGATACGCACCATTGTTTTGGACCCGGATGTAAAAATGGTTTCAACCACCACCGACCTCATAACCGAAACAGTGGACTTCGATTTGGAGGGCAAAACCCTTCAGGAGTATCTCAAATATCAGCTTATCGGTATGGTAAAGGATATGATAAGGGCCGCCGGAACGGATATTCCGACGCTTGCCGATATGGCGACGGCAATGAGTATAAAGAAAAAACTCATTTATAAAATCGGCTGGCTTATAAAACCGTTTGCCAAAAAGCTTAATGCTCTTACAATAGGCAAAGTCGCAAAGCTGACCCGTGCCGAAACAGGGCTTAAACCCGAGGATTATGCCGATATTGCCGATAAAAGCGTTGTTGACTTTATCTGCGACCTTGTAGTTAATTTGTACGGCGGAGAAGACCTTTACAGTGTTGACGATAACGAATATAAAATAACCGTAGGGCTTCTTCACATTGTAGATTCGGTTTTTGCCGCTCTGCATATAAAGCCGCGTAAGCTTATAAAGGTTGCTGATTCGTTTACCGATTTTGCGGAACCGCTTTTACATAATTCGGGCATACCGTCATATGACGCCATACTTCCTATAAGACCGTTCTATAAAGAGGGCGAGCAGGGGAAGAAGCCTCAAAAAGAGAAAAAGCCCGAGTGCAACGTCAAAAAGAGCAAAAAAGGCGTTCCGATTGTCGTTTGCGGTATATTGGCTCTTATTATACTGTTGATTCCGCTTTTGCTGGCTCTCGGTGTAGGCTTTGTAGTTAACAGAATTAAATACGGCAAATACATTAAAGAGAATTCTTGATACAAAAAATGAGCTGTAAAAATTTACAGCTCATTTTTTCTTTGTTCATTTTGATTTTTAATCCAAAATGTTTCCGTCGGTCGATATCGTCACCACGTGCCACGGTATAAATTTTCCGCTTCTCTTTACAGCCTGTTTTGCGGCGTTTTCAATACCTCCGCAGCAGGGAACCTCCATTCTCACAACGGTAACGCTTTTGATGTTGTTGAGTGCTATGATTTCCGTCAGCTTTTCCGAATAATCCGTGTCGTCAAGCTTCGGGCAGCCTATAAGAGTTATACGATTCTTTATGAAATCTGCGTGGAAATTTCCGTATGCGTAAGCAGCACAGTCGGCTGATATGAGTAAATCCGCATTCTCAAAGTACGGAGCGGTTACCGGAACGAGCTTTATCTGAACGGGCCATTGCCTCAAGCGGCTTTCCGAAACCGTGTTCGTGCTTTTTGGGACTTCGTTTTTGCGCTCAATTGCCCTTGAACGTGAACCTGGACAGCCGCCGTGAAACATAGCCGCCGCTTTGTGCATTTTTGCCTTTTTAACGGCTTCTTCGTTGTATTCGGGAGCTTCTCTTTCTTCAAATGTTATAGCTCCGGTGGGGCAGGCGGGCAGGCAGTCGCCGAGCCCGTCGCAGTAATCCTCGCGCATGAGCCTGGCTTTGCCGTTTACCATATCTATTGCACCCTCGTGGCAGGCTGCGGCACATGCGCCGCAGCCGTTGCACTTTTCTTCATCTATTTTAATGATTTTTCTTATCATGGTATATCCTCCGAAATTTATTTTTCTTGACTTGTGAGGACATTATAATATAATAAAACCGAATTGTATGTTGAATTTTCAACAAACGGAGGCAAAATGGAAAATTATTTTGAAATACTCAAAAAGTGTCGTATGTTTACGGGACTTGACATAGAAGACATAAAGTGCCTGACCGAGATTTTGAACTCTAAGGTTGTTAAATACTCTAAAGGCGACGTTATTTTCTCCGAGGGCGAAAAACCTGAGCATATAGGTGTTGTACTTCACGGTAACGCGCAAATAGAGCGGACGGATTACTACGGCAATCGCAGCATAGTCGCTGTGTTGGAGTCTTCGGAGGTGTTCGGTGAAGCGTTTGTATGTGCCGGAATAAAAAGTATTCCGGTAGATGTCGTTGCCCTTGACGAAACCGTTGTCATGCTCCTCAGTCTGCCGGATATTCCTCTCAAAAATACGGATATATACAACTGTTTTATTCTGAATTTGCTGCGAACGTCATCGGTGAAAAATCTTGTCCTTATGAAAAGACTTGAGGTGACAAGTAAACGCTCTACGGAGGAAAAGCTGATGACATATTTAATGCAGACGGCTAAGGAGCAGGGGAAAAGCAGCTTTCACATTACCTATGACCGTCAGCAGCTTGCGGATTATCTCGAGGTTGACCGTTCGGGACTGTCCGCCGTTATAGGTAAGCTTAAAAAAAGCGGAAAAATCAAATGCCGCAAAGACCTGTTTGAACTTTTGTGAAGATATGCGGAACAAAGGCTTTTCGGCAAAATCACAACATAAACCCCCGATAGGAGTAAAAGATCTCTATCGGGGGTTTGTACAATTCGAATTCTTCGATTTGCTTAATGCTTATTTCACGGTTTGTAAAACCGTAAAATAACTAATCCTTCGGCTGCTGCTTTCTCGAAGACAGCAGCGATTTCAGCTTTTCAAGTGCAAGCGTAAGGTTTTCCGTAAGGAACTTTTCCTTTAAAATCAGAAGCAGAACAAAATAAATTCCAAAGAACGAAACCGCACCGATGACAAGCCGTAAAAATGAGTTTGAAACACCCATATAGTGCTGTATCACGATTCCGGCACCCGTGGATACGGCAGCACTTAAAAGAATGGGCAATGCCTTTACTCCGCGTATGACTTTGCCGAGATGGTCCTTTAAGAAGAATGTCTGTACTACCAAAACCAAAAATTCCGTAAGAAGTGTCGAGAGTGCCGCACCGGCAGCTCCCATTTTCGGAATTACGAAGAAGTTTAAAACAAAATCAAAAACAGCACCTATGCTTACCGACAGCATTACAGCCTTTTCTCTACCGAGCGGTACCAGCATCTGATTGCCGGTCATTCCGCTGAGAGCGCAGAAAAATACCGTGGGCATCAAAAGTCTCATTGAAAGAGAGGCGTCTAAGAAGGCTTCGCCGGAAAGCAATATAATGGAGTCTTTAACGTAGAGCGTAAAGAATAACGTCAAAGGTATAGTTATCAGAAGCAGGAAGTTCAGAACTCTTGACAGCGCCTCTCTGAATTTACTGTAATCATTGTCGTGTATATATACCGACAGCCTCGGTAAAAGAACGTTTCCGAGTGAAGAGACCACGGCGAGCAAAACGGTTTTAACCTTAACGGAGGCACTGTATAAGCCTACCTGTGTGTCGTTGGTCATAAAGCCGAGCATAACCGTGTCAAGGTTTGTGTAAATGCTTATCGCAATCGATGTCGCAAAGAAAATGAATATCGGCTGCAAATGCTGCTTAAAATCATAATGCCCTACGGGTCGCAGAGAAATATATTTTTTCAGATTGATAAAGTTCAAAAGGTTCGAGCCGCCCGATGCCAAGACCGCAATTACACCGTAAATCACATAATCCGATGTGTTGTGGACGAATATGAACATCAATATTACGGAGACAAGCTTGCAGGCAATGTTCCTTACCGTGATATACGAATATTGCTCAAGAGCCGAATAAAGCCATGTAACGCCCAAGGTGTTGAGTATAATCGAAACGCTGGTTACGGTGAGCAGCGTTTTGTCCTGATAGAACCTGTCAACGGTAAAGAGCAGTATAAAAAATACAGCGTATGTTATTGCCGAGGTGATAAGGTTTATTATTATAAGCTCCTGTGCGGTTTTTGTGAGCTTTTCGCGGTCGTCGCGAACTCTTGCGCACGCGCGGATACCGTATGTCGGTATACCGAGCGAAGCGAACATGGTAAAGTATGAAATTACCGACGTTGCGAAATTCACCTTTCCGATACCGTCTACCAAAAGAGTACGCGAAATATACGGGAACGTTATCAGCGGAAAAATAAATGAAGAAACGGTCAGTATGGCGTTCATTATGAAGTTGAACTGAACCGAATGCATCTTAATATTTTTTTGTGCTTTGTCCTTCATATAAAAACTCCTATAAGATAAGGCTTGTATCATTACTGCTCAATACAACACGCCTTACCGGAAACAGCTGCATTTGCAGCGAGTAATTAATGTGTCTTTTATCGTTATTTTTGGAATAAATTATACAGTATTGCGCGGTAAAAAGCAAGAGTATGTATTGTGTCGGCAGGCAGTCATATTTGCAAGGGGTTTTAAACCCGTTTTCGCCGAGTGCTCTTAATTACCGATTCACCGAGAAACGGATTTTACAAAGTTTTTTAAAAATTTTTAAAATTTGTGTTGACGAAACCGACCTTTTATGATAATATATTCAAGCGTTCGAAACGCTGGTGTAGCTCAGTTGGTAGAGCAGCTGATTTGTAATCAGCAGGTCGGGGGTTCAAGTCCGTCCACCAGCTCCATTTTACGCATCATAATTTAATATGGGAGAGTTCCCGAGCGGCCAAAGGGAACAGACTGTAAATCTGTCGTCACTGACTTCAGTGGTTCGAATCCACTCTCTCCCACCAAAATCGGTGAGTATCTTTTGATACTTGCCGATTTTTATTTTCCGATGGGTTTTGTAAATGTTATAAATGCTGTGTCTCCGACGGTTGCAAACAGAAAAGAATGATGGTACAATATTTCATATTTTTTCTTCGGGGAGAAGTATTATATGATAGCAATAATAGATTACGGCGCCGGGAATTTACAAAGCGTAAAAAAAGCTCTTGATTTCATCGGAGCCGAGAGCCTTGTTACGAGCAAAGCGTCCGAAATTGAAAATGCAAGTGCTTGCATTTTGCCGGGTGTCGGCTCGTTCGGCGATGCCATGAATTGTATGACCGAAAGCGGACTTTGTGAGGCCGTTAAAAAGGCGGCACTCGGAAGCAAGCCGTTTTTGGGAATTTGTCTCGGGCTGCAGCTTCTTTTTGACTCCTCCGAGGAAAGCCCCGGCGTTTTGGGACTCGGCATATTAAAAGGAAGGGTGAAGCGTTTTCCGTCGGATATGGGGCTTAAAATTCCGCACATCGGGTGGAATTCCGCAGACATCAAAAAGCCTTGCCCTATATATGACGGCATTGCAGACGGCTCGTTCGTCTATTTTGTTCATTCCTATTATCTCGACGCCGAAAATCGCTCGGACGTCGCTACGAAAACGGAATACGGAATTTCGTTCGATTCTTCCGTGGCGGTCCCCGAAATAAACCTCTATGCTACGCAGTTTCACCCCGAAAAGAGCGGCAGAGTAGGACTTAAAATACTTGAAAATTTTGCGAAGCTCGGAGGTGACACACTTGTACGCTAAAAGAATTATCCCGTGTCTTGACGTTAAAAACGGCAGGGTTGTCAAGGGTGTCAGCTTTGTAAATTTACGCGACGCCGGCGATCCCGTGCAATGTGCCGTGGAATATGATAAAAAGGGTGCAGACGAGCTTGTGCTTCTCGATATAACCGCTACCAATGACGGCAGAGGCACAATGCTCGATATAGTCTCACGAGTAGCAAATTCTATATTCATTCCGTTTACGGTGGGCGGCGGAATCCGCTCTACCGACGACTTTAAGGAACTGCTAAGAGCCGGTGCCGATAAAATTTCGGTGAATTCCGCGGCTGTCAGAAATCCCGACCTTATAAACGACGCGGCATACAAATTCGGAAGTCAATGCGTTGTTTGCGCCATTGATGCAAAGCGTACCGACAACGGAAAATGGGAGGTCTATTTAAACGGCGGACGAATCCCCACGGGAATTGACGCGGTCCTTTGGGCGACGGAGGCGGAAAAGCGCGGCGCAGGCGAAATACTTTTGACGAGTATGGACTGCGACGGTCAAAAAAAGGGCTACGATCTTGAGCTTACAAGAGCTGTCTCCGAAAGCGTCGGTATTCCCGTTATCGCATCGGGCGGAGCGGGTGAGCTGAAACATTTTTACGATGCTTTTACGGTAGGCAAGGCGGACGCTGTTTTGGCGGCGTCGCTTTTCCACTTTAATGAAATCCCGATAGAATCGCTGAAAAAATATCTCAAGGAGAAAAATATTCCGGTAAGACCTGTTTAAAAACGGCCTTTTTAAGGTCAAAATACGATAATTTACGATACGGTATTCGGCTATTATGCTGAATACCGTTCTTTTATGCCCAAAAATCATGTCGAAAATTCATTTAAATTTAACAAAGTTTTTTTTGCTTTAGTTATTGCAAAATGGGTGAGTATGCTTTATAATTACAGTCAATAGGTGAGAAATGTTTAAAAAACCCATATTTGGGGAGTAAAAACCCACACTTTGGAGCAGAAAGGAGGAATGAATAAAGTGGCTGACGAAAATGTTAAAGAAAAAACTACCGAAACCTCGGCGGCGCAAAAGCGTACCGAAAGCTTCGGCAGCTATAAAGAACACACCATAGACGCCAAAAACCGCCTTTTCATTCCTGCCAAGATGCGTAATAAGCTCGGTTCTACCTTCAGAGTGTTCTGCCCGATAGACGGCAGCGATTGCCTTTACATCTATTCCGACGAAGAGTGGAGCAAGATAGCCGAGTCTGTTATCAATACTCAGAATTTTGATATGCAGCGTCTTTTCTTCGGCGGTATGGTTGAGGTTGAGCCGGACAAGCAGGGTAGGATTACCATTCCTACGGAATTTTGCGACTTTGCCGGGCTTAAAAAGAATGTTGTCGTTGCCGGCGTAGGTAAGCGCCTTGAAATATGGGATGCAGATAAATACTACAAGACCATGGAACGTGCGAGAAACATTCGTCAGACCTTCGACTATTCGCAGATTCAGTTCTGATAGGTATTTAAAATGGATTTTGAACACATTCCCGTATTATTTAACGAAACTGTCAATTCACTCGAAATAAAGCCCGACGGCCTTTACGTCGATTGTACCGCGGGCGGTGGGGGGCATTCCCACGCTGTGGCTCAAAGGCTTTCCGATAAGGGCAGGCTCATAGCCATTGACCGTGACCCTGAGGCTATTGAGGTATTGAAGGCGCGCTTTGCGTCTTTTCCGAATGTTGAGATAGTTCACAATACATTTGATAATATATCCGCAATATTAAACGGAAGAAAAGCCGACGGAATTATGGCGGATCTCGGCGTCAGTTCTCATCAGATAGATACTGCCGAGCGCGGATTTTCGTTTCATATGGACGCGCCGCTTGATATGCGTATGAGCAAAGAGGGCAAAAGTGCCGCGGATGTTGTTAACACTTATTCCGAAAATGAGCTTTATCGTATAATCAGAGACTACGGTGAAGAACGGTATGCAAAGAGCATAGCTAAAAATATAGTAAAAGAACGTGAAAATAAAAGAATTTCAACAACATTTGAGCTTTGCGATATTATTAAAATGTCAATGCCTCAGCGTGCAATGCGAGACTCGCATCCGGCACGCAGAACTTTTCAGGCGATCCGTATAGAGGTAAACGGTGAGCTTACAAAGCTTGATTCGGCACTTGATGATATGTTTTCGTCGCTTAAGGTTGGCGGAATCCTTTCGGTAATAACATTCCATTCTCTTGAGGACCGTATGGTGAAAAAACGCTTTGCACACTTTTGTGAGGGCTGCACTTGCCCAAAGGATTTTCCGGTTTGTGTTTGCGGGAAAACGCCGCGCGGTGAGATTACCGTAAAGGGTGTTGCGGCAAGTGACGAAGAGCTGTCACGTAATCCTCGTTCGCGTTCGGCGCGGCTTCGTTCAATAAAAAAGATTAAAGATGATTAGATTTTAAGATAAATTTCCCGGAGGAGAAAAAATGGCAGGTAATTACGATAAGTACGGTAATTATGATTTTTCCATGTTTGAGCCGAAACCCGTCTCATTCGATCATAATGCCGCGAGAAAAATAGCTACCCTGCCCGGCGTCGGAGAGCGTGCGGCCGACTCCGGTATGCGGCTTGTAACACGAAAAAAGAAAACAACAGTCGAGGCAAAAAACGAAATGCGAGCCACGGCTTTGCGTGCGGCAAAGGTGCTTACGGTTGCCGCTGTTTTGCTCTCGCTTTTTGCGGCTCTGCTTTACAGTAAGCTGCGTGTGGACGAGCTTGACCGTCAAATCGCCAAGACTGAGTCAAATCTTACGGCGGCGCAGGCCGAGACCGTCAGACTTAATATGCAGCTTGATTCGACAATATCTCTTGAAAAGGTCGATGATTATGCACAAAATGTTCTCGGAATGGTAAAGGCGGAAAATTATCAGATAGAATATATAGACCTTTCCGGCGATGATAAGGTAACTGTTTCCGGAGGCAAAGCATCGTCCTCCGACTCAAAAGAGTCAAAGTCGCTTATAACCAAACTTTTGGAATATATACACGTAAAATGAAATAAAATAAAACGAGGGTTAAGGTAGCTATACTTAACTCTCGTTATGCTATTTATTTTGTCTGAATCGCGCGCCTTTAGCACCTTTTTCGCTCCTCGTGTATCAAAAATACAAGTCGTCGCAAAAATGCACAAAATGCACACGATTCAGAATAAGAGGCAGAGAAAGCGCGCCTTTGCACCTTTTTCGCTCCTCGTGTATCGAAAATACAAGTCGTCGCAAAAATGCACAAAGTGCACACGATTCAGAATAAGAGGCAGAGAAAGCACGCCTTTTGCACCTTCTTCGCTCCTCGTGTATCAAAAATACAAGTCGTCACAAAAATGCACAAAATGCACACGATTCAGAATAAGAGGCAGAGAAAGCGCGCCCTTGCACCTTTTTCGCTTTCCAATTCGACAAACGGAAAACAAAATCAGACTTAAATTTAATGAAAGGAGAAAAATATGCAGACCGGACCTTCAAAGAGAATGGGTAAAAGAGCTGTTACGGTGCTGTGCTTCATCGCCGCAGCTTTTCTTGTATGTGTCGGCTCGCTCGCATATATTTCTCTTATTCACGGCAACGAATATAAGCTTAAAGCCGAGCAAAATCAGCTTTCGGACACCACGGTTTCGGCTCAGCGCGGAACGATTTACGATTCAAATATGAAAGCTCTTGCCAAAAGTGCTTCGGCGTGGCTTGTCTATATAAATCCGTCAAAGATAACAAGCGACGAGCAGCGCGACCTTGTGGTTACAAATCTCAGTACCATGCTCGGTGTGGACGAAGAGACGGTTCGCAAAAAGGCGGAGCGCACAAGCAGCGGCTACGAAAAAATAGCCGGCGAGGTTGAGACGGATGTTAAGGACCGTCTAAAAACGTTTATTTCCGAAAACAAGCTTTCCTCAATAATCGGTGTTGATCCCGATACAAAGAGATATTATCCTTACTCGTCGTTTGCTTCCACAATAATAGGCTTTACGGATTCCGATGATTCGGGCAGGCTCGGGCTTGAGCTGAAATACAACGACGAGCTTACCGGCACCGCCGGCAGAATAATAACGGCTAAAAATGCCAGACAGGGCTCTATGTCCACGGATTATCAAACCACATATGACGCTAAGGCAGGCTACAGCCTTGTGCTTACAATAGACGAGGTAATACAGTATTATCTCGAGCAGTCGCTCGACCAGGCACTTACGGACACGGGCGCGAAATATGCTTACGGCATAATAATGGACGTCAAAACCGGAGCTATACTCGGTATGACGTCAAAGCCCGACTTCGATTTGAATTCTCCTAATAAGATTTCTAACAAGGTGCTTGCCGAGAGCATATCCGCAATATCCTCTCCCGACGAGCAAAAAAAGGCTACGACGGACGCTCTTTATGCTCAGTGGCGAAACCGCGATATAAGCGATACATATGAGCCGGGCTCGGTATTTAAGACGATAGTCGTTTCGGCGGCTCTTGAAGAGGGTGTTGTGGACCTCAATACAACATATACCTGCACCGGCGGTATTCAGGTTGCGAATAATTATCAGAAGTGCTGGAAGCCGGGCGGCCACGGTACGGAAAATTTGACGCAGGGACTTATGAATTCCTGTAACCCGTTCTTTGTGACAATAGGGCAAAAGCTCGGTAAAGATACTTTTTATAAATATTTTGAAGCGTTCGGTTTTACCGAAAAAACAGGTATCGACCTGCCTGCGGAGGCAACTCCCGTAGCCGACGTGACATATCACTCTCTCAATAAAATGGGTATTTCGGAGCTGTCTTCAAGCTCGTTCGGTCAAACCTTCCAGGTGACGCCCATTCAGATAATAACGGCGGTTTCGGCGATAGCAAACGGCGGTAAGCTTATGCAGCCGTATGTAGTATCATCTATGCTTGACGGTGACGGCAATGTCATGAAAAAGACGGAGCCTATAGTGAAAAGACAGGTCATATCCGAAAAAACCGCTTCGATAGTATCTAATATGATGGAGCAGGTCGTATCCGTGGGAACAGGTAAAAACGCATATGTTGCGGGTTACCACGTGGCAGGCAAAACGGGTACCTCCGAAAAAATCGGACACGAGGGAGCGTATATTGCCTCCTTTGCCGGCTTTGCCCCCGCCGATGATCCGCAAATAGCAATACTTGTAGCAATAGATGAGCCGACAGGTGCTCACGGCGGCGGTGCGGTAGCAGCTCCCATAGCAGGCGATATACTTGAAAAGGTGCTGACCTACTTGAATGTTGAGCCGAGATATGACGATAAGGAAATGGCAAACGTATCGTCCGTAGCTCCGAGTCTTGTCGGATTGTCTCCTCAGGATGCAAAGACAAAAGCCTCGGGCTATACCGTAAAGGTTGTCGGAGACGGTGCTAAGGTAGTTTCACAGACGCCTGCGGCAGGCCAGCAAATGAGGTCGGGCGGAGTAATAGTGGTATATACCGATTCTTCGTCGCAAAAGGCAGTTGCCACCGTTCCGAATCTTTGCAATATGTCAATCAGCGCAGCCAATAAGGCCGCTGTTAACGCAGGCTTTAACATAAAGGTAGCCGGCAATTCTTCTTCAAATGACTTTGTGTCTTATAAGCAGAGCATTGCGGAGGGCACCGAGGCAGAGCAGGGCTCTGTAATTACAGTTTACTTCAAGTCGTCCGTAAACGTACAGGACGGTCCCGCATAATATTAAAGTAAAAAACAGGAGGAAAAAACCGATGCTGTTATCAGAGCTTTTAAAGGGCATTGATACAAAAAGCAATTTTAATGACACGGAAATTACTGATATTACCGATAATACCGCAAAGCTTTGCGAGGGCTGCGTTTTTGTGTGCATCAAGGGCGCACATTTTGACGGCCACTCTGCCGCCGAGGAGGCTGTGAATAAAGGAGCCCGTGCGGTAGTGGCGGAGTATGATACCGGTGTTGAAAATCAGATTTTGGTTAAGAACACAAGAGATGCATATTCTTTATTGTGCGCCAATTTTTACGGTAATCCGTCCGAGAAGCTTCATCTTATAGGTGTTACCGGAACAAACGGAAAGACTACAACAACCTTTATTTTAAAAGGAATTTTCGATAATCTCGGAATAAAATCCGGACTTATAGGCACGGTTAAAAACGTAACGGGCGACAAAGAGTATCCGTCGTCACTTACCACTCCCGACAGCAAAGAGCTTCAGAGACTCTTCAGGGAAATGGTTGACAGCGGCTGTAAATACTGCGTTATGGAGGTCTCTTCCCAAGCACTCGCGCAGGGGAGGGTAGACGGATGTCATTTCGACATAGCATTGTTTACAAATCTCACGCAGGATCACCTTGACTATCACAAAACCTTTGAAAACTATCGAAACGCCAAGCGCAAGCTGTTTGAAATAGCGGACACGGCTGTTATAAATATCGATGACGAATCGGCACATTATATGGTAGACGGACTCCCGATAAAGGTCGTGACGTTTTCGGTTAAAAACAATGAGGCGCAGTTTGTGGCAAAAAATGTTGTCTGCACCTCCTCCTCTGTGCAGTACGAACTCCTTTGGAACGATAAAATCGGCAGAGCAAACGTAGGCATACCCGGTCACTTCACCGTTTATAACACGATGGGCGCCGCAATTTGCGCCATACTTACGGGACTTGATTTTTCCGATGTCCTTTCTTCGCTCAAAAAGAGCAAGGGCGTGCCCGGCAGAGTTGAGGTAGTTCCGACGGATACGGATTATACCGTTCTTATAGATTACGCACATTCTCCCGACGGCCTTGAAAATGTAATATCATCGGTCCGTGAAACCACAAACGGCAGAATTATAGCCGTATTCGGCTGCGGCGGCGACAGAGACAAGACCAAACGCCCTAAAATGGGCAAGATAGTAGGCGACCTTGCAGATGTTGCGGTTGTAACCTCTGATAATCCGCGAAGCGAAGACCCGCAGCTTATAGTTGACGATGTTTTGGAGGGTATGCATAACTGCAAAGCGAAAATCAAGGTTCTTGTTGACCGTACCGAGGCCATAAGATATGCCCTCGGCGAAGCGAAGAAGGGCGATGTCGTTCTCCTTGCCGGCAAAGGGCACGAGACGTATCAAATATTAAATACCGGCAAAATACACTATGATGAACGTGAAGTTGTGGCAGGTATATTAGCAGAAGGAAAAGATAAGTAATGGAATTAACTCTTTCGCGTATTGCAAAAGCCGTAGGCGGCAGGCTCTCGGGCTATGATTGTATTGTGACATCGGTTTCGACCGACAGCCGCGACATACCAAAGGGGTGCCTTTTCATATGTCTTGAGGGAGAAAAATTTGACGGGCATGACTTTGTGTCGCAGGCGGCTCAAAACGGAGCTGCGGCGGTGCTTGTCCGTAAAAAGGTTGACAGCCGCATACCCGTAATCACAGTTAAGGATACCGGCAAGGCTCTGCTTGACCTTGCGGGGTATTACCGCGGTACGCTTGATAATTTGACGGTAGTAGGCCTTACCGGTTCGGTCGGCAAAACGACGACAAAAGAAATGACCTATGCCGTGCTTGCCGAGCAGTTTAAAACGATTAAAACCGAGGGCAACCTCAATAATGAAATCGGAATGCCCAAAACTCTGCTTCGCCTTAAAGATGATACCGAGGCGGCGGTTATTGAAATGGGTATGAATCATTTCGGCGAAATCGAGAGAATGACAAAAAGCTCTCGTCCCGACATCGGTATAATAACCAATATCGGCGTTTCGCATATAGAGTATCTCGGCTCACGTGACGGAATCCTAAAAGCGAAGCTTGAAATTCTCAATGGTATGAAAAAGGGTGCGCCGCTTATATTAAACGGCGATAACGATAAGCTCGTTACCGTAAGGGAGCCCAACTATAAGCTTGTTTTCTTCGGAATCGAAAATCCGAATGTTGATTTCAGAGCGAAGGATATTGAAGAAAAAAACGGTTTTACATCCTTCACGGTCGAATTTTACGGCGCATCACAGCGCGTCACCGTGCCTACCGTCGGTATTCATAATGTATACGACGCTCTTGCGGCGTTTGCCGTGGGGTATGAAATGAGAATGGAGCCGCAGAAAATAGCGGCAGGGCTCAAAAGCTTTGTCCCGTCCGGAATGCGTCAGCGTATTAAAAAAGTCGGCGGAATAACGGTTATAGAGGATTGCTACAACGCAAGTCCGGATTCGCAAAAAGCGGCTCTGGATGTGTTGTCCTCGTTTAAATCAAACCGCAGGATAGCAGTTCTCGGCGATATGCTTGAGCTCGGAAAATACAGCGATGTTTCTCATGAAAATGTCGGAAAATATACCGAAAACAAAAATATCGACATTCTTTTTACATACGGCGCAAAAGCAAAACACATTGCCGAGGGAGCAAAAGGATTTGTCGATGAAATAAAATCATTTGACGATAAAACCGAGCTTGCAAAAACGCTTCTCGAAACGCTTAAGGACGGAGACGCAGTTCTTTTTAAGGCGAGTCGCGGAATGAAGCTCGAGGATGTTATAAACAGCTTATACAGAGAGTGGGAAGAGTAAATGAAAATTTGGGTTGCGTTAATATTCGGCGTTCTGCTTAGCTTTTTAATAGCTTTTTTGCTCGGATTTGTTATAATTCCGTGGCTTAGAAAGCTTCACTTCGGGCAGACTATTCTTGACATAGGTCCTGCATGGCATAAATCAAAGCAGGGTACTCCCGTAATGGGCGGTCTTATGTTTATAATAAGCATAATTGTATCGTTCGCTGTCGTCCTGATAACCGATAAGCTGCTCGGCGGTCATATTCTGACTTCGGGAAGCGTTGTCATAGGCGACGATATGAAGGTCAAAATATTCGCGGGACTTTTAATGGCTGTCGCTTTCGGACTTATCGGCTTTGCGGACGATTATATTAAGGTTGCCAAAAAGCGTAATCTCGGCCTTACCATAGCGCAGAAAACCGGCGCGCAGATTCTTGTGATGCTGGCGTATCTTGCGGCGCTCTATATGTCGGGAAACACGTATATGTTCATTCCGTTCGTCGGAAATGTCGACCTTAAATTTTTCTTTTGGATATTCGGAATTGCCGTTATTTATCTCACGGTAAATGCCGTAAACTTCACGGACGGCGTAGACGGCTTGTGTGCAAGCGTTACCTCCGTGGCGGCAATTTCATTTATAGCGGCGGCACTTATCAGAGGTTTCTTCGGTGTAAGCCTTCTTGCGGGCTGCCTTCTCGGCGGATGTCTCGGATACCTTATTTGGAACTGGTATCCCGGAAAGGTTATGATGGGCGATACCGGCTCAATGTTCCTCGGCGGTATGGTTGTAGCCCTCGCTTATGCCATAGACTGTCCGCTTATAATCTTGCTTTACGGAATAATCTATGCAGTCGAAATGTTCTCGGATGTGCTTCAGATATGCTACTTCAAGGCAACACACGGCAAACGAATTTTCAAAATGGCGCCCATACACCACCACTTTGAAATGTGCGGCTGGAAAGAGCGCAAGATATGCGTCGTGTTTACACTCGTTCAGCTTTTCGGCGGAATTATAGGAACCGCTCTTTTGTATTACGGTATGAAATAATTTTATTTGCCGATTTCGGCAGATGTCCGTTTTAATTTTCAGGAAAAGGAGGAAGAATTATGGCAGGGAACGCCCAAAATGCAAAACCGCGTCCTCAAAAGACAAAAAAACGCTCGCGAAGACCCGATTTTCTCGCACTCGGCGGAATTGACGTATTCTTCCTTCTTCTTGTAATCGCAATCCTTACAATAGGACTTGTAATGCTGTTTTCGGCAAGCTACACCTACGCCTTTTACAACAAAAAGGGGGACAGCACATACTTTTTTAAGCGTCAGCTGATTTTTGCCGTTGTCGGCGTTATTTGTATGCTCCTTGTTTCAAAGCTCAGGTATGATTATCTTAAAATACTTGCTGTTCCCGGCCTTATTGTCTCATGGGGTCTGCTTGTTATAGTTCTTATACTGCCGGCGTCGTTCGGTGAATTCCACCGATGGATAAATCTCGGTTTTTTTACCTTCCAGCCGTCGGAAATAGCAAAGCTTGCCATAATTTTGTTTTGCGCATACGAAATGGACAGAAATCATAAAAAAATAGTCGGAAAGTCAATAAACCGTTCCAAATTTGCAGACGGAGTAAAGGAACTGTCGGGCGGACATATCGTCGTGTATAATTCGTTTTTGCAGCTCCTTTTCTATGCCTTGGTTATAACTGTTACGGCGGGTCTTGTCTATCTTGAAAATCACCTTTCCGGCACTATTCTTATTCTCGCCATAGGAGTAATTATGATGTATCTCGGCGAGATAAAGAGACATTGGTTTGTGCTTATAGCGGTAATTGCCGCCGTGGCAATTATCATATTCGTGCTCAATCCGCAGCTTCTTGAAAAATACGCGGGCGCGCGAATTACGGCGTGGCTCGATAAAAGCTACGACCCCAAGGGAGCAAGATGGCAAACCAACAACTCGCTCTACGCCATAGGTTCCGGCGGACTTTTCGGAACCGGTCTCGGTAACTCAAAACAAAAGCATCTGTATGTTTCCGAACCGCAAAATGACTTTATTTTTGCGATTGTCTGCGAGGAGCTCGGCTTCATCAGAGCGGTAGGAATAATTTTGCTGTACGTTTTGCTTGTTTGGCGTGGGGTCGTTATAGGACTAAAGGCAAAGGACCGCTTCGGTGCCATGCTTGCAATGGGCATCGTCTTTCAGGTGGGACTTCAGACGGCGCTTAACATCGGCGTTGTTACTGATACGTTGCCGAATACAGGCATAAGCTTACCCTTCTTCAGCTACGGCGGTACCTCGCTTATGATGCTGCTTGTTGAAATGGGAATAGTGCTGTCGGTATCAAGGTATTCGCGAATAGAAAAATAAAAAGCCTAAGAATAAGGAGTAAACATATGAAAGTCATATTCGCTGCCGGCGGTACCGGCGGACATATAAATCCGGCGCTTGCGTCCGCAGGCGAGCTCAGACGCCGCCATCCGGATGCCGACATACTTTTTATAGGTACAAAGGAGCATATGGAGTCAAAGCTCGTACCTGCGGCGGGTTTCGCCTTTAAAACCATTGAAATTACCGGCTTCCAGAGAAAGTTTTCCGCTAAAAATATAGCTAAAAACATTAAAACTCTTTTCCTTATGTTAAGCTCATCGAGAGAGGTCAAAAAAATAATCAAAGAATTTAAACCTGACGTTGTAGTAGGCTTCGGCGGATATGTCAGCGGTCCCGTTGTCAGAACGGCCTGTAAGCTTGGCGTAAAGACAGCCATTCATGAGCAGAACGCCTATCCCGGCGTTACGAACAAGGCTCTCGCCAAAACGGTGGACAAGGTTATGCTCACGGTTAAAAAGGCAGAGGAACACCTTGAATGTAAAAATGAGCCTGTAGTTACGGGTCTTCCGGTAAGAAGCGAAATCATAGAAGCGGACAGGGAATTTTCACGTGCAAAGCTCGGTGTCTCGCCCGACAGCATAATGGTACTCTCAATGGGCGGCAGTCTGGGTGCAAAGGCAATAAATGAAAATATGACTGCCTTGATAGCCGAGCGTTGGCAAAATAAAAATCTGTTCTTTATGCATTCTACCGGAAAATACGGTAAATGGGTTCCCGAAAAGCTAAAAGAGCTCGGCGTGGACGAGAACAAAGCAAGCAACGTGGTAATACGCGAATATATAGATGATATGGATGTCTGTCTTGCGGCAAGCGACCTTGTTATCGGCAGAGCCGGTGCGTCGTCACTTTCCGAGATCGAAGCAGTCGGCAGAGCGTCAATACTTATTCCCTCACCGAATGTTGCCGAAAACCATCAATACCATAACGCCATGGCTCTTGTGGAAAACGATGCCGCGCGCGTTATTGAGGAAAAGGATTTAACCCCCGAAAAACTCATATCCGAGTTTGACTCACTTGTTGCAGACCGCGAGACTCTTGTAAGACTCGGCAGGAATGCAAAAAAAATGGCGGTTGAAAACTCTTCTGCGATGATTTGTGATATAATAGAAAAGTTAGCGGAGAAAAAATAACAGCTGTCGTTTCCAAAACATACAGCCCTGCATAATATGAAAAAGGGTTACCTTTTTCTTTAAGGGGTGTGTATGTATTGGATAAGATAATAATAGAGGGCGGACGAAGGCTCTGCGGAGAAATTGAAGTCCACGGCTCGAAAAACAGCGCGCTGCCGATTTTAGCGGCTACGGTCTTGACCGGCGACAAATGCGAAATACATAATTGCCCGGCTCTCTCGGATGTAGACGCCGCTATTCAAATACTTCGGCATCTCGGCTGCAAGGTGATACGCGACGGTCACACGGTAGAGGTGGATTCGTCCGTTATTACCGTAAGTGAAATTCCCGATGATTTAATGCGTGAAATGCGCTCATCGATAGTCTTTTTGGGTGCTGTGCTCGCACGTACGGGAAAAGCGGAAATATCTTCGCCGGGAGGCTGTGAAATAGGCCTCAGACCTATTGACCTGCATTTATCGTCGATGCGAAAGCTCGGTGCCGAAATTACCGAAGAGCACGGCAGACTGTACTGCTCGCTCGGCAAATGTCTTCACGGTGCCGATATTACGCTTTCTTTTCCGAGTGTCGGAGCCACAGAAAACATAATGATAGCCGCCGCCGCGGCGGACGGAACCACTGTTATTACAAATGCGGCGCGAGAACCGGAAATCAGCGACCTTGCCGATTTTTTAAACGGCTGCGGCGCTAAAATTTCCGGCGCCGGCGACAGCACGGTAGTAATAGAGGGCACTAAAAAGCTTCACGGCACATGCCATACCGTTATACCAGACCGCATAGAGGCGTCGTCTTATCTTATAGCCGCATCGGCAACCGGCGGCAGAATTTGCATAAAGGACGTAATTCCGGCACATATCGGCGCGCTGATTCCGGTGCTTTCCGAAGCGGGCTGTGATATAACGACGAGCGGCAGGTGGATATGTCTGTCCGCACCGCCGAGACTTAAAAGAGTAAAAATGATACGCACCATGCCGTATCCGGGCTTTCCGACCGATGCTCAGGCAATAGTCGGAGCTATGCTGTCTGTAGCGGACGGCACGAGCGTAATAATTGAAAATATATTTGAGAGCAGATTTAAACACGTAACTGAGCTTATGCGGCTCGGCGCAAAAATAAGCGTCGAGGGCAGAATGGCGGTTATAGAGGGTTCAAAGTATCTGACGGGCGCAAATGTTGTAGCTCCGGATCTTCGCGGAGGCTTTGCGCTTATAACGGCCGGTCTCGCCGCAAACGGCAAGACGGTTATTACAGGTACGCAGCATTTGGACAGAGGATATGAAGCTCCTGAAAAGGTACTGAAACTGCTCGGAGCAGACGTGAGAAGGATAAATGAAAATGACGGGACCGAAAAACAAGAGACAAGGCAGCTCGCCGAAAACGTCGGGAAACCCGCGGGGGAGTCGGCAGAAGACTGCACCGACCGGCACTCGCAGGAGGCAGACGATCGATGTAACATACGGCGTGGCAAATGAGCGCACGCAGGGCGGCAGGCAGCAGCTCTCGCGCGATGAAATGCGCCGTCGCAGCAGGCTCATTAAAATGAAAAAACGCAGGATAAAAAAGCTGATTGCTCTTATCCTGGGTATTATAATTATAATTGCCGTCGCAGTAACTCTTTCGCTTACGGTCTTTTTCCGTATAGACAATGTTGCGGTTACCGGTGACGAGATATACAGCAATGAGGATGTTATAGCTGCGTCGCAGATAAATATAGGTGACAATATGTTTATGACAAGCAAGAAAAAAACAGCCTCCGGAATCGAATGCACCCTTCCTTATGTTGAGTCGGCCGAAATAAAACGCAATCTTTCGGGGACAATAACAATAAAAATCACGGCTGCAACCGCAAAGCTTGCAATAGACAACGGCGACAGCTTTACGTTGGTTTCCGACAAGGGCAAAGTGCTTGAGGACGGACTTATGACTATCGGCGACGGTATTATCATAATTGATTCCTCACCGGTGATTTCGGCGGTACCGGGGGAAACCGTGGAATTTCAGGATAACGACGACCTCGGTATTATAAAAAATGTGCTGACATTGCTTGAATCAAATGAACTCAGCGGAATAACAAGTATAGATGTGAGCAACCATTCCAATATTAAATTGGTATATAAGGAGCGCGTTACCGTGCTTTTGGGACTTTCGTCCTCCGTGAACGATAAAATGGACTTTGTAAAAGCTGCCCTGACAAGGCTTGACAGCGATAATCCCGATTTTACGGGCAGCATAGATTTCACAATCGATAAAAAGGCGTATCTCAGTCCTCAGCGTGAGGATAACACAACGGTTCCGTTTATATCTCCGTAATTATATACAATATAAATGCAAAAAAACGTTGAAAATAACGGGATAATATGATATACTAACCTAAATAGGTATGAGTTTAACTTTATTTAGGTGTGAAATAAAAGACTTTACATAATGGAGGATGTTCTCAAATGGATTTTGAAATGGACAACGAATTTAATGACGTTACTAATATTAAAGTTATAGGCGTTGGCGGAGGCGGCGGAAATGCTGTCAACAGTATGGCAAACAATGACTTCGGCAGAGTTCAGCTTATAGCTATAAATACCGATAAGCAGACGCTTGCTTTTTCAAAAGCCGGTCAGAAAATTCAGATAGGCGAAAAGATTACGCAGGGCAGAGGCGCCGGAGCAAAGCCCGAAATCGGTCAGAAAGCTGCCGAGGAGAGCCGCGACGCAATTATTGAAGCGCTCAATGATACACAGATGGTGTTTATTACCGCAGGTATGGGCGGCGGAACAGGCACAGGCGCAGCTCCCGTTATTGCCGAGATTGCTAAGGAAAAGGGAATACTCACCGTAGGTATAGTTACAAAGCCCTTCGATTTTGAGGGTAAGGTACGTATGCAGCAGGCAGAGGCAGGTATTGCAGAGCTTGCAGGCCATGTAGACAGCCTTGTTGTTATTCCCAACGAAAGATTAAAGCAGGTATCCGAGCAGAAGATTACTCTTCTCAATGCGTTTGATATAGCAGATGATGTTCTTCGCCAGGGCGTTAAGAGTATTTCCGACCTTATTATTAAGCCGGCTCTTATAAACCTTGACTTTGCCGATGTAACCGCAGTTATGAAAGATGCGGGCCATGCTCATATGGGCGTTGGTACCGCCAAAGGCAAGGATAAGGCTGAGCAGGCGGCTCAGAGAGCTATTTCAAGCCCTCTTCTTGAATCCACAATCGACGGCGCTAAGGGCGTTATAATAAGCATTTCCGCATCCGAGGATATCGGCCTTGACGATATCGACACCGCGGCAGGTATAGTTCGTGCAGCGGCTGATGAGGATGCTAACATTATCTTCGGCGTAGATCTCGATAAAGAAAAAGAAGACGAGATGACAATTACCGTTATCGCCACAGGCTTCGGTACTGATGAGAACGGTATGCCTAAAAAGCCCAATAAGACCGATGATTTTTCGTTCGGCGGCAAGGATGACGGCTTTGAGGATGTAAGCAGCACTACCGACAACGGCAAGGGCTTCGGAAGCGACGACGGATATATGGACGTTCTTGACATTTTCAACGGTAAGAAGTAATTTTTTACACAGTATCTTTTCTTATTAAATCCCTTAAAAAACGGGCTGTAAAAATTTTACGGTCCGTTTTTTGTCGAAAAAATATCCGCACTCGATCTTTTACGAATGCGGATATTTTAGTTGTGCCATTCTTCTCTTTGTGTGTCTTTACGATATTATTACGGGCTCAGTCTGTTTGCCGTTTAAAGCATCCAAAACGGTTATGGGTATTTTTTTAAAATCCGCAACTATGGAATTCGGTTTGTTAATGCAGTCATCCTGCCTCATCGGTACGAAGTAAATATATTTGCAGTTCATTAAAAGACCTATGTTTTTAGCGGTGGCACCGAGCGCGTCATTTGTGGAAACGGCTATTACCACCGGACGTCTGTTGCGAAGGTGCGCTTTAGCTGCAAGCGTTACGGTCGTATCAGTTATGCCGTTCGCCATTTTCCCGAGAGTGTTTCCCGTAGTCGGCGCGATAATAAGTAAGTCGAGCAGCTTTTTGGGGCCGATCGGCTCAGCCTTCGGCAGAGTACTTATAATATCATTTCCCGTTATTTCGGTTATTTCGTCGGCGAAGTCTTTAGCAGAGCCGAAACGTGTATCGGTTGTAAATGCCGTTTCAGACATTATGGGCACTACGTTAAACCCGTCGCTTTTAAGCTTAGCCATAATCGGGATCACCTTTTTAAACGTACAGAACGAACCGCACATTGCAAATCCTAAGTTCAGCACATTTTTCCCTCCTTACAGAAGCGGTTGAGCTTTCTTAAATATCAGCCTGCCGGCTTCTTCGGGGGCGTATTTTCCGGGAAGCCCCAATGCTCTGACAGCGTTTATCCCGTAAGAGTCGGCAAGCCCGATATCCACTCCGAACGGGGGAGAAGCTATATCTATAAGCAGAACGTCTTTTCTCAATCGACTTAAAATATTTTTATCTATTATTTCAGCGGGAACGGTGTTTATTAAAATATCCGCGTCGTGTGCGATGCAGTCATAATCTCTCAGCAGGCAAATGCTGTATCCCTTTTTGACCGCGTCTGCGAGTGCGTGAGGGTCTCTTGCCGTTATCAGTACCTTTGCGCCGTTTTCCTTCATGAATTCGGCAATAGCCTTCGCGGTTCTGCCGTATCCGGTAATCGCCGTCTTTTTGCCGCTGAAATCATATATTCCGTTTTCATTTAACACAAATTTAAGACATTGTGCGGTCAAACGGGCATTGTCCGTAATAAATTCCTCATCATAGTAATCATATACTTTTGTGCCGTTTGCCGACAAAACAGTGCGACTGTCGCCGATGATTCCTCCTGCTACCGTATCACTTTTTCCGAGACATTCGCCGATTTCCGATAGCCTGACGTCTTCGAACGCTTTACCGGTGTTCAGGTGAATTTTATCGCGGCTCACGGGGAGCGGCAGTATCAGCAGTATATTGTTGTTTTCGCGCAGATAACAAAGAAACTCGTCTTTGGTAAGACCGCCGTTTACTGCATATGACGCGAAAGAATACCCGCTGTTAAAAAGCAGCTCGGCGAGACAGCTCATTCTTTTGTCTCCGCCGGCAATAACGATTTTTTTCATTTATTTCCCTCCTTTTTCGGATGGATATCTATACACTATAATATGAATGCCGAAAATATATTGTGAAAGATAATTTTAGGGTTTAAATTTTTGCCGAAATGCAATATAATATATTTTAGTCGGAAATACTGACACAATAAACCGAAAGGTATGACTTTTATGAAAGACATAGATACACTTTTAAAAGAAGTAAAGAGAGTACACTTTATCGGGATAGGCGGCAGCGGTATGTGCCCGCTTGCCGAGATACTTCACAGCTGGGGCTATGAGCTTTCCGGTTCGGACAATAACGAGAGCGATACGCTTGACAGAATACGTAAGCTCGGTATCCCCGTTACCATGGGTCAAAGGGCGGAAAATATAAAAGGTGCCGAGATGATAGTTTACACCGCGGCTTTGCTTAAAGATAATCCGGAGCTTGTAGCCGCTAAGGCAAGCGGAATACCGACCTTTGAGCGTTCGAAGCTTTTCGGCGCAATTTCGAGAATGTATAAAAACTGCATAGGCATTTGCGGAACTCACGGCAAGACCACAACTACATCTATGACTACGCAGATAATGATAACCGCAAAGCTTGACCCGTCTGCCGTAATCGGCGGAAAGCTTCCGATGATGGGCTCAAGCGGCAGAGTGGGCAAGAGTGAAAATTTTGTCTGTGAAGCGTGCGAATTTGTCGATACATTCCTTGACTTGTCACCTGATGTTGCCGTTATACTCAATATAGACGAGGATCATCTCGACTATTTCAAAACACTTGATAATCTGATTAAAAGCTTCCATAAGTTCGCTTCTATGGCGACAAAGGCGGTAATTTACAACGGCGATGATGCCAACACATTAAAGGCTATGGAGGGCATTTCCGGCAAGGATCTCATTACCTTCGGTATGGCTGAAGAAAATGATTATTATCCCGAAAATATCGCTCCCGTACACGGCGCTTATTATGAATTTGACGCTATGCACAAGGGTGAATTTCTCTGCCACATAAAGCTCAGAGTTCCCGGGCTCCACAATGTCCTTAATGCACTTGCAGCCTTGGCGGCTTCAATGTATTCCGGCGCGGACGCCGAGTCTTGCCGCGGGGGACTTGATGCATTCAGCGGTGCTCACAGACGTTTTGAGCTGCTCGGCAAATATAAGGGCGTTACTTTTGTAGATGACTACGCTCACCACCCGGCTGAGCTCAAGGTTACCATTGACGCCGCTATGGAGATGGGATATCACAGCGTTTGGGCGGTGTTTCAGCCGTTTACCTATTCGCGCACATATATGCTGATGGATGACTTCGCAAAGGTACTCAGCATACCCGACCATTGCGTTATGACCGAAATAATGGGTTCGCGTGAAGTCAATACCTATAATGTATACACTTCTCAGCTTGCCGCTAAAATTCCGGGTTCCGTGTGGTTTAATACATTTGAGGAGGTTGCCGATTATGTTGTTAAAAATGCCGAAGACGGCGACCTTGTCCTGACTCTCGGCTGCGGTGATATATACAAGGCGGCTCATATTATGATAGATAAGCTTAAATAAGTTAAGATAAAATACAATATAAAACGGGGTTGTAAAAACGAGAAATTTTTACAGCCCCATTTTTATAGCTTTTATCAGTGCCTTTGCGACATATCGTCGTAGATTTCGCAAAACCGCGCGGCAAATGCAGGCTCTTCGTTCCCTGCGTACAGATGAGAAATATCTCCGAATGAACTGCAGCGCCATACCGCTATGCCTTTTTCTCGCTCCTCGGTGTACAGTGTAGTGACCGAGGTCGGAGCAGCGCAAAAGCCCTGCCACAGGCATACGGGCGAAATGTTGAGAAGATGTGAAAGCATTACACATTCCACGCCGAAATGGCAAAAGAACACTATTGTGTCTTTGTTTGCATTTACGGCCTTGTAGTATTTATCTTTTCTCTCGTATCCGTGCGCTTTAAGTACCTTGTCAAGACCCTGAGAAACTTTTCTGTACTCCTGCTTTACTCTGCCTTGCTTCATAAACTCTGTATCCGCCCATTTTTTCACATCGTAAAGGTCATCCTCTTTAGTGAAAAACGAAGGCATAAGATCCCACGGACCGCGGAGCTTTTTTGTCTTTTTGTCATATATCGGCGCGTGAAATTCCCTGAGCCAATGATAAGTTTTTGCGCTTCTTCCGAGCCTTTTAAGTGTAACGCTTGCAGTGTCCTGCGCTCTGCCGAGCGGAGAGACATAAAAAGCCGTAACGTCGGTCTTTTCCATTTTGTCCGCAAGAAGCTCGGCCTCGTGCCATCCCTTTTGAGTCAACGAATCCTTTTCGTAGTCGGGGTCACCGTGCCTTATAATGAGAATCCTCATTTTTCGTCACCGTCAGCAGCTCTTTTTTCAGTAATATAGCTATGAATTTTTTCGGCAAGCTCGCCGTGAATTTTAAACTTGCTGCGGAAAACTATCATTGAAATTATTATAAGTATCGGCGGTATTCCGAAGGCTATTGTGCCTATCGCATTTTTGGTGGCGTTGTTTATAACGCCCTCTTTAATTTGCTCGTTGTAGCCGAATATACCAAGACCGCCGAAAAGAATAACAGTCTGAATGGTGTATGCCATTTTTTGTAAAAAGCCCTTCATAGAGAAGGTTATACTCTCGCTTCGCGAACCGTTTTTGTACTCGCCGTAATCGACTATGTCCGCAAGGAATACAGTTTGCGAAACAAACATCGAACTTATGCCCACCGAGGCCAAAATATAGCAAATATCAAGTGCTATTGCGATTTTAAGCACCGGGCCGAAGAGGAACATCAGGGCGTATCCCAAAATAGTCATCGAGAGCGATATGGTGTATATTGAGCGCATGGTAAATTTTTCCGAGAGCATGGGTATTACCAAAAGGCCGACTACCGAGCCGACTGCGCCGATTGTTTGGAAAAGCGATTGACCCTTAGGCTGACCCAAAACATCGGTGAAATAGTAAACAGCCGTAGAGCTTGTCAGGTACCAGCCTGCATTTGAAAGCATGGCGAATATCATAAATACGACGAGCTGATCGTTGTGAGCCACGGTTTTGAATATCTGCTTGAAGCTGAATTTTTGCTTTTCGTTGTAGACAACGTTTGTCTCTTTTGTATTGAATACGCATGTAGCCGAAAAAAGTATAAGTGCTATTCCGCATATCATAGCCCAACGCGAAAATCCGGTTGCGCTGTAACCCTTTTCTGTGGTCATGCCTGTTGAGAGCAGAGGAAGAATTATGGGAGTCAATATTGTTATGATTCCCTGGCCGAGACCCGAGAAGGTTCTCGCAATTGTTGCTACTAAGCTTCTCTCTTTAGCTTCGCTTGTAAATGAGGGTATCATCGACCAATAGGGAATATCCGCCATGGTGTTGGTCATTCCCCAAAGAATATACATGGCGGCTATATATATGTAGAGCTTTGTTCCGCTCATACCGAAGGATGTAAAGAGGAGTGTAAGAACCACCGCGTTAGAGAATGCACCTATGAGTATCCACGGGCGGTATTTACCGAATTTTGTGCGCGTATTGTCAACTATCGTTCCCATCATCGGGTCGTTAATACCGTCCCAAATACGTGCTATCGGGGTGAGTATCAAAAGAAATGCGGGTTTAAGTCCGAGTACGCTTGAAAGGTAGTAAGACAAAAACGAATAGAACATTCCGTAGCTGAGGTCAAGACCCACGGCACCTACGCCGTAGCCTATGTACCCCGGTAATTTTTTCAGTAAACTGTTTGCTTTTTTCACGCCGTCATCCTCCGATTTCAGACAAATAATATATACTCTATATAATAAATGTTTAAGAGAGATAAGTCAAATAGAAAAATGAGGCTTGACCGCCAAAAAGGGCATATCATTTCCAAATGTGAAAAAATAACGGTCACAAACGAGCTTTGTGTCTTTAATCAAATAAAGATGAAAATTTGTCATATTCAAATTGACTATTTTAAGTTTCTGGATTATAATAATTTTTATGACTTTTTAAGTTGTATAAAGTTGTAAAAAAGGAAAAGGAGTTAACTTAATGGAAAATCAATCTGTTAAGAAAGGTTTTTGGCATAAGCTGTTCGGCACCACGCCGAATGACGGTAATATGCAGCCGCGCGAAGCTATTGCGTACAGTATTACCGGTATAGGCCAAAACTTTATCTGCACTATCATCGGCTCATATCTTACCATATTTATGACCGATGCACTTTTAATGGCGGACGCCAAGATCGGCAAAACGACAGGTGCCACCGCAGTAGCGCTTCTTATGCTCTTCACGAGGATATATGACGCTCTCAATGACCCGATTATGGGCTCTATTGTTGACAGAACAAGAACCAAATGGGGCAAATGCCGCCCGTATCTTAAATGGATGGCTATTCCGATAGGCTTGGTTACCATAGCCTGCTTCCTGCCTGTCTATAACAGCACGGCAAAATCATTCATCATTATTTCGGTTATCTATGTTATTTGGTCAATGGTATATACCGTAGCCGATGTTCCTTATTGGGGCCTTTCAACGGCTATGACAAATAACACAACCATTCGCGGTAATCTTCTTACTGTTGCGCGTCTTTGCTGCACCATAGGCGCAGGCGCCGTAACGGTATTTGTACCCGTAATTACTTCGGCTGTAACCGCAAAATATAAGGATGCCGACGGTGTGCTTATAGCGGCTAATTCCGCGGCAAACGCAAACACACTTAAATGGACATATTTTATTTGCGCAGTTGTTCTCGTTATTGTGTCATTGCCGATGTTCTTCTATGGCTTTAAAAACACAAAAGAGAGATATACCTCCGACACAACTCCGCCTTCACTCGGCCATAACCTTGGACTTCTCTTTAAAAACGATCAGCTTTTGCTCATACTCATTTCCGGTATTTTGGGTGCGGCAAGAACCGTTTATATGTACACGGGCTCGCTTTATTTTGCAAAGTATGTTCTCGGAAACGAGGCAGTATACAGTATTCTTACAATACTTGTTGTTCCCGGCGGAGCAATTGCAACCGTGCTTATTCCGTGGTTCACAAAGCATTTCGGAAAGAAAAATACATATATTTATGTACATGTACTCGGCGCCGTAGTTATGTTCGCTATGTACTTTATAGGCAGAAACGGCGGCTATAACAATTCCTCAAATCTCCTTTGGCTTGCCATAGGTTTTGTTCTCCTCGGACTTCCGCAGGGTATCAATAACGTAATAACCTACGCTATGATAGGCGATACAGTTGAATATCTTGAGTGGAAAACGGGCGAGAGAGCAGAGGGCATCTGCTTCTCAATGCAGACCTTCATAAATAAAATCAGTATGGCTGTCGGCGCATTCATAGGCGTTATGGCATATGGAATTTCCGGCATTTCTCCGTCAGACCCGTACAATACCGTAACTCCGGAGGGCTCTGAAAAGCTTTGGGCTGTGCTCATACTTTCGGGTGCTATTTCGATGGTTGCCACCATTATCCCCATGCTCTTCTACAAGGTTACCGAGAGTAAGCAGAGAGAGTATGTAAAAGAAATAGAGGAAAGAAAAGCCGCTAAGGCTGCAAAAACCGCAGAATAATTCATTCGGAAAAATTCAGGAAGCCGTTACCGTTTGGTAACGGTTTCTTTTTTTCTCCCAAAAGGGCAAATTTTTTCTTCATATATAGGTGTAAGCAAGCAAATCACCGCAGCGACTGTCTTTCTCGTCAGACGAAAAATGCAATATTGAGACAAAAGGCTCATATATGAATTATTACTGTAAAAAAACAGACCTTGTGAATTGTATCGACAAGGTCTGCTTTATCTATGTCTTTAATTTATAAAAATACCGCTTGGTTATGAAACGCTTTATGAACATTCGGTAAAAGCAATTTACCGTATTTCAGTCTGTCAGAGTGTAACGCCTCAGACCGATTGAATGCTTGCCGTATTCAATGGCATTTGTGGGACAAAAGTTAATACACGCCATACAGTGTGTGCAGTTTTTGCCCCAAACAGGCTTGCCGTTCTTAAGCTCAATGTTGTTCAGCACACAGCTTCTTACGCATTTTCCGCAAGCTATGCATTTGTCGGTGGCGTAGAATTTGTCTGCGGATACGATGAATTTGTAAAAGACCGTATTTACTATGCCGCTTTTCAGTCTGTCCGCAACGCCGACTTTAATATCCGGGAAAGGCTTTTCGGCTTTGATGTATTCTGCTGCGTCAAGAGCCGCTTTATCTGCTTTTATTATAAGCTTCTCTGCGGTTTTTTCATCAGGTGCGCTGTAAAGTGCCGTGTAATTCTCGGGCATTACAACCTCGTAAACACCCATAAATTCGAAACCCTTGTCAGAGCAAAGCGCTTGTAATTGTTTCCTTGCATTTCCTATTTCGCCGCCGCAATCCATTATGAAATATGCTTTATCGGAGCCGTGAAACACGGATTCCCTTATGAGCTTTTCAAAAATGTGCGGTATTTGCCAAGCGTAAGTCGGGCATACAAAAACATATGGGGTATCGCTGTCAAAGCTGCCTTTTTTACACTCCTTTATATATTCAAATGAGTTGACCGGAATTTCGGTTATTGCTTCTCCGATCTTTTTTGCTAAATGGCGGCTGTTTCCGGTGCCTGTAAAATATATTATCACTTTTATCGCTCCTTCAAATATGTTTTGAGGCTTTTATTACTTAAGCTTTTTGCCGTTTTTCCCGAGCAGGCGGTCAATAACAAACGACAGATAACCGAGAGCCAAAAACGCCGCCGTAATAAAGACAATTATAAGCGCAACCTTGTTTTTGCCGTAAAGGTCTGTGTCGAGAAACGGATACGGATAACGGCTGCTGCCGCCGAAGGCGGAAAAGATCTTGCTGCCGAATTTAGCGCAAATCATTGTAAATGCAATATACAGATAGGGCAAAATCAGCCAGCAAAGCGGGTGCAAAGCCTTGTATAACCCTTTTGGGAAAAACAGCAGATAGTCGAGTATTACCATGAGAGGAACAATATAGTGCATAAGAATATAGCCTGTGTAAAAAGCCTTATCGGAGGCCGCTGCCTCTTTGGCACCGTTCGGCATAAACAAATAGGCTATTGCGGTCACGGCTATACACATGGTTACGGCGCCTCTGATAACGGCCTTTTCTTTTTTAGGACTGAAAACGGCGAGAAAGAAAAAGTATAAAAAGCAGAGTATGCCGCTTTGTACCGTGTAGTAATATAAAAGCGTGTCGGCGTTGCCGCGTCGCAGACTGTCAATATATTGTAAAATCATCCCTGCCTCACAGCACAATAAAAAAATTATGCGGTAGAGCTGTTTCAAATTCTGACTTTTTATATACATAAAAAAATGCCACCCCGAAAAACTATTGATATAAACTCCATTTTAACACAATAAGTCGTTTGTATCAATGTATTTCGGAGCGGCAAAAGCAAAATGTACTTTGGTGATTTTAGTTATCGGTCTGTCTTTTTGCGCCCTTATTCTTCAAAAGTTTTTGCAACTTGAGGCATAAGCTCGCTTACCTTAATGTGCTGCGGACACGCTTTTTCACATTTCCTGCACTTTATGCAGTCCGAGGCTTTTCCGTATTCCTTAGCAAGATTTTCGTAGTATTGGCCGTTAACCGAAAAATCTTTATATGTAGCGCGTTTTTCCTCGTTATAAAGAGCAAAGTACTTTGGTATCGGAATGTGCTTCGGACAGCCTGCCGTGCAGTAGCTGCAGCCTGTGCAGGGCACGGTTATAGAAGCTTTAATAATGTCTACTGCCTTGCCTATGATTTCGAATTCTTCCTTTGACAAGGGCTTGAAGCTTTCCATGTATCCGGTGTTGTCAAGGAGCTGTTCGTATGTGCTCATTCCGCTGAGTACCGTCATAACGCTGTCGTGACTTGCTGCAAATCTTACCGCCCAAGAGGGAATTGATGCGTCCGGAGCATAATCTTTAAACAGTTTTTCGGCTTCGTCAGGTATTTTTGCGAGTGTTCCGCCCTTTACAGGCTCCATAACAATTACCTTTTTGCCGTGCTTTACCGCCGTTTCATAGCATAGGCGCGACTGAATACCCGGATTATCCCAATCGAGATAGTTTATCTGAAGCTGAACTATCTCAATTTCGGGGTGCGCGGTTAAAATTCTGTCGAGGAGCTTCGCGTCATCGTGATACGAAAATCCGACGGTCTTTATTTTGCCCTCTTCCTTCATGCGAGCCACGAAATCAAAGCAGTCGAGCTTTGTTGCCGTCTCGTAATTTGATACGTTCAGGTTGTGAAGAAGATAGTAGTCAAAATAATCAACACCGCAGTTTTTGAGCTGTTTTTCAAATATGCGGCTGTTGTCATCCTTTGTTTTCAACATCATAGTGGGCAGCTTTGACGTGAGTGTGAAGCTGTCACGCGGGTGGCGGTCAACTATGATTTTCTTTGCGGTTTCCTCGCTCTTGAAATCGTGATACATATATGCTGTGTCAAAGTACGTGAAACCGCGCTCCAAAAATTTATCTACCATTTTTTCGGCTTGCGGAATATCTATTTTAGAGGGGTCGTTACTGTCAAGAACAGGCAGTCTCATAAGACCGAATCCGAGCTTTTTCATATTATTCATCCTAATAGTTTTAATTTTTTCTTTTATGGCTTTTAATGCCGTGTCGGCGTCGTCTATGCCTTCAACGGTTTGCTCCATCGGACAAATCCCCGTGCCATATCTGTTTTTTATGCTGTCGGTTACGGTGCCGAAAGAATAATTTATACCGTATTTTTCGAGTATCGGTATGGCTTTGCGGCTTAAAACCTCACCGTACACATTTTTGATTTTAAGCAGCGCAAAAAGCATGGCGGCGGCTTTTCCTATGATTTTGTCGGCGGCGCAAAAACGCGATAAATCGTTTTTTTCGCTGAGCAGCTTCAAAAGAGGGGACAGCCCCTTGCCGTTTTCTTCGATGAACTCTTTGCCGTCATACAGCACGAGCGAAGCGCCGTTTTTAAGACGCTCCTTTGCTTTTTCGATATTATTCATAGAATTTGTTTAACCCCTTAACGCGGTATATAAGAAGCGGAAGCAGCGTCCATTGTAAAACAAGACCCGGCAGACCCGAAGCGATGCTTGAAAGTATTATTGACGGTGAAATCGCCGTGCTTTTAAAGCCGTAAAACGCGATTAAAATAGCAGCTGCGCGTATGGCTCTTCCGAGTATTTGAGCCGTGAGTACCTTTAAAATGACGGGCATTTTTTTGTTTTTGAGGAGTCCGCATACAAGACCGTATACGGTAAGCTCTATCATCATAAACGGAAGAAGTGCCGCCGACGGCATACCCGTGAGCGCGAAGCTCAAAAGGGGACTTACCGCTCCCGTTACGGCGCCCACCGCGGGACCTGCCAAAAGAGCTGTGAAGAATACGCCGAGATGCATCGGCAGAAATGCCGAACCGGGTAAACTGCCGGTACCGCTCACGATACCTATAACGTGGAACAGCTGAGGCATGGCAACCGACAGAGTTATTCCTATTACCGTCGTGAGAGCTTTAGCTGTTATGATTTGTTTTTTTCTTGTCAAGGTGTTTTCCATAAATATCGGTCTCCTTAAATTGTTTTAAACGTTTTTGCCCATATTGTAGCATTCTTTGTATTCCGATTTGTCTTTGATTTCGCCTTTTTCAAATACACCGGCACCCCTGATTATTCCTTTTTCCTCTGCACCGTCAAGGCAGTCGAGCGTAAAGCCCCTTATGCATTCTATCGACTTGTCAAATGCCGATTTATCGGAATCCGCCGCAGTCAGAATATAATAGAAATCCTTGTCCGACATCTCTGTGTAACGCGGCACGCACCTGTCTATAAATGTTTTAAGCTGTGCGTCAACAGTATAGAAGTACACGGGAGAAGCCAAAGCTATAACGTCGGCTTTGACCATTTTGTCATTAAGCTCCGCCATATCATCATTTTGAACGCATTTATGCGTAGAATTGCATATTCCGCAGCCGTGGCAGTAATTTATGCTTTTGTCGGCGAGAAAGACCTTTTCGACCTCGTTTCCTGCGTCTTTTGCTCCGCGTGCGAATTCATCGCAGAGTAAATCCGAGTTGCCGTGCTTTCTCGGACTTGATGAAACAATGAGAACCTTTTTATTCATTGCAGTCAGCTCCTTTTGCAGTATCGTCATAGCCCATTGCGGGCGATGATGTTAAGTGTGCTTACATTTAAATATAATTTAACACTTGGAGTTTACTCTAAGTCAAGCCTTTTTTTGAAAAGTTTTGCCCAAAACAAAATAATAGAATTTTGTCTGTTAATATGTAAACTGTTTATTAACTCTGTTTGACTTTTCTTGACTTTTAATTTTGCGGTGATATAATATTATTACTCTTTGAAAAAGGGCTATTTTTATGGAAACAGGTGATTTGTATGCGTACAAAACAGTTTAAAGCCGAATCAAAGAAGCTGCTTGATTTAATGATAAACTCCATATACACGCATAAAGAAATATTTTTGCGAGAGCTTATATCAAATGCAAGTGATGCCGTTGATAAGCTGTATTTCCGTTCGCTGACCGACCAAAATGTCGGAATGTCGCACGGGGATTTTGAAATCAGAATTACTCCGGATAAGGAAAACAGAACTCTGACAATATCAGATAACGGTATAGGTATGACCAAGGAGGAGCTTGAAGCAAACCTCGGCACTATCGCAAAGAGCGGTTCTCTCGCTTTTAAGCAGGAAAACGCCGACGCAAAGGATATAGACGTTATCGGTCAATTCGGCGTAGGCTTTTATTCGGCATTTATGGTGAGCGACTGTGTAACCGTTGAAAGTCGCGCTTACGGCGAAAGCGAGGCTTACCGCTGGCAGTCTAAGGGCGTTGAGGGCTATACCGTTGAGGAATGCGACAAGCCCGACGTCGGCACTACGATAACTCTCCATATCAAAGATGATACGGATGAAGAAAAGTATTCTCAGTTCCTTGAGGAATACACTATCAAGACAATAGTTAAAAAGTATTCGGATTATGTTCGCTATCCTATCAGAATGACGGTAGAGAAGAGACGTCTTAAGGAGGGTACCGAGGACGAATACGAAACTGTAAAAGAGGACGAGACATTAAACAGTATGATTCCTCTTTGGAAAAAGAATAAAAAAGAGATTAAGCCCGAGGAATATGAAGCTTTTTATAAAGATAAGTTTATGGACTATGAAAAGCCTCTCAAGGTTATTCATTATAAAACCGAGGGTCAGGCAACATATGACGCGCTTCTTTTCATTCCGTCACACGCTCCGTTTGATTATTATACAAAGGAATACGAAAAGGGCTTGCAGCTTTACTCAAAAGGCGTTTTGATAATGGACAAGTGCAAGGACCTCTTGCCCGACCATTTCAGCTTTGTTAAGGGTCTTGTAGACAGCGAGGATCTCTCGCTTAACATTTCGCGTGAGGTGCTTCAGCATGACCATCAGCTAAAGCTTATTGCAAAAACCATAGAAAAGAAGATAGATTCCGAGCTTAAAAAAATGCTCGAAACCGACCGTGAAGCTTACGAAGAATTCTTTAAAGCGTTCGGTATGCAGATTAAATTCGGCGTATACAGCGATTACGGTATTCACAAGGACAGTCTCAAGGATTTGCTCTTGTTCTATTCGTCGAGCGAAAAGAAGCCCGTAACCTTAAAGGAATATGTATCCCGTATGAAGGACGGCCAAAAGGACATTTATTACGCAGCAGGCGAAACAACCGACAAAATAGATATGCTTCCGCAGGTGGATTCGGTTAAGGATAAGGGCTATGAAATACTCTATCTCACCGATTATGTCGATGAATTTGCCCTTCGCGCACTCAGCGAATATGACGGAAAGACCTTTGTTAACGTTTGCACGGAAGATGTTGACCTCGGAACCGAAGAGGAGAAAGAAGCCCTCAAAAAGGAAAACGAGGATAACGCCGATATGCTCAAAGAAATGAAAGAGGCTCTCGGAGAAAATGTTCATGAGGTTAGATTTACTGATAAGCTCAAGGACCATCCCGTCTGCCTATCGAGCGAGGGTGCTATTTCTCTCGAAATGCAAAAGGTGCTGAATGCGATGCCCGACGGTAAGGACGCCAAGGCTACGGTAGTGCTTGAAATAAATGCAAATCACCCTATAGCCGAAAAGCTCAAGTCCCTTTATAAGGACAATAAAGACAGTCTTTGTGATTACGCAAAGATTCTTTATGCTCAGGCGCGTCTTATAGGCGGTATGTCGGTTGACGACCCGGTGGAGCTTTCAAATCTTGTTTGCAATCTTATGACAAAGTAATGTCGGAATATTAAAGTCGCCGCAGAGGGTAAGCTTCTGCGGCGACTTTTTATAATTGATAGTATCTAAAGTCTATGGTAAAATAATTACAGTATCTGACCGATGGAGGATAAAAATGGATATAAACGAAATATTATCGCATTGCGACCACACAAATTTAAAACAGACCGCCGTTCCGAATGACATAAAACGTCTGATTGATGAGGCAGTTAGGTATAATACCGCAAGCGTTTGTATTCCGCCGTGCTATGTAAAGCTTGCTTCGGAATATGCAGTTGGTAAAATGCGTATCTGCACCGTTATAGGTTTCCCTAACGGGTATAACACGACCGAGGTCAAGGCATTTGAAGCAAAGCGGGCACTGCTTGACGGTGCGGACGAAATAGATATGGTAATAAACATCGGCGCGCTTAAAAGCGGAAATGCAGACTATGTGGAAAATGAGATAAAAACGCTGAAAGAGGTTTGCGGCGACAAATGCCTCAAGGTAATAATCGAAACTTGCCTTTTGACCGAGGACGAAAAGAAAACAATGTGCCGCATTGTAAGTGCGGCCGGAGCGGATTATATAAAAACCTCAACGGGCTTTTCCAATGCCGGCGCAACGCATGATGACATAAAGCTTTTTAAAAAGTACGTGTCTCCGTCCGTAAAAATAAAGGCGGCAGGCGGTATTCACACGCTGGAGGATGCCGCGGAGTTCCTTTCGGAGGGAGCCGACAGGCTCGGTACGAGTGCAATCGTCGGAATAGCCGAAAAAGAGTTAGATGAAAATTAACTAACGCTTATGTAATAGCCTGATATAAAAAGACGGACCGTATGTTTTACAGTCCGTCTTTTATCTTTTACGCTTGATTCAAAAACTGTTTATCAATGACCTTACCCACAAAGTCGTTTATATATTTAATGCTGAAATCGTTTTGCTTGAGTCTCGAGGCTTGGGCTTTTGCGAGCGAATCGGTGTATTGCGAAAGGGGATAGATCTGAACATCGTGGCTGTCTCGCACATAGTGGGTCACGATAGGCTCAAAAACCACATTGTCAACCGTTGTTTTTCCGGTGTCATAGTCCTTTGTCAAGTCGTAGTGAAGCATACCGCCTATAACTCTCGATGCCGTGTTTTGCTGCGAGAGGAAATTGCCGAGAGAATATGCCACAAGTGTTTTTGTGCCGTTCCCGTTGTCTATCCATTCTACGGGCTGTATGACGTGAGGATGATGCCCTATAATTACGTCTGCACCCCACGACGCCATTTTGTTTGCAAGCTCGCGTTGGTCGTTGTTGGGGGTTGTCGTGTACTCTTCACCCCAATGGACGTTTACCAAAACAATATCGCATTCGGCCTTGGCTTTCTGAATTTTTGATTTGATTGTGTCCTCGTCTGAGGTGTATATTATTTTCAGAGCACTGTCTTTAGGCAATGACAGACCGTTTGTATAGCGGGTTATGCCTACAAGACCTATCTTAATACCGTCTTTTTCTATGTATTCGAGGCGGTTCATATCGTTTTCGTCCTTGTAAGCACCGGTCATTGTGATGCCGCCTATGTTGTTCCAAAAATCAATAGCCTCCGAAAGTCCCTTAGCACCCTTGTCAAGCATATGATTGTTTGCGAGGTTTACAACGTCAAAGCCTATTTTCTTAACTTCTTCGCCGACCTCCTGAGGAGAGTTGAAAAGCGGATAGCCGGATGGCTCATAGCTTTTTGCTATTATCGTTTCCTGATTTATGGTAGCCAAATCAGCTTTTTCCACTGTGGAGGCAATATTTTTGTATGCGTATGAAAAATCATAACCGCCGTTTTTTGAACGCTTTTTTGCCTGCTCGTAAATTCCGTCGTGTATGAGATTATCCCCAACGGAGAGCATACTGATTTTAACCGGTTCCTTTTTCTCCGCAGTCACGGTTTCATCGGAAACCGCGGCAACAGGTGCCGTTTTTTTGGTTTTCGGCTCTTTGGTTTCTTTAACAGACGGCTCCCAACCGTTTTTTGAAGAATTTACTATTGCCACTGTGCCGAATATGGCTACGACCGCCACAATCAGCACCATAAAAATTTTTACAGCCTTGTTCTTCACTTGTTCACCCCACACCAAAAACTACTTTTCAAATACCTGTGTATAGCGCTTTATTGAATCCTCGACAATATCAGCCGCTGCAAAAGCGCCTTTTGTCTCGTCAATAACTGTCTTTTTGTTTTCGAGCGTTTTATAAACTGAGAAAAAGTGCTTCATTTCATCGGAAATGTGGGCAGGAAGCTGAGTTATGTCGGTGTATGAGTTATACATCGGGTCATCAAACGGAATCGAAATGATTTTATCGTCCGGAAAACCGTTGTCAAGCATGGTTATAACGCCTATCGGATAACATTTGACGAGGGCCATCGGCTCTATCTGCTCAGAGCAGAGAACAAGCACGTCAAGAGGGTCGTTGTCCTTTGCGTATGTTCTCGGAATAAACCCATAGTTGGCAGGGTAGTGGGTGGATGTATACAAAACCCTGTCAAGCCGCAAAAGACCGGTTTCTTTATCAAGCTCATACTTCATTTTGCTGCCCTTGCTGATTTCTATAACCGCGTCAAACGAGGTTTTTGTTATTCTGTCCGGGCTTATGTCATGCCATATATTCATAGTGAACCCTCCGTAAAATTATTTAATGCCCTTAAATTTCTCTATAAGACTGTTTCTTTCCGCCCAAAGATTTTTTGAGAGATCGACATAGTATTTGTGAGGATTTTCAAAACGCTTTACTTCGTCCCAAAGTGTGTCTGTCTGTCTCAGGCAGTAATCGCGTATTTCTTTGAGCGATGGCTCCTCGTAGACCTTTTTGCCGCCCTTAAATATCGGTACGAGAAGTTTTCTCGTTACAAAGTTTTCTATCTCTTTTCTCTTCCAAGTGAAATCCGGGTCAAAGAGTACATACGGCTTTGTTTCGTCGATTATTTCGTCATCAAGAGTAAGTACGTCCGCTATCGCTTTGCCTGAATCCTTGTCTATAAGCCTGTATACCTGTTTTGATGATGGAATGGTAATTTTTCTGACGTTTTCCGAAAGATTTATTTTCGGCACCGTTTTGCCGTCCTTTTCTATCGCGGAGAGCTTGTAAACGCCGCCGAAAAGGGGAGAAGAAGCCGAGGTTATAAGTCTTTCGCCGACTATAAAGCAGTCCACCTTTGCACCCTGCGATACCATATCGCCTATGAGGTGCTCGTCAAGCGAATTTGACGCCATGATGTCGCAGTCCGGATAGCCTGCAACGTCGAGCATTTTTCTGACTCTCTTTGAAAGATATGTGATGTCGCCCGAATCTATTCTTACGCTCTTCGGCCGTTTGCCGAGCGGAGCCAAAACATCGTCAAAGGCCTTTATTGCATTTGGAATACCGGAGCGGATGGTGTCATATGTGTCAACCACAAGAGTGCAGTCGTCGGGGTGACGTCTCGCATATTCGCAGAATGCGTCATATTCGCTGTCAAAAAGCTGTACCCATGAGTGTATCATTGTATTGACCGACGGTATGCCGAATTCCTTTTCGGGTATTACGCCTGAGGTTGCGACACAGCCGCCGATGTAAGCGGCTCTTGCACCGTAAACCGCTTCGTCAACGCCCTGAGCGCGCCTTGTGCCGAATTCCGCGACCGCTGTTCCGTGCGCCGCTCTTACAAGCCTGTTTGCCTTTGTGGCTATAAGACTTTGCTGATTTATTGAGAGCAAGAGCATTGTTTCAATAAGCTGAGCCTCTATTATCGGGCCTCTTACCTTTATGATAGGCTCGTTCGGAAAAATCGGAGTGCCCTCGGGGATTGCCCATACGTCACAGGTGAATTTGAAATCTTTGAGATAGCTTGCAAGCTCGTCGGAGATGCCCTTTGATTTGAGGTATTTTATATCTTCCTCGCGAAAATGCAGATGTTCAAGATAATCGATAACCTTTGATAGGCCTGCCGCGATGGCAAAACCGCCGTTATCGGGAACGCGCCTGAAGAATAAATCAAAATATGCGACGGTATCTTTCATACCCGCGCCCATAAACCCGTCTGCCATGGTAAGCTCATAGCCCTCGGTCAGCAGAGCAAGATCGGAAGCCTTTATATAATCTTCCAAAATAATCACCTCTCATATAAGTTATAAATATTGTATCATAACAGCTTATCTTGTGCAATTAAATATTGTCCGCACTTAAAGCTTTTTTACTGTTTTATTTTTCGCCTCGATATGTTACAATAGCGATAGGATTTTTGAGAAAGTATGAGCGAAAACGGGAGTGCATAGCCAAATGAGCTTTTCTGGATTTGTCACGGTAGAGGTATTAAGCTTTGTGCTGTTTTATTTTTTCAGCGGCAAGGCGCGTCTTCACACGTGCGTACTTGGCCGAAACAAAAAGAGTACAAACATCGCCTTTGGTTTTCTTTGGCTGTTGTGTATTTTATTCGGAGTTTTCATATATGCCGGTATTTTCAAGCCCGCGGCGACGTATCCGTTTGAAACGCTCTACAATAAAAATGCTTATGAGCAGCAGTTCGACGCCTTTTTAAAGCATCGGCTATCTATAGATATTGAACCGGCAAAGGAACTATTGGCTCTTTCAAACCCATATGACCGAGCGAGCAGAACGGGTATACGTTTCCTGTGGGACAGAGCACTGTACGACGGTAAATATTATTCTTATTTCGGAATAACACCCATTATAACGGTTTATTACCCGTATTACTTTATAACAGGAAGGGTGCCGTCGGCGGCGACGGTGTGCTTCATACTGTTTACGGCGGCTGTAACTGCTGTCGCGCTTACGTATTTAAAAGCAGTCGGAATATTTTGCGAAAAACCGAATAAAGCTCTTGTGTTTTTCGGATTTGCCGCGGTAGAGTCGGGAAGCCTTTTGTTTATGCTTTTAACAAGTGCCGATATGTACTATACGGCTGTGATTAGCGGAGTTTGCTTTTTATCTCTGTTTATGATGTTCTCGCTTGCTGCTTACGAGAAGAAAAAGACGGCGGCAAAATGTGCCGAGTTCTTTTTTGCGGGTATTTCGTTGGTTCTTACGGTTATGTCAAGACCCAATATGGCACTTATGTCTGTTGTTATGGTGCCGCTTTATTTAAATGTCCTTTGCCGTAAGGATATAAAAACGAAAGTGAAGCTATTATCCGTTTTGTCTTTTGCGTTACCGGTTTTTGTCGGAGCGGCATTTCAGATGTGGTACAATTACGCGCGCTTTTCGTCGGTGTTCGACTTCGGCTCTGCATATCAGCTGACCGTTGCCGATGTTTCAAAATATGCTGTGACCCCGGTCCTGTTTTTGCCTGCGATTTATCATTACTTTCTGCAATTACCGGACTTTAAAACCGAATTTCCGTTTTTTCACCTCAGCGCGAGTGCTTACAAAGGCGGCTATAAAGGATATATCTATTTGACAAGAACTATGGGTATATTTAATTTGCCCGCTTCACTCGGCCTTTTCGGATTTCCGTGTGTTCTTACGAAAAAAACGGAGAATTGGAAAAGAGCAACGTTTTTGCTCGGCGTGATAATGCCCGTTGCGGTGGCTTTTCTCGATATGTGCTTGGGAGGCGTCAATATACGGTATCTCGCCGATATTGCGTTTATTGCCGTGCTTTTCGGAACTCTTATAATTATAAATCTCTATTCGGCTGTGCCGGATAATCAAAAGACTCTTAAATTTACGGCTTACATTATATTTACTCTTATTCTGTACGTTTCGGCATTTGTAGGTTTCCTTACTGTGTTCGAAAACGAGCGGTACAGCAATTTTTCAATATTGAGTTAAAGGTTCGGAGTGTTAAAATGGAAAATCATTCTTTCGGTAAAAAAATAGCGACCCTGCAGAAGCAACATGGCATAACCAAAACCGCTTTGGCTGATATTCTCGGCGTCAGCGTGAATACCCTCTCAAATTGGGAAAAGGGTGAGACTTCCCCATCGTTTGATGCAATATGCAATCTTTGCAGCGCATTCCATCTGTCACTTGATGATTTTGCATTCGGTTCAGGTACACAAAAAGCCGAAAAAGAGCTGCCAAAGGGGCTTCAGTCAATTAGGCAGATGTATAAAATAGGCAGAGGACCCTCAAGCTCGCATACTATGGGACCGGAAAAAATCTGCCGTATTTTTAAGAAGAAAAACCCTGATGTCGATAAATTCAAGGTGATATTATATGGCTCTCTTGCCTTAACAGGCAGAGGTCACGGCACCGACCGCATAGTCAAGGAAACATTGTCTCCGATTGACACAACCGTTGAATTTGATTTTGCAAAAACCGACCTTCCGCATCCGAATACTATGGAGCTTTTTGCCTATAAGGATGATAAGCTTTGCGACAGTATGCTCGCATGTAGCATAGGTGGCGGCGAAGTCACAATCAAGGGTATGAAAATGGCTGAGAGCAAGCCGATATACGAATTCAGCACATTTAAGGATATTGCGGAGCATTGCCGCAAAAACGATATGCGTATATGGGAGTATGTCGAAAAGACCGAGGGGAGCGATATATGGGATTTTCTCGGCGAAGTCTGGGATTGTATGCGTGATTGCATAAAAGATGGACTGAGTACTGAGGGAATTTTGCCGGGAGGACTCGGCGTGTCGAGAAAAGCGGGATTTTTATTCAGGCAGAACCATATTGACGAATCTCCCGAAACTCGTGAAAACCGCATTGTTTGCGCGTATGCTTACGCTGTGGGTGAACAAAATGCCGCGGGCGGCCGCATAGTTACCGCGCCCACGTGCGGTGCAAGCGGAGTCTTGCCTGCCGTAATGCTGTATTTCCAAAAAAAGAGGGGATACAGCGACAGAGAAATAGAACAAGCACTCGCTACGGCGGCGATTATCGGGCTTTTAGTAAAAACAAATGCGTCGATAAGCGGTGCAGAATGCGGCTGTCAGGCAGAAATCGGAACGGCGTGTGCCATGACCGCAGCGGCTCTCGGCGAGCTTTTCGGAATGAGTCTTGAGCAGATAGAGTATGCCGCCGAAAACGCCATAGAGCATCATTTGGGACTTACGTGCGACCCGATATACGGCCTCGTGCAAATTCCGTGTATAGAGCGGAATGCCGTAGCCGCAATGCGTTCCATAAATGCCATTAACCTTGCCAATTTCCTTACCGCAACGCGAAAGATCTCGCTTGACCTCATAATAGAAACAATGTATGAAACAGGCAGAGACCTCTCCGCTAAGTACCGCGAAACAAGCACCGGCGGTATGGCTAAGCTTTATCATCCCAACATAAAGTGCGATTAACGGTATTTTATGATGCGGCGGTTGCCTGTACTTAATATTGTTTCGGAGCGGCACAGCAGTACCGAGATTGATTAAGCCTGCCGTTTTCCTCTTGGATTTTACGGCTGCCGCCCTCTGCTTATATTTTCCGATGTGTCCTATTTAATCTTGCAATTTAGACAATTTGGATTTTTTAAAATTACCGTAAAAAAATGTTGACTTTGTCTGTGCCTCATAGTATAATATCATTCGCAACGAAAAAGAAGTTGTCGCTATTGGGGAATTGTGTAACGGTAGCACGACAGACTCTGACTCTGTTTGTTGGGGTTCGAATCCCTATTCCCCAGCCAAAAAGCGGCAAGTTTCAACAGAAACTTGCCGCTTTTACTTTTCACTCTTCACTATTCACTTTTCACTGCTCTTTCCCCTCCCCGCTTAAACTTCACAGCAAAAGTCCCGCCCGTAAATAGGGCGGGACTGTTTTTATATCAGAAGCATACGGTCGTTGTCGAGCTCCTTGCCCGCGTTCTCCTTGAACTTGTCGAGCAGGTCCTGAACGGTGAGCTTCGCTCTCTCCTCTCCCTCGGCGTCGAAAATTATGTTTCCGCCGTTCATCATTATCGTGCGGTTTCCGAGTTCGAGAGCCGACTGCATATTGTGCGTTATCATAAGGCAGGTGAGGTTATTTTCGCTGACGATGCTCTTTGTCAGCTCGAGGACTTTCTCTGCCGTTGCGGGGTCAAGCGCCGCTGTATGCTCGTCGAGAAGCAGGAGCTTGGGCGGATTAAAGGTCGCCATCATAAGCGTCAGAGCCTGTCTCTGACCGCCCGAGAGCAAACCGACCGGCTGGCTCATTCTGTCCTCAAGTCCCATTTCGAGCAGGGCGAGCTTATCTCTGAAGAGCTTTTTGTCGCTCTTCGAAACGCGGCTCAGCCAGCCGCCGTGACCTGCGGCGAGGGCGAGATTTTCTTCAATTGTCATGCCGGGAGCGGTGCCGCGCATCGGGTCCTGAAAAAGTCTGCCGATACTCTTGGCGCGCTTGTGCTCGGGCATGAGGGTAATATCCTTTCCGTCGAGCGATATGCTGCCGGAGTCGGTTATAAAGCTTCCCGCTATGGCGTTGAAAAGCGTGGACTTGCCCGCGCCGTTTGCGCCGATAAGGGTTATGAAATCACCCTCGGCGACGCTCAGCGAGAGATCGTCTATCGCCTTTTTGGCATTCACCGTGCCGGGATTGAAGGTCTTTGAGATATTTGATATTTCAAGCATCTGCTTTCCTCCTTCCCGAGCGGGTCTGCATTCTGCGCTTTAAAAGCGGGAGCTGCTTTTTGAAATACGGTGTGGCTATCGCCGCGACGACTATGACGGACGAGACGAGCTTGAGCATGAACGCCGGCATATCAAAGCGCAGAGCCACCGTATAGACGAGCCTGAATATGAACGCGCCGAGCACCATGCCGAATATTCTGAGCGGCAGCTTCTTTCTGCCGAGGAACACGCCGCCTATAAGCAGGGACGCGAGGGCTATAGTCACCATGCCCGTGCCGATATCGATGTTGACCGACCTCTGCGACTGGGCGAGCAGGCAGCCCGAAAGCGCGGTAAACGAGTTTGCGACGCAGAGCCCGATTATTGTAGTAAACGCCGGGTTGACGGACGAGGAGCGAACCATATCGGGATTGTCGCCCGTAGCTCTTATCGCAAGTCCGAGGCGCGTTTTCAGGAAAAGTCCGAGCAGCACCGCGACTGCCGCGACGGCTATCAGAGCCACAAAGAGCTTGGACTGCCTTGCCACGGGAGTTCCCTTGACGAGCGCCGCCATTTTGGTGAACACAGTGTCCGTCTTATTCATATTGAGTATCGACGAGCCGCTCATGACCGCGATATTTATCGAGTACAGCCCAGTGTTGACGATTATTCCGGCTAAAAGGCTGTTAATGCCCATTTTAGTCTGGAGTATAGCTGTCACAAAGCCCGAGGCTATTCCCGCCGCCATAGCCGCGAATATCGACAGATACGGATGACCCGCTATTGCGACTACCGCGCCGACCGTTGCGCCGAGCGTGAAGCAGCCGTCCGTCGAGAGGTCGCAGACGTTTAGCATCGAGTAGCTCAAAAACAGGGCGAGCACGGTGAGCGAGGTTATCAGTCCCAGCTCGAGCGCCGACTGGCCGAGTGAAAGTATCGAATCAAAAGACATTGTGTTTCCTCTTTCTTATGTTATTGAGCCGCCCGGAGAAAGACTCCCCGGGGGCTTTCGGGCTTTATTTTGCTTCGTCAAAGCTCTCTGCGGTAACAATGTTCTTAACCTCGGTGCACTTGGGAGCGAAGAGCGTTTTGACCTCGTCGAAGTTATAGCCGAGCTTTGCGCAGATCTCTGTATTTATTGTTGCGGTGCCGTTATCGAACATGAGCACGGGGGTCGTTGCGGGATCCTTGCCGTTTAACAGGATATCAATGACCATGTTCGCCGTCTCAACGCCGAGCTTTATATAGTCAACGCCGTAGCCGAGGAACGCGCCGTTGAGCGCGAAGGAATCTGCGCCCGCATACTGCGGAATCTTTGCGTCCGCGAATATCTCATATATGGAGAGCTCGGACTTCATTATCGTGTTGTCGGTGGGAGTGAACACCGCCTGAACGCCGTCGGCGACGAGCGCCTTTGCCGCGAGGGTAACTTCGTCAACAGTCGTGCCCGTGCGCTCTATCACTTCAATGCCCTTGGACTCGAGATACGCCTTTGCGTCGGCTATCGGCTTAGTCGAAGAATCCTGACCGACATCGTAGAGCAGACCGACCTTCTTTATATCGGGGTCCTTGAGAAGAATGAGGTCCATTATGGCGTTGGTGTTGAGATAATCGGAGGTTCCGGTAATCTGGCCGCCGGGTGCGTCGAGGGACTCGACAAGCTTTGAGCCGAGGGGATCGCTGACTGCGGAGAACACTACCGGGATATCGCTGTTCTCTGTCTCGACCGCAGCCTGCATGGCTATTGCGACGGGGGTCGCCACGCCTATCATAAGGTCGACCTTGTCAACGATAAAGTTCGAGATTATCTGGTTCATAACAACGGAATCGCCGTTGCAGTTGTCGTATTTTACTTCGATCTCCACGCCCTTTTCGGCGGCGGCGGAGGCGAGCTGCTTTTTGATGTTGTCTACTATCTGATTGAGCGAGGCGTCATCGACATAGTTGCAGATGCCGACGGTGTATTTCTTCTTTGTATCTCCGTCCTTTTTGCCGCAGGCGGCAAAGCAGGTAACTGTGAGCATGAGAGCGAGCATGAGAGCGATTATCTTTTTCATTGTATTTCTTCCTTTCGGTAAATAATATTTTTAATTTATTAAGCTTACGGGATTTAAATTTTACAGGCGCGGCCGCGCCAAAGCTTGCTCAACAAAATCATAAAATCATCCTCCGAAATAAAAAAACTCCTGTCCCTGCAATAATGCTGGGACAGGAGATATTATCATCCTGCGGTGCCACCCGGCTTGACGCTTTCGCGTCCGCTTAGCGCGTACTGACATACGCTGACTTTTCTTCACGGAGAGTCCTGCTCCGGCGCACATACTTAAAGGATAGCCCTTTGTTCCGATTGCCCTTAGAAGTCCATTCGGATTCCTTTCATTCTGCCGCAATCCCACCGCCTGCGGCTCTCTTTGAGATGAGGGGGAAATCTTACTTACCCTTCTTCAACGGTTTACTGAATTGTAGCACGCCCTGCTTTTCTTGTCAACATCTTTTTTTACTTTTGTTTTAATGACTTGTTTTTCGGTAGGCAATGGGCGAATAAACCGACAAAATTCACAAAATCTTTCTTCGTCTCGCTAAAAGATATGCGTGAGAGCTCGGACGTGTGACCAAAAGGGCGCGGCGGCAATATATTGGATATGGGATGTCTTTGCGCGCCCGCAAAACGGACGCCCTGCAAATTTTACCCAACGGAGGCATATTATGAACAACGAAGATATAGTCTCGCTCATGGAGCGATATAAGAGAGAACTGCTCGAATTCGAAAAGCGCAACACGGCGCCCGAACCCGCGAAAAAGGAAGCGGAAACGGCGCCCGTATCGGCGCAGAAAGAGGAAAAAGCCGAGCAGGCGGCTGTCGAAACGGCGCAGACGGCAAAAACGGAGGAAGTCGGGGCAGTGAGCGCCGCAAGTATAAAGAAACCAAGCGACACAGCAAAAGAAATCAAAAAGCAGCCCGAAAACAAAGACGCGGACAAAGCGCCCGAGCGAACGCACGCGGCAGGACATATAGACATTCCGCAGCCGCGCACAGTGTTTGTTGAGTCTCAGACGCTCGAAAACAAAAATCTCGCCTCGGCAAACAGCACCTCCGCCACACAGAAATTCGACAAATTCAAGGGCGAGTGCAACAAGCGCGGCACGCTGCGCGTCAAGACCTACAGCTCAAACGGATTATATCCCGTCGGCAACAGCCGCGTGGTAGTATACAAAGAGATAGACGGCGAAAAATATTATATATATGATTCGCACACCGACTCGAGCGGCATACTCGACAATCTCCTCCTGCCCGCTCCCGACAAGTCGCTCTCCCAAACCGAGCAGGGCACCGGCGGGCCTGCACCTTGTGCGACATATAGTATATTCGTAAGCCGCCCGGGATTTGTCGACACGCATCTTGAAAACGTCCCCATATTCGACTCCACCGTTTCCATTCAGGCTGTCGAAATGCTGCCGGCGGTCAGCGGCGAGCCGGGAACGACAACAATAAACGAATCGGTCTGAGGAGGGATAGTATGGCATCGGATACTCCCGTTATCCCCCGTTCGATAACGGTTCATTTGGGCAGACCGACCGCGGCGGCAAGGAATGTCACCGTGCCGTTCACGGATTATCTCAAGAATGTCGCATCGAGCGAGATATATCCGACATGGCCGGAAAACGCGATACGCGCCAACATATATGCGCAGGCATCGTTCGCTCTCAACCGCATATACACCGAGCACTACCGCAGCCGCGGCTACGACTTCGATATAACGAACTCGACCGCATACGACCAGGCCTATGTCGACGGGCGCAGCGTATTTTCAAACGTCGCAAAGCTTGTTGACGAGCTTTTCAATAACTATGTCACAAAGGGCGACCAGGTTCAGCCGTATTTCACGCAGTACTGCTCGGGGCGCGAGGTCACCTGCCCGGGGCTCTCGCAGTGGGGCACTGTCACGCTCGCAAATCAGGGCTACACCCCCTACCGCATACTCAGATATTACTACGGAAACGATATCAATATAAAGACCGCACCAATAAAAGATATCCGCGAATCCTATCCCGGCAGAGCCGTGCGCCTCGGAGACGTGTCCGAGGATGTCAGGATAATTCAGCGGCAGCTAAACAGAATAGCGCGAAACTACCCCGCCATTCCGCTAATCCCCTCCCCCAACGGCATATTCGACACGGCGACGCGCGAATCGGTCAAAAAGTTTCAAAGCATATTCAGCCTCACCGTCGACGGCATTGTCGGCAAGGCGACCTGGTACAAGATAAAACAGCTCTACGCCGGAATACTGAAGCTCGGCGAGCTTTACAGCGAGGGCTTGAGGCTGACGGACGTCGAGCGGCAGTTCAAGACTGTCATAAAACGCGGCGACAGAGGGCAGGATGTGAGCACGATACAGTATTTCTTGAACTTTATCGGCAGCTTTACAAACAACATCCAGCCCCCGGCCGTGGACGGCATCTTCGGTCGGGACACCTACAACAGCGTCGTGCAGTTTCAGCAGCAGTACGGCCTTGCGCCGGACGGCATTGTCGGGCGCGACACATGGAACAAGCTGCAAGCGGTATATAATGATATTCTGCGAACCTTCACGGGCGAATTTTCGATATACGACCAATATGCGCGCTTCGCCTACCCCGGCTACAACCTGCTCAGGGGCAGCACGGGCAGCGCGGTACGAAATCTCCAGGAATATCTTCAGGTGCTCGCGCGTGGAGTCGCGGGCATACCGTATGTCGCGGCGGACGGCATCTTCGGCCCTCAGACGGAGGCGGCAGTCAAGGCGGCTCAGCGGCACTTCGGACTAACTCCGAACGGTGTTGTTGGCCCGCTGCTCTGGTACGCGATAGCGGAATACTATTATTATAACGTATAATCTCACAAAAAACGGAGATGATATACGGCGGAAAACAATTGCCGTATATCATCTTTTTGGGTGGGATATTCATATGGAAAAGCAGACTTTTTCGGGAAACTATGAGGCGGACATAGCGGCGCTCAATCTGCGCCTGCGCGTGAGCGAGAGCTTCGACCTTGTGAGCCGTCAGATAATGATATGCGGCCGCCGCGCCATGCTGTGGTTCATCGACGGCTTCATAAAGGACGGGCTCATGGAGAAGATAATGAGCTTCATGATGAACGCGGACGAGAAAAAGCTCAAGAATATAAACTCGACGCGCGAATTTGCGGACACGTTCGTGCCCTATGTCGAGACGGAGGTCGTAAACGACTTCGACAGGTTTGAGACATTTATCTTCTCGGGCGCTCTGGGCATGATAGTCGAGGGTTTCAGCGAGGCCGTGATAATAGACGTTCGGACATATCCCGCAAGGAGCGTGGACGAGCCAGAGAATGACAAGGTGCTCAGGGGCTCGCACGACGGCTTTGTCGAGACGCTGATATTCAACACCGCGCTCATACGCCGCAGGGTCAGGGACACGAAGCTCACGATGTATTTGACGCAGGTGGGAACGAGGTCGAAAACAGATATCGTGCTCTGTTATCTTGAGGGCACGGCCGACCCCAAGGAGGTCGAAAAGATAAAGAAAAAGCTGAATTCCGTAGACATAAACGCTCTGACCATGGGGCACGAGAGCCTTGCGGAATGTCTTATACCGAAGCAGAGGTTCAATCCCTTTCCGAAGGTGCGTTACACCGAGCGCCCGGACAGCGCGGCGGCGAGCATATATGAGGGCAGTCTGCTGATAATCACGGATACCTCGCCCTCGGTTATGATAATCCCGACGGGCGTATTCGATTTTTTGCAGGACACGAACGATTTCTATTTCCCGAGCCTTATCGGAAGCTATCTTCGAATAGTCAGAATGATAGTTTTCCTGCTCGCTCTGCTTTTAACGCCCGTGTGGTTTTTGCTGATTCAAAACCCAGAATATATCCCGCCGTGGCTCGACTTCATAAAGATAGAGCACCCGACGAGCGTGCCCGTCATAATGCAGCTGCTGATAATCGAGATAGTCATAGACGCTTTAAAGCTGGCGTCGCTCAACACGCCCAATGCACTGAGCAACTCCTTTAGCGTCATAGGTGCGCTCGTACTCGGAGAATTCGCCATAGCCGCAAAATGGTTCACGGCGGAGGTCGTGCTCTATATGGCGTTTGTCGCTATAACCAACTTCGCTCAGCCGAGCTACGAGCTCGGATACGCGTTTAAATTATGCCGCATGATGATACTGATACTGACAGCCGTATTCAATCTCTGGGGGTTCATCGCGGGGCTTATAATAACCACTCTGTTGATTTCTTTCAATAAGACCGTAAGCGGGCGCTGCTACCTCTATCCCCTCATCCCGTTTGACGGCAAGGCGCTCTCGTCTCTGCTTTTCAGAAAGCCGATATACAAAAGTAAAAACTGCCGCGACTGAGAAAAAACGGTGTGCCGTATCTTGAAACGGGCTCGCTCTTTTGATATAATTATATTGAATCGGAGGTTTTTTACTTCGGTCAATATATCAAAGGAGGAGTCCGTTTTGCCGGAATACACTATGCTCATACTGTGGATAGCACTGCTGATAGCGTTCATCGTTGTGGAAGCGGTGACTGTTCAGCTTGTCACTATCTGGTTTGCCGCAGGTGCGGCGGCGGCTCTGATTTCGGAGCTTTGCTCTGCACCCGTCTGGCTTCAGTGGGTGATTTTCGCGGCAGTGTCGCTCGTTGCGCTTGCGGTGACCCGCCCGCTCGTCAGGAAGTTTTCAAAAAAGCGCGTTCAGCCGACCAACGCGGACAGATACATAGGGCTCGAGGGAATAGTCGAGGAGACTGTCGACAACACCGACGGCACCGGTATAGTGAAGGTCGCAGGCTCTACTTGGACGGCGAGGTCGTCCGACGGAAGCCGAATAGAGAAAGGCTCTAACATCACCGTTGACAAGATCGACGGCGTTAAACTAATGGTTTCAAAACACTAAGGAGGAAAATTATGGGACCCGTAGCAATCGGAGTAATCATCGGCATAATCGTGCTCGTGCTCGTCATTGTCGTGCTCAACATCAAGATAGTGCCGCAGTCAAAGGCCTATGTCATCGAGCGCCTCGGCGCATATTCGACCACATGGCAGACCGGCATCCACTTTAAGATTCCCTTTGTCGAAAAGGTAGCAAAGACCGTCTCCCTCAAGGAGCAGGTCGTGGATTTCCCGCCCCAGCCCGTTATTACAAAGGATAACGTCACCATGCAGATAGACACGGTCGTTTTCTTCCAGATAACAGACCCGAAGCTCTATGCCTACGGCGTTGAGCGCCCGCTATCCGCCATTGAAAATCTCTCGGCAACGACGCTGAGAAATATTATCGGCGAGATGGAGCTTGACCACACGCTGACCTCGCGCGACGTCATAAACGCGAAAATCAGAGTTATCCTCGACGAAGCCACCGACGCATGGGGCATCAAGGTAAACCGCGTTGAGCTCAAAAATATCCTTCCCCCGCCCGAGATTCAGGACGCGATGGAGAAGCAGATGAAGGCGGAGCGTCAGCGCCGCGAGGCCATACTCCGCGCAGAGGGCGAAAAGGCGAGCAAGATACTCGTTGCCGAAGGCCAGAAGGAGAGCCAGATACTCGCCGCAGAGGGCGACAAGCAGGCCGCCATTCTTCACGCAGAGGCCGTCAAGGAGGCTAAAATCCGCGAGGCCGAGGGTGAGGCGCAGGCTATAGTCGCCGTTCAGGAGGCGCAGGCGAAGGCTATCGCGCTGATAAATGAGGCAGCCCCGCAGAACGGATATCTGACGATAAAGAGCCTTGAGGCATTCGAAAAGGCCGCGGACGGCAAGGCGACGAAGCTCATCGTTCCGAGTGAGCTCCAGTCCCTCGCGGGACTTGCGGCGAGCGCAAAGGAGATTTTCTCCCCCGACGCGACAGAGCAGAAATAAGATATAAACTCAGAAGCAGAGAGTCACAAACGGCTCTCTGCGTTTTTGTTTTTGCGAGCAGAAAAGCCTTTGCGGATAATTTGCGTCCCCAAGCCGGCCGACGGTGAAAAAATATGCAATCTATTGATAAAAAAGTATTGATAAAGCGCGTTTTTTTGTTGCGTAATAAGCCGAAATGTGATAATATATTATCGTTGAAATATATATTTTTATTGGAGGCTTTTATATGGATCAAAGATTACAGCCCTTATTCACTCCGTGGAAGATCGGCAACTGCGAAATCAAGAACCGCATCGTGCTCACGAGCATGGGCGGCACCGACCTCTTCGGATGGATGGAGAAGAACCACTTCGATAAAGACGGCGCACGCTTTATCATGGAAGTAGCAAAAAACAACGTGGGTCTTGTTCTCCCCGGCTGTCAGCCGGTCTACAATCCCATGTTCGGCCAGTGGCTCCACAAGAACAAGAAGATGTACGCCGACCTCAAAAAGTGGACTCCCGAGCTCCACAAGACCGGCGCAAAGCTCTTTGTTCAGCTGACCGCGGGCTTCGGCCGCTCCTTCACCATCAGCGAAATGATGGAGAAGCTCTACACCAACCCCGCGCTGAGAGTTCTCAGCAAGCCTTTCATGGATCTTGACAGAATCACCGCCTCCGCGAGTCCCTCTCCCAACCGCTGGTCCGACAAGGTACCCTCGAGGGAGATGACAAAGGCCGAGATAACGGAGATGGTCAACGCGTTTGCGGAGAGCTCGAGAATGCTCAAGGAAGCGGGCGTTGACGGCGTTGAGGTTCACGCAGTCCACGAGGGCTATCTGCTCGATCAGTTCACCCTCAAGTATGTAAACAAACGCTCCGACGAATACGGCGGCTCGTTCGAGAACCGTTACCGCTTCGCGGTCGAGGTCGTTCAGGCTATCAAGAAGGCGTGCGGCGACGATTTCCCCGTCTCCCTGCGCTACAGCATAATTTCCAAGACAAAGGGCTTCCGTCAGGGCGCGCTCCCGGGCGAGGCCTATACCGAAGTAGGACGCGACATGGCTGAGTCCGAAAGAGCCGTCAAGTATCTTCAGGATGCGGGCTACGACTGCCTCAACTGCGACAACGGCACCTACGATGCATGGTACTGGGCTCACCCGCCCATCTATATGCCCGAGAACTGCAACCTCGAGGATGTCGAATACATCAAGCAGTTCTGTGACATCCCCGTTATCTGCGCCGGACGCCTCGACCCGAGAGTCGCCGCGGACGCGATAAAGGAGGGCAAGCTCGACGGCGCAGGCTTTGCGCGTCAGTTCCTCGCCGACCAGGAGTGGGTCACGAAGATGATGGAGGACAGAGAGGACGATATCCGCCCCTGCATTCTCTGCCACAACGGCTGCTTCAATATGTGCCACTACAAGGGCGTTCCCAACGATCAGGAGCTCTCCGACAGCCTGCATCTTTCCCGCTGCGCCATCAACGCAGAGACGATGCAGTGGAACAAGCACTACATAAAGAAAACAAATTCGCCCAAGACCGTCCACATTGTCGGCGGCGGCATAGGCGGCATGGAGGCGGCTCGCGTGCTCAAGCTCCGCGGCCACAATCCGATAATCCACGAGAAGAGCGGCGTGCTCGGCGGAACATTCATTCCCGCAAGCGCAGAGTCCTACAAGGGCAAGCTCCGCGACCTGCTCGAGTGGTACAGACGCCAGATGACGAAGCTCGGCATAGAGGTTAAGCTCAACGACGAGATAAAGGATATCTCCGCCTTCGGCAGCGACCCCGTTATTATCGCCACCGGCGCCACTCCCAGACTTCTCAGGAAGGTTCCCGGCTACGAGAAGATGATCGAGGGCTGCGACTACCTCAACGGCACAGAGGTCGGCGACACCGTGGCGGTTATCGGCGGCGGTCTGACCGGCTGCGAAATAGCCTACGAGCTCGCGCTCCAGGGTAAGAATCCGATAATCGTCGAGATGAAGGACGATCTTGTGAGTCAGACCGGCGTCTGCCTTGCAAACTCCTCCTATCTCAGAGAGTGGTTCGCCCTGCATAAAACTCCCGTCTATCTTGAGACTGTTCTCAAGGAGGTCAGGGACGGCTCCATCGTCTGCACCGGCAAGGACGGCAAGGATATCAATATAGACTGCGATTCCGTCATAAGCTGCGCGGGCTATATCCCCGCCCCGCTCGCCGAGAAGTCCGGCAAGGTCCATCTTGTCGGCGACTGCCTCGCCGTGGGCAACCTCCGCTCCGTCGTATGGCGCGCATACGATGTTGCGATGAAAATTTAACCGAATAAAAAAATCGACCGACTCCGGGAACTCCGGGGTCGGTCTTTTTGCTGATGTTCGGTAATTATTCAGCTACGCAGTTCATGAGATCCTTGACGGTCTTGGAGGTGAGAATGGCTCTCTCGGTGATCTTCACTCCGAAGGTGCTCTCCAAATCCGATGCGACGCTCATAAGGTCAAGCGAGCTTAAACCGATATCGGTTCTGAGATTGGCCTGCTCGGTAATCTCGGCAGGGTCAATATAGACATATTCGCAGATTATTGCGGCTATCTTTTCAAGCATGACTGTCTCTCCTTTTTAAAGTATATCGAGTATCTCGCCGAGCGTTCTGTCGGGGTTTTCCGCTCCGAGAAGCAGCGCGCGGACGGTCTTTTCGTGCAGGGCCTTTATGTGCTCGGAGGTTATCATATTCGTGCGATGCAGATATGAGAACTTGAAGCAGCCTGTGTGCGAATCATACATTGCGAAGCTGTAGAGCGGCATGATGTATCTGCCGAGGCTGTAGCCCGAGAACTCGTAATCCCAACCGTTCATCGTGTCCTTGCCTATCGGGAACCACGAGAACATCATCGAGGACGAGGCTGCTATCGGGCTGTAGTTAAACAGTCTTCTTACAAGCTCGCGGCACTCGAGATAGGGGTAGTCCATATGCTTGAACAGTGTCATCTGAAGCTCTGCCATCTTGTCGAGCGCCTCTGTAAAGGTCAGCACCTCGGGCAGGACTATTCTCCACGGCAGCGGCTCTGCGAGAGTTCCGCCGGAGCGCTTCTCGTCGAGAGTTCTGCGGCGTGTGCAGAGGGTGACGAAATAGGAGTCGTTCGTCCTGTAGTTTATCTTGGAAATATGCAGGCGCATTGCGAGCTGAACAAGGCACTCGGGGCTGACTCCGCTCGACTGCATGAAGGCGAGTATCTTGTCGCTGTCCTCTTTGGAGACATCGAATTTTGCAAGCTCGGCCTTGTCGTGTATCGGGTCGAAGCAGGACGGAGCTCTGAGAGACGGGTCATGCTTTCTCTTGCGCTCTTTTTCAAGCAACTCTGGTCCGTGAACGCCGGCATAGAGCGGGTCGCCGTCCTTGAGGAAGAACTGGGTGTAGAACTCCTCCTCCTCTTTCATTTTCTTCTCGTCGGCGACTATGGCGAGTTCTTTTCTTATCGTCTTTTTGTATTCGCCGAGCGGGCGCGGCATGGGCTTGCCGTTCTTGAGATGGTCATAGACCGCAAGCAGATCGGAGAAGAACATAAATACCGCGGCGGCATCCATGCACAGATGGGTGACGTTGATATATATTCCGTATCTGCCGTCGAAGGAGTTGAAGAAGATAATGCGGAAGTCCTCGCCCTTCAAATGGCGGATGGGCTTGCGTGCGTCGGCGGTGAGAAATGCCTCCTGCTCCTCCTCGGTCGAAAAGGTCATAACGGGCACGTCTTCAACGACAAACTTGTCGAGAAAATACTGATAGAACTCACCGTGCTCCTTATAGAAGCGAAGTCTCATGCAGTCGTTGCGCTCTATCTCTATGTTAAGCGCCTTTTTGAGCACGTCGAAATCTATAGGGGTGCTCGTGACTATCGACATGGGTATCTGGATAACCTGCTTATGAAAGAAGCTGTATTTGAGCATGAAGTTTATCATCTTCTGCGAGGGAATCAGCTCAAATACCTCTGTTCCTGCCTTGGGTTTCATGTTTTTCCTCCTTAACCGACAACGGTTTCTTTTCTCTTTATCTTTCCGCTCGAGGTCTTTTCAAAGGGCTCGTCGCGGAATCTGAGCTCGGAGACAAAGTGGGATGATTTCGAACCCGCATTTATCTCGTCCATGTGTCTCTCTATCTCGGTGGGAATATCCTTCACGCCCTCCTGCTCCGCGTGCTCGAAGTCGGGATATATCTCGGCGACAAGGTGATCCTTTTCACCGTAAACCACAACCTCGGAAACAAGGCTAAGTTTCTTGAACTTCTTCTCTATCGCCTCGGGGGAGACGTTTTCGCCGCTCGAGAGGATTATCAGGTTCTTGACTCTGCCGGTGATGAAGAGCTGTCTGTCCTCGGTGACATAGCCGATATCGCCTGTCTTGAACCAGCCGTCCTCGGTAAACATCTTCGCGGTCTCCTCGGGCATCTTGTAGTAGCCGAGCATGATTGTCGGGGTCTTGACCTGAATCTCGCCGTTTTCAATGCGGACGTCGCAGATGTCTATAACTCTGCCGACGGACTCGATGGAAACGCCTCTGTCGGGCACGGAGATACGGCAGCCGACCTCGGTCATGCCGTAGCCCTGGCGGAGCATTATGCCGAGCTTGTCAAACTCCTCGGCAAGAATAGGATCGAGATAAGCGCCGCCGGAGGTCATCCAGTTGAGGTTCCTTCCGAGAACGGTCTTTGCCGCCTCGGCGGGGGTCATATCGGGATTCTTCGACGCGGCTATCTTTATGCGCTGAAGCAGGTGCTGCGCTATCATCGGGACAACGCGCATGGCGTTGGGCTCAAAGCGCTGAAGGTTCGTGACGATTTCGCTGAGGTTGCTGTTGAGGCAGACCTGAACGCCGTCGCACAGGTTCTTCAGATAGTCGCCCGAGAAGCAGTATATATGGTGCATCGGGAGCACGGAGAGGGTCGAGGTCCTCTCGGCGAAGATATTGATATATTCCTTATAAAGAACGTTGCCTACAAGGGCATTCATCGAGAGCATAACGCCCTTTTTGATTCCCGTTGTTCCGGAGGTGAAGATTATGACCGCGCACTTTTCGGGATCGGCCTCATAGTCGGAGAGGGAAGCGAATTCACTGCGCTCCGAATATTTTTCATAGATATCCGCAAAGAAATGCTCATCGGCAAGGTCAACCGCGTGCTTTATCTTCGGGCAGTTGGCGCGAACCTCGTCGATGTTCTGCTCAAAAGCGCTGTCATAGAGCACCATGTCGATATCTGCGCGGTCGAAAAGCTCGGCAGCCTCTTTTGCGGAGATGTCGGGCGCAAACGGGACAACAACGTTTCCGCTGAGCAGCACTCCGGTAATGCAGGTTATGTATTCATAGTTGGTCTTGCCGACAACGGCGACGTGCATACGGTCTTTCGATATGCTTCTCAACCAGCGGCAGACCGCCTCGCTGTCCGTCTTAACGCGGACATAGCTGCGCTCTTCGACTGCATCGTTGCGCACGAATTTTATAAACGTCTCTTCTCCGTACTTCTCTGCCGAAGCGCAAAGCAGCTGCTTCACGGTCGGGGTTACATTTTTCTTTTCCATATTTCCTCCGTTGATAATCTTTATTTGATTCCGCCCTGATTCGAAACAAATATTTCGCCGCACAAAAGGGCATAAATCGTGACAAACCTAATTTATATCACTGCGCGGTTTATGTCAATACGGGGCGCGGTTAAGTTTGATTAAATAATATTAACTTTATGTTTAATTTATAAAAGAATAATTAATTCTAAAATTGCAAATGCCGCAAAGTACTTATATATCAAGGCTTTCGGCCGCAAAAAAAGACCGTCCCGACGAGGGACGGCCGAAAACCGCGATGTTATAATCTGTTTATTTTTTAATTCTCTTTGAGCGGATTGCAAGTAAAATTATATGGAATATCAGCTCTGCCGCGGGTATTGCAAAGAGGATGAAAAAGTAGAGCGTGTTGAGCGACTTGAACGGCGCGGCAATGCCGAAGCTCGGCGGGAGAAATGCCATCATGAAAAGATATGAGAAGCTCATCCAATCGCTGTAAGCGAAATACATCAGCAGCGCGAATATCGAGCACGCGAGCGAAATCGACCAGAACACAATGCCGACGACAAGCGGGCGCTTGTTCTTGCGATTAAACAGAATATAGACAAATGCCGCGAGCAGGAAAAGTCCCGCCGTTGCAAAGCCCGGCTTTCTGCTGCCGGTGCTGTCCGACATATGCGAGAAATTGAACACTACAGACAAAACATAAGTTATTATGAGAATTATCGTCAGTATAATACTTTTCGGATCCGCCTTTTTCTTCATAGCTGTGCTCCTTTTTATTGATATCTACAAAATAACTTTACAATATCGGGAGCATTTTGTCAATGCAAATCACGCTATTTTCAGAATATTTTCTATTGTTATCCTCCCCGCGTCACGCAGATTTTCAAGCTGCATCAGCGCCTCGGTGCAGGCCTGCCGCAAAGATTCCCTGTCGCCAGCGCCGAGATATTCGCCCAGGCTGTTTATGTTTATCTCTATCTCGTCCATCGAGCGGTGGACGAGCAGGATATGCAGTATTTTCTTCGAGCCGCGCCACGCTTTCTCGACGTTTTCCAGCGCCCGCTTCTCGCCCTCCCCCGCGTCGACCGCGCAGAGCAGAGCTTCAAGACCCGTTATCAGTTCGTCGGTTTTCTTCGAGAATATAAGCTGCGCTCCGATGCTCAGAGTAAGCGTCAGAAGGAGCAGAACCAAGGCTGTTGCAAAGCGTTTCATATCTTCTTCTCCTTTTCGACTATAACTGCGTTCCTGTCGCGGTCAACGGTCATTATCAGCACATCCTCAACCGCCAGCCCCTTGGCTCTCAGCAGGCGTTTTAATTCTCTGTCGTTCATATTGCAGTCGTCGTAATGCTCGCGAATAACCTTTCCGTCGCTGATAACGAGGCACGGCATACCGGGGTCCGGCAGAGAGAGCCTCAGCGTCTTTGCCGTCAGAGCGTTTTCGTCGGGCTTCAGCATGACCGAGAGCTTGCCGTTCGTCTCGAGCACGGCATAGCCGACAGTGGAGATATCAAAAACATCCTTTTGCCGCAGAGCGGTCAGCAAATCGTCAACGGTATAGCGCAGGCGTTTTATCTCCTTCTGGTCTATCCTGCCGTCGCGTATGACGGTCACGGCATTGCCCTCGAGCAGTCTGCGCGCGCCGCGGCTCTTCATGGAGATAACCGAGCTGATTATCTCGAACGCCACGAGCAGAAGCACCGCGACTACGGAATTGAGCAGTGGTATATCCGTATCCTGCATGGGTATAGCCGCGATTTCGGAGAGCAGAATGGTTATAACAAGCTCCGACGGCTGAAGCTCCCCTATTTGCCTTTTTCCCATTATTCTGACCGCCGCAGTCGCAAGAACGTAAAGTATTAATATTCTCAATATCGTCAGAACCATTTTTCTTCCTCCGTCAACGCTATATACAGTAGTTTTTCTTATATTTGCCTGTTTATCCGATTGACTGAAAAAAGATTTATGTATATAATATGTGTGCAGTAAAAGCGGAAGTGATAATTAATGAAAAAATATATAATAGGTATAGACATCGGCGGAACAAAATGCGCCGTCCTGCTCGGCAGGACTCATGGCGGCGTCGAGGACATAATAACAGACAAACTTCGCTTCGAGACAAGAGTCTCGCGCGGCTGGCGTGCCGTGACCGCAGAGCTGCTCGACAATGTTGAAGAGCTGCTCAAAAGAAACGCGCTTTCTCCCGAGGATATCCTTTGCGCGGGCATAAGCTGCGGCGGTCCGCTTGACAGCAGGCGCGGCGTTATCCTCTCTCCGCCCAATCTCCCGGGTTGGGACTGCGTGCCTATAGTCGACATGATAGAGGAGCGGTTCAGGTTTGACTCTTATCTGCAAAACGACGCGAACGCCTGCGCGCTCGCCGAATGGAGGTTCGGCGCGGGAAAAGGACTGCGCAACATGGTTTTCCTGACCTTCGGCACGGGCATGGGCGCGGGGCTTATACTCGACGGCAGGCTATACAGCGGCTCGAACGACATGGCGGGCGAAGTCGGGCATATGAGAATCGCCGAGGACGGCCCCGTGGGCTACGGCAAGCGCGGCTCGTTCGAGGGCTTTTGCAGCGGCGGCGGAATAGGCCGTCTCGCACAGGCTATGGCGAGAAGAACCATTGAAAACGGCGGGAGCACGCTCATGTGCGAGGACGCCGAGGGAATAGGACGCATAACGGCAAAAATCGTCGCCGAGGCAGCCGAAAACGGCGACGAAACGGCTATTGAAGTATATAAAATTTGCGGAGAAAAGCTCGGCGAAGGACTCGCAATAATCGCCGATATACTTGACCCGCAGGCTATAATAATCGGCAGCATCTTCGCCCGCTCGGGGCAGCTTCTCAGAGACAGCATGGAAAAAGCATTGCACCGCGAGGCTCTTAAGCAGACGGCGGAATGCAAAATAATTCCCGCAGGGCTCGGCGAAAAGATAGGCGACTTGGCGTCGCTTGTAATCGCGCTCGACGCCGCGGCAAACGGAGGAGAAACATGAACAGAGAAAAAGAAATTTTCGAAGAGCTCTTTGTCCGCTACCCCGCCCTCGCGAGTATAAGAGAGGATATAAAGCGCGCATATGACGTTATGTGCACCTGCTATGACCGCGGCGGCAAGCTGCTTATCTGCGGCAACGGCGGAAGCGCGGCGGACGCGCAGCACATAGTCGGCGAGCTGATGAAGGGCTTTCTGCTCACAAGAGAGCTTGACGGCAAGCAGAGAGAGGCTTTCTCGGAAATAAAGGACGGCGAGTATCTCGCAAATCATCTTCAGGGCGCACTGCCCGCGGTTGCGCTCAGCGCACACGAGGGACTGAACACCGCCTTTGCAAATGATATAGCGGCCGACATGATATTCGCTCAGCAGGTCTGGGCATATGCTTCCTCGAGCCCCGACGCGCTGATTGCGCTGAGCACCTCCGGCAACTCCGCAAATGTAGTAAACGCCGTCAAGGTCGCAAACGCCATGGGCATAGAGAGCATTGGTATAACGGGCGAGAAGCCGAGCCTTATGAGCGAGCTGTGCACCGTTTGTCTGCGCCTGCCCGAGAGCGAGACGTTTAAGGTTCAGGAGCTGACTCTCCCCGTCTATCACGCGCTTTGCGCGATGGTTGAGGCGACATATTTCAGTAAGTAATATATCTTGAAAGGAAATAAATAAATGGCAAATTTTATTCCGCGAGCGGAGCATCCGAATCCGCAATTTGAAAGAGAAAACTGGCTCAACCTCAACGGCGAATGGGAATTCGAAATCGATAACAGCGTCAGCGGCAGGGAGCGCGGGCTTCAGCACGCCGAGCACCTCGAATCAAAAATCATCGTCCCGTTCTGTCCCGAGAGCCGTCTCTCCGGCGTCGAAAACACCGATTTTTTAAACTGCGTGTGGTACAGGCGCGACATAGAAATAAGCGAAAGCAATCTTAACGGCAGAGTTATTCTGCACTTCGGCGCCGTTGACTACGACGCTGCGGTTTATATAAACGGCGAAGAGGCCATGCACCACAAGGGCGGCTACGTCTCGTTTTCCGGAGACATCACGAGGTTTCTGAAAGTCGGCAAAAACTCGATAGCCGTTGAAGCCCGAGACGATGTGAGAAATCCGCTCGTCCCGCGCGGAAAGCAGAGCGAGCGGCTTCATTCGCACGACTGCGACTACACCCGCACAACGGGCATATGGCAGACCGTATGGGTCGAGTTCGTGCCCGAGAGCTACATAAAAAGCATAAAGCTTTTCCCGAACCCGACCGACTCCTCCGTCGCCTTTTCCTGCGAGCTCTGCGGCAGCGGTGATCTCGGAATAGATGTTCTCTACGACGGCAAGATAGTCGGCATCTGCGACTGCCAAAGCTCGGCGGGCTGCGTCTCGGGCGAAATAAAGCTGCTCGAAAAGCACCTGTGGGAGGTCGGCTGCGGCAGGCTTTATGACCTTGTTATCACCTTCGGCGGCGACACGGTAAAGAGCTACTTCGGTCTGCGCGACATCCGCCTCGACGGATTCAAATATCTCATCAACGGCAAATCGGTTTTTCAGCGTCTTGTGCTCGACCAGGGCTTCTACCGCGACGGCATATACACCGCGCCCGACGAGAGCGATCTGATAAAAGATATCGAGATATCTTTAGCCGCCGGCTTCAACGGGGCGCGACTGCATCAAAAGGTGTTCGAGCAGAGATTCCTCTATCACTGCGACCGCATGGGCTATTTGGTCTGGGGCGAATACCCGAACTGGGGACTTGACTATTCTGCTCCCGACGCGATTTACGGAATTCTGCCCGAATGGTGCGAGGAAGTGGAGCGGGACTTCAATCACCCGTCGATAATCGGCTGGTGCCCGTTCAATGAAACTTGGGACTACGACGGAAGACAGCAGAGAGACGAGCTGCTTGAAACGGTTTACAAAATCACAAAACAGCTCGACAGCACCCGCCCGTGCATCGACACAAGCGGAAACTTCCATGTTATGAGCGATATCTTCGACGTTCACGACTATGAGCAGGACCCGAAGATATTCAAAGAAAATTACGATAAGCTCGTCTCGGACGGCACTCTGTTTGACAGGCACGACAGCCGCCAGAAATACGCGGGCGAGCCCACCTTCGTCAGCGAATACGGCGGCATAAAGTGGGTCGTCGGCGAGCAGGACGAAAATGCCTGGGGCTACGGCAACGCGCCAAGGACAGAGAATGAGTTTATCGAGAGATATAGAGGACTCACCGAAGCCCTGCTCGGCAACGAGCTGATGTTCGGCTTCTGCTACACGCAGCTCTACGACATAGAGCAGGAGCAAAACGGACTTTACACTTACGACCGCGAGCCGAAGTTCGATATGACCGTGTTTCACGGAATAAACAGCGCAAAGGCCGCGATCGAAGAATAAGAAATAGGAGATAATAACAGTCAAATGTCAAATTCGACCCGCTCGGGTTTCTACAAAAAAATGTTTTCTTTGGCGATACCCATCGCCCTCCAGCAGCTGCTGACCTCATGCGCTCAGCTCGTCGATACCGCAATGACCGTGGGACTCGGCAACGTCAGCACGGCGGCGATAGGTGTCGCGGGACGCTGGGGCTTCCTTTTGAACCTCGCCCTGTTCGGAATAAGCTCCGGCACGGCGACAATGACGGCGCAGTTCTGGGGCATAAACGACAGACGGAGCATCCGCCGCAGCTACGGCATAGGGCTCATACTCTCGCTTGCCGTTGGTGCATTATACACTGTATCGGTGCTCGCAATCCCGGAGCAGATGATGCGCGTTTTCACCTCCGAGGAGGAGGTCATAGCCGCCGGAGTGCAGTATTTGCAGGCCGTTGCGCCCTACGGAATTTTTGTCGCCATCTCGCTTGTCACGAGCACCGTCATGCGCTCGACCGAGGACGTTCACACGCCGCTCGCCTGCTCGATAGCGTCCGTTGCGACAAACACCGTGCTCAACTACATTCTCATATACGGCAAGCTGGGCTTCCCCGCGCTGAAGCTTCGCGGTGCGGCGATAGCGACGGCCATAGCCATGGTCGTTCAGGCGGTGCTGCTCTTTGTGATAGGCAACGCGAAAAAGAATATCATTCATGCGCCGATCGGCGAATTTTTTAAGAAGGATATCGAATTTTTCAAGAAGTTCCTGCGTGTCTGTGCCCCGATAATGCTCAACGAGCTGCTCTGGGGATTAGGCACCAATGTCTATGCCATGGTTTATGCGCGTCAGGGCAGCGAAAACTACGCCGCATATACGATATTCAGCTCGATAGAACAGATAGCCTTCGTCTTCTTCGTCGGCATTTGCCACGCCTGCTCGATAATGACAGGCAAGGCGGTCGGCGCCGGCAAGGCGGATGAGGCCTACTCCATGGGCAAGCGGTTCATAAAGCTCGTTCCCCTGCTCGGAGTGCTCACGGGAGTCGCCATGATATTCCTGCGCAATCCGCTGCTGCGGATACTGCCCATTGAGACGGAGGGCGCCCGGCAGATGACGTCGACGCTCCTGCTCATCTACTCGCTGTGGATAGGAGTCAGAAACATCTCGTATGTCTGCGTGGTCGGCATATTCAGAGCCGGCGGAGACACGAAAATAGGAATGTTCCTCGACATAGGCGCGCTGTTTTTATTGAGTATACCGATAGTGACCACGCTCGGATTTTTGACAGACGTTCCGTTCTATGTGCTGATAATTGCGATGTATATCGCGGAGGACACGCCGAAAGCCGTGCTCTGCCTGATAAGATTCAAGAGCCGAAAATGGATAAAGCAGCTGACCGCCGCGGACTCCGCGCCGCCGGTTCTCGGAGAGGATCCGGAGATAGAGATAGAGGAAGCGGAAGAGCTGAAAAATTATCGGCAGTAAAATATAATCATAAAAGTAAGCGACCCCGCCGGGTAAAATCAACCGGCGGGGTCACCTATTTGGGGGAAAATAGAGGTGGAGGTATCGTATTATATTTTATATTTCGGTCTGCACGCCGATAAACAGCGGCAGGTTCGTTTCGGTGTCCACTATCATATAGACAAACGGACGGTTGAGGAACACGCTATACGGCTCCATAAGGCTCATTGTATCGGCGCCGACGAGCGTTGACGCGGCGGCGCGCGTGCCGTTCTCGTCCACCTCGATAAAGGTCTTGTGGACTACCGTTGCAATATAGGCGTCTCTGTTCTCTATGAGCGAGGAAAAGTCCGCAGTCTTGCTGTCAAATGCGTCTTTCACACCCATCTTTTTGAGCGTATCAATAAGCTGCGCGCTGTACTCCGCCCTGAACATCGGCATTTTGACATTGACTTCATTGCCGCGCTTAGCCGACGAGAAAATTTTCATCAGCTTATCTCCGCTCAGGGACGCGACATAATCGTCAATGCCCGTATTTTCATCCGGCAGCAGCGCCGCGAAAGCGAAGCGGCCGTTCTTATAGGGCTTCATGAAGCCGACCGCGCCGCCGTCCTTGAGATATACGTTCTCGGTCGAGCACATAAAGTCGGTTTTCTTTTTGCTGCCGGAATATGAGGTGAATTCAAGCTTCTCTATATCGCTTCTCTTATACGGAGTTTCCCACTTCGCGTCGAACGCTATGGCGTTTACAAGCATCATAACGGCATAACGGTCCGCCTTTTCGATTATCTTGGGAATCATTCCGTCGGTGTTCTTTTTGACCCACGAGTTTATGCTCTCTACGGTTTTCGGGTCGCTCAGGGGCGCTGAGAAAAGCTGCGCCGAGTAGCTGTCCACCGCCTTTTGCAGGAAAGCCCGCTTTGCCTCTGCACTGCTGTCCGTCCAGACGGAATTTGCGATTTTCAGCTCGTCGCTCTCGGTCAGGAAGTCGCAGTAGGCGCGCATATAGGCGTTGAGCGTGTCGCGGTCAAGTCCGCCGAGAGCCTGCTCAAGCTGGGCGAGCGTATCGCCCTGAGCGCCGTTTTGCACCAGCGCGAGCGCGGTAAGCACGGACAGCGGCGACACAAGCGTCGTCTTGCCCTTTGAATAGTTATCTTTGAAAAGCTCTGCCGCAAACGATGAGGCAGCGGCTTTAAATTCGTCGTCGGGGGCTTTTGAGACGGATTCGTTCTTTGAAATCCCCTCTGTCAGGTCGCGTACAGCGCCGCTTTTCACGCCCTTGTTATGAACTTTTCCCACGGTCTTTCCGCAGCCGGAAAACGGTAAAATACAGGCGGCAAGCGACAGAACGCTCATGAAAACAGCCAGCATTTTCTTGACTTTCACGGGCGCACCTCCTTAAATATCCGTCTGCGCGCCGATAAAGAGCGGCAGATTGGTCCGGGTATCTATTATCGCATAGACAAACGGTCTTGTGAGCCTTACTTCCTTCGGCTGTTCGACAGGCATTGCTGCGCTCTTTGCTGCGATAACGGCAGTCGCCGCTCCTGCGCGTGTGCCCTTTTCGGCAACCTCGATAAAGGTCTTGTGAATAACATCGCTTATGTAAATATTTTCGTTCTTTAAGGTAGCCATGGACGAGAAGTTTGCCCTGTCCCCGTCAAATGCCGTGTTCATGCCCATTTTCTTGAGAGTGTCGACGAGCGAGTTGCTGTATTCGCACTTGAACTTCGGCATCTGCGTGTTGACCTTTTCACTCTTTCTTGAGCCTAACGCTTTAAGGAAGTCTCTGCCAGTCAGCGAGGCGATATAGCTGTCGATGCTCGTGCCCTCGTTCGGCAAAAGCGCGACAAAGGCAAACCTATCGCCCTTATAATATTTGACAAAGCCCGTGGCATTCTCGGTCTCGATATATTCCGTCTCCTGCGAATACATATATTCCGCCTTGACGAGATTACCTTTGGCATTTTTGAACGTGCCCTCGCGCACGCAGTTGTCGGTATAGGGGTCATCCCACTCCGCCTCGAGGCAGAGTGCGTTCATGAGCACCATGACCGTGAGGGGATCGAACTCGTCGACCAGCTTCTTTATCATACCGTTCGTGTTTTTGTTCACCCACGAATTTATCTCGTTTACGGTATTTTTTCTTGTGAAATCCGCTTTGTAGGCTTGCGCCGAATAGAAATCCGCGTTCTTCTGGAGGAAAGAGGTCTTGACATCGAGCCTGCTGTCTATCCAGAGAGAGTTTGCGCATTTCAGCGCGCTGTCCTTGCCGGTGAGCTCGGCGAGATATGCGTTCATATAGGCGTTCAGAACATCGCGGTCAAGCCCGCCGAGGGTCTTTTGCATCTCCGAAAGAGTTCTGTCCTCCGCTCCGTTCTGCGTCATGGCGAGTGCGGTAAAAACGGAGAGGGGCGAAACGAGGGTCTTTCTGCCCGACTTGTACTCGTCCCTGAAAAGGTCGAGCGCAAACGATGCGGCGGCGTTTTCAAAGCGGCTGTCCGGCTTTTTGGACACACCCTTGCCCCTGGTTATACCCTTCATCAGATCCTGAACGGCAGGACCCTTGCGGCTCTTATCGGTAGCGACTATTGAGGTATCTTTGTCTTTTGTCGGAGTCACCGTAGTGCTCTCCGAACTGCTCGTGCCGCTCGAATTTTCCGAACCGCCCGGCTTTTTTACGCACGCCGCAAGAGGCAGCATAACTGCGGCACAGAGCAAAAGAGCCGCAAATTTTTTGAGCTTCATTTCTTTCCTCCCCTTTCGTTTTACGCGTCCGTGAGGACAACGTCGTGAAACTGTCTGTTATATACGGTCAGCAGCATATGGCAGCCGACTCCCTGTGCGTTTTCTTTCTTTTTGACAGAGACGGCGAGCGTGCCGTCAGAGTCCGAGGCGCGGCAGCTTACTAATTCGTATTCGCTGTCCGCCGCTATGACGGCGACGGTGTTTCTGCCGAAAAATCCGTCATCCTTGCTCAAAAGCTCTGCCTTCAGCTCTTCGCTCAGCGCTCCGTATTTCTCCTGAGCCGCGAGATATTCTTCAAGCTCCTTTTTGCTCTTTATCACTATAACGTCGGGTATGTCGTGCGTGCCGTTTTTATTCGAATCTGTCTTATCCGAAAAAGCCTTAAAATCATAGCCTAATGCGGCGGATTCGCCCTTCTTGTCGTTATTTTTCGTCGGAACTGCCGTTTCGTTGTTCTTTGCAGACGCTGCACCCGCCGCAACCGTCTCATAGGCAAAATCGTCTGCGCTGTACGGCTTCTGCACCTCGGTCGGAGTCTGCTCCGTATCGTCGAGACTGTCGGCATTTTTCTCCGAAGTATTATATCCGGCAACAGAGATGGGCGCCGCATCCTTCGTAGGAAGCAAATTCGAACAATAAACCGCTGTCGCTGCGGCGGCGATTGCGATAACAAAGCACGGCACGGCGGTCATTATAACACGGTTGCGTCTTTTTATTCTCGCCCGCTCCTTTGAAGCGCGGGCATAAACTTCATCTCTGAATTCTTTATCTGTCTTCATAGCAAAAGCCCTCCTTTTCGAGCTCGGTTTTAAGAGCCTGCTTCGCCCTATAGAGGAGATTCGCAAGCTGCTTTTTGCTTTTGCCCATAATTTTTGCCGCACCGTCGCCGTCCACTTCCTCAAAATAAACCAGATACAGCACGGTTCTGTAATCGCCGTTCAGTCTGTCCATGCATTCGCGCACGGTTCTCGCGTCCTCGCGCCTGTAGAATGAATCAATGGCGCTCTCGTCCCAAATCTCTTTTCCGCTGTCCGGCACGGTGCGTTTTTTGCGCAGAAAATCGACCGCTTTATGCCTTGCGACGGAATATATGTAGGTCTTGAACGAGCTTTTGAAGCGAAAACGCCCCGGATGCACAAGAATTTCGACAAAGGTATCCATGGCTATGTCCTGCGCCTCCTCCGCGGAGCCGACATAACCCTTGATAAAAAATATCAGTCTGTCGCGATAGGCGTCCATGAGCTCGTCAAACGCGCTTTGGTCGCCCTCGACAAAACGGCGGTAGCTACTCTCACCGTTGTGCATTGGATCAATCCTTTCGAGGCGGCGTCCCGCCTTTCACTTATATTGTCGCAGAAGTCTGCGGATTTTCTCACCTGTTTTGGAAAAAATTTTAAAAAAGCGCGGGGGTTCACAAAAAGCCTCCGCGCTTTGTTATTCAGTTGACTCCGGGCGCAATGAATCCCTCGCCGAGAATTTCACCGGCTTCGGTTATGATTATAAACGTCTCGGTATCCACCTGCCTGATTATCTTCGTCAGGTGGGGCACCTCGTTTTTCTTCACGGCGCAGACGACCATGCTCTTCTCCTTGCCCGTGTAGCCGCCCTTGACCGGCAGAATTGTGATTCCTCTGCCCATCTTCGAGGTTATCGCGTCGGATATCTCCTGCGCGTGCTCAGTCACGGCGAGCAGCAGCTTTCCGCTGCCCGTGCCGTAGAGGATATAGTCGAGCAGACGGGAGTTGACGAAAATAACTATGACCGCATACATCGCCGACTCGACCGAGCGGAACACAACGGCGCCGAGAACAACTATCAAAGCGTCCGCCGCCATGATGACCTTGCCTATCTGGATATGCGGGAACGCCTTGTGGACGAGCCTGCCTATGATATCCGTGCCGCCCGTGGTCGCGCCGCGCATAAAGACCACCGCAAGCCCCGCGCCCGTGCACACGCCGCAGAATATTGCCGCCAAAATCTTGTCGCCCGTATAGGTCGGCATAAAGCTGCCGAAAAGATCGAGCAGGGCGGAGAGTATTGCCGTCACCCACAGTGTCTTTGCGACAAAGCGCCAGCCGATAAAAACAAGGGCTAAAATCATCAGCGGAAGGTTTAGCAGAAAGTTCGCAGTACCCAGCGGAATAAACTCAAAAATGTGGTTGACTATTATCGCAAGTCCCGTAGTGCCGCTCTGCGCGATGCTGTTGGGCAGCGCGAACGACACGACACCTATCGAATAGAGCGAGCAGCCGACTATCCAGCATATATTGTCTATGACCGCGCAGGCTATCTTTTGCCCCGTTGTTTTCGGCGCGTTGGAAAACCTTTTTTCAAGGCGTCTCTTGCGGCGCTCGTAGGGGCTCAGGGTCTCTTTCCTTCTGCTTTTCCCTTTCATCGCTTCACCTCATCGTATTTTTCCATATTGATGATATGTTCGAACAGCTCCTCTATCCTGTCATCCCGACCGCTGAGATACAGCCAGCCGAAAAGCGCCTCGAGACCTGTTGCGCTGTGATATTCGGCGGAGCTTGCGCTCTTGGGGATTCTTCCGGTGTGCGCGTTTCTGCCGCGCCGATAGATGTCCGCCTCGCGCTCGGTCAGCAGCGGCGCGATATCGCGCGCATCTCGCGCCTGAGCGGCGGCGCAGACCTTCGTTGCCGCAAGCGGGTGCAGCTTGCCGACGGGGCGGTTCGCCTGCATGACGAGATTACCTCTGACGAGCAGGTCAAACACCGTATCGCCCACAAACGCAAGAGTCAGCGGGCTGAGCAAATCCGGGTCTGTATTTTTCAGTTCTTCGCTTATTCCTATCAAGTGAAAAGCCTCCGTTACGGCATATAGTCGAATTCGAAATCGTATATTTCAACGGTGTCGCCCTGCTGAATCCCCATGCTCTCGAGCTTTGCGAGGATTCCGCTCGAATGGAGCACGCGCTGGAAATACTGGAGCGACTCATAGTCGTCCATGTCGGTGCACTGAAGTATCTTGAGCAGCCACGGCGCTTCGACAATATAAACGCCGTCCTCCTCGCGGACGGTAAAGCCCGTGTCCTTTTGACGCTCGAACATCTCGACGGGTATCTCCTGCGTCTCGTAGCGCTTTATCGGCGGCAGAGTCTTGAGACGCTTGGCAACCGCGTTTATGACCTCGGCCGTGCCCTCCTGAATCGGCGCGCACATGGTATAAAACTCGTAGCCGCGGGAGGTAAAATATTCGCGTAGGCGCTCTATCTGAGCCTCGTCGGCCATGTCTATCTTATTCGCCGCAACTATCTGCGGAAGCTTCGAGAGCTCGGGGTCGAACTTTTCAAGCTCGGCGTTTATTTTCTCGAAGTCCTCTATCGGGTCCCTGCCCTCGCTGCCCGCAGCGTCTATTATATGCAGGAGCATTCGGCAGCGCTCAACATGGCGCAAGAACTCATGGCCTAGACCCACTCCGTCGCTCGCGCCCTCGATAAGTCCGGGGATATCCGCGACGACAAACGACTCGCCCTCGCCCATGGTGACAACGCCGAGGACGGGAGTTATGGTTGTGAAATGATAGTCGGCGATTATGGGCTTTGCCTCGCTGACTACGGAAATGAACGTGGACTTTCCGACGTTCGGGAAGCCGAGCAGACCGACATCGGCAAGCAGCTTGAGCTCGAGTATGACCTCCCACTCCTCGCCGGGAGTGCCGCTTTTTGCGAAACGGGGAGTCTGGCGGGTCGGGGTCTTGAAATGGGTGTTGCCCCAGCCGCCGCGGCCGCCCTTTGCGGCAACAAACGAGGTCTTTTCGGACATATCCGCCATAACCGCGTTCGACTCCGCCTCGCGGATTATCGTTCCGCGCGGGATTTTGATGACAAGATCCTCGCCGTTTTTGCCGCGCCTGCGTCCGCCGTCGCCGCGCTTTCCGTCGGGCGCGCTGTACTTTCTCTTATAGCGGAAGTCCGCAAGAGTGGCAAGATTATCGTCGACCTCGAATATGATGTCTCCGCCCTTGCCGCCGTCGCCGCCGTCGGGTCCGCCGGATGCGACATATTTCTCGCGGTGGAAGGTCACCGCGCCGTCGCCGCCGTTTCCGGCTTTTATTTTAATTTTCGCAATATCTACAAACATATAGGTTCCTTTACTTTCGGTTTCTTTTCGGGATTATTTCCCCTCGCGCGCCGCCTTTATATTCTCAATAAACTTGCGTGCGGTGTCGGTGATTTTTTTGTAATCGCCGGTCTTTGCGCCCGCCGTCAGCGAGCTGCCCGCGCCTACCGCCACTGCGCCCGCCTTTATCCAATCGGCGGCGTTATCGACATCGACTCCGCCCGTGGGCATCATCTTCGCGTAGGGTATCGGCCCTCTTATGGCTTTTATTATCTTCGGCCCGTAGACGTCGCCGGGGAACACCTTGAGAATATCCGCTCCGGCCTCCATGGCGGCGACAGCCTCCTTGACGGTCATTATTCCGGGCATGACGGCAACCCTGTAGCGGTTGCACATTTTTACTGTTTCGGGGTCAAAATAAGGGCTGACAACAAAGTTTGCGCCCGAGAGCATGGCTATTCTCGCGGTAGGCGCATCCATAACCGTGCCCGCGCCGAGAATCATCTGCTCGGGGGTGTAGCGCTTTGCAAGCTCCTCTATGACCTTATCCGCATGGGGCACTGTGAAAGTGAGCTCGATAGCCGCAACGCCGCCCTCTATGCAAGCGTCGGCGATTCTGCTCGCCCGGTCTGCGCTCTCCGCTCTGACGACCGCGACAATGCCGCAGTCCTGTATTTTAGTAAGTATTTGTTCTTTATCCATTTTTACTCTCCTCTCTTATCTCTGCACTCTTGCGCCCGCGCCGTTCATAACGGCCTCGACCTCGCGCTTGCTCGCCATTGAGGTGTCGCCCGGCGTGGTCATAGCCAAAGCGCCGTGCGCTATGCCGCAGTTGACGGCATACTGAGGCTCGCCCTCGGTCATAAGCCCGTAGATAAGTCCCGAAGCGAACGAATCGCCTCCGCCCACGCGGTCGAATATCTCGAGCGCGTCGAGCTTCATGCCCTCATAGAGCTTGCCGTCCGCCCAGCAGATGGCGCTCCAATCGTTGACGGTAGCTGTCTTGACGGTTCTGAGCGTAGTCGCAACCACCTTAAAATTCGGATAAATCTTGACGGCGTTCTCTATCATTTTGCAATAGCCTTCGACATTGAGCTTCTTGAGTCCCGCGTCGTTGCCCTCGACCTCAAGACCGAGGCAGGCGGTGAAGTCCTCCTCGTTGCCTATCATGACGTCGATATATTTTGCGATTTCGCGGTTGACCTGCCGAGCCTTTTCAAGTCCGCCTATGCCCTTCCAGAGCGAGGGACGGTAGTTGAGGTCATAGGAGACGACGGTGCCGTATTCCTTGGCCTTTTTGACTGCGGCTATAACGGTCTCCGCGCTCGTCTCGGAGAGAGCGGCAAAGATTCCGCCCGTGTGCAGCCAGCGGACTCCCAATTTGCCGAAAATATAATCCCAGTCAACGTCCTCGGCCCTGAGCTGAGAGGCGGCGGTGTTGCCCCTGTCGGACACGCCGACGGCTCCGCGTATACCGTAGCCGCGCTCGGTAAAGTTGAGCCCGTTTCGGACATTTCTGCCGATGCCGTCATAGCTCATCCATTTTATAAATGAGGTATCGACTCCGCCCTGAAGAATAAAGTCCTCTATGAGCCTGCCGACCTCGTTATCGGCAAGGGCGGTTATGACTGCGGTACGCAGCCCGAAGCAGCGGCGCAGGCCGCGGGCGACATTGTATTCTCCGCCGCCCTCCCAAGCGGAAAAGGAACGGGAATTCTTTATTCTGCCCGCTCCCGGGTCGAGACGGAGCATTATCTCTCCAAGAGATATTTCATCGAACATACAGTCCTCCGGTCTTTTAAGTTCAAGCTGCATAATTTTTACTTCCTTTCCCTGCCGGCCGTGTTTGACGCGGGAAACCCGCCTATTGCCATACAGGATTAGTATACGACGAAAACTTGATTTTTACAATAACAAACGCTAAAAAGAACAGAAAAAATCCCCCGGTTCGGAAAAAAAGCCGAGGGATTTTAAAAGTATGAAATTATATGCCGCAAAGACTTACAGCTTTTTATAGGTGAGCACGCAAAACTGTGCTCCGACCTCGAGCGAGCTTAAATTTTTGAGCTTCTCCCTGTCCTGCCGAGAGGTTTTGTAGCAGTACGGCGTCATATTGAAAAGGTCTGCGATATCTTCGGCGCTTTCGAGAGTGAAGCTGTAGCACAGCTTCTTTTCGCCGACGAGCCGAAAGCCCTCCGTCTCATGCGGCGGAACTTCGTTTTCGTACGGTGCGTCATATACAGCGCTCTTGAGCTCCCACAGGTGCTTTTCGAGCGGTATCGCCTTTATAAACAGTCCGTCTTTTTTGAGCACGCGCGAAAACTCCTGCGGGCAGGCGGGCGCGAATATATTGACGAGCGCGTCGCATTCGCCGTCGCCCACGGGCAGCTTATATATGCTCGCAACCGCGCGTTCGACTCCGCAGCTTTTCGGCGCTTTTTCGAGCGCATATTTGGAGATATCCACGCCGAGCACATTCGGCTCAAGCCCCGCTTCATCGAGTCTGCGCTTAAAATACGAAGTGTACCAGCACTCGCCGCAGCCCGCATCGAGCAAGGTGCCTCCGCGCGGAAATTCCGCCGAAAGCGCCTCAAACAGCGCCTCGCGCAGAGGCTTATAGAAGCCCTTTGAGAGAAAATCGCGCCGCGCGTTTATCATCAGGCGGTCGTCGCCGTGGCGCTTTGCGCCGGAGGAGTTGCTCATCAGCAGATTCACGTAGCCCTTTGCGGCTATGTCGAATGTATGCCCCTGCGGGCACACCCATATCTTCCGTTCTTTTTTAAGCTCCTGCGAGCATACGGGACAGCGAAAGCTCATTTTGCCTTTACAAGTTCCTTTTCCGCGCCTTTGGGGGCGAACATATCGTTGACGTTGTTCTTGCCCCTATGATGATAAGGCACTATTTTAAGTATGATATAAAACGGCACTGCGCCAAGAGTATTGAATACTATATCGGTCATGGTGTCTATGAGTGCGAAACGGGCGGGATCTCTGGGGTCAAAGAATGTCCTCGTGTTGTTCGCAGCCTGTGCAAGCTCATACGACCAATGCTGGGAATCGCCGCCCGCGAACTGATCGAAGCTGAACTCGAAGAGCTCCCAGCAGGTGGAGATAAAGAACGAGAAGCCGAGAGCGCAGAGCAGGACTATCGGCAGGTCGCACTGCTTCTTGTCGCGCTTTTGCATGGCAGTTGCAAGCTCATAGCCCATGAACACCGCCTCGGCGCCGCCGAGCAGGTGGAGAATCTTATCCCACATAAAAATTGTATAGTAAAAATTCAGGAACGCGCCGCCGAACGAGGCGAGGAGCAGACCGACGGAGGCGACGGTCTGGCAATAAGCCGGGAGCTGGCGCAGGCAGTTCTTTTCGGGCAGAGCCTGAATTATCTCCCACGCAAACATTCCGATAAGATTAGCGGTCAGCTGAAGCGCCATCTGCGTCTTCGGCAAGTCAGAAGGCGGGTTGGTAAACAGAAGGCTCACCATCGCGCCTATCATAATCAGACGGAATATCCACCATACGATGAACTCCCATTTCTTCGCGCTCGACATGAGCCGGCTGAAATAATTTTTCACAAACTTTTCCTCTTTTCTTTTGTTTTTTCCCTAAAACACACGAGCTAATTATAACACCTGCGAATTACTTTTTATTACAAATATGAATTACCGTTCTTTTTTGTATTATCCGACAAAAAGCGGGGACTCAATTTGTCTATTTATACAATTTTTCAGGCGAGAGCTTTCAGCAGACGTAAGAAAATATCTTTAAAGGTCAGCGCACGCACGGCCTCCGGGGCTATAATATTGTACTCCCCTATTTTTTCGTCTCCGAGGCGAATCACCGCTTTACCGAGCACCTGCCCTTTCTCTACGGGCGCCTTAACATCTATACACAGCTCGACGTCGGTCCTGATTTTTCCCTCGTCGCCCTTTTTGACGAGCACGGACGCGGCTTTCGGCAGAGCCGGGTGAACATAGTCGGCAACGCCGCCTATAACAGCGACATCGGTTATCAGCGACGGGTCTATCCGAGGCGTTACCGTAGAATAATTCGCAAAGCCCCAATTGAGCATGGCCTTTGCGCCGTTGAAGCGGTCGTCGCTCGTCTGACTGCCCATAACTACGGCGATAAGATGCGTGTTGCCGCGCTTTGCGCTCGCCGAGACACAGCACCCGGCCTTTGCGGTAGTGCCCGTCTTGAGCCCCGTCGTGCCCTTATAGAATCTGACGAGCTTATTCGTGTTGACAAGCTCCGTGGCGCCGCCGCGCAGGGAGTCCATCCATATGGTCGTATATTTTGTTATTCTCTCATGCTTTAGCAGCTCGCGCGACATTATCGCAACATCCATGGCGGTCGTCAGATGCGTTGTAGTCGTATCGTCGAGCCCCGTGCAGTTATCGAAATGGGTATTTTTCATGCCGAGCTGACGGGCGCGCTCGTTTATCATTGCGGTAAAAGCCTCGTCGCTGCCCGCCAGCAGCTCACCCAGAGCGGTGCAGGCGTCGTTGGCGCTGTAGACGGCGGTCGCCTTGAGCAGCTCCTCGACGGTCATCTGCTCGCCCTCCTTGAGCCATATCTGCGAGCCGCCCTTGGACGCGGCGGAGGATGAGGCGGTGACGGTGTCGCCGAGGGTTATCTTTCCGCTGTCGAGCGCTTCGGTCACGAGCAGCAGCGTCATTATTTTTGTGACCGACGCGGGATAGAGCTTCTCGTCGGCGTTCATGCTCATGAGGACTTTACCCGTGCCGACATCCATGAGCACCGCCGCCTTCGCCTTTACGGTGACGGGCATGGGCTCATCGGCAAAGCCGACGCAGCAGCAGGAGAGCGTCAGCAGCAGGACGAGCACGGCGCACAGAGTGGTTTTAAGCTTACGGTTCATAACATCATCTCCCGAAAATCAAAAGCAAATATAAGCAGCATTAAAGATATATGCCGCCCGACCGCTTCTTAGCCCGTCGGACTTGCACAAGAGCGCGAAATGCTGTATAATTTCACTGCAAAACTCAAAGGAAGGGCGGCTTTTGCCGCGGTGATGATATGAAGGTCGCATTCTGCACCCTCGGGTGCAAGGTCAATCAATATGAATCGCAGTCCATGGAGCAGGCGCTGATAAAGCGCGGCTTCGAATGCGTCGGGGCTAACGAGGACGCGGATGTCTACATAGTAAACTCCTGCACCGTAACCGCCGAGAGCGACCGCAAAACGAGACAGAATGTGCGCCATCTCAAAAAGCTGCACCCTGACGCCGTGATAGTGCTCACGGGCTGTATGCCGCAGGCGTTCCCCGAGGACGCGCGGCTGCTGACTCAGGCGGATATTGTCACGGGTAACCGCTCGAACAGGCAGATTCCCGACATGATAGACGAATTTTTCCGCACGCGCGAGAGAATAGTGCGTATCTCAGAGCACGAAAGCGGCGAAAAATTTTCCGGCGAGCTGATAGAGGACTTCCGCGAGCGCACGAGGGCGACGGTCAAAATTGAGGACGGCTGCAACCGCTTCTGCTCCTATTGCATAATCCCCTACGCGCGCGGACGGGTACGCTCAAAGCCGCTTGAGGACATAAGAAAAGAGATATCCTCGCTCGAAAAGAAGGGCTTCTCGGAGATAGTCCTCGTCGGCATAAATCTTTCGGCATACGGCACGGACTGTGGTTTGAATCTCTGCGACGCCGTGGAGCTCGCCGCCTCCTTTGACGGGATAAAGCGCGTGCGTCTCGGCTCTCTCGAGCCTGACCACATGACCCCGGAAGTTACAAAAAGGCTCGCCGAATGCAAAAAGCTCTGCCCGCAGTTTCACATATCGCTCCAGAGCGGCTGCGACAAGACTCTGAAGCGCATGAACCGCCACTACACCTCGGCCGAATACGAGGAGCTTTGCAAGAGGCTCAGAGACGAGTTTGAGGACGCGACGCTGACCACCGACGTTATGGTCGGCTTCTCGGGCGAGACGCGGGAGGACTTCGAGACCTCACTCGAATTTGTCAAAAAGACAGGCTTCGAAAAAGTCCATGTGTTCCCCTATTCGCGCAGAGCGGGCACGCGCGCGGCGGAGTTCCCCGAGGTTATAGAAAACGCCGAAAAAGAGCGCAGAAGCCGCGAGATGATAGCGGCGGCTAATGAGGTGCGCCGGGAATTTTTGCGCTCGCAAATAGGCAGGACGGTCGAGGTGCTGTTTGAGGAGAAGCTGCGCGACGGCAGTGTTCGGGGCTACACGGCGAACTACACGCCCGTCAGGGTAAGGAGCGGCTGCTCGCACGGGCTGCACAAAGTAAAAATCACCGCCTGCGGCGATGACCTGTGCGAGGGAGAATTGATATAACAAAAACGGCGCCGCAAATCCCAATTACCCGAACCGATAAAGGGCGCCTTGCAATAACATAAAAAACCGACCTATGAGTCCACAGGTCGGTTTATGTTTTACAAACACCGCACTAACAGTGCGTTTTTATTTGAGTATCTTTCTGAGCCTTTTGCTCAGGCGCAGACAGTAGAACGTGATGAGCTTTGAGAGCGCGTAATCGTAGAGCAGGAAGGTAATAATTCCGAGAATCGCTATCGCGGGTATCGCCCACTTGCCGAGGAAATCCGGCAGATCGGGGTCGATGCCCATAAATTTTATCATCAGAAAATACGAAAGCGACATAACGACCGAAAAAGTCAGAATCTTTATAATATATTCGACTGCGCGCGGCGTTTTGCTCTCCAGCACGGCCTTGAGCACGGGATAATAGCCGAAAAAGACCGTGTAGATTATCGCAGACTCTTTATTCGGAACGACTGTCAGCGACAGCAGGGACACCGCCGCCCACACGCCGAGCGCCCATTTTTTGTCAACTTCAATGACTATGACCGCGACGAACAGACCCGATATCGCGGGGAGCGCCAGCTCGAGATTCGGAATAATCGAGACTAACGCCATCAGAGCGACAGACAGCGCCGCAAAGACGGCGCTGAGAGCTATTTTGGATGTTTTTTTCATTTCCTGTTTCATATCAAGATCAATCCTCAGCAGCAAGGGATAAGGTCGCCGCCCATGCACTCGCAGCAGCAGTCGGCGCAGAGCAGACCGGAGCAAACATCGCAGGCACTGCATCCGCTCGACGATTTGCGGGCGCTGCGGAAGCCGCCGTTCTTCGACGCGTCGAGATTCTCCTTGGCCGCCGCATATTCGCGGTTGTTCGGGTCCATACTGCACGCGCGGTCAAAGTTTTCCGACGCATAGTCGAGCCAGCCGCGCCTCTGCTGAGCCGCGCCCTTGAGATAGTACCACTCCGCCGTGCGATACTGCTCGGGTATACCGTCGAGCAGAACGAGGGCGTCCTCTATTCTTCCGCCGCGTATCTTTTCACGTATATCGGACAAATCGGACATATTGCCCGCATAAGACGAGGAGCGCGAAGACGATGAGGACGATGATCCGCCGAGTCCGCCTCTGAGCATGACTATCTGATCGTATGCGTCGTTTATCTCCTGCATTTTGCCGTCGTCCGACAAGTCGCTGTATTTGCGGGCAAGCTCTCTGTAAGCATTTCTTATTTCTTCGTCACTCGCCGTGTCCGGCACTCCGAGCACCGAGAACGGATTCTTCTTCATTCTTCGCACCTCCCTGCTTCTTTTTTAATATCTCGGTCTGCGAAGACAGCATTCCGTCGCAGACAATATTTTCGATTATATCCCCGAATCGGTTGAGCTTCAGTTCGTCCAACGCATTTGCCGTCTCGCCCGCCGTGAGGTCAAGGCGCTCTGCGGCAAAATTTTTAAAATCCTCGCCCGAGACGCTCTCGGCGTCCGGGAATCTTGATTTGAGCGGATTGTACGATCCGCTCTTTATATCCTTTTCTATATCATCTACGGCATCGAGCAGATATATCCATCTGCCCAGAAGATAGCCGAAGCGCCAAAGCTGCATTTTGTCCTCGCCGTAATAGCCCTGAGAGAATATCGCGGCGAGCATCTTGCCCGACGGGTCGGCGGCCTCGTCGAGCGAAGCGGTGCCGAATTTTTCGATTTTCTCCTGCTCTTTCATTGCGGATGCAACGGCGCGGTCAAGCATCTCCTGCCGTTTAGCCGCCTTTCTGTGCATGAGCGAGAGCGCGGGCTTTATCAGCCTGCAGGCAAGGCGTTTGAAAAAACCGCCGTCCGCGATATCGTCGAGCAGCTTGTAATAGGATACGATTATAACCACATCCGCGCTGCGCTCAAGCTCCGCATCCTCGGTGCACTTGAGGCACTTCTTCGCGGGATTCACGCAGCAGCGTCCGTTTTCAAACTTCGAGCACTTCTCCCGAAGCGCCAAACGGACTATCGAGAGAAAGGTGAAATCATAGCTCAAAAGCATCCGCGCTATCGGGGTATAAAGTTTGCCGAGTACTCTGCACTCGGAGCAGTATACGCCTTTGTAGAGCTCATAGTCCTTTATCTTGAGCTCCGGCTTGAACGCCTTGATATAGCCTGTCATCTTCTTCCCCCGATAAGTCTTCTGTCTCTTGAGTTTATTTTATATCAAAGAGACCGGGAATCGGTTAACGCTTTGTAAACTTTTTTCTTCAATCCTCGGAATAGTGCTTTTTCAAATGCCTCACGGCTTTTTCGTAGCCCTCGAAGCCGAAGCCTATATATGTTTTAACACAGGCGGGGGTTATATATGAGTTTTCCCGGAAGTCCTCGCGCGCGGAAATGTTTGACAGGTGCACTTCTACAGCCGGCAGGCCGACCGCCTTCAGAGCGTCGTGTATGGCTATACTCGTATGCGTATAGGCGGCGGGGTTGATTATTATCGCGTCCGCCTTCTTGTAATACGCCTGCTGAATAATATCGACGAGCGTGCCCTCGTGGTTCGACTGGAAGAATTCGGGCTCAATGCCGTTTTCTTCGCAGCGTGCGCGGATATATTCGACAAGGTCGTCATAGGTCTGCCTGCCGTAGATATCCGGCTCTCTTATTCCGAGCATATTCATGTTGGGACCGTGGATAACATAAACCTTCATTTTAAAGCCGCTTCCTTTCGGATTTGAATTGATTTATTTTGCGTTCGGTGATAAAATAGTTCACAGAAGATAAATATCAGTGGCCCGAGGGTCACTGCGGGAGGTAAACATATGATATATACTATTGAAAATGAGTTCCTTCGCGTCAGCGCGGAGGACAGCGGAGCGGAGCTTCGCTCTATCACGCTCAGAAAAAACGGAAAGGAGTTTCTCTGGCAGGGCGACCCGTCCGTCTGGTACGGCAGAGCCCCGGTGCTGTTTCCTGTAGTCGGTCAGCTCCTGGACGGAAAATACAGCTATAACGGGCGCGAATACGAGCTGGCAAAGCACGGCTTTGCGCGCCGCTCGGTGTTCACATTCAAGGAGCAGAGCGGCGACTCCATGACCTTCTCTCTTGCGTCAAGCGACGCGACAAGAAAGAGCTATCCGTTTGAGTTCGAGCTGCTGATAACCTATTCGGTAAGCGGCCGGACTCTCACCTGCACGAGTACCGTCATAAACAAAACCGACGGCGAGATGTACTTCTCCGTCGGCGCTCATCCGGCCTTCAACTGCAAAATCGGCGACGCATTGGAGTTCGAAAAGCCCGAGACTGCCCGCGTGATGAAGATAGACTCAAGCTCGCTCATCATGGACGGGACTTTCCCCGCGGAGCTTGAAAACGGACGCACTTTGAGGCTCACCGAGCATCTTTTCGACGAGGACGTACTCATCTTCGAGGGACTTAATTCGGAGAGCGTGCGCCTCATATGCGGCGACAGGACGCTGAAATTTACCTTCGGCAAAGCCCCGTATCTCGGTCTGTGGGCGAAGCCCAACGCGCCTTACGTCTGCATAGAGCCGTGGTACGGCATAAATGACAGCCACGAGAAAAAGGGCTCAATAGCCGAAAAGCGCGGCATCGAGAGGCTCGAAAAGGGCGAGACCTTTTCGTTCGACTGGACTGCCGAGCTTGAGGGCTGAAAAGCAAAAAGTATACGGGACTGCCGTTTTCGGCGGCAGTCTCTTTTTTTATGCCTTGAAGCGGTAGCCCGCTCCCCAGACTGTCTCTATATACTGCGGATTTGAGCTGTCCGCCTCGATTTTATCGCGGATTCGGTTGATGTGGACGGTGACAGTGGAGGTCTCGCCTATCGCGTCGAGTCCCCATATCTTATCGAAGATATCATCCTTGCTGTAAACCACATTCGGGTTCGAGGCGAGGAAAGCGAGCAGGTCGAATTCCTTGTTTGTGAGCGTGACCTCTTTCTCGTTGACAAAGACACGGCGGGCGTGGGTATCTATCGAGAGCTTGCCGACGTTGATAACATAGTTGACCGGCTCCTCTCCCTTTGAGGTCAGGCGCTCGTAGCGGGCGATGTGCGCCGTGACGCGCGCAACAAGCTCCGAGGGGCTGAAGGGCTTTGTGATATAGTCGTCCGCGCCGAGACCGAGACCTCTTATCTTGTCTATCTCGTCCTTCTTTGCGGAGACCATGAGCACGGGGCACTCCTTGTGCTTGCGTATCTGGCGGCAGACCTCGAAGCCGTCAATACCCGGGAGCATGACATCGAGGATAACGAGGTCATAGTCCGAGCCGATGGCCTTGTCGAGTCCGTTTTTTCCGTCGAATTCTATCTCGACGGTGTAGCCGTTCGCTTCGAGATAGTCTCTCTCGAGCTCGGCTATGTTTTTTTCGTCCTCGACTACAAGAATTTTTTTGCTCATTTTTATCCTTCTCTCCTTTTTTATTTCGCCTTGGGCATATCTATTATCACCTTGAGTCCGCCGAGCCCGCTCTCATCCGCGCGAATGGAAGCGCCGTGGCGGCCTGTTATCTGTTTTGTTATCGAAAGTCCGAGACCGCTTCCCTTTTTCGGGCCCGTTCTCGCCTTGTCGCCTCTGTAAAAAGTCTCGAAAATCTTCTCGCGCTCGTCCTCGGGGACTCCGCGGCCGTTGTCCTCGACGCATATTTCAACGTGCCCCTTTTCGCCGTCTGCGACCGAAAGCATTATCTTTGCCGTCCCGTCCTCCGCGCCGTATTTGCGGCTGTTATCGATAAGATTGTTGAGCACGCGCCTGAACTGCGCGGGGTCTATGTTTATATCGGTATCCCCGTCGCACTCGAAGTTATAAATAAACTCTATGCCCGCCTCGCCGAGGGTGTCCGAAGCATAGCACGCAAACTCGTCGAAGAAGTCCTTCGCGCCTATCCTCTCAAAATAGAACGGAATCTTGTCAAGACTGAGCTTAGAGAGCATGGAGAGCTCGGAAACAAGAGTGTCCATGCCCTGCGCGGTATCGTAAATAACGCTGACATAGCGCATTTTCTTCTCCTCCGTATCGGCTATGCCGTCGAGTATGCCGGAGGCGTAGCCCTTTATGGTGGTAAGCGGAGTGCCGAGATCGTGCGAGATTCCGGCGACGAGCTGCATCCTGTTATCCTCATATTTCTGCTGCTGCTCGACCGACTCCTTGAGCCGCTGGCGCATCTCCTCGAAGTCCGCGCAGACCTGCCCTATCTCGTTTTTCGAGCGGTATGGCACTTTATAGTCAAGGTTTCCGTCGCGCAGCTCGTGGGTCGCCGTCTGGAGTATCGATAGCGGCTCCATAATACTCTTGAGCATTAAAATAACGAGCAATCCGTTTGTTATGATTATCGCAACGACCGCGACGACCGCCGCTATTGTAAAAATATTGTTTCCTCTTATCGGCTTTCCCGTGCTGCCGTTGTACATTCCGGAGCTGACTATCGCGCTTAATTTTTTGTTGACCACGATTATCTTCACAACGCCCTCGCCCTCTATGGAAAAGACGTCGGTGACGACTGTTCCGCTGTCGTCGGAGGTTACAAACGGGCTGTTTATGTCGCTCAGACTCTTGCCGCAGATATCTATAACCGCACCGACCATCTCATAGACGTCCGCTTCGACGGTCTTGTATATTATCTCGTCGCCGGCAAGGATCATGATCTCCGAGCCGTCCTTCTGTATCTTCGCGCAGGCGTCGAGAACGGCGTCGCTTATTCTGCTCTCCATGCCGCCCTCGGACTTTGTTATTCCGGCTCTGAGCGGCGCGATATGCTTTTTGTCCATTGCGCCGAGCTTGTTGCCGTCGCTCTCGTCCGGACTTTTCATTTTGTCCTCGAGCAACGAGACGTTGAACTGCGTTTTGTACAGCAAATAAGAGCCGAACGACGGGTCAAATGACATTTTCGAGGTCGAAAAATATGTTATCGACGACGTAGTAATCATAATAACCGCAACGATGATGATCATCGGAATAATAATCATCAGCATATTCGACACAACAAGTTTATTTCTTATCGACGTATTTTTGAACACGGATATTCTCCTTTTTTGAAAAGGTTTTCCACCGCCGCAAACGCGGAATATCGGTGCGTCTGCGGTCAAAAATAAGCTCGGTGATGATATTGAAAAACGGGTTTCGTTATATCTTTGTCTTTCTCCTCGGTGCGGTGATATATAACCTCATCGAGGTGATTTTTCGCGGCTACACGCACTGGTCGATGTCCCTGGCGGGCGGCTCGGTGCTGCTGATTTTCTATATTCTGAGCGACTGGCTCGCGGCACTGCACCCTGTTATCGGCGGCCTGACGGGTGCGCTCGTTATAACCTGCGTCGAGCTTACCGTCGGAGTGATATTCAACATCCTGCTCGAAAAAAACGTCTGGGACTATTCGCATATACCGCTGAATTTTCTCGGACAAATCTGCCTGCCGTTTTCGGGGGCGTGGTTTATGCTCTATTTTCCTGCGGAATATCTCTGCCTCGCGCTCAAAAGAAAACTGGAGCCGAAATCAGTTTGAGGCTATGTAATCGGCTATTCCGTCCACCGTCGCCTGGGCGAGCTTCTCCTGGACGGAATCCGACCAGAGAAGCTTGCACTCGCTGATGTTGCTGACAAAGCCGTATTCTATGAGTACTGCGGGGCACTCCTCTATCCTCGTCACGCGGAAGGGATACATATTCGTGCCGCGGTCTATCTTTTTGAGCGTGGCGGAGCTTGCCGATGAATATATGCTGTTCTTATATGTCGAGACTATACGCTTATGCACTGCGGACGCCAACGGGAACGAATATGCCTGATAGTAATATGCGCTCGTTCCCATCGGACTCGCGCTCTCGCTCGAGTCGCAGTGGACGGCAATAAACATATCGGGATTCTTCTTTCTGCCCATGGCTGCGCGGTTGTCGAGGGAGACATATGTATCGTCCGACCTTGTCATAATGACCGTTGCGCCGCGCGCTTCAAGCTTCGCCTTTATCTTTTTGGCGAGGAGCAGGTTTATCTGCTTCTCGTATTTTTTCGAGCTGCCGGGGTTATAGGCGCATATCGCACCGGAGTCGTTGCCGCCGTGACCCGCGTCTATCATAATGACGCTTCCTTTGAGCGAAGCGGAGGGCTTCGCCTTGACCTTGAGGGTGAGGCAGCCGTCGGAGGTATAGCCTATAGAATAGCCGTAGAATTTGCCGGGATTTCTGAGCGTCAGGCGCAGAGTCAGAGTCTTTGCCTTAGTGTCCGGTATCCACGAGGCGGCGGAGACTATCTTGCTGCCCGAAACGCTGACCTTTCCCTCGACATTTCCGGAATGGCTGAAGGTGAGGTCGAGATATTTTCCGTTGAACGCGGTCACGGCATAGAGCGAGCCGCCGGACGCCTGAGACGACGGGAGATACGATTGATTCTTTACGGCGACATTAAACGGCACCTTCCAGGTGAGCCCGAACTTAATCGTTGTCGCATCGGAATTTGAAGAGCTTGCAACAACGGAGACCTTGTTCTGCGGAAGATTATAGCCCTTTGATATAAGCTTAGTCTTGCTCACGAGCACGTTCTTGCCGCTTGCAAGGCGGTAATATCTGCTTCCGCCGTAGGTATATTCGCTAGAAATATAGTCAAACGTACCCGCCGGGAGCGGAGAGCTGAACGGCACGCAGTCATCGACAACATTCGCGGGCATGGTCTCGCACAGCGAAATTATCTCGCACATCTTCGACCTTCCCGAAACGCCCGCGTAGGCGTAGGGGGTGAGCATCTTCGACGGGTCAAAATCGACGCTGCCGCCCGTGCTCGGAGACTCCGTTGTGTCGGAGGGCTTGGACGGATCCGACGGAGAGTCGGGATTCGAGGGAGATGTAGTATCCGAGGGCTTTCCGGTTGACGGATGCTCTGTCGAGTCCGGCTGAGCAGGCTCCGGCTCGGGAGTCGGGATAACCGCGCTGACGCTGACGCTCGCGCCGCTCACAGTGGCGGAGAGTCCGTTGAAGCTTGCGTATACTTTGATGCGTCCGAGGGACTGAACCTTTGAGGTGCTCTCGGGAATTGATATCTTTCCGCTGTAGACGGCGAAATCCGAGGTTTCGTCAAGCTTCGTGCCGTTTTCGTCCTGAACAAAATTCGACTGTTGCTTGAGCTTTACCTTTGTGCCGCCGAGGCTCGCCGTAACATCAGCGCCCTTGAGCGCGGTTGCAGTGACGGTGATGCTGCTCCCGCCCGGAACCTCCATGGATTGGGTCGGGGTTATCGAATCAAGTATTTTTATTTCATATGTGACGGTATATTTATATGTTTTGTCCTTGTGCTCAAAGCTGAATTCGTTCTTTCCGACCTTGAGCTCCGTCTCAAAGGAGAAGTCGCCGTTGGTCTCGCGCTTGACATCCTTTCCGTTGAGCTTCAAGGGGCTGAGCGGGCTGCTCGAACCCGTAAAGGTTATTTTGGACTCGTTGGTAGTTCTTGTGCTGCCGCTGAAGTTTCTCAGCTCAAAATCCTTTTCAAGCTCCTCGCGGGTCTGCTCCGCCATATATTTGAGAATCGCCGAGGCAAACGAGCTGTCCGACAAAAAGAGCTCATAGTCATACATAACGGCGCCCATGCAGGAGTCGAGCGACTCGCAGGAATCGAGCTGTTCGGTTATCATCATCGCCCCGTCCGTACCGCCGGACGCGAAGAGGTCGGCGCGCAGAGACGCCGCGAAATTAAGCCCGCGTGCGCGTGCAATGTCGTTGACCCGCTCGAGCGCCGAGGCATATTTTTCTCCCGCCGAGGCCTTGTCCGCGGGGAAGCTTATAAGAAAATCCGCAAATCTTGAGTCGAGCACCGAGGCGCAGTCCGCCGCATCGGTGTCATCGGCAAAGAGCGCCGCGCTGACCTTTTTGTTTTCGGAGTGGAGAACGCCTACGGCATTCTTTCTCTGCTCGGCGGTCATATCGCCCGAAAAAGCCACGCAGTCAAAGCCGCTTCCGAGGGAGGTGAGCTCATCCTTGTCGAACTCCGTGCCGCCGTAGACAAAGCAGATATAGAACCCCTGCTCCTTCGCCTTTTCGGCGAACACGGAGAGCACGTCAAGCTTGCCGTCCGTGCAGACAAAGCCGCGCTCCTCGGGCACTTCAACAAACACCGCGTCGAAGCCCTTGCTTTTTATATTCTCCGCCGCTTTGGCTATTAAATCGGAATTTGACTTTTTGTCGGCCGAGGCAGAGAGCCCGAGCTTGTCCGTTTTGACAAAGACCGCCGACACCTTTGCGGGGCGGGACGAGACAAACTGAACGTTGCCGTCTGTAGTGCCTGTCGTCTCGGTTGTATCGGGTTTTCTTCCGCCTATAAGCGCCAGCATTTTATCCGTTCCGACTATGCCGGCGGCAACCGCCATGCTGACAAGCAGCAGGACAGCCACAGACATAATTATTATGGCATTTTTCTTTCCCTTCGTCATTTTTCTTCGTCCTCCGTCAGAAAAGTTTTTTGCCTAAAATGGTCACAATATCCCCAATTTATAACAATACTCTGTATATTATAACATATTTTCGAGATTTTGCATTTCTTTTTTTGCGTTTTCGTTGATTTTTTCGAACATATATGAATAAGAAAAGAGCGCGAACCCGCAATAGGCGTTGAGCGAACGGACAAACGAGAGCTGACGGGCTATGATATCCGTGTTTTCCGTCCACTCGCAACTCCCCGTTTTGGCGTTTTTGTCCCGTGTTCCGCACTTGTAGGCGGCGAGTCCCCAGATTATCCCTACGCGCCCGTCGGAAATTTCGGCCCAGCGCTCGGCGGTGCTTTTAAACGGCAGGATTTGATTCTCGAAGCCGAAATATATCTGCGGGATAATATAATCCGCATAGCCTGGAGCCGAGAGCCACAGCTCGACATCGGCAAAGAGCGCATTTTCGTTGCCGTCGATATTTCCCGCGGGGCTTATCGAAAAAATCTTATTGCTTCCGTAGCTCTTGACGAGCGCACAGAGTCCCGCCGCAAACGCGCTGACGCTGTCGCGCCGCCACTCGCTAAGTCCCTTTTCCCCGCCGTCGGAGACATATTTTTCGTATTCCGCGCGGTCTATGCTCCCGTCGCGCGTGGGATAGAAATAGTCGTCGATGTGTATGCCGTCAACGTCGTAGCCGTCGAGTATCTCGCGCACTCCGTCATATATCAGGGCATGGACATCGGTGGACGCGGGGTCGAAATATATTCCGTTTTTAAGCCCGATAACAACAGTCGTGCCGAGAAGCTTTCGGGCGGGGCTGCCCTGCGGCAGAGAGTCGGTATCCTCGGAGGACGAGACGCGAAACGGGTTTATCCATGCGTGGAATTTCAGCCCCGCTCCGTGGGCGCACTCGACAAGTATTTTCAGCGGATCAAAGCCCGGGTCGCTCCCCCTGCAGGAATATTTTGACCACGGGAAAAGCTTCGACGGGTATATCGCATCGGCAAAGGCGCGGACATGGACAAAGACGGTGTTCAGCTTCATATCGGCGATATTGCGAAACATCTCGTTCGCCGCCTTGCGGAATTTTTCCTCCCCTTGAGCAGCGTCCGGCAGCTCGTAGCAGCTTATCCAAACGGCGCGCAGCTCGTCGGGTCCCGGCGTGTATTCCGCAGTTTCCGTCAGGCTTTTATCCGTCGTGTCCGACGGCTTTTGCGGCGGGACGGTGCATGAGCAGAGCAGGCAGAGCAGAAGCAGGCAGGCAGAAATTCGTTTCATTTTCATTCTCCTTTGTTTGGCGTCTGCTACATATCTATGCGTGTCCCCCGCAAAAAAATCGGAAGCCGGCACATTTGGCGCGTCGGCTCCCGAAAAAACATATTTTATTTTACGTTCCCGTCAAGGACATCGCGCAGGCTCACGCCGTCGAGATACTCGTTGATAACGCGTTCGAGCCCCTGCCAGACCGGGAGGGTCAGGCAATCCGTGCAACGCGGGCATTCGTTGGGGCTGCTGTCAAGGCACGCCACGGGCGAAATGCTGCCCTCGGTGAGCCTGAGCACCTCGCCTACCGGGATATCCTCCGGCTCGCGGGCAAGGCGGTAGCCGCCCTGAAAGCCGCGCGAGGCCTTTAAAACACCCTCGGCCGTGAGTGCAGGCACTATCTGCTCGAGATATTTTTTCGAGATGCTCTGCCGCTGTGCTATATCCTTGAGAGCGACGAAGCCGTCGCCCTGATTTTCGTTAAGGTCGATAAGCAGACGCATTGCATAGCGTCCCTTTGTGGAGATCTTCATTCAATCACCTCTTTGGGCGAGTATACCATAAATTCCGCTTTTTTTCAAGGAATCAGTCAATAACGACCTCTCTGTGCAGCTCGGACGAGTCATATATCGCCTGCATTATCTTGGAGGTGGCTATGGCCAAGTCTATGTCGGCGCGGTTATGCTCGCGGGTTATGACGCAGTCGACAAAGGAGTTTATCTCCTCCTCGTAGAAATCCTTCGACCTGAACTTCGGCTCGCTGCGCAGGAGCATACCGTTCTTGACGGAATAGAGGACAAATCCGCCGCAATACTGGTGTCTTATGCCGGCCTTGTCGCCGATGAAGTCTATATAAGTCTCGCTCTCGCCGATATTCTCCGCCCATGCGCCGTTGAAGCTTATTGTAGGGCCGTCTGTTCTGATAATGCCGGTGACGGAATCGTCAACGTCGTAAACGCCGTCCATGTCTGCGGTGTTCTCCGCCCACATTCCCGTGTAGACATAGTCCTTTATGTTCTTGCCGAGCTTGCAGAATGCCTCGCCCGACGCGGTCAGGGGCTTGGGTTCGCCGCAGCAGTAAAGTATGAGGTCAAGATAGTGAACTCCCCAGTCTATGAGTGTGCCGCCGCCGGACGCCGACTTGCGCGTAAAGTCTCCGCCGATACCGGGTATAGAGCGGTTTGCGCGGAAGCTCGCATAGACGTGGTAGACCTCGCCGAGCTCGCCCGCGTCTATCAAATCCTTTATATGATTGACCGCGGTTCCGAAGCGGTTGCACACGCCGATGCTTAAAATCCTGCCCGTCTCATGTGCGACCTTCTGCATCTCGAGCGCCTCGGAGAGCACGCGTGCGGCGGGCTTCTCGCTGAGGACATCCTTACCGGCGCGCATGAAGTCTATCGCTATGACCGAATGCAGGTCGTTGTGGGTGCAGACCGAAACAGAATCGAGCTCGGGGTCGTCGAGTATCTCATGATAGTCATAGACGGCCTTTCCGCAGCCGTATTTCTCCACGGCGGCATCCGCCCTCTCGGGGATAATATCGCAGAAATACTTTATCTCCGCCTTTTCGTTCTTCATATAGGCGGGGATATGCGCGGAATTTGCTATCGCTCCGCAGCCGATTATTGCTACCTTGATTTTTTTTGACATTTCATTTCCTCCGTTTCCGGGTTAGTATTATCCGTGTATATAATAACAAGATAGGATTAAAAAGTAAACTCCAACATAAAAAATATATGTTTTTTTATGTTTTAGGCTAAATCGGACATTTTTTATGCATTTGTTTCTTGTTTTTTACAAAGGCAGGTTATATAATAAAATCGCGTAATTGTTTTAACTAATGTTTTTGGAGATGGTGAAGTGAGTAAAATATCCGATTTTCTCAACTCAAAAATCGTTAAAAGCGATGTCGGCGAAGAAACCGTACTGACCTGGAAAGAAACGCTCTCCTATGCCCTCGGGCGCGGCGCTCAGGGCATGAACACGAGCATGACAAGCTCGAAGTACATAAACTTCTTCCTGACCGACGTGCTGTTCAAGAAGCTCGAAAATCCCATGGGAGTCGCGTCAAAAATCAGGCTTTTCTGCGGCATCTTCGACGCGATAAACGACCCGATGATGGGCGTTATCGTTGACAAGACGAGGACGAAGGACGGTCAGATGCGCCCGTATATCAGATGGGCTCCGCTGTTCGTTTCGCTCGTCATGGTGCTGTTCTTCATCGGCAGCGCGGACGCTAACCCGATTTTCAACATCGTTTATACGACATTCCTTTTCGTCATGCTCGACGTCACCTACACGGCGTTTGATATCCCGATGGGTGCTTTGGCGTTTTCGATAACCCCGAGCGGAATCGAGCGAACTAAGCTGTTCGGAGTCAGCTCCATATTCCGCTCCGTAGTCGGCGCTCTGCCGCAGGTCTTTGTTGCGGGCGCGGCTCTGCTCCCCTATTTCAAGGATCACACCCCGCAGGCATATCTTACCTCGGCAATAATTTCAGCCGTATTCATTATTATTCTCACGCGACTTACCTATCACAACACGCGCGAGCGAGCGCAGCATCAGTCCGACACCCCGAGCGTCAAGGAATGCTTTGCGCTCCTGTTCAAGAACCGTCCTCTGCTCATGCTCTTCTTTGCAAATATCTTCTTCCTTATCTGCAAAATCCCCGAGCAGGTCTCGTTCTACTTCGTAGCCGACCTCATCTTCAACAGAAAATACAACGTCTTTATCGACGTTATCAAGTTCCCAGGCTTCCTGCTTGCGGGCATTTTGGTGCCCAAGATAGTCGAAAAGCTCGGCAAGCGCGCGGACTCGCGCAGGTTCTTCCAAATCTGCTGCTTATCCGCTATAGTTCTTCATCTGCTCTTTGCTCTGACCACCTACGGCGGACTGATAAACAAGCCCGAGGGTCAGTCCGCGTCGATATTCACGGCCATACTCGTCATCCTCTTTACGGGTCTTACGACTATTCCGCTTGAGTTCAAGAACCTCATGCAAAAGGAGATGGAGGCCGAGACCGTCGACTACATCGAGTGGAAAACAGGCCGCCGCGTCGAGGGAATCATGCTCTCGATAATGAGCTTCACGGGAAAAATAGAGAACACCTTCGCCTCGTCTATAGGCATTGCGATTCTCGGCATAGTCGGCTATATCAGCCACACCGAGGGCTCGCTTATTCAGAACCACAACACGAATCTTGCGCTGTTTGCGATGACGACGATCGTCCCCGCAATAGGCTATCTGCTTATGCTCATCCCGATACATTTCTATAATATCACCGGCGACGGACACAGAAAGATGATGGCCGACATCGCCGAGCGCCGCGCCTCGATAGCCGCAGAGACGGCCGCCGAGCTTCAGAGCGCAGGAGAGACAAAATGAATCCACGCTTCGTTTTCATAGCCGACACTCACCACTTCTCGCGCACTCTTTCCGACGGCGGCGAGGCCTATGCCTACCGCAGCGGCTCGGATCAGAAGTGCCTTGAGGAGACGGGCGAGATAATCGACGCGGCATTTGAAAAGATACTCGAAAATCCGCCCGACGCCGTAATGATAGCGGGCGACCTTTCAGACGACGGCGAGCGAGTCTGCCACGAGGAGTTCCGTGAAAAGCTCCGCGAGCTTCAAAAGCACGTTCCCGTATATGTCATAACCGCGACGCACGACTGGTGCTGCGACGAAAACCCGCGCAGGTTTACGAACGGCGAGGTCACAAACGACGTGGAGACCGTTTTGCACGAGGAGCTCAGCGACTTCTACCGCGAGTTCGGGCTCGACCGCGCGATAAGCTCATTCAAGACTCACCTCGGCATATATTCATATGTCGCGCAGCTTGCGCCCGGCGTTCGACTGCTCGCCCTCAACGATGACCAGAACGGCAAGGGACGCGCGGGCTACACTCCCGACCACATGGCGTGGATAGAGGAGCAGATAAGCAAAGCGAAAGAGGACGGTCAGCTGATAATAGGCATGGAGCACCACCTGCTCATAGCGCACATCCACCCGTTCATAACGAGCGGCCACTGCGTCGGCGACCGCGAGGAAGTCGCCTCAAGGCTTGCGGATGCGGGGCTTCGGTATATGTTCGTCGGTCACTCGCACATTCAGCGGATAGATACCTTCGTCTCCCCCGCGGGCAATCCGATAACCGAGGTCAACGTAGGCTCGCTGTGCGGCTATCCCGCGCCGATAGTCAACGTAACAGTGACGGATGACAGCCGCCTGCATATAGTCACGGAGCACCTCGAGAGCTTCGAGGGTGCGGAGGACGCGCAGGAATTTTTGAGAGCGCACGCCACGCAGCTCATTGACCTGCCGCTCAAGGGCGCACTCGAGAGCCGAAAGGAGTTCGGCAAGAGGCTCGACGCGCTCGGCGTAAACGGCAAAAAGATATCGGCTCTGCGTCCTGTTGTAAAGCCCGTTGCAAAGCTGCTGCTGAAATCCGATGTGATGAGCTTTTATAAAAAAGTGAACCGCCTGACCTTCGGCAAGGTGCTCAGAAAAGAGGACGCCGGGGAGCTTGCGGATATGAGAGTCATAGACATAGTGCACGGCGTCCTGCTCTCGTTCCTCGACGGCGGCATGAACCGCGTTGACAGAGACAGCGCATATTACCGCTTAGTTGCGGGAACTATCTCGATCCCATCTCGGATAATGAAAAAGAACTCGCTGTTCAGAAAGCTCAACGAGTGCGCCGATGCGATACTCACGGGCAGTGAGCCGAGTCCCGAGGACGCAATAATATAGAATAAAATATAAAAGCACAGGGCTTCCGTCTGATTCGGAAGCCCTGTTTAATTTATATTGTCGGTATCAGTGGAAATCCCACGAGTCTATGTCCGCATAGATATCATTGATATGATTTTTGTTGCCGTATTTGAGCGTTCTTGTATATATCGCTATTCCCGAGCGATAGCACAGGGGCACGAACGGCATATCGGCATTAAACGCTTCGATAAAGGTATTCAGATCGGATGAGCCCGAAAGGAACGCCGAGTATGCGGTGCTCGCAGCGCCCGAGGTGTTGATGCCGTAGGCGACGCTGCCGCCGCTCTTGAGAAGCGGCGAAAGGCTCATATTATCGGTGAGCTTGACTTCGCCTATATACATATCGAATTTGCCGGAGGCTACCGCCGCGCGGTAATCCTTTTCGCCGAGCTCGCTGACCGTGACGGAGATTTTGAGTTTTTCGAGCATCTCCTTTATGCTCTGCGCCGCTGCCGCCTTGAAACCGTTATCCTTGTTGACAACTATCCTGAGCGCGAGCTGTTTTTTATTGGCGTCCGCGCGCGTTGCGTCGTTTTTTGAGGTATAGCCCGCCTCGTCGAGCAGCTTTCCCGCCGCTTCGAGATCGGTTTTTACAGTATAATCCTTGCCGGCGACCGCGCTCCAATCGGGATTAAAGGGCGTATACGCCGCTTTCGCGTGACCCTGGAACGATTCGTCGGCGAGCTTCGCCCTGTCTACGGCTAAGGCTATCGCCTGCCGCACCTTCTCGGAAGAGAGCGCGGAGCTGCTCTTATTGAACGTGAGATAGACAAGGTTATTCATCTGTATATCCGCCACCGACGCGGAATATCGGGTATATGCGCCGCTGCGCAGGTCGTCGAAAGCGAAGCTGATGTTGCCGATGGCGAGAGTATATTTGAGCATACTCAGGTCCTTGACGTCGTAGAGCGTGATGCTCGTCTTTTTCGGCGAGAAGTCGCCGCGGGCGTTGCTCGCCTTGAGATAGCCTACGCCGTTTTCGGATTTATATGTGTATCTGCCTCTGCCCGCCGCGCCGTCGTCAGTCGAACCGCGCTTTGTGACGGCAAAGGTCAGGCAGTTCACTGCATACGGGTCATCGTCGCCGAGCGAGAAAACAACGCTGTTTCCGCTGACCTTGGCGCTGCTGAAATTCGCAAGCCGCGTTTTATATGCGGGCGACTTTTTTGCGCTCTCAAACGAGGCCACAACATCCGAGGGCGAAACACTCGAGCCGTCCGAGAATTTCGCGGAGGCGAGGGATACCGTGAGGGTGCGCCCGCTCCGGCTGTAATTCGACGCGAGAAGCGGCTTTGGATTATAATTTTTATCGAGTGCGAACAGCCCGTCGTATATGAGCGTCATAAGCTGCTGATTGAGCATACTCGTAGCTGTAAATGGATTCAGCTTGTCAGCCTTTGAATAGGGCAGCTTGAGAGTCTGTATCGCTTCAACGGCATCGGACGGCATTTCCGTAGTCCCGTCCTCGCCCTCCTTTTTGCCTGAACATCCGCTGAATACAAAGGAAAGCGCAAGCATCATCACAAGTATTGCCGCCGCTGAACGGATAAATTTTTTCTTCATACCTGTCTCCTCTCGGGAAATCCGTAAAGCCATATGACTTTACACTATTTTATCAAATCTTTGATTATCTCGCCCGCCATTATCATGCCCGCTACGGGCGGGACGAACGACATACTCCCGGGCAGAGCCCTGCGTGAGCTCTCCTCGACGGTCTCCCCGGGCTTTATCGGCTGCTCGGGCGACCAGACGACCTTCAGATGATTTATCCCCCGCGCTTTGAGCTCGCGGCGCATCACGCGGCACAGCGGACAAACCGAGGTTTTTGAGATATCGGAGACCCTGAAGAGAGTCGGGTCGAGCTTGTTGCCCGTGCCCATGCACGATATCAGCGGTATTCCACGCCTCTGCGACTCTGCCGCCAGGGACAGCTTCGCCTGAACGGTGTCTACGGCGTCGGCGATATAGTCATAGCCGCCCTCGAAGAAGTCCGCCGAATTTTCTTCGAGATAGAACCCGTCAATGATATTCACCTTGCATTCGGGGTTTATATCCTTTATTCTTTCGGCTGCGACTTGAGTTTTTTTCATGCCGACGGTCGAGGTCAGCGCGTAAAGCTGGCGGTTGATATTTGTAATTGATATCTCATCGTTGTCAACAACGGTCAGCTCCCCTACGCCCGCGCGGGCAAGCGCCTCCGCAGTATACGAGCCGACACCGCCGAGCCCGAACACCGCAACGTGACAGCGGGCGAGCTTCTCCGCCGCCTCCTTGCCTATCAGCATTTCACCTCTTGAAAAGCGAGAAAGTTCCAAAGCATCTGCCTCCGGTAGTTTCTTATGGGATTATTGTACACCATGGGCGGAGATTTTGCAATTTTTTATTGATAAAAGCGCGGTTGCGGTTGTTTTTTTGACCGCTAAAGGTTATAATTAAATGAATATAAGTTTAAAGGATGTCATTTGAAATGAAATTAGGAATAGTAGGTCTGCCGAATGTCGGCAAGAGCACGCTTTTCAACGCCATTACCAATGCGGGCGCGCAGTCCGCAAACTATGCGTTCTGCACCATCGAGCCGAATGTCGGCGTAGTTGCCGTGCCGGACGAGCGCCTTGACAAGCTCGCAGAAATGTACAATCCGGACAAGATAACCCCCGCGACAATCGAGTTCGTTGACATAGCCGGTCTTGTGCGCGGCGCGTCCAAGGGTGAGGGTCTCGGCAACAAGTTCCTCTCGCATATAAGAGAAGTCGATGCGATAGTACATGTGGTTCGCTGCTTTGAGGATGACGATATAGTTCATGTCGACGCGACTATCGACCCGAAGAGAGATATCGAGACTATCAATCTCGAGCTCATCCTCTCCGACCTTGAGATGGTCGAGCGCAGGATAGACAGAGTCGCAAAGCAGGCGAGAAACGACAAATCCGCTGCGGCGGAGCTTGAGTTTCTCAAGAGGCTCAAGAGCGAGCTTGAGAGCGAGGTGCCCGCAAGAAACGTCGAGTGCGACGAGAACGAGCGCGAATTTTTGGCGCAGATAGCTCTGCTCACCGCAAAGCCCGTCATCTACGCCTGCAACATGAGTGAAAACGATTTTGCCAATAATATTGATACAAACCGCCACTATCTCGCGGTCAAGGAGATAGCCGCCGCAGAGGGCTCGGAGGTCCTGCCCATCTGTGCGGAGCTTGAGGCGGAGATAGCCTCGCTCGAAAAAGAGGAACGTGAGATGTTCCTGACCGATCTCGGAATCGAGAAGGGCGGACTCGACCTGCTCGTTCAGCGCAGCTATCACCTGCTCGGTCTTATATCCTACCTGACCGCCGGCAAGCCCGAGGTCAGAGCCTGGACGATAACCCGCGGCACAAAGGCTCCCCAGGCGGCCGGAAAAATTCACTCCGACTTTGAGCGCGGCTTCATCCGCGCCGAGGTTATAAGCTTTGAGGATCTCATTGCCTGCGGCTCGCTGACCGCCGCAAAAGAAAAAGGCCTTGTCCGCAGCGAGGGCAAGGAGTATGTAATGAACGACGGCGATGTCGTGCTGTTCAGATTCAATGTGTAAAGGAGTAAGCTATGGCTGAGGACAACAACATTCTTGATTTTTATCCCGAGGGCGAGGAAGAAGCCTGCGCCGAGGACAGCTACGTCACTCTCGTTGACGAGGACGGCAACGAGGTCGATATGTCGGTTGTCGATATCGTTGAGCACAAGGGCGAGAACTATGTTATTCTCCTGCCCGTCGAAAATATCGAATCGGGCGATATGCAGTTCGCCGTGATGAAGATAGAATACGACGAGGATGCCGACGAATACACCTATGTGACCGGCAACGAGCCCGAATACGACGAGGTTTTCGTCGAGTTCCGCGAGAGGCTCGAGCAGGAGCTGAGCATCTTCGACGGTATCGGCGATGAGCTTGAAAGCGAAAACGAGCTCGACCATTTCGACGAGGACAACTGAAAACAGATGAGGGGCCGCGTTGAGCGCAGCCCCTCTTGCTTTTACCATTCAAATGTCACGGTGATTCCGTTCTTTTGATAGCTTATATCATGGAAGTTTCTGTTTTCTATTCCCTCGCAGAATACGCGCGTCATCTCCGCATCTTTAAACGTGATGCTTCCGGTCAGGGTCAGGCTCTGCGACAGATACACCGTCTTGCTGACGGTGAAGCCCGTCAGCCACCAGTGATACATCGGGTCGCGGTGGACGAGCAGGTCGTCTCCGTGGAATAGGTCGAGCGACATGAGCAGCATATCCTCATCGCCCACGCAGTTATAAAATGTTCCCTTTGACCCGGGCTCACGCTTGTATATGCCTATTTCCGCGCCGTTTGTTATGACATATCTGCCCTTCCAAAGCTGAATCATCCACTCGCTGCCGGCGTAGTTAAACTTAATGCGCGCGGTCTGATAGTTGAACAGCGGAGTGATATAGCAGAAGATATCATATGCCACGGTAAAGCCGAAGTTTCGCATCCAGACATGGACAGGCGTTATGACCATGGCCTTTCCGACGTCGAAATCATAGCCTATGCCGACCATTCCGTTGTCGTCCTTGCCGTAGAGCATCTGGGTCTTTATGTTATAATACGTGCCCGAGGGCAGCTCCTCCGTCCTGCCGTCGCGGTAGGTCACGCGGCAATATATCTCATATGTGTCCTCCAAATCCTTTACGGGTACGCAGTAGAGATATGCCTCGTCGATTATTCCGAAATAGACCGCCGCAGCACGGAAAATGAGTGAGAGAGCGGAATTGCCCTCCTTTGCGTATTTTTCGGAAAGCTCGTTGAGCTTTTTTTGAAGCTCGGGCACATTGATATGATATTTTTCGCTGACCTTGACAGCGAGGCCGTTGAACTCCGGCATACTCTTCATTATCAGCGCGGCATCAAGTCCCGAGGCTCTGGCGACGCTCGAGCACAGGGCGTCAAGCTTATCGTCGAGCACTACGTTGAACTTATCCTGCGCCACAAAGTGGAAGCCCGTGAGCAGGTAAACGGCATTATCGATACTGTTGACATACTTGAAGAAATCCTCGGTTGACATCGTAGGATAGCCGTTCTTCATAATATAGCCGTAGATACCCGTCGGCTCCGCCTTCTTGGCGATCGCATTTGCGGGGACGCAGGCAGCGCACAAAAGAATCACAAGGGACAAGATAAAGCTCAGTGTTCTTTTAACTTTTTGCATTGTTTTTCCTCCTCATACTTTGCTTCGCCAATAAAATATTATCATAGAAAGCGAAAATAAGCAACATACAAAATGCGCAGAACCGGGAGTAAATAACCGCTTCTGCGCTGTTTTTATATAAGTCCGAGCTTTTTAAAGGCGTTATAAAGCCCGTCGGAATTTATGTCGTCCGTCACTGTGTCCGCCGCCGCTATGAGGGCGGGCGTCGCGTTGCCCATAGCAACTCCGTACTCCGCGAAGTCCATCATCTCGAGATCGTTGTCACCGTCGCCGAAGGCTATCGTCGCGCTCTTTGGAGCACCGAAGCGGCGCAGTATCTCCGCCATTCCGGTGGCCTTTGTGTATCTGCTGTCCGTAACCTCGCCGCAGCGGTCGCCCATGTTGCCGAAGCTGTAGCGCACGACGCCGAAGCGCTCCCCGAGGTCGGCGGCAACCTCTCCGAGTCCCTTGGGCGCTCCGTAATATATGAGCTTTTCGGCGGAAGTCAGCTCGGACGCGCTCTCTACTACCGTAGTCATGCCGAAGAGCGAGTTTATTTTGCCGCGGTCGATGCCGTCGGCGAGATAGTGCGCAACTATCGCGTCCGCGCACCATTTTTCGAGCATGAGCGTATGCTCGGTCTGCACGCAGTAGGGCGCGTGCAGGGAGGTGAAATATCGGGCGAGAAAGGCCATGTACTCCTTTGAGAAGCAGTGCCGGGCTATGCACTCGCCGTCCGCCATAACATATGCTCCCGACGAGCAGACCGCGCCGTCAAAGGTTATCTTTTCGAGCAGCCACGGATAAATCTGCGAGCGCTGTCTGCCCGTGCAGACAAAGAGCTTGTGCCCGTTAGCCTTGGCGGCCTTCAGCGCCTCGAGCGCCGAATCCGCGAGCTTGCCCTGAAAGTCGACAAGTGTCCCGTCTATATCAAGAAAAATATACTTTGTCTCCATACGTTTCCTCCGAAAGCGTTTTTACTATAATAACACAGCCCTAACTTTTTGTCCATTGCCGATTGAAAAAGCGGACGCTGTTATAGTATAATATTTAAAACAGGGAAATAATGGGCGGTGAAAACATGACCGATATTGAAAGAGCGAAGCAGATTTTGATAAGCGAGGGCTGCACCTGCGCAGTCTGCAAGGGCGACAGCATACATATGAGCCAAAAGCGCGGAGTTGCGCCGCTCATGGAGCTTCTTGACGGCGGCGCGGATATTCGCGGATATTCGGCGGCGGACAAGGCCGTCGGCAAGGCGGCGGCGATGCTGTTCGTTCTGCTCGGAATAAGCGAAATATATGCTGCGGTTATGAGCCGAGGAGCAAAAGCGGTCTTTGACGAGCACGGGATAAAATATTCCTGCGGCGAAGAGGTCGAATATATAGTCAACCGCCAAAAAGACGGTATGTGCCCGATGGAAAGAGCGGTTAGGGATATTGACGACCCCGCCGAGGCACCGAAAAAAATAAAAGAAACAATTGAAAAAATGCGAAAGGGTGACTGACATGAAGCTTCACTACATGGGAAAATTCAATCTCGACCCGAACACTCTGCCGCAGGCGGAGCACAAGCCCGGCGCAACGGAGTTCAAAGAGGCGGACAGCATGAAAAAGCTGGCTGTTATCGCAAACGCCGTCTCTTTCGTGATTTTTGCCGTTCTCGCCGTCGCGGCGTATTTAAGGCTGCCGGATATCACGCGCGGAAAATCATCTGTAATAGCCTGGGGCGCAGCCCTGCTCGGCTCTCTGCTCATCCTGTTTCCGCACGAGCTGCTCCACGCCGTCTGCTTCAAAAATGATGTGTATCTCTACACTAATTTCAAGCAGGGTATGCTGTTCGTTGTCGGCACGGAGCCGATGAGCAAGGGCAGGTTCATATTTATGTCCATGCTCCCGAACATAGTTTTCGGCATAATCCCCTACGCCCTTGGCATGATATTCCCGCAGCTCAAAGCGCTGACCCTGTTCGGTATGCTCTGCACGAGCATGGGCGCGGGCGACTACTATAATGTGTTCAACGCCCTGCGCCAAGTGCCGAAAAACGGAAAAATCTATATGTCCGGTATGCGGTCGTATTGGTATGTGGAGGAATGATGCTGCAAAGGAGCTTAGAAAATGTCATTAAAATCATTTTGGAATGAGCCTGCTTTCGGAGATGAACCGGCTGCCGAGAAAGCCGAAAAAAGAAGAAAAAGAAGCGTCTGTTTTCGTTGGACTGTGTGGCTTGCCGTAATTTTAATTGTCGGCGGTATCTCCGAATTGATAGACAAAATCAGAACAAGCGAGCATTCGACGCTCATTTTTAGCCTGATAGGAGTCGGGCTTGCGGCTGCAATCGCCGTTATCATTGTTCTTGTTATACGCAGCAGGAAAAATAAGAGTATTTAACTGTAAATTTGAACTGTCGAAGCAGGAAATTGATTTGGGCTATATAGTATTATGGAAATTTTTGCTATAGAAAAGGAAAAGAATGATAACCTACACGATATTAGCAGCTATGAACCTGCTGTTATTGCGAATAAGATAAAGAAAGAGTGCATGCAGCAAAATACCACATTAAAAACTATGTTACAAGAATTAAGCATCGGTAGTAATATGATGTCGCATATGTCGCACGGTAAAGCACCATCATATATTACTATCGCGCGTATATGCGACTATCTTAATATCAGCATAGATACACTGTTAGACCATACTGTGACTGCAAATACAGCACCAATAGATACTGCGGCGGCATTGCAGCATTTGTCAGCCGTAACCGGATACAGCACCGACTACATTGCCGGATTGCTTCGTATTCCACCAAAACAACAATTTAAACAATAGGACTGACATCTTACTGCTATTGGGGGAGAAGGGGTCGGAAATCCGCAACCTGCGACATCGTTAAACTCAAATACATTCAAATTAAAGATTGCGGCACCGCACGCCATTCGCGTGCGATGCCGCTTTGTATTTTTGCGTTCTGAAATTTTATTTGCTGAGTTCTTTTATAATTGCTTTAAATTTATCGGTATCGCGCACCGAATCAAACTCATCATGCAGTATCCATTTATCTCTAAGTATTTCGCAAAGAGTTCTTGTATCGGCAGTCTCGAAATCTGTTTTTCGCTCGATTATTTCGCCGACTAATACCGCGCTGTATCTCTGCTCGTCGGGGCGATTATCAAAAGCCTTCGCTTCATCAACGGCTAAATGCAGGTGCTTATACATATTATCGTAATCCTTCAAAAGCGCATATCTTTTGGCAATATCAAAATCAAGCCACGCAACACCCCAATTATTGTTTGGTCTGTTGCCGTCAAGGATAAGCTTCTCCAATTCAAACACTTTTTTCAACACAATAAGCTCTGTCTCGTTATCAACCACATCCGCATCCGCTAAAAGCCAAATAAATGTTTGCAAATTTTCATAGCTTTTCATAATCGCGTTGCGCAAAAAGGGCAACTTTTCTTCTTTTTTTAGTGCCCACCATATCTGCAATTCACGGCAGTTTTCCATCGAAGGCAGTGTTTCATAAATTTTTCTGCCGATTTCTTTTCTTCCATGCAGACAATGGTTAAACGCAAGTCTCGCGGTTGCCGCAAGCCGTATGCTTTGATCGGGGCAATATTTCATAATTCTTTCACCCAGGGCAGTGATTTCAGAATCATACCTTTCCATATTTTCTTTCCATTCCGGAATGTTACTGTCATCATCACCCGCGACAAAAAGAGCATACATCAGTTTATCAAGCAGAATGTAATTATTCGGATATTCCCCGACCCCCTCACGGGCAACAGCAATGCACTTATCTATCTCACCCCTGCTTATGGAAAGCTGAAAGCGTTCAAGATATTTTTCTACATTTTCCATTTCGGTTATTTCATCGACACCCATAAGCTTATCGGTGGAAACATCAAAAAATGATGCGATGGTAGGCACAAGCTCAATATCAGGATAACATAAACCATTTTCCCAGCGCGACACGGATTGACACGACACACCGAGAACCTGTGCAAACTCCTCCTGCGTGATCTCTTTTTCTTTCCTCATTCTTTTTATCGTTTCGCCTATATTCAGTTTCATAGTAGAACCTCTCTTTCAATGATTGAAAGCGGCGCCTCTTTCTGAATATATTATTGCATATTAAGCCCTTCGATTCAATATCATGAACAGAGAGTTTTTTTCACGGTTTTAGTGAAAAGTCAAGAGCGAATAAGTAAAGAAGCAGCAAGATTTAAAGTCTTGCTGCTCTATCTGTTAAATAAAATTCATTTAGTACAATGATATTTCAATAAATGAAGTGTTCGTTCTGCAAACATGAAGCGACAACTTCATTCTATGAGGTCCTCGAAGTGAGCGCAGAGCCTATCGGACCGCTTGCAGAAAATGGCGAAAGCGGCGTTAAGCAATACGCAAGGAGATACACTCAATCTTAAAGAACGCTTATTAAAGCGAATATACCGGCAATCAACCCGCCACATAATGATATAACAAATCCGATCAACGCACCATAACCGGCAGCTTTAGCCTTTGAAGGACTTGTCTCCTTCCACACTAAATAAAGAATAAGTCCCACAATAGGAATAAAAAAGCCCAAAAGTAACCATCCACTGTTACTCCAAGCTTCCTTTTGAATGTCACTTAAAGCTTCCTTAATTTGCGGAACACTATTTCCCTGCACATTATTTTGCACATTATTTTCCTGTGCACAGCCACAGCCGGGACAAATCACCGCTTCGTCCATAATTTCCTTTCCACACTTTGAACAATACTTCATTCCAAATCACCTCTTAATATTTTTTGTTGACAACCAACGGTATTATTTTATACTACTTTATCCTACTTGTCAATAGTAAATAAGATTTCAGCGTATAATTATTCTAGAGGTGATAGCTTTGAAACCATTGAAAGAAAAAATAAGCATAACCATTGACAGTGATATTTTGGAAACATTACGAATTTTGGCAGAAGATGACGATCGTTCGTTATCTCAATATATAAATATTGTTCTAAAGACACACATAGCCGAGAAGGCAGCACATTCTAATCATTAAAATGTTTAACTGTGCTTTATTCAAAACAAATTTTTCAAAAATGTCTGAAAGGTGCATTTCATTGGAATCATGCGCATTTAACGAATGATAAATATTGAATAATACAAAACAAAAATCCCGTCTTTCGACAGGATTTTTTATTTTTGCCTCATGTTGGACTCGAACCAACGATGCGTACGGTCAAAAACATAGTCGCCTTGCATGGGGGTATCCCAAAATGCTCACATTTTTGGGGGGGAGAGGACGAGGTGCGTAATGAATGAGTTTTCGCCAAAGGCGGAAAAGAATGATATGGAGCAACCGAGGACTGTGGAGCGCTTCGCAATGCTCGTTGTGTCTTCCTGCTCGGAGCACCGCTTCATCTGCCGCAGGCAGCGCGGTGCTCCGAGCCAGTTAACAGCCGGTGCGGCTGTGTGTGGAAGGGTCGACGGTTTGGGTCAGCAAGTAAAGTGAAAAAGAGCAGGAAGACTGGTGTCTCCCTGCTCTTTGCGCTAAATGTGATTGCTATTTCAATTCATGAAGTGTTTGCGTTGCAAACATAAAGCGACAACTTCGTTGTCATGAAGTGCTCGCTATGCTCGCACGAAGTGCGCACACTTTGCTTTTCATGCGGTTTATCGCACTTCATTAGCGAAGCGCCTTCATTTTTCATGCACCGAAGGTGCGCTTAATTGAAAAAAGCACTTGCATTTGCAAGTGCTTTTTTCCTGGCTCCCCCTGTTGGACTCGAACCAACGACCCTGCGGTTAACAGCCGCATGCTCTACCGACTGAGCTAAGGAGGAATGTTTCTACCGCCCAGTATTAGTGGGCGGTAACTTGTGTCGGCGTCGACTTATCTTCCCGGGAGGCTGCCCTCCGAGTATTGTCAGCACGAATGAGCTTAACTACCGTGTTCGGAATGGGAACGGGTGGACCCTCATCGTCATAGACACCGACTCTATCTTTAACGCTTTTCACGTTAAATCCATATATCATACATCGCTTGCGCGCTGTTTTCTTTGGTGACCCGTACGGGATTCGAACCCATGTTGCCGGCGTGAGAGGCCGGAGTCTTAAACCGCTTGACCAACGGGCCGTATGGTACACCTTCAGGGACTCGAACCCTGGACACCCTGATTAAGAGTCAGGTGCTCTACCAGCTGAGCTAAAGGTGCATACACAACACACACCCTGAAAACTGAACAAAGGAAGAAAAGTAATGAACGAAAGGAAACAAAGTCAAGCCCTCGACCTATTAGTACTGCCAAGCTAAACGTGTCACCACGCTTACACATGCAGCCTATCAACCTCTTAGTCCATGAGGGGTCTTACTAGCTTATGCTATGGGATATCTTATCTTGGAGGCGGCTTCACGCTTAGATGCTTTCAGCGTTTATCCGTTCCGCACATAGCTGCCCAGCTGTGCCACTGGCGTGACAACTGGTGCACCAGAGGTGCGTCCATCCCGGTCCTCTCGTACTAAGGACAGCACTCCTCAAATATCCTGCGCCCACGACAGATAGGGACCGAACTGTCTCACGACGTTCTGA
>OIYO01000005.1_pt1 | contig 238769 bp, 231 predicted proteins | sample 1588191 | NCBI WGS metagenome assembly OIYO01 (sample SAMN03283275) | human gut metagenome | biome: human-associated habitat; material: feces | host: Homo sapiens | place: Peru | collected 2012 | reverse complement strand
GGAGGTTTTAAGATAAAATGGAACAGTATAAGCAGGAATTTATAGAATTTATGGTAGAGAGTGATGTCTTAAAATTTGGAGAATTTACCTTAAAGAGTGGTAGAAAATCTCCATTTTTTATGAATGCAGGTGCATATGTGACAGGCTCCCAGCTGATGCGTCTGGGCGAGTATTATGCAAAGGCGATCCACGAAAAATACGGGGATGACTTTGATGTTTTATTCGGACCGGCGTACAAAGGTATCCCGATCAGCGTTGTAACAGCAGTTGCTTTCAGTAAATTATATGGAAAAGAGATCCGTTACTGTTCTGACCGCAAAGAGGAAAAAGATCATGGTGCAGATAAGGGAAGTTTCCTTGGAAGCAGCTTAAAGGATGGCGATAAGGTCGTTATGATCGAGGATGTTACCACTTCCGGTAAATCCATGGAAGAGACCGTTCCAAAGGTAAGAGGGGCTGCCAATGTAGAGATCGTTGGTCTTATGGTTTCCTTAAACCGTATGGAAAAGGGACTTGGCGGAGAGAAGAGCGCATTAGAAGAGATCCGCGATAAATATGGATTTGAGACAAACGCGATCGTTACGATGGAAGAGGTAGTAGAGCACCTTTACAACAGAGAGTGCCAGGGAAGAGTTGTCATCAATGATGATATAAAAAAGGCGATTGACGCATACTATGAGCAGTACGGATGCGGCGCGTCAAAAGACGAGGCTCATGTTTAAAAACAAACGCCATATGGTGGCGGCTGTTTTGTTTTTGATCTATTTTATCGTATTGTTCTATTTTCTGTTTTTTTCAGAGAAACTGGGGCGGACGTTCAGTGACAGAGCGTACCGCTATAACCTGGTTCCCTTAAAAGAGATAAAACGCTTCTTACAGTATCGGGATGTGCTTGGCGAAAAAGCGGTTTTCTTAAATCTGGCAGGAAATGTCATTGCATTTATGCCGTTTGGAACATTTCTGCCGACTTTTTTTGTAAGATGCAGGAAGCTTTTCTTTACCGTCTGGTATAGCTTTGAATTAAGCCTGATCGTGGAGTTGTTACAGCTCATTTTTAAAGTGGGCTCCTTTGATGTGGATGATTTGCTGCTCAATACGATAGGCGGATTGTTTGGATTTTTTGTCTATGTTGTGATGGCACGCTTGTTTTCACAAAGACAGCACAGACAGGGAGGAAAAGAGAATGAAACGACATAAAATCGGATATAAATTTACAGATAAATCGCAGTCAAAACGAGGGATATGTTCTTTCGTTCTGGCTGCGCTTTCGATTCTTATCTTTGTTGTAGTGATCGTACTGTCCTTTCAGAGCAGAGGAAATGGTACGATGTATTTGGGAAGTGCGGGCGTCTTTTCGATGCTGCTCGCACTGGTCGCATTTATTCTGGCAGTGAAGAGTCTGGGGGAGGAAAATTCCTACAAGTTTTTCCCCTATACTGCTACCGTGCTTTCTTTTCTGGGACTCGGTATCTGGGTGGCACTCTATGTTGCCGGATTTTTACTGTAACTGACAGAAGGTGCGCTTTGCGGACATTTTATTAAAAAGGGGAAGTGTGATGACAGACTTTGAAAAGCAGATCCAGTTTATTATGGAACTGGACAAGATAAAAAAGATTGGAAGGCAGACCTATTTAAGTGATGCCAGCAGAAAGGAAAATGATGCCGAGCACTCCTGGCATCTGGCACTGATGGCGTTTGTGCTTGCAGATTATTCCAATGAGCCGGTCGATGTGTTAAAGACGATGAAGATGGTGTTGCTGCATGATGTGATCGAGATCGATGCGGGCGATACCTATGCCTATGATACCGAGGCGAACAAGACCAAGCGGGAGCGCGAATTAAAAGCAGCCGACCGCATTTTTGGACTGCTGCCTGAGGTACAGAAACTGGAATACCGTGGACTGTGGGACGAATTTGAAGCGATGGAGACACCAGAGTCCAAGTTCGCAAACATGCTCGATAAGGTGCAGCCGCTCCTTTTAAATGACGCATCCGGTGGAAAATCCTGGGCAGAACACGACGTGCAGATCTCACAGGTATTAAAACGGGATGAGAGAGTCCATGAGGGTTCCGAGGAGATCTGGGCATATGCAAAGAGCATCCTGGAGGAAAATGTAAAAAAAGGACGGCTTGGAAGCAATTAAAGACAGAGTAGAAGTGAGGACAGATATGAGTTACAAAGAATTTTATGAATCAACAAATGCAGCGGCAGAGGAACGGTTTGAATTAGTGAGGGAGCGCGTTGCGCAGATCAAAGAGGAGACTGGCGTAAGGGAGCCATTTGCAGATTATTTTAAAAAGAATGCGGCATTTTTACAGCTGCTTTGCGGGGTATATGATGAGATCGCAGCAGGCGTTGATAAAAACCAGATGATGGAAGAATTGGAAGCACGAAACCAGGCATTGTATGCAGACATCAGACCGCAGGCTTATGAGACAAGCTATGCAAACCCGGAATATGCGGTAAAAATGCTGGGCGGGGAGTTTGGACCTTTATTAAACTGCGTGGCAGTGCATCTGCGAGGAAGGATTGAAAAGGTTTTCCGTGGAGATTTAGAGCAGCTTACGATCGCGATGGAATTATTTGTCGGGATCTATAACTGCTTTGAGGGAGAAGAACTGCCGGAGAGTAAACAGATCAGACAGGACATCTACTGGTATTCCCATGACTACAGCGAGATCTTTTATGAGGAGAGCTTAAGACGTCTGCTTGATCCGGGAGAAGATTTTGAGGCAGAGATCGTGGAGCATGCAGATTTATCGGATCTCCGTTATCTCTACCGTTACGGTGTTTACATCGGGGAAAATGAAAGAAAGATGGCAGCATTTTTAAACAGCCTTCCGGAAGAAGAGATCCAGGCAATGGCAGACACCTATACTGAGGGCTACCGGATCGGGTTTGAGACAACCGGAAAGGATTTAAGCAAAAAACAGACGGTCGAAGTACGCTATCCGGTTGGATTTGAGCGTATGGCGCGCGCGGCAGTTTCCAATTTTGCAAAAATGAACTTAAAACCGACAATGCGCATTTCCTCTGTTTCAGCGAATAAACAGTTTGACTATGACAGCAGGGAAGTGCGTGCCATATATTTTGATAAGGCATATGTGGAGCGTTGTCTGGAAGTCAGAAAGACTTATTTGGAAGAAAATAAGAAAATGGCGGCAGGTTACGCAGGACCGGCAGTCATTGAGGTATTTGGCGAGGAACCATTTTCACCGGTCAGCAAAAAAGAAGCACCGAGGTACAATGAAAAACAGCAGCAGCTCAATGTCTATGAGATGAGCATGGCAGGACAGATGTTAAATCAGTACATCAAAGGAGAAGAGCGCAGTTTTACGATCATTGCCTACCCGATCCCGGAGATCGGAGACCGTTTTGAGGAAATCTTCCGGGAGACAGTAAAGATCAATACCTTAGACTATAAACTTTATCAGACCATCCAGCAGAAGATCATTGATGTGTTAGATACGGCAGACCGTGTGCATATTACAGGAAAAGGTGCCAATAAAACGGATCTTACTGTCAATATCTGGAAATTAAAGGATGCCACAAAAGAGACAGCATTTGAAAACTGTGTGGCAGATGTCAATATCCCGGTGGGAGAAGTATTTACCTCTCCGGTATTAGAGGGAACGAATGGCAAGCTGTTTGTCAGCCAGGTTTACTTAAATGGTTTAAATTATGAAAATCTGGAGTTTACCTTTACCGATGGAATGGTGACAGAATACACCTGCAGCAATTTTGAGGATGAGGAAGAAAATAAAAATTACATCAAAGATAATGTCTTAAAACATCATGAGACCCTTCCGATGGGCGAATTTGCGATCGGAACCAACACGATCGCTTACCGCATGGCGCGTGATTTTCAGATCGCGGACAAACTGCCGATCTTAATCGCCGAGAAGACCGGACCGCATTTTGCGGTCGGAGATACCTGCTACAGCCATGAGGAAGACAATGTTTCCTACAATCCGGATGGAAAAGCAATCGTGGCGAGAGAGAACAGTATTTCAGCATTAAGAAAGACAGATCTGGACAAAGCTTACTTTAACTGCCATACCGATATTACGATTCCATATGATGAGCTGGACCGCATTACTGTGATCCGTGCCGACGGAACTACAGAGGATATCATTGCAGATGGTAAATTTGTGCTTGCAGGAACCGAAACGTTAAACAAACCTTTATAAGAAATACTGATAAATGCAATAATAAATATTAATTAGACTTCTAAAACAAAACTTTATACAATAAAAGCAGAACAAAGCTTGGTAAAGGAGAATCATTATGGCAAAAGTTGGTATTGTAATGGGCAGCGATTCAGATATGCCGGTTATGGCAAAGGCTGCAGATATTTTAGAAAAATTTGGGATTGACTATGAGATGACGATCATTTCTGCACACCGGGAACCGGATGTATTCTTTGAGTATGCAAAGAGTGCAGAGAGCAGGGGATTTAAAGTCATTATTGCCGGAGCAGGCATGGCAGCACATCTGCCGGGTATGTGTGCCGCAATTTTCCCGATGCCGGTCATCGGTATTCCAATGCACACCACCTCTTTAGGCGGAAGAGATTCTCTTTATTCCATCGTTCAGATGCCATCCGGCATTCCGGTCGCTACCGTAGCGATCAATGGTGGAGCAAATGCAGGACTGCTTGCAGCAAAGATCCTGGCAACATCGGATGATGAGCTCTTACAGAAATTAAAAGATTACGCAAAAGAGCTAAAAGAACAGGTGCAGGCAAAAGACGAGAGATTACAGGAAGTCGGTTATAAGAACTATTAAGAGAAGCAACCATTAACAAGTATAGAAAAGAGGTAAAGCAATGGATTATAAGAATTCTGGCGTTGATATTGAAGCAGGTTACAAATCAGTAGAGTTGATGAAAAAGCATGTGCAGCAGACGATGCGGGCAGAGGTATTGTCTGGTCTGGGTGGTTTTTCCGGTGCATTTTCCCTGGAGGCATATAAGAAGATGGAAAAGCCGGTACTGCTTTCCGGAACCGATGGTTGTGGAACCAAGGTAAAACTTGCATTTTTAATGGACAAGCATGATACCATTGGCATTGACTGTGTTGCAATGTGTGTCAATGATGTTGTATGTGCCGGTGCAGAACCGTTGTTTTTCTTAGACTATATTGCATGTGGTAAGAATTATCCGGAAAAGATTGCAACGATCGTAAGCGGTGTTGCAGAGGGTTGTAAGCAGTCAAATGCTGCTTTGATCGGTGGAGAGACCGCAGAACATCCGGGACTTATGCCGGAAGATGAGTATGATCTGGCAGGTTTTGCAGTCGGTATCGTAGATGAGAAGGATATTATTACAGGCGCAGATGTAAAAGCAGGCGATGTGCTGATCGGTATGGCTTCTTCCGGTGTACATTCCAATGGTTTCTCACTGGTTCGTAAGATCTTTAAGATGGATAAGGAAACTTTAAATACCTATCATGAAGAATTAGGAGCTACGCTTGGAGAGACTCTGCTTGCACCGACCAGAATTTATGTAAAGGCACTTCAGAATATCAAAAAAGCAGGTGTGCGTATCCGTGCGTGCAGCCACATTACCGGAGGCGGTTTTTACGAAAACGTACCGAGAATGCTCCCGGAAGGCAAGCATGCCGTAATCCGCAAAGACAGCTACGAAGTTCCGCCAATCTTTAAGATGATGGCAAGAGAGGGACAGGTAGAAGAGAAAGTAATGTATAATACCTATAATATGGGAATTGGAATGGTACTTGCTGTTGATGCTAAAGATGTGGACAAGACCATGGCAGCCATCCGGGAAGCCGGGGATACCCCTTACATCATCGGTGAGATTAAGGACGGAGAAAAAGGAGTTACCTTATGCTAAAGATAGCAGTGCTTGTTTCCGGTGGAGGAACAAATTTACAGGCGATTATAGATGCCATCGCAGATAAGACGATCACGAATGCAGAGATTTCGGTTGTCATCAGTAACAATGAGGATGCATATGCCTTAGAGCGTGCCGGAAAACATGGCATAGAGGCAGTCTGCATTTCTCCGAAGCAGTTTGAGACAAGAGATGCGTTTAATCAGGCATTTTTGGAAAAACTCAATTCCTATCAGGTTGATCTGGTGGTTTTGGCAGGATTTTTAGTGGTACTGCCGGAGATGATGATCCGGGCGTACGAGAACCGGATCATCAACATCCATCCGTCGCTCATCCCGTCTTTCTGTGGAACCGGATTTTACGGACTGAAAGTCCATGAGGGTGTATTGGCGCGTGGTGTGAAGATCACAGGCGCGACTGTGCATTTTGTAGATGCCGGAACAGATACCGGACCGATCATTTTGCAGAAAGCAGTTGAAGTAAAACAGGATGATACCCCGGAGATCTTACAGCGTCGCGTGATGGAAGAGGCAGAATGGAAGATCATGCCAAAGGCGATTGATCTGATCGCGAACGGAAAAGTGTCGGTAGTGGAAGGAAAGGTTAGGATCGTATGAAAGTATTAGTAGTTGGGAGCGGCGGACGTGAGCATGCCATTGTTACGAGCGTAGCGAAAAGCCCGCGGGTTGATAAAATTTACTGTGCACCGGGAAATGCAGGAATTGCCGCTCTGGCAGAGTGTGTACCGATCGGTGCCATGGAGTTTGATAAATTAGTAGCATTTGCCAAAGAAAAACAGATCGATTTTACCATCATAGGTATGGATGATCCATTGGTTGGCGGTATTGTCGATGTTTTCGAGGCAGAGGGATTAAAGGTGTTCGGACCAAAGAAAAATGCAGCGATCTTAGAAGGTTCCAAGGCATTTTCCAAAGATCTGATGAAAAAATACCATATTCCGACCGCTGCATATGAGAATTTTACCTCACCAGAGGAGGCACTTGCTTATCTTGAGACAGCAAAAATGCCGATCGTATTAAAAGCCGATGGTCTTGCACTTGGAAAAGGTGTTCTGATCTGTAATACCTTAGAAGAGGCAAAGGCTGGCGTAAAAGAGATCATGGAAGACAAGAAATTCGGTACTGCCGGCAATACCATGGTGGTAGAAGAATTTATGACAGGAAGAGAGGTTTCCGTACTTTCTTTCGTAGATGGAAAAACCATTCAGATCATGTCTTCCGCACAGGATCACAAACGTGCCAAAGACGGAGATCAGGGACTCAATACAGGTGGTATGGGTAACTTCTCCCCGAGCCCGTTCTATACACCGGAAGTAGACGAGTTCTGTAAAAAATACATTTATCAGGCAACGGTAGATGCCATGGCGGCAGAGGGAAGACCATTTACCGGAGTGATCTTCTTTGGACTGATGCTGACCGAGGATGGACCAAAAGTGTTAGAGTACAATGCACGTTTTGGCGATCCGGAGGCACAGGTGGTGCTTCCGCGTATGAAAAACGACATTATCGATGTCATGGAAGCCTGCGTAGAAGGGAAATTAGACACCATCGACCTGCAGTTTGAGGACAACGCGGCAGTCTGCGTAGTACTTGCTTCTGACGGTTATCCGGTTTCCTATGAAAAAGGATTTGAAATCAAAGGACTGGATCGTTTCGAGGGAAAGGAAGACTATTTCTGTTTCCATGCCGGAACCAAATTTGATGAAAATGGCAAAATCGTGACCAATGGAGGACGTGTCTTAGGCATTACTGCACTGGGAAATGATTTAAAAGAAGCGCGTAAAAAAGCATATGAGGCAACCGAATGGGTTGATTTTGCCAATAAATATATGCGCCATGATATCGGAAAAGCGATTGATGAAAAATAATAAGCTGACGATAGAAATAGAATGTCCGCAGAATGGACATTCTATTTTTTGTGCAAAATAGCACAAAGAAGCCTTGATCCGACATGAGAAACTGCATACGCAGATTTCTCATGCGGTTCCTCAACAAAATGTTTCGGAAAAGAGGTCAAAATGCTTAGTATATTAGAATACGATGAGGAGTGGAAGAAGAAACTCCGTCAAACAGAATACGAAGCTGGAAATGTTTAAGGCAATATTACTTCATAGGGGCATCAAGCCGGACCAGTGTACCTCCGGGAACAGCTACATTGTGGCTGCCATCAATCTGCAGCCAGACGGTCTGTGCCGAAGGATTGTATACGAGACTGTTATCCGCAGAAAAACGTAAGGACTTTGCAGCCTCCATATAATCAATGATCTCGATGTTGGTGGCATACCAGATATCATCACGTCCGCCCATATAGGAGCAGAAATTTTCAATGACATCCCAGTTGTCGTGATTATCAAACTCGTAGCTGTGTCCCCAGACATACATCAGTTTCAGATACTGGCTTTTCTTAAAATCAGCAAAGAAAGCGGCTTTTTCCATCAGATCCGGTGCATCATGGTGACAGGTGGGATGCCATTCCATCGGATCCGTCGGAAGAGCAAAATCAGCAACCGGTTCAACGACTCTTGCATATGCAATGCCGAGCTGGTGGAAAAGCTGCTTGATCTCTTCGTTATAGGAACCGTTTGGATAGGCATGACCTCTTATGATGGTCCCGGTAATCTGTTCAAGACCCGAGCGGTCTTCTAAAATCTCCCGTGCAACTGCAGTCATAGGACAGCGAGCGATCGTCGGATGAGTCATGGTGTGGGTTGCGATCTCATGCCCTTTATAGAGAGAACAGATGCGGTCTTTTGGGATGCGTGGTGGGACGAGCCCCGCCTTATCCATCATGCCGTAATTCAGATTAAAAGTACCGCGGATGCCATATTTATTAAAAATAGAGACAAGCCGTTCATCCTGTAGTTTTCCATCATCATAGCTCATGGTCAGAGCCTTTGCTTTCCCTTCCGGGAAACTGATATAAATTTTCATGTCAACCTCCATATTCACAAATAACGAATAAAAATAATTACGACAAAATTTTAGCGCGTTTGTTTTCGGAATGCAACGGAAAACAATGAGTGACAGCAGGAATACGGTATGATAAGATAAGAGCGGACCGGGATAGATGGGTCCGGAAAAGAGGAAAATGCAATGAGTGAATTAGAAAAGAAATTGAAAGATTTTTTAGAGTTAAAGAAACAATACGATCATGTTACCACATTATTATACTGGGATATGGAGACAGGAACCCCGAAATTAGGACAGCAGGCGCATGTGGATGCACTGACCTATTTTTCTACCAGGAGCTTTGAGATGGGAACCTCCGATGAGTTAGAGCAGATGCTTCAGGCACTTTCTGAGCCGAAAGAGTACGAGGCACTGGATGATACCATGAAATTTATCGTAACCCGGATGAAGCGGGATATGGATAAGGACAAACGGATCCCGAAAGATCTGTTTGAAGCATTTGTGCGCGCACAGGCAGAGGCAGGAAATGCGTGGAGAGATGCCAAGAATGCTTCTGATTTTTCCATGTTTGCTCCACATCTTGAGAAAATGATCGAGATGCGAAAAGAGATCACAGGATATACAGACCCGGGAAAAGAAATCTATGATGCTCTGCTCGATAATTATGAGGAGGGTATGGACACAGAGACCATCGACCATTTATTTGGAGATCTGAAAAAAGAGCTGATCCCACTGGTAAAACAGATCCTTGCAGCAAAACAGCCGGATGACAGTAAATTCAAAGGACATTATGATGTGGATGCACAGAAAAAAGTGCAGAACCTGTTATTAGACTACATCGGATTTTCCAAAGATGCAGGTTCCGTGGGCGAGACCGAGCATCCGTTTACCTTAAACTTCAACTCAAAAGATGTGCGTGTCAGCAACCACTATTACGAAGAAGAACCATTGTTTGCAATGTTTTCTGCCATCCATGAGGGTGGTCATGCCATCTTTGAGCAGAATGTCAACCCGGCATATGATAATACCGTAGCAGGAAGCTGCTGCTATATGGGTGTCCACGAAAGCCAGTCCAGATTTTATGAAAATATCCTGGGACGCAATAAGAACTTCTGGCTTCCAATCTATGATAAGCTGGGCGAACTTCTGCCACAGTTTAAGGAGATCACACTGGATGAGTTTTACCACGAGATCAACCATGTAAGAAACAGCATGATCCGTACCGAGGCAGATGAGGTAACCTACTGCTTCCACATTATTTTGCGTTATGAGATGGAAAAGGCGATCTTCCGCGATCATGTGCCGGTAGCAAAATTACCGGAGCTTTGGAATGAAAAGATGAAAGAGTATCTGGATATCGTTCCGGCAAATGATGCAGAGGGAATCTTACAGGATATGCACTGGTCAGATGCTTCGTTTGGATATTTCCCGAGTTATCTGCTGGGAAGCATTTATGATGGTATGTACTTGGAAGAGCTGGAAAAAGAACTTGGTTCTGTGGATGAGCTGCTTGCAGCAGGCAAAATCGGAGAGATCACAAAATGGCTCAACCAGAAGATCCACTGGTATGGAAGTACAAGAACACCAAAAGAAGTGATTGCAAATGTCTGCGGAAAAGAGGTTTCTGCAGAGCCGTTGATCCGTTATTTCAAAGAAAAATACAGCAAACTTTATGACTTGAATGTCTAAAACAGACAGGAATACTGGCATGGAAAGGGGAAAGAATGAAGCAGGGCATCATTTTTGATATGGATGGAACCTTATGGGATTCCGCAGAAAACGTGGCAAATTCATGGAATGAGGCAATCAGAGCTTATCAAGCCAAGAATGAAATTGTCAGAAAGACACTGACCACACAGGATATCAGCGGTGTGATGGGAAAAACAATGGATGTGATCGCAGATCTTCTTTTCCCAGAATTAGAAAAGACGGAGCGAATGGAACTTCTGGCAAGCTGTTGTGAGGTGGAAAATGAATATTTAAGACAGCATGGTGGGATACTTTATCCGGAATTGGAAGAGACCCTGCAGGCATTGAAGAAAATCTGTCCGCTCTATATTGTCAGCAACTGTCAGAAAGGATATATCGAGGCATTTTTGGACCACTATCAGTTCTGGGAGTATTTTTCCGATATTGAGTGTTATGGGAACAATCTGTTGCAGAAAGGGGAGAACATCCGCCTGCTTGCCACACGCAACGGACTGGATCAGGCACTCTATGTAGGGGACATTCAGGGCGATTACGATGCAAGCAGACAGGCGGGAGTCGGATTTGTTCATGCTGCCTATGGATTTGGCACGATAAAGGAAAACGTACCAGAGATCCACGCATTCAAAGAACTTGCCGAAATACCACTGCATGAGATATTCAGATAGGGCAGAATGATGACAAAATTCGAACAGTTACTAGAAAACATTACAAGAGAGCACGTATATATCCAGACACACAATTTCCCGGATCCGGATGCCATCGCCAGTGCCTATGGACTGCAGCAGCTGCTAAAATACCGGGGGATCCGGGCAGACATCTGTTATAAGGGAAAAATCGACCGGTATAATACAGATAAATTGCGGGAACTGATGGAGATCGAGCTGCTTGACGTGGAAAATCTGGCAGATATCTTACAGGAAGAGGATGAGGTCATTCTTGTGGATGCACAGAAAGGAAATTCAAACATTATCGATATTACCGGGGATGAGGTCATCTGTATCGACCATCATCCGGTCAATGACAGTTTTTCTTACCGGTTTGCGGATGTCCGTCCGGAAATCGGGGCATGTGCTTCCATCATTGCCAGTTATTTCTTTGAAAATGAGATCCCGATGGATACGAAAACAGCAACAACACTGACTTTTGGGATCCGAATGGATACAATGAATTTATCGCGTGGTGTCTCCAAACTGGATGTGGAGATGATATACCGCATGTTTGACCTGTGCGATCAGGAGATCATTCACATGCTGCAGAACAGCAATCTGTATTTTGAGGATCTGATGGCATATTCACAGGCAATATCAAGTATACAGGTGTATGGATATGTCAGCTTTGCGGATGCCGGGAAAAACTGCCCGGGTGCGTTGATCGCGAGCGTATCTGATTTTATGCTGGCACTTGTAACCGTAGCTTTTTCTGTTGTCTATTCCAGAAATGAAGAGGGAATCAAGTTATCGGTCCGCAGTGAGAAAAAAATATACGATGCCGGGAAGATCACAGGCCGCGCCCTGAAAGGTATTGGAAGCGGCGGAGGGCATGCTTCCATGGCGGGGGGATTTGTTCCATTTACCGGAAGTGACAGGGAGGCACAGCTTTTTGTCTCAAAGATCAAAGAACGGTTTATCGCTGAAATCGGAAAGATAGATACAGAAGGAAAGAAATAGCGGGCTGAGAACAAATAATACAAAAGGGAGAAAAGAAAATGTTAAGAAAAAGGCTGGAATTTGGTTTGCTGATGGCAGGTCTGCTGTTTTGTGCAGGAGCAAAACAGACTGCATATGCAGCAGAAATACAGCAGGAGCAGATCGCAGAGATACAGGAGGGTACGGACAGTTACAGTACCGAGGCAAGTGAGGCGGAATTTGAAACGGAAGGAACGTCTGATGCCCTGACGATAAAAAAATACAAGGGAACCAGTCAGGTAGTAGATCTGACGAAACTGTTTTCGGGCAGCCAGGTGGTTGCAATCGGTCAGGATGCCTTTCGAAATAATACTTCTGTCAAAGAGGTGATTTTACCGGATACCGTTACTTCCATTGGAATTTGTGCTTTTCAGGATTGCAAAAACCTCACAACAATAAAAGGAACCGGGAATGTAACACAGATTGGAAATTATGCTTTTATAAGATGTGAACAGCTGGCTTCCTTTGATAGCACAAATGCAACGACGATTGGTCAGGAAGTATTCAGGGAGTGTAAAAATCTGCAGAAGTTTGTGATTGCAGAAGGTACGACACAGATCGCAGCAGGAGCTTTTTATGCAAGCGGACTGCTTGAAGTTACACTGCCATCGACCTGCAAAGAGATTGGAGTGAATGCCTTTCGTGAAACGTTACTGACAGAGATTACAATACCGGATGAATGTCTTTCAATAGAAAACGGTGCTTTTATGGATTGTAATTCACTGGTAAGTGTTCTGATCTCGGAACAGTCAAAATTAGAAAGTATTGGCTCAAGTTTCAATAAATGTACATCATTAAAAAGTATTGTGATACCGGAGAGCTGCGAAAATATTGGAGATTCCTGCTTTTCGAATGACGATGGGCTGGAAACGATAGAATTTCGAAATCCGGATACACAGCTGGGAGTGGGAGTGTTTTATGGTCAGGATGATCTGACGGTTTATGCAGAGCCAGGGGCGGTCAGTACATACATGAAGACAAATTTCAGTGACTCAAGCAGATATCGTTATAACCGGTACACCGATACACTGACGATAAAGGCACTGCCAAAGACCGAGTATGATTATGGAGAGAGCTTCAGTCTGGATGGGTTGGAGATCGAGGCAGATTACACTTCCGATACGGCACCGGCAGTAGAAATGGTTGATCTGTCAGCATGTAAAATAAGCAGCTTTGACGAGAAAAAGCTCGGCAGTCAGATCATTACAGTTGAATATGGCAAGGCAAAGACCAGTTTTGAGGTAAAAGTTCTTTATCAGATTGCTCCAAAAGACATTACTGCTTCAGATATTACCATGGGAGAAATAAAAAACCAGAGTTATACCGGAACCGCAGTGGAACCGGAGGTACTGCTTTATGCAGGAGATCAGCAGTTACAGTCAGGGAAGGATTATACGGTAACGTATGAAAATAATGTCAATATCGGCACTGCATCTGTGACAGTAAACGGAGTGGGAAATTACACCGGAACCGTAACAGGGCAGTTTCAGATCGAAGCTCCGGTAGGAAAAGTGTTCACGATTGGAAAATACCGTTACAAGATCACTACTGGCAGCACGGCAGAATTTACAGGATTGGGAAAAACAGGAGAAAAGAAAGTAACGGTTCCAAAGAGTATTACGTTAGGAGGCAGCAGCTTCCGTGTGAATTCCATTGCAGCAAAAGCACTTTATAAAAATAAAAAAGTGACAACGGTTGGGATCGGAAACAATGTCAAAACCATTGGAAAGTCTGCGTTTGAAGGCTGTAAACAGTTAAAATCCGTTACCGTGGGAACAGGGGTAACAAAAATAAATGCAAAAGCATTTAAAAACTGCAGTAAGCTGCAGACCGTCACACTTCGCTCAAAACAGATAAAGAGCATGGGAAAAGAAAGCTTCAAAGGCATAAAATCCAATGCAGCCATAAAAGTTCCATCGAAAAAAATGGCATCCTATAAAAAGATGCTGAAAAAGACAGGCTTAAGCAGCAGAGCGAAGATAAAAAAAGCATAAAAGTCGGCTTGACAAGCAAAAGATGCCGATTTATACTATCTTATATATGTGAAAAGGCAATGACGAAGAGAGTAATCCATTGGAGAAAGCCGCAGAGAGCCGGAGTTGGTGGGAACCGGTACGAGTATCTGATGTATGAAGATCACTTCCAAGCCGCAACCTGAAATGTCAGAGAGCAGAGTAGGCGTTGACGTAGTTCCGGCGTTACAGGGAACGTGTATCCGGGTCGCAATGATTCGCGTACATTTGTATATCAGGTGGTAAACGAAGAAATAGAACCCTCGTCCTAGATACGGACGGGGGTTTTTGATTTCAAAAAATGGCAGAAATGGAGAGTAAGATGTATAACAAAGTTGACTCGAATCTAAATTTCGTAGACAGAGAAAAACAGGTAGAGAAATTCTGGAATGACAATGACATTTTCAAAAAGAGTATGGAGCACCGCAAAGAGGGTGAGACCTATACCTTTTATGATGGACCGCCAACCGCAAACGGCAAGCCACATATCGGTCATGTGGAGACACGTACCATTAAAGATATGATCCCGAGATACCAGACTATGAAAGGAAAATTCGTTCCAAGAAAAGCTGGATGGGATACACACGGACTTCCGGTAGAGTTAGAGGTAGAGAAACTCTTGGGTCTGAATGGAAAAGAGCAGATCGAAGAATACGGTATGGAGCCTTTTATTAAAAAATGCAAGGAATCCGTATGGAAATACAAAGGAATGTGGGAAGACTTCTCAAAAACCGTTGGTTTCTGGGCAGATATGGACAACCCATATGTTACCTATGATGACAATTTCATTGAGTCTGAATGGTGGGCATTGAAAGAGATCTGGAACAAAAACTTATTATACAAAGGTTTCAAGATCGTACCTTACTGCCCGCGCTGCGGTACCCCGTTATCTTCCCAGGAGGTAGCACAGGGTTATAAGACCGTCAAAGAGCGTTCCGCAGTAGCACGTTTTAAAGTGACAGGAGAGGATGCTTATTTCCTTGCATGGACCACAACACCATGGACACTGCCATCAAACGTTGCACTTTGTGTCAATCCAAATGAGACATACTGCAAGGTAAAAGCAGTAGACGGATATACTTATTATATGGCAGAGGCACTGCTTGATCAGGTACTTGGCAAATTACTTGACAAGGATGCCGCAGAAGGAACCAGGGCATACGAAGTATTAGAGACCTATAAAGGTAGTGATTTAGAGCACAAAGAGTACGAGCCGTTATTTGACTGTGCAAAAGAGATCATTGAAAAACAGCACAAAAAAGCACATTATATCGTATGTGACACCTATGTAACCATGACAGATGGTACCGGTATCGTTCATATCGCACCGGCCTTTGGTGAAGACGATGCTGCTGTCGGAAGAAAATATGACCTTCCATTTGTACAGCTTGTAGACGGAAAAGGTGAGATGACAAAAGAAACACCATATGCAGGTGTTTTCGTAAAGAAAGCAGATCCGATGGTATTAAAAGATCTCGATGAAAAAGGACTGTTATTTGATGCTCCAAAATTCGAGCATGAATATCCACACTGCTGGAGATGTGATACTCCGCTGATCTATTATGCAAGAGAATCCTGGTTTATCAAGATGACAGCAGTCAAAGATGATCTGATCCGCAACAACAACACGGTCAACTGGATCCCGGAGAGCATCGGAAAAGGACGTTTTGGTGACTGGTTAGAGAATATCCAGGACTGGGGTATCTCAAGAAACCGTTACTGGGGAACACCGCTTCCGGTCTGGGAGTGTGAGTGCGGACATCAGGAATGTATCGGAAGCCGCGCAGAACTTGCAGAGAGAAGCGGCAATCCAGAGGATGCAAAAGTAGAACTTCATCGTCCGTATATCGATGCTGTGACCTTCAAATGTCCAGATTGTGGCAAAGAGATGCACAGAGTACCGGAAGTGATCGACTGCTGGTTCGATTCCGGAGCAATGCCTTTTGCACAGCACCATTATCCATTTGAAAATAAAGAAGTATTTGAGAAACAGTTCCCGGCAAAATTTATCTCCGAGGCAGTGGATCAGACACGTGGATGGTTCTATTCCCTGATGGCAGAGTCTACCCTGTTATTCAACAAGGCACCATACGAGAATGTCATCGTACTGGGACATGTGCAGGATGAAAACGGTCAGAAGATGAGTAAATCAAAAGGAAATGCAGTTGATCCGTTTGATGCGTTAGAGACATACGGTGCAGATGCGATCCGCTGGTATTTCTACACCAGCAGTGCTCCATGGATTCCGAAGCGTTTCAGTGGAAAACTCGTGCAGGAAGGACAGCGTAAATTCATGGGTACTCTGTGGAATACCTACGCATTCTTCGTATTGTATGCAAACATCGATAATTTCGATGCAACCAAATATACCCTAGACTATGAGAAATTATCTGTTATGGATAAATGGTTACTGTCCAAGTTAAATTCTGCGATCAAAGGAACCGATGAGAACCTGGCAGCATATAAGATACCAGAGGCTGCAAAAGTATTGGATGAGTTTGTCGATGACATGAGTAACTGGTATGTCAGAAGAAGCAGAGAGCGTTTCTGGGCAAAGGGCATGGAGCAGGATAAGATCAATGCGTACATGACACTTTACACTGCACTGGTTGAGATCAGCAAATGTGCAGCACCGATGATCCCGTTTATGACAGAGGACATCTACCAGAACCTGGTACGTTCCATCAATCCGGATGCACCGGAAAGTATTCATCTGTGCGATTTCCCAAGTGTCAATGAAGCACACATTGACAAGGCATTAGAGGCTCATATGGATGAAGTATTAAAGATCGTTGTAATGGGTCGTGCATGCCGTAACTCCGCAAATATCAAGAACCGTCAGCCAATCGGCAATATGTTCGTAAAAGCACCGGAGACATTATCCGAGTACTTTGTGGAGATCATCGAGGATGAGTTGAATGTTAAGAAGGTCAACTTTACAGAGGATGTCAGCAGTTATACCAGCTACACATTCAAACCACAGCTGCGTACGGTCGGACCAAAATACGGTAAAGTATTAGGTCAGATCCAGAAAGCACTTGCAGGACTTGACGGAAATGCTGCCATGGCAGAATTAAAGGCAAACGGTGTACTTGCATTAACCGAAGTAGAGGGCGATGTAAAATTAACCGAGGAAGACCTCTTAATTACTATGACACAGATGGAAGGCTATGTGACCGAGGGAGACAATACCGTTACGGTTGTTCTGGATACCAACTTAACACCGGAACTGATCGAAGAGGGATTTGTCCGTGAGATCATCAGCAAGATCCAGACCATGCGTAAAGAGGCTGGTTTTGAGGTAATGGATCAGATTACTATATACTATAAAGCAGATGCAAAAGTAGCCGATATCTTTGGTAAATACGGAAGTGAGATCCGGTCTGACGTATTAGGAAATGCGATCGTTGCAGGAGAGATGGATGGCTATCAGAAGGAATGGAATATCAATGGGGAAACCGTTCTTCTCGGAGTTAAAAAAGACGAGTAGGATAAAAGATAAGTTGAAGTGTTGGAAAGGCAGGGGTGCTAAAATGAGCCAGGAACTGAAAAAGGAACAGATTATTGACAGTGTCAGAGAAGGTGTGAAGATTTTATACCGTAAAACCTTAGAGGAGGCAGACCAGCAGGAATTATTCCAGGCTGTTTCCTATGCGGTAAAAGATATTATTATTGACAAGTGGCTGGCAACACAGAAGGTATTCGAAAAAGATGACCCGAAGTTTGTCTACTATATGTCCATGGAATTTTTGATGGGGCGTGCACTTGGCAACAACCTGATCAATTTAAAAGAGTATCAGGGATTTAAAGAAGCACTGGAGGAAATCGGACTCAATTTAGATGAGATCGAGGATCAGGAGCCGGATCCGGCTCTTGGAAACGGTGGTCTTGGACGTTTGGCTGCCTGCTTTATGGAATCGCTTGCAACCCTGGGATACCCGGCATATGGCTGTGGTATCCGCTACCGTTATGGTATGTTCAAACAGAAGATAAAAGATGGTTATCAGGTGGAAGTACCGGACAACTGGCTGAAAAATGGATATCCGTTTGAACTGCGTCGTCCGGAATACACCTATGAGGTAAAATTCGGTGGATATGTAAGAGCTGAGAATACACCGGATGGAAGAACCAGATTTGTTCAGGAAGGATATCAGTCAGTAAAAGCAGTTCCGTATGATATGCCAATTGTCGGATATGGAAACAATGTGGTAAATACGTTAATGATCTGGGATGCAGAGCCGGCAGAGTGTTTTGAACTTGATTCTTTTGACAAAGGGGATTATCACAAAGCAGTAGAGCAGGAGAATCTGGCAAAGAATCTGGTAGAGGTACTTTACCCGAATGATAACCACATTGCAGGAAAAGAGCTTCGATTAAAACAGCAGTATTTCTTCGTATCTGCCAGCGTACAGCGTGCATTGGCGCGTTACAAGAAATATCATGATGACATCAGAAAGCTTCCGGAAAAAGTAACGTTCCAGTTAAATGATACGCACCCTACTGTAACTGTAGCGGAGCTGATGCGTATTCTTCTGGATGAAGAGGGATTAAGCTGGGATGAAGCATGGGAGATCACTTCAAAGAGCTGTGCCTACACAAACCATACGATCATGGCAGAGGCACTGGAAAAATGGCCGATTGAGATCTTCTCAAGATTACTGCCTCGTATCTACCAGATCGTAGAGGAGATCAACCGCAGATTTATCTTACAGATCCAGGCAGAATTCCCGGGAGATAACGGAAAGACCGCCCGCATGGCGATCGTTTATGACGGTCAGGTGAAGATGGCAAATTTAGCGATCGCAGCAGGATATTCTGTCAATGGTGTTGCAAAACTCCACACAGAGATCTTAAAGAACGAGCAGCTTCATGATTTTTATGAGATGTTCCCGAATAAATTTAATAACAAGACCAATGGCATCACACAGCGCCGCTTCCTGTTACACGGGAATCCGCTTCTGGCATCCTGGGTCAGCGAACATATCGGAGATGACTGGATCACCAATCTGGCTCATATTGAGAAACTGGCGATCTATGCAGATGATACCAAAGCGCAGCAGGAATTTATGAATATCAAATATCAGAATAAGCTGCGTCTGGCGAAATATATCAAAGAGCACAATGACATTGAATTAGACCCACGTTCTATTTTCGATGTGCAGGTAAAACGTCTGCATGAATACAAACGTCAGCTTTTGAACATCCTTCATGTGATGTACCTTTACAATGAGTTAAAAGAGCATCCGGATATGGAATTCTATCCGAGAACCTTCATCTTTGGTGCAAAGGCAGCAGCAGGTTACAAAAATGCGAAACTGACGATCAAACTGATCAACAGTGTGGCAGATGTGATCAACAATGATAAGAGCCTGGATGGCAAGATCAGGGTTGTCTTTATCGAGGATTACCGCGTATCGATCGCAGAGTGGATCTTTGCGGCGGCAGACGTCAGTGAGCAGATCTCAACTGCAAGTAAAGAGGCATCCGGTACCGGAAATATGAAATTCATGTTAAATGGTGCATTGACACTTGGTACGATGGATGGAGCTAACGTAGAGATCGTAGAAGAAGTAGGTGAGGAGAACGCATTTATATTTGGTATGAGTTCCGATGAGGTTATTGCACACGAGAGAAATCGTGATTATGATCCGATGCAGATCTTCAATCAGGATCAGGATATCCGAAAGGTGCTGATGCAGCTGATCAATGGTTTCTACTCACCGAATGATCCGGAACTGTTCCGTGATCTGTATAATTCATTGCTGAATACACAGTGTACCCAGTATGCGGACACCTATTTCATTTTAAAAGATTTCCGCTCTTACGTAGAGGCACAGAAACGTGTGATGAAAGCTTATCAGGATGAAACAGGATGGGCAAAGAGTGCAATCTTAAATGTTGCACATTCCGGAAAATTCTCATCTGACCGTACGATCCAGGAGTATGTAGATGATATCTGGAAATTAAAAAAGATCACAGTAGATTGTGAATAGACAATAGAGTGTATGCTTTGTGAACATTCTATTGTCATGAATAAAAAACAGCGGATGCAAAAAAGCATCCGCTGTTTTTTGAAAAGAGAAAGTTCGTTACGCATACCTTCTCTTTTATTCATAATAATAGAGCATTTAGCGGTTCATCTCGGAATGATAACCGGTATTCTGGTGTTCCGCGATAATCCCCTTGATCTCTTCTAAATCAGTACTTACCATATCGCCGATCACACTGTGTTTGATGGCTGCCATGGCATTGCCGTATTCGAGTGCCTTCTGGCAGTCTTTGTATTTTAAGTAGCCGTAAAGGGCACCGGAAACATAGGCATCACCACTTCCGATACGATCGACAACATCAATATTGTTGTACGGCTCCTCGCGGAAGTATTTATCCTCTTTTGCAGAATAGATAATGGAAGTAAAGTTGTGTTTCTTCGGTGTGATAACGGTACGCTCGGTAGAAGCTACCACAGAGATCGGATAGTCCTCGCAGAACGATTTCTGGATCTCTTCGATGGTTCCGGTCTTTCCAAAGGTAAGGCGGGCGGTATCTTCGGAACAGAAGAAGATATCAACATATGGTAAGATCTGTTCGATGCAGGCTCTTGCCTCCTCACCGGACCAGAGGTTGGCACGGTAGTTGACATCGAAAGAGATCAGAGTGCCATGTTCTTTGAACTTTTTAATACATTCGATCGCAAATTTCTGCGCATTGCCGCCAAGACCAAGCGTGATACCACTGGTGTGGAACAGGCGTGTGTTATAAAACATGGTCTCAGGAACATCCGAGATCTCGATATGATTGATCGAAGAGTGCTTTCTGTCGTAAACAACACGTGGTTTTCTCGGATAAGAACCATATTCATAATAGTAGATACCAACACGGCTGTCATCGGAATGATCCTCAATCAGATAATTTTCGCTGACTCTGGAAGCGTTTAACTGGTTTTTGATAAAAGCAGCCAGAAGGCTGTTTGGGATCTTGGAAATGATCGCGGTCTTTAATCCAAGCTGTCCGATCTCGGAAGCGATATTGAGTTCGGCACCGCCGAGGTGTTTCATCAAAGTATCGCCCTGCGCAAGTCTGCCATTGATCGGTGTGGAAAGTCGCAGTAAAATCTCCCCTAATGTAATCACATCATACTTACGATCCATCGTAAATCCTCCTCTAAAATAAAAATGAATAAATATAAGATGTATTTTCTGGTTACAGTAGCATGTAACAGGTTCGTAAAGAGCATGGTTTCTTCCCAATATTTACGAAACAGCGTTTCATATTATGAAACTAAGTTCTATATTATGAACCTCATATAAGACATTATATAACAGCATAGCAAAATAGAAAAGTAAAATTTGAAAATATCACGAAAAAATTGAGAAAAAAGATTTCCCGATAGAAATTATGCACAGAAATAAAAACATGTTTGACATTCTGTATTTCGGTGGTATAATAAAAATATAAATTTTGAAACACAGTTTCGTAATATGGAACAATATTTAGGAGGATTTGGATAATGGCAAAGAAAGTCGTTACATTTGGTGAAATCATGCTTCGTCTTGCACCAGAAGGATATTATCGTTTCGTACAGGCTACATCTTATGGCGCAACTTATGGCGGTGGAGAGGCTAACGTTGCTATCTCATTAGCAAACTATGGTATGGATGCAAGCTTCGTTACAAAGCTTCCAACACATGAGATTGGACAGGCAGGTGTCAATTCTTTAAGACAGTATGGTGTAGACACATCCAACATCGTTCGCGGTGGTGACAGAGTTGGTATCTACTTCTTAGAGAAAGGAGCAAGCCAGAGACCTTCTAAGGTTGTTTATGATCGTGCAGGTTCTTCCATCGCAACTGCAACAACAGCAGATTTCGACTGGGATAAAATTTTCGATGGAGCTGACTGGTTCCACTTTACAGGTATCACACCAGCACTTGGTGACAACGTAGCAGCTATCTGCTTAGAGGCTTGTAAAGCAGCAAAAGCAAAAGGTATCACGGTAAGCTGTGACTTAAATTACCGTAATAAATTATGGTCAAAAGAAAAAGCAGGCCAGGTTATGGGCGAGCTTTGTAAATATGTTGATGTATGTATCTCTAACGAGGAAGATGCAAACGATGTATTTGGTATCAAATCTGAGGGTACAGAGGTTACCGCAGGTGAGTTAAATAAAGAAGGATACAAAGAGGTTGCTCAGAAATTAACAGACCGCTTTGGATTCAAGAAAGTAGCGATCACATTAAGAACATCCATCTCTGCAAACGATAACCGTTGGGCAGCAATGCTTTACGAAGATGGACAGAGCTACTTCTCAAAAGAGTACTTAATGCACATTGTTGACCGTGTAGGTGGTGGAGATTCCTTCGGCGGCGGATTAATCTATGCTTGCTTAAATGACTATGATCCACAGTCTACGATCGAGTTTGCAGTAGCAGCAAGCTGTCTGAAACACTCTATCGAAGGTGACTTCAACATGGTAAGCGTTGACGAAGTTAAGAAATTAGCTGGCGGAGATGCTTCTGGACGTGTTCAGAGATAATAAAACGTTAATTCCTTTCCCTAATTAAATATATAAATGCACAATTATTTTACCCATTTAAATTGTGCGAACCGAAAGAAACTGTCATAGCCATGGCAGTTTCTTTTTTTGCACTTTATAAAAAAATTATTTACTGACATTTCCGAAAAAAACGTGGTAAACTATTAGAGATGACTCTGAAAATAGTGATTTCACAGACGATTACGTGCTGTGGATCGAATTGACAGGAAAGGAGAATAGAAAATTATGTTTGAAGTAGGAGAGTATGTTGTATATGGAAGCAAGGGTGTCTGTCAGATCACAGATATTACCCACATTGATATTTCCGGGGCGGATAAAGAGCGTTTGTATTACGTGCTGGCACCGCTTGGCGATACCAATGCAAAGATTTATGCACCTACGGATCATCAAAAGATTACCATGCGGAAACTGATTACAAAAGAGGAGGCGGACAAGCTGATCCATGATCTGCCGGAAATAGAAATGTTATGGATACCCAATGACAAGCAGCGGGAGGCAACCTATAAAGAGGCGATGCGTACCTGTGATTACCGTGCATGGGTCAGTATCGTAAAGACACTTTATGTGCGGAGGGAGGAACGCATCTCACAGGGCAAGAAGATCACGGCACTGGATGAACGCTATATGAAAGTGGCAGAAAATGAGTTATACAGTGAATTGTCGTTATCACTTGGTGTGCCAAAGGAAGATATGGAACGATATATAAAAAGAAACCTCCAAACTGAGTAATGTTACACTACATCAATTTGAAGGTTTGTGCAAATCTGGAATAAGCCCAGATCAGACGGTCGTATTTACACCGTTGACTGCCGCATGTTCATTTTCGTCCATTGGGATGACAAGGCATTTCTGACCATCGATCATCTGGGAATGGATCTGACCAACCTTTTCCGGTTTGACGCGCAGGATGACATCGTAAGTTTTTACTTCCGGTACGTCCTCGCCGTCAGGATCCTCTACCGGGAGAGATCTGGTCTCTTCCAGCTGTTGTTTTAAATTTTCAACCTGTTGTACCAGTTCTAATTTTTCTTTTCGTTTGGCATTTGCCTCTAAGAGTTTTGGATCGACCAGATGCTCGGCAGGAGGCAGTTCTTCGCCAAAGACATCCTCATATGTTTTTTCGATCACAGCAGCCTGTTCTTCCGTCACACCGCTTTCTGAGAGTACGGAAGAGATGGTACTGAGCGTTACCGGAGTCGGTTCCGGTTCCGGGGCATCTTCTTCTGTGACCGGGATCAGGTCATTTAGATTATCCTGAATATCTAAAAATACTGCTTCGCTTGTTTCATCATCTTCGCCGATGACATCTTTTACAATGTTTTGGAAGGTCAGTTTCTGTTCGGTTGCGGTGAATTTAGGATTGCACCCTAAGGCACCTTCCATAAATTCCGCATGTGGAGTTTTGACATCTCTGGTGTAGAACATCACGGAATGGATGTCACTGCTGCGGTCGGTAAATGCCGGGAAAACAAATCCAGTATCCGGTACGCCGACAACCCAGTCGCGGATACGCGGTCCGATGCGGTTTTCGTCCTCGCGGTATCCAAGCCCCGGCTTTGAGAGCGTGACAGGGCAGATGGCGCACAGCAGGTACTCGTAAACTTCTTCGGATTCGTCTAATTTGTTGTTATCGGATGTCTTGGTCATGACGTCATAGGCATCGTGGAATACCAGGATCAGATAGTTTCCTACATAGCGGTAATTTTCGATGACAAGGTCATAGAACGCATCCATGAGGTCGTCATTTTTTAAGGCACTTTCCCGGAGACCCATTAAAAACTGCTGTCTTCCACCGGCAGCTTCCTCGGCAAGTGGAAATTCCAGCTCCAAAATATTGTTTGCAATAGTACCGGACATGACTTTCTTTGCAATCTCGAGATATTTATAAAATTCCTCATCTTCTAAATTGAGAAAAGTCTCTCCGAATGTGGTGACCTTATTGCGGTCGGCATCGACATAACAGCCGCAGAGCCTGGTAAAGGTGCAGGCATCTTTTTTGAAACGTCTTTTTAATTCTAAAATATCTTTTTTATTCATAGTTACCTCGTTTTGTATTTATGTAAAATCTTACTTTATTATAAGGGAGAAAAAATGGTGGTGCAAGGGAAAAAGTTGTATCGTTTTTTACAATACAGAAAAAAACAGATTGGTTATGATACACATATCAACTGAAAACATTATTCTAATCAGCCAAAGGTGTCTGTTATATAACAGGCACCTTTTCTGATTCAAAAAAGGGGACGTAATTATGGCAAATCGAATTGAAGAGCATCCTATTTTAGGAAAAACAGAAAAAGGGCGTCTGGTGAAGTTCTATCTGGACGGAAAAGAGATGGAAGGTTACGAAGGCGAGCCGATCGCAGCGGCACTTCGGGCAGCAGGTGTGATGAAACATCGTTACACGAAAAAGGAGCATAAGCCAAGAGGTATCTTTTGTGCCATTGGAAGATGTACGGACTGCGTTATGATCGTGAACGGCAAACCGAATATCCGTACCTGTGTGACTCCACTCGAAGAGGGCATGAAGGTAGAGACACAGGATGGCATCTAAAGAGCGGGTGAAAAAATCGTAAGGAAAGGATAGGGCGTAAGATATGAAACGGTATGATTTGATCATTGTTGGAGCAGGACCATCCGGTCTCTCTGCAGCAATCGAAGCGGCAAAAAGAGGATTAAAAGTAGTTGTATTTGATGAAAATGAAAAACCAGGCGGGCAGCTCTTCAAACAGATCCATAAATTTTTTGGTTCCAAAGAACATAAGGCAAAAATAAGAGGCTTCGTCATCGGCGAACAGCTGTTAAAAGAGGCATCGGATGCAGGCGTTACGGTACGGTTAAATTCCACAGTCATCGGAATGTATCTGGATAAGGAGATTGTCGTCAGAGAGGGTGAGGAGATCTATCACTATAAGGGGGACAGCATTATCATTGCAACCGGTGCGGCAGAAAATATGGTAACTTTCCCGGGCTGGACTCTTCCGGGTGTCATTGGAGCCGGAGCAGCACAGACCATGATGAATTTACACGGAGTCAAACCGGGCAACCGGATTTTGATGTTAGGTTCCGGAAATGTCGGACTGGTCGTCAGTTTTCAGTTAGTACAGTGTGGATGTGAGGTGGTTGCACTGGTAGATGCAGCACCGAGAGTCGGAGGCTATGGCGTACATGCGGCAAAAGTGGCAAGAACCGGAGTTCCGTTCTATCTGTCTCACACGATCGTGGCAGCAGAGGGCGAAGAGTGTGTGACCGGTGTTACGATCGCGCAGGTAGATGAGAAGTTCCAGTTTATACCGGGAACAGAAAAACATTTTGATGTGGATACCATTTGTCTTGCTGTTGGACTTTCCCCGATGTCACAGCTTCTTAAAATGGCAGGCTGCGAGATGGAGGACAATCCAAAGAGAGGCGGTCAGGTGCCGATCTGTGATGAATACGGACAGACTTCCATTCCGGGAGTTTTTGTTGCAGGGGATGTATCCGGCATCGAAGAGGCAAGTTCCGCCATGATCGAGGGAAGGATCGCTGGTGTTGCGGCAGCTTATTATCTCGGTTACATTGAAAAGAGCGAACTGGATGAAAAATTTGAGGAAAATAAAAAGGCACTCGAAGGATTACGACAGGGTATGTTTGCACCAAAGAATCGTGGCAAGCTGGTAGAAAAGACCGAGGAAGGGATCGATATTTCCATGAACCTGCTGCAGAAGGGCTATATTGCAGATGATGAGATTGAGCGTTTCCCGGGTGTGACACACAAGGTTGGTATCCATCCGGTCATGGAGTGTTCCCAGAATATTCCATGCAATCCCTGTCAGGATGCCTGTCCGAAACATTGTATTAAGATCGGTTCCAACATTACAGCACTTCCGGCTGTGGATGAGAGTGTGGATTGTATCGGCTGTGGCATGTGTGTGGCATCCTGCTCCGGTCAGGCGATCTTCCTGGTAAACGAAACCTATGATGAAGAATTTGCTACGGTGACACTGCCTTACGAATTTTTGCCATTGCCGCAAAAAGGAGAAAAAGGGTACGGACTGGGCAGAAACGGAGAAAAAGTCTGTGAGGCAGAGGTCGTTGATATGAAAACGTCAAAGGCATTTGATAAGACAAATCTTCTGACGATTAAAGTGCCGAAAGCATATGCGATGAAGGCAAGATTTTACCGTGCTATGTAAGGACGGAAGGAAGAGGAGGATAACGGGATGCGTACGATAAATGATAGAACAAAAGAGCTGGGAGAATTTATTCCACAGCCGGATGATGATATGCTGATCTGCCGTTGCGAGGAAGTGACAAAAGGCGAGATCCGCAGGGCAGTACATGATGGAATGTTTACGATTACAGAGATCAGAAGATATTTAAGAACCGGAATGGGACTGTGTCAGGGACAGACTTGTGCAAAGCTGGTAAAACGGATCGTGGCACAGGAACTGAAATGTTCTCCGGATGAACTGGAACCGGCAGGCTCGCGTGCACCAATGCGGCCGATCGAGATGCGTGTATTTGCAAACGAGGCAAAGGAGGGCGAGGAACATGAGTAATCAGGCAGATGTAATTATCATTGGCGGTGGCGTGATCGGATGTGCCACAGCATATGAATTGGCAAAAAAAGGAACTTCCGTCATTGTTCTCGATAAAGATGACAGCATTGGAAACGGTGGATCAAGCCGGAATGGCGGTGGAGTCAGACAGTCCGGGCGTGACCCGAGAGAACTTCCGCTGGCAATGTATGCGGTGGAACATCTGTGGCCGCACCTTTCCGAAGAACTGGATCTGGATGTGGAATATCATAAAGAGGGAAATCTACGTCTTGGAAAAACAGAGCATCACAAAGAGATCTTACAGGGACTGACAGACCGGGCAACGGCACTCGGACTGGATGTGCGGATGATCGATGGAAAAGAGGTAAGAGAGATCAATCCCTATCTTTCCGATGAGGTAACCTGTGCAAGCTGGTGTCCGACCGATGGACATGCAAATCCGCTTTTAACAACACTGGGTTATTACAGAAAGGCGAGAGCACTCGGCGTTACATTTTACACAGGAGAAGAAGTTGTTGCCATTAAAAAGGTAAAAGGAGTTGCAAGTTGTGTTGTGACAAAACATGATGTGTTTGAAGCAGACCGAATCATCCTTGCTTCCGGTTATGAGAGCCGCGCGATCGCGGCAACAGTAGGGATCGATGTCCCGATGAGCAATGACCTGATCGAGGCACTGGTAACAGAGGCGGAACCGAAAATGTTCCCTCAGATGTTAGGAACTGCGGATGCAGACTTTTACGGACATCAGACCAACCATGGTTCCTTTGTATTTGGCGGTGCATCCGGTTTTGAGACCATGAACAGGGACAACGGCAAAATGATCACAAACAGTATCACAGCTCCCTGTATCTGCCGCGGTATTATGAAGTATATTCCAAAACTCGCAGATGCCAAGATCGTGCGGACCTGGGCAGGATATGAGGATGTCTGTGCAGACGGTGTTCCGGTCATCAGTGAGGTGGAAGAGGTGCCGGGCCTGATCTTAGCCTGCGGATTTACCGGTCATGGATTTGGTATTTCCCCGATCGTTGGGATCCTGCTTTCTGAGATGGCACGGGGCGAGAAAACGACACTGGATCTGAGTGCATTCCGTTATGATCGATTTAAGGCAGTCATATAAGCAATAAAAAAAAGATATAGTATGGTATCTTTTGAATGTGATATGATGAAGGAGAAAACAAAATGGAAACAAAATTATCGTTTTTATATTTAAGTGAACCCGATATGATCAAAGCGGGAGTCAAGGATATGGGAAAATGCGTGGAAGTAATGGAGGATCTGCTCATTACTCTTCAGAAAGGGGATTATGTCATGGGTGGAGAAAACCACAATTCCCACGGATGTATGATCACATTTCCGGATGATCCGGAATTTCCCGGAATGCCAAAGAATGCAGATGACAGGAGATTTATGGCGATGCCTGCATATTTAGGCGGCAGATACCAGATGGCTGGAATGAAATGGTACGGCTCCAATGTTGAGAATAAGGAAAAAGGGCTGCCACGTTCCATCCTGATGATGATCTTAAGTGATAAGGACACGGGAGCACCGCTTTCTTTCATGTCTGCAAATCTGGTAAGCTCTTATCGTACCGGTGGCGTTCCGGGTGTCGGAGCAAAATATCTTGCCAGAAAGGACGCCAAAACAGTTGCGATCATCGGACCGGGCGTTATGGGAAAAACATCACTCAGCGCATTTGTCAGTGTATGCCCGCATCTTGATACGGTAAAGATCAAGGGAAGAGGAAAACGCTCCATGGATTCCTTTATTGCATTTATCCGGGAAGAACTGCCACAGATCAAAAATATCCAGGTCTGTGAAACGGTAGAAGAGGCAGTCCGGGACAGCGATATCATCAGCACGACGACGACAGTCCGCAATGATGAAGCATCCTTTCCGGAGATCAGGGAAGAATGGATCAAAAAAGGAGCACTCCTTAGTATGCCATCCGCTGCAAGACTGGATGATGATTTCCTGGCAGAAAGATGCAAGCTCGTGGTAGACAACTCCAAGCTGTATGAGGCATGGGAGGAGGAGTATCCATATCCTAGCTATGAGAAAGTGCAGATCATCGGTACCAAGTTCACGGATCTGAAAACGGAAGGAAAAATCAAAGCAGAAGATATGATCGATATTGCAGATATCATTACCGGAAAGCATCCGGGCAGGGAAAGTGATGATGAGATCATTGTTTATTCCGTAGGCGGCATGCCGGTAGAGGATATTGCATGGGGTGGAACCGTATACCGCAATGCCCTAAAGATGGGAATTGGTGTGGAACTGCCGCTCTGGGATCAGCCGGATATGGCATAAAAAACGGTGCTTCTTCTGTTTTGTGGAAGGAGTGCCATGAAAGAAAAGAAACAGTCCGATATTATGCCCGTGCAGCCTTACATTATGATACATACCGATGATTATGAGCGGGTCATTGCGCAGAAGACAGGCATCTCTCACTTTTATGAGTTTACCAGAGAAGCAGGAAGCAGTCCGATCAATGCGGTTCCGGATGGCAGCGTGGATCTGGTGTTTGGCATTAACGGAGAAAACGTGAAGTCTTATATTGGAGGCACAGTTTTAAAGGCAAAAAACTGGCCCTTAGAGGATGGCAGAACCTACTTCGGAGTCCGTTTCCTTCCAGGAAAATGCGTTCTTCCGAAAGAATTTTCCATCAAAGAGATCGTCAATGATGATCTGGAACTGGATGGAAATACCTATGGAATGGAACTTGCGGAAAAAATTGCAGAGGCAGAAAATATCTATGAGCGGTCTGGTATTTTTATGGATTACTATATGGAGATGCTTCGGAAAAGAGAAGTAACGGGAACAGCAGGGAATATCGAAAGCTATATGAGAAAGCGGATTTACGAAAGCAAAGGAAATATTTCCATTGGAGAACTTGCAGCAGAGACCGGGTATTCAGAGTGTTATATCAGGCGCGTTTTCGAAGAAGTACATGGGATTTCTCCGAAGGTATTTGAAAAGATCGTCCGGTTTCAGAATATGTTAGACCGGATGGATAAAGAGAGTTTTCGGGGGATTGGAGATATCGCACTGGAAAGTGGATATTATGATCAGTCCCATATGATAAAGGATTTTAAAAATTATACCGGCATGACGCCGGAACATTACCAGAAACTGTTAAATGAATCAAAAGCACAGAAAGAGCACAGAAGAGAGGATGGGGCATATGGAAAGTTTATCAAAGATTGAAATCATTTCAGGAATGTCAAAGTTTTCCAGTTTGAAAACAGCACTCAGCAAAGCAGGAGTGCGCGGAATGACTGTGATGCAGGTGTTGGGCTGCGGAGTGGAAAAAGGAACCAGAGAGTACGAAGTGGACGAAAATTATGAGATGGAACTTTTACCAAAACAGCAGATCAATATTGTTGTAGAGACAAAAAAGGTACCGGAAATCGTGGAGCTGGTAAAGCAGGAATTGTATACTGGTCATATCGGGGATGGAAAGATCTTTGTCTATTCTCTGGACAATGTCATCCGCGTGAGAACCGGAGATGAAGGGGTGGATGCGCTGTAACAACATTGCGGCGGGCAGATGGAACGTTACAGTACAGGGTGTTTCATTGCCTTCTTACAGCAGAGTTGTTCAGAAAGGAGGCTTACTATGAGTGAGGAAAAGAAATTAGGGCTGCGAAGTGTCGTATCCATTTCCGTCGGACTTGTCATTGCAACGAGCTGTCTGGTCTCACTGGGGCAGGGCGCCGGTACCGTTGGCGTCGTATTTATCGGAGCCATGATCGTTGCCTGTCTGCTTAATATGACAACGGTTGCTTCCCTTGCGGAATTAAACGCACTTATGCCAAATACGACCGGTGGGCTGGCACAGTATACGCTGGCATGTATGGGACCTTTCCCTACATTAATTTCTATGGTGGGCGGATATCTGATCTGTAATATCCTCTCTTCCGGTGTGGAGGCATCCATTTTTTCCTATGCGATGACAGAGACGATCCGGCTTCCAGTCCCAAGTATTGTATATACTCTGGTGATGACCGTGGTTGTTATGGTCGCAAATCTGTATGGTGTGGATATGTTTGCCAAAATTCAGGATCTGGTCGCATTTTTACTGGTTGGCTCAATGGTTGTAATGGGACTGATCGGGATGTTTAAAATGGGAACAGGAACCGTGATCAAACAGCCTTACAGCATGGTGGATAATTTTTCTGAAGTGATCTCAATGACAGCCGTTGCATTCTGGCTGTTTATCGGGGCAGAATATGTCATTCCGGTATCCAAAAATGTAAAAAATGCAAAGCGGAATGTCCCGCTTGGTATGATGATCGGTCTTGCACTGATCTGCATGGTACAGTCGATCATGGTTCTTGGATTTCACAATTATACGGCATGGGATGAACTGGCAGATTCGGCAGCACCACATCTGCTATATGGCTACAATCTGTTGGGCGAGGGTGGAAAACTCTGGATGACACTGGTTGCTGCGTTAGCGGTTGTCAGCACGCAGAATTCTACTGTGAATGGTCTGGCTAGCATCTGTCAGGGAATGGCGAAACTGAACATGATGCCACAGATCTTTGGAAAGACAAATAAACATGGTGTGCCATGGTTTGGCGTTGTGTTTGTCAGTGCATTTATTTTCCTGTTCGCGGCATTAAGTGACAGTTCATCGGATGCAATTTCATTTTTGATTCTGGTGGGTTCGGTATTCTGGATGATCTCCTATATTCTTGCACATGTGGATGTGCTGATCTTACGGAAACGGCTGCCAAAAGCACCACGTTCCTTTAAGGTACCGCTTGGCCCGGTATTCCCGCTGATCGGAATAATGGGAACGGTTTATATGATCTTAAATATTTCTACGGATCCCACAGAGCGCAATGCAATCTGGATCCTTACCGCGATCACGTTTGCAATCCTGGCAGTGTATTCTTTCTTCTGGATCAAATTTAAAATGAAAATGCCTGTTTTTAAAAGTGTTCCAGTGGAGAAAGTTATGGCAATGGAAAATGATCTGTATTATACCATTCGAAAGAGAAGAGGGATCTGGAGGTAGATGCCTCTTCTTTTTACTGTATAGGAGTGCGAGGACCGGAATGGAACGTAGAAACTCGAATGTTCGAGTCCGGCAGGATTCATAACAAAAAAAGAGACATATCATTTGATATGTCTCTTTTTTTCAAAGAGCGCGAGACGGGACTCGAACCCGCGGCCCCGACCTTGGCAAGGTCGTGCTCCACCAACTGAGCCACTCGCGCGTATGTTGTTTTGTATCTGTCTGCCAGACACATTTGATATCATACTATGGAGAAACGGATTTGTCAACAACTTTTTGAAAAAAATTTAAAATAAAAATGAGAGGAAACGATTTTATCATATTCGGAGAACGGCGGCATAGAATATAACAATCAGTATCCGGAGGCATAGCGTGAGTGCAAAGACAAAAATTGTAGTTCTGCATATGAAAGAATTGATCTACACCGCAATATTTGTGGGGCTTGGGATCCTGCTGGTGATCCTGTTGTTGTTTATGTTCCTGCCAAGGGGGGAGAAGGGGGAAGCAGTTCCAACGATGAATTATGTCGCGGGTGTCTATACTTCCTCTGTCATGCTAAATGATAAGACCGTGGATGTTCAGGTCATAGTGGATGAGAACAGGATCAATGCCATTTCCCTGATTGATCTGGATGAGACCGTGACAACCATGTATCCGTTAGTAGAACCGGCAGTAGAAAAGATCAGTGAACAGGTGATAGAAAAACAGTCAACAGAAGGGATTACATATCAGAGTGACAATCAGTATACGTCCATTGTGATCTTAAATGCCATTGAAAATGCACTGTCAAAGGCACAGGCAGAAACGCAGGCAGAATAGAAAACAGGAGTGCTCCCATCGTAAAAAGTAGTGGGAAACACTCCTGTTTTGTTGTATAACATACTTTATGCCAAAAAGAAATGCTATTTATTGAGCAGCTTCGGGGCTGATATCATTTAAATAGGTGTTGAGGGAATCCAGATTGGTATAAATGGTTTCCATAGGTTTGCTGTTCTCATAAGCCTGATAGCCGGAATAGCCAGCCCAGCCGACGATGGCAATCGCAACCACCCATCCGCAGATAATTGCAGCCATACGCTGACGTTTTTCTTTTGCCATGATCTGTTTGCGGTTTGCTTTTTCTTCTTTATAGCGATCTACTTTTGCCTGACTCATAAAAATCTCCTTTGTTCACTAAAATCACTCTTTATAATATAGCTTATTTGAATATAAAATGCAATAGAAAGCACCTTGTCATTTTTCCTTAAATTCGTTACAATAAATGATTAGTGAATAACATTGTTTCGAAAGCGAGGGAGAAAGCGTGAATTTAATTGTAGCAGTAGATACAAACTGGGCAATCGGCAAGGATAATGAGTGTCTGGTCAGGATTCCGGCGGATCAGAAATTCTTTCGGGAGATCACAACCGGAAAAGTAGTGGTAATGGGAAGAAAAACACTGCTTGGTTTTCCAAACGGGTTACCATTAAAGAACAGGACGAATATTATTTTGACTCATGATGAGAACTTTCACGCACCGGATGCCATTATCGTGCACAGTCTGGATGAACTGATGCAGGAACTGAAACATTATGACAGCGAAGATATCTATGTGATCGGCGGTGAGAGTGTGTATCGTCAGCTCATCGATGCGTGTGATGTGGCACATGTGACAAAGATCGACTATGCTTTTGATGCGGATACCTATTTCCCGAATCTGGACGAGATGCCGGAATGGGAGATCACCGCGGACAGCGAGGAACAGACCTATTTTGATCTGGAATATTATTTCTATAAATATGAGAAAAAGAAAGATGTGCAATAAAAATGGAAAATTTTATTTTTAGTATCAATGTAACTTTTCCCATTTTTCTTGTAATGGTGATCGGCTACATTTTAAAACAGATCGGCATGTTAAATGACAATTTTGTGACCGTAGCGAATAAATTTAATTTTAAAGTGACGTTACCGTTTATGTTGTTCCGCGACATATCGGGCGTGGATATCCGTGCGGTGTTTGATCTGAAATACGTTCTTTTTTGTGCAATCGTCAGTACGATCTGCTTCTGGCTCATCTGGGGCGGTGTGAAACTGTTTGTAAAGGATAAGAGCATAAGAGGCGCGTTTGTGCAGTCCTCCTTCCGCAGCAGTGCGGCAGTCATGGGACTGGCATTTATCCAGAATATGTATGGAAGTTCCGCGATGGGACCACTTATGATCGTTGGTGCAGTACCGCTTTACAACATATTTTCCGTGATCGTGCTGACGTTTGAAGCACAGACAGATGAAGCGATCAATGGCAGGGAGAAAGTGAAAGAGGCGTGTATTAACATTGCAAAAAACCCGATCATACTTGGCATTTTAACCGGACTGATCGCTGCGCTGCTGCAGCTGGATTTCCCGGTCATCATGGACAAGACGATCAATAATGTGGCACAGATGGCAACACCGCTTGCCCTGATCACGATCGGAGCAGGATTTGAGGGCAGAAAGGCACTTGCCAAGATCAGGCCGACCATCGCGGCATCCATGATCAAACTGGTCATCCAGCCCCTGATCTTTTTGCCGGTTGCGGCATGGATGGGATTTACCGGAGAAAAAATGATCGCCATTCTGATCATGCTGGCATCTCCGACCACACCGAGCTGTTATATCATGGCAAAAAGCATGAAAAATGATGGCGTGCTGACGGCAAGTGTGATCGTGACGACAACGCTGCTGGCTGCATTTACACTGACCGGTTGGATCTTTATCTTAAAATCGGTTGGACTGATCGGATAATTTGGGGAAATTCCATTGCATTTTTATGCAAGATAAGATATAGTAGGAAAAATACATAAAATCGGAAACGGATTGAGCGAAGAAGGAGGACGATATGGATATTACAGGCAGAAAACTTTTTGTAAAGGCATTACAGGAAGAGGGCGTGGATACGATCTTTGGTTATCCGGGCGGAACTGTGACAGACCTTTTTGATGAATTATACAAGCAGGATGGTATCGATGTCGTCTTACCGAGACATGAGCAGGGACTGATCCACGAGGCAGAAGGATATGCAAAATCAACTGGAAAGGTCGGGGTATGTCTGGTGACGAGTGGACCGGGTGCAACGAATATTATTACAGGACTTGCAGATGCACATTACGATAATATACCGCTTGTCTGTTTTACCGGACAGGTGCCGCTTTCGTTGATCGGAAACGATGCATTTCAGGAAGTGGATATTGTCGGCATGACAAGAAGCATTACAAAATACGGGGTGACCGTCCGAAAAAGAGAGGATCTTGGGCGTATCATCAAGATGGCGTTTTACATTGCATCGACCGGAAAACCGGGACCGGTGCTGATCGATATCCCGAAGGATATCCAGACGGCAGCAGGACCGGCAGAGTATCCATCCAGTGTCCAGATCCGCGGATACAAGCCAAACGAAGGGGTACATATCGGACAGCTGAAAAAAGCATATAAGATGCTGCGCACAGCAAAACGTCCGCTGATCCTCGCGGGAGGCGGCGTGAATATCGCAAGAGCAAATGATAAGCTATTGCAGTTTGCAGAAAAGACACAGACTCCCGTGGTAACAACTGTCATGGGAAAAGGCGCGATACCGACGAGTCATGCACTTTATGTTGGAAACAGTGGTATGCACGGAAAATATGCAGCCAATAAGGCAGTTAGTGAATGTGACGTGCTGTTTTCCATCGGAACCCGTTTTAATGACAGGATTACCGGTGATCTGAACGAATTTGCACCAAAGGCAAAGATTGTCCATATCGATGTGGATACTGCATCCATTTCCAGAAATGTAGTAGTAGATGTACCGGTCGTATCAGATGCAAAACTGGCATTGGAACATTTATTAGAGTGGGCGGAGCCAAAAGATACTACAAAGTGGCAGAACCAGATCGCCGCATGGGAAAAGGAAAATCCGCTTGAGATGAGAAGAGATCATGGTATGACGCCGCAGATGATCTTTGAGCATGTCAACCGTACCTTTGGAGAGGCAATCTATGTGACGGATGTCGGACAGCATCAGATGTGGGCAACCCAGTATCTGGAACTGGACGCATGGCATCAGCTGATCACATCCGGCGGACTTGGAACGATGGGATTTGGTTTCCCGGCAGCGATCGGAGCAAAGATTGGAAACCGGAAAAAAGAAGTGGTCTGCTTTTCCGGAGATGGCGGTATGCAGATGAACATCCAGGAGATGGCAACTGCTGTTGTACAGGAAGCACCGGTCATCATCTGCCTGTTCAACAATTATTATCTTGGCATGGTGCGCCAGATGCAGCAGCTTTTCTATGGAAAACGTTATGAAGCAACCTGTCTGCGCAGAAGAAGAACCTGTCCGGCAAACTGCAAGGGACCAAATGATGCGTGCCCGCCTTACACACCGGATTTTGTTGCGTTGGCAGAAAGTTATGGAGCACATGGCATCCGCGTAGAGCGTGAGGAGGATATCCAGAAGGCACTTGATACTGCAAGAACCTATCAGGATGCCCCGACGATCATTGAATTTATGATCTCTACGGATGAAATCGTACTTCCGATGGTAAAAAGTGGAAACCCGATGAGCGAGATGATCTTAAAATAATTACAGGAAGGAAAGGAGCCATCCTATGAAAAACAGATGGATTGCATTGTATGTAGAAAACCAGGTTGGTGTACTGGCAAAAGTTTCTGATCTTTTTTCCGGAAAATCTTATAACCTGCAGAGTCTTACGGTAGGAACCACAGAGGATGAAACAGTTTCCCGGATGACCATATGTGTGACCAGTGATGACATTACATTTGAGCAGATCAAGAAACAGTTGAATCGTATGGTGGAGGTCATCAAAGTCATTGATCTGACCGATGTACCGATCCATATGAAAGAGATCCTGTTTGCAAAAGTATTAAATCTGAATGCAGCGCAGATTGAAGAAGTGTTTCAGATCGCCCAGGTCTTTCGGGTGCAGGTTGCAGATATCGGAAATGACAGTGTACTGTTAGAATGTAAGCTGACCGAGCGTAGAAATAATGAACTGATCAAGCTGTTGAAATCCAAATTTGGACGGATCGAGGTCGTACGCGGTGGAGTCGTTGCGATCGAATCCATCAGTACATCCTGCCGTTAAACAAAAATATTAGAAGCCGCTTTTCAAAAGAAAGGTCTGATCCAATCTTTTGGAAGCGGCTTCATTTCAATTCAGATACGTTTATTTAAAAACGCGATCAGTTTTTCAAAGTGCATCGGTGTTCCCTGTATTTCCTGTACCTTCAGGCGGTTTTCCTCACTGAAACCGACCAGGATATTGTGGTTTGCCTCGGCAAGGTAGTCCATGATACCATCAATATCGGATTTGATATTCTTCGGACATTGCAGGTACAGATGCCTGTTGGCACTGATGTGCAGTGTATAGGAAATGCTGAAATGATACCAGAAGAATTTGTGCAGGGTCGAGTATTTATAGATCCAGATGATCTCATCGATCGGCACGATAGCATTTCCATAAATGGAAGTCTCAATAAAAAAGTGCTCAGTGATGAACATGTCCTCCGTTGCAAGCTGCGGCAGTGTGGCAAGTTCTTCTTCCGCCTGCTCTAACAGTTTTTTGGGATTTCCAAACAGCGCCAGATCCTGGCAGGCAGGGGAGAGCACCGGGAAAAACAGGTATAAGACCGAGAGGATCAGGCAGAGCAGCGCATATCCTCCGGTTGCAAAAATGGCGGCAAATAAGATGATGTTGCGAAGCTGATGAAAGCCCGGTTCGCTGATATAGTAAAGCGAGATCTTATTGTGGATGCCGTTTTCCGTCCAGTTCAGATCGGAGACGAGACTGGTCAGGAGAGATTCATAACTGTCTCCACCGTTTAAAATGGCGGCGTGGATGCTGACCTGATCGATCGAAGGAAGTCCTTCCTCACTTGTTTTGGGAGAGAGCAGGACGAGCACACATTCGTCATCCGCACGTGTGGTGTAATAATAGTAACCGGTCGTCTGCCCCAAAACAGTCTGTGTATAACCGGTAAATTTCAAGTCGGTCAGCGTTACTGACACATATTCTAAATGATTGCGGTATGCGGTCTCGAGTGACTGGTCAGCCGGAAGGGGATCCGGGGAGATCAGCGAGGAAAGCGAAAATACCTGCCACAGGATCAGCAGTAACAGCAGATATACGATGGGGGCAAAGAGTCTCCGTTTATAAAATTCTTTGATATTTTTGGTAATATAGTGTTCGTAATTGCCGGGCATAAAAATAACCTGATCTTTCTATAAAGTCAATACAGTATCAGTATAAAGGTTCGCAGGAAAAGAATCAAGACGGAGCGGCGGCGTGTCTTGATTTTCTGCCGGAAAATTGATAGTATGATAGTCAATACAGAAAATAAGACAAAAAGAGGATAGGAGAGAGCGTGGAAGAAGCATACAGCAGTTTTGCACAGGTGTACGATCTGTTTATGGACAATGTTCCTTATGAAGAATGGTGCACTTATATTGTTGGTCTGTTAAAAGAATATGGGATAGAAGATGGCGTGGTCTTAGACCTTGGCTGCGGAACAGGAAAGCTGACGCGCCTGTTGAAAACGTCCGGCTATGACATGATTGGTGTGGATTATTCTGAAGAAATGTTAGAGATTGCGCGGGAAGCAGAGATGGAGCAGGAGGAGCCGATCTTTTATCTGCATCAGGATATGCGGGAACTCGAACTGTTTGGCAGCGTGGAAGCGGTGGTAAGCATCTGCGATTCTATGAATTATATCCTGCAAGAGGAAGAATTACTGCAAGTGTTCCGTCGCGTAAACGAGTATTTGGAACCGGGAGGAATTTTTCTCTTTGATCTGAACACTTTATATAAGTACAGAGAACTTCTTGGGGAAAATACGATCAGTGAAGTGCGCGAAGAGAGCAGTTTTATCTGGGACAACTATTTTGATGAAGAGACCGGGATCAATGAATACGGCCTGACACTGTTTATCCGCGAGCAGGATGATTTATATCGCAGATATGAAGAAACTCATTATCAGCGAGCCTATGAGGTGGAAACGGTAGTGAAACTTGTAAAAGATGCAGAAATGGAACTGCTCGCATGCTACGATGCTTTTACAAGGGAGCCGGTAAAAGAAGACAGCGAGCGTATTTATATCGTAGCAAGACGAAAAATGGAGGAAAACAATGAGTGATTATATTGTAAGGGCAACAGCGGCAGACAGCCAGATCAGGGCATTTGCCATTACATCAAAAGAGATGGTAGAGGAAGCAAGGCGTGACCATGGCACAAGCCCGGTGATCACGGCGGCACTGGGAAGACTTCTTTCCGGAGCAGCAATGATGGGAAGCATGATGAAGGGAGAAAAAGACCTTCTTACCGTACAGATCCAGTGCAGCGGTCCGGTAAAAGGACTGACCGTAACTGCCAATACCAAAGGCGAAGTAAAGGGATTTGCTATGGTTCCAAGTGTGGAGCTTCCATTAAATGACAAAGGAAAATTAGATGTTGGTGGGGCACTCGGACTTGGCGTGATGAGTGTCATCAAGGACATGGGATTAAAAGAGCCATATGTGGGACAGATCGCTTTGCAGACCGGCGAGATCGCAGAAGATCTGACTTATTATTTTGCAACGTCAGAGCAGGTACCATCTGCGGTTGGACTTGGTGTGCTTGTGGATACCGATCTTTCCGTGCGCCAGGCAGGTGGATTTATCATTCAGCTAATGCCGTTTACCAGTGATGAGGTCGTGGAGCGGCTGGAGAAAAAGATCACAGAGATTGCTTCCGTAACCGAGATGATGGAACAGGGCATGACACCGGAAATGATCTTAGAGGAGATCTTAGGTGAATTTGGCGTAGAGATCACGGATAAGTTTCCGACAGCATTTGTCTGCGACTGTTCCAAAGAACGTGTATCAAGAGCTATCGCAACACTGAGCAAAAAAGATTTAAATGATATCATTGGCGACGGAGAGTCCATCGAAGTAAAATGCCAGTTCTGTAATAAGGCATATGAATTTACCATCGACGAGCTCAAAGAGATGCGGGATGGAAAGCACTGATAGGAATCGAGGAAAGAGATGGAACAGGGATTTGTAAAAGTAGCGGCAGTCACACCGAAGATCAAAGTCGCAGATACAAAATACAATGGAGAGGTCATCTGCGCAGAGATAAAAAAAGCGGCAGAGCAGGGAGCAAAGGTCATTGTGCTGCCGGAGCTCTGTATTACCGGATATACCTGCAGTGATCTGTTTTTACAGGAAAAACTGCTTCGCGCGGCAAAGGAGGAACTGCTTCGGATCGCAGTATTCTGTGAGACGGTGGATGCCATTGTGTTTGTCGGACTTCCTTTTGCATGGGATGGAAAACTCTATAACGTGGCTGCAGCCATAAACAAAGGAAAGATCCTCGGACTGGTACCGAAAATATATCTGCCGAATTACAATGAATTTTATGAGGCACGCCATTTTAGCAGAGGAAAAGAAAAGGCAGAACTAGTGCGCTTAAATGAAGAGACAGAGGTTTTATTTGGCAGTAACCTGTTATTTACCTGCGAGAGCATGCCGGATCTTAAAATCGGAGTGGAACTTTGCGAGGATCTTTGGACCGTGCAGCCGCCAAGCATAAGGCATGCCAGAAATGGTGCGAGCGTGATCGTTAATCTGTCAGCATCCAACGAGCTGACCGGAAAATCAGCGTACCGCAGGGAACTGGTAAAGACACAGTCCGCGAGACTGCTCTGCGGCTATATTTACGCCAGCGCAGGAGAGGGCGAGTCGACCCAGGATGTGGTATACAGCGGACATAACCTGATCGCGGAAAACGGAACTCTGTTAAAAGAGGCAGTGCCATTTTCGGGAGAGAGCGTCGTAAGTGAGATCGATGTCACAAGACTGATCGCAGAACGCCGCCGGATGACGACATTCGAGTTAGAAGAGAGCGAATATAAAAAAGTACCATTTTCGGTTCAGAAAGAGCAGATAGAACTGACCAGACCGGTAGATCCGATGCCATTTGTGCCATCTGGTGCATCGGATCGTAATGCCAGATGCGAGGAGATCCTTGCCATTCAGGCACACGGATTAAAAAAGAGACTGGAACATACTCATTGCAAAGTTGCTGTCATTGGAATTTCCGGTGGACTGGATTCAACCCTGGCACTTCTTGTTACCGTGCGTGCATTTGACCTGCTGGGAATGGATCATGGACAGATCAAGGCAGTGACCATGCCGGGATTTGGAACGACAGACCGTACCTATGACAATGCGGTGAAACTGATCCGGAATCTGGGGGCAGATTTTATTGAAGTGGATATTAAAGATGCGGTCAATATCCATTTCCGGGATATCGGACAGGATCCATCGGTGCATGATGTCACCTATGAAAACGGACAGGCGAGAGAGCGTACCCAGATTTTGATGGACATTGCCAATAAATCAGGTGGAATGGTGATCGGAACCGGAGATCTGTCCGAACTTGCATTGGGATGGGCAACCTACAACGGAGACCATATGTCGATGTATGCCGTGAATGCTTCCGTACCGAAAACACTGGTACGTCATCTGGTACGTTATTATGCGGATACCTGTGGAAACCAGGCCTTAGAGCAGGTGCTGCTTGACGTGTTAGATACTCCGGTATCTCCGGAATTATTGCCTCCGGAAGAGGGAAAGATCTCGCAAAAGACAGAGGATCTGGTAGGTCCATACGAACTGCACGACTTTTTCCTGTATCATATGCTGCGGCAGGGTGAGACTCCGGCAAAAGTGTACCGACTTGCAAAACTGGCATTTTTGGGAACGTATGAAGATGCGGTCATTTTAAAATGGCTCAAAACATTCTACCGGCGTTTCTTTGCACAGCAGTTTAAGCGTTCCTGTCTGCCGGATGGACCGAAGGTCGGAAGTGTAGCGGTTTCTCCGCGTGGAGATCTTAGAATGCCGTCAGATGCGTGTGGAACTATCTGGTTACAGGAGATAGAAGAATTGAAATAAATAAAAAGAACAACAGACTGCACATTTTGCGGCAGGCCTGTTGTCACAAAAAATTGCACCGTGGATCAGACACGGTGCAATTTGCGTTCATATTTGTTTACATTTGAGAAAGTAAATACCGGATTGTTTGCATAAACAAGTGTGTACATAAAGATGGCAAGTAAGATACCGGTTACAACGTCGAAAACAGAATGCTGTTTTAAAAACATGGTAGATAAGATGATGCTGACCATCAGAATGGCAGAACCATAACGGATCACCTTTTTGTTTTTGAAGTTGTCACAATGCCATACGGCCATGTTGACTGCGATCGAGTTGTAAACGTGGATACTCGGGAACAGGTTCGTCGCAGTATCAGTTGCGTACAGCCATTTGACCAGATGAACAAAAATGTTATTGTGGGCAAATGTGGCAGGGCGCAGGTAATGTCCGTTTGGATAAACCGTGGAAATGACCAGGAAAATGGTCATTCCGGTAAAAAGTACGGTACATAACCGGAAATATTCGTCCTTGTTCTTTAAAAAGAAATATCCCAGCCCCCATGCGATGTAACCAAACCATAAGAAATATGGAATGATAAAGTATTCACAGAATGGGATATAATCGTCTAATGCAACATGTATGACATGAAAATGTGTGGTTACGGTCTTTTCCAGGTGTCCAAACCATGGCAGATAGATCAGAAAATACAGTAACAGGAGTCCATGTCTGTTTTTCTCGATAAATGCGCCAAGCGCAATTTTGGCTTTGGTTTTCACGAGTTTCACCCCTTCATAAATTCTTACTGAAGGGATTATAGCACAGACATTTTATAGAAACAATTACCTTCTATTTTTTTTAAGAAAGATTATTTAAAATTTAAGAAAACCTTAAAGCCTTTGCGCCTTTTTTGTGCAAAATGATTGTGAGCCTGGAAAAAACTGGAATAAGAAGTAAGGAATAACGCATACAGATAGAAACAGAACAGCCTGTAATTTTTAATAAAATATGTTATAAAAACGACGGAAATGTTACAAATTCCGTAATTTGTTGACAAGTGGGGAATTGGAACTATAATGTAGAAGAGTCTGAAATGAAAACAAAGAGAAATGAGGATTACCATGAACAGAAAAAATAGACAAATTGCGTATCTGATTATCATTGTGCTGACCATACTGGTGGCAGCTTATGTAGCATTTGCCGTTTTTTTTCAAACGCATTTTAATTACGGAACCAGGATCGATGGGATCCCGGTTGGTGGATATTCCGTGGAAAAAGTAGAAAAACTGATCGGGCAGGAGATCAAAAGCTATTCTCTGCAGCTGGTGGAACGCGAGGATGCCACAGAGAAGATTAACGGAAGCAGCCTGGAGCTAAAGCCGGTCTTTAACGGAGAAATTGAACAGCTCTTAGAGGAACAGGGTGGTTTTGGCTGGATCGGAACCTGGATCAAAAAACAGGATCTGAAACTGGATTGTGTGGTCGGTTATGATGAGACAAAACTGGAAGAGGTGCTGGCATCGCTTTCCTGTGTGAAACCGGAAAATCAGAGAGAACCGGAAGATGCCCATGCATCAGAGTACAGCAAAGAGGATGGCTACCAGCTTGTTCCGGCAGATTATGGAACGACCATAGATGAGAACGCATTAAAAGAAGCAGTGAAGAATGCAGTCACAGTATTGACGGAAACACTGGTGTTAGAGGATGCGGGATGTTACAAAGATCCTGTTGTGCTGGATGATGATGCAAACCTGTTATCAGAGATCGGGCAGATGAATCAGTATGTTGCAACAACGATCAACTATGATTTTGGAGAAAAATCAGAGGTGCTGGACGGAGAGACGATACATAACTGGCTTACGGCAGAAAACGGAGCAGTCACGATCGATAAAGAGGCTGTGGAAGAGTATGTGAAAGAGCTTGGAAAGAAATACAATACCGCCTATCAGCCAAAAGAATTTAAGACCTCATATGGACCTACTGTCACGATCTCTACCGGATTTTACGGATGGAGGATCGACAGAGAGGCAGAAACCGAGCAGATCATAGAAGAATTAAAAACCGGCGGAACGATAAACCGGGAACCGGTCTATGCACAGACTGCAAACAGCCATGGTGAGAAAGATTATGGCAATTCCTATGTGGAGATCAACCTGACCGCACAGCATCTGTTCGTTTATAAGGATGGAGCACTGGTTGTGGAGAGTGATTTTGTATCAGGAAATGTTTCCAAAGGACATGATACGCCGACCGGAGCATATGGTCTGACTTATAAGACTACGGATGCTGTGCTGCGGGGACAGGATTACGAGACTCCGGTAAAATACTGGATGCCATTTGCAGGGGACGTCGGAATGCACGATGCGACCTGGAGAAAGACATTTGGTGGAAGTATCTATAAAACCAATGGTTCACACGGATGTATCAACCTGCCGTTGTCCGTGGCGGAGAAGATATACAACACCATTGACAAGGGATATGCTGTTATGGTCTACACGCTTCCGGGTACAGAGAGTGTAGCGGTGCAGAAGACAGATGCTGCCACGGTTGTGGCACAGATCGATGCGATCGGGGTTGTCACATTAGACAGCGAAACTGCCATCACATCGGCAAGAAATCTCTATGATGCACTTTCCGAGCAGGCAAAAGCATATGTCACAAACTATGATGTTTTAGTTGCAGCGGAGGCATCCCTTGCAGCATTAAAAGGAGAAACACCGGCTACTGATCCGGCTGCTGATCAGCAGCCTGTAGACCAGCAGGCTCCGGAAACGCAGGATACAGTTGATACGACACAGGATCAACAGCAGGATGCCGGAAACCAACAGCAGGCTGCTGAAACTCAGCAGCCTACTGACGGGGCAAATACCCCGGAAGAACAACAGACTCCTGAAACTCAGGAGTCTGCTGGAGAAGCTCAGTAGACTTCTGAAACTCAGGAGCAAAAGATAAAATTAATAGGTTTCGATGATCGCAACATCCCATGGGGCGAGTGTGAGAACACTGCCTGTGGAAATTTCGGTATCGGAGAGAAGTTCCCTTCCTGCTTCGTGCGGGTAAGGGAATTTTTGTTCTTCCATGGAATAATTAAAGTAATAGAAGAGATGGTGTCCCTCGTCGTTTTCCCCCTGTTTTGTAATGATCGGGAAATGCAGGGCATACTTGGAAAAGTCCGCATCGGAAAGATGGATCTCCTGCAAATAATCATGCAGGATCTGTTCGGTCATCTTATCGTCCAACATGGTACCAAAGTAAAGGGAACTTCCTTTTCCAAAGGTGTTTTGCGTTACAGCGGCATAGGCTCCATATACCGGATGCGCATAGGAAGCGATGGTTTTTGCTGTATCACAGAAGAGAAGATCCATCCATTCTTTAGCATCCGAGGTAACCGAAGGGTCAGCCTGTAATTTGACGGAAGTATTTCTCGGGTAGGTATACTGGTCGTAATGGATGCCGAGGCAGTCCTTTAAAATGTGAGGCTGGACATCGGAATAGATCTTTAAATGCTCATCTGAAAATGCACTACGGTAAGTTGTGATGAGATGTCCACCATCTTTCACATAGGACTCGAGTGCATAGAGCAGATCCTCCGGTGCACTGTAGAGAGCCGGAACGATCAGGCACTCATAGGAAGAAAAATTGCGCTCACGGGAGGAGACCATGTCAAATTCGATATTCAAACGGTAGAGGGCATCACAAAGACTGCGCATTACAAGGTTGTAGCTGTGCCCGGCTGTCGTTGCAAGCGGGAAATGCGAAAGCCCGGTCAAGGACGTATTATCCAAAAGGACGGCAACGTGATTGGTCTTTTTGATATTTTTTAAATGAGAACCGATCCGTTTCCATTCATTTCCGATAACACATGCTTCCCGGTAGGTTTCATTTTCGGAAAAATCATGGGAAAGAACACCTTTCCAGTAGCTTTCGATGGCGTTATGGATGGAGTGCCAGTGCCAGTACATCACGCTGTTGGAGCCGTTTGCGATGTGGCTGTATGCCTGTAAACGTAACTGTCCTGGATAAGGAATCCAGTCAATATTGCCCTGTGCTTCGGTTTCTAAGACCAGATAATTGTCCTTTTTCAGGCTGCGCGAAATGTTGCCACAGACCGTGATCTCAGCTCCGGTCAGTTTGTCGCGGGAAGGATGATAGATATCACATCCGGCAACGGTCATACAGCATGCCGCGTCGTACTGGTCGACTTCAGGCTGATAACCGATGGAATGATCCGTCCACGCATAATCAAAGTTCTGTGTGATAAACTGATCAGGACGTTTGTATTCTTTGACAATACTTGCCTGCCAGCTTAAGAAATCCGTGACCAGTTTACGCTGGAATTTCTGAAATTCGGCGGCAAGACTCTGATTGATGGTACCTCTGACATCCGGGAAATCTTCCCACTTGTTGATCCGGTTACTCCAGTAGTCCAGACCAAATTCCTGATTGAATTCATTGATGTCTGGAAACTGTTCCTTTAAATAGGACACAAACATCTGCTGGACACGTGGTCCGGCGGTGCCATAGCTTTTTGTCTCATTATCAAGCTGATAACCGATGATATTTGGTACATTTCTGACGTGATCCATCAGAACACGGATGATGCGTTCGCAGTGTTCTAAATAGCCCGGATGGGTGATGTCCATATTTTGTCTGTGACCGTAGATTTTCTGACCATTTGCGGTGATCGCGAGGATATCAGGATATTTTTTTACCAGCCAGGTCGGAATGGCATAGGTCGGTGTGCCGATGATCACAGAAATATGATGTGCGGCTGCCACCTGTAACATATGGTCAATGTGGGTAAAATTGAATACGCCTTCCTGTGGTTCTAAGGTGCTCCAGGTGGATTCTGCGATACGGATGACATTCATCCCGGCACGTTCCATCATTTCCATATCTTTTTCCACCCGGTCATAGGGCAGATATTCAGAATAATAAGCGGCACCAAAATATAATTTTTCAGTCTGCATAGTGTTCTCCATTTCATTAAAACAGGTATCGATGTAGCTGCGTGAGCAACCGGTTGCTTTCAATTATTATAACATTGCTTTGTTTTATTGTAAATATAAAGGAACTGTTTGTTGAAAACGACGAATGATAAATGGGAGAAAAGTGACTATTTTCCTAAAAAAGATTGCTTTTTTGAAAAAAAGAGGTAATATATAGAATATAGTTGCGCAAGTTGTGCAACAAAAAGAAACCGTGAAATCTGTTCTGATATTCACGCAAAAAGGAATGGGGAAGTAAAGAGCAATGGAAAAGGGAAAAAATATTACAATCGCAGATGTAGCAGAGGCACTTGGCGTTTCGAAGACGACCGTGTCGCGGGCGATTTCCGGAAAAGGAAGAATTGGAAAAGAGACAAAAGAAAGAGTGCTCGCTTATATTGAGGAACACGACTATAAACCGAATGTCATCGCAAAAGGGCTGGCACAGTCCAAAACTTATAATCTGTGCGTGGTCATGCCGGGAGAGTATGATGTGGTAGATCTGACATTCTTTCAGGAGTGCCTGTTTGGAATACAGGAGATCGCAGGGATCATGGAATATGATATTTTGCTTTCTATCTGTAAAAACAGCGATATCTCATCTTTGGAGCGTATCATAGCAAACCATAAGGTGGACGGAGTTATTTTGATGCGTACTTTTGTGGAAGATAAACAGGTGGAATTTTTGCAGCAGAAGAAAGTGCCGTTTGTTACGATCGGAAGTGCGGCATATCCGGGTGTGATCCAGATCGACCACAATCACAAGGGAGCCTGCAAGGAACTGACTTCGATCATATTGATGAAACAGATGAAACGCGTTGCACTGATCGGCGGGGATGAAAATCATGTTGTTACCCAGAGCCGTCTGCGCGGATTCAAAGAAGCATATGCCAAAATGGATGTACCTGTTGATGAAAAACTGCTCTTTTTAAATCAGGACAATCATGTATTGGTAGATAAAGCTGTGAATCAGGCATTGGAGCAGCAGGCAGAATGTATTTTATGTATGGATGATGCAATCTGCAGCAGGGTGTTAAAAAATCTGCGTGAAAAACAGATCCGTATCCCACAGGATGTGAGAGTGGCATCTTTTTACAACAGCAGCGTACTGGAAAACAATATACCATCCATTACATCATTGAAATTTGATGCAAAAGAGCTTGGAATGGTGGCATGCAAGACCGTGTTGGACGTGATCGAGGGTCGTGAGGTAAAGGAGCGGACACTCCTTCCGTATGAGGTCGTTTTAAAGGAGTCAACCAAGTAGGAAATTGCGAAAATGCGCGGAATTTCAAGGTTTATCGGTTGCATTAGGGTCGAAAATGAGAAAAATGATATTTATTCTCAAGAAAATATTTGTGCAGATTTGCTAAAAAATGATTGTTTTTATTATAAAATGTGGACATTGACACAAAACCAGGAATGGAATATACTTTAACCCATAGAACAACCGATTGCGCGATGCGCAAAAAAGAAAAACAAAAATCGGGAAAAGTTCTTGGAAAAACAGCACTTTTTAGAAAAGGGAGGATTTTTCAAATGAAGAAAAAAGTGATCAGTACATTAATTTGCGCAAGCATGGTAGCATCAATGCTTGCAGGATGCGGCGGAAACAACGCAGCAAACACAAGTGCTTCTGACAGCACAACAACAGATGCTGGTACAACAGCAGAGGCAGATACCACTGCAGCAGAAGCTTCTACAGAAGCAGCAGGTGATACAGCTTCCGCAGATGCAGTTGCAAATTTGATCGCAGCAACAGATGGAACTGTAAATATCGATCTCTGGTGTTCCGAGTTAGAGTCTTATCAGACTGTAATGAAAGAGCTGACAGACAAATTCCAGAATGAGTACTCTGATGTAGATTTCAACATCACGATCGGAGCAGTATCTGAAGCAGATGCAAAAGATAAGGTCCTTGAAGATATCGATGCAGCAGCAGATGTATTCGTATTTGCAGATGATCAGGTAAATGACCTGATAAACGCTGGAGCACTTCAGGAAGTAGCAGCTACTTATACCTATGATCCGAAAGCAACAAACTCTGAAGCAACTGTTGCAGCAGCGTCCAAAGATGGTAAACTTTACGCTTACCCACTGACTGCCTCTAACGGATACTTCTTATATTACGACTCATCTATCTTCTCAGAAGAAGATGTAGCTTCCTGGGAGTCTTTAGTTGCAAAAGCTGAAGAAGCTGGAACAAACGTTGGTATGAACATTGCAGATGGCTGGTATCTGTATGGTTTCTTCTCAGGTGCAGGCTGTGAGTTAAGTATGAACGAAGACAATACAAACAACTGTGACTGGAACTCAGCAACAGGTCTTGCAGTAGCAGAAAGCGTTGAGAATATCGCTTCTTCCAAAGCATTTGTCAATGTGGCAGATCAGGATGCAATCACGATGTTAAATGATGGTACACTTAGTGCATATGTTTCCGGTACATGGAACGCAAGTTCTTTCGAAGAGAAATATGGCGATGGATATGCGGCAACAAAACTTCCAACATTTGATGTAAATGGAACAGCTACACAGATGAAATCTTATGCAGGTTACAAATTTGTTGGTGTAAACTCTCATGCAGAAAATGTAGGATGGTCTATGCTTCTTGCTGAGTATTTAACAAACGAAGAGAGCCAGCTGGCAATTGGAAATGCTACTCAGGAAGGTCCTGCAAATACAGCAGCAGCAGAGCAGATCTCTTCTCCGGCACTTGCAGCACTTGCAGCTCAGTCCGCATATGCAGATCAGCAGATCGTTGGACAGAACTACTGGGATCCGGCGAAAGCACTTGGACAGAACTTAGTGGATGGTGCGTCTGACCTTCAGAAAATTCTTGATGATGCTGTAACAGGTATCACACAGCCAATCGCTGAATAAGCAGAAAATAACAGTACCATATTCCGCATGTCCTGCATGATCGCAGGGCATGCGGAAAGTGTAAAAAGACAAAATTATGTTCCAGCGAAAATAATTATTCACGCATATGGGAGTGAATCTTATGAAAACATTTTTAAACGCAATCAAAAAATACTTTGCTGATTTCGGTACAGCCGTGGCAAAGGGCGATATCTGGTGCAAACTTTCTTTGATTGTTATGGGTGCCGGATACTGGGGACGGAAACAGGTAGTAAAAGGAATACTTATGACAGCACTGGAAGCTATTGTGATCCTGTTTACCGGAATGTTCTCCATAAATTACATTAAGGATTTAAATACACTTGGTACGACACAGTATGAGTCAGTTTTTGATCCTTTGACCTTGAAAAATACTGTTAACGATTACGATAACTCGCTGTTGATCCTTCTGTACGGAATTGTCGGGATCCTGGTAATCGTAGCATTCATATTTTTATATATAAGCAATATGAAAGCGGTATACCGCCTTCAGCTTATGAAAGAAGAGGGAGAGCACATCAATACTTTCCGTGAGGATGTAAAATCTCTTTTCAACGGGAAATTTTATATTACATTACTTACTCTGCCGAGTATCGGCGTTATCATGATGAACATCATACCGATCATTTTCATGTCCTGTGTGGCATTTACGAACTATGATATCAATCATATGCCGCCAAACTACCTGTTTACCTGGGTTGGTTTATCTAACTTTAAGAGCATGTTCTCCGGTGGTACAACAGTTACTTTCTCTTATGCTTTTGTGAGAATTTTGGCATGGACACTGATCTGGGCAGTACTTGCAACCTTTACCACATTCATTGGTGGTATCCTTCTTGCAAAACTGATCAATCATGAACATACATATTGTAAAAAACTCTGGAGATCACTTTTCGTTGTAACGATCGCTATCCCACAGTTTGTAACCTTACTGCTTGTCAGCAAAATGTTCAGCGATTACGGTATCGTCAATACACTTTGTTCTAAGATCGGACTGACCGGTTTCTTAAATGATATTGGACTGGTATCCGGAAACTTTATCCCGTTCCTTTCCAAACCGGGATGGTCACATTTCATGATCATTATGATCAATATCTGGGTCGGTGTACCGTATCAGATGCTTTCTGCAACCGGTATTCTGATGAACATTCCAACAGACCAGTTGGAGAGTGCAAGAATTGATGGTGCAAACAAGTGGCAGATCTTCTGGAAGATCACAATGCCATATGTCCTGTTCATCTGCGGACCTTCCCTGATCCAGAGCATTATTGCAAATATCAATAACTTCAACGTTATTTACCTGCTTACGAGTACAACGGCAACCTCCAATATGGCGTTTGCAAACTCCAACGCAAAAGAGACAGACCTGTTAATTACCTGGCTGTTTACCTTGACCAATGATAACTCGAACTATAAGATGGCATCTGTAATCGGTATTATTTCCTTTGCTATCTGTGCACTTCTTACACTGCTTAGCTATTCGAGAATGATCAGCGGAGATAAAGAGGAGGTGTATCAATAATGAAAGAAAAGACATGGAAGATAGTGGCAAGACATTTATTACTTGCATTGCTTGCAATCATCTGGCTGATCCCGATCGTGTGGCTGGTTGTAACATCACTTTCTGTAACAAAGGGTGTCAGCAATCAGCACTTTTTCCCGGAACACTGGACAATTGCCAACTATAAGCAGTTATTCTTACAGCCGGATACCGCAGCAAACTTTCCGGCATGGTTTAAAAATACCTTTATTGTAGCAGTATTTAGCTGCCTGGTTTCCTCCTGCTTCGTATTGATGGTTTCTTATGCATTCAGTTGTATGAGATTTAAAGCAAGAAAACCGCTGATGAGCTTCTCTATCATTTTGGGAATGTTCCCGGGTGTTTTGTCCATGATAGCAGTTTACTTTGTATTAAAGATGATCGGACTGACCGACTCAATGGCTGGTTTGGTTATCGTTTATTCCGCAGGTTCCGGCTTGGGATTTTTAGTGTTAAAAGGATTTTTTGATACGATTCCTGTTTCGCTGCGTGAGGCTGCACGTCTGGAAGGCGCATCCGAGGCAACCATTTTTGCCAGGATCATCATTCCACTGTCAAAACCGATGATTGTTTATACGATCATCAATGCATTTTTAAGTCCGTGGATGGATTTCGTTATGGCACGTATCATGATCAAGTCAAAAGACTCATCTGACTGGACTGTTGCCATCGGACTTTACAACCTGTTACAGAAGACTCTGATCGGAGATTACTTCGCAATCTTCTGTGCCGGTGGTGTTATGATCGCCATCCCGATCTCAATCCTGTTCGTACTGATGCAGAAGTTCTATGTTGAAGGAGTAACAGGTGGAGCGGTTAAGGGCTAAATCATAAGGAGAACATCTACATAGACATTGCAGCAAGGGCTGCAATGCCTAAGATGTTCTAACCTTATATTAGAAGAACGCAAAAGCGGCGTTCTTCTGCAGAAATATAGGAACGCAAAAGCGGCGTTCTTCATATAACAAATATCTAGAGGAGAAAGAAAAATGGATAAATTTGTATTGAATCTTATTCATCGTCCAGAGATGGTTCCGGAGTATGCGGAAAAGGTTACTGGTCATGGAAAAACAGAAGATATCGGTAGAAAAGCTCTTTTGACAGAGTCTTTGGATATCTTTAAGACACAGCAGGAAGCTGCACATAAAAATGGATTAAAGACAACCATTCAGATGACATATGCCAGTCTGTTCAACGACGAGGCAGTCGCACTGGCAAAAGAACATCATGAGAAATACGGAGACGAGATTGCACTGTCCTTATTAGGACTTCCCTGCAAAGAGTTCCGTGAAAAATACAACACCAAGGATTTCTGTATCTGGATGTTCTCTATGGAAGATAAAAAAGAGATCGTCAATGATGTATTTGAGAAATTCCATGACAGATTTGGATTTTATCCGGAGTCAACCGGTTCTTATTACATGGATGCCGAGCTGACCAATTATATCAAGGAAAAATATCCGATGGTAAAATGCGCTGTTGCTACCTGCTGGGAAGAAGGACCAAAAGCATATCATACCTGTAACAATTCCTGGTATACTTTATTCGATGGCGGCCCATGGGCACCATGGATCCCATCCAAACAGAATACACATGCACCTGCAGCAAACGAGGCAGAGGACAGCGGTATCGTAGCAATCCCTCACTTATCCCGTGACCTGATCGCATGCTACGATGGAAATGGTTCCAACTTCGGAACACATCCACAGAACGTATTACGTGGTATGATCTATGACTCAAAGACCTGGGAGTACCCATATCTGTACAACCTGATCGATCAGTATCGTTCTCTTGAGAAGTACAACAATGGTTATGCTTACAACATGATGTTCGTTGGACCGGGCTGGATGAACAAGATGGGACGTTGGGAAGCACCATATGAATTACTGTTAAAATCTTACGAAGACGGCTGTGCATACTATGGCAAGCTGAAAAAAGAAGGCAAACTGGTTGATATGACCATGGCTGAGTTCGCAGATTACTATCGTGAGAAAAAACACTACACAGAGCCGGAATGTGCACTCTGGAGAGATATCTTATACGGATCAGACAAGCAGGTATTCTGGTACTGCGATCCATACATGAGAGCATGTGTCAACATGGATCAGGGTGGTGCGATCGTTGACTTGCGTCCATATGCAGCAAAATTAAAATGGGAAGTTGGTATCGGAACCAAACACGTTCAGGATGCTTCTTATCCATTCTTGATCCAGGAGAAATACCGTGCAGGTTATTTCACACACTATGCAGGAGAAGGCACGGTAAGAAGTGCGAAAGTCTGCTACAACGGAGAAGAGGTTGACTTATGTCTCTGCCGCACCAAAGCACACTTCTCAGAAGAGAAAGATGCTTCCGGCAATGTAACCGCAAGAGTCCTGACCTTAGACCCGGTTGATATCGAATTTGATGGATTAACTGTAACATTACAGACAAAAGAGTATTTTGAAGAGGGAACCGGACGTATCCGCATTGAGCGTAACATCTTAGAAATGAGTGATCCAGCAGCAAAAGTAGAGATCAATGAATACATGGTAGCATGCTATGGCACCACAGAGTATCCGGAAGATATGACAGGAATTACTTTAACCTGCGGCAGCAAGACCATCAACTATGAGTACAAATGCCGTGAAGCTGCTGAAACAGGAGCAGCAGAGGTAAGCGCAGTAGTTCCGCCTATCGAGACAAAGGTTTCTTTAAGTACAGAAGCAAAGGATGCAGAAGGTTATATCCATGAGGGATACGCGTTCTCTCCAATGTTTACATTAGGATATAAAAAGACAATGGCAGACAAGGAGGTATTTTCAACATGGCTCAATCTGGAAAAGGCAAATTAAATTATAGATGTCCATCCTGCTTTATGAGGGACTTAGACATTGATATGTTCTATGATAAGGATAAAAAAGAGTACTACTGTATTCGCTGTCAGTACACTGGAACGGAAGAGGATGTGCTTGAAAAAAATGAAATGGTTCGTTTCCGCTATCGTGCAATGATGAAACGTTTCGACAAATTTGATTTTGACTAAGCTACGATAAAAACGCAGTGGGCGGGAAAAACCTGTTCCGCTGCGTTTTGAATCTGACGAAAGACAGGAGGAGCACAGGAATGAAAAAGAAGAAAGCCGGAACGATGGAATTACGGTTTTATGAAGTGCCGCAAAATGAATATGTACTGGCTTTGCTGGGGGATAGCTGGATCAGGGACTATGGACATGATGAGACGGGGCATCATTTTCATAATCTGATGGAGATTGGATATTGCCGCAGCGGTGGTGGAGAACTGTTCCTGGATGGAAAAGGCATGCTGTATCAGCCGGCGATGGTAAGTGTGATACCGGCAAATTATCCACATATAACGATCAGTAATATAGACGAGGGACCAAGCTTCTGGGAGTATTTATTTTTAGAACCGGCACAGATCATCGCAGAAATGTATCCGGAAAATGAACTCTATCAGAGAGAACTGCTGGAAAAAATCAACTCAAAACCATTGTTTATCCATGAGTGGGAGAACCGGAATCTGGCATTGATCATCCGAATGATCATGGAAGAGATGCGTGCAAAACGGCTGCATTATGTGGACAGTGTCAAAGGACTTTTGTATGTATTGATTACAGAGATCCTGCGCATGAACGAGCAGGAGGACATCCGGGTGGAGCCGGAGGGGAATGCCAGAAAGAACGCAGGAGTTTCCCAGATCGGAGCCGCTTTAGAATATGTCAAAGCAGAGTATATGCATATGATACGGGTGGAGGAACTGGCAAAGGCATGTCATATGAGTGAAACACATTTCAGACGGCTGTTTGAGGGTTGTATGAACATGTCACCGGTTGATTATATCAATCTGGTGCGGATCCAGAAAGCATGTGATCTGATGAAGAAAACAAACGATTCTATGGATATCGTGGCACAAAAAGTGGGCTTTGCAACAACGTCTACGTTTAACCGGAATTTCAAGAAATTCCTGAATACATCTCCCTATCAGTGGAAAATCAACCCGGAAAATTATGAGCATAAACTGCTCAATTACCATATTTCAGCCCGAAAAGGATGGTAATGCCCATAAATGATTAGATATGCGTGCTTTTTATCGGAATATGCGCACTACAAGGCACTGTATTTCGTTATAATATACATATAATCAATCGAAAACAACGGAATATCAGCCAAAATGACGAATAATAAAAGTGTTGTGAAAAAAATGATTGGTTAAAATGATACATTTTAAACAATAAGGACTTAAAATTCAAAGGACTGTTTCGTACCTGTGTGTTCCTTCCATGTGCAACATCACTGGTTTCTTATTCTTTGATCTTTAAATCTTTATTTGCAACACAGGGTCTGATGAACTCTATTTTGATGAACCTTGGGATCATCCATGAAAACATCAATTTCCTTGGAAATTCAGGAAGCGCAAAAGCGATCATCATCATCGCATTGATCTGGAGGTGGACCGGATACAATATGGTATTTTTCCTTGCCGGATTACAGAATATTGAGTATTCCGTATATGAGGCAGCGAAGATCGATGGGGCAAACTCAACCATTACAATGTCGCATTACATTTACAACAATTCCTTTGGACAGGGTGTTGCAAACTTTGGATATGCGTCAGCAATGTCCTTCTTTGTATTTATTTTAGTAGCAGTCCTTGCTGCAATTAATATGAAAGTAGGTGATAAGCGTGATTAAGAAAAGAAAAACATCAGGGATTCAGAAGAGACTGATCCCGTCCTATATTTTTCTGACGATTGTTTCACTGATTTCAGTCTTTCCACTTTACTGGATGATCACAGCAGCGACGAATACTTCCGTAGAGGTAGCAAGAGGAAAGATCACATTTGGTACACATGCGATCGAGAACTTCCAGAAACTGATTGCGCAGCAGGATCTTTGGGGAGCACTTGGAAACTCTTTCCTGTATGCAGGTGTTCAGACGATAGCAGCATTATTTATCTGCTCACTGGCAGGTTATGGATTTGAGCTGTACCATGACAGACACAAAGACAGAGTATTCTCTGTATTATTGCTTGCGATGATGGTACCGCAGGTTGCAACGATGATCCCTCTGTTTAAGATGATCTCGAAAATGAGACTGTTAAATACGGTCTGGGCATTTATCTTACCGGCAATCTCCACACCGTTTTTGATCATGATGTTCCGCCAGAATTCCAGAAACTTCCCGGTGGATATCATGGAGGCAGCTCGTATTGATGGCTTAAGCGAGTTTAAGATCTTCTTTAAAATGTACATGCCGATCATGAGATCGACTTATGCAGCAGCAGCAGTTATTACTTTTATGAACGCATGGAACGCATATCTGTGGCCAAAGGTTGTTATGACCGATAACAGTGCACAGACCATGCCAATGTTGATCGCCAATGTGGCAGCAGGATATACCATTGATTATGGTGTATTGATGATGGGCGTATTGTTCTGTTCTATTCCTACGATGATCATTTTCTTCGTATTGCAGAAACAGTTCGCCGAAGGTATTACAGGAGCAGTAAAATAAAACGATAAGGCGTGAGAAGATAAGACCGGTGGTGAGATTCACCGCCGGTTTTTTTATCCGCAGAAATGAGGTGGCCTATGGAATTTGATGTAAAGAAAATAAGTGATCCGGCTTTTTTTGAGGAAAACCGTATGACGGCACATTCGGATCATACCTGTTATCAGAATAAAGAAGAGGCGCAGCTTGGAAGATCAGGACTGCGCTATCCGTTGGATGGCGTCTGGAAATTTCACTATGCCAGAAATCATACAATGACGATTCCTGGATTTGAAAAAGAGGATTATAATTGCAGACCATGGGATGATATCCGTGTTCCGGCACATATCCAGATGGAAGGTTATGATGTACCGCAGTATGCCAATGTGCAGTATCCATGGGATGGCAGAGAAGAGATCTGGACGGATCAGGTACCGGAAGAATTTAATCCGGTGGCAAGTTATGTGAAATATGTGACACTGCCGGAAGATTTTATCAAGAAGGGAATTTATATCTCATTCCAGGGCGTGGAGAGTGGATTTGCACTCTGGGTCAATGGCAGTTATGTGGGTTACAGTGAGGACAGTTTCACGCCTTCCGAATTTGATCTGACTCCATACTGGAAGGATGGCGAAAACAAGATTGCTGTTTCGGTATTCAAATGGACCTCATCAAGCTGGTGTGAGGATCAGGATTTCTTCCGGTTCTCCGGTATCTTCCGCAGCGTTTATCTGTATACGATGGCAGAAGTGCATGTATATGACCTGAAAATAGAACCGCTTCTTTCCGATGATTATAAGACAGGTTCCCTGGAGCTTGCCATGAAGATCAGGGGAGAGGGAAAAGCGAAACTGACACTGAAAAAAGACGGGAATGTTATTTTTGCTGAAGAGATCGCCGTAAAAGATGGGGATAATCAGTTCAGTAAGAAAGTGACAGACCCGGTTTTATGGAGTGCAGAGATCCCGGAACTTTATCAGCTTGAGATCGAATTGTCAAAGGATGGCGCAGATACTGTGGAGTGGTTGGAGCAGAAAGCAGGATTTCGCCGTTTTGAGATGAAAGACGGCATCATGTGCCTGAACGGAAAGCGCATCGTATTTAAGGGTGTAAATCGCCACGAATTCAGCAGCAAGACCGGACGTGTTGTGCACAGAGAAGAAGTGATAAAAGATATTGTGACCATGAAACAGAACAATATCAATGCCATAAGAACCTGTCATTATCCGGATGACTCAACTTTATATGGTCTGTGTGATGAATATGGCATGTATCTGATCGCAGAGAACAATCTGGAATCTCACGGTTCCTGGGATGTTTATTTAAAAGGAAAAGTAGAAAAAGACAAGATCGTACCGGGTGACAATATGGACTGGGAGCCGATGATGTTAGACCGCGTCAACTCCTGCTATCAGAGAGATAAGAACCATCCGGCAATCCTGATCTGGTCCTGCGGAAATGAATCCTATGGCGGAAAAGTCATTTATGATATGTCACAGAAATTCAGAGAACTTGATCCACATCGTCTTGTTCATTATGAAGGTATCTTTCAGGACAGAACTTATGAGGCAACCAGTGATATGGAGAGCCAGATGTATCCGCCGGTAACCCGGATTGTGGAATACCTTGAAGAGCACAAAGAGAAACCATTTATCTGCTGTGAGTACACCCATGCAATGGGAAATTCCTGCGGAGCCATGCATAAATACACCGATCTGACGGATACCCATCCGCGTTATCAGGGAGGCTTCATCTGGGACTATATCGACCAGTCCATTCTGAAAAAAGACCGTTATGGAAAAGAATTTCAGGCATACGGCGGAGATTTTGCAGACCGTCCGACCGATTATAATTTCAGTGGAAATGGCATCTGCTACGGAGGAGAGCGGGATGCTTCTCCAAAGATGCAGGAGGTAAAATTCAACTATCAGAACATCAGTGTCGCATTTGAACAGAACAATTTTGTTGTGAAAAATAAAAATCTGTTCCTGTCCACAGATGCCTATGACTGTTATGCGATCTTAGCGCGCAATGGCATTGTTGTGAAAAAGGAGAAAGTAGAGACAGCGGCAGCTCCGCTTTCCGAAGAAACTTATCCGATCCCGTTTGTTATTCCGACCGATGCAGAGTACGCACTTACCATATCCTTTGCATTAAAAGAGGATACGTTATGGGCAAAGGCTGGGCATGAGGTTGCTTTTGGACAGAAGATCTATAAGAAAGTACAGATTCCTGTCATTTCACAAAAACCGCTTCGTGTGGTACACGGACATTACAATCTTGGCGTAAAGGGAGAAAACTTTGACTGTCTGTTTTCTGAACTGAGCGGAGGTCTGGTTTCCTACCGCTATGCAGGAAAAGAGATGATCGAAAAGATCCCGATGCCGAACTTCTGGCGTGCACCGGTGGATAACGACTGTGGAAGCGTGGCACCGGGAAGATATGCACAGTGGAAAATTGCCAGTATGTATGCAAGTCCGAAATCCTTATCCAACGAAGCCCTTCCGATCGATGTCAAAGAGGAAGAGCATATGGTAACCGTAACTTATACCTATATGCTGCCGACCACACCGATCGCATCCTGCAAAGTAGCGTACACCGTTTTTGCAGATGGCACAGTGGAAACAAAATTATTCTATGATCCGGTAGAGGGATTGCCGGATATGCCGGAATTTGGTATGCTGTTCAAACTGAATGCAGATTATGATCAGTTAGAGTGGTACGGCATGGGACCGGAAGAGACCTATGCAGACCGCAGACAGGGGGCAAAACTTGGTATTTACCGAAACCGTGTTGCCGACAATGTGGCGAAATATTTAGTGCCACAGGAATGTGGCAATAAAGTCGGTGTCCGTTATGCGAAAGTAACGGATGCAAAGGGCAGAGGAATGATCTTTGAAGGAGACGAGCTGTCTTTCTCAGCACTGCCTTATACCCCGCATGAGATGGAAAATGCAATGCATCCATATGAACTGCCGGAAGTGCACTATACGGTTGTCCGGGTTGCACTCGCACAGATGGGCGTTGGCGGCGACGACAGCTGGGGTGCTCTGGTACATCCGGAGTATCATATCCCGGCGGGAGAGCCACTTGAATTAAAATTCCGTTTCCGCGGAATCTGAGAAAAAAGACAGACATTTGGAGGAAATATAATATCATGCAGAAATTTGTAAAAGGAATGGATTTATCTACCTTACTGGAACTGGAAAAATGTGGAGCAAAATACTATGATGACGGAAAAGAAACAGACATTTTAGACATTATGAAAAAGTATGATGTAGATACGATCCGAATCCGCATCTGGAACGACCCATGGTCTGAGACAGGGGAGTCTTATGGAGCTGGAGAAAATGATCTGGGAACTTCCCTTGCGATCGCAAAGAAAGTAACCGATGCCGGATTTGGCGTACTGATGAATTTCCATTATAGTGATTTCTGGGCAGACCCGGGCAAACAGATCAAGCCAAAGGCATGGGAGCATTACAGTGTGGAAGAACTCGAAAAAGCGGTATATGATTTTACACTCAGTACCATGCGCACTTATCTGGAAAATGGCGTCAATGTGACGATGGTCCAGGTCGGAAATGAACTTTCCAATGGTCTGTTATGGCCGGATGGAAAAGTGCCGGCTTACGATAATATCGCACGTTTTGTCAATGCCGGCATCCGCGCGGTACGAAGAGCAGATGCAGAGCGGTTAGAGGGCAGATTTTTATGCAGATGCCAGGTGGACGGCAGGGAACTGGATAAGATCCCTGTCATGCTCCATCTGGACAATGGTGGCAACAACGCACTCTACCGTGAATGGTTTGATAACTTTGTAAAACGTGGGGAGGACTTCGAAGTCATCGGTTTATCCTACTATCCGTTCTGGCATGGAACCTTGCAGATGCTTACTGATAACATGAACGACATCGCAGAACGTTTTGGCAAAGATCTGATCGTTGCCGAGGTTTCCATGGGTTATACGATGGAAGATTACGCTTCCTGTGAGAAACTGTCTGCCGAGGAGCGAAAAGGTTATGCGACAAAACCTGCTCTGGTAGAAAAGATCGAGTACCCGATGACCAGACAGGGTCAGTACGATTTCATGGAAGATTTCTTAAATCGGATCAGCCACATCCGTGATGGAAAAGGGAAAGGCTTCTTTTACTGGGAGCCGGCATGGATCCCGGTTCCGGGTTCTGGCTGGGCAACTCCTGCATCTTTAAAATATATGGGCGATCCGGGACCGTGTGGAAATGAGTGGGCAAATCAGGCACTGTTTGATTATGAAGGAAACACACTAAAGACCTGGGAACTGATCCGGGATTTTAAAGTGGAATAAAAGAGACTGGGAAAAAACGAGGAACATGTAACTTTGTTGCATGTTCCTTTTTCCTTTGTTGCAGTTTCACATTCAGGCATTGCAAAGAATACGATACGCGTTATAATAAGATTATCAAGAAAAATGAAACAAAGAAATCCTGATTTTTTTCAGAGCAGAAACAGGATGCAGAAATAAGCGGAACTAAGAAAAATGATGTATAGGAGGAAATGTATATGGAATGGGAAAACGTACTTGCAAAATTTAAAGAATTATTTGGTGATGAGGGGGAGATCAGTGTTTATTTTGCACCGGGACGTGTGAATATGATCGGAGAACATACCGACTATAACGGTGGCCATGTATTTCCATGTGCCCTGACAATCGGTACTTATGGTGTGGCAAGAAAAAGAGCGGATAAAAAACTCCGATTCTATTCCATGAACTTTGAAAACCTTGGTGTGATCGAGTCTTCTGTAGAGGGATTAAAACCGGAAAAAGAAGCTGACTGGACGAATTATCCAAAGGGCGTGATGTGGGCATTTGGCGAAAAAGGCATGAAAGTAGAGCAGGGTATGGATCTTGTCTTATTTGGAAATATCCCAAATGGTTCCGGACTTTCTTCTTCTGCTTCTGTTGAAGTGCTGACTGGTGCGATCTTAAGAGATATGTTCGGATTTGATGTGAGCAATCAGGATCTGGCACTGATCGGACAGTTTTCTGAGAATAAATTCAACGGAGTCAACTGTGGTATCATGGATCAGTTCGCGATCGCAATGGGCAAAAAAGGTCATGCCATCTTTTTGGATACTGCAACCTTAAAATTTGAGTATGCACCGATCAAACTGGAAAATGCAAAGATCGTAATCTCCTGCAGTAACAAGAAACGTGGTCTGGGCGATTCCAAATACAATGAACGACGCAGCGAATGCGAGACGGCACTGGCAGAGATCCAGAAAGTAGTAAAGATCAATGCACTGGGAGATTTAACCGAGGAGCAGTTCGAACAGTACAAAGATGCCGTGACAGATCCGGTATGCAGAAAACGCGCAAAACATGCCGTTTATGAGAACCAGAGAACCATAAAAGCAGTGGAAGCACTGAAAAACAACAACGTTACCCTGTTTGGAGAGCTGATGAATGCTTCTCATGTTTCCCTGCGTGACGACTATGAAGTAACCGGTATCGAGCTGGATACACTGGTAGAAGAAGCATGGAAAGTAGACGGTGTCATTGGTTCCCGTATGACAGGAGCCGGATTTGGCGGATGTACCGTCAGCATTGTAAAAGATGAAGCAGTAGATACTTTCATTGAGAAAGTAGGAGCTGCATACAAAGACAAGATCGGCTACGCAGCAGACTTTTATGTAGTAGAGATCGGAGACGGCCCGGTAAAATTAGCCTAAGGATGGAGGAGCATCATGATACAGGAGAAAATATTAGAATTAACAGAATATGGTCTGGTAACGGGACTGGTAAAACCAGAGGATAAGCGTTATACGATCAATCGTCTGCTGGAACTGTTCGCACTGGATGAACTGGAAGACGAAGTTGTAGCAGCATATGAGAAGAGAACTCCGATGACACAGGAGAGTGCTGAGGCAGCGTTGGAGGACATCTTAACAGAGATGCTTGACTATGCGGCAGAGCAGGGGCTGATGGCAGAAGATACTGTTACATACCGTGATCTGTTTGATACAAAAATCATGAGCATGCTGATGCCAAGACCAAGTGAAGTGGTAACCACATTTAAAGGACTTTATAATCATCAGTCCGCACAGGCGGCAACCGATTATTTCTATAAATTAAGCTGTGACTCGAACTATATCCGCAGATACCGCATCAAAAAGGATCTGAAGTGGACAGCAGACACTGAATTTGGTACACTGGATATTACAGTTAATTTATCCAAGCCGGAGAAAGATCCAAAGGCGATCGCAGCAGCAAAACTTGCAAAACAGAGCGGTTATCCGAAATGTCTGTTATGCAAAGAAAATGAGGGATATGCAGGGCGCCTCAATCATCCGGCAAGACAGAACCACAGGATCATTCCGGTTAAAATCAACAACAGTGACTGGTTCTTCCAGTATTCACCATATGTATATTATAATGAACACTGCATCGTATTCAACGCAGAGCATACACCAATGAAGATCGAGCGTGCGACCTTTGGAAAACTGTTAGACTTTGTAGAGCAGTTCCCGCATTATTTTGTAGGTTCCAATGCGGATCTCCCGATCGTAGGTGGTTCTATTTTAAGCCATGACCATTTCCAGGGCGGACATTATGAGTTTGCAATGGCAAAGGCACCGGTGGAGAAAGAGATTTCTTTCTGCGGATTTGAAGATGTAAAGGCAGGCATTGTAAAATGGCCAATGTCTGTTATCCGTATCAGCGCGGCAGATAAAAACCGTCTGATTGAACTGGCAGACAAGATCTTACTGACCTGGAGAGGTTATACCGATGAGGCAGCATTTGTATATGCCAATACAGATGGAGAGCCACACAATACGATCACTCCGATCGCAAGAAGACGTGGAAATGATTACGAGTTGGATCTGGTTCTCCGTAACAACATTACAACCGAGGAACATCCGCTTGGTGTTTATCATCCACATGCAAAACTTCATCACATCAAGAAAGAAAATATCGGCCTGATCGAGGTTATGGGTCTTGCAGTTCTTCCAGCCCGCTTAAAAGGCGAGATGGCAGAATTAGAGCAGGCACTTCTCGATGGCAGCTCTCTCCGTGAGAATGAGACGCTGGCAAAACATGCAGACTGGGTGGATGAATTTTTACCAAAATACGGTTTCACCGCAGGGACTGGTCTTGAGGGCGAGATCGCACCAGAGAAATTGCATGAGATCATTCAGACAGAGATCGGTCTGGTATTTATGGAAGTATTAAAGGATGCAGGTGTGTATAAATGCACAGAGGAAGGAAGAGAAGCCTTTGTTCGTTTTGTAGATACCGTAAATAAATAAGAAAGATATCCGGGATAGGATAGAAGTGCGTTTTCGCAGTTCTATCCTATTTTGCTTTACTATTGTATGGTAATGTGATAAAGTATAAAAAGTATAGATAGAAAGAAAGGCGTGGTTATTCGCATGATATCAAAAAAAATACAAAAAGCACTGCAAGGAAATTCTGCAATCCGTGCCATGTTTGTAGAAGGAAAACAGATGGCAGCAAAATATGGAGCAGAAAATGTTTATGATTTCTCCCTTGGAAATCCGGCAACACCGGCTCCGGCAAGCTTAAACCAGTCCATAAAGGATCTGTTAGATGAAGTAGACAGCTTGGAGATCCATGGCTATATGGAAAACGCAGGTTATCCGGACGTGCGTGCAGCAATCGCAGAGAACTTAAATAAACGGTTTGAAACAGACTTTGATTTCCATAATATCATTATGACAGTCGGTGCAGCAGGCGGTCTGAATATCATCTTTAAAACGATCTTAGATCCGGGAGATGAAGTGATCGTGTTTGCACCGTTCTTTGGCGAGTATCGTCAGTATGCAGCAAATTTTGACGCACAGATCGTTACCGTACAGCCGGATACTGAGACATTCCAGCCGGATCTGGCTGATTTTGAGGCAAAGATCACCGAGAAAACAAAAGCATTGATCGTAAATACGCCAAACAATCCGACCGGTGTGATCTATAAACCACAGACGATGGAGCAGATCGCAGCAATCTTAGAGCGGAAACAGAAAGAGATCGGGCATGATATCTATCTGATTTCAGACGAACCGTATCGTGAACTTGTTTACGATGGCAATACGCAGGATTTCCTGACAAAATATTATAAAAATACACTGGTTGGCTATTCGTTCAGTAAATCATTATCTCTTCCAGGAGAGCGTATCGGCTATGTCGTAGTGCCAAATGAAGCATCCGATGCCGAAGATCTGATCCGTGGCATTGAGATCTCAAACCGTACGCTTGGATTTGTCAATGCTCCATCACTGATGCAGAAAGCGGTTGCACGCTGTCTGGATGAGAAAACAGATGTGGCATTTTATGATAAAAACAGAACCATGCTCTACGAAGGGCTGACCAAACTTGGATTTACCTGTATCAAGCCGGAGGGAGCTTTTTATCTCTGGGTAAAATCTCCGGTCGGGAATGAGGAAGATTTTGTCAACGAGGGCAAGAAATATAATATTCTGATGGTAAAGGGAGGCGCATTTGGCTGTCCGGGCTATGTCCGTCTGGCTTATTGCGTATCACACGAGACCATTGAACGGTCATTGCCGGCATTTGAAAAACTGGCAGAGGCATATCACCTGTAAATCGGTTTTATGATGGGAGAGAAAGATGGAAAACTGGGAGTCTTATGTAAGGAAAGTGGTACCTTATGTTCCGGGGGAACAGCCACAGGAGAGCAATCAGATCAAATTAAACACCAATGAAAATCCATATCCGCCTGCACCGGGCGTTGTGAAGGCATTGCAGGAATTTCAGACGGACCGGCTTCGTCTGTATCCGGAACCGACCTGTAAGGTATTGGTGGATGCGATCGCAGAGTATTATCATCTGAAGCCGGAGCAGGTCTTTGTGGGGGTTGGCTCGGATGATGTGCTGGCGATGATCTTCCTGACCTTTTTTAATGCAAAAACTCCGATCGTCTTCCCGGATATTACCTATTCTTTTTATGATGTCTGGGCAGATATGCTTCGGATCCCATACGAGGTGAAGCCGCTCAATGCGCAGTTTCAGATATGCAAGGAAGATTATTATGGAGAAAACGGTGGTGTGATCTTCCCGAACCCGAATGCGCCTACCGGTATACTGATGGAGCTTTCCGAAATTGAGGATATTTTGGAACACAACCGGGATGTCATTGTGGTCGTGGATGAAGCGTATATCGATTTTGGTGGAAAAAGTGCACTGCCGCTGATCGAACGGTATGACAATCTTTTAGTGGTGCAGACTTTCTCCAAATCCCGTTCCATGGCAGGGATGCGGATCGGCTATGCAATGGGAAATCCGAAACTGATCCGTTACATCAATGATGTAAAATATTCGTTCAACTCCTATACGATGAACCAGACAGCACTGGCACTCGGAGTGGAAGCGATACGGGACCAGGCTTATTTTGAAGAGACCAGACAGAAAGTCATTGCAACAAGAGAGTGGACCAAGGGCGAATTAAAGAAACTGGGCTTCTCCTTTGGCGATTCGATGAGCAATTTTATTTTTGCAACGCACGAAAAAGTGCCTGCAAAGGAACTCTTTGAGGCACTCAAACGGGAACATATTTTTGTACGGTATTTTGCATCCCAGGAACGGATCTCCAATTACCTGCGCATCAGTATCGGTACGCAGGAAGAGATGGAAACATTAATCCGTTTTCTGACTTCTTACCTGCAGCAGGAGAAAGCCTGACACAGCGGCAATAACGCTGACGAAGAAGGAAAGGATAACGGAAGCCGGGGTAGAGCCGATGTTGATCGAAGTCATTACGACAGTTCCGAGCAGGTTGTATAAAAAGTGAAAGAGGATGGAGTAATAAATGCTGCCACATTTTTCACAGATATAACCCATGACAAGACCCAGACAGCAGGCGTAGATCCCCTGCAGGATGTTCATATGAAATACGCCAAAGAGGATTGCCTGAAAAAGATTTGCTGCCCAAAACGGCAGCACTTTTTTTGCCTGTCGCATGGTAACACCACGGAAGATCAGCTCTTCCGAAAACGGAGCCAGTAAAACGGAATAGCAGATGACAGGAAGTGTGACATCGTTCATTCCGGCACTTTCGATCAGAGTCTCATATGCCTTCAGCCATGCAGGGAAGATCATAGCGATGATACTGATCAGAAAAGAAGTTAAAACCTGTGTGGCAGGTGCCAGTAAAATGATCCCAAAGATGGAACACGGACGGAAAAATCCGGGATGTTCTGGTAAAAATTCGCCTTCGTATCTGCTGTAGTACCACAATCCGAATATTCCGGTACAGAACAGGGAAAATAAGATCATGACTGAGGTATTAAAGCGGTTGTTACTCCATAATACGACAAGGTCGGTGTAGATCTCTGTAAACGAGAGTTTGTGTATTACTCCATAACCATACCACAGATTTTCCCAGAGCAGGGAAACGCCCATGGCAAAAAATAATGCTGCAAATTGCAGGGAAAGTGCGAGCAGCAGTGGGACAAAGGTAAAGAAAAACGAACCAAATTTTTTCATTTTGATCTCCTATCTGAAAGAAAGCTTGCTTTTTTTTCATATATTGAGTATTATATCAATCGTGTCTTTGGAATGCAACCGCTGTATGAAAGGAACGAGTTCCTTGAAAATATCGTGAAAAAGACTATTTACTTTAAAACTTTAATATGCTAAAATCTATTTAGGTGTTATAAAAGAAAAAGGAGAAAGGAACATGAGTAAGAAACTTAGGACAGAAGCAGTAGATCATCTTTTTGATGCAATTTTAAGTCTTCAGAACAGAGAAGAGTGCTATACATTTTTTGAAGATGTCTGCACCGTAAATGAGCTGCTTTCATTATCACAGAGATTTGAAGTGGCCAAAATGCTCAGAGACCAGAAAACATATCTGGATATTGCAGAAAAGACCGGAGCATCTACCGCAACCATCAGCCGTGTCAATCGTTCATTGAATTATGGCAATGATGGATACGATATGGTGTTTCAGAGATTACAAAACGGAACAGAACAGACAGAATAGAAGGTCTGATAAGCAAACAGATAGAAAAAAGAGACTGCCGCCCGGTAGTCTCTTTTTGCGGTGCGCCTTGCGGCGCATGTTTCATGTTATTTTTTCTCTTTGCCTTTTGGGCTATCCTGTGGAGCGGAAGCGGTCATCTGATCTACAATCTTTTCGATCAGAGTTTTTTTGATGTAGACATCATAGCTTAACATACAGATAAAACTGAAGGTGTGCAGTAAGTCTGCTTCCTCTTCGGATGCACCCTCAAAGGTATTCATAGAAGTTTTGAATTTCTTGGCGAGGTCTTTCATGATATTGACCGTTTCCTGATGCTCTAACCCAAATACTTCCTTGTAAATGTCCTCTAAGCTGTAATCTCCGGTGTCATTGCCGAAATACTGGTCGGTGATCGGCCCTAAAATGTTCTGGATGTCGCTGATACTTAAAATGCTCTTAAAATAGTAGATAAAGATCAGGGTAAGAACATGCTCTTTGGTGTATTTCTTTTTCTCTGGTGGAGGAAGGAGATTGTTTTTGGCGTAATTGTTGATCATGGTCTTAGTCAGGATCTTGTCGTCATCATGCCGTTTGGAAGCGGCGAGCTGTGAATCCATGAAAGTTGTGATCTGATCCATATAAAGGTCGATATTGGGAATATCTTCCGGTCTGACATAATCGATTTTGCTTAATTCGGAGAGAATATCACTCAGAAATTTTTTTGTATCTAAATTCATTGTCTGCCTCACTTTGCTGCAATGTAGCTGCTTCAATTTTAGATTATCCTAATGACATTATATAGTTTTCAAAACTATATGGCAAGATACAATTCAGGGAAAATGTTATTTGAAAACTAAAACAGAAAATATGTTCTCTTTTGGGGAGAAGTATGTTATACTGAAAACCATGAATAGAAAGAAAAGGAAACGGCAGAATGAGTATATATGATACATTGAATGAACAGCAGAAAAAGGCGGTGTTTCAGACGGAGGGGCCGGTACTGATCCTCGCCGGTGCAGGCTCCGGCAAGACGCGTGTACTGACACATCGCACCGCTTATCTAATAGAAGAAAAGAATGTCAATCCGTATCACATCATGGCAATCACCTTTACCAACAAGGCGGCAGGAGAGATGCGTGAGAGGATCGACAAACTTGTGGGATATGGCTCGGAGAGCATCTGGGTGTCAACCTTCCACTCAACCTGTGTGCGTATTTTAAGACGTCATATTGACCGGATCGGATATGATACGAATTTTACGATCTATGATTCGGATGATTCCAAATCTCTGATGAAAGACATCTGCAAGAAACTGGAGATCGATACGAAACGATACAAAGAGCGGATGTTCCTAAGTGCGATCTCATCTGCAAAGGATGAGCTGGTATCACCGACCGAGTTTATGACAAAGGCGGCTGCGTCCTTTGATATCGGAAAAAAGAAGCAGGCAGAGGTATACCGTGAGTATCAGGAGGCGTTAAAGAAAAACAATGCACTGGATTTTGATGATCTGATCGTAAAGACCGTAGAACTGTTTCAGTCTGATCCGGAAGTACTGGCATATTATCAGGAGCGTTTTCAGTATATCATGGTGGACGAGTATCAGGATACCAATACCGCACAGTTCCAGCTGATCCGTCTGCTGGCAGGCAAATATAAGAATCTCTGCGTGGTGGGGGATGATGACCAGTCCATTTACAAGTTTCGCGGGGCAAATATTTACAATATCTTAAATTTTGAAAAGCATTTCCCGGATGCGGTCACGATAAAACTGGAGCAGAATTATCGTTCGACCCAGAATATCCTGGATGCGGCAAACCATGTGATCGCCAACAATGTCGGCAGAAAGGCAAAATCTCTGTGGACGGCAAACGATGTTGGTGAAAAGATCGATTTTGAGCAGTTTGACACCGGATATGATGAAGCGGATTACATTGCAAGGGATATCCTTCGCATGGTAAGAGAGGGCAGATGCCACTATGGCGATATTGCGATCTTATACCGCACCAATGCGCAGTCCCGTCTTTTTGAGGAACGTTTTGTAACTTCCAACATTCCGTATAAGATTGTCGGCGGCGTAAACTTCTATGCAAGAAAAGAGATCAAGGATTTACTGGCATATTTAAAGACGATCGACAATGCAAGAGATGACCTTGCAGTGCGCAGGATCTTAAATGTGCCAAAGCGTGGGATCGGTGCGACGACAGTAAACCGTGTGACCGATTATGCGGATGCGTATGGTATTGGTTTTTATGAGGCGTTGAAACGTGCCGAGGAAATCCCATCCATGGGAAAGGCAGCAGCAAAAGTAAAACCATTTGTCAATTTCATCCAGATGCTCCGCAGCAAGACCGAGTATATCTCTGTTTCCGAGCTGTTAAATGAGATCATCGAGGAGACCGGCTATGTGCGCGAACTGGAAGCGGAGGACACCGAAGAGGCGCGCGCCCGCATTGAAAATATTGATGAACTTTTAAGTAAGGTTGTCGCATACGAGCAGGGCGAAGAACATCCGACCTTAAGCGGCTTTTTAGAGGAAGTGGCACTGGTGGCAGATGTGGACAGCCTTGAGGATGACAGTGACTATGTTGTGCTGATGACATTACACAGTGCAAAAGGATTGGAGTTCCCGAAAGTATATCTGGCTGGCATGGAGGACGGACTGTTCCCAAGCTATATGTCGATCACTTCGGACAATTCGACTGAAGAACTGGAAGAGGAGCGAAGACTCGCGTATGTAGGCATTACAAGGGCGATGAAAGATCTTTCTATTACTTGTGCGAAATCCCGTATGATCCGTGGTGAGACACAGTATAATAAGGTATCGCGCTTTGTAAAAGAGATCCCGGCACAGCTTATGAACCATGAGGTTGCAGTACCGGCATTTGCAAGAAGAGACACCTCTGAGAAGATGCCTCAGATGGCAAAACCAAGACAGCGCATGGTACAAAAGCTGTCGGGGCAGAGCATGCAGGCGAAGGCATTTTCCTCGGTGCATACGATACAGGGAAGCCTTTCCTATGGTGTGGGCGACCGTGTGTTGCATACCAGATTTGGTGAGGGAACGGTAACTGCAGTGGTAGAAGGCGGACGGGATTTCGAAGTGACTGTGGATTTTGACACTGTCGGAACGAAAAAAATGTTTGCCTCTTTTGCGAAGTTAAAAAAAATATAAAATAGAGGAATTTATAAATTTTTTATAGGCGAAACGGGAAACATATGTTATAATTGAAAAATAAAAGACGTGTATCTGGCATTGAAATAATAGGAGGAAACTGATATGAACAAAATGGAAGATCTTATCAGCATGACAAAGTTAAATGAACTGCTGAACAGAAAAGAAGAAGAGGAGAAAAAGGCATCGAAAGTAGTTTGGATTTTTGCTATCATCGGTATCGTAGCAGCATTAGCAGCAGCGATCTACGGATTATACCGTTTCTTTGCACCGGATTACTTAGAAGATTTCGAAGATGACTTCGAGGACGATTTTGATGATGATTTCTTCGAGGATGAAGAGGACGAAAAAGAAGAAGCACCAGCAGAAGACAAAGAAGAGTAAAATCAATGGAAAGGTGGGGTTGCAGATTGCAGCCCCTTTTTTTAGGTAAAGATGAAAAAAGGACAGATTATAGAAGGATATATTGAAAGAGTCGATTTCCCGAATAAGGGGATCTTAAAAACAGAAGAGGGAAAGACGGTTGTTGTGAAAAATGCCCTTTGTGGTCAGAAAGTTTCCGTTTCCATCCAGAAAGTCAGAAAAGGCAAGGCAGAAGGACGTCTGCTTGAGATCTTGGAAAAATCCCCGAAGGAACTGGAAACACCGGGCTGCGTGCACTATGGTGTCTGCGGAGGCTGTACGTTCCAGAGCCTTCCTTATGAAGAGCAGCTTTCGATGAAAGAGGCGCAGGTAAAGAAGCTGATCGACGAGGTGATTACACCGGAGAATGAGGACTACAAGTTTTTGCCGATCAAACCAAGTCCGAGACAGCAGGGTTACCGCAATAAGATGGAATTTTCGTTCGGAGATGAATACAAGGATGGTCCGCTTGCGCTTGGTATGCACAAAAGGGGTAGCTTTTATGATATTACCTGTGTTCCGGAGTGCCAGATCGTGGACGAGGATTTCCGAACGGTACGGAACGTGACACTTGAATACTTTAAGGAAAAAGGGATTTCTTTTTATCATAAAATGCAGCACACCGGATATCTGCGCCATCTGCTCGTTCGAAAGGGTGTAAAGACCGGGGAACTGCTGGTAGATCTGATCACATCCACACAGGGAGGCGACGATACCGCGCTTCTTGACGGGTGGAAAGATGCCCTTCTTGCACAGCATTATAGCGGTACGATCGCTGGAATCCTGCATACCAGAAACGACAGCCTTGCGGATGTGGTAAAAAATGATGGTACGGATATCCTGTACGGACAGGACTTTTTCTATGAAATATTATCCGGTCTGAAATTCAAGATCACACCATTTTCGTTTTTCCAGACCAATTCGCTTGGTGCAGAAGTGCTCTATCAGACTGCACGTGATTTTATCGGGGATGCCTTAAAAGAGCCGGATAAAGTAGTATTTGATTTATATTCCGGTACCGGTACGATCGCACAGATGTTATCGCCGGTCGCAAAGAAAGTCATCGGTGTTGAGATCGTCGAGGAAGCGGTTGTGGCAGCGAGAGAGAATGCAAAACAGAACCAGTTATCAAACTGTGAGTTCATTGCCGGGGATGTTTTAAAAGTACTCGACGAAGTCGAAGAAAGACCGGACTATATTGTGCTCGATCCGCCAAGAGATGGGATCCATCCGAAAGCTCTTGAGAAGATCATCCGCTATGGTGTACCGCAGATGGTCTATATCTCCTGTAAACCGACGAGTCTGGCAAGAGACCTGGAAGTATTGCAGGCGAGAGGATATCATGTGGACCAGGTGCAGTGCGTAGACATGTTCCCATTTACCGGGAATGTGGAGACGGTTGTTCTTTTGTCCCAACTAAAATAAAAGCCGGATGATTACATTAATGTCACGATTGAACTTGATGATGTGGATATAACATCTGCAGAGACTAAGGCAACATATGATGAGATAAAGAAGTATGTGTCTGAACATAATGCCGGCATGAAGGTTTCCAATCTGTATATTTCACAGGTAAAGAGAAAATGCGGAATTGAGGTTGGAAAGAATTATAATTTACTTAAAAATGAAGAAAGTAGGCCGCCACAGTGTCCGGAAGATAAAGAGAGAGCAAATGTGGAGGCATTGGAGCATTTTAAGATGATTCAGCAGAAATAAAAAGAGTCTGATAAATCGCAGTTTATATAGATGTAAATGTTTTTTCTTACAATGGAAAAGGAGATGATTGATAAATGAGAATTGGAGCGTATCAATTTGCGGTATCTGGAAATGTAAATGAGAATTATAATGAAATAGAAAAAGCGATATATTTAGCAAAACATAAAGATGTTCAATTGCTAATATTTCCAGAATGTTCATTAACAGGATACCCACCTAGAGATATATCAAATTCATCATGTGTCGATTTTAACCTTGTGCAGTCAATGTGTGATAGACTTCAATCGGTAGCGGACCAAAATGATATTTCTTTTATTGTCGGAACCATATTTAAAGAAAAAGAAATATATAATAGAGCATTACTGTTTCAGCCTAATAAACAAATCAAGTCTTATGACAAGCGTGCTTTATGGGGATGGGATAATGATAATTTCGCAAAAGGGAATAGTGATGGAATATTTGAGATAAATGGGGTTGTATTTGGAATTAGAATTTGTTTTGAAATAAGATTTCCTGAATTTTTCAGAGAATTGTATAAAAGAAATACAGACATAAATGTGGTTTTGTTTTATGATGTAGCGGATATGGATGATAAGGAACGATATAGTATGATCAGAGGTCATCTGCAAACTCGTGCAGTTGAAAATGTTACTACTACTATTTCAGTAAATGCTACTTCGCCTTTTCAAACGGCACCGACAATGATTTTTGGAAAATCTGGTCAATGTATTAAAGAATGTATTAGGAATAAATCTGAACTATTGATTTATGATTTTGAAAAGACAATTAATGATTTCGGGGAAAATGGAAGAGTATCCATATCTGATTTATTGATTAAGTAGAATATAATTATTGTTGTACTAAGAAAAAATTAGATAACTTCCCGTTTGACGAGAAGGTACTTTACATGAAAAAGAGTATATGAAGGAGGAAAAATGATAGCATGGAAATCAAATTATACGAAGACAGATACAGGGACGATATGATTTTCATGGTTTTGCAGGTCAAGGACGCGCTTGGAAGAATACCGAGTATCAACGAAGACCTGCTCGATATCAAAAAGAATTACTTTGACCGTGGGGATATGTTCTGGATCGCGGCGGATGATAACGACAGGGTGATCGGCTGCGGCGGGTATTCGAGGATTGAAGGAACGAATGAAGCGTTTATTCATCGGCTGTATATAAAGGCATCGGAAAAGCGCAAGGGCATCGGTTCGGCTCTGCTTGAAACTATTGAGGCGGGAATGCGCGGCAACGGCATTACGGCAGCGCGGGTGCATCTCGGCGATCCGCCGGAGCAGTGGTTTGAGTCCTATTCATTCTATCCGAAGCACGGGTATGCCGAATACGAGCCGCAGTATATGAGAAAGGCATTATAAAGACAAGTAGGAGTTTAAAGGGGAGAAAATATGAATAAAGCAGGAACGCAAAGAATAGAAACCGATAGATTGATACTTCGAAGATTCAGATTAGAGGATGCAGAGGATATGTATGCAAATTGGGCATCTGATCCCGAAGTTGCGAGATTCCTGACATGGCCGACGCATTCGAGCGTTGAAGTGACAAAGAGCCTTCTCGCCGATTGGATACCCGGATATGAAGATGGCGGATACTTTAATTGGGTTATGGAGTATAAGGAAACAGGAAAGGCTATTGGTAATATTTCTGTTGTAACGCTTAATGAGAATACAAAGGCTGCTGATATGGGTTATTGTATGAGCCGGGCGTACTGGGGGCAGGGATTAATGCCTGAAGCATTAAATGCCGTGATGGATTATCTTTTTGATGTTGTCGGACTAAATCGTATTGCCGCCTGTCATGATGCAAACAATCCAAAATCAGGACGCGTTATGGAAAAAGCCGGAATGAAACGGGAAGGTATTCTTAGAGCTGCCGGAAAGAACAACCTCGGAATCCATGACGAGGTGTGGTATGCGATGATCCGAAATGACAGGAAGAAATGAAGAATCGATTTTTTGTTACAGAAAAACAATGAACAAATTTCACTTTGCCGAGGCAATGAAGTCGATCCGAGTGCCTTGACTTAGCCGCTCGACGGCATATTCCTGACGGGGAGAGTGTGCGGGCAGCGTGAATATGCTTCTTTTTATTCACACCAAAGAAGAATACAAAACAGCAGACAGAATCGTAAAAAGATGTTCGCGACAAGCCCAAAATCCGGCCGACACACAAAACCGCATAAAAGACGGGCACCGTGAAAACAGTGCCCGTAAGTTTATTTATTCCCGTCCATCCATTCGGACAGGCGCGCTATTCCTTTTTCGTTTCCGACGGCATAGAGTATGTCGCCCTTTTGGAACATATAGTCGGGGCGCACGGAGTCCGTCATGTTTCCGTCGTTTTCTATGGCGACTATGTTGACCCCGAATTTTCCGCGCAGGTCTGCGGACATTATCGTCATGCCTATCACTTTTTGCGGCACTTCGAGCTTTAGAAGATTGAGTTTTTTGCTGAGCTGAACGAAGTCGAGCATATTGGGGGCCTCGAGCCTGTGCGCAAGCCTTACCGCCATATCCCTCTCAGGATAGACGACTTCTGCGCCGAGCTTCTTGAGTATCTCGCCCTGCTCGGCGCTCGCGGCCTTTGATATGACCGTCGGCACGCCGAGGGCTACGACGTTCAGGGTGGTCAGAATGGATATGTCCATCTTTTCTCCGATGCAGACCACCACGACGTCGCAGTTTTGTATTCCGGTCTCCGAGAGAGTCTTTTTGTCAAAGCTGCTGACAACAAAGGCGTTCTCCGTGTATTCGCGCATCTCGCGCACCTTTTCCTCGTTGCCGTCGATTACGAGCGGCTCCGCGCCCGCTTTCGCAAGCTCCACAGCCAGAGCAGAGCCGAAGCGCCCGAGTCCGATTATTCCGTAAGAGTTGCTGTCGCTTTTTGATTTTTTAAACATCTTTGTCCTCCGTTCTCAGCCTATGGCTATGTTCCCGTCGGGATATTTTATTCGATCTCCGTTTGTGAAGTACCAGAGAGTCGCTATTGTAAGCGGCCCCAAGCGGCCGATATACATCATGACTATTGATGTAAGCTTGCTCGAGGTGCAGAGTCCCGTGGTTATCCCGGTAGTGAGTCCCACCGTGCCGAACGCGCTCGTCATCTCGAACAAGGCATCCCTTATTGCTATATCCGGCTCAAAGGCGCAGAGCATAAACGTTCCCACTGCTATCACACTTATACCCATGACTGCTATGACCGACGCCTTGCGGAACACGCCGCGCGGCACGGAATAGTGAAACGCCTTTCCCGAGGTGTTTGTCGCGGCGGTCTTTATGCCCTGTATCAGCGCAAACAGCGTGCTCGTCTTTATTCCGCCGCCGGTGGAGCCGGGCGACGCGCCTATGAACATCAAAAATATCATAGCGAGCAGTCCCGCGTTTGAAAATTCGCCGAGCGAATATGTCGAGAAGCCCGCCGTCCTCGCTGTCACACTGTTAAAAAGCGCGCCTATCCACGGAATATTCTCGGTCATTCTGAAGATTACCGTGCCGCCGACCGTCAGCGCGACACTCATCGTGAGCACTACTTTTGTGTGCATGGAAAATCTGCGCCAGCGAAATCGCTTTTCGACAATCTCGCGGATAACGAGAAAGCCGATTCCGCCGAAGAATATCAAAAGGCAGGTCACGAGATTTAAGAACACATCCTCCTTGTAGGCGGAGAGGCTCTGGAAGTTTCCGAGGATGTCGAAGCCGGAGTTGTTGAACGCGGCGACGGAATGGAAAAGGCTTATTTCGAGAGCTTTGAGCGGCGGGTAATCACGCACGAAAACAATGAAGCTCAGCGCCGCACCGACGAGCTCAAAGGTCACGGTGACAAGAAACACGCCCTTGAGAAATTTCACTATCCCCTTGCCGGAGTCGAGGTTCATCGCGTCGCGCAGAACGCTGCGCCCCTTGAGATTTATCCTCTTTCCGACCGCTAAGATAACGCCCGCGCCCATTGACGCGACTCCGAGTCCGCCTATCTGTATCAGCGCCGCAACAACGAACTGACCGAACGCGGTGAACGTGTCCCCTATATCGACGGTCACGAGTCCCGTCACGCAGACGGCGCTCGCAGAAGTGTAAAGCGCGTCTATGTATTTAAGAGAAACGCCGTCTCGCACGCTGCACGGCAGCATAAGCAGCCCCGAGCCTGCAAATATCACGGCCGCAAAGCCGAGCGCGATTATCCTCGCGGACGACAGCCTTTTTAACAGCCTTTTCATAATTCACCTCGCGTCCTATAGAAAAGACCCTCGGCAGAGTCGCTCTGCCAAAGGTCTTGCTTCATTCACAGCCTGTGCCGGTAATGTCCGCTGCCGGCACGCTTCGGCGTGCGGTTGACGACAGACGGATGGATATACCATAGCTACTCCCCATTGGTCGTGGCTCAATTATATCGCTTTCGGCGAAAAAGTCAATATATTTGCAAAAATTTCCGCCGCCGGGCAAAAAAAGGGCCGCCGCATGGCGGCAGCCCCGTGTGTAGTTGCGATTAATAGGTGAAGGTGAAATCCTGCTTCCATGTGCCGGTGAAGTCGGCGTCGATACCTACATTGCTGTTACCAAAGGTAAGCCTGCAGACAACATTTGCCGGCTCGCTGACGCTGATGCTTGCAAGAGTTCCGTCCGCTCTGAGAACGAAAGTAAAGGTGCCGCTCTGATAAGTGACCTTTGTGCTCTTCGGGTTGAAGGGCTTGAAGTCATCGGGCGTCAATGAAAGAGTGTCGAAGCAGGAGCCGTGGTGAGTGGGGACAAAGGTAAGTCCCTCGCCGCTCTCGACAACGAGAGTGATGCTGACCTTCCAGCCGTTGCCCTGCTTGACGCAGGAGGCGGACTTAACGCCTGCGGGGTTGACATTGTAGGCAGCGCGCTTTGATGCGGGCAGGAAGCTCGCAAGAGTTGTGCCGTCGGCAGCCTTGCCGCCGTTGAAGGTCTGTGTTGCGGTCTTGGGATAGTCGTTGGGAAGCAGGGGCTCTGCTTTTGCGACAAGATCGACACCAAGTATCTTATTGGGGTCGAGACTGTTGATTTTCGAGGTCGTGCCCTGAACTCTCTTAACGGTGACCTTGCCCTTGTACTGCTTCATAGCGGTAGCGTACTTGTTGAAGAACGCGACTATGTCTGCCTTGCTGCCGTTGACGGGAGCGTTGATGTCGGCGCTGCCCTGAGTGCCGCCCTGCTGACCCTGGGTGGCCGCCTCGCTGCCGCCCTCGGAGGGAGCCGCGGTGCTGTCGCCCGAGGGAGCTTCGGCTGCGGTGGTGTCCTCGCCGCCTGCCTGGGTGTCCTGAACATCCGCGCCCGCACCCTGAGTGCTGTCGGCCGTCGTGTCTTTGTTGTCATCCTTGCCCTTGCACGCCGCAAACGCAAATATCATCGCGAGTGCGAGCAGGAGTGCAATAATTTTCTTCATAATTTGTCTCCTTTCGTCTTTGGGGCAGAGCATCCTCTGCCATGTTACGATTCCAGTTTACTTTATGTTAATTGATTTGTCAAGAGAATAAACTTTATTTTATATTTATACAAATCCCATAAATTTTTATCGATTTTTGTGCACTATATATCATATTTGCCTTTGTGATAATTCGCCGCATACGGGGTAAACTATACGAAGAAAGAAACGGAAAGGGTGCATAAAATGAGCAAGGATACGTTGGAGCTGCTTCGCGAATGCGACAGCGGAATAAAAATGGCGGTCGGCAGCATAGACGAGATGAGCGGGCATATAAAAAACACGGAGCTCAAAAATCTGCTTGAAAAGAGCAGGGAGGAGCATGACAGGATAGGCCGGGAGGTCAGGGAGCAGTTGGCTTTGATCGGCGACTGCGGCAAGGATCCGGGCGTAGTGGCTAAAAGTATGTCGTGGATAAAGACCAACGTCAAGCTCGGACTGAACGACACGGATAAGACGGTCGCGGGGCTGATGACGGACGGGTGCGACATGGGCATAAAAAGCCTGACCCGCTATCTCAACGAGTATAAGGGCGCAGACGGATCGTCCCGCAGCACGACGCGGCGCATTATAGGCGCGGAGGAAAACCTGCTCTCGGGGCTGAGAGCGTATCTTTAACAGATGAAAACAGCCGCAGCATATAGCTGCGGCTGTTCCATGTTCTCTGTCTCTTTCTATTTTGGTGAGGTTCGTAAAAGTTGTTTTTATTTTGTGTTCTTCCTGCCGGAGATCTGCGGCACGCGGCCGATTATCAGCGCGACGATAGCGGTGATGATGATTTCGGGAATCATGTAGAGGCCGTTGTAGATAACGGAATAGAGGAACGCCAGACCCTGGCCGCTGAACTTCTCGAGAATCTTTGCGCCGAGGGTGAAGCCGTCCTGCGAGAAGAACCAGTCAGCCCAGGTGCCGAAGAAGATGAAGCCGGATATGATGTGCGCGATATAGCGCAGGGAGAGCGCGAATATCGAGCCGACGCACAGGGAGACGGACGGATTCTTTATCTTGTTTCTGAAGATGCCGCCGAGGCCGAGGACGGTGTAGGCGATGATGTAGTCGATGAGGCAGACGCAAACGGCTTTCCAGAGAACCATATAGCTGTCGGAGCCGGGCATGAAGAACGCCGAGACGGTTTTGAAGCCGAGGAGCATCTGAACGACGGCATATACGAAGCCGGTGAGCAGACCCCACTTTGTGCCGTTGCGGTAAGCCGCAAGCACGATGGGCAGCATGCTGCATACGGTGAATCCGCCGCCGAAGGGGAGATTCAGGAACGGTATGAAGCTGCAAACGACGTTGAGCACGGTTGCGATAGCAATAAGCAGAGCGCACTCAACAAGCACTTTTGTGTTGTTTTTCTTGGTTGTTGACATGGTGTTTTTCCTCCAAAAAATGAAATCAGCGTCCATGCGGTATGCACAGACGCTGTCAGTCTATATAATATACAGCAAACACTGTCTATTATCCTTCCTACGCCGGCATTATCCGGATCAGGTCAGAGGGTATCATCTCAGCCGCCCGAAGGCAGCACCCCTGGCTATTCGGTTTTGTTTATTTTTTTCCGCGCAGCTCCGCTTTTCCCTCGGGAGTGTCCCTGTAATACTGGGTCTTGGGATGCGGGTGCTCTCTGGACTCCCAGAGCTCCTGAGCAACGGGCGCCCACTGAGCGGCGAACTTGTCGCAGCGCGCGCAGAGGGTCTCGACATCCTCGGGCGCAAGCAGGTCGGTGGACTTCGCTCCCGTGTCCTTTATCATCTTTCTCAGGCACTGCGGGTTTTCGAGCATCGGGCACGGGCGCAGATGGTTGTTGTTGAACGGCTGACCGTGCCAGTAGGCCTGGAAGAGAGGACGCTTGAGCGCCTCGATAAGAGTATGCTCGCGGATATTGGAGTCCGAGTAGTGTATGAACACGCAGGGCTCGATATCGCCTGCGGAGTTGATGTGGAAATAGTTTCTGCCGCCCGCTATGCAGCCGCCGACATATTCTCCGTCGTCCTGGAAGTCAATGACGAACATGGGCTTTCCGGTCTTGCTGTTGCGCATTTTGCGCACCCAGTTATACATATGCGTGCGCTGCTCGGGGGTGGGGATAAGCTCCTCTACCGCGCCGGAGCCGACGGGCATATAGTTGAAGTACCACGCATAGCGCGCACCCTTGGATATCATCAAATCGACGAACTCATCGGAGGTGACCGCGTCCACGTTTGCGCGGGTGTAGCATACGGAGATACCGAACAGGCACCCCTTGCTCTTGAGCAGATCCATAGCCTGCATGACATGGTCGTAGCTGCCCTCGCCGCGTCTTGCGTCGTTGCTCTCCTTGCTGCCCTCGATGCTTATTGCAAGAGCGATATTGCCCACGCGCTTCATTTCCTCGCAGAACTCCTCGTCGACGAGGTCGGCGTTTGTGTAGGAGAGGAATGCGCAGTCGGGATGCAGCTCGCAAAGCTTGATGAGGTCTTTCTTTCTCAGCAGCGGCTCGCCGCCCGTGAACATATAGAAATGGGTGCCCATGGCGACGCCCTGGTTTACGATATCGTTGAGCTCATCAAAGGTGAGGCTCTGCTTGTGGCCGTATTCCGCGCTCCAGCAGCCCTTGCACTTGCGGTTGCAGGCGCTTGTCGGGTCGAGCAAAATGACCCACGGAATATTGCAGTGATATTTTTCGCGGTTTGTGCGCACTGCCTTTGTGCCGTTGACCGCCGCGCCGAGTCCCAGCGCGAGAGCCATGTTCATTATAACGTTGTCGTCCGTCTCGTTCAAAAGTCTGAGGCCGAGCTGACGCCAGATGTTGTCGGGATCCTTAGCGCCCTCGCGGAAGCTGTCGAAGTTCTTTGAGGGGAATATATTGCCGACAAACAGCTCGGATTTATCAATAAGCTTAACCAAGTTTGTGTCGGGATCTTTTCTGACATATTTTATCATGCGGGACAGAACCGCCGCGGCTGCTGCTCGCTGTATCTTCTCTTTTACAGTCATTTTTGCGGCTCCTTTCATAGCTGTTTTCATATCTGTCAGTCAATTTAGATAAACATTCTAACACAGGTTCAAGATAAAATCCACATCTAAAAGAAAAAAGTCGGAATAACGGAACAAAATTTTCGGTTTGTTCATAAAGTATTAAGTTTTCTCCCGAGGTTGCAAAAATCGCTTTTTGCGGATATACTATAAGACAGTAATTTTATCAGGAGAACCGATTTGAAGAGTTTTTTTAAAAAGCACAGGGATGTGCTCATGCTTATTCTGCGCTGTGCGGTTGCGATAACGCTGCTGGTTATCGCCGTTGTGAACTACGACAGGCTTACAAAAATCGATATGCGCGCCCTCGTCGACGGGGCGGGGAGCACTGCCGCCGCGGTGGCGGTGATAATCGGCGTTTATGCCGTGAAATCCGTGCTGTTTATAATACCCGCGTCGATGATATATATTTCCGTCGGCATGGCGTTCCCCACGCCCTCGGCCATTGCGATAAACCTCGCGGGCATCGCGCTTGAAATAACCGCGACCTATCTGCTCGGTTGGTTTCTCGGCGGCGAATATGTCGAGAAGCGGCTCAAGGGGAGCAAGGCGGGGGATAAGGTGCTCGCCTTAGGCGACGGAAAGAAGCTCTCCGCGCTCTTTTTGGTGCGCCTGCTGCCTGTGTTCCCGATTGACTTTGTCAGCCTTTTCCTCGGCGCAACGAAGCTGCCGTTTTGGAAATATGCGCTCATTTCAATCGGCGGAATAATGCCGCGCGTTATACTTTTTACTATCTTGGGCGACGGCATATATGACTACATCCCCATGGATAAGATAGTTCTCATCATAGTCTGCTGCATCCCCGCCGTGATAATCTGGTGGGTGATAAAGTTCTTCAAAAACAGGAAAAACTCATCTGCCGGTTGAGCCGAAGCCGCACGCGCCGCGCTCCGTCTCGTCGAGGCTCTCGACCTCTGCGGGTTCTGCGGGAATGACGGGGGCGAGGACAAGCTGGGCTATCCTCTCGCCGGGCTGTATCGTGTAGTCCTCGTTCGAGGTGTTTATCAGCCCTACGCATATCTCGCCTCTGTAGTCGCTGTCAATGACTCCGACTCCGTTCGAGAGCGAAATACCGTGCTTTATCCCGAGACCGCTGCGTGCATAAATAAACGCGGCGGTCTCGTTGTTTTCTATGGCGATGGCTATGCCCGTGGGTATCACGGTGCGCTCGCCCGCCTTGAGAACCACTTCGCCCTCGGTGCAGGCGCACAGATCCAATCCCGCGCTGCCCGCTGTCGCACGCTTCGGAATTATTGCGCCGGGGCGCATTTTTTTCATCTTGAGTGTGAGCATGATATGTCTCCTTTTATTCGACGCCGCGGTAGAGAAGTCCGCGCGTAAATTCGCCCTGCGGGGCGTCGCCCCTGCGGTAGCTTTCGAGAATTTTTTCGCATTCGTCCTTTGTCTCGGTCGTAAACCACAGCAGCGAGAAATCCGCAAATTCAAACTGCTCACGCTTGTCGCTCTCGACTACCGGCACGCTGTTTAGTAGGGTCGAGGCGAAAGGCGTGCACTCGACGGGGAATTTTACTCCCATCCTGTCCGTCAAAAAGCCGTGCTTGCGGCATTGGGCGCAGGTCGTGCCGTTTTTAACGGGGCAGTTTCTCGTCTGCATCAGCGGCAGCCGCCCGTAGGCGAACACTCCGCGCGGGAGATGTCCGCCGAGCGCGGCGCATTGGGTGAGCTTTAGCTCCGTGCTCAGCACCGCGTCGGTGAAGCCGAGGCGCTCGAATTCGTCGAGCGAAAAGGTGTTGAATATATTTGTCCCGGGCAGAGCGCAGAGCTTCATGCCCGCTTTTTTTGCTATGGCCGCGCCGTCGAGAGAGCAGACCGCGGCGAGAGAAACACCGTTTTTGTGCGCGTTGACAATGGCGTTGTAAACCGCCGAGCCGCCGCCGAAAACAGCGGCGGGAATCTCGACCGCCGACTGAATCTTTTTCTCCTTGAGCGAGTCGACTGTTTTGGCGTCAATGTCGAGGGGCAGTATCACGCGCCGCACGAGAGAGAGGTCTGAGGGCAGCTGCGAGACGCTTTTCAATCTTATGACATAGCCGCGGTTTTTGGAGCGGCGGCGTTTAATTGCCGTCTGCTGAGGATAAAACGGGATTTCCTCGCGCTCGGCGATTTTTTTCTCGAGCGCCGAGAGCGCTTTTCTGCGAAGCGAGTTTATCTCCGCCGCGCTTAAAAATATATCGTCTCCGATGTCTGTCTCAATATCCCCGGCATAGAACTGCGTTGAGCCGCATTTGCGAAGCCGCGTCTCTGTCTCTTCGCGGCCTACGGCTCTGTTCTGCGCCTTTTGCACGGCGCTGTCGGACTCGGCAAAGACGCTCTTGCCGGCGGCCTTAACGGCGAGCCCCGCCTTTTCTCCGACCTGCGCCGAGAGATACATGTCGGCTCTTATCAGCGGCTGTTCGCCGTCATACAGAGCGGCGAGAGGCGCAAGCACCTCCTTTGCGGCGGTCACGTCCTCCTTGCGGCGCACGCCGAACATATCGCGCCCGAGAGCGCCGTCATAGTAGCCGGAGGTAAATCCGGAGCGGGAAAACACCGCGCCGAGCGTGCGCTCATAGCCGGCGGCATCCTCGCCCGCAAGACTCTTTTTGCAGGCGGTCACGGCGGCGGCGACATACTCCGGCCGCTTCATGCGCCCCTCTATTTTAAATGAGGTAATGCCCATCTGCGCAAGCTCCGGCAGATATTCGATAAGTGACATATCCTTGAGGCTCAGGTCATGCCCCGTGCCGCCCTCTGCCGAAAACGGCAGTCTGCACGGCTGGGCGCACAGGCCTCTGTTGCCCGAGCGCGAGCCGAGCACGGCGCTCAGCTGACACTGACCCGACAGGCACATACACAGTGCGCCGTGGACGAATAATTCAAGCTCTATCGGCGACTGCGCGGCTATTTTTTCTATCTCTTTTTTAGAAAGCTCTCTCGGAAGCACCGCGCGGCAAAAGCCCAAATCCGCGAGAAGCTTTATCCCGTCGAGAGTCTGAACCGAGGTCTGCGTCGAGGCGTGCAGCGGCATATCGGGAGCCGCCCTGCGAACGAGCGAAGCAAGCCCGATATCCTGTAAAATAAGTGCGTCTGCTTTGATATCGCAGGCGCACCTGACGGCGTTCATCGCCGTTTGAGTCTCATCGTCACGCACAAGGGTGTTGAGCGTGATATAAACCCTGACCCCGCGCGCATGGCAGTATTCGACCGCCTGCGCCAGCTCTTCGTTCCCGAAATTTGCGGCGTTGCGGCGCGCATTGAGCTCCCGTCCGCCGAGGTATACGGCGTCGGCGCCGCAGCGCACGGCCGCCGTAAGCGAGTCGAACGAGCCGGCGGGCGCAAGTATCTCCGGCTTATTCATCCCGTCCTCCGTGGCGCTTCTTGTATTCGGCGAACTCCTTTGCTATCCTGTCCGTCTCGCGAATTGCTATCTCGCGGTCGGTCTTGGCGCGCGCCGAATCCTCGAGATACTCCTGTATCTTCGAGCGCAGGTTTTCCGCCGAAACGACGGCCTTTTTCTCTGCATCCGCAAATTCGAGCGCCGCGAGAACCGCCGCCTGAGTCACGGAGATACGCGGATTCTGGCGGAGAATCGAGGTTATCTTTTCATCGACCTCGTTGCCCAGCTCAATCATGTATTTGTTTTCTTCCCCCGAGGCTATGACATATTCTGCGCCGCAGATAGTCAGCTTGACTTTATTCTTTTCCACGGTAATACTGTCCTTTCTTTATCGCTTTGCATACTTCTGATTTTATTATACAATAGAAACCCCGGAGAATAAAGAACTTTTTAAAATTTTTGCCTCAAAAAAGCCCCGCCGATTTCCCGGCGGGGCTTTGCTGTAAGACTTTTTATCAGTCCTCGTTCTCTTCCTTGATCTTTTCGACTATCTCGTCGGGTATCGCTTCGCCGTGGTGAACGACGAGGATGCAGAGAGTCGAGAGGATGAAGGCTATCGGGCAATAGTAGAACAGGGACATATAAGTGCCCGTGAACATACGGACGATGCCGTAGATTATCGGGGTAGCTATCTGCGCTGAGAAGGTGGCGGTGTAGTAGTAGCCGGTGAAGGTGCCGACCTTGTCTATGCCGCCTATCTCGAGCACGAGGGGCAGGGTGTTGACGGTGATGAACATATTCGCCGCGCCGCCCACGACAAGAGCTATCCAGATGAGCGCTCCGCTGAGTGCGTTGATGTGAAGTATCTCGGTGAGCAGATATGCGCCGAATGCGATGATGAATATGGCGAGTCCGCCGAGTATGGTCTTTTTGCGGCCGAACTTCTTGCCGAGCCAGCCCGCGGGGATGGCGGCGACTGCGGAGGCGGCGGCAAAGGCGGTGGTCATGATGGTTGCCTGAGCGGCGGTCTTATGAAGAATCTCATCCGCAAACAGAGCGAAGAAGGTGGAGATGGCGTTCGTGCCGCAGAAGAGGAAGAACAGACCCATGAGCATGAAGATAAGGCTTCTTCTCTCGCCGGAGGTGAGCTTTTCTTTCTTTCTCGCTTCTTTTTCGGCCTTTGCGGCCTCTTTTTCAGCCTTGCGTCTTGCCTCTGCGTCGGCTGCCTGATTCATCTCGCCCTTTATCTTAATGCGGCTGTCGGGCTCCTTGACGAAGAAGAGGATGATGAGCATACCGATTACCATAACGGCGGCGCCGAGAAGGAAAACGTAGGGGAAGGTGTTGAGCTCGTTGAACTCGGGGGATTTCGAGGAGATTCCCGTAGCGGCGCAGTAGACAGCAGTGACGATAGTGCCCGCGAACAGGCCGAGTGCTCCGCCTACGCCGCCCATGAGGTTGATGACGGCGTTACCCTCGGAGCGAATCTCGCTCGGGGTAAGGTCGGGCATGAGCGCAACGACGGGAGCTCTCCAGAGCGACATGACAAAGACGAAGAGTATGATGAAGAGCATCGTCAGCGGGAGAGAATTAAACTTTATCGCAACTAACGGTATAACGGCGAACAGAACTGCCGAAATCGGTGCGCCGAAGATGACGTACGGGCGGCGCTTTCCGAAGCGGGAGTGGGTGTTGTCGGAGAGCTTGCCGAAGGTCGGCTGGAAGATGACGCCGAAGATGTTGTCAAACGTCATGATAATACCGATGAACAGCGGGACAAGCGTTATGCCGCCCGCGGCGGTGGTGACATTCTCACCGTTTGCCGCGGCGAACTCGGCCAATTTCGGGAACGCCTCGTTGAGCTTTGCCGACCACGAGGTTATCGTGGCGCTGTTGCTGAGCAGATAGTTGAGTATCTTTGTTATGTAGGGATCGTAAATGGCCCATGCGATAGACGACGCAAGGAAACCGAATCCCGTGAGAATCGTGTGCGGGTAGTGCAGCTTGCCGTTCGGCTTAGCACAGAAATACTGCTTCGCTTTTTCCATGTCTGGTTATTACCTCCTTAAATGCCGCGCGGCCGTATGCCGAGTGCGCGGTCTCAAACAGTGTAATTGTAACATATCTGTCCGGATTTTCAAGTGGTTTTTAAACTTATTGCATAAAAATATTTTATTTATTTAAGAAAACCGCTGACTATGACCTCCTCGGCCTCCTCCTCGGTCAGTCCGAAGGTCATAAGCTTCAATAATTGGTCGTTGTTTATGCGCCCTATGGCGGCCTCGTGGACTATCTGCGCGTCGGCATCGTTCGCCGTTATCTCGGGGATAGAGCGGATCTTTGCCTTGTCCATAATTATCGAGTCGCACTGAACATGGGCGCGGCAGGCGGTGTTGCCGACGGCTCTGGGGTAGAACACCTGCTCGGAGCTGTCCTTGGCGACCGAGCGGGAGACTATCTGCGCGCTCGAATCCCTGCCGTTTAAGTTCACGGTCATGTTGGAGCGGGCCTTCTGCCTGCCGTGAGTGAGCAGGCGCTCGGTTATGACTATTTTCGCCCGTGCATCAAGCGAGGCGTCCGTCTCGCGCAGGGTGGAATCGACGCCCGCGAGCTGAATCATCTCCATCTCGCAGTAGGAGCCCTCCTCCATGGTGACTTCGGTCACGGGGTTTAATATCTTTTCGCCTGTGCCCTCGCCCTCGCCGTAGTGCTTCTCGACATATTTGACTTTTGCGTTTTTGCCGATGAAGAAGCGGTGGATACCGTCGTGCTCGGTCTTTTCGCCGCCGCAGTTGTGTATGCCGCAGCCCGCGACTATCAGCACGTCCGCGCCCTCGCCGACATAGAAATCGTTATACACCTTGTCATTTATTCCGCTTTCGGTGATTATGACGGGGATGTGAACCTCCTCGCCCTTTGTGAACGGCTTTATATATATGTCTATGCCGGGCTTGCCGCTTTTGGGCTCTATCGTGATATTCTCGCTCGACTGCCTTGCGACGCCCTGCCCGTTTCTTCTGATGTTGAACGCGCCTGCGGCAGGCAGCCCGTCCATGTCGGCTATCGTGTGCAGAAGCGACATATCGACTTTCTTTAACGGCTCGGACATATTATTCACCGTCCTTTCTGTTGAAATCGCAGCTCTCCTCGAGCTCGCCGAGCAGCTGCGGGAGAATCTCTTCCTTTGTGCCGCGAGTGCGTATCTTGCCCTTTTCGACGACTATCATCTCGTCGGCAAGCTGCATTATGCGCTCCTGGTGCGAGATGACTATAACAGTCTCGTATCTGTTTTTGCACATCGAGCGGAAGCTCTCGACAAGCATGGCGAAGCTCCAAAGGTCAATGCCCGCCTCCGGCTCGTCGAAAATCGCAAGGTCCACCTTTCGCGCCATGAGCGTGGCTATCTCGACGCGCTTTACCTCGCCGCCCGAGAGCGACGCGTCAACCTCGCGGTTTAGATATTCGCGCGAGCAGAGCCCGACGCTCGTCAGGTACGCGCAGCACGCGTCCTCGGGCAGTTCGCTGCCGTGGGCGAGACTCAGAAGCCTGCGCACGGTGAGCCCCTTGAAGCGCGGCGGCTGCTGGAACGCGTAGCCGATGCCGAGCTTTGCGCGCTCGGTTATGCTCATGTGCGTTATGTCCGTTCCGTTATAGATTATCTGCCCCGCGGTCGGCTGCTCTATGCCCATGATGAGCTTTGCGAGCGTGGATTTTCCGCCGCCGTTGGGGCCTGTTATGACAACGAACTTTCCGTCGTCGAAGGTTATGCTGATATCGTCGATTATCTCGAGTTCGTCGTCGGCGCTGCCGACGGAGAAGGAGACGTTTTTCAGTTCAAGCATATTCTGCTTCCTTTCGCTTAAATATATATGCAGGTTGATTATACAGATTTTTCGTTGATATGACAAGATATTTTGCTCCGATATTTGCCTGAGATACGCGGATATTTCGACAGCGGGCGGTTTTTTATGAGTTTTTTGTAAACAAAGTCTGATTTTATTTGAATTTTTATCGGAAAGCTGATAGAATAGAACGGTAATGTTACCGGACAAGGAGGTATCGGTTTGTCAGATAAAGAAAACAAGCAGCCGCTTTCCGAGAACGAGGCTGCCGAAGAAGAGAAAAGCTTTGAGTATGACAGAACGCTTTGCAGCCTGTGCCAGAAGAAGGCCCGCGAAGAGGGCAGCTATTACTGCGAGGACTGCCGTACCAAGATGATGAAAACGAAGATAAAGGGAGGTCCCGTTGTCGCCGCGCTGCTTTGCGTGTTGGTTTCGCTGCTCGCTCTTATGATTTTGGGCGCAAACGCCACTCAGATAAGCGCAATGCTCGAGGCCGATTCTCTTATGAATCAGGGTTATGTCAACGCCGCCCTCAACAAGGTGTCCCAGGCGAGCGAGGCAAACGCCGCGTTAAACAAAAGAGACTTTGTTTCGAATCTTTCAAAGACCCTCGGCAATCAGACGATATTCACCCTCGGCTACAGCGAGACGGTCATGACCGCCAGGCTCTATGCGAGGGGCTACAGCGAGATAGACGCGGGCGGATATCTTGTAAACAACCTCGGCGAGGACGCGGTGAAGTCGGATGCGAGGCTTTTGGGCGTGCGTAAGTATGTCAAGGCCTATAACAGCTATAACACCATGCAGGAGAAGGCGTATTCCATTCTCCAGAACTATATCAACTCCGACGCCAAGGATATCCCCTACGACGAGCTTATCGAGAAGCTCGAGGCTCTCAGAGGACAGGAGGGTGTCGATGATAAGTACATCGACTACTACAAGTGCTTTGTCGCCATGCAGGCGGACAAGAGCATTGACGTTCAGCTCAATTTCCTGCTCAAGATGGAAAAGGAATATCCCGAGGGACTTATGGTTTACGGCCCGACCATAACGGACTATTATTACCGCTCGGGCGACTATGCCAAGGCCATAGAATATGCCGACAAGATGATAGCGAAGAACCGTAACTACTACTCGGCGTATGAGCAGAAGGTCACGGCTCTGCTTGCAAAGGGCGACGTTGACGGCGCGACGAAAGTCTGCGATGCGCTTGATACGGCCGAGAACGCGGCGGGAGTCGCAAGCGGAGATTACACCTCCTACAGCCTGCGCGCCAACCTCTATTGGTACACCGGCAAGTATGACGAGGCGATAAAGGTCTGCGAGGAGGGTCTTGAGGCCTCCGGCGGCGATTCTGATATCTACCGCAACGAGGCTATAGCCTATATGCTCAAGGGCGACTACAAGAAGGCCAACGAGTGCGGAAAGGCCGCGTATCAGTTCTCCATGAACTACGGCGATCTTACGCTCGATATACTCAACACCGCGGCTCTTGCGGCGGGACTTGCAAAGGACGATGAGACCTACAAGTCGATGCAGGATTATCTCAAGACCTATAACTATGAGGTAAGCTCGGTTGTCACGGACTGCCTTGCGGGCAAAAAGACCGTCGAGCAAGTCTTCATCACTGACGGAGGTGTCATCTCATGATTTCAACTGTTATCTATTTAATCGGCAAGGTGCTCACCTTCCCGGGTGCATATATAAAGGCTTTCTTTGAGCATCTTATAGCCAGAGCGTTCAGCATCCCCGTTGAGGATACGAAATATTTAAGAAACACCGACGGCTGCGGCCACGTCGAGCATGACGTGATAGACAGCAAGGCAAAGACCTTCTTCTATTGCCTGCTGCCCGGTCTGTTTAACGCGATAATCGGCGCGCCCATGCTCTATATGGGCTTTGCGGGACTGTTCTTCTTCAAGGTCCCCGCCGATTCCTCTACGGCGCTCATGTTCATCGTCTGCTGCCTTATGTTCTACCTCGGCTTCTCCCTGTGCGCGAATCAGTATCCGCTCATGGAGGACGCCATCGGTCTGTGGCATGCGCTCTACGGCAAGGACGGAGCCAACTTATTCGTAAAGATAGTGCTCTTTATCCCGACCGCCGTTATTGTTGCGGGCGCGTTCCTTGAGAGATATGCGCTCAACATTCTTCTCATGGCGGGCGCGATTGCCGCCGCCGCACTGACGGTATAACAAAAAATAAGCTGCCTCCGCACAGATCACTCTCTGCGGAGGCACTTTGCAATCGGAGAAACTTTTATGGACTGTAATTTTAAACTTTGCGTCATATGTCCCGGCGATGGGGACGCGGCTGTGAATCTCGCTTATTCGCTCTTGACCCGCGAGGACGGAGTGCGCCTTGTGCTCTGCACGGATAACGCGGACGCAGGAAAATTCCCCAAGCCGGCTGAAACCGGCAGGCTGGATTTTGCGCACGGCTCTTTGGAGGCGATGAACTCCGTTCTCGCTTCGCCCGATGCGCCGCTTGTCATGTTCGCCGAGCCGAATACTACCTTCGCGCCCGGATTTGTCGGCTTGCTCGACGGCGCCGCCGTCTTTAACGCGGCGGAATCGGAGATTGACACGCCGCGCAAGCTCTACCGCGACAGCTTTTCGGAGCATGAGGCGTTTTCGCCCGCAGTCGGCGTGAATTTTGTCATGCGCTCCGAGGTTATAAGCGAGCATAAAATGGAGCTTCTGTCTGCGGACGCGGCGGGCTTTGCGGCCTTTGCCGCCGAGTATGCCGCGTATGAAAGCTTCAAGCCCCTGCACGAGGTGCTGCTCTACGGCGCAAAGCCGATAGAATATACCGCACAGACCTTCGGTATTACGGCAGAAAGCGTCTCGCCCGCGGGCGGGCTCTCCGCGCTGACGCTCCTGCTCTCCGCCTACTGCGGACTTGACGGAGCCGAAAAGGAGAGAGCTTTCGATATGTTCTGCGCGGCGGCAAAGCCGTTTTTTGAAAATACCGCGTATGAGGCGTATGCACTTGCGGCTTTCAATGTCGATTCCGCGCTGCTCAGAGAGGGCTGCCGAGCCGGCGAGTTCGTCTCGGCGGGCACGAACGCCATGTATAAAGAGGTCACTCTGCCGATTCTCGCCGACGATGTCGTGCGCGATTTCTACGGCGGAAAGCTGAGCTTCGGCACTCTGCGCCGCTGCGTCGCCGCATGGCTCTATTTCAAGCTCTACCGTATGGGCGGGGCGGCGAAGAAGCTCGGCTGCAAAATCTGCTCAAAGCTCGCCGGGGGTGACCTGAATGTCTGATTTCCCATTCAGAGCCACAATACTCATCCCCGTCTACAATGTCGAAAAATATCTCGACGGCTGCATAAGCTCGCTCAAGGAGCAGACGGAGCCGTTTGAGAATATGGAGATACTTCTGATAAACGACGGCAGCAGGGACGGCAGCGCGGATATCTGCCGGAGATTGGCGGACGAAAATGAAAATGTTTGCTTCTACTCAAAGGAGAACGAGGGACTTTCAAAGACCCGCAACTTCGGCCTGCGCCGCGCTCGGGGCAAGTATATCTTTTTCCTCGACTCGGACGACACCCTCGCGCCCGATACGGTGAAGAGCGTGGTCGATTATTTCGACACGGTATATGACGAGGTCGATATGGTGACCTATAGAATAACGCAGTATTTCAAGAATGCGCCGCCCGTCTACCATTTCAGATACCGCACGCTGACTCATACCGGCGTATACGACCTCGACGACCCGAAAAACAGATTTATTACTCAGACGAATATAAATATCTGCGTCAAGAATGACAAAAGCAACGGTATCTTTTTCGACGAGTCGCCGAATTTCAGGCACGAGGATGAAAAATACTGCTGCGATATCCTGCGCCGCAAGATGAAGATAGGCTATTGCAAAAACGGCGAATACCGCTACAACCGCGGCAACGAGAACAGCATAGTTTCAACCGTTTTTTCGCCCTATTATATATTCGAAACCTCCATGGCGTTCTATGAGGCGCTGTTCGATTCATTCGGCGGCAGAGTTCCGCCGTATTTTCAGGGTCTGGTTTTCAACGACCTTCGCTGGAAGCTCAAGGAGGATAAGCTTCTGCCCTATCACTATTCCCCCGAGGAGTTCGAGCGCGCCAATAAGCGCATAGACGCGCTGCTTGCGAGAATCGACGAGGATACGATTATCCTGCATCCGTCCGTCAACGAGTATCATATTCACTACTGGCTCTTGCGCAAGCCCGACTGTCATCCGACGGTGCTCGCGCAGGACGGCAAACTGAGCGTTGCGGCGGACGGGAGAAAAATATTCTCCGCGTCGGCGTTTCCGCTGATGATGAGAAAAATATTTGTCGAAAATAAAAAGGCGAGACTGCTCTCGTTTATAAAATCTCCGATTTTTTCGCATCTCGGGCGCGGCGAGTGGAAGATAGTCGCCTCGGTAGACGGCGAAAGGCGCGAGCTCGAGACGTTTGCTTCCGTTTTCGGCGCGCAGGATTCGGCTGTCAATGTAGTTGATTTCCCGGCGTTTTTCTGCGAGTTTCCCGCGGACGGCAGGCACGAGATAAAATTCTTCGTCGTGATACGCGGCGTGGAATACCCTACAAAGCTTTTGGCTGAGCCGACCGCCGTGTTCAGCCGCAAGGTGCGTATGTATGTCCGAAACGGCGTGATGTTCACGCTCGGGGGCAGGGCGCTCATAAGCAGGAGCGTCACCGAGGACGAGAAGTACCGCGCCGAGCGGGAGCAGAGCAAGAATTTCAAGAGAAGCATAAAAAAGCTTCGCAACGCCGCCATAGAATACCGCAGGGCGCACAAGGTCGAGCTCTACTACGATCTGCATACGGTCGATTTCGACAACGGCTACTACCAATTCAAAAACGATATAAAGCACAGCGACGGAGTTGAACGCTACTATATCTACAGCCGCGAATATAAAAATATCGACGGGCTTTTCACAAAGGAGGAGCAGGCGCACCTCGTGAAATTCGGCTCGGAGAGACACAAGCTGCTGTATCTTTCGGCGCGAGTGATATTCACGGCGTTCTACGGCGTGACCCCCGTCTCTCCGTTCGGCTCGGCGGCGGGAGAGGTGCCCTATGCCGACCTGCTCGATTTCAAGACCGTCTATCTCCAGCACGGAGTGCTTCACGCCTCCCTGCGCTCGCAGAACTCGGTCGAGCGCTGCCGCGCGGATAAAATCGTTATTTCCGCGCCGTTTGAAAAGCAGAACTACATGACCAACTACCACTATCCGGAGGACAATCTCATCCCCACGGGCATGGCGCGTTACGACCATATCGACAGAAATAAAAAGGCGAAAAACAGGATTCTTTTTGCCCCGTCGTGGCGCAAATATCTGACCCAGGAGATAAATTCCTCAAAGTGGGAGCTGATAGACTCAAAGCTCAAAAACTCCGATTATTTCAGGAATTTTTCGCGCTTTCTCGAGAGCGAAGAGCTGCATGAGCTGCTCGAAAAGACGGACACCTATCTCGATGTCAAGCTCCACCCGATAATCGCGGATGCAGAGGGACTTTTTGATATCAAGAGCCCGCGCGTCGTTATGGCGGGCGCGCACGTTGATATCGAGGACTATGAGATGTTCATAACGGACTTCTCGTCCTTCGTGTTCGACTTCGCCTGTCTCTGCCGCCCCGTGCTCTATTTCGTGCCGGACTACGGGCAGTTCAAGGCGGGAATGAACCACTACCGCGAGCTGGATTTACCGTTTGAAAAGGCATTCGGTCCGCTCGTCCTCGACCCGGACGGCGCGGTGGAGGAAATAAAAAAAGCCGCGGAAAACGGCTTTGATCCGGAACCGATATACGCCGAGCGAATGAGGAGCTTTTTCTATCCGCTCGAAAACTGCGCCGAAGCGCTCTACAACGAAGTGAGCTCGTGGGATTGTCTGTAAGAGGGGGATGATCGGGAATGGATAAGCTTATCAGTGTTGCGATACCTGTTTATAACGGAGAGACGACACTGCGCAAATGCGTTGACAGCATTCTTGCACAGACATACGAAAATATTGAGGTCATCCTTGTCAATGACGGCTCTACCGACCGTTCGGAGGATATCTGCCGCAGCTATGAGCAAGCCGATTCAAGGGTCTCCGTCATCAGCAAGGCAAACGGAGGCCTTTCCTCGGCACGCAATGCCGGAATAGACGGAAGTCACGGCGAGTATTTGTTTTTTGTTGACAGTGATGATTGGATAGACAGCGATACGTTGGAAGTGCTGTTGAAAACCGCTCTGCTGAAAGATACGGATGTCACAGGCTGCTGCGCCTATTTTAACTATCCGAACGGCACGGAAAAAAGCAGAGCTTCTGCGCAGATTGATATCTGCGACACGCGCTCTCTGATAAAATGGATGCTTGAGGGCGGCATCGGTGCCAACGCCGCGTGGGGCAAGCTATTCAAAAAAAGTCTTTTTGAAAATTTGAGATTTGACGAGAGCTGCGATTTCTGCGAGGACGATGAGTTCAGTTTTCGTATGGCGAGGAAGGCAAAAGGCTATGTCCGCATAGCCGATGCGAAATATCACTATTTCCAGAATTTCAACGGGATGGTACTGTCAGGCTCGTATGTTTCCGAAGCGCCTTTAAGGGTCATGTCGAGAATTGAATCGGATCAGGCGGTCGCAAACGACCCGGAGCTTTCGGAGCTTGCGCACAAAAAGAAGATATCGGCGCTGTTTATGATATATTTGAAATACCTGCGCGCGGGTGACAGGCAAAATGCCCTGCGCATTTCGCATATGATGCGGGAGCTGATATCCCGATACGGCTACTGCGGAATATCAAAGAAGATGAGGGTGCGGGTCGAGCTTATGCGCTTATACCGCCTCTCCGGATTTGTCGAGCTTTCCGCGATATGGGTAAAAAACAAAAAATATAACAAATAAAAAGAGGACTCTCAAACGGAGCGTCCGTAAAACGGTCAAGAGCCGCAGCATTTCGCTGCGGCTCTTTTGCTGTCTGCGTGATGAAAAAGCTGCCGCCGTAGGCGGCACAGAGGTCAAGTCGCAAGCAGGGAGCGTATTACGCGACACGGACGAAATAACCGGATTCCCGGTGACGCTGACGCGTCAACGGGTCGTTGAGTCGCCGACCCCCTACAAAGTGAATAGCCGCAAATTACCGCAAAAACCGCGGGCGGATGATATTCGCCCGCACGGTTACAATAAATATACGTTAGCCGCTGTAATTTTTGCGGACGAACAAAGTTGCCCCTACGGTGTACCGACGGCGGCATCTCCGCAACTCCCGATTTACCGAAAAAACTCCTGCCCAACGGTACGGGCAGGAGCTTGCATTTAGGTTCTGCGCCAAGCCGCAGAGCTTTTTGTTATTCGAGCTCGAATGCGCCGGTGTAGAGGCGATAATATGTGCCCTTTTCGGCTATGAGCTTTTCGTGGTTTCCGCGCTCGATTATTCTGCCGTGGTCGAGCACCATTATGACGTCCGAGTTCTGGACGGTCGAGAGGCGGTGCGCTATGACAAAGACCGTGCGGCCTTTCATCAGCTTATCCATGCCGCCCTGAACAAGAGCCTCGGTGCGCGTATCTATCGAGGAGGTCGCCTCGTCGAGGATCATGACGGGCGGGTCGGAGACCGCCGCGCGGGCTATGGATATAAGCTGGCGCTGACCCTGCGAGAGCCCCGAGCCGTCGCCCTTGAGCACGGTGTTGTAGCCGTCGGGGAGCATACGGATAAAGCCGTCCGCGTTGGCGAGCTTCGCCGCCTCTATGCACTGCTCATCCGTGGCTGAGGGATTGCCGTAGCGGATATTCTCCATGACCGTGCCCGTAAACAGGTTGACATCCTGGAGCACGACGCCGAGACTGCGGCGCAGGTCCGCCTTCTTTATCTTGTTGATGTTTATTCCGTCATAGCGAATTTTGCCGTCCGCTATGTCATAGAAGCGGTTGATAAGATTGGTTATCGTAGTCTTGCCCGCGCCCGTGGCGCCGACAAAGGCGACCTTCTGACCCGGCTCTGCGTAGAGCGTGATGTCGTGGAGGACTTCCTTTTCGGGCGTGTAGCCGAAATCGACATGATCGAGCACGACCTGACCCTCGAGCTTTGTGTAGGTCAGGGTGCCGTCGCCGTGCGGGTGCTTCCATGCCCACATTCCGGTATGCTCATTGACTTCGACTATCTCGCCGTTCTCCTCTTTTGCGTTGACGAGGGTGACATAACCGTCGTCCGTCTCGGGCTTTTCGTCCATGAACGTAAATATACGCTCGGCGCCCGCGAGGGCGTTGACTATGGAGTTGAACTGGTTTGATATCTGGGAAATCGGGTTTATAAAGTTGCGCGAGAGCACGAGGAACGAGGCTATCATACCCAGCGACACGGTGTTCACGCCCGTGAGCCCGAGGTTCTTCGTGCCGGCGATCGCCATATATGAGCCTATAACGGCTATGAGTATATAGAGGAAGTATCCGAACGCGTTGGTCATGGGCATCATCGAGGTCGCGTGACCGTTTGCGCTCGCCGCGTTGTGCTCCCAAACGGAGTTACGCTGCTTCATCTCTTTTTTGGACTGCTCCTCGTGGCAGAATACTTTTATAACCTTCTGCCCGTTTATCATCTCTTCAATGTAGCCGTCGAGGTCGGCTATGGACTTCTGCTGAGCGACGAAATATGCGCCGCTCTTGCCGATAACCTTCTTGATGAGCTGCATGATAATGACAAGCGACAGGCAGACGACAACAGTCAGTCCGACGCTGATATAGAGCATACAGCAGAACACGGCGGCGACGGTAAACGCGGATGCGATAAGCTGACCCATCGACTGCGCGAGCATCTGGCGCAGGGTGTCGGTGTCGTTCGTATAGAGGCTCATCGTGTCGCCGTGGGTGTGCGAGTCGAAATATCTTATCGGCAGGCGCTGCATCTTTTCAAACATCTCGTCGCGTATGGTTTTCAGCGTGCCCTGGGCAACCGTTACCATGCGGCGGTTATAGATGAGCGTTGAGAGCGTGCCGATGAGGTAGACAGCAGCCATGGTTATCAGCGCGCGTATGAAGCCCGAGAAGTCGGGCGAGGCCTTACCTATCATGGGGGTTATATAGTCGTCGATGAGCGATTGGAGGAACATCGACGCCGCCGCGCCCGCAACGGAGCTCAGCAAAATGCAGACGGTGACCAAAACGAGCGTTCCCTTGTAGTTCTTCATATATGAGAGCAGGCGCTTGAGCGTTCTCTTGTCGAGCTTGCGCACGGGCATTCCCGCCCCGCCGGGCATACGGCTGCCGTGCATGGGCATAGGTCTTTTACTCATCGCTGTTTCCTCCCTTCTGCTGGGATTCGTAAACCTCGCGGTAGATATCGCAGGTCTTTAAAAGCTCTGCGTGCGTGCCCTGCGCGACTATTCTGCCGTTGTCGAACACGAGAATCTTATCCGCGTTTTGAACCGAGCTTATGCGCTGGGCGATGATTATCTTCGTCGTCTGCGGCATATACTTGGAAAGTCCCTTTTGAATGAGTGCATCGGTATGGGTATCGACCGCGCTCGTCGAGTCGTCCAAAATGAGCACCTTGGGATTCTTGAGCAGGGCGCGGGCTATGCAGAGCCTCTGCTTCTGGCCGCCGGAGACGTTTGTGCCTCCCTGCTCGATATAGGTGTTGTAGCCGTCGGGCATCGCGCTGACAAATTCATCGGCCTGCGCGAGCTTGCAGGCGTGCTTCAGCTCATCATCTGTGGCGTTTTCGTTGCCCCAGCGCAGGTTTTCCGCTATCGTGCCGGAAAACAGCTCGTTCTTCTGCAGAACCATGGCAACGGCATTTCTCAGCGTATCAAGATCATATTTTCTCACGTCCGCGCCGCCGAGCGTCACTTCGCCGCCCGTCACATCGTAGAGGCGCGGGATGAGCTGAACGAACGAGGACTTCGAGGAGCCTGTGCCGCCGATTATACCGACCGTTTCGCCCGAGGCTATATGTACATTTATATTTTCAAGCACCTTCGTGTCCGCCTTTGAAGCGTAGGCGAACTCGACGTTTCTGTAATCTATCTCGCCGTCCTTCACTTCGAGAACCGGGTCGTCGGGATTGGAGATATCGGTTTTTTCGTTGAGTATTTCCGCTATACGCTGGGCGGAGGAGCTCGCTATGACCATCATGGCAAAGACCATGGAGAGCATCATAAGGCTCATGAGTATCTGCATGGCGTAGGTGAAAAGCGCCGTGAGCGAGCCGGTTGTCAGCCCCAAGGCGGCGTTGTTGCCGCTGGCTATAACCGCCTTTGCGCCGAACCACGAGATGAGAATCATGCAGGTGTATACGCAGACCTGCATCACGGGCGCATTAAGAGATATAAGGCGCTCGGCCTTTGCGAAATCCCTGTATATCTTCTCGGACACTTTTTCAAATTTGCTTATCTCGTGCTCCTCCTGATTGAAGGACTTGACGACTCTTATGCCGCGCACATTCTCCTGAACGATGTTGTTGAGCTCGTCGTAGGTGTGGAAAACGCGCTTGAACACGGGGTGCACCTTGAGCACTATCAGCGCGAGCAGAGCCGCAAGAACGGGGATGACCGCGACAAAGATAAGCGATATTTGGCGGCTTATTCTGAATGAGACTATCATGGCGAAAATCAGCATTGAGGGGCCGCGTATCGCCATTCTTATGAGCATTTGAAATGCATTCTGTACATTCGTGACATCCGTCGTCAGTCTCGTAACGATGGAGGCCGTTGAAAATTTATCGATGTTCGAAAACGAAAACGTCTGCACGTTGTCATACATATCGCTGCGCAGATTCGCGCCGAAGCCCGCGGACGCACGCGCGCCGAGGAACGCCGCCAGCATTCCCGTGACCATCTGAAACACGGCGAGGCAAAGCAATATAAGGCCGTATTTCCAAACCATGGACATTACTCCGCCCTCGATGCCGTTGTCGATAAGTCCCGACATACACAGCGGAATAACTATCTCGAACACGACTTCAAACGCGGACAAAAAGACGGTTATCCACGAAACCTTTTTGTACTCGCGCATACTCTTTTGCAGAGTTTTTATCATATTCTCACTCCCTCTTTACTTCTTTGCTCCACTCTCCGCACAGCAGCCTTGACCGCCGTCTATCCCGAGGTTTTTGCATATCCTCGAAAGATATCCGCGCAGCTGCTCCGTTTCCTTGTCGGTGAACGATTTCAGCATCTCCCGTTCACTCAAATCTATAGAACGGCGTATTTCGAGGTTTATGTCCCTGGATTTGTCGGTTAAGCGGACTAACTTGTTTCTCTTGTCCGCCGGGTCGGCGCAGGTTGACAGAAATCCGCCCTGCTCCATGCGCGTGACTATTCCGACTACCGTCGGATGCGAGACATGTGCGTAATCCTCGATTTCTTTTTGCGTCGCTTGCCCGCCGTGCTCTGCGAGGAATCTCAGAATACGCGACTGCGCAAAGGTCAGCCCGTGCTTGCTCAGTCCCGCATCGGCGTTGGCTTTCAGACGGTTGTCTATGAGCTTAAAGAAATATCCGATGTGCTCCATAGCGATCTCCTTTCCGCAAAAAAATCCGTTCGGCATAATATTAAGTGTAGCACGCTACACATTATACATATATGAGCGCCGATTGTCAACAATATGTTTGTAAACAATTTGTGACCTCGGCGCCGAAGTTTTTTATGTTTTATTTTCGTTTAATCTAAAGACGGTGCGAATGAGCTCGGACGCGGCGCGGATACCCTGTTCATCGGGGTTCATGAGCAGCAGGCGCGACGTGCCGCCGATACAGAAGATTATCTTCTCCTTGCGCTCCGGCTCGTCATCGTCGTTTAGATATATTTTGAAGAGAGCCGCCTCGGCGTCGTTTAGCAGAGATGCGATATCGCCGCCGTAGAGCGCGTTTAGGAGCCGCTCCTCGCGCAGGATAGCGCCGACCAACTCGGAGACGAAGGCATAGGTGTCGCTGAACGCCTTCTCCGCGCAGTCGCAGCGGCTAAGGATATCGGCAACCGTCTCGCGGCAGATGTGGCGGTGCAGGCTCTCCATGGTGTCGTAGTGGGAATAGAAGGTAGTTTTGTTGATAAGCGCCTCCCTGCACAGGTCGCTGACCTTGACGGGCGACGGGTCGCGCATACGCATATCGACATAGGTGTGGACTATCAGCCGCTCCGTTTTGATATAGCGCAGATCGTTTTTATTTGCCATTTAACCGCCTCTTTTCGGAATAAGTTGCTTATATTACCAAAGTGCGAAAGTGTTTCTTGATTAAACAACTTTCGTTGCTTATAATGTTAGCACATACTAAAAAACATTACAAGGGGGAGTGCGCCGAATGAACAGAAAAGACCGTAAGGACCGCACGGTTTATATCATGCTCACCGATTATCCGGACAAAGTCTCGCGGGCAATAAAAAGAGTCGGTCTTTGGGAATACTCCCATATGTCTATAAGCACGGACGAACACTATCCGAAATTTTTCAGCTTCACGGGCAAGCGCGGATTCATGACCGAGGACTTCGACCTCCATCCGACCTACAAAGGCACGGACGTTCCCTGCGCGCTGTTTGCTCTGCCGGTGACGGAGACGGAGCTTCGCAACGTCGAGCGCATAATAAAGCACATGACCTCAAACGCCGAGAAATACAAGTACAGCTATATCGGCCTTGCTCTGCTGTATTTGCGGATAATCCCCAAGCAGCGCGGACGCGACACCTGTGTGGGCTTCGTATCGCGCACGATAAGGGAGCAGACCTCGCTCTCCGAGGGACGCAGAAAGAAATTCTGCAGTCCGAACGACATAAAGTCTTTTTTCATAAACCAGCTCGTATTCGAAGGCCCGCTGAGAGTCCTGCTGCAAAAGGGAAAAGCATAAAAACAAAAGACCCGCCGCCGGTTAGCCCGCGCGGCGGATTTTCAGTTAAAATCGACACGAAGCCCGATTTATCTAACCGACACCGACGGCATTTTATGCACGGTCAATTAAAACGGCGCGACCGCCGAGGCCGCGCCGTTTTTAATATTTAACCGCACTGCGGGCAATCTGAAATTCATACTTCCCTGAACACCGCCGCGAAGCCGCCGGAGGGGCGCATTGCTATGTCCGCGCTGTCCGCGCCGGTGACGCATATTTTCGTGCGGTTGAATCCGCGCTGATCCGCGAGGTCGTCGGTGTAAAGCTCCGCCTCGTATTTTTTGCCGCCCGACAAAAACGAAAACGGCAGATTTATATTCCGCTCGCCCTGCGAGCCGTTGAATACGGCCAAATACCATGTGTCCGCGCTGCGCCGCGCAAATATTGCGAGCTCGCCTATTTTGCTGCCGGGGAGCACGTGCGTCTCGTTCCAGATTACCGGCAGGGGCGATACAAATGAGTCGAGCCCGTGGGCTTTCAGTATAGACGGATCCTCGCTGACGGTGAAAAACGCGGAGTTATATATTATTGCGGAGGCGAGCATATGGCAGATGCTCACTTCGTTCAGGCATCTCGGCACGGAGAAGCACAGCGGCGTATAATCCGCATTCCCGCCGAGCATCCTTGTAAACGGGAGAATCGTGTCGTCGTCCCCGTCGGCCTTGCATTGGAGTCCGCGAATCGCCTCCATGCTCATCACGTTCGGGAAGGTGCGGCGCAGTCCTGTCGGCTTCTGCGGGTTGTGGTATATGACCATCAATTTGTGCTCCGCGGCCTCGAGCGCGAAGCGGCGGTAAAACTCGGTCATGAACTGCGTCTCGCTCTCTATGTGGTCTAATTTTATGCCCTTTATCCCGAGCCTTTGGCATTTTTTGAAGAACCTGCGCCTGTACGGCGCAAACCACACCCTGTCCATGGCGGACTGCCAGAGCCATATCCCGACGGAGCGCTTCTCGGCGTCGTCAACGAGCTCCTTAACTTTTTTAAACGCGCCGTGCTCCGTTCTCGCCCAGTCGCGCCAGCCGTTGTCCGCGAGATTATATTCGTATCCCGCCTGCTCCGCGAGGGCGTTGAATTCCATTATCTTTTCGAATCGGCGGCTGTGCTCCTCGTCTATGAAATACGACCACGCGCTCTTGCCGGGGCGTATCCATTCGGCATTTTCGTATATTTTTCCGCTTGACGGCGCGGCGGCGTGGGTTATGACGCGGCAGCGGACAAGCTCCTCGAGCGAGCGGCAGACTGTAATTATGCGCCAAGGAGTTTTTCTGCCTTTTATGAAGAATTTGTCCGTATCCCAGAGCTCGACCTTGAATTTGCCCGCGCCGAGCGAGCGCAGCGCCATGCCGGGATAGTTCTCGATATCCGATTCGGTTATCATTGTATATATGTCTTTTTCGGGGAACTCGAATGCGGTCATGCAGGAGAAAATTTCGCCCGAGGGGAGCGCCGAGGTCTTTTTTGTCAGCGTCTTGCCCTGCATCTTTTTGAGATCCGTCTGATATCTGCAAACCGTGTCGCCGGGCACGTTGAACTGCGTCGGCTCGTCGGCGACGAGCAGCCCCGTATTCTTATCAAAGAGCAGACGGAAGCCGAAGCCGTCGTTCCATAGGCGCACCTCGAGCGAATATCGGAATTTTTTCGAGCGCACGGGGAAGATATAATTTATGTGCCTGTCGGTGATGTCAGTCTCGGTGTCGGGGTCGCGCCGTATTTCTTCTCTTGAGTCTGTTTTCGGCTCGCCGAGTACGGCATCCTCGCCGAGATTTACCCCGCCCTGAACGAGCAGCCCTATTTCGGACGGCTCGATTACGGGCGTTTTGCCGACTGCCGCAGAATATGTAAGCTTACCGCCCGAGACGGTCACCTCGAGCGCACCGTCGGGGCTTTTGAGAATATAGCTGTCCCGATTTTTGATAAATTCCGCGGCGCAGTCCGTTTTGCGCCCGAATACGGAATATGCCGCAAAGCAGGCGCGTGCCTGTATTCCGAGCAGCAGCCGTCCTGTTTCCCTCATCATATATATCACCCCGTTAAACGCACATTGTCATGCACATTATAATATAAATTAATTTGCAACACAAGTTGATATTTCAGCCCGGATATGTTATAATCCAAAGTAATTGAGCAAAAGGAGCGATTGTATGAAAAGCAATGTAGTTATCACCACAGACAGCCCTGCCGATTTAAGCGCGGAGCTTGAAAGCAGATACGATATACGTGTACTGCCGCTGTATGTTAATCTCGGAGGAAAATCATACCGCGACGGAATAGATATAACCACTCCCGATATTTTCAGGCACTACGACGAGACGGGCGAGCTGCCTACGACCTCGGCTATTCCGATAGGCGACTACGAGGCCTTCTTCAAGTCCTTTATCGACGAGGGAAAGAAAGTTGTCCATTTCTCGCTGAGCTCCGAGATATCCTCGACCCATCAGAACGCGAGACTCGCCGCGGAGGGAATGGACGGAGTTTATGTCATCGACTCGCGCCATCTGAGCTCCGGTATCGCGCTCCAGGTCATAAGAGCCTGCGAGATGCGCGATGAGGGCATGAGCGCGGAGGATATAGCGAAGGCCGCCGTTGATTTGAACAAAAAGACCTGCACGAGCTTTGTGCTCGACAAGCTCGAATATATGAAGAAGGGCGGCCGTTGCTCGACGGTTGCCGCGCTCGGAGCCAACTTGCTCTCTATCCGTCCGTGCATCGAGATGAAGGACGGCAAGCTCGGAGTTGCGAGAAAGTATCGCGGCAAGATACTCGACGTCAAGAAGAAGTATATCGAGGATGAGCTCAGCGCCCATAAGGACGACGCCGACCTTTCGCGCATTTTCCTGACCTCGTCGAGCGCTTCGGATGCCGAGGTGAAGGAGTTCACCGCGCTGATAAAGAGCATTCTCCCGTTCAAGGAGGTTCTCATCGGCTGCGCGGGCTGCACCATCGCAAGCCACTGCGGACCCGGATGCATGGGAATACTTTTCATGACTAAATAAATGAAAGAAAAAGCCGCCGCCTGTCTGAATTCAAACGGGTCGGCGGCGTTTTTGATACGGAGAAAAGATGATTAAAAATATAATTTTCGATATGGGCAACGTGCTTCTTAAATATGATACAGACCTACCGCTCGGCGCGTTCTGCCCCGATGAGGAAGCAAGAAATTTTATTCGCCGCGAGCTGTTCGAGAGCGCGGAGTGGATAGAGGCCGACAGGGGAAACATAACCGACGGCGAGATGCTTGCAGCGGCCAAGGAGCGGGTGCCTAAAGAATATCATGACGCGCTCGAAAAATGTGAGCGCCGCTGGCCGGAGTTTCTGGACAGGATTGACGGCGCGCCTGAGTTCTGCCGCGCGATGAAGCGGAGCGGGAGGAAAATCTATGTCCTCTCAAACGCGAGCGGGCGATTCTATGAATATTTTCCGCGCTTCTACGATATCGACTTCTTCGACGGCGCGGTAGTCTCGTGCGACCTGCACATCATTAAGCCCGACAGGAGGATATACGAATATATCCTCGATAAATACGGGCTGAAAGCCGAGGAGTGTTTGTTTATAGACGACCTCGAAAGAAACGTGCGCGGGGCGGAGGAAGTCGGAATAAACGCCGTGAGGTTCGAAAACAACTACGGAGAGATAGCGAAAAAATACGGACTTTGACGGAGAGGGCTGCCGCTAAATGCGGCAGCCCCCTGTTTTTATGATTTCTTTTTTGTCTTTGTTTTTCGTCTGTATTTCGCAAAGCAGATGACGCTTGCCGTGACAAGCCCCAAGCCAATAACGAGCACCCAATGCAGATAGTAGGTGTTGAGGAACGGAACGAACGAATAGACGGGCACGCGTGTTGTCGCCATGCGGTGTTCTTCGGATATCTGCGTTGTCCCGTCGGGGAGAATCTCCATCATCGGACCGTGGTCGTAGGTTACTTTTTGATACGACTCAATGACCTGCGATAAAGTCAGCAGTACGCCGACGATTATGATTCCGAGCACGAGAGTGATTATGCCCGCGATGAGCAGCTGACGGCTCTGCTCCGCGTTTTTGACCTTTTCTGCGGTGCGGGCTACTGCGGGGATGTCCTCGTCGCTGTCGAGTCCGTCCTTTATAAGATAGTCGGTCGTGACGCCGAAAAGCTCGCTTAACTGAACGATGTTGTCCGTGTCCGGAACGGCAGTACCGAGCTCCCATTTTGATACCGCCTGCCGCGAGACCGTTATCCTGTTTGCAAGCTCCTCCTGTGACCAGCCGCGCTCTTTTCTGAGCTTTTGCAGTTTTTCGGGGAAGTTCATGTTGATGTACTCCTTTTTGATTACTTACTATATGTATATTGTAAAAAAATTAGCCCAATAGGTTTTGCTACCCAAGCATCTGATTCGATCATTTGACCATTATACTTAATTTGTATGCGTTTACAGTTTCCTTTCCGATTGTTGTACTTATATCGTGTTTAGTTTCAGCATCTTTTGAATAAGTTTCGGAAATATCGCAAGACCCGTAAAACCGGTCGGAGCCATATTTGTTTACATCGTAAAAGAGGTTTAAGCTATGGCGGACATTTCGAATTTCATATAATAATGCCATTGGTTCAAAAGGTGTTGAATTGTTAATATGTATGGTGGAAATTGAATCTTTATATTTAAGCTCGCTTGTATTATACTGGGAATTTTCTGCTTTTTCAAGCTTTTGCCAAAGCTAATCAACTCCTTGCTTTTTAGTTATTGCGTTTTCTGTGTAATAAAAAGAGTGTCGGTATCCGTATCGAAAACAAGAAACAAAGAGTTTTCGTAAAGCTCCATCTGTTTCCAAATATAGTTGCTATTCCAATTAGGACAATTTTCATCTGAAAGTTTCAAATCTGAAAGGGTTTCTTGGAAATGCTCTTCAAACGCAGGAGATTTTTTTGATGAAAAATCATCGAAAAACTCACTTCGCTCTTTAACTTCAAATACAGTGTAACGGACACCGTCATTATGTGAGCTGTTTCCGTCCTTTATATCAAGCTTTACTTTCATTTTGTCAGGAAGTTCGATATCCCAGTTCTGCTCATATATTCTTTTTGCCGAGTAATATAAATTCCCCGCAACATAAAGTCCGATTGGAATGGCAATTGCTAAGACGAGGACGAGGGCGATAATACACTTTTTATTGTTAATAATGACGCTCCTTCCTGTAATAAGATGCTTCGTAAGTCGAGCGGCTGTGCAAGCGATCAGGCAGTCAACGGCATCGCCACCTTTTTAAAATTTGTAACACAAATTGGAGCTTTCGATTGTTGTGTTACAATAATTATTATATATAAATCAAAATTTCGGTCAACATATCAAAGTTTGCAATCCGTCAACCGGAGCTTACATTGAGTGTTTTTTCGGTTGCGGCGAAAAAAACAAAAAATTTTTTCTTTCGAAAACCCTCTATCTTGTCCGCATTTTGACTAAAATATCCATATATAGAGGGTCGATTTTTATCACGAAAGTTTTTGAAAAAATATTGCGAAAACCCTTGCAATACAAGGCTTTGTGTGGTATTATTATCAGGCATGATTGTGGGAAGTGGGGCAAGTACGCCCTAAACACAATCAGCTGATATGCGATGATGCAGAAGGTGGCCGTCCTTTGAGACGGGGAATTTCTGCGGAGTATGTCCGATTTTAAAACCGGGCGAAACAGGTCTGACTGCCGCACGGGGTGCGTTTCCCTCGCACCTTCGCTTGAGGCAGCAGTAATTGCATCTGCTTTCAACAAACCCGGAAATATCGTTTTCCGGTTTTTTAAAAGGGAAACGATGAAACACCCGGAGGCGTTGAAAGAAAAGAGCAATGCCCGCCAATTATTAAGGAGGCGCAAACAATGGCAGCAAAGGGAAAAATCAGAATCAGACTTAAGGGCTATGACCACAACCTCGTCGACAAGGCGGCGGAGAAGATCGTAGAGACCGCAAAGAGAACCGATGCTCAGGTCTCAGGTCCCGTACCGCTCCCGACAGAGAAGGAAGTCGTTACCGTCCTTCGCGCAGTCCACAAGTACAAGGACTCCCGCGAGCAGTTTGAGCAGCGTACACACAAAAGGCTCATAGACATCATCAGACCTTCAGCAAAGACTGTTGAAGCTCTTACCGGTCTTGAGCTTCCCGCAGGCGTGGATATAGAGATCAAACTCTAATACATTATATATATGCGTGAGAGCGCGAATATAATGTACGCCGCAGGTCAAGTTGGCGAGAGCCAACCAATAACCTAAAGGAGGAGAAAGGAACTATGCAAAAAGCACTCATCGGAAAGAAGATCGGCATGACTCAGATCTTCGATGCAAACGGAAACGTTGTTCCCGTAACAGTCGTCGAGGCAGGCCCCTGCTCTGTCGTTATGAAGAAGACTGTTGAAAACGACGGCTACGAGGCTGTTCAGCTCGGCTTCGGCGACGTCAAGGTACAGAGAGTCAACAAGCCCGAGAAGGGTCACTTCGACAAGGCGGGCGTCGCCCCCAAGAAGTCCCTCAGAGAGTTCAGACTTGACGACCAGTCGAGCCTCAACGTGGGCGATATCCTCAAGGCTGACGTTTTCGCTGTCGGCGATCACGTTGACGTTGTAGGTACAAGCAAGGGTAAGGGCACCGCAGGCGCCATCAAGAGATGGAACTTCTCCAGACTCAAGATGACTCACGGTACCGGCCCCAACGCAAGACACGCCGGTTCTCTCGGCGCGTGCAGCGATCCCTCGAGAGTTTACAAGGGAAAGAAGCTCGCAGGTCACCTCGGCCACGAGAGAGTTACTATCCAGAATCTTGACATAGTCAAGGTCGACGCTGAGAACAACCTTATCGCCATAAAGGGCGGTATCCCCGGCCCCAAGGGCGGCCTCGTTCTCATCAGAGACAGCGTTAAGAATGTGTAAGAAAGGAGTAGAGTTTAATGCCTAATTATTCAGTTTTTGACAAGACCGGCAAGAAGGTATCGGACATTGCCCTTTCGGACGCGATCTTCGCAATCACCCCGAACGCTTCGGCAATGCACCTCTGCGTGGTAGCATATTTGGCAAACCAGCGCCAGGGCACTCAGTCTACCCTTACACGCGCTGAAGTCAGAGGCGGCGGCAAGAAGCCCTGGAGACAGAAGGGCTCGGGCCGCGCAAGACAGGGCTCCATCAGAAGCCCGCAGTGGACCCACGGCGGCGTCGCACTCGGCCCCAAGCCCCGTGAGTACGGCAAGACAGTCAACAAGAAGGTCAGAAGACTCGCTATGAAGTCCGCTCTTTCTTCCAAGGTTGCAGCCGAGGAGCTTATAGTCCTCGACAGCCTCGAGATGAACGAGATAAAGACCAAGGAAGTTGTCAGCGTTCTCAAGGCTCTCGAGACCGGCAAGAAGGTTCTCATCGTCCTTCCCGAGAAGAACGAGACCGTCTACAGAAGCGCTCGCAACATCAAGGGCGTCAAGACCACTCTTGTCAGCACACTCAATGTTTACGATATCCTCAACTGCGATTCTCTCGTAGTGCTCAAGGATGCCGTATCTAAGATTGAGGAGGTATACGCATGAGCAAGATAGCACAGGACATCATCCTTCGTCCTATCATCACCGAGGAAAGCATGCTCGGTACAGCGGACAAGAAGTACACCTTCTCCGTTGCAAAGGACGCAAACAAGATAGAGATAGCCAAGGCAGTCGAGGAGCTCTTCAAGGTCGAAGTCAAGAGCGTCAACACTGTTAACTGCCGCGGCAAGAAGCGCCGCTACGGCCGTTTCGAGGGATACACTTCCTCGTGGAAAAAGGCTATAGTGACCCTCACGGAGGACTCCAAGACCATCGAGTTCTTCGACGGCATGATGTAATAATCAACCAATAATCCGGCGGTAAAGTATGGAGGGTCGACACCTCCGCAAAGCCGCTATAAGGAGAGTGAAACCAAATGTCGATCAGAGTTTACAAGCCGACAACAAACGCTCGTCGTAATATGTCGGTCACAGATTACTCCGGGCTGTCAAAGGTTGCTCCCGAGAGAAGCCTTCTCGCTCCTCTCTCCAAGAATTCCGGACGCAACAGCTACGGCAGAATCACCGTTCGCCATCGCGGCGGCGGAAATCGCAGAAAGTATCGTATAATCGACTTCAAGCGCGATAAGTTCGATGTTTCCGCGACTGTTAAAACACTTGAGTACGATCCCAACCGTTCAGCTCATATAGCTCTGCTTGAGTACGCCGACGGCGAGAAGAGATACATCATCGCTCCCGCAGGCCTCTCGGTGGGCGACACGGTTGTCGCAGGACCCGACGCCGATATCAAGGTCGGCAACGCACTTCCCCTGACCAACATCCCCACCGGTACATTCGTTCACAATGTTGAGCTTTATCCCGGCAGAGGCGGTCAGCTGGCAAGAGCGGCGGGCAACTCCGCACAGCTCATGGCTAAGGAAGGCGCATACGCCCTTCTTCGTCTGCCCTCGGGCGAGCTGAGAAACGTTCCCGCCTCCTGCATGGCAACAATCGGTCAGGTCGGCAACGTTGACCACGAGAATGTTAAGATCGGTAAGGCAGGCCGCAACCGTCACCTCGGTTGGAGACCCACCGTCCGCGGCTCCGTCATGAACCCGAACGACCACCCGCACGGCGGCGGTGAGGGCAAGAGCCCGATCGGCAGACCCGGTCCCTGCACTCCGTGGGGCAAGCCCGCACTCGGCTATAAGACGAGAAACACCAAGAAGGCCTCCGATAAGCTTATCGTGAAGCGCCGCAACGGCAAGTAAGTCGAGAAAGGAGCAGAAATAATGGGCAGAAGCGTTAAAAAAGGACCTTTCGTGCAGCCTAAACTGCTCGAGAGAGTCGTGGAGATGAACAAGACCGGCAACAAGCAGGTTCTCAAGACCTGGAGCCGCAGCTCCACAATCTTTCCCGAATTTGTCGGCCACACCTTCGCTGTTCATGACGGACGCAAGCATGTCCCCGTGTATGTAACAGAGGATATGGTTGGACATAAACTCGGTGAATTCGCACCGACCAGAACTTTCAAGGGTCATGCGGGTTCCAAAACAACAAATAACGGTAAATAATCAGTCGAAAGGAGTGTGTAACAATGCAGGATAATACAATGCCTCAGGCAGTGGCTAAGGCAAACTATGTGCGCATTGCTCCCCGCAAGGTTCAGATAGTGCTCGACCTTATCCGCAATCAGCCGGCAGACAAAGCGCTGGCAATTCTCAAACACACGCCCAAGGCTGCGTGTGAACCGCTTCTTAAACTTTTGAAGTCCGCTATAGCGAACGCTGAGAATAAGAATATGGACACTTCCAATCTCTACATCAGCGAGTGCACTGTAGGTCAGGGACCGACCCTCAAGAGAATAAGAGCGAGAGCTCAGGGCAGAGCGTTCAGAATCAACAAGAAGACGTCGCACATCACCCTGGTGCTCAAGGAAGCGGAATAAGCGAGGAGGAGGTTAAACAATGGGACAGAAAATTAATCCCACCGGTCTTAGAATCGGTGTAATTAAAGACTGGGAGTCACGCTGGTACGCAGATCCCAAGGATTTCGGTGATACCCTCATCGAAGACCACAAGCTGCGTGAATTCCTCCTTGAGCTCCTTGCTCCGGCAGGCGTGCCCAAGATCGAGATAGAGCGCAATTCCAAGAGAGTCAACATCAACATTTTCTGCGCAAAGCCCGGCATGGTTATAGGCAAGGGCGGCGCTGAGATAGAGAAGCTGAAGAAGCTCTGCGAGAGCAAGCTCGGCGGCAAAGAGGTTTCGCTTAACATCGTTGAGATTAAGCAGCCCGACCTTGACGCACAGCTCGTCGCCGAGAATATAGCTGCTCAGCTTGAAAGAAGAGTTTCCTTCCGCCGTGCTCTCAAGCAGTCCATCGGACGCACCATGAGACTTGGCGCAAGAGGTATAAAGACTCAGGTTTCCGGCCGTCTGGGCGGCGCGGAAATAGCTCGTACAGAGCAGTATCATGAGGGTACCATCCCGCTGCAGACCATCAGAGCGGACATCGACTACGGCTTTGCGGAGGCAAAGACCACTTACGGCCGTATCGGCGTCAAGGTCTGGATCTACAAGGGTGAGGTTCTTCATGACAACCGCAGCAATACAGGCAGAAGAAGATCATCACGCAAGGAAGGGGGAGCTCGCTAATGCTGTTACCCAAGAGAGTTAAGCACCGCAGGGTACAGAGAGGCAGAATGACCGGTAAGGCCATGAGAGGCAATAAGGTCTCCTACGGCGATTTCGGTCTCGTAGCTCTCGAGCCCGCCTGGATCACCGCCAACCAGATCGAGGCAGCCCGTATCGCAATGACCCGTTACATCAAGCGTGGCGGTCAGGTCTGGATAAAGATTTTCCCCGACAAGCCGGTAACCAAGAAACCCGCCGAGACCCGTATGGGCTCCGGTAAAGGTTCTCCCGAATATTGGGTTGCCGTTGTTAAGCCCGGCAGAGTCATGTTTGAAATTGCCGGCGTTGACAGAGAGCTTGCAGAAGAGGCTATGCGCCTTGCTGCTCATAAGCTCCCGATCAAGTGCAAATTTGTAACTAAGGAAGAAACGGGTGGTGAACAGGAATGAAAGCCAGTGAAATAAGAAAACTTTCCGCCAAAGAGCTGGATGCTAAGCTGCTTGAGTTAAAGGATGAGCTTTTCAAACTGCGCTTCCAGCAGGCTGTTAACCAGCTCGACAACCCCATGCGAATCAGTGCCGTTAAGAAGGACATAGCGCGCATCAAGACAGTTCAGCGCGATATCGAGCTCCACGGCGCCAATTCGTGATGAAAGGGAGGTCAACACTTATGGAAAGAAACCTCAGAAAAACTCGCGTTGGCATTGTGACCAGCGATAAGATGGATAAGACCGTTGTCGTCTCCATCAAGGATAGAGTAAGACATCCGCTCTATAAGAAGATCGTTAACCGCACCATCAAGCTCAAGGCTCATGATGAGAACAACACCTGCGGAATCGGCGACCGTGTCCTCGTCATGGAGACCCGCCCGATGTCCAAGGACAAGAGATGGCGCGTAGTTGAGATCATCGAGAAGGCTAAATAATTTTTTGGTAACAGTAAGGAGGCAGACACTGTGATACAGCAACAGAGTTACCTCAAGGTTGCCGACAACACCGGCGCGAAGGAGATCATGTGCATTCGCGTTCTCGGAGGTTCCGGCAGGAGGTATGCCAATATCGGCGACGTCATAGTTGCTTCGGTTAAAAAAGCAGCACCCGGCGGCGTAGTTAAAAAAGGCGAGGTCGTTAAGGCAGTCGTAGTCCGCACTGCAAAAGGAGTTCGCCGTGATGACGGCACCTACATTCGCTTCGATGAGAATGCAGCTGTTATCATCAAAGAAGATAAAAATCCCAAAGGCACTCGTATCTTTGGACCGGTAGCGAGAGAGCTGCGCGAGAAGGATTATCTCAAGATTCTCTCTCTGGCTCCCGAAGTGCTTTAAGGCGGAGGTGCAACGATGAGTAATAAGGTTCATGTTAAGACCGGTGACGAGGTTGTCGTCATCAACGGCAAGTACCGCGGCAAGAGAGGCAAGGTCCTCCAGGTCAGCCCTTCCGAGGGTAAGGTCATTGTCGAGGGCGTGAATATCGTCACTAAGCACGTTAAGCCCCGCAAGATGGGTGAGGCCGGCGGCCTCATCAAGGCTGAGAGCGCCCTTTATGCAGACAAGGTTCAGCTCGTTTGCCCCAAGTGCGGCAGACCCACCAGAACCGGCAGCAAGATCAACGCAAAAGGCAAGAAAGTCCGCACCTGCAAGAAGAGCGACTGCCTTGCAGAATTCGAATAAGGGAGGAGCATGACAAATGGCAGCAAGGTTAAAAGAGACCTATAAAAACGAAGTTGCACCTGCTCTTATGAAGAAGTTCGAGTATAAGAGTGTCATGCAGATCCCGAAGCTTGACAAGATTGTGGTCAACATCGCTTGCGGCGAGGCAAAGGAGAACTCCAAGGTTCTCGATTCTGTCGTCTCCGACCTCATGCAGATCACCGGTCAGAGACCCGTGATGTGCAGAGCAAAGAAGTCGATCGCTAACTTCAAGCTCCGTGAAGGCATGGTTATCGGTGCCAAAGTTACCCTCAGGGGAGACAGAATGTATGAGTTCCTTGACAGGTTCTTCAATCTCGCCCTTCCCCGCGTCAGAGACTTCAGAGGTATCAACCCGAACTCTTTCGACGGCAGAGGCAACTATTCTCTGGGTATCAAGGAACAGCTGATATTCCCCGAGATCGAGTACGATAAGATTGACAAGGTCAGAGGCATGGATATTTGCTTTGTCACTACAGCTAATACTGATGAAGAGGCACGCGAGCTGCTCACTCTCATGGGCGCTCCGTTCGCAAAATAAGGAGGAATTACGGTGGCCAAAACATCCATGAAGGTTAAGCAGGCAAGACCCGCTAAGTATTCTTCAAGGGCTTACAACAGATGTAAGATCTGCGGCAGACCGCACGCCTATCTTCGCAAATACGGAGTATGCCGCATCTGCTTCAGAGAGCTGGCTCATGCCGGTCAGATACCCGGCGTCAAGAAGGCCAGCTGGTAAAAGAGCAATTGCAAAAGGAGGTTCAACAGTATGCAAATTACTGATTCCATCGCCGATATGCTCACAAGAATCCGCAATGCGAATTCCGCAAAGCATGATACGGTGAAGATTCCCGCATCCAATATGAAGAAGGCGATTGCTCAAATTCTTCTTGATGAGGGTTACATCAAGGGATTCAAGGTTGAGGACGACGGCAAGCAGGGCGTCATCGAGATAGCTCTCAAGTACGGCCCCAACAAGTCACAGGTTATAACCGGTTTGCGCAGAGTTTCCAAGCCCGGTCTGCGTATATATACCAATTGCGAGGATATGCCCAGAGTCATGAAGGGTCTCGGTATCGCTATCCTCTCAACCAGCAAGGGCATTATGACGGACAAGGATGCTCGCAAGGCCAATGTCGGCGGCGAAGTCCTTGCATTTATCTGGTAAGGAGGTGCTGTAAATGTCACGCATAGGAAACAAACCCATCGCAATCCCCGCAGGGGTTACTGTGCAGGTGAACGGCAGCACTGTCACCGTTAAGGGTGCCAAAGGCGAGCTTACCAGAACCGTGCACAGCAATATGTCTGTCGAAGTTGACGGCGCAACCGTTCATGTTAAGCGCCCCGACGACACAAAGCTCAATAAGTCCCTTCACGGCCTTACCCGCACACTCGTCGCCAATATGGTGACCGGCGTCAGCGAGGGCTACAAGAAGGAGCTTGAAGTCAACGGCGTAGGTTACCGTGCCGTTAAGGAGGGCAAGGACCTTGTCCTCAATATCGGTTTCTCGCATCAGGTCAGAATGACCGAGATTGACGGTATCACCATTGAGGTTCCCGCGCCCAACAAGATCATTATCTCCGGTCCCGACAAGCAGAAGGTCGGCCAGTTTGCAGCGGAAGTTCGCGAGAAGCGTCCCCCCGAGCCGTATAAGGGCAAGGGCATCAAGTATGTTGATGAGCATATCCGCCGCAAGGAAGGCAAGGCCGGCAAGGGCGGCAAGTAAGTTTAGGTTAAGGAGTGAAAAGTTATGGTTAACAGACCGGACAGCAAGAAAGCAAGACAGAAGCGCCACACCAGAGTGCGTGCTAAGATCTCCGGAACTGCAGAATGCCCCCGCCTTAATGTATTCCGCTCCCTGCAGCACATCTATGCTCAGATCATAGACGATGTTTCAGGCAAGACCCTTGTTTCAGCCTCTACTGTTGAGAAGGATTTTGAGGATTACGGCGGAAATAAATCCGCAGCCCGCAAGGTGGGCATCACACTGGCAAAGAGAGCAGCCGAAAAGGGAATAACCGATGTTGTTTTCGACCGCGGCGGCTACGTTTATCACGGCCGTGTTCAGGAACTGGCCGAAGGCGCCCGTGAGGGCGGCCTCAACTTCTAAGGAAAGGGAGGATACTTTTGGCTAAGATTGATGCATCGGCATATGAACTCACAGAAAGAGTTGTCACTATCAACCGCGTATCGAAAACCGTTAAGGGCGGCCGTATATTCAAGTTCGCCGCTCTCGTAGTCGTCGGTGACGGCAACGGAATCGTCGGCTTCGGTCTCGGCAAGTCCGGCGAAGTTCCGGACGCCATCCGCAAGGGTATCGAAGATGCGAAGAAGAACCTGATGAAGGTTTCACTTAAGGGAACGACCATTCCCCACGAGGTTATAGGTAAGTTCGGCGCAGGCGTTGTCCTGCTCAAGCCCGCCGCACCCGGTACCGGCGTTATCGCCGGCGGTCCTGTCCGTGCAGTCGTCGAGACTGTCGGCATCAGAGACATCCGTGCTAAGGCTCTCAGATCCAACAACCCCTGTAACGTCGTCAGAGCAACACTTGACGGTCTTGCACAGCTTCGCAACGTCGATGAAGTTGCGGCTATAAGAGGCAAGTCGGAAAAAGAAATTTTAGGTTAAGGAGGGTGGACAACAATGGCAGATATTAACGTAAAGCTCGTCAAGAGCCTTATCGGAAGTACGAAACCTCAGATTGCCACCGCCTATGCACTCGGTCTCCACAAGATCGGCGACGTTTCAGTTCAGCCTGACAACGCTGCCACTCGCGGCAAGATAAGAAAGCTTGCCCACCTTGTCGAGACGAGCGAAGTCGAGCAAGGAGGTGCTGAATGATGAAATTGCATGAGCTTTCACCTGCACCCGGTTCTGTCAAAGAGCGTAAGCGTATAGGCAGAGGCGCTGCTTCCGGCCAGGGTAAGACCGCCGGTAAGGGCCATAAAGGCCAGAAGGCAAGAAGCGGAAGCAACGCGCATATCGGTTTCGAAGGCGGCCAGATGCCCCTTCAGAGAAGAATACCCAAAAGAGGTTTTGTCAACATTTTTGCGAAAGAGATCGCAACTGTTAACGTGGCAGCCATCAACGACAAGTTCGATGACGGCGCTACCGTAACTATAGAAGCCCTCGTCGAGTCCGGTCTTGTAAAAAAGACTCTCGACGGCGTCAAAGTCTTAGGACAGGGCGAACTTACGAAGAAGCTAACAGTTCAGGCTAATGCTTTTTCTGCTTCCGCCAAGGCTAAGATTGAGGCTGCGGGCGGAAAGGCAGAGGTAATCTAAAATGTTCAAGACTTTTGTCAACGCATGGAAGATTCAGGAGCTCAGAAAGAAGATTCTCTTCACCGCTCTGATAATCCTTATTTTCAGAATCGGCTCTGCTATTCCTGTTCCGTTCACAAACATTCTCGTTAAGGGCGGCAACCTGGTTCAGGAGGGCAGCACCTTCCTCAACTACCTCATTATGATGACCGGTGACGCGTTCAATTACGGTACTCTGTTCGCTCTGTCGATCACCCCGTACATCAACTCGTCGATTATCATGCAGCTCCTCTGCGTCGCTATTCCTCCCCTGGAGAGACTGGCGAAGGAAGAGGACGGTCAGAAGAAGATTGCTTCCATCACAAGATATGTTACTGTTGTTCTCGGTATCATCCAGAGCGTAGCATACTACTTCTATATCAGAAGCGCCGGCTACCTTTCAACGGCTGCTGACGGCTCTGCCTACACGGGCTTTGCAATGGTCTTCCAGGCCATCGTCATCATCCTCTGCTTTACGGCAGGTACCGCGCTTATCATGTGGCTCGGTGAGCAGATCAACGATAAGGGCATCGGCAACGGTATCTCGATAATCCTTTTCGCGGGTATCGTTTCGAGAATCCCCTCGCTCATCACCCAGCTCTTCGGCGGCACGGGCACCGGCAGCTACTGGTCAAGAGGCGGCGTCTACTACTTCCTCTCACCCTTTGTCTGCGTCATCCTTGTTCTGATGATAGCATTCATCGTGTGGATGGATAATGCAGAGAGACGCATTCCCGTCCAGTATGCCAAGCGCGTCGTCGGACGCAAGATGTACGGCGGCCAGAACACCCATATTCCGATAAAGGTCAATATGTCCGGTGTTATGCCCGTCATCTTCGCAGGCTCGATTCTTTCCATCCCGCCCACCATCCAGATGTTCATTCCGGCCGCAAAGCTTTCGGCCAGCAAGTTCTGGACCGGTTTCTTCAACGTGTTCTCCTCGACTCACTGGGCTTACGGCATTATCTACTTCATACTGATAATCGCTTTCGCCTACTTCTATTCGAGCATCCAGTACAATCCTATTGAGATGTCGCAGAACATCGCCAAGAACGGCGGTATGATTCCCGGTATCCGTACCGGCAGACCCACATCGGACTACATCGCAAGGATCATTTCGAGAATCACACTTCTCGGAGCTCTCCTTCTGAGTGTCGTCGCTATCTTCCCGATCCTGTTCTCGCAGATCACCACGCTCATCCTTTCAAAGGCAACGAGCTACGCTGACGGCATGAACATTTCGCTCGGCGGTACGTCGATAATAATTCTTGTCGGTGTTGCTCTTGAAACTGTTAAGCAGCTCGAGAGCCAGATGATGATGCGTCACTACAAGGGCTTCCTTGATTAAGCCCCGCCGCAACTAACGGCAAAACGGAGGATAAGCATGATAGTGCTCAAAACAAGTCACGAACTCTCGCTGATGAGAGAGGCTTGCAGGATATCTGCGGGAGCATTAAAAGTGGCGGGCGAGGCTGTCGAGCCGGGCGTTACCACCGCTCAGATCGATAAGATCGCACACGAATATATTCTCAAAGCAGGGGCCACGCCTACGTTCCTTAATTATAACGGGTTCCCCGCTACCGCATGCATTTCCATAAACGATGAGATCATTCACGGAATACCCAGCCACAGACGTATTATCAAAAGCGGCGATATAGTCAGCATTGACCTCGGCGCTTCGATAAACGGCTATACCGGCGACAACGCTGCCACTTTCGCCTGCGGGGACATTTCCCCCGAGGCGAAGCGGCTGTGCGACGTGACCAGAGAGAGCCTTTATGAAGGCATCAGTAAGGCTGTTGCAGGCGGCAGACTCGGCGATATAGGCTTCGCTATTGCGAGCTACTGCGAGGAGCGCGGCTTCTCCGTCGTTCGCGAATACACGGGCCACGGCGTGGGTGCTAATCTCCATGAGGATCCCAGCGTACCGAATTTCGGCACGCCAGGAAGAGGCGTTCGCCTGCTACCCGGCATGACTATTGCCATCGAACCGATGATAAATCAGGGCTCTGCGGCCATCCGTACTCAACCCGACGGGTGGACGGTCAGAACCAAAGACGGCAAACTCTCGGCTCATTTCGAACACACCGTCGCCATAACGGCTGACGGGCCGAAGATAATGACTCAGCTTTAAGCGGAGGATTAATGATGAGCTTTCAACGAGGCTGCGTCGTCAGATCGACGGCCGGACGCGATAAGGGCAGACTGCTTGCAGTCACAGCCGTTACGTCAAGCGGTGTCGAGGTCTGCGACGGTAAGGAGCGAAAGCTCCTCAGACCCAAAATCAAAAATCCCAAGCATCTCGAGCCGACCTCGCTGCGTGTAACGCAGGAGGAGCTGGCGTTTGACAGCCGTCTGCGTCGCGCGCTCAGAAGGCTCGAGGATGAGACTGCATCATTGTAGGGAGGTCAGTATATGTCAAAGCAGGATATGATCGAGATTGAAGGTACGGTAGTAGAGGCCCTGCCCAACGCGACCTTTACGGTCGAGCTGGAAAACGGCCACCAGATATTGGCTCATATCTCCGGTAAGCTCAGGATGAACTACATCCGCATTCTTCCGGGAGATAAGGTCACGGTCGAAATGTCGCCATACGACCTGACGAAGGGCCGCATAACATGGCGTTCCAAGTAAAAGGAGGGTATTCTAATGAAAGTCAGACCTTCTGTCAAAAAAATGTGTGAAAAGTGTAAGATAATCAAGCGCAAGGGAAAAGTAATGGTCATCTGTGAAAATCCCAAGCACAAGCAGCGTCAGGGCTAATGACGCAAACCATTCAATGGAGGTGCAACTGACAAATGGCGCGTATTTCAGGTGTTGACCTGCCTAGAGAGAAAAGAGTCGAGATCGCTCTGACCTATATCTACGGCATCGGTCGCAAAACCGCAAGCGATATTATCGCCGCAACAGGAGTTAATCCCGATATAAGAGTCAAGGACCTGTCCGAGGATGACGTCTCTAAGCTTCGTGAGTATATAGATCATCACTGCAAGGTCGAGGGTGACCTTCGCCGTGAGACCGCTTTCGATATCAAGAGACTCGTTGAAATCGGCTGCTACCGCGGTGTCCGTCATCGCAAGGGCCTGCCGGTAAGAGGTCAGCGTTCGAAGACCAATGCCCGTACACGCAAGGGTCCCAAGAAGACCATTGCTAACAAGAAGAAGTAATCAAGGAGGGATAATATGGCTACCAAAGTTTCCGGCAAAAAAGCAACAGGCACCCGCAAGCGCAGAGAGCGCAAGAACATTGAGCGCGGTGCAGTCCATATCCAATCCACCTTTAACAACACCATCGTCACTATAACCGACACTCAGGGCAACGCTGTTTCCTGGGCAAGTGCCGGTGAAATGGGCTTCAGAGGCTCAAGAAAATCTACTCCCTTTGCTGCTCAGACTGCCGCAGAGACAGCTGCCAAGGCTGCTATGGAGCACGGTATGAAGACGGTTGAGGTTTATGTTAAGGGCCCCGGAGCCGGCAGAGAAGCTGCTATAAGAGCGCTGCAGACGGCGGGTCTTGAAGTCACCCTTATTAAGGACACGACTCCCATTCCCCACAACGGCTGCCGCCCGCCCAAGAGAAGGCGCGTGTAACCAATATTTTAGGAGGTGTAACACATGGCAAGATATACAGGTGCGGTCTGCAAGATGTGCCGCCGCGAGGGCAAGAAGCTCTACCTCAAGGGTGAGCGCTGCTACAGCAACAAGTGCGCTTTTGAGCGCCGTTCTTATGCCCCCGGTCAGCACGGCCAGAGCCGCAAAAAGACCTCTGAATACGGTTTGCAGCTCAGAGCGAAGCAGCAGGCTAAGCGTTACTACGGTATTCAGGAAGGCCAGTTCCACAAGTATTTCCTCATGGCTGAGCGCAAGAAGGGTGTCACCGGTGAAAACCTTCTTCGTATCTGCGAGAGCAGACTTGACAATGTAGTTTATCTTCTCGGCTGGGCTAACTCCAGAGCCGAAGCAAGACAGCTCGTTGTTCACGGCCATTATAAAGTAAACGGCAAGAAAGTTGACATCCCGTCATACCTTCTTAAAGCCGGCGATGTTGTTTCGATTAAGGAGAGAAGCAGAGAGAGCGACAAGATCAAGGCTGTTCTTGAGACTAACGCCGCCCGTCCCGTGCCCGCATGGCTCGAGGCTGACGCCGACAAGCTCACCGCTAAGGTTGTCGCCCTTCCCGAGAGAGACCAGATCATGGTTCCCGTCGAAGAGCATCTTATCGTCGAGTTGTACTCGAAATAATGCCGCTTAAACGGCTTGTTTTTGAGCAATACTCTTTCAGCGGCCTTGCCGCGTTTTATAAAAAGGAGGGTTTTGAATGATCGGAATCGAGAAGCCCAAGATCGAAACAGAAGGCATTACGCCCGACGGAACCTACGGCAAGTTTATCGTAGAACCCCTTGAGAGAGGTTACGGAACGACCCTCGGTAACTCCCTGCGCCGCGTCCTGCTCTCTTCACTTCCGGGATATGCTATAATCTCCGTTAAGATCGATGGTATCCTGCACGAGTTTTCAACGATTCCCGGCGTCAAGGAAGACGTCACGGAGATCGTCCTCAACCTCAAGGATGTCATACTCAAGATCCACGGCGATGGTCCTAAGACTGTCTATATAGACGCTTCCGGCGAGTGCGAGATCACCGCAGGCAGCATTCAGACGGATTCTGAGGTTGAGATCCTCAACCCGGAGCTTCATATTGCATCTCTTGACAGCAGCGCGAACGTCCACATGGAGCTCGTCTGCGACAAGGGCAGAGGCTATTATTCGGCCGAGCGCAATAAGGAGAAGTTCCCGCCCACTATAGGCGTTATCGCCATCGACTCGATCTATTCACCCGTGTTAAAGGTCAACTACACAGTCGAAAACACCCGCGTAGGTCATGTTACCGACCTCGACAAGCTCACGCTTGAGGTGTGGACCGACGGCACCATCCATGCGATGGAGGCCGTATCCCTTGGAGCCAAGATCCTCAACGAGCATCTCTCTCTCTTCGGCGACCTCTCCGATGAGGCGTACGATACAGAGATTATGGTTGTCAAGAGCGACAATGCCAAGGAGAAAGTCCTCGAGATGACTATTGAGGAGCTTGACCTGTCTGTGCGTTCCTTCAATTGCTTGAAGAGAGCCGGCATTAACACTGTTGAAGATCTGATCAGCAAGACCGAGGAGGACATGATGAAAGTCCGCAACCTCGGAAGAAAATCCCTTGACGAGGTTATCGCTAAGCTCAAATCCATGGGCCTGAGCCTCAGCAAGGAAGAGGAATAAGACTCACTACGGTAAAGGAGTGTGAATAAAATGCCCGGAACCAGAAAACTTGGCAGAACTACGGATCACCGTATTTCTATGCTCAGAGGTATGGTCACATATCTCTTCGAGAACGGCAGGATCGAGACCACCGTTACAAGGGCTAAGGAAGTTCGCGCTATGGCCGAGAAGATGATCACCATAGCTAAGGACAACTCACTTCACTCGAAGCGCAAAGTCATGGCATACATCACCAAAGAGGATGTTGCCAAGAAGCTCTTTGATGAGATCGCCCCGAAATATAAGGACGTTAACGGCGGTTATACCCGCATAATCAAAACAGGTCCCCGCAGAGGAGACGCAGCAGAGATGTGCATCATCGAGCTCGTCTGAGCTGAGCCTGAAGAGATAAAAAATTGATTTTCAACGCCGCAGAGGTTTTTCCCTGCGGCGCTGTTTTTTGCAAACAAGTTGCAAGAACGCAATAAATATGTTAGAATTTAATCGGAGAAGGGTAATCCACGGGACACAGAGAAAGGAGCAGCATATGAAAAAGCACCGCAAAACAGTTTTAGCGGCGATTATGCTCATTCTTGTCGTTGCCTCGGCCGTGTTCGCTGCCCGCGTGCATACGGTAAGCCTCGACGCCGAAAATGTTGCAAAAATCACCGCGAAATCCACAGTGACGCAAGCGCCGCCGGATGAAATCGTGCTCACCGACAGCCAGTGCCGCGAGCTTGCGGAGAAGCTCGGCAGCATGACGCTTTATAAGAGCTTCTTCAAATATTCCGGCTGGAAGGGCTGGAGCTTTATGTTCACCGTCGAATACTCCGACGGGCGGGAGGAGCGTATAACGCTCAAGGGCGCACCCGGAGTTCAGGTGCAAAACGGAGACAAAACGGAGTATTACTATATCCTGCGCGGATACAGCGAGGATGAATTTAAAGCCCTTTGGAACAGATAACCGAATATGAAAAACCGTGGACAGCGGCATATGCCGCTGTCCACAGTTTATTTATCCTCCGGCTGAGGGGCGGAGCAGTGCTCCGCCGCATATTTGAAGCCGTCACGGATGAATTTGTTCGCCTCCTTGGCGATGGTTGCAAAATAATATACATCGAAGCTGTGGAATCCGCCCTCGAATATCCTGAACTCAACGGGAACACCCGCCGCGCGCAGCGCCTCGACATAGCTCTTTGTCTCCGCAAGAAACGGGTCTATGCTCCCAATGAACGTGAGCGTCGGCGGCAGACCGGAAAAGTCAGTCTCGCGCGCGGGCGCGGCGTATTTCGAGACTCTGTCCGTGCCGTAGTCGCCGCCCAAATAGAGCTTCCACGCGGCTATGTTCGACTTCGTGTTCCAGACGGGCGCGTCGTTATTTTTTGAAGTCTCGGTCGGGCGGTCGTCGAGCATCGGGTAGAGGGGCATCTGGAACGCTATACTCACTTCGCCCCTGTCGCGGGCGTAGAGCGTGAGCGCCGCGGTCATCCCGCCGCCCGCGCTGTTGCCGCCGACAAATATCTTGTCCCGCCTCATGCCGTATTTTTCGCCGTTCTCCTTGAGCCAGAGCAGGGCGAGATAGCAGTCCTCGAGTGCGGCGGGAAAGGGAGCGTAGAGCGATTTTTTGTAGTCCGGCACGACCATGACGCAGCCTGTTGCGCCGACAAACGAGCGCACGAAGCCGTGATCCTGCTCGGGTATGCCCATGGCGTAGCCGCCGCCGTGAATCCACAGCAGCCCGGGCATTTCGCCCTCACGCTTTCTCGGCGAGTATACGCACAGGCGCAGCTCGCTCCCGTCCGCGCGCGGGATTTTTATCTGCTCGCACTTTATCTTCCACGGCGTAACGTCCGCGCCGCGCCCGAAGTTTTTCAGAATAAAATTGCAAAGCTTGAACTTCCGCTCGCTGAAGCTCGGCCAGACAAAGCGGATAGCCTCGCCTATCGGGCGAAGCTGACGGTCTATCATGTCGGACTTAATAACCATACTTTCTCACCGTAAAAAAAGAGGCCGCGGCGTCCGCTGCACGGGCGGTCACTGCGGTCCTCCGTTTGAATTATTTTACTTGCCTACGGTCTCTCTGTAGAGGCGCATATACTCTCTCGCCGAGCGTCCCCAGCTGTTATCGCATTTGAGCGCGCGCTCAACGAGCGAATCCCAGTAGCTCCTGTTCCCGTATGCGCCCAACGCTCTGCGTATCGCGCCGAGCATATCATGGGCATTGTAGCTCTTGAAGGTGAAGCCATTGCCCTCGCCGTCGCCGGAGTCGGTGATGCTGTCCTTGAGTCCGCCGGTCTCGCGGACTATCGGGAGAGTGCCGTATCTGAGCGCGAGCATCTGCGAGAGTCCGCAGGGCTCGCTCTTGGACGGCATGAGGAACATATCGCAGCCCGCGTATATCTTGCGCGCAAGGTCGGGGATAAAGGCTATTCTCAGCCCGACTTTTCCCGGGTAACGCGCCTCAACCTCGCGGAAGAAGTTCTCATATTCCCAGTCGCCCGTACCCAGCACAACGAGCTGAACGTCGGTGGTGCTCAGCAGCTCGTCGAGGACGGCCTTTACGAGGTCAAGTCCCTTGTGCGACACAAGACGCGAGACCATGCCGATTATCGGCACATCGTCGCGCACGGGCAGGGAGAACTCGCGCTGAAGGTCGGCCTTGTCCTCTTTCTTGCCGTCGGGATTCTTTGCGGAGAAAGGCTTCGCTATCGCCGCGTCATGCTCCGGGTCATATACATCGGTGTCGATGCCGTTCAAAATGCCGTGGAGCTTATATTGACGCTCGCGCAGAATCGGGTCAAGCCCATGGCTGAACCAGGGGTCGAGTATCTCCTCTGCGTAGGTCGGGCTGACGGTCGTCACGGCGTCGGCGCATTCGATAGCGCCCTTCATCAGGTTGAGGTTGCCGCCGAAGTCGAGCAGACGCTCGTGCTGCTCACCCAGACCGAACACGTCGCCGAGAATCTCCTTGCCGTAAACGCCCTGATACTGGATGTTATGGATGGTGAAAATATTTTTTATGTTCTCGTAGCCCTCGCGGTTTGCGTACATCGTCGAATAATAGACCGGGACGAGAGCCGTCTGCCAGTCATTCGAATGAATAACGTCGGGCTTGAAGTCGATATACGGGATTATTTCGAGCACGGCGCGGGAGAAGAACGCAAAGCGCTCCGCGTCGTCATAGTGGCCGTAGATGCCGTCGCGCTTGAAATAATACTCGTTGTCGATGAAGTAGAAGATTACGCCGTCCACCTTCGCCTCGAAGATGCCGCAGTACTGTCTGCGCCATGAGACGGGTACGGTGATATGCGTAATGAATTGCATCCGGTCGCGCAGCTCCTGCTTTATTCCGCCGTAGAGCGGCATAACAACACGGCAGCCGACAAGACGCTTGCGCAGCGCCTTGGGCAGAGAGCCGGCAACGTCGCCGAGCCCGCCGCTGGCCATGAAAGGAAGAGCCTCACTTGCAGCATATAGGACTTTCATTTTGCTATTCCCCTTTCGCTCAAACCACTATGCCCTTGCCGACATATACCGGGAAGGTATTTGTGCCGCAGAGTGATTTGTCGGGTTTAATTATAGAGATCTTATCCATTATCACGCTGTTGAGCGTTGAGCCGGAGCCTATGTATGCGCCCTGCATGATAATGGAGTTTTTGACCACGGCATCCTTGCCTATCGTGACGCCGCGGAAGAGGATACTGTTTTCAACCGTGCCCTCTATCTTGCAGCCGTCGGCTACGAGGCTGTTTTTGACCGCCGCGCCGAGTCCGTAAATAGCCGGGACCTCATCGCGTACCTTTGTATATACGGGGCGCTTTCTGCAGAACAGCTCGGAGCGGTTGTTGAGATCCAACAGAGCCATATTGGCGTCATAGAAGCTCTTGAGCGAGTCGAGAGTGACGACAAAGCCCTCCGTCTTGTAGCCGCAGATCTTCAGCACGCCGACATTCGCCTGAATAAGGTCGCGCTCAAAGTCTGTGTAGTGCATACTCGCCGCCTGAGAGATAAGTCTTTCAAGCAGTGACTTCTTGAGCAGGAACACGTTGAGCGAGTAGTTGCCCTCCTCGCCGCCGACGGAGGAAATGGCAATCTCCTTTATTCTGCCGTCGGAGTCGAGGTCAAAGGTCATGGTGTTGTTAAGCGCCGGGACGGTACCGTGGCAGTAGGCTACGGTGATGTCCGCGCCGCTCTGCTCGTGCGCGTCGAAGAGCAGGTTGATGTCAATATTGCAGATGGTGTTGCAGTCGCAGAGCAGAACATATTCGTTGGTCGAGCTCGATATGAACGAGGCGCAGCCGACGAGCGCGTCTATTCTGTTTGCAAACAGTCCGCCGGAGTCCTCCGCGGAGTTAAACGGCGGCAGAATGAACATACCCTCGCGCTTACGCGACAGATCCCACGGCTTGCCTGTGCCGAGGTGATCCATGAGCGAGCGGTAGTTGCTCTTGGTTATAACGCCGACCTTGGAGATGCCGGAGTTCACCATATTGGAAAGCGGGAAATCTATGAGCCTGTATCTTCCGCCGAACGGGACGGAGCCCATGGTTCGCATATTTGTAAGCTCGGGAAGCGACTGGTCATAGGTGCTGGCATATATTATGCCGAGAACATTGTTGGCTCTCATTTGCGTCCGTCCTCCTTTTCTCCGTCATACATGGCCTTGGGCTCTATCTTCGTGCCCTTTTTGACCGTAACGCCCTTGCCGATAACGGCGACGCCCCATTTGTCGAGGTCATCCATGGCCTCGGGCCGTTCACCGACGACGGCGTTTTCTTCGATAACCGCGTTCTCCGCGACAATGGCATATTGAACCACCGCGCCGGACTTTATAACCGTGCCGGGCATGATTATCGAGTCTCTTATCACGGCGCCCTTTTCAACCGTAACGTCCGCGAAGATAACGGAGAAATCGATATCGCCGGATATCTCGCAGCCCTCCGTAAGCATGGAGTTTTGAACCTTTGCGTCGGGCGAGATATAGTGCGGCGGGGCGGTCGGGGTGCGGGAATATATCTTCCACGACGGGTCGCTCAGGTCGAGGTCCACCTTGGGGTTGAGCAGGTCGAGGTTTGCCTCCCAGAGGCTGTCTATCGTGCCGACATCCTTCCAGTAGCCGTCAAACTGATAGGCGAAGAGACGCTCACCCGCAGCGTGCATGGCGGGGATGAGATCGTGACCGAAGTCGTTGCCGGAGTCCGGGTTGGCCTCGTCCTCGAGAAGATAGCGGCGCAGCTTGCTCCAGGTGAATATGTATATGCCCATCGAGGCCTTGTTGCTGCGCGGGTGCTTCGGCTTCTCCTCGAACTCGGATATCGAGCCGTCGTCGTTGACGAACATCAGACCGAAGCGGGAGGCCTCCTCCCACGGGACTTCAATCGAGGCTATCGTGCAGTCGGCGTTCTTCTCCTTGTGATAGGCGAGCATCTTCGAGTAGTCCATCTTGTAGATGTGGTCGCCGGAGAGGATAAGGACATATTCGGGCGAATAGCGGTCGATAAACGTTATGTTCTGATATATGGCGTTGGCGGTGTTCTTGTACCACTCGGTGCCCTTTATCTGCTGGTAGGGCGAGAGGATATGCACGCCGCCGTTCTCCCTGTCAAGATCCCACGGCTGGCCGTTGCCGATATAATCGTTGAGCTCGAGCGGCTGATACTGCGTGAGCACGCCGACTGTGTAGATGCCGGAGTTTACGCAGTTCGACAGCGGAAAATCGATTATCCTGTACTTGCCGCCGTAGGGGACGGCAGGCTTTGCCATATTTTTGGTCAGAATACCGAGCCTGCTGCCCTGACCGCCGGCGAGCAGCATAGCGATACATTCTGTTTTTCTGGCCATACTTATTCCTCCTTGTTATCAGTTTTCTTGCCTTGTTTTTTCAGATAAACGACCGACAGACCCGGGAGAGTGAGCGAGATGCTCTGCTCGAACGAGTGCATCGGGATCGGTTTAGACGTGTAGGTTTTCTGTATCTTCGTGCCGCTGCCGCCGAACTCGGTGCTGTCCGTGTTGAGGACTATGCGGTAGGTGCCCTTTTCGGGGACTCCGATGCGGTATTTTTCGCGCGTGACGGGAGTGAAGTTGCACACGGCTATCAGCTCGTCGCCGCTTTTGTCAATGCGGCGGAAGGCTATGACGGAGTTTGCGCTGTCGTCGCTGGATATCCAGCTGAAGCCCTCCCAGCTGTAGTCTATCTCCCACATTGTCGGGTTGCGCTTATAGAAGCGGTTGAGCGTGCGCGAAAACTCCTTGAGCTTTCTGTGCATATCGTAGTCGAGCAGCAGCCAGTCGAGCTCCTGCTTGTAGTTCCACTCGATGAACTGGCCGAACTCCTGACCCATGAAGAGCAGCTTCTTGCCCGGATGAGCCATCATATATGCGAGGAATGAGCGCACTCCCGCAAATTTTTCTTCGTATGTACCGGGCATTTTGTTTATCAGCGAGCACTTTCCGTGGACGACCTCATCATGCGAGATGGGCAGCACGAAATTCTCGGAGAAGGCGTAGAAGAACGAGAAGGTCAGGCAGTCGTGATTAAACTTCCTGAACAGACCGTCGAGCGAGAAATACCGCAGACAGTCGTTCATCCAGCCCATATTCCATTTGAAGTTGAAGCCCAGACCGCCGAGATAGACGGGCTTCGAGACCATCGGCCATGAGGTGCTCTCCTCGGCTATCATCAGCACGTCGCCGTGCTCGCCGAATATAGTCTCGTTGAGCTTCTTTATGAATGCCACGGCCTCGAGATTTTCGCGGCCGCCGTAGGTGTTCGGGCTCCATTCGCCGTCCTCGCGCCCGTAGTCGAGATAGAGCATGGAGGCGACGGCGTCGACTCTCAGTCCGTCAACGTGATAGACCTCGAGCCAGAACAGCGCGCTTGACATGAGAAAGCTCTGAACCTCCGTTCTGCCGTAGTCAAAGACGCGGGTGCCCCACTGCTTGTGCTCGCCCTTGTTGGGGTCGGCGTATTCGTAGCAGGCCTCTCCGTCAAATTCATAGAGGCCGAAAGAGTCCTTCGGGAAATGCGCCGGGACCCAGTCCAATATAACTCCTATGCCGTTTTCGTGGCATTTATTAACGAAATACATGAAGTCGTCCGGAGTGCCGTAGCGCGAGGTAGGCGCAAAGTATCCGGTGACCTGATAGCCCCAGGAGCCGTCAAACGGGTGCTCCATTATCGGCAGCAGCTCGATGTGCGTATAGCCCATGTCGAGAACATAGGGCACGAGCCTGTCCGCGAGCTCGCGGTAGGAGAGCGTGTTTCCGTCGGGATAGCGCTGCCATGAGCCTACGTGCAGCTCATATATATTCACGGGGGAGCTGTAGATATTCTTCCTGCGGCGTTTTTTCAGCCATGCGCCGTCCGTCCACTCGAACGCGCCGAGCTCGTAAATCTTCGAGGCGGTGCCGGGACGCGTCTCGGCGTGGAATGCGTAGGGGTCGCATTTCATCAGCTTGCGTCCGTCCTGCGCGATGATGAGATACTTGTAGGCGTCATAATCCTTAAAGCCCTCGAAGTGTCCCTCCCAGAGTCCCTGTTCGTTTATGCGCTTGAGCTCAAAGCCCTCTCCCGTCCATTCGTTTTTATCGCAGGCGACGAAAACGGCGACGGCGTGCGGAGCCCATACGCGGAAAAAGGTAAAATTCTCATCCTCTTCGTCGCGGTGTGAGCCGAGATACTCATATGCTTTTGCATTTGTACCCTGATGGAAAAGGTACATCGGGATATTCTCGTTAAGCATTTAAGATTCTCACTTTCCTCTAATGATGTATTATTAAATAAATTATACACTCGATTATAAATTTTTTCAAGCGGTTTTTGACTACTTTATTCAAACGTGAATGGGATTCAATGTAAATTTTTTGTAAAAAATAACCAAATAAATCGTGTGTTTTCTGTATTATTACTTTTTTTGCCCACATTCGGGGAATAAAAAGCTCCGCCCGCGGGACGGCGGACAGAGCCTGACGTGCTTATCAATAGTTTGTCTTTTTGATTTCGAAGTAAGCCTGCGGATGCGCGCAGGTGGGGCAGACCTTGGGCGCAGACTTGCCGACATGGATGTGACCGCAGTTGCGGCATACCCAGACGACCTCTTCGCTGCGCTCGAAAACGATGCCCTTCTCGAGATTCCAGAGCAGTGCGTTGTAGCGCTCCTCGTGCTCCTTTTCAATGCTGCCTACAAGCTCGAACAGCGAGGCTATGCGGTCAAAGCCCTCCTCGCGTGCTACCTCGGCGAACTCTCTGTACATCTCGGTCCACTCATAGTTTTCGCCCGCCGCCGCGTCGCGCAGGTTCTCAACGGTCGAGGGAACGGCGCCGTCATGCAGCTCCTTGAACCACATTTTTGCGTGCTCTTTCTCGTTGTCCGCAGTCTCCGTGAAAATCGCGGCTATCTGCTCGTAGCCTTCCTTCTTTGCCTTTGAGGCGTAGTAGGTGTATTTGTTTCTTGCCTGTGATTCTCCGGCGAAAGCCGCCATGAGATTTGCCTGAGTTCTGCTGCCTTTGAAGTCCATACCGGTTCCTCCCGTATTTTAATTTTGTCCGCAAAGCGGAGCTCCAAGTCTATTATACTTTACCTTGAATAAAAAATAAGTCGGATATCAGCAAAAATCATTAAGATTTTTTATTATAAACTCAACTGCGGCATTGTAGAAATCAAAGTCCTTCATTGCCTGTGCATATTTCTCGTCGTTTTTCTCTGTCTCCGCGGGGATGAGCGAGGCAGTTTCGTCGTTGGGGTCATAGGCGCGGTACTCGCCGGCAAACGCCTCGGCCGCATCGCGGGGGAACAGGGATTCGACCGCTTTCAGAGCCTCGGGGGTCAGGGGAGCGGAATTGCATTTGAAAAACTCGCTCAGACCCTTTTGAGAGTCATCAAAAAGATAGTAGAGCGCGTATATCTGTTTTTTTGCGTCGGGGAGCTCGGCGAACGCCGCGTTCATATTGCTCTGCTTTTCGAGATAGCGCTGAATGTTCATCGCAACGCCGTCAAAGGCGCGCTTTTTGTCGGCGCTTCTGAGCTTCTCCTCGGAGAGCTCGGCGAACTCCTTTCGAACGCCCGATTCGTATTCCAGCTTCTTCATCTGCGCCTCGCGCTCCGCACGTGTTCTGCTCGCCGCCTCGGCAGCCTTTTTGACGACCCAGACGGTAAAAATCGCAACCGCAACGAGTGCGACAGCCAGATACCAATATTGCTTTAATGCCTCAGCCATTGTCCTTCTCTCCCTGCATAAGCTTATATATGTCGCCCTTTTTCAGACCGCTGAGCTTCGCCGCCTTCTTTGCGGCCTCCGATGCGGAGTCGCCGTTTGATACGAACCTTTTCGCCTCTTCGACTGCCTGCTCTACGGTCATCTTCTCTTTTTCTTCGGGCTTTGCGCCCTCTATAATCAGCACTATTTCGCCCTTCAGTCCGCCGTCCGCATACTTCTCGGCGGCGGCGCAGAGGGTGGTGCGTATGACCTCTTCGTGTATCTTCGTCAGTTCGCGGACTATTGCGATTTCCCTGTCGCCGAGTGCGGCGGCAAGGTCACGCAGCGTCGCGCCCAGCTTATGCGGCGCCTCATAGAATATCATGGTGCGCGGCTCTTTGACTATGCTCTGTATATGCTCGGTGCGGCTCGCCTTGTTGACGCTCAAAAAGCCCTCAAAGGTAAACCGACCCGAGGGCATACCCGATATCGCCAGAGCAGTCGCAAAAGCGGTGGGACCCGGTACGGACTCGACTTTTATTCCGTGCTCATGGCACATTCGCACCAAATCCTCGCCGGGGTCGGATATCGCGGGCATACCCGCATCAGTGACGAGCACGCAGCTCTCGCCGTTTAACAGCCTTGCGACAATGCGCGGGCTCATCTCGAATCTGTTGTGCTCGTGATAGCTTATCATCGGCTTTTTTATCTCGAACGAATTGAGGAGCTTCAGCGTCACCCTCGTGTCCTCCGCGGCTATAAAGTCGCAGCTTTCAAATGCCTCGACTGCGCGGGGGGAGAGGTCGCCGAGATTGCCTATCGGTGTGCCGACAACATAAAGTACAGCGCTCATCAGTCAGTCTTTTTCCTTTCGCGGTCATTATTTTCACGCTCGCGTTCGTAGTCGGAATAGAGCGATTTCATATATTCCGAGTAGCCGTCCCCGTCATAGATGTTTAGCTGGGGCTCGACCGTCATTCCGGGCTTTCCGCCGCGCCTTCCCTCGACAAGAACGAGCCACGGCGCAAAGCCGTCCCGCTTCGAGACGGTTCTGAGCCTCTTCGGCTCAATGCCGGCGGCGCTCATTTTGCACATCAGCTCGCAAAGCCGCTCGGGGCGCAGACACACGCAGAATTTTCCGCCGAATTTCAAAAGCCACGCGGCGGCTGCGCACATATCGTCGAGCGAGCAGCACAGTCCGTGGCGCACCATCGCCGCCGCCCCGTCCGCGCTGACTATTCCCGCGCCCTCGGCCTTGTAGGGCGGGTTCATCGTCACAACGTCAAATTCCCCCGCGGGGAGAAATTCGCGCACCCTGCGCAAATCTTCGTTAAATATCTCAAGACGGCCGCCGAGAGAATTAACCTCGGCAGCCTTTTTCATCTGCTCGCAACCCTGCTCGCTTATCTCAACTGCGGCAACGGGTCTGCTCATATTCTTTTTGAGCCACAGCAATGGGATTATCCCGCAGCCGCTGCCCATGTCGCAGCAGCGGTTATTCTCCCTCACTGCCGCAAAGTCTGCGAGCAGGAGGGCATCCGTCCCGAAGCCGTGTTCCTTCGAGATGACCGCGGTTATTCCGCCGCCGAGGTTTTCGAGCTTGAATTTGTCCATCCGATGTCCTTATTTGGATCTCTTTTCGACGTATTGATTGACCTTTTCCGCTATCTTCTGTCTGTCCGAGGCGGAGCAGAGGCGAAGATTGAGTATCAGCTGTTTTTCGTCCGGTCTCAAAAAGATGCTCTCAACGTGCAGCTCCCTGCTTGCGTTTTTGATAACGTCAAGCGCACCGTCGTCGCGCTCGCCGATGAGCTCGGCGACGGACACGTTAAAGAGCTTTGAGAGCTTGTTGAGAGTATCGAGATTCGGAACGCGGCCTTTTTCATAATAGGTGTAGGTCGAGCGGTCAAGCTTCAGCACCTCGGCCACTTCCCCTTGTGTCAGCCCGTTAAGGGTGCGAAAGGTCTTGAGTCTGTTGCCAAACTCGAGATTCTGGTTTGCCATATTCTTAATCCTCCGTTTTGCCGGTCCAAAGCCGACGTGTTATACATACAATTTTAAAATATCCGAAGAAAAAAGTCTATAGTAAAAATAAAAGATTCATTGAAAATTCAAAAATTAGTTGAATATTTATAAACTGCAACGCGACACAAATCGCAAAAGTGTCGAAAAATCGTCTCTGAGGACGAAAAAGAAGTGTTGTAAAACCTATAGTTTTTGTGGTATAATATCTGATACTGCGCTCGATATACGAGCCTTGAGAGAAAGTGTGTGGAATTTTGGCAGACAAGAGTATTTTTGAAAAAACGAAGTATTTTATTGTCGATATGGATGGGACATTCTATCTCGACGGAAACATTATCCCCGGCGCGGACGGCTTTCTTAAAAAGGTGCGCGAGAGCGGGCGGGACTTCTATTTCTTCACGAACAATTCGTCGAACAATGTCGAGTCGTGCAGGGACAAGCTCGCAAAAATGGGCTTCCCCGTCGACGAAAAGCGCGTGATAATCTCGTCCCATGTTACGATAGACTTTTTAAAGAGGCACCGCCCCGGCAAGAGCGTCTATCTTCTGGGCAACGACCGCCTGACGGGCGATTTCAAGGCGGCGGGAGTTAATCTTGCGGAAGAAAATCCCGATATCGTGGTGCTCGGCTTTGACACTACGCTGACCTATCAGAAGATTCGGAATGCCGCTAAGTATATCGCAAACGGCGCGGAGTATATAGCGACTCACCCCGATCTCAACTGCCCTACGGCGGACGGCTTCATGCCCGATACCGGCTCGATGATCGAGCTCTTTGCCGCGTCGACGGGCAAGCGCCCTCTCGTTATGGGCAAGCCCATGACGGCTACAGTCGATTATATCACAAATATGCTCTCATGCTCGCGTGACGAGATAGCTTTTATCGGCGACCGTTTAGCTACCGATATCGCGATAGGCGCGTCCCACGGCATACCGAGTGCGCTCGTGTTCAGCGGCGTCACAACGAGAGAGGAATATGAAAATTCGGATATAAAAGCGAGCGTCGCAGTAAACAGCATGAAGGACCTCGCGGAGTATCTTTAATATATATAAATAAAAATGTCGGTTCGAGACCTTCCCGACAGGCATTGCCCGATGCCGAACAAAACTAAAGGCGCTGCATGGCAGCAAAAGGAGCAGAAAAATGAAAAACAAAAAACTTTCCGTTCGATTCATGACGGAGAGCGCGGTTATCGCTGCGCTCTATGCGGCGGCGACATATTTAAGCGCCGCGTTCTCACTCGCCTACGGCCCGGTGCAGTTCAGGCTCTCGGAGGCTCTGACCGTGCTCTGCACGCTTACCCCCGCCGCAATACCGGGGCTGACAATAGGCTGCATTATAGGCAATATATCTAGCCCGATGGGCATATGGGATGTGCTTTTCGGCTCGGCGGCAACCCTGCTCGGCGCAATAACCGGGCGTATGCTCAGAAATGTGCAGATAAAGAAGCTGCCGGTACTGTCCTCGCTCATGCCCGTGCTGTTTAACGCCGTGATAGTCGGACTCGAGATAGTGATGCTGACCCCCGTTGAGGGTGGCAAGCTCACCGCGTTCGCAATATCCGCGCTCGAAGTCGGAGCGGGCGAGCTCGCAGTCTGCCTCGTGCTCGGACTGCCGCTGTATTCGGCACTGAAGCACACAAAGCTGTTCAAATAACCGCCGTCGGTCGGATGAGAGCTACATAAAAAACGAAAAGCAGCGCACTGTTTATAGATGCGCTGCTTTTTTTGCGGCAGTTCTCAAAATGTAATCATATATCGGTTCGGTAAATTGAGATTACGGAGCAGCTGCAAGAGGCACACATAGGGGCGAACCTTGTTCGCCCGCTGCAGTCACCGCATAAACCGCGGGCGGATAATATACGCCTCTGCACGATTATGTCTATTTGCAACATTAAAATTGTTTGATTGACGGCGTTTTTTCACACAAATCCAGATTTGTCCATTTCTGTCAGACGCAAAACAGCCACAGTGATTCTTTCTCACTGTGGCTGTAAACGGTTTTGCATATCCGCTTTTTGACGGGATACTTTTTACTGCGCGAAGAAGCGGTCGAAGATCGAGCCGCCGGAGCTGCTGCCGGAGGAGGTTACGTCGTTCTCGTTTGAGGTCGAGAAGGTAAGCTCGATGCGCGTGCCTTTCGGAGCCTTTGAGCCGGGCTCGACGGACATCGAGACGACAACGCCGTCTGTGTAATTGCCCGCGACGGTGCAGACAAAGCCGCTGTCCGTGAGTATCTGCTTTGCCTCGGAATAGCTCTTGCCGAATACGTTGGGAACGTCAACGCTCTCCTTGCCGCTGCTGATGACGAGCTCTATCTCGCTGCCTATGGCGACCGTGGTCTGCTCGGGCAGGCTCTGCGAAATGACATAGCCCTCCTTGACGGTGTCGCTGTATTCGAACTTCGTCTTGAATGTAAACTTGCCGTCCCAAACGGGATTCTTCGATATAGCCTCGTAGCTGAGGTTCCTGAAATCGGGCACAACTATCGTCTCCGTGCTCGTGCTCTCGGTAACGGAGGGGTTGAGCGTTGACTGGTCATTTCCGGGGTTCTTCTTTGAAAAGCTGCCCCTGAACACCGTCGCCATAAGAATTGCGAATACGATTATGCCGACTCCGAGCGTTATTCCGCCCGCGACGAGGAACGGCTGCGCGGCGCTCTTTTTCTTTTTCGGCGCCGCCGAAGCGCCCTCGCCATGCATAGGCTCTGCCGAACGGTCGCCGCCCTCGCTCATAGCCTGAATTTCGCCCGCATAAGCCGCAGTGGGAGAGGCGGACATTTCGGCTCTGAACTGCTCGACGGAACGGGTTCTGTCCTCGGGCAGGATCTGCAGCGCGTTTATAAGCGCGTTTATGACATAAGCCGGGAGCTGCTCGGCAAATTTGCTCGGTATCATCAGACGGTCGTTAGTCACGCGGGTGGTGGCGATTATCGGGTCGGTGCCGATAAGTGCGCGGTAGAGAACCGCCGCGAATGCATAAATATCCGTCCATGCGCCCTGCTGACCCTCGAAGCCGTACTGCTCGATGGCGGCGTAGCCGGGGAATAGCTCCGGATTCAGATCGCCGCGCGCCGTGCGTGCCTGCCAGATGCTGAAGCCCGATATCTTGAGCTTTCCGTCGGGGGTCACAAGTATCGTCTGCGGCGAGAGTCCGCGGTGGATTATTCCCGCCGAGTGCAGAGTGCCCAGCGCCGAAAGGGCGGGCATGAACATCTGCCTCGCACGCTCCCACGGGATATACCCCGTGCTCGTCGAGAGCAGATATTGTCTAAGCGGCACGGCGTCCGTGTATTCATATATAGCGTAGGCTGTGCCGTTGTCCTCAACGACGTCCTTCACGCTTATAAGCGTCGAAAGTCCCATAAGGCGCATAAGCTTGCGCCACAGCTCGAGAAAGCTCTGGTAGCAGTCGGTGTATGCGCGCTCGCATCCCTGCATTACCCTGACCTGCGTCTCGCCGTTTTCGCGCGAACAGATGGCGTCGGGCAGAAATTCCCTGACCTTGACTGCGACCCGTTCGGTTAAGTCCCATCCGGCATAGGTGACTCCGTCACCGTTGAAGTCCAGAACCTTGCCGACGAGATAGCGGTTTGCAACAACGCTCTTTATCGGAAGATAGGGGGAAAGCTGAGGAGAATCGACATGATATCCGCAGTAGGGACACTGCTTCTCGTCGCCGATAGGTCTCATGCAGCTCATGCATAAATTGTCGGTGTTAGGCATTGAAAACCTTCCTTTACGAAATATGGGGTAACACAGATAATGATAAAATTATACAAGTATATAATAGCAAAACATAAGTCAATTGTCAACTTTAAGCGCGCGGCGAATGAAGTTTTTTGCGCGTCCCGCTTCACTGAAAATATAGTATTCCGACAAAAACAGGGCAATTTTTTCTTGAATATTTAAACGCTTTAACACTTGAAATTGCGAAGCTCGATGATATAATAAAAGTATTATCTTTATAAAGGGAGATGCCATTATGCAAAAGATAACTATTGAGCGCACTACCGCTCCTAAAGCGAAGCCCACAGACGAGACAAAGCTCGGCTTCGGCAAAATATTTACCGACCATATGTTTATTATGAACTATGACGAGGGCGAGGGTTGGCACAATCCGAGAATCGTGCCCTATGCTCCGATAGCGCTTGACCCCGCGGCCATGTGCCTGCACTACGGCCAGGCCGACTTTGAGGGACTCAAGGCATACAGAAGAGCCGACGGCAGCATAGGCCTTTTCCGCCCCGATCAGAACATGGCGAGACTCAATGTCTCCAATGACCGCCTCTGCATCCCGAAGATAGACGAGGCGTTCGGCGTTGAGGCTATCAAGACTCTTGTCGAGGTCGACAAGGATTGGGTGCCGCACAGCGAGGGTACTTCCCTCTACATCCGCCCGTTCATCTTCGCCATTGACCCCATGGTGGGCGTTCATCCGGCGAAGCATCTGCTTTTTGTTATAATCCTCTCGCCCGTCGGCGCATACTATGACAACGGACTTGCTCCCGTTAAGATCTATGTCGAGGAGCACTATGTCCGCGCCGTTACCGGCGGCACCGGCTTTACAAAGGCTGCGGCGAATTATGCTATATCAATGAAGGCGCAGGAGGTTGCCGAGGAGCAGGGCTATGCTCAGGTGCTCTGGCTCGACGGCGTTCACAGAAAGTATATCGACGAGGTCGGCGCGATGAACGTGTTCTTTGTCGTTGACGGCGAGATTATTACCCCGAGCCTTGACAGAGGCTGCATACTCGGCGGTATCACGAGAAAGTCCTGCATCGAGCTTCTCCGCCACATGGGCTACAAGGTTACCGAGAGAGATATTGAAATCGGCGAGCTTGTTAAGGCATACGACGAGGGCAAGTTTGACGAGGCGTTCGGTTCGGGCACCGCGGCCGTCATTTCGCCCATAGGCGAGCTCAAGTACGGCGACAAGCACATGACGATAAACGGCGGCAAGATAGGCCCGATCTCGCAGAAGCTCTATGATACCCTCACCGGTATCCAGTGGGGCAAGCTGCCCGACGAGTTCGGCTGGACCGTAAAGATTGACTGATGGCAAAGCTCTATTTTAAATACGGCGCAATGGGCTCGTCAAAATCGGCCCAGGCGCTCATGACCAAATTCAACTATGAAGAAAAGGACCGCACGGTATGGCTGATAAAGCCGAGCGTTGACACAAGAGACGGCGCGGACACCGTGTATTCCCGCGTGGGTCTGAGCGCAAAGGCGCAGGCTATTTCCCCGCAGGACGATATATATGAAATGTTCGGCGAGAAATGCAGAAACGCCGACGTCGTTATCTCCGACGAGAGCCAGTTTTTTACCGAGGCTCAGATAGACCAGCTGCGCAGAATAGTCGACGAGTGCGATATTCCCGTGCTCTGCTTCGGACTGCGCACCGATTTTCTGACGCACGTTTTCCCGGGGAGCCGCAGGCTGCTCGAGATTGCGGACTCCATAACCGAGATAAAAACCATCTGCCGCTGCGGCAGAAAGGCTACCGTCAACGCGAGGATAGGCGAAAACGGGCAGGTCGTGACGAGCGGCTCGCAGGTGCTCCTCGGCGGCAACGACCGCTATGAGGCGATGTGCCACCGCTGCTGGAAGGAGCGCATAGCGCGGGAGAGCGCGGAAAAATAAAAAGCTCCGGGACTGTCGAATTCAGCGCAGACCAAAGAAAATATAAAGGTCATAATTCACGTCCGACAGCGCAGATTATGACCTTTATTTTAGTTGATTTTCGCTCTTTTAACGCTTTTTGCGTCTAAACGGGCAGACTCTTTTGCAGCAGGCAGAAAGCCGAAATAACTTCCGGGAGGTCGCGCTTGAACAGAAAACTTGAATTCACGGTGCCCGAGGAATACGAGGGCAAAAAGGCGTTTTATTTTCTGCGCGGCTGCGCGGGAATTTCGGCGCGCGCGTTGAGCTCGCTAAAGCGCATCGACGGCGGCATAACCCGCGGAGGCGAGACGCTCAGAACCATAGACCGCCTGCACGCGGGCGATGTGGTCACGGTGACGCTGCCCGCAGAGAGCGAGACTGTCGAGCCTATCGACATAAATATAGATGTAATATACGAGGACGCAGACCTGCTCGCCGTCAACAAATCGCCGTTTCTTGCCATGCACCCGACCCACAACCACCAGGGCGACACGCTCGCAAACGCGGTGGCGGGGCACCTGAAAGGCGAGGGAAAGAGCGCGGTGTTCCGCTGCGTCGGCAGGCTCGACAAGGGCACGTCCGGCGTTGTCGTCTGCGCCTTGAACCGCTACGCGGCGGCGCGGCTTTCGGGCAATATAAATAAGAGGTACATGGCTGTTGTGCGCGGACGTTTTGAGGGCAGCGGAACCGTAAACAAGCCGATATACCGACCCGACCCGATGAAAACTCTGCGCGCGTGCGGCGATATGCCGGGCAGCGAGAGCGCGGTCACTCACTGGGAGAGCCTTTATGCAGGGGAGGAATACAGCCTGCTCAGCCTCAGGCTCGAGACGGGCAGAACGCATCAGATAAGGGTGCATTTCGCGTCCGAGGGCGCGCCCCTTGCCGGCGACACGATGTACGGCGCACCGGAGGATTTTATAGGTCATCATCTGCTCCACTGCGCCGAATGCGGCTTCGTTCACCCCGCTTCCGGGGAGGAGGTTCGCCTCTGTGCGCCGCCCCCGCAGGACTTTGCGGACTTCTGCCGCTCGTTCATCCCGGAGGATACATTGGTGAAAATATTCAATAACGAGTGAATATCATTGCATATTTACCGTCAAAATACAGAAAACTGCCAAAAAGATGAAAAAATATTCAAAAATCCCTTGCATTTTAAAAATATGGTGCTATAATACAGACATCAACTGAAAACAGGAGGAAAACATCATGAAAAAGCTTACGAAGATAATCGCCCTCGTGCTTGCGCTCGTTTGCATATGCACCGCGTTTGCAGCCTGCGGCGGCAACAAGGATGACAAAGACAAGGAAAAGACCCCCGCGGTCAAGGTTATAAACTATGACCTGACCAACGAGCAGTATGCTTTCGGTGTTGACAAGAATCAGCCCGAGCTGCTTACTCAGGTAAACGACATAATCAAAGAGATGAAGAGCGACGGAACATTCGACGCTATCTGCGACAAGTATTTCAGCAACGGAACTCCCGAGGCCGTCAAGTCCGCAGTTCTCGATGAGAGCAAGGATCAGCTCGTTGTTGCGACCAACGCCGCTTTCGAGCCCTTTGAGTACATGAAGGGCAATGACTACTACGGCATCGACATGGAAATCGCCGCCTATGTTGCCAAGAAGCTCGGCAAGGAGCTCGTTATCCAGAATATGGACTTCGACGCCGTCTGCCTCTCCGTCGGTCAGCACAAGTGCGACATCGCTATGGCGGGTCTTACCATAAGCGAGGATCGTAAAGAGTATGTCAACTTCTCCGATCCCTATTACGAAGCATCTCAGAGGCTCATAGTCAAGGGCACGGACACCACCTTTGACGCCTGCAAGAGCGCCGATGATGTCAACGCTATCTTAAACAGCCTTACCGAGGATAAGAAGATCGGCTGCCAGCAGGGCACTACCGGCAACTCCTTCATCGAGGGCAGCAAGGATCTCGGCTTCCCGGGACTCAAGGCGAAGGCTATCGCTTATAAGAGCGGTTCTCTCGCGGTACAGGATCTCGTCAACGGCGGCGTTGACTATGTCATCATCGACTCCGCTCCCGCTGCGAGCATAGCAAAGGCTATCAATGAGGTCGCCTGAGCTTAAATGTAAATAACGAAAGAAGGCTGTTTCGGTCGAAACGGCCTTCCTTTTCAGTCTGCGGCGATTCCTGCCGAAAAGTATTTAGACAAAGGAAAAGAACTATGAATGATTTTATAGCAAGCTTACCGAAAAAAATCGATAAGTTTATCGAGATACTCATAGACTATAACGGCTATGTCAAGGTTCTGCAAGGTCTGCAGAATACGCTCAAGATAGCTGTTCTCGGTCTTATTATCGGTATCGTCATCGGCACGCTGATAGCCACCGTGCGCGTCATGCCGAAATACAAGGTTTTCCCGAGAGTGCTCAATGCCATATGCGCGTTTTATGTGGCTCTCTTCAGAGGAACTCCCATGGTCGTGCAGCTGCTTATATTCTACTATGTCGTGCTGCCTATAATGGGCGTCAACCTCCCGTCCGTAAATGTTGCGATAACTGTATTCGGCCTCAACAGCGGCGCGTATATATCGGAGATAATGCGAAGCGGCATACAGAGCGTTGACGAAGGTCAGATGGAGGGCGGCAGAAGCGTTGGATTAAGCTTCTCGACTACAATGCTGCGAATTGTTATCCCGCAGGCGATAAAAAACATCCTCCCGACTCTCGGAAACGAGTTCATAGCCCTCATCAAGGAGACCTCGGTCGTCTCGTTTGTCGGCGCGCTCGACCTCTACGTCGCGTTCAGCTACATCGGCTCGAACAGCTATGAATTCATGGTGCCCTATATCGCCATGGCACTCATCTATATCGTCATAGTCTGCCTGATAACGCTGCTTATAAAAATCATGGAAAGGAGCCTGAAGAAGAGTGATAGACGTAATTGACCTGAAAAAAAGCTTCGGGGACAACGAGGTCCTCAAGGGCATAAACATGACTATCAACAAGGGCGACATAGTTGTTGTCATAGGCCCCTCCGGCTCCGGAAAGAGCACCTTCCTGCGCTGCCTCAACTGTATGGAGGACCCGACCTCAGGCAAGATAATCTTTGAGGGTGTGGATATCGCCGACATGAAGGTAGACATCAATATCCACCGCAGAAAGATGGGAATGGTGTTCCAGCATTTCAATCTTTTCAACAACAAGACCGTCATAGAGAACATAATGCTCTCGCCCGTGCTCTGCGCCAAGAAGGACAGACGCAAGGCTGTTTTGCACAATATGTTCCATAAGGATAAGCTCCCCGTGCGTCCCGTCAGGGAGATAAAAAAGGACGCGGAGGAAAAAGCTCACAAATTGCTCGAACGCATAGGCCTCGAGGACAAGGCGGATGTCTATCCCTCCACCCTCTCCGGCGGCCAGAAGCAGAGAGTTGCGATAGTCCGCTCGCTTGCGATGAACCCCGAGGTCATCCTCTTCGACGAGCCGACGAGCGCGCTTGACCCCGAGATGGTCGGCGAGGTTCTCGACCTGATGAAGCAGCTCGCCCACGAGGGCATGACGATGGTCGTCGTCACCCACGAGATGGGCTTTGCCCGCGAGGTCGGCACGAAGCTCGTGTTCATGGACGAGGGCAGGATAGTTGAGGAGAACACTCCAGAGGAGTTCTTCAACAATCCGCAGAGCCCGCGAGCCAAGGAATTCCTGTCCAAGGTGCTCTGATATCCGAATATAAAAAGCATAAGCCCGCCGAGAATCGGCGGGCTGTTTTTATCTCTGCGCAGGGACATCAGCTCGAAACGTTTGACTCGATGCCGAGCTCGCTGCGGGTGTCCGTATCCATAAATCTCTCCGTCGGGAGCGAGGCGAGATAGTCGTAGTTTTTCTGCGGAATATCGGGATTGCCCTTTGAATAGCTCGGAATAAGCATGGCTCCGGCGACGGCGGGGTCGGTGCAGCGGGTGTCGTTTCTCCACTTGTCGCGCTCTTCGGGATTCCTGAGGTTTGGGATATCCAGTTGTCTGCCGCCCTCGAGGACGGAAAAATATGCGAACATACCGGGCAGGAACATATCGAGAGCCTCGTAAATATCAACGGTATCGGCGTTGCGGTTGCCGCGGAGCTTTTCGACGAGATTGTGCATGACATAGTAATCGGAGCCGCCGTGCCCGGCCTTGTCGGCTATTTCGGTCAGCGCGTCGTCCGTCGGAGTTATGACGGGCGACGATTTATTGTCTCCCTCGTGCTCGTCGCAGTTGACATAGAGCGTTCCGACGCCGCCGTTTTCGGCGTCCTCCCTCGCGCTCTCCATTCTGCCCTTTGAGCCGTAAATCGAATACCATATCGAGCCTTTGGAGGGACCCACGCCGTGCAGACTTTTAATAAGCGCGCCGTTTTCGAGGGTTATCATTTCAACCGCAAAAGCTCCCGCCTTTGCGCCCATTCTCTCCATGCGCGCGTTAAACGGAGCCTCAAAGCCCGCAACCTTAACGGGGCGCAGCCCTGTAATATGGATGAGCGGCCCTATCGAGTGGGTGCAGTAATAAAACGCGCTCATCGTGTTGCGCCAATGCTTCGGGTCGGCGAAGGAATAGAAGTGCCAGCCGCTCTCGCAGTTGTGCATATACTCGCCCTCGCCGTATTCGAAGCTGCCGAGCACACCGTCCCTGTAGAGCTCTCTCATCTTTTTCGGAGCGGGCATATAGGCGTAGTTTTCGGCATAGGCATAGACTTTCCCCGTTCTTTCAACCGCTTCGACGAGCTCCACGGCCTCCTTCATCGTCTGGACGGGCAGAACCTCGCTGAGGACATTTTTGCCGGCCTCCAGGCATTTTATCGCATACGGGGCGTGCTCGTTTGCGTAGTTTGCGAGAACAATGCAGTCCGTATCATGCTTCAAAAACTCGTCGAACTCGGTGTAATAGCTTATGTTGCCGTCGGCGCTGTATTCCCGTTCGGCCTCCTCGAGCCTTTCTTTTCTGAAGTCGCAGACCGCCGCCAGCTCCGCGTTTTCGGCGAATTTGCAGTAGTCCATCATGGACTTGCCGCGCCCTGCTCCGAGAACTCCGATTTTTATCTTCTTCGCCTTTGAGCGGCGGTATATAATCTTATATTCGCTCGCGTCGTCATAGAGCATCCGCGCCGAATCTATGCCGCATTCCTCAAGCATGACCTCCCAGCGATCCTGCATTCCCATATCGTATTCAACCGGCAAAAAGCCTCCGGAGAGATAGCTCTTCACGGCGTTCGGACGGAACTCGTCCGTTGTCAGGTGAACATATCTCACGCCATTTTCGGACAGGTGGTTGAGAGCGAGCATGGTGAGATATTTCGCAAGCCCTTTTCCGCGAAAATCCTCGCGCACGGCAACCATGTGCATACGGCCTGTGTTGTCCTCCGAATTGACGAAGGCGGTTACGGTTCCGACGTGCTCGCCGTGAAAGTCGATAAAGAACACATCCCGGGCGGGGTCGATATCCTCTATGTCGAGTATTGAGCGGTCAAACTCCTCGTCCCCGCCGCCGTCGGCAATGAGATGTCCGTTCCTGCAGCAGTCGCACCAGGCCTTTTTGTCCGCTTCTGTCCTGTACGTTGACACGGAGAAGCCCTCCGGCAGCGCGTACTGCTTAATAGGTGTTCCGGGCAGCCAATACATTTTTAACTGAGCCATTTTTCTCCCCTCTTTCTGAGTTTTATTTTCACGCTCATTATAAAATAAATCTCCGAAAAATAAAAGAGCTTTTTTGTGTCAATTAAAAGTCCCGGCTTCTTTCGAAACCGGGATTGGCTTTTGCTGTGTTTTACGGCTTCCAGATGAGCCAGATGAGGAGATAGCCCGTTATGACCGCCGCGAGAGTGAACGGCACGCCGTACTTCATGAAGGTCGTAGCCTTGACCTCGTGCCCCTCCTTGCGCAAGATGCCGATGCCCGCGATGTTCGCCGATGCGCCTATCGGGGTCAGGTTTCCGCCGAGCGTCGCGCCGCAGAGCAGCCCGTAGTACATGATTTTCGGGTCGATGCCGAGATTCACGGCGATGACGGGTATGACGGTGAGCATGGTGGCCGTGTAGGGGATATTGTCAATGAACGCCGAGAGAATAACCGACATCCAGACTATAACGGTGTAGACAATGAACACGCTGCCCGAGCTGCCGCCGACCTTCGATATCGCGTTGCCGATTATATCAATAACGCCCGCATTCTTTATGCCGCCTATGACGACGAAAAGACCGGTCAGCAGGAAGATGGTGTAGTAATCTATCTCCTTGAACGCATTTTTGACAAGCTTTGTGTTCTTGCGGAACAGCTCGCGGATTATGCCGACAAAGAAGAAGAACATACAGATAAGACCGTTTGTTATCTCGGGCTTGTAGAACTGACCCTCCGCCGCGTTGCTCTTATAGGGGATGAACGAGACTCCGATAAGGCAGAGGACGGTGGCGACGAGCAGGAAGGTCGGGAACTTGTCCTCAACCTTGGTGCGCTCGTTTATATGTATTTTGTCGTTCTCCTTGCGGAACATGAAGAGGATTATCAGCGCGCTGACAACGGCGCCCGCCTCAACGACCCAGAACATACCGGGCTTGCCCTCGTCAAAAAAGAAGTCTGAGAAATCGAGATTCGCCGCTTTTGCGAGCAGTATAGAGGTCGTATCGCCCACAAGCGTGGCCGCGCCCTGGAGGTTGGACGAGACGGCGATGCAGATAATGCTCGGCACGGGCGAGATGTTGAGCTTTTTGCAAAGCGCGAGCGCGACGGGCGCTATCATGAGAACGGTAGCGACATTGTCGACAAACGCGGAGACGATGCCCGCGAAAAGGCTCATGCAGACGACAGCCCACTTGACATTGGGCATCTTTGATATAAGAACGTCACTCATCAGCTGAGGCATCTTGGACTCGATAAAGAGATAGACGGTGCCCATGGTGCCGGCGATCATCATGATGACGTTCCAGTCGATTTCGCCGACAGCCGTCTTAAAAGTATAGCTGAAGGTCTCTCCCGAGCCGAGGGCGAAAAAGTTCGCGCCGAAAAGCTCGGGCTTGAATGCGGCAACGGTGCCGAGGATAACGAAGATAACCGCCGATGCAACAGCGACATACGGGCGAATCTTTTGAAACGCCATCATAAGAATATATGTCGCCGCGAATAGCACCAGCGCGGTTACGGTGATACTGCTCATGCTTCACACTCCAAAAATATTTTTTGCAGCGAACACTCAGCGACTGATTTTCCCCAAAGAAAAAACACGCTCCCGACAGGAGCGTGAAATAGCCAATTCATTAAAGCATGACAATACAAACACCGCATTGCTTCAACCTCAAATAAATAACCCGCCTGTTATGCGGATTATGACAGACTCCACCACTCATTATTCGGCTGCAAAAGGCATTATATAAAAAAAATCAACGGCAGTCAAGAAGTTTTTTCGACAAAACGTAAATTTTACATAAGCTCGGCTATAACGGCGTTTGAAACGAGAAAACCGCGCCTTGTCAGCGCGATGTGCTCGCCGTCGCAGACCGTGAGCCCCGCCCGCGAGAACCGCTCGCATTTCTCGATTATATTCTCGGGCACGCCGTGGCCGAACCGCTCTTTTACCTCGGAGAATATGAGTCCCTCGCACAGGCGCAGACGGAGCATTAAATACTCCTCAAAGCTCCCGCCCTCGCCGTCGTTTACGGGCTCGCAGTTTGCAATAAAGCTCTCCGTGTCCCGCGGGAAGAAGAATCTTCCGCCGCCGATAAACGAGTGCGCCGAAGGGCCGATGCCGAGATATTCCTCGCAGTTCCAATATTTGAGATTGTGGCGGCTCTCGCAGCCCCGCTTTGCAAAATTTGATATCTCATACTGCATGAAGCCGCGCTTTTCGAGCTCCTCGCAGGCGGTGAGATACAGCTCGCAGGTCTTGTCCTCGTCGGGCAGGGCGAGCTCGCCGCGCCTTTCAAAAAAGCGTGTGCCCTCCTCAATTTTCAATATGTATGCGCTGACGTGGCAAACCCCTGCGTCCGCGCAGAAGGCGACACTGTCCCCGAGCGAGTCAACCGTCTGACCGGGTACCGCGAGCATGAGATCGAGCGAAATATTTTCTATTCCCGCGTCCCGGGCGCGCCTGACGGCGAGAGAGACATCGTCCCTGCCGCTGAGCCTGCCCAGGGCGCGGCGTTCGCCGTCGTTTGCCGACTGCATTCCCATGGATATCCTGTTGACGCCCGCCTCCTTGAGCAGGGCGAAATCGAGACCTTTTTTGGCCGCGTCAAACGGGTTGCACTCGACGGTTATCTCGGCTCCGTTTCCCGCAAACTCCCGCGCCGCGCCGACAATTCTTGCGATTCTTTCCGCTCCGAGCGCCGACGGAGTGCCGCCGCCCAGATATATTGTATCGGCGCTTACGCCGTATCGTGACGCCAAAGCGGGAATGCGCCGAAGAAGCGCGTCCGTATAAGCATCCGCCGAATCTTCGTCAAGGCGCAGGGAATAAAAGTCGCAGTAGGGGCACTTGCTGCGGCAGAAGGGAATGTGTATATATATCCCCGCGTTATTTAAATTCATACCGATGCCTCCCGCCGAAAATCGATTTAATAATAATGTATCTTATCATAACAGCTGTGTTTAGGCAATCGGCATGGGGCATTATTGACGAATTTTTTGTGTAAAGATTCAACTTTTTGTATGGAAATTGTTGCTTTTTGCGAAAACCTATGTTATAATCGTGAAGTTAGATTTTTTGGTTGGGAGGTAGTTTTTTGGCAAAAGAACAGACAGCCGCGGTCGATCCGCAGGCGGGCTCCGGCGAAGACTCGTCAGGATACGTCTTTCAGAACAGGCGCTATGTCGGAACGAAAGAAACTGTCGCTTACGTCGTCTATGATATGTCGCAGAGCTTCAATATCAACGCGTATACGCAGAGATTCGTTACCAATATTCTTCAGGTCAGCCTGAAGTACCAGAGAATAGCGAACATCATCAACGGCATCTGGGATGTTATCAACGACGTGCTTTTCGGCGCGATAGTCGACAAGACGAGAACCCGTTGGGGTAAATTTAAGCCCTATCTCGTCGCACTCGGTATCCCCGGCACCATAGGCACGTGCATCTATTGGCTCATGCCCCTCATATTTGCGGGCAGAGGTCCGAACGATATCTGGAAATTTATAGGATATCTTTTACTCATGGTCGTGCGCGAGGGCGCGGGAACCTTCCGCGATATAGCGCAAAAGGGTATCCAGTCAACGATAACCCCGCACCCCGTTGACAGAACAAGAATAATCACCATTGCCAATTTCGCCTCCGGCTTCCTCGGAGAGAAGCTGCCCGAGCAGATAATGACCGTTCTCCTCGACCTCATCGGCAGAAACAAGGTCAAGTTTACTCTTCAGGGCACGTTCATCGGCATGGGTGTTTTCACCGCGATCGTTGCAGGCGCAGGCGCTATGTGGTTCTTCTTTATCTGCAAAGAGAGAGTCATGCAGTCCGTCGAGCGCCCGAGCATAAAGGCGGGCATCAAGTCGATAATCAACAACAAGCCCATACTTCTTATGACGCTCTCCAAGATGCTCAGCGGCTTCTCGGTCGGCGGCAGCAAGTCGGACTACCTTATCGATGTTCTGAACTTCGCCTCGCTCAATATAATCACCGGTATCCCCGGCTCGATAATCAACCCCATAAGCTATGCGATAGTTCCGTGGTTCAGGCGGCACTTCTCGAGCCGATTCCTGTATATCATGGGTACATATATCGGCGATATCCTGTTAGTCCCCGTATTCTTTGTCGGCTGTATCGGCGGCAAGAAGCACGGACTTTACAAGAAGGTCGTTCCCATGGCGATCGCCCTCACCTTGTGGGAGACGCTGTTTATGATTTTCTACGGCGTGCGTAAGGTCATTCCGACCGAGATGTACAACGAGGCAATGGACTACTGCGAATGGAAGAACGGCTACCGCACAGAGGGCATGACGAGCGTCGCCCAGGGTCTTGCCCAGAAGCTTTCGAGCATCGTCAGCAGCTATATCGCGCTGTTCATCAAGCAGCTTATCGGCTACGACCTGACCGCCTACACAAGAGGCACCGCACAGTCCGACAACACGAAGTTCGGCCTGTTTGCGATGTTCACCATTATCCCGTTTGTGACCACCTCGCTCGGAATCATTCCGATGCTCTTCTACGATCTCAACGACAAGAAGAAGGAGAAGATGTACGAGGAGCTGCTTGAGAGACGCGCCGCAATGTCCAAGGAGGCAACCTCCGGCGACCTCGAAGCTCTCGAGAGACTCGCAAAGGCTCAGATGGATATAGGCAGCAAAAAGAACGAACTGTAAGACAGTCAATACAAATTTTCCGCTCGGTGAGCGTGGATAAAATAAAACAACGAACAGCCACGGCAGTTTCTGTCGCGGCTGTTGCTGTTTATACGGCGTTGGAAAATAAGTTACAAATCGGGATTTGCGGGGACATTTTCAATTATGGTTCCCCTGCAGGGGAGCCGGCTCGGCAAAGCCGAGACTGAGGGGTTGCAGAACAGATTCGCCCATTTTCTCTCGACTGTTTTGTTTCTCAATGTCTTTATAGGGGTCGGCGACTCGACGACTCTTTGACGCGGCCGCAGCACTGAAAATCTGTTCATTTCGCCCGTGTCGAGTGCTCTCTTTTTGCGGCTTGACCTCTGTGCCGAGTCTTTGCATAATAATTCTCTCCCGCTTCGGCGGGCAAGCCGAGGCCGGAGCCTAATCGGCGTTTTGGCGTTCGGACTTTAAAAATGTTAACTGAAATTAAACTATATTCCCTTTTTCTTTAAACTTCGCTTTTAGGCTATTGTTAAATGGCGCGGGGTAGGGTATAATTTAATAAGAATTTTAAGCGGAACGGTGAAGATATGGAATATAATCCTCAATACAATACTCAATATAACAGCGGCGGCGCACAGGGCGGATACGGATATCAGCCCGATCCGTCGGATACGCTCAGAATAATGCGGCGCGAAAAGCGTCAGATAAGAAAGCTCGGCAACATAAGCGGACTGGGCATACTTCTTTTCGCCCTGTTTCAGTTCGTCGGCGCGGGAATACTGTTTCTTTTGAATCTCTTTGACGACTACGCAAACAGCACCGACCGCGGCTATGCCATAGGCGTAATGATGTCGGTTTTCTGCATATTTGTTCCGTTTTTCCTGACGAGCCTTCTGCTCAAGGATAAGCGCCAACAGTGCCTGAATTTCGGCAAGCCCTATGATATGCGCCTCATGTTTTTGGCCGTGCCCGTGGGCTTGATGATCTGCATGATAGGCAACTACGCCACCAACTTCCTCTCGACCTTTGTCGAGACCACAACAGGCATAACCTTTGAATACCCCGACTCGCCCACCCCGACCTCGCCTTTGGGTATCGCGATGTACCTGCTCCAGCTCGCGGTCGTCCCGGCTCTCGTTGAGGAGTATGCGCTTCGCGGCGTTGTCATGATGCCCGCACGCAAGTTCGGCAATTGGTTCGCTGTCCTCGTCTCCTCCGCGCTGTTCGGAATGATGCACGGCAACCTCGTCCAGGCACCGTTTGCGTTCATTGTCGGCATAGGTATAGGCTATTTCGTGATAGCTACCGGCTCGATGTGGACGGGTGTGATGATACATTTCTGCAACAACTTCTTCTCCGGCGTCATTTCGATTCTCTACGAGTTCATGCCCGAAAAGACGGTGGATATCATCTATTATGTCTGTGTCGCGGTGTTCTTTGCGGCGGGCATAATCTGCCTTGTTCTCTTCAGAACCAGAGCGCGCAAGCAGAATATTCCCGTGAAATTCAAAAAGCCGCGCACCGCTCTTTCCCGCGGCGAGCGCACGGCGGCATATTTCATAAACATCCCGATGATACTCTCTATCATCTATCTGCTCTATACGACATATACTTTTATAACATGGCCTTCGTAAACGGGGAGTGGAAGAATGACTGACAGAGAGCTTATGCAGGCGGCGATAGCGCTTGCAAGAGAGGCCGCGGCGGACGGCGAAGTGCCCGTCGGCGCGGTGATAGCCAAAGACGGAGAGATAGTCTCCGTCGGGCGAAACAGGCGCGAAAAGGACAAAAACGCCCTCGCCCACGCCGAGATAGAGGCGATAGACAAAGCGTGCCGGACGCTCGGCGGCTGGCGGCTCTGGCAATGCGAGCTGTTTGTGACGCTCGAACCGTGCCCGATGTGCGCCGGGGCGATAATAAACTCGCGCATAAAGCGCGTGGTGTTCGGGGCATATGACCCGAAGGCGGGCTCATGCGGGTCGATAAACAACCTGTTCGACTTTCCGTATAATCACTCGCCTAAAATTGAGGGCGGCTTCATGCAGGACGAATGTGCCCTTCTTTTAAAGTGGTTTTTCTCGGACTTGCGAAAGACAAAATAATTTCCCGAAAGGGCTGAAAAATATGGCAATAAAGGATCTTGCCGAAATCGTCAAAAAATTTACACAGAAAGATAAATTCAAGCCCTCTGCGGCGCAGGTTATCAGGACGGCCAAAAACCCGCCTGCACCCGCGCAGGACGAGGATGTTTCCGCACCGTCTGCGGGTGAGCGTATACATTTTCTGAACACCGGGCGCTCGGACTGCATTCTTATTCAGAGCGGAAATCATTTTGCCCTCATAGACTGCGGCGACGCGGAGCACGCAAAGCACACGGCGCGCTATCTCAAGGAGACCGCGGGCGGGAGAATAGACCTCGAATTCGTGGCGGTGACTCATCTCCATTCCGGCCATGTCGGCGGGCTTGAGACACTCCTTGACGACGGGGATATCACAATAGGCAAGATATATTTAAAGCCGTTTATCGGCACGAATCTTGCGCAGTGGGACAAGTGCGTCCATGACGGCGACGCGCTGTATCAATCGCTCAACAAAGAGGCGCAGAGCATGAATATCCCGGTTATCGACTGCGTGCCGGACGAGCCGTTTGCGCTGGGGAATTGGGCGCTTCGCTTCTTTAACACCGAGCCCGACTCGTATCACAAGAACATCTGCGAGAACGATAACTCGCTCGCGCTGCTTGCCGAGCAGGGCTGCAGACGCATTCTTCTCGCGGGCGATATGATAAACGACACGGGCGACCTTGTTCGCCTTGCCAACGCCGTCGGACGGGTCGACGCGCTGAAGGTTCCCTGCCACGGCGAACGCGCCGTTCCTCAGGAGGCGCTCGACAAGCTGCGTCCCGATACTTTGATAATTACGAACCGCCTCGCCGAAATTTCGGGCGATGTGCTCGTCGGCATTATGTCGGCATTCGGGCGCAGAGCTTATTCGACCTCGGACAGCGGCGGAATAGCCCTCACTCTCGCTCCCGGCGGGCTTGAGGTCAGCCGAGAGATACAGCTTCGGGAGACGGTATAATTTAATTAAAAGCCAAAACCGCGCAGGCAGATATATTCTGTCTGCGCGGTTGATTTTTTCGCGGTGTGTGAAAAGATTTATGCCGCACCGGTTGACCTGAACGGAGCAAGAAGCGAAAAATTCAGCTCTCCGCCACAAAAAACGGGAGACACTCCTTCGAATGTCTCCCGTCTGTTCTTGTTTTTATCGGGTATCCCGATTATTTCATAGCCTCTTCGACTGCAACGGCGCAGGCGACGGTCGCGCCGACCATCGGGTTGTTGCCCATGCCGATAAGACCCATCATCTCGACGTGCGCCGGAACGGAGGAGGAACCTGCGAACTGGGCGTCGGAGTGCATACGGCCCATGGTGTCGGTCATGCCGTAGCTGGAGGGGCCTGCCGCCATGTTGTCGGGGTGCAGAGTGCGGCCCGTGCCGCCGCCGGAAGCGACGGAGAAATAGTTGACGCCGTTCTCGACGCACCACTTCTTGTAGGTGCCTGCGACCGGATGCTGGAAGCGGGTCGGGTTGGTGGAGTTTCCGGTGATGGAAACGCCGACGTTCTCAAGCTTCATTATAGCCACGCCCTCGGGAACGTTGTCTGCACCGTAGCACTTGACGTCGGCTCTCGGGCCGTTGGAATAAGCCTTCTTCTCGGTGACGGTGACAGTCTCCGAATAGGGGTCAAACTCCGTCTTGCAGTATGTGAAGCCGTTTATGCGGGAGATTATCATAGCGGCATCCTTGCCGAGGCCGTTGAGGATAACTCTCAGGGGCTTTGTTCTGACCTTGTTCGCGTTGAGGGCTATTTTGATAGCGCCCTCTGCTGCGGCGAAGCTCTCATGACCTGCGAGGAAGCAGAAGCACTCTGTCTCCTCGGAGAGGAGCATCTTTCCGAGGTTGCCGTGGCCGAGGCCGACCTTGCGGTTTTCGGCGACGGAGCCGGGGATGCAGAATGACTGGAGACCGATGCCGATAGCGGCGGCGGCGTCCGCAGCCTTGACAGCGCCGCTCTTTATTGCGATGGCGCAGCCGACGGTGTATGCCCAAACAGCGTTATCGAAGCAGATGGGCTGGGTACCTCTGACGATCTTGTCGCAGTCGATGCCCTTTGCAAGAGTTATATCTTTGCACTCCTCGATGGAGGAAATGCCGTACTCAGCGAGAACGGAATTGATTTTGTCAACTCTTCTCTCATAGTTTTCAAATAATGCCATTGTCCGTATCCTCCTTACTCTTTGCGCGGGTCGATATACTTGGCGGCCTCGGCGAATCTGCCGTAGGTGCCTACCGACTTGTCGTATGCGGTCTGAGCGTCGTCGCCCTTCTTGATGAAGTCGGTCATCTTGCCCAGAGACACGAACTCGTAGCCTATAACCTGATCGTCCTCGTCGAGAGCCATTCTGGTAACATAGCCCTCTGCCATCTCAAGATAGCGCACGCCCTTGTATCTTGTGCCGTACATTGTGCCGACTTGCGAACGAAGTCCCTTGCCGAGATCCTCGAGTCCCGCGCCGACGTTAAGTCCGTCGTCCGAGAAAGCGGACTGGGAGCGGCCGTAGACTATCTGAAGGAACAGCTCGCGCATAGCGGTGTTGATAGCGTCGCAGACGAGGTCGGTGTTCAGAGCCTCGAGAATGGTCTTGCCGGGGAGGATCTCACTGGCCATAGCGGCGGAGTGGGTCATGCCCGAGCAGCCGATGGTCTCAACGAGAGCTTCCTCGATAATGCCCTCCTTGATGTTGAGCGAGAGCTTGCAGGCGCCCTGCTGAGGAGCGCACCAGCCCACACCGTGGGTGAAGCCGGAGATGTCCTTTATCTCATAAGCCTTTATCCATTTGCCCTCTTCGGGAATGGGAGCAGGACCGTGGTTCGGACCCTTTTTGACAATACACATATTCTCTACTTCTTGAGTATAATTCATACACGTAGTCTCCTTTCGTTTTGTGTATCCCGTACGGAGCTATTATATCAAAAAATTACAAGCGTATCAATTACTTGGGACAAGGTTTTTTGAATTTTTAGCTTTGTGACAATCGTTCGGGGCTTTTTCGGTCAAAAATTATTTATTTTAGTCGCAATCCCGCCGCCGCGGTTGTCAATGCGGGGCGTTTATGGTATACTGGAAAGCGGAAAGGGGGAGCTAAAGTGAAGCTCTATATCAAGCAGAAGGTCTTTTCGCTGACCTCGAGATTCACCGTCAAGGATGAGAACGGGGACGACAGATATTTTGTTGAGGGTGAGTTCTTCTCTCTGCGCGGAAGGCTGCATATTTTAAACGCGCAGGGCGAGGAGATAGGGCAGATATACAGCCGCCTTTGGACTTTTTTGCCGCGCTTTATACTCGAGATAGGCGGCGAGGAGATAGCGGAGATAGTCAAGGAGTTCTCGCTTTTCCGCCCCGTATATTCGCTCGAAAATACCGACCTTCGCGTTGAAGGCGACTTCTGGGCGCACGAATATTCCCTCTACGACGGGGACAGAAACATTATGAACATCCATAAGGAGTGGTTCACCTGGGGCGACAGCTACGAGCTCGATATTTTAGATCCGAAATATGAGCTGATATCGCTCGGCATAGTCTTAGCAATAGATAAAGCCATGGCCGCGGCAAACACCGCATCCTCGGCATCGACTTAAAGGAGAAAAAATGAAAAATTATCATATTTTTGCAAATCACGCCCATGTTTTTCCCGAGGAGGCAAAACCGGGCTGCGGAATAGACTCGCTCAAAGCGCTCATGGACGAGTGCTCTATAGAGCGGGCGGTCTGCTTCGCGCCGTTTCCGTCGCAGTATGAAGAGTATAATATGCCCGGCGACTGCATAAGCTGGCTTGCGGACGCGATAAAGGGCGACGAGTCCCTTGTCGGCTTCGGCACGGTGGATTTTGATTCGGGCGATATAAAGGCTCAGGTCAACAGAATCGCAGACTTCGGCTTCAGGGGCATAAAGCTCCATCCGGCATATCAGGAGTTCAATATCATGGGCGACAAGGCGTGCGAGGTCTATTCCGCTGCGCAGGAGCGCGGGCTTTTTCTGTCGTTTCACACGGGGCTGCACTGGCACCGCATAGCGGACTACCGGCCGCTGCTCTTCGATGAGGTCGCATGGAACTTCCCGCGCCTTAAATTCAGCATGGAGCACGTCGGCGGCTATCACTTCTTCCGCGAGGCGCTCGCCGTTATCTGCAACAACCATCACCGCGCGAGCGACCCGAGGCGCGTGTATGCGGGTCTGACGAGCATTATGCCGGACGACAACGGTCTGCCGGATTACTGGACTTTGACCGATGACGAGCTTTTGACGCTCATTCATCAGGGGGACGACGACTGCGCGATATTCGGGCTCGACTTCCCGTATAAAAAAGCCGACTACGCAAAGGCGCTGATAAACAGGATAATCGCCCTCGACATCTCCGAGGAGGCGAAAGAGGGAATCCTCGGAAAAAATCTCGAGCACGCGCTCGGCATGGACTGAAAACGGAGAAACATATGCTTATAGTTACCGCAAACTGCAAAAACACATTTGACTCATATCTTAAATATGTCCACTACACGGACAGCAAGCGCAGAAGGACGCGCTTCTCGGGCGCTACGGGCTGGCTTATTGTCGCCTGCGCCGTGGCGGTCACAGTCAGCTTCGTAAAAATCGGCGGCAACATCTTTCTCTATGTTGTAAGCGCCGTGCTCTTCATCTGCGCGGCGGCATATCTTTATATCCAGTATCTTGCGCCGTACAGGGCATTTAAAAAGCTCGACAAGTCGTTTCTTGCCGAGCAGGAATTTGATTTTTACGAGGACAAATTGGAGCTCATCGAGCACGGCGAAAAGCGCATAAAGCGCGTCATACCGTATTCGAAGATACAGAAGGTCTGCGAGACGAAGCACGCTTTTTATATTTATATCGCCGCAGACAGCGCGTTTATTCTGACGAAAACCGCACTTAGCTCATCATCTGTAGAACGCCTGAGGAATCTGTTTAAAGATAAGGGAATAAAGATAGAGGAATAACAAAAATAAAATTCAGCTCCCTGCGAAATTTTCTGCGGGGAGCTGATTTGTTATATATTTTTTTATACTATTCCCTGCGCCATCATCGCGTCCGCGACCTTGAGGAAGCCCGCGATATTCGCACCGACAACGAAGTTGTCCTCATAGCCGTATTCCTTTGCGGCGGTTGCCATATTGTGATATATATTTATCATAATATTGTTGAGCTGGTGATCGACTTTTTCAAACGGCCAGCTGACGCGCGCGCTGTTCTGGCTCATCTCGAGCGCGGAGGTGGCGACGCCGCCGGCGTTTGCCGCCTTGCCGGGGGCAAAGAGTATCTTGTTCTGCAGGAACACCTCGGTCGCCTCTGTGGTCGAGGGCATATTCGCTCCCTCGCCGACTGCGATGCAGCCGTTCTTTATAAGCTCCTTTGCGTCCTCAGCTCCGAGCTCGTTCTGCGTGGCGCACGGCAGAGCTATGTCGCAGGGCACGCCCCAGACCTTTTTGCCCTCGTAGAACGTCGCATTCGGGCGCTCCTTGGCGTATTCGCTTATCCTTGCGCGGCGAACCTCTTTTATCTGCTTGAGCGTCGCAACGTCGATGCCGTCCGGGTCATATACAAAGCCGCTCGAATCGCTCGCAGTTACCACCTTTCCGCCGAGGCTCAAAGCCTTCTCTATGGCGTAGGTTGCGACGTTGCCCGAGCCGGAGATGACGATCGTCTTGCCCTCGATCGAGTTCGCGTGGTTCTTGAGCATCTCCTCAACGAGATATACAAGGCCGTAGCCCGTTGCCTCGGTTCTTGCGAGCGAGCCGCCGAACGAGAGTCCCTTGCCCGTGAGCACGCCCTCGTACTGACCCGTTATTCTCTTATACTGACCGAACATATAGCCGATTTCGCGCCCGCCGACTCCGATATCGCCCGCGGGAACGTCGGTGTTCGGGCCTATGACGCGGTAGAGCGCGGTCATAAAGCTCTGGCAGAAGCGCATTATCTCCATCTCGCTCTTGCCCTTGGGGTTGAAGTCCGAGCCGCCCTTGCCGCCGCCGATGGGAAGTCCCGTAAGCGAGTTTTTGAATATCTGCTCGAAGCCGAGGAATTTTATAATGCTCATGTTGACCGAGGGGTGGAAGCGCAGACCGCCCTTGTAGGGGCCTATTGCGCTGTTGAACTGGACGCGGTAGCCGCGGTTCGTGTGAACCTTGCCTGCGTCGTCCGTCCACGAGATTCGGAAGACCGTAGCTCTCTCCGGCTCGACGAGCCTTTCGAGCAGCGCCCAATCCTGATATGTTTTGTTCGCCTCTACAACCGGGCGAATGGAATCAAGAACCTCCGTTGCCGCCTGAACAAACTCGGGCTGAGTCGAGTTCTTCTGCCTGACGTTAAGTATCATGTCATCAATGTAGCTCACAGTATCACTCCCAAAACGAATTGCGGCAAAATATAATTTTAACCGATTGCGATTATTTTAATATACCTCGTTTCAAAATGCAAGAAAATTTTAAAAAATTTCAAAATTTCAGAAAAACAGTGCGAAATTGGCTGTACTCAGGTACAAAAATGCAACTCAAATAAATTTTCATTCAAATTTACTGCGTGAATCAGATATAATTTAAAGCCGATGAGACAAACCATCAATTTTTTAGTGGTTTTTACGCGGGCACTTGAACAAATTAAAACAAACACCGCGCTATCGTTGAAAGTTTATGTTGATTGTGCCGAGAGGCGTTGGTTCATCTTTTTTTAGGCATTTTTTCTCCGTTCGGCGGCAGACTCGGGCGAAGAAAAATTTTAATGCGCCCGACGCAGTTTGCGGCAAAAAAATTGTATCGCAGTCCGATTTTTGCGTATGAAAAAAGCGGCGCCGAAGCACCGCCTTAAAAATGAACTTTACGTCTCGTCGAACATTCCGAAGCCCGCAACCTCGCTCACGGGGACGGAGAACACCACTGCGCCCGCGTCCGTGTCCGTGCCGGCGCGGGTCATTATCGAGCGCATAATGTCCGCCTTTTGCTCCTTGCGCGCCACTATAAGTATGACCTCTTTCTCTTTGGCTATCGAGACGCCGAAGAACTTTTCGCTCTCGGGCGAAGTCGTGCCTCTGCCGTGGAGCACGGTGCCGCCCATCGCGCCCGCGGCGCGCGCCGCGTTCATGACGGCGTCGGTGCGCCCCTCGTTGGCTATTGCGACTATCAGCTCATATGAAAAATTGAAATCGGGCGTGTATCGGGCATCCTGCCGCCCGTCGTTGAGATATGCCAAAGTCTTTCCTCCTCCGACGCTTTTTATGGGCACCGCCCATGCGATGCCGTGACCGGGCACGCCTATATAGAGTGTGCGGCGCAGTCTTTTCATGTATTCCTTCGTCTTTTCCTCGCTCGCTACGGAAAATACAATCCATTTTTCCGTCGAGTCTATGCCGAGCAGCTCGCGCATACTCTGCACTGCCGTCCCGCGCCCGTGCAGGGCTATCGGTATCGGCATGGCAAGCTCGGTGCAGATATCAACGAGCTTCTGCAGAGCCTCGGGGTTTATGACCGTCATTATGTAATTCAACCTGTCTGCACCTCCCAGAGCTCGATAATCTCGTCGTCGGCAAAGGTCTCGACCTTTTCTTCGGGCTTTCTGCGTCTCTCATATATCACGCCGACTGCCTGAATGGAGATAAGCGGCATCATTGCGACTATCGCCACAACGCCGAACGCGTCGCTCAACGGATCGCCGCCGAGCGTTTTTGACGCTCCTATCATAAACTGAAGCATGAATGTAGCCGTCATCGGACCCGACGCAACGCCGCCCGAGTCAAAGGCTATTGCCGTGTAGATATCCGGCACGAAGAACGAGAGAATAATGGCGATAAGGTAGCCGGGGACAAGGAACCACATGACGGAGATTCCCGTTATGACTCTTATCATCGATATGCCCATCGCGGCGGCGATAGCGACGGAGAGGCTGTATTTTATGACCTTTCCGGGTATGGCGCCCGCGCTGACCTCTTCTATTTGCTTTTCGAGCACGGTAACAGCCGGCTCTGCGGAGATGATGAACCAGCCCAGGAGCATGGACAGCGGGATGAGCAGATATTTCATGCCGCCCTCGGCAAGCTTTGCGCCGAGCACCGCGCCGAGCGACGAGAAGCCGACGTTGACTCCCGTCAGGAACAGCACGAGACCGATATAGGTGTAGACGACGCCTATGGTTATCCTTGCGACCTCACGCTTTGAAAGGCGCAGAGAGAAGAGCTGGAATATATAGAACATGGCGATTATCGGCAGCAGAGCCACCGCCATCTCCTTCATATATGAAGGCAAGGCGGTGAGATAGGCGCGGCCTATTTCGCCCGTGCTCGAATACGCCGCCGAGCTTATGTCAACGACTCCGCCTCCGTCCGGATAGAAAAATCCGAGCAGGAGAACCGCCAAAATGGGGCCTATCGAGCAGAGCGCAACGAGACCGAAGCTGTCCGACTCGGCCTTTTCGTCGCTTCGTATTTTAGAGACGCCGACGCCCAGCGCGAGGATGAACGGCACGGTCATAGGCCCTGTCGTAACGCCGCCGGAGTCAAACGCTATGCCGAGAAAATCGGGCTTTGAAAACGCCGCCAAAATAAAAATAACGGCATAAAAACCTATCAGCAGCCAGCGCAGGCGAACGCCAGTCAGGATTCTCGCCATGCATACGCACAGGAAGAAGCCGACTCCCACGCCGACCGTCACGAGCAGTACGGTATTGTTTATGTGCGGCACCGTCTGCGCGAGCACCTGAAGATCGGGCTCGGCTATCGTAACGGCGAAGCCGAGAATGAAGCTGACTGTAATTATCAGCGGCAGAGAGCGGGATTTTGTCATCGCCGTGCCGATTTTGCTGCCTATGGGCGTCATTGAGGTCTCGGCTCCGAGGGAGAAGAATCCCATGCCGATTATGACAAAAAATGCGCCGACCAAAAAGCTCAAAAACAGATCCGTCTCTATCGGCGAGACGCTGAAGCACAGCAGCACGACTATAACGAATATCGGCAGAACCGAAACGGCGGATTCACGAACCTTTTCGAGAATCAGGTTGTGGTGATTGGTGATTTTTGCGTTTGCAATAATGTGTTGCTCCTTTCTTCCCCGGTCAACCTTTCGGGTATGTGCGGATGCCCGTCCCTTTCGGTCGGTTGACAAGCATTTTAGATTATTTATATATATATTAAGCTCTGTATATTGTACTGTTATTATGTTAATATTATTTTAACTTAACGGGAACATTTTGTCAATAAATATCACCAAGTGTGACCGCCGAACTTTTGACAAACTTTGTCACGGCGAAAAAATCATAAAAACGCAGCAGCCTGAAAATAATAAGGATGCAAACGCAAACAAAGTCTTAAAAAGTAAGGGGTGTAAAGTAAATGGCTAAGAGTTCGAGCAAGGGCGTTGTCCCCGAGGCGCGTGACGCGCTTGACCGCTTTAAGATGGAGGCCGCCTCCGAGGTGGGCGTCAATCTCAAGCAGGGCTACAACGGCGATCTGACCTCCCGCGAGGCCGGTTCCGTCGGCGGACAGATGGTCAAGAAGATGATCGAAGCTTACGAGCAGGGCATGAAATAACTTTCGATCCGATAAATCGAGGGACTGCACATTGTGCAGCCCCTCGAACTGTTATATATTCAGTTTTTTCTCCTGCATTCGAAGCAGCGCCAGCCGCCGTCGGCGTGCCGCGCGATGATTTCAAATCCGTTTTCGGCGAATGCGTCAACGACTTCCTGCTCGCGTATGTCGATTATGCCGGAGGTGATGAACACGGCGTTGTCCGCCATGAACTCGGGTACCGTCTTGCAGAACATGATTATAATGTCTGCGACGATGTTGGCGACTACTATATCGAACTTGCCGCTGACCTTGTCTGCGAGGTCGCCGTGGATGAATTTCAGGCGATCGCCGTCAAAGCCGTTCATTTTGCCGTTTTCCTCTGCAGTCTTGACCGCGAGCTCGTCTATGTCAACGCCCGTTGCGCTCTCCGCGCCGAGCAGGAGAGAGGCTATAGCAAGTATGCCGCTCCCGCAGCCGACATCGAGCACTCTTTCGCCGCCCTTTATATTTTTTTCGAGAGCCTCGAGGCAGAGGCGTGTCGTCTCGTGACTGCCCGTGCCGAATGCGAGCCCGGGCTCGAGGTGGAGCACCGCGCGCCCGTCCGCATCATACTCGTCCTCCCAGGTCGGGCGTATGAGCAGGCGTTCGCCTATTTTTATCGGGTGGAAATACTGCTTCCAGTTGTTCTCCCAGTCGGCGTTTTTGCAGGGGGTCAGGTCTATTTCGTTCTCTATTCCCGCCACCGCGAGCCGCTCGGTCAAAAAGGCGGCAGCCTCCTGCGGGTGATCCTGCGGGTCGATATAGATGTGTACAATGCCCTTCGTCCTGTCCTTTGCGAGCAGCTCCTCATCTATGAGGTCGATGTGGGCTATCTCCATAGCCTCGCGCTCAAGGTCGCTGTAATCCTCGATATATATGCCGTAGGGCACGACCATATTGGCTATGTCGCCCGCGGTGTCGATATCCTTTGTGTCCACGGTTATCTTTATTTCTGTCCAGTCCATAGGCTCTCCTCTTATTTTATCAGCTCGGCCTTGAAATCGGCGTGATTGCGGTCATGGTTATAGAGCTTGCGGTTGTCGAGCGCCCACTGGCGGGGGGTGAACTCGCCCGGCTCAACGGCTCTGCAGGCCTGCTCTATCTCGTATATTTTCGCGTCGAGCGTGTCAAGCGAGGAGAGTATCTCGGCCTCGAGGAACATCGGGCGCACCGCCGCGCCGAATTCCGGCTCGCCGTGGTGCGAGATTATCATGTGCTCGACGAGCATCAGCGTGTTTTCGCTTATGCCGAGCTTCTTTCCGCATCTGTCAACCGCCATCGCTCCGCGCACGAGATGACCCACCAGATTGCCGTCTGTGGTGTAGCCCGAGGCAATGCCGGTCTGCGCGACATCAAATTCCTCGGTCTTTGCGATGTCGTGAAGAATGACGCCCGCAAAGAGCAAATCCCTGTCGATAAACGGATATATGTCCGCCACGCCCTGAGCCATACGCAGGATAGAGAGCGTGTGATAGAGCAGCCCGCCGCGTATAGCATGGTGCAGTCTGAACGCAGCCGGCCAGTAGAGCAGCTTTTCTTTATATTCGTTGAGCAGCTCGGTGACGAGAGCCTTGAGCTCCGAATCCTTGAAGCTCAAGGCGGCCTTCATAAGCTCGTCGAACATAGCCTCGCCCGAAAAGCCCGCCGAGGGGACGAAGTCCTCTATGCGCACGCCGTCCGCCTCCGTGACCTTGCGTATGCGCTCTATTCTGAGCTGCTGCGAGTCGTTGAACGGCTGAACGGTGCCGCGAACCTTTATCAGGTCGTTGGCGGAAAATTCGCCGTGCAGCTCCTCTTTGTAGTCCCAGAGCTTTGCGTTTATTTCCCCGTCGGGGTCGGCGAGGGTGAGGTCGAGATAGGGCACGCCCTTTGCCGTCATCTTGCGGTCGACCGTCTTTATCAGGCAGAAGCCCTCGACGCCGCCGTTTTTATTGAATTGAGTAAAATTCATATTAAAGCCTCCGTTTGTTTGTCGTGATAAGTATAACATACGGCGGCGCGAAATACAACGAAATAAAGCGTCCGCGTGTCCGAGATTTTACTCTCTGTTAACATTTGAACGCCCAGCGCCTATTGACAAAACGGCGAAAAAGTGCGACAATATATACAGCAATCTCAGGGGCGGGGTGAAATTCCCCACCGGCGGTGACGGCGAAGAGCCCAAGCCCGCGAGCCGCGAAAGCGGTTGATTCGGTGTGATTCCGAAGCCGACGGTACAGTCCGGATGGAAGAGGATGCGAAGAATGCATTAGCGCCCCGCTGTAAGCGGGGCTTTTGCTTTTTCATCTTCCCGGTTGCAAAAATAAAGAGAGGAAGATACTCATGAAAAAAAGCTCAAGACAGAACCTGCGGAAGATAACGGTGATGGCGATGCTCGCGGCGGTGGCCGTGGTGTCCGTTTATTTCATCAAATTCCCGCTCTTGCCCTCCGCGCCGTTTCTCGAATACGACATTGCGGACGTACCCGTGCTCATAGGCACCATGCTGTTCGGCCCGTCTGCGGGACTTGTTATCCTGCTCATCACCTCGGCGATTCAGGCCATTACCGTCAGCTCGTCGAGCCACATTATAGGCTTTATCATGCACTTCTGCGCGTCGGGCGTGCTGGTTATAGCCGCGGGTCTGATGTATAAAAAAATCGGCGGCAAAAAAGGCATGGCGGCGGGACTTGCGGTCGGCTCCGTTTTGATGACGCTCGTTATGATACCGCTCAACCTCATCTTTACCGGAATCTTCATGGGCACCGGTGTTGAGATGGTTGTCAAAATGCTCATTCCCGCGATAATCCCGTTTAACCTCATAAAAGCCGGACTCAATTCCGTGCTCACGTTCCTGCTGTTTATCCCGGTGAGCAAGATATATGCGAAGATAAGCACGGAGTGAAAACAAAACACAATTTAAATAAACGGGCGGAAAATACTCCGCCCGTTTTAATTTTATAAAAAGAAGTAAAAAATAATCATATACTTTTTAAAGAAATTAAGACGGTTATTTATCCTTAAAACCTGTCAATTATACTAAGTCTATTCCATTTTGCGCGCAAATGGTGTATCATATACTCGTATAAAACGGGGACGGGAAGAGCCGTGAAAAAACGGGAATCCGCAGTGCGGCAGACGGAGGCGAACGGGGGTTCGCCGACGAATGCGGATGTCCGCTCTCCGATTTGCGCCGGGCGTCTTAACGGCGCCCGCGCATGAATTTAACAACTACAAATCTCCTATATCGTAAAGACCCCTGCGGACTCGTGCCGCGGGGGTCTTTACGTTTTCCCGGGAAAAAACGTGCGCCCTGCGGCTCGAAGCCGCAGGGCGTTCTCTGTTCTCGCGTCTCTTAAAACGGAGGTGAATTTTACTTGTTGATGAAGTCTCTCTTCTGATCCTCCGGCAGGTCGATGCCGAGTGTTCCGCCCGGATTCATCAGGTTGTCGGGGTCGAAGTGGTTCTTGAGCGCGCGATAGATATCCATCTGATTCTTGCCTATCTGAGCCTCAAGCCACGGAGCGGTCATCTTGCCTATGCCGTGATGGTGGCTCATCGCGGCGCCGTACTTCTGGATGTTGTCCATAATGCCGCGCTGATACTCGAGGTATTCGTCGAGGTCGTTCATCTTCGCCTCGAATATGAAGTAGAGGTTCGCGCCCTGGGGATAGAAGTGAGACATGTGGGTCATGCAGATAGTGTCGGGTCTGCTCTTGCAGAAGCGGCGGACATTCTCATAGACCTTGCTGAAGTTATCCCAGTTGACTGAGCACTCGAGGGTGTCGAGCATAAGGCCGTAGTCGCCCATGTCCTCGCGCAGATAGGGGTCGGTGAAGCGACCCTTCTCCCAGCCCTTGGTGACGATGCTGGTGGTGTACATTGCGCCGTGCTTCTTGCAGATCTTGTCTATCTGCTTTGCGACGTTCTTGCTGAAGTGCTTCTCGCCCTCGCTCCAGCCGAGCATAAGTACGCGCTTGCCGTCCTTGTAGCCCTTTGCGGAGAGCATTTTGTCAATGACGGTGTCGGCAACGCCGTAGAGGCGGAATGCCACGGCGGTCTCCTCGGGGTCGGAGAGACGGAATACCGACGGGAAGCCGAACTCACCCTGCATTATCTCACGCGCTGCGTTGAGACCGTTCTCCCAATCCTTGAAAACATAGGAGAACTTCTTGCGGTTCTCGGGCATATACTTGAAAACTCTGAGGGTAACGTGAGTGAGGATACCGAAGGTTCCCTCGCTGCCCATCATTATCTGATCGATAGAGGGGCCGGTTGCATTTCTCGGGAACTCGTCGCTCTTGATGATACCCACGGGAGTGACATACTCCTGGCTTATGACGATGTCCTCGATCTTGCCGTAATAGCTCGAGTTCTGACCTGCGCCGCGGGTGACAGCCCAGCCGCCGACGGAGGAATACTCGAAGCTCTGCGGGAAGTGGCCGCAGGTGTATGCGCGGGTTGCGCCGAGGGTCGAGACGGCGTTATTAAGGGTCTCTTCAAGCTTCGGACCGCTCATGCCGGCTTCGACGGTTATTGTCTGATTGTGCTCGCTGAAGGATATGACCTTGTTGAAGTTCTTTCTCATGTCGAGCGTGATGCCGCCCTTGACAGCCTCAACGCCGCGGGTGACGGAGGAGCCGCCGCCGTAGACATACATCGGAATCTTCTGCTCGCAGCAGTATTTGACAAGCGCGATAATATCCTCGCGGTTCTTGGGATATACGACCGCGTCGGGGACGTTCTCGACGATGTGCTTGCGAAGTCTCATAAGGTCGACCATCGTCTTGCCGTATGCGACAGAGAGTCTGTCATAGTTGTCGGTGCTGACGTTTGCCTTGCCGACAATCGCTTCGAGCGCCGCTATCTGGTCGTCGCTCAGGCGACAGGGGATATCGTAGTCAACTTCCTCAAGACCCATTTCCTGCTTGACCTTGAAATCGTCGTCGGTCATGTGGAAGGTCTCTTTCATCAGCTCATAGAGCTTTGAGTTCGGAGCCTTGAATGCCTCGGGATCGCCCCATTTAAGAATGGAGCGGTAGGATCTCTCCGGTGCTTTCTCGTGATACCAATCGGGTATGAATTTTTTTTCTTTGCTCATGTTGGTTCCTCCTTGCGTTATCCTTGGGTTCAGTTCATGTCTGATGTTGCTACTATGTCTGCGCCGAAAACGTCCTTGATTATGACGTCTCCGGTATTCGCGCGCTTATCTAATTTGAAGGCGCGTATGATTTTCATGGCGTCGAGCAGGCGCTCCTTCGGTATTTCGCCGTTCGTCTTGACGGGCAGGCGGGGCATATCGGGGAACGCGGTGTCGACGGTGGTTGTCAGGGAGCGGGTGGGGTTAGTCAGCTCGGTCGTGCCGAACGCTATGCCTCTTTTGCACTTTGCGCCCTGAACGTCTATCGTGTCGCCGTCGCGGCTTACCTTCAAATGGCAGCCGTTGGGGCAGACTATACAGACCATTTCGGTGACATTCACTTTGCGTCAGTCCTTTCGGTTAAAACTCGTTTTCCGTTAGCCTCGGCGGAGTTTCTCGGAATATCTGCCGAAGCGGGAATGCTTTTTATGCGTCCTCCATGCTGACGGTCATCTTCTCTTTAATTTTATCCGAAATACTCTCGGATTTCAAGACTTCCATCTCGGAGGAGGAAAGATTTGCGAATTTCTTGCTTATCAGCTCGTTGTCCGCGCTGCCGACCGTCACAAGCTGCTTTTTGAACTCGCTGCGCGGTCTGAAGTACATCGTCATGCTGTCCTTGGCGGCTCTGTCGTAATACTGCGGAACGACATAGAGAAATTTCTTTCTGTCGTATTCGACAGGCACTCTGTCGGCGGGTTTCTTCTCGCCTTTGCAGTATTCGGCGGCGGATTCGCCCGCCTCGTCGCCCGAGAGGGAAACGTAGTCAACGAGGTCGTTGACGTGCAGCGCGTTGCCGCAGGAGAACACGCCGGGGACGCTTGTCATAAGCGTCTGGTCGACGACTGCGCCCTTTGTCGCGGGGTCAAGCTCGACTCCGAGCATCTGCGCCACTTCGTTCTCGGGCAGAAGTCCGACGGAGAGGATGAGCGCGTCGCAGGGGATGATGCGTGCGGTGGACTCTATCGGCTGCATCTTTTCGTTTACCTGGCAGACCTCAACGGCCTCAACGCGCTTGACGCCGAAAACCTTTGTGACCGTGGTGGAAAGATGGAGCGGAATGTCAAAATCGTGCAGGCACTGGTGGACGTTTCTCGCAAGACCTGCGGGAGTGTCCTTTATCTCATAAACACCCTCGACGCTCGCGCCCTCAAGGGTGAGACGGCGCGCCATTATCATGCCTATGTCTCCGCTGCCGAGAATGACGCAGCGGCGGGTCGGCATCTGACCGAGGATGTTGACAAAATACTGTGCGGTGCCGGCTGTGTATATGCCGGCGGGTCTGTCGCCGTGGATGAACACCTGACGGGAGGTGCGCTCGCGGCAGCCGCAGGCGATAACCACGGCCTTGGAGCGGCAGATGAGTATGCCCTGCGCGCTCTGGACGGTGAGGGTGAAGCCCTCTGCCGTCTTTTCGGCGTCGGTTACGAATGCGTTGATTCTGTAATCTATTCCGAGGGAGAGAAATTCTCTGATGAATCTTCCCGAATATTCGGGGCCGGTCAGACGCTCGCCGAAGCGAATGAGTCCGAAGCCGTCGTGCACGCACTGCTTGAGGATACCGCCGAGCTTGTGTTCGCGCTCAAGGAGCAGTACGTTGGCGCCGTTTTTGTGCGCCGAGATAGCGGCCGCAAGACCTGCGGGGCCGCCGCCGAGGACTATTACATCATATTTGAGCTCAGTCATTGTCGGTGCCCTCCTTTTCAAACAGCAGCTCGCTGCCGTCGCCGCTCTTGGTGACGTCGGTCATCTTCATGCCGGTCTGCTCGCAGATAATTCCCGTGACCAGCGGCATACAGAAGCCGCCTTGGCATCTGCCCATTCCGGGACGCACACGGCGCTTTATCGCGTCTATCGAGGTGGCGGGAACGGGGGAGTTTATAGCGTCGATTATCTCTCCGCGGCTGATATTCTCGCAGCGGCAGACTATAATGCCGTAATCCGGGTTCTTCTCTATCGCGGCCTGTCTCTCCGCAACGGAGAGTTTCGCCATGACGGGAGTTACCCTGCGAACCGGGTTGAACTTCTCGTTGGGCACGACCTTCATGACCTTCGAGAGGCGGTCAACCGTTATCTTGGTGATATCCTCGGCTATAGCCGGGGCGCTCGCAAGGCCGGGGGACTGGATGCCTGCGGCGTGGATGAGGTTCTGAAGCTTTTCGGAGCCCTCGACTATGAACTCCTCCTCATAGGTCGAGGCGCGCACGCCCGCGAAGTATGTTATGACATCGGCCTTCGAGAAGCCTTTTATCAGCGGGAGGTGCTTTGCGAGCATTATGTCTACGTTCTCGCGCTTTGTCGAGAAGTCCTCTCTGTAGGGCTGCTCGAATGCGTCGGGGCCGACGAGAACGTTGCCGTCTATCGTGCGCATAACGCCGCCGCCCTTGGTGTCCGAGGTGGCCTGAGAGAGACCGATGAGTCCCATCGACCTCTGAACGAGCGGACCCTGCTTCTTGTCGAGAATTGCGAGGTGTCCCTTTCTCGGGTGGATGGTGAAGAAGCGGTCGCCCGCCATTTCCGCTATCTTATCCGAGAACGTGCCCGCCGCGTTTATGACGGCCTTGGGATGAACGGTACCTCTGTTTGTGTGTACCGCAACGATCTTGTCGCCCTCGGTGTCGATTGAAGTAACTATCGTGTCGAGCGAGACTTTGGCGCCGTTCTCCACTGCGTTCTCCGCAAAGGCAACGGTCAGCTTATAGGGCGAGAGCACGCCGGAGGACGGGAACTCGAACGCGCCTATCGCCTCGTCCGTAATATTGGGCTCGATGCGGTGGAGCTCTTCGCGGTTTATCTTCCTGCCCTCGATGCCGAGATGCTTCTCACGGTAGTTGAATACTAGGGGTGAGAAGAAACCGAAAATCTTTTCGCTGTATAATATAAGGTTGCTCCAGCGCTCGAACGGGACGGAAAGATCCTTGCACACCTGAGTGTACATGGCGTTGCCGCGCACGTTCATCTCACCGCGCTTCGTGCCGACGTGGGACGCGATGCCGGGGTGAATCATGCCGTCGTTTCTCGACGACGCCTGCATTGCAACGTCGCTCTCCTTATCCACAAGCAGAACGTTGAGCTTGTAGCGGGTGAGCTCTCTTGCGATAGAACAGCCGATGACGCCGCCGCCGATGACAAGAACATCGGGCTGAGCGCCCTCGAGCGAACCGTCGGTAAACTTCGGTGCGCGTATAGCGGGCTCGGTGAATCCTTTGAGTGAGATATCGTTGAGCACGCCCTTGTAGCCGAACTTGGCGGCAGCCTTGCCGGCCTTAACAATGTCGGTCCATTCTGTCATTTCACCTTCGAGGCGTATGCACTTGCCGACTTCGGTGCATTCAATTCCGTCAAAGCCCTTCTTTTCGAGCTTCCTGCGGATCTTCTGCACTTTCTGAGCCATATCCATCTCCCCTTTTCCTGCGGCTTCGCGCACTCTGCGCCGAGCTTCGCCCTATATATAAATAAAAGGAAAAGCACAGCGCGTGACGGCGGAGCCGCTCAATGTTTAAATTTATGATTCTTGTTCGGTTGTCCGAACATCTTGACAAAATTATAGCATTATATTAGAATAGTGTCAAGTATCTTGAGAAAGTTTATTTAAATCTTATTTTATCGGGGAGTTTTTATGGACAGTCTGAGCAGGTTGCCGCTCTATCTGCAGGTAAAAAATTACATAACCTCTATGATAGATTCCGGCGACTATCCGGCTGATTCAAAGCTGCCGACGGAAAAAGAACTGATGAAAACTCTCGGCGTAGGCAGAGCTACGGTGCGCTCCGCGCTCTCGGAGCTTGAGCATGAGGGCAGGATATATAAGCGCCACGGAGTCGGAACTTTTGTCAGCTCAAATAAGTTTATGCCGGCGTTCGAGCCGATAATTTCGCTCACCTATTCCCTCGAGAGGCTCGGTCTTGAGATAAGAAACGTAATCATTTCCTCGGGACTCGAATATCCGAAAGGGGAGCTGGCCGAAAATTTTCCGAGGGACGAGAAGATAGGCAGGCTCAGCAGACTGCGTCTGGCAGGCGGCGAGACTGTTGCCATAGAGGACAGCTATTTTACAAAGGAGCTCTATAAAACGGTGCGTTCGCTCGACCCGAGCAAGTCGGTGGCGCACGCGATACTTGACAGCGACGGCATAGACGTTGACAAAATCGATATGAAGATAGTCCTTCGTCCGCCTACAGCCAAGGAGCAAAAGCAGCTCAGGCTTTCGCCCGGGGAGCGGGTAGCTCAGCTGACGCGCTGGACCTTCAGCGCCGACAGGGCAATAAACTATGTTCGCTTCGTTATGCGCGAACGCCTTATTCAAACGCCGTTCGGCGAATAATGTGCATATGTCGGGCAATCGGCTCGATTATATATAGGAGAACGGACGTGCAGCGTCCACAACGAGAGGAAAGAGAAAAATGAAAAACAGACTCAGGGCAATTGCCTGCATAGGGCTTGCCGTGTGCTTGGCTTCGGGCCTGTGGTCCTGCGCAAGGGATACCGGACGTGTGCCGGAGACGGAGAGCGGGAACACAACGGTCAACTATGTCTACAGCGGCACCTACAATCTCTCAAACATCCCCGAAGAACCGTCTGCCGGCGACGAGCAGACGACGGGACCCGAGAAGAGTACTGCCGGCAAGACACAAACCGCTGTTGAGCAGCCCGTGCAAACTGTTCAAAGCAGCGGCGAACGCCCCAACACAACGCTGAAAGGCGGCAGCAAGGTCAGCGAGGTGTCAAGCCGCCACGAAAAAGTCGAGTCGGTGAGCGTCACGCTTCCCGACGGGGCGACCATGGCCGATATGTTCGCCATTTTGGAGATGAAGGGCGTGGCTTCATTCAACGCGCTTATGAACACGGCAGTAAATACCGATTTCAGCAGCTTCCCGCTCATAGGGGCGCAGGCCAACACCGGCAGAGCATTCGCGCTTGAGGGATACCTGCGCGCGGGCACATATACATTTGCTAAGAATACCGCGCCCGCAGATGTCATAAGCAGGCTCCTGCGCAGCATGGAGAGCTTTGTCAACTCGGCCATGCGCCGCCAGATTGCGGCGAGAAACATGAGCGTTGACGATGCGATAATCATAGCGTCTATTGTTGAGGCGGAGAGCGGCGGCGATATAGCGCAGATGGCGAGGATATCGTCCGTCCTTCAGAACAGACTCAAGGCGGGTATGCAGCTTGAAGTGAAATCAACCGGCAAATATGCCTATTCGGTCATAAAGAACTACATAAACAGCGACGACCCGGACGTATACGGCAAGTACGACGAGTACTACGATACTTTCAAATGTCCGGGACTTCCCGCCGGGCCTATCTGCAACCCGGGCGAGGAGGCTGTAAAGGCCGTAATCAGCCCGCTGAATACGGATTACTTATATTTCTGCGTAGGAGATGACGGTGTTTACCGCTATGCGGCAACAGCGGAGGAACACCGAGCCAATCTGATTGCGTCGGGACTTGTGTCCGAGGATTCGGAGACGCTGCGCCTGCCGTAACGGTGACAGTAATAAATGAATAAGGGCGCCCGAAAGGGCGGAAGAGGGAGATATCAAAATATGGACAATGACACTGTAATTACAAACATCTCGAAGCTTGGTTCAATGAGCACGGCGGTAGGCTGCGAGGCCATGCGCCAGCTTGAAACGGAGTCGAGCCGCGGCAAGGATGTCTATGCGCATCTTGACAAGCTTTTCAAGCTTCTCGACGACCGCAACCCCTATGCGCGCACCCGCGCATTCGTGCTCATAGCAAAGAACGTCTCGTGGGATTCGAGAAAGAAGATCGACAGAAACATCGACAGGCTTCTCAAGACTGTTGACGGAGAGCAGGCGGCAACAGTCCGCCAGTGCATCCAGACACTGCCGCTCATAGCGGCCGCGAAGCCCGTCCTCAGACAGAGGATAGCCGATGCTCTGCGTGCAATAAACCCCGACAAATACCCTGTGCGTATGCGCAGCATACTCGCTGAGGATATAAAAATCGCCCTTGCGGCGGCCGAAAAATAAAACAGAATAAATTTTTTCGCCGAAATCGGAGAAAAAACTTGACGAAAGGGTATGACCTGTGCTAAACTTGTTATACCTCTGTGAGAGGGCTGTTTTTTTATGCCCTCATTTTTTGGCCGGTTCAGAGGGAGGCTAATCAAATCCTATGATATTGGAGGTGCCGTCATGAGAGTAAAGATTACTCTTGCTTGCACAGAATGCAAGCAGCGCAACTACAACACTGTTAAAAACAAGAAGAACACACCGGACAGGCTGGAGATGAACAAGTACTGCCGTTTCTGCAGGAAGCATACTCTCCACAAAGAAACGAAGTAAGTCGGGAGGTATAAGAATGGCGAAAAAAGAGAACACCTCTGCCGCCGCAAAGGTTGCCAAGGCCGAAAAAGAGGCCAAGAAGGGCGCCGATGACTCCAAGCTTACTTCTGCCCAGAAAATCGCTAAGGCCGAAAAGACCAAGGCGAAGGCCGCTAAGGCGAAGAATCCCAACGGGAATGCCTTCCAGCGTTTCGGCAAGGGCTTTAAGAAGTTTTGGAAAGACTTCAGAGGCGAAATCAAGAAGATTACATGGCCCGGCGCAAAAACAGTTCTTAAGAATACGGGTGTCGTGCTCGTTTCCGTCGCTGTTGTCGGCGTAGTTATCTATGCCATCGATCAGGGTCTGTCCTTCCTCGTAACCAAGCTCATTGAGCTTGCCCAGAAAACAGGCGAGAGCAAGCAAGCCGCTGCCGCAATTCTGAGCATGATCAATCTCGGCTTATAACGGAGGAAAACGCGATGTCTGTTGATGCCAAATGGTATGTGGTGCACACCTATTCCGGCTACGAGAATAAGGTCGCCACGAATATCGAAAAGATGGTCGAGAACCGTAAAATGCAGGATCAGATCCTTGAGGTTCAGATCCCCACAGAGATAGTCACCGAGATAAAGGACGACAAAAAGCGCGAGGTCGAGCGCAAGCTTTTCCCCGGCTATGTGCTTGTCAAGGCCGCTGTGACCTATGACGAGAACAATGTCCCGTCTATGAGCGACGACGCATGGTTCGTGATCAGAAATACCAGAGGCGTGACCGGATTCGTAGGTCCCGAGAGCAAGGCTACCCCGCTCTCCGAAGATGAGGTTCTCAAGCTCGGTGTTGAAAAGAAGAGCATTGAGGTCGAATATCAGGTGGGCGATACCGTGAGGATCACGGATGAACGCCTCGAGGGCTTCTCCGGCACGGTCACGAAGATCGATATGGATAACGAGACTGTCACGGTCTCCGTCTCCGCGTTCTTCGGAAAAGAGACGTCTGTCGAGCTTGAGCTCGATCAGGTCGAACTCGAAAAGTAATTTTTTATCCCGGTAATACGGACTGTATGTCCTTATTATAGCGCTTTATGCGCGCGGAGCTTCGGCTCCCGTGGGAGGGGATGCTTCCCCGACATTTACCACATTCTTATGGAGGTGCAAGTCATGGCACAGAAAGTAGTTGGCTTAATCAAATTGCAGATTCCCGCCGGTAAGGCAACTCCGGCTCCGCCCGTAGGCCCCGCGCTCGGACAGCACGGCGTCAACATCATGGCGTTCACAAAGGAATTCAACGAGAGAACAAAGAATGACATGGGTCTTATAATCCCCGTCGTCATCACCGTCTATGCGGATCGTTCTTTCACATTCGTAACAAAGACTCCGCCCGCCGCAGTCCTTATTAAGAAGGCTTGCGGAATTGAGAGCGGTTCAGGCGTTCCCAACAAGACAAAGGTCGCAACGATCACTACCGAGCAGATCAGAAAGATCGCCGAGCAGAAGATGCCCGACCTCACCGCTGCAAACATCGAGACCGCTATGAGCATGATAGCCGGTACCGCACGCAGCATGGGCGTCACAGTTGCTGATTGATGCTTCCTGTGGGAGGAAGAATCCGATTTAACCACATGATTGGGAGGAAACTATAATGAAACACGGTAAGAAATACAACCAGGGCGCCCAGCTCGTTGACAGAGCCGCCCTTTATGAGCCCAACGAGGCTCTTGACATAGCCGTTAAGACTGCAACGGCAAAGTTCGATGAGACTGTCGAAGTCCACATCCGCCTGGGTGTTGACTCCCGCCACGCCGACCAGCAGGTCAGAGGCGCTGTCGTTCTTCCGAACGGTACCGGCAAGAATGTCCGCGTAGCCGTCTTCGCAAAGGGCGCAGACGCCGAGGCCGCAACCGCCGCAGGCGCAGAGGTTGTCGGTGCAGAGGATCTTGTTGCAAGAATCCAGGGCGAGGGCTTCATGGATTTCGATGTCGCCATCGCAGCCCCGAACATGATGGGTCTCGTCGGCCGTCTCGGTAAGGTTCTCGGCCCCAGAGGTCTTATGCCCAGCCCGAAGGCAGGCACGGTTACCCCCGATGTCGCCAAGGCTGTCAACGAGGCTAAGGCCGGTAAGATCGAGTACCGTCTCGACAAGACCAACATCATCCACTGCCCCATCGGCAAGGCTTCCTTCGGCGCAGAGAAGCTCGGCGAGAACTTCAACACTCTGCTTGAGGCCATTGTCAAGGCTAAGCCCGCTTCGGCCAAGGGTCAGTATATCAAGTCCTGCGTCGTTGCTTCGACCATGGGCCCCGGCATCCGCATCAACCCCTCCAAGGTTCTCAATGCGAGCTCTGCCGAATAAAAAAGTTATTGACATACGGCGAACCGTGTGTTAATATAATAAAGCTGTTCTAACCAAAGACAGCAGGTGCAACGGGCTTTAGGGCCCGGCATAAGGTGAAAACCGCCTGCCGAGGAAAGGAAGCTGCGCGCAGTAAAGCTGCGTATTATGCAGATATTCAACCCTTTTCCCGTCTTGCGGAAAAGGGTTTTTCCTTTTGCCTTTGCAACCACCATTTCCGGAGGTGAAACTATGCCAAGCGAAAAAATTCTTGAACAGAAGAAGCAGATCGTAAGCGATCTCGCAGACACACTCAGCTCTTCCGTCGCAGGTGTTATCGTTGACTACAAGGGTATCTCTGTTGAGGACGATACAAAGCTGCGTAAGGATCTTCGTGAGGCGGGCGTCAAGTACGCAGTCGTTAAGAACACCATCCTCAAGCTTGCAGCCGAGAAGGCCGAGCTTTCCGAGATCGACGATGTTCTTGAGGGCACAACCGCTATCGCAACGAGCGCGGAGGATTATACCGCCGCTGCCCGCATCCTTTGCAAATTTGCAAGCACCAGCAAGACCTTCACTGTTAAGAAGGGCTTCTTAGACGGCAAGGTAATAGGCGTCGACACTGTCGAGAGCCTTGCAAAGCTGCCTTCCAAGGACGTGCTTCTTGCTACCGTCTGCAATGCGTTCAACGCACCCATCGCCGCTTTCGCCAGAGCTATGCAGGCTCTTGTTGAAAAGGGCGGCGCAACCCCGGTTCCCGCTGAAGAGGCGGCAGCCGAAGCTTAAAGAAAAAGCTAACTTACTAATTGGAGGTAATTCAAAATGGCAAACGAGAAAATTACAAGCATTTTAGAGACTCTTGACACCCTTACCGTTATCGAGCTTTCCGAGCTCGTCTCCGCTGTTGAGGAGAGATACGGCGTTTCCGCTGCTGCCGCTGTTGCTGTTGCTGCTCCCGCTGAGGGCGGCGCTGCTGCTGCCGAGGAGCAGACCGAGTTCGATGTTATCCTTACTTCTGCCGGCGCTGCTAAGATCAACGTCATCAAGGCTGTCCGTGAGATCACCGGCCTTGGCCTGAAGGAAGCTAAGGAACTCGTTGACGGCGCTCCCAAGGCTGTTAAGGAGAAGGTTTCTGCCGACGACGCTGAGGCTGCTAAGGCTAAGCTCGAAGAGGCAGGCGCAACTGTCGAGGTTAAGTAATTTAACTTTGAATAACAAAAACTGCTGTGGTTATTCCATGGCAGTTTTTTTATTTCCCCGACGCTGCGGGACACTTTCCGGAAAAGTGTTGCCGCAGCTTTATTTTTTGAGACAAATTGCAATAAATCCGCGCTGTTCTTTGCCTTTTTATATTTACTTTCCACCTAAATATATGATATAATCACTCTATATGGCGCGCATTTTTCTTTGCGCGGTTTTGATTAAAATTACTCATTATCATAAGTATTAAGTAAGTTGGAGGTTTTCAAATGAAACACGCAGATCTCATCTCACAGATGACATTGGAAGAAAAAGCAGCATTCTGCTCCGGCAGCGACTATTGGCACACCGCATCCATCGAGCGTCTGGGCATACCGTCCATACTCTGGAGCGACGGCCCTCACGGCATACGCAACAGCGTAGGCACCCATGATAAGGACGAGCCCAAGAAGAAGGATAAGAAGGGCGAAGGCATGGATGCGCTGCTCGGCGGCATTCCTGCTGTCTGCTATCCCACCGCCGCCACGACCGCCTGCTCATGGGATCCCGAACTTATCTACGGCATGGGTGAGCTCCTCGGCGAGGAGTGCATAGCGGAGAAGGTCTCCGTCCTGCTCGGCCCCGGAACGAATATGAAGCGTTCACCCCTGTGCGGCAGAAACTTCGAGTATTTCTCGGAGGATCCGTATCTTGCGGGTAAAATGTCCGCCGCATTCATAAACGGCGTTCAGTCCAAGGGCATAGGCACCTCGCTCAAGCACTATGCGGTCAACAACCAGGAGACCCGCAGAATGACCGTCAGCGCAGTTGTTGACGAGAGAACCCTGCGCGAGATTTATCTTACCGCCTATGAGATAGCGGTCAAGGAAGCTCAGCCCTGGACCATTATGTGTATGTATAACCGCCTCAACGGCATCTACGGCGCAGAGAACAAGTGGCTGCTCACCGACGTTCTCCGCAAGGATTTCGGTTTTGAGGGCATGATAGTCACCGACTGGGGCGCGGAGAATGAGCGTGTTCCCGGCCTGCTCGCGGGTCAGAACCTCGAGATGCCCACCTCCAACGGCGTAGGCAATCAGAAGATTTACGATGCTGTAAAGAGCGGCGAAATAAGTGAGGATTTCCTCGACGAGATGGTCGACGGCGTTGTTGATGTTATCATGCGCGCCAAGGAGGTTCTTGCGGACGGCAAGGGCTACAATGCGGGCGCTCATCACGCCGCGGCTCGCAAGATAGCGGGCGAGAGCATGGTGCTTCTCAAGAACGACGACAATATTCTGCCTCTGAGCAAGACGGCGAAAATCGCGGTTATCGGTCAGATGGCCAAGAAGCCGCGTCATCAGGGCGCCGGAAGCTCTCTTGTTAATTCTATAAAGATAGACAGCGCGTATGACACGATGTTCGAATCGGGCATTGATGTTATCTATGCCGACGGCTATGCCATGACAAAGAAGGAGAAGAAGACTTCTCCCGAGACTTACATAGCCGACGCAGTCGAGGCCGCGAGAAAAGCGGATGTTTCGGTGCTGTTCATCGGCCTTACCGACGAGTTCGAGTCCGAGGGCTTTGACAGAACCCACCTGCGCATCCCGCCCGAGCACGTTGCGCTGCTCAGCGCAATACGCGGAGTCACAGAGAACATAGTTGTCGTCCTTGCGGGCGGCGCGGTTGTTGAGATGCCGTGGATAGACGAGACAAAGGCTCTGCTCAACAGCTATCTCGGCGGCGAGGCGAGCGGCAGTGCGGTCACCGATATCCTCTTCGGCGACGTCAACCCCTCCGGCAAGCTTGCGGAAACCTATCCGCTCTCGCTCGAGGATACCCCCTGCTACAATAACTTCCCCGGCAATACCGCAACCGTCGAGTACCGCGAGGGTCTCTACATCGGCTACCGCTACTATGACACCGCCAACAAGAACGTCCTGTTCCCGTTCGGCTTCGGTCTGTCCTATACCAACTTCAAGTACAGCGGACTCAAGCTCTCCGCGAGCAGCATAAACGATACCGACACTCTCAAGGTCTCCTTCAAGATAAAGAACACCGGCGACAGAGACGGCGCGGAGATAGCTGAGCTCTATGTTGCCCAGGAAAACAGCACCGTATATCGCCCCGCCAAGGAACTCAGAGGCTTCAAGAAGGTATTCCTCAAGGCGGGCGAGGAGAAGGAGGTCGAGATAGAGCTGAGCAAGCGTGCGTTTGCGTTCTACGATGTCGACCTCGGCGATTGGCATGTTGAGACCGATGATTACAAGATTCTCGTCGGCGCGTCGAGCCGCGATATCCGTCTTGAGGGCAGCGTGAAGGTCAAGAGCACCGTTGACGCCCCTGTCAAGGATCTCAGAGATGTTATGCCCGCTTACTATTCGGCGGATATCATGAACGTTCCGGATGAGCAGTTTGAGGCTCTTATCGGCCATGAGATTCCCGAGAGCGAGATTCACGACTATCCGAATCTGACCTTTGCCAACACTATTGAGGACTCCGCCTGCGGCAAGAACGGCGCGAAGCTCTGCAAGATGCTGCGCAAGTTCGTCGGCAGCGAGGGCATGGCGTGCTCCATCGCGCTCCAGACCCCCGTCAAGAACTTCGTCTCCATGAGCATGGGCGTGTTCAGCGAGGATCTTGCAAATCAGCTGCTCGATATCCTCAACGACAAGAAGCCCATGGGACGCGGCATACTCGTCCTCATTGCAAAGGCCATTCCTGCCGTTGCCAAGGGACTCCCGAACCTGCTCAAGAACATCTGATAATCACAGCTCAGACTATCCGCCGCGAGCTTTCTTGCGGCGGATATTTTCATGCGCGAAACAGAGGCTTAATATATGAAAAACAAAGACAGCGTTGAGCTTATAGAATACACAAAGGCGCAGGACGCGCTGAACTGCGCCACTCACGCGCTCGGCGCGATTTTCGGCGCGGCAGTGCTCGTTTTGCTGATAAAAAAAGCCCTGCCCTTGGGCAGTGCGAGATATACGGCAGCGGCCGTCGTCTACGGACTTTCGATTATTTTGCTCTACGGCTCGTCGGCGGTCTACCACGGTCTGCCGCGGGGCGAGGCGAAGCGGACGGCGCGTCTTGTCGATCATCTGGTTATCCCCGTGCTGCTTGCGGGCACGGCGACCCCGTGCTCGCTCATAACGCTCTATAATCACAACAAAATCTGCTGTGCCGTAGTGCTCCTGCTCGGCTGGGGAAGCGTGCTGTTCGGCTTTATCGCCAAGCTGTTCTTTTTTCAAAAGACGAAAGCCGCGTGCGTCGCGGTGTATATAATCGCCGGCGCGGTGATGCTCTCCTGCTCGCTTGCGGTTATAGACGAGATAAATATCCGTGCGCTCCTGCTTTTGGTGCTCGGCTGCGCGGTCTACCTCTTCGGCTCGATATTCTGCGCCGCAGGCAGAAAACACCCGTGGTTCCATGTGCCGTTTCATATGTTCATGGTCGCGGGCAGCATGGTACACGCGTATGTGATATACGAATATATATTCGCGGCCGCGTGATTATTTAAATTTAAAATAAAAACAAAAGCGGCGGTTAAAAATTTAATTGCCGCTTTAAAAATTTTGTAAGATTTTGAGTTTAGCGCAGTCTTATATATGAAAGGAGGCGGCAGAGTGACGGAGTTTGAAAAAATATACCGCGATTATTTCGACGATGTGTTTCTTTATATCAAACGACTCTCGGGCAGCGAGGATATAGCCGAAGATATCACGAGCGAAGCTTTCTATAAGGCCATGCGTTCGATAAAAGGCTTTCGCGGCGAGTGCGACATCCGCGTTTGGCTGTGTCAGATAGCAAAAAACTGCTATTATACTTATCTCAAAAAAGCCGCTCGGACGGATAGCGTCGATGATTCCGTTCTCTTCAATCTGCCCGCCTTTGAAGGAAACGCCGAAGAGCAGATATTGAAGCGCGATGAGGCAATGAGGGCGCGGAAAATCCTGCGCTCTATTCCCGACCCGTACAGAGAGGTGTTTATGTGGCGCGTATTTGCGCAGCTCAGCTATAAGCAGATAGGCGAGCTGTTCGGCAAAACCGAAAACTGGGCGTGTGTCACTTATCATCGGGCGCGCGGCATGATAAGAACAGGATTGGAGGAGAACGAAAATGAGAAATGAGTGCAATATCATTCGCGATATTCTGCCGCTGTATGCTGATAAAATGGTGAGCACGGACACGGCATCTTTCGTTGAAGAGCATCTTACCGGGTGCGCCGAGTGCCGCGCGGAGCTCGAAAAGCTGAAAGTCGCCGATGTTATTGAGTCTGCCGTTTCGGATGCGGAAAATGATGACGAAAAGCGGCTCAAAGCTTTTGCAGGTAAGATTAACAGGAAAAGACATATTGTGATATCCGCATTTGCGGCAGTTCTGTTGCTCGCCGTTTTGTTCGGCGGCAGTCTGATATCATCCGCAAAATTCGGCACGGCGAATTTTTTTGCTGCCGCCAACGGATTTGTGCAGGTGACGGCTGCAGACAGGGAATATGTTGAAATACAACGCTCTCCGAGAGTAGTTGTCGCCCGACCGGACTACGAGCTGTTCGCGGAATATATGAAAAATCGCGGCTTCAGCGAAGTCGAGCAGTTCGGCTCGCAGCATATTTTTTCTGACGGGGAGAGGACAGAGAGAGTCATTTATTATCAAAACACGTATTTTTCCAAATGGATTTGGGATTGATACTTTTGCGGAGAATCGGAAAAAAGCTTTACTCCGAGGGCTGACCTCTGATATAATATATAATGTGTAAATTTATCTCAGGAGGGACGCCGATGAAACACGATTACCACGGAAAACCGGCTTCGCTTTCAGCGCGTCTTATGCGCGTCGCGAGACGGTACAAAAGAGAAGACAGACCCGAAAAGGCGGCGGAGCTTGCGGCTCTGCCTAAGAGAGAGCTCGGCGAAGGCGAGAAGCAGCGCCTGCCGAAGTTCATAGCGCCCCGCGATGTCACCTGCTTTTGCGTTGACGATAAAAATGTGCTGTGGATAGGCACAAACGAGGGACTTTGGCGCATAGACGAGAGCGAAAAGGATGAGCTCGACCGCGTGCAGTGCTTCAGAGCCAACGCCTGTATGCTTGATAACAGCGTTAAAGCCGCTGAACCGGACGGCAAAAACGGCGTGTGGGTGCTGACCGAAACCGGCGTTTCGCACATTGAGATGCGTCTGCTCTCGGTCGAGCACAAGGCGAATCTTCATTCCGCCATGGACGAGAGGATAGTTCAGCGCCGCGGAATGCTCAGCGGCACTGATTGGAGCGCCGAGAGAAACCGCTGGGTGCCCCATGAGTCCGACAACGACGGACTTTGGACTGCGCTTGTCGCCATGGGAGACATCTGCCGCTACGGCGTGATGAAGAACGACCCGAAGTATACCCCCGAGCAGATAGAGCACGCGCGCAAAGTTGCGACCCGCTGGACGGAGGCTGTGCTCCTGCTCGAATACATTCCCGCCTGGAAGGGCAAAGTCGCGTCGTTTGTCCGCTACAACGAGCCGGGCACGAACCGAGCGTCAAAGGGCTACCTCAAGCGCGGCAGGGAGGGCAGGCTCAACATCCCCGATTTCGGCCCTGCGGGCTTTGTTCACGCCGAGCTCGGCCCCGTCGATGAGGATGACTGGGCGGAGCGCGACGCGGTGCCGGAGATAGTTTTCCGCAACGTTGAGGGCTATATAGCGCGCTCTTATCATGTCACCGACCCCGTAAACGACCCGATACCCTTCAGCGACGGCGTTTTCTTTAAAAAGGTCTATGACCCCGACGGGAAGCTTGTCAGCGTGCGCGTGCCCACGAGCAGCGAAAAGGGCGACGATCTGCCCGGGCTGCTGACTGTTGACAGCTCGCTGGAAATTCCCGAGCGCCTGCGCCGCCTCTATACGGACGAAATCGACCCCGCGACAGGCAGGCACTGGGGCGACGATGACATAGTCTATAAGTGCGACACCTCGAACGACGAGCTGACGGGTCACTACGCAATTTGGCAGCTCGCCTATGATATACTCGGGGAGGATGACCCGGAGCTGCGCGAGATAATCGCGACAGTCGCCGAGCGCCACGCCCGCCACTTTGCGGATAATGACTACGCCCACACCGACGCGGGCGGTCAGCCGACCTCATGGGCGCGTATGACAAGGGAATATTATCTCAACCGCGACTGTGAGGGCTATGAGGACGGGCCGCTGGGCACGATGATATTGCTCCAGCTTTTCAAGGTTGCCCACCATGTCACGGGTAACGACCGCTGGGATAAGGAATACCGCAAGCTTGCGCTTGAGGAGCCGTACCGCTATGCAGACCTCGCCTGCGAGCACTATGAGCGCTACGAAAACAAGATAAAAGAATATCTCCGCAACGAGGAGCTTGACTCCGATACGCTGTTTCCGATAGTCGTAAAGACCATGAACTATTCCGACACACGCATGGCGGCGGTAGTTTACTACACAATGTCGCAGCTCGAGGATGACCCGATACTGCTCGAAAAGTTCAGGCGCGGCGCGGACTGCTGGTGGAGACTCGAAAGGTACGGGCGCGACATAGAGTGGTCGCTCGTCTACCAGCTGATGTATCCCGACGAGGAAAAATACGACGCATTCGGCAGAGCCTGCAAGGATGTTCTCGCGTGGCAGGCCTCGCGCTATCCGATAAGCTCCCGCGAGATATTTATCGACAACACCACTCGCCCCGATGCCCGCGAGGAGGACAGTATGCTCTGGTATAAGGATACCAAAAAGCCGACACCCTATGCCGTTGCGATGGACGAGCGCGGCAGCACGGGCACCGATTTCTTCCACGCCCGCCAGGGAAAAGGGGAGGACAGAATCAGCGTCAACGGCTCCTACAACCTCATCATGCCCTATTGGATAGGCCGCTACAACGGTCTTATTAAGGAGGAGGGCGAGGGCGGCGACATGACCGCCGACGAGCTCGAGGAGATACTCAGAACGCAGTAAAAAATGCCGCTCAAAACGGCATAATAAGAAAGACAGCCGCAGCAGTTTACCTGTTGCGGCTCAAGCTGTTTGCTTGAAAGTTTATATATAAATCGGGAGCTGCGGCGCAGTTTCGATTGCGTGCGCCCCGCAAATCCCGAGCCGACTATCCTGATTTTTTACTCAAACACCAGTCTGCCCATTTTTCCGTTCTGTAGAATTTGCCTGACATTGTGTGCCCGTATTTATCCGGGCGGGTGTATTTTATATCTGCTCCGAGCTTCTCAAGCTCTGCGGCGCAGTAATCATCGCTGTCTATTCTCACATTTGTATCGTCCGATGAATGTGCCGCCCAGATAGGCGTTTTGACTAACCGCCGAATGTCATATTTTTCATAGCGGTGATCCGGGCACAGGCTGCCCATTACCGGCACTGCCGCCGCAAAATATTCGGGAAAAAGATAGATAAGCTGCCAGACGCAGCAGCCGCCGAAGGATGTTCCTATGATATATATGCGCTTTCTGTCGAAATCTATGGGCAGCTTATCCGCAAGCCTCTTTATCGATTTTATGTAATTCTGCATCGCTTCGCCTCTGTTTGAGCCGAAAGGTGCCTGCGGCAAAAGAATATTGCAGTCTGTTTTTATTAGCTGCTTGTACAACGGTAAGTTGTCAAACAGCTGTTTTAAGTTGTCACTGCCCATTGCGCCCGCGCCGTGTAAGAGGATAAACAACGGCTCGTTTTTATTTTTGCTTGCACGAAGCCTGAAAGGAAAACACATTTTATTCTCTTGGTCGGTGTATTTATAGGCTGAAAATCTGCCGCCGGATACTTTCCTTATGCCGTCGCCGCTGTGACTGAGTTCTCTCTCTATATGCGCGGCGGCTCGGTTTTGCTTTTTCTTATAGCGCTTATAGTATCTGTATGCCTTCATAACAGAATGAGGCATTTTGCATTTTTTCTCGACGGAGCCTTGCGACAGTGTATATAAATATCCGTCGCTGCCCTCGAGCTGAGTTTCGTTTAAAAGGCTTTTAATTGTATCAAGCTCGCTTTCGTCGAAAGCTATTAGAGCCAAGCCCATATCCGACGAGCCTTTTTCAATATAGGGCTCGAAAGGAGCAATATCGCAGAAATCGTTGTCAACAAGACAGCGGAATCTCAAGTCGCTCATAAAATCACCGTTAAAATAAATTCACCGCATATAGGCGTTTTCATATTCGAAATGCGCGTTCATACGGCGCGCTTATTTATTCAGATACTCCGCATACTGCCTGTAAAGCTCCGCAGAGCTCTCGTGCCCGGCAAACGAGCCGGAATCCTCGGGATTCATCAGCCCGATATACTGATATCCGATTATCTTGTCCGCATACGGCGCTACGTTCGCTATCTGCCGCTCGATGCGCTCGAAATCGGCGGGGAGCAGGGCGCTTTTGTAGACCATGCCCTCGAAATCGAACAGCTCAATGTCGGCCCAGAGTGCGGCGCGTCCCGCTTTATCATGGGCTTTTTTCAGGCGTGCAAATATTTTTTCGCTCTGCCACACGCGCGTCTTTTTGACGCCGATTTCGTCCTGATACGCTATAAAATCGACATCAAGCGAGGCGAGCGCGTCGATATATTTTGAGTTCGTGAGCGTAAGATTTGTGCCGTAGGGCGCGATGAGCGTCTTTTTGTCGGGCGTTATTTCGCGGCAGCGGGCGGAGCAGAGATTGACATATTTCATGAAATTGCCCGAAAAGCGCAGGATTATACAAGTCTCGTCCGGGAAATACCAGCCGTAGAAGCTCTTGTGCCGCGCGTATTTTTCCGTCAGCTCATCCATGGCTTTAAACGAGCGGTCTATTACCTCGCTCGAGGTTATGTTGACTCCGGGCTTAGTCCAGTCGCCGTAAAATCCGTTGCCGAGGAAAACCTTTATGCCGCATTTGTCCGCCTCGTCGAGCACCGCTTCGATAGGGTCGGCGCAGGGGATATCCGCCAAAGGAAAAACGGACGACTCGAAATAGCAGCGGTCATAGAGCGCAGTAGCCATAACGACTATGTACTCCATTTTGAGCGCCGCTATCTCGCGCACCTTTTCGCGCCAGTTTTCGGCGGTAAAGGAGTCGAGAGCGGGGTTCCAGTATTTGCCCTCCGCCGTGTTGTGATGGTGAATTTCAAAAAAAGTTCCGTCAAGTCCTCTTGCCATAAAAGCACCTCCGTATTCTGATTAGATTATATCACGTCGTCGGCCGTCAGGCAACGGTTTTCGGCGCACGGGAATAACCCCGGGCGAAAATGCAAAAACTTTAAAAACTTCTTTACAAACCGCTCTATAACTGATATAATACCGTTGTATGCGTCCGCTACTCGGCTTATGGATTAAACCTCAAAGAGGTTTTCACCGGCCTTTTGCTGGGTTACGGAGCAAATATTAAAATGAGGTGAAAAAAATGACTCAGGCAGAAAAAACCGCAATTATGCAGGAGTACGCTATCCATGAGGGCGACACCGGTTCTCCGGAGGTTCAGATCGCTGTTCTCACCAAGAGAATCCGCGACCTGACAGAGCATCTTAAGGAGCATCCGAAGGATCACCATTCGCGCCGCGGCCTTCTAAAGATGGTCGGTCACAGACGCAATCTCCTGGCATACCTTCAGAAGGTCGACATTGAGCGTTACCGCGCTATCATTGCCAGACTCGGTATCCGTAAATAATTGCACGACGAGCAGGCAGGAGTTTATTTCTGCCTGCTTTTCTGAACTTACAATCGACAGACTGCAACGGTTTTAGCAGTGAATCGGGGCTCCGGGAAGCCGGGGAACGGATTTATTGCTAAGTCCGGGGGTCTGTGGAAATAAAACTAAAGAGGTAAAACTATGTTCGAGGATTTCAAGAAGTTTGAAACTGAGATCGCCGGCAGACCCTTCGTTGTTGAAGTCGGCAAAATGGCTCAGCTCGCAGGCGGTTCGTGCCTCGTCCGTTACGGCGAGACCGACGTGCTCTGCACCGCAACCATGGCTGCAAAGCCGAGAGAGGGCGTGGATTTCTTCCCGCTTTCGGTTGATTTTGAAGAGAAGCTCTATTCCGTAGGCAAGATTCCCGGCTCGTTCCAGCGCCGTGAGGGCAGAGCGAGCGAGAAGGCAACTCTTGCATCGAGAGTTATCGACAGACCCATCCGTCCTCTGTTCCCCAAGGACATGAGAAATGATGTCAGCGTCGTGGCTACCGTTATGTCGGTCGATCCCGACTGCCAGCCCGAAATCGCCGCTATGCTCGGCGTTTCCATCGCGCTCTCCATCTCCGAGATTCCGTGGGACGGCCCGATTTCCGGCGTGAGCGTCGGCCTTATCGACGGCGAGTATGTCATCAACCCCACCGAGGCTCAGCGCGAGGTCAGCCGCATGGCTGTCACCGTCGCCTCCACCTCCGACCTCGTCGCAATGATCGAGGCGGGTGCAAAGGAAGTTACCAACGACGAGATGTTCGACGGCATCATGTTCGCCCATAAGGAGAACCAGCGCCTTGTCGAGTTCATAAAGGGCATTCAGGCCGAGGTCGGCAAGAAGAAGATAGACTTCCCCTCAAATGATCCCGCACCCGAGATGTACGAGGCTATCAAGGATTTCGCCATTGACGATATCCGCGCCGCTCTTGACACCGATGACAAGCGCATCCGCGACGAGCGCCTCAAGCCCATCTATGAGAAAGTTCACGAGAAGTTCGACGAGATTTATCCCGACGAGATAGATAAGATAGAGGACTGCCTCTACAAGACCCAGAAGTACGTCGTGCGCCGCTGGCTGCTCGACGATGGCAAGCGCGTTGACGGCAGAGGTATAGACGAGATTCGTCCGCTGGCTGCCGAGGTTGACCTGCTTGACAGAGTCCACGGCTCGGGTATGTTCACCAGAGGTCAGACTCAGGTTCTGACCGTCACCACCCTCGGCCCCGTCAGCGACTCTCAGATTCTCGACGGTATCGACGGCGAGGATTCCAAGCGCTATATGCACCACTACAATTTCCCCTCCTACTCCGTCGGCGAGACCAAGCCCTCCAGAGGCCCCGGACGCCGCGAGATAGGTCACGGTGCTCTTGCGGAGCGCGCTCTTCTGCCCGTTATCCCGAGCGTTGAGGAATTTCCGTACTGCCTGCGCCTCGTCTCCGAGGTTCTTTCGTCCAACGGCTCGACCTCGCAGGCCTCCATCTGCGGCTCGACCCTCTCCCTTATGGCGGCCGGCGTGCCGATAAAGGCTCCCGTTGCCGGTATCTCCTGCGGCCTTGTTACCGAGGGCGACCGCTTCATGACCATGGTTGATATCCAGGGTCTTGAGGACTTCTTCGGCGACATGGACTTCAAGGTCGGCGGCACGAAGAAGGGTATCACCGCTATCCAGATGGATCTTAAAATACACGGTCTGACCCCCGCTATTATCCGCGAGGCTCTCGACAAGACCTATAAGGCACGCTGCTATATCCTCGATGAGGTAATGCTGCCCGTTATCTCCGAGCCCAGAAAAGAGCTTTCGAAGTACGCTCCCAAGATGCTCACCACCAAGATTGACACCGAGAAGATCGGCGACGTCATCGGCAAGCAGGGCAAGGTTATTCAGAAGATCTGCGCAGAGTGCAACTGCAAGGTCGACGTTGAGGAGGACGGAACCGTATTCATCTCCGCTATCGACATTGACGACGCTAAGCGCGCTCTCAACATGGTTGAGACAATAGCCAACGACCCCGAGGTCGGCGCTATCTACAAGGGCGTTGTTACCCGCCTTATGGACTTCGGCGCGTTTGTTGAAATCGCTCCCGGCAAGGAGGGTCTTGTCCACATCAGCCACCTTGATGTCAAGCACGTTGACCGCGTTGAGGATGTCGTTGCCGTCGGCGACGAGGTCATAGTCAAGGTCCGCGAGATAGATGACCAGGGCAGACTCAACCTCTCCCGCAGAGACGCTCTCATCGAGGTCGAGGGACTTGTTCCCGAGAACGACCTGTCCGATGAGCCCCGCAGAGCTCCCAGAAGGGACAACCGCGGCGGCAGAGACGGCGGAAGAAGAGACAATCGCGGCGGCAGAGGCGGCCACGGCGGAAAGAGATATTAATCTCTGATATAAAAAGTAACAAAGACCGCTGTATCACAAGATACGGCGGTCTTTTGATATAGCAAAAACGGAACTGCAACTATTGCCACAGTTCCGCTTTTTATTTGTGATATTTTCCGCCGCTCGATATCATGAACGCGCGGTAGATCTGCTCGAGGAGCATGACTCGCGCGAGCTGATGAGGAAAGGTCATTCTGGACATCGAGAGCTTGAAGTTTGCGCGGCGCTTGACCTCGTCGGAAAGTCCGTGAGAGCCGCCTATGACAAAAACAAGGTTCCCGCTGCCGCCGACCGCCGCCTGCTCAATGTCTCGGCTGAGCTCCTCAGAGGATAGCTGCCTGCCCTCTATGCACATAGCATAGACGCGCGCCGACGGGTGAATAAGCTGCAAAATACGCTTGCCCTCGTCCGCGAGAGCCGTGTCTATCTGCGCCTGAGACGGGTCGTCGGGGATGCGCGAGGGGGTGAGCTCCGTTATCTTCAGCTTGCAGAAGGCCGAGAGCCGCTTTGAATATTCGGCGCACGCGCCGCGCAGGTAGTCCTCCTTGAGCTTGCCTATGCATATAAGGTCAATGTTGTACATCTTGCCCTCCGTTCAGAAGCTTATGACTTTTCCGTTGTCGCCGGCTACGCCGAGCAGATAGTCGCTGCCCGACCTTGCGCCGTGGACGGTGAACGCCGAATGAGTAGTCTCGTATGCGAGCTCCGGTGTGTTGTTCTGCTTGCTCAGATGTCCGAGCATGAAGCGCACCGTGCCCGAATCAAGGAGCTTCACCGCCGCATCGGAACAGGCGATGTTTGACAGATGCCCCCTGTCCGAGAGTATGCGCTGCTTTAGCGGATAAGGGTAGGGGCCGCGTCTGAGCAGGTCTATCTCGTGGTTCGATTCAAGCATAACGAGGTCGCTGCCGTATATCGCATTCATCACGGTGTCGGTCATGTGCCCGAGGTCTGTGGCTACGGATATGCGCCTGCCGTCCGGCGTGACCGCCGTGTAGCCGCAGCTCTGCGCGGCATCATGCGGCGTTGCAAAGGGCTTTACATATATCCCCGCCGCCTCCGCGCCGCTCTCGTCTATCTCGTGCGCCGTGAATTTGCCGTTTAATATGCACATGGAGTCGAGTGCTCCGAGCGTGCCCGCCGAGGCGTAAACGTCGATATTTCTGCTGCCCGCAAAGACGCGCAGCCCGTTTACGTGGTCCGAGTGCTCGTGGGTTATGAAAATCGCGCCGATGCTCTCCGGCGATACGCCTATGCTGTCGAGCGCTGAGGTTATCCGTTTCGCGCTGCCGCCCGCGTCTATGAGTATGCCGCCGTCCGAGGTGCCTATGTATATGCAGTTGCCGCTGCTCGAAGAAAAAAGTGGACAGAATTTTGCCATGTTTTGCTCCTTTAAAAAATCCTGCGCCGGCATGACCGATGCAGGATTCTTGCGTTAATGTTTTCAGACTGCTCTTGAGATGCCGTCGGGCTCGGGTCTGTCTACGCGGCGGATATCCGCGCCCAATCCCGTGAGCTTTTCGACAATGTTCTCATATCCGCGGTCGATATGCGAGATTTCTTCTATCTCGGTAGTGCCCTTGGCAATGAGTCCGGCGATTATCATCGCCGCGCCCGCGCGCAGGTCATCGGCTCTGACGGGAGCGCCCTTGAGCTGCTCAACGCCCTCGACAACCGCCATCTTGCCCTCGACCTTTATCGACGCGCCCATGCGGATGAGCTGCTCGACATAGCGGAAGCGGTTATCCCACACGCCCTCGGAGACAAAGCTCGTGCCGTCCGCGATACTCAGAAGAGCGGTCATCTGCGGCTGCATATCGGTCGGGAAGCCGGGATAGGGCATAGCCTTTATCGTGCACTTGCCGGGTCTGCCGTTGGCGCAGACTCTGACGCTGTCGTCATTTTCTATAACATCAATGCCGCACTCTATGAGCTTGGCGGAGATGGACTCGAGATGCTTCGGGATGACGTTCTTTATAAGCACGTTTCCGTCCGTAGCGGCGGCGGCAATCATATAGGTGCCGGCCTCTATCTGGTCGGGGATTATGGAATAGGTGCAGCCGTGCATATGCTCGACGCCGCGAATCTTGATAGTATCGGTGCCGGCGCCGCGTATGTCCGCTCCCATGGAGTTGAGGAAGTTTGCAAGGTCGACTATATGCGGCTCCTTGGCGGCGTTTTCAATGACGGTCAGACCCTTCGCCTTGACTGCGGCGAGGATAACATTGACTGTCGCGCCGACGGACGCCTCGTCGAAGTAGACGGGGCTGCCCTCAAGTCTCTCCGCGGCGGCGTCAATAATGGCGTTCTCGCCGATAGTGACGGTCGAGCCGAGAAGCTCAAAGCCCTTTATATGACGGTCGATAGGACGCACTCCGAAGTTGCAGCCGCCGGGCATGGCGACTTTCGCACGGTGGAATCTGCCGAGCAGCGCGCCGATAAAATAGTAAGAGGCGCGCAGATGCTTCGTCATATCGTGCGACACGACGTAGGAGTTGACCCCTCTCGTATCTATCTCGAGCGTGCTCTTGCTCAGACGCTTTATCTGCGCCCCGAGCTGTTCGAGAATTTTTGTCATATAATAAACATCACTGATGTTGGGAATGTTTTCGATAGTGCAAATGTCCTGAGCAAGAATAGTTGCGGGCAGAATAGCCACGACCGCATTTTTGGCGCCGCTTATGCTGACCTCTCCTCTGAGGGGTATGCCGCCGTTGAGCACGAACTTTTCCAAATTGTTCACTCCTATATAGTTTTATATCAAAAAGAAGTATCAGATATCAGCTATAGTAAAATCCATTTTACGACATTAGATTATATCATCTTTTTGCCCGATTGAAAAGGGCTTTTTCGAAAAAATTATACTGCATTTTCTGCGTCGGCGGCGTTGTGCAATAAAAATTTTAGATTTTGCCGGCAATGCCGCGCATTTCTGCTGTTCGGTTTTATTATTGACAGCTTCGGCACATTTAGAAGCGGAATTTTTTAATTTAACAAGGCTGAAAAACAGCACTTTATTTCTCTTTTTTAAATTGTTGACAAGCAAAAAAATATTTGATAAAATAAAATTGCAGGAAGTGTTTATATACGATAAAAATATACCGCGGTCTTTTGAGACTTTCCGCAAAAACAGGAGGACTGCAATGAAAAGCTCAAACAGTTTTTCAAAAAAAGAGATTTTGACGGCCGTCTCTGTGGTGCTGTTTCGCACTGTAACGGGCATTGTGCCTGCGCTGGTGTTTTTCGACATAAAACTTCCGGATGAACTGAGAAATGCCGTCTATTCAACGGCGGGGACGGTGGTGAGTGCTGCTTTAATATTGCTGTATACCGTTATAAGCGCAGTTATGGGAAAAAAGAAATCAGACGGTTTTGCACTCGGAATGGGAGTATCACTTTTTTTAGGATTGCTGCTTCTCCCGCTTGTTTGGTGGCCGGAGTTGTTGCTGTCGCTGGCGATAACCGGCGCTGACGGTGGATTGGTCATTCCTCTGATGGTGCTGTCGGCGATACCGATGTTTGTATATATACTGTTCAGAAAATGTTTTGCAAAAACAGAAGCATAAAAATCGTCCGGCAAAGAGATTTGCCGGATTTTTTCTCGGCTGTTCGGATGTATAATGCATGATTTTTAATTTGTATATTGTTAATTTCTCTGTTTTATGGTAAAATTTTTTCATCAACCGAAGGGGGCGCCGCATTGGACAGGCTCGATAAAACAGTTGCAAAGCAGATGAATATTTCCCGCAGCGGCGCAAGGCAGCTCATAAGAAGCGGCGTGGTCGAGGTGAACGGCAAAAAAATATTTGCGGCCGACGAGCAGCTTGACATAAATTCCGATGAGCTGAAGATAAACGGAAAAACAGTCACCGTGCGCCGATATCTCTATATAATGCTCAACAAGCCCTCCGGCGTGCTCAGCGCCGCAAAGGATCCCGACTGCCCGACGGTCGTCGATCTCCTGCCGCCCGAGCTCAGCAGGCGCGGACTCTTCCCCGCCGGCAGACTCGACAAGGATACTACCGGGCTTTTGATAATCACCGACGACGGCGACTTTGCCCATCGACTCATCTCGCCGTCCCACCATGTCTACAAGACCTACGAGGCGACGCTCGAGAGCGGCATAAGCGAGGAGCAGCTCGATATTCTGCGGCAGGGCGCGGTGCTCGGCGACGGCACGGAATGTCTGCCCGCGAAACTCAAAAAGCTGAGCGATGACCCCGCCGCGGTGTGCGTTCAGATACGCGAGGGCAAGTATCATCAGGTCAAGAGGATGTTCGCGTCGGTCGGGAACAGCGTTTCGGCGCTTCGCAGAACGGCGATAGGCGCGCTGAAGCTTGACAATTCGCTCAAGGAGGGTGAAGCCCGCCTGCTGACTGACGACGAGCGCAAAATGATATTCTCGGAGGCCGAGATCATATAAGCAAAAAAGGGCGCAGCCCGTAAAAATATAAAAAAGCGAGGTAAAAAAATGTCTGACAAAAGAGCAAACGACCTGAACCTCTTCAAAAAGGATCAGGACAATTACAGCATCGACATGAGCAAGAAGCTCAAGGTCGGTATAATCGGCACAGGCTGGATAGCGGAGAGCCACATCAGCGAATATCTCAAGATGCCCGACGTTGAGCTTGTCGGCGTGGCGGATCTTGTTGACGGCAAGGCCGAGGCATTTCTCAAGAAATGGAACGCCCCCGAGGGAGTCAGAGTCTACCGTTCGCATAAGGAGCTCATAGACAACGAGGAGCTTGACGCGGTCAGCGTCTGCACCTACAATATGACCCACGCGGAATGCACCATATACGCGCTCGACCACGGGGTCAATGTCCTGCTCGAAAAGCCCATGTGCGTCACCCTCGACGAGGCCGTTGAGATAAGAAAGGCCGAGAAGAGAAACGGCAAGATAGTCTCCGTCGGCTTCCAGCCGCGCTACAACCCGAATATGCAGATGATAAAATACATAATCGAGTCCGGCGAGCTGGGCAAGGTCTATCATATTCAGATAGGCGGCGGCAGGCGCAGAGGTATCCCGACTCCGTTCGGCACTACATTCATAGAGAAAGAGACGGGCGGCATCGGTGCGCTCGGCGACATCGGCTGCTATGCGCTCGACATGGTATTGAACGGCATGGGCTATCCCAAGCCGCTGACCGTCACGGGCTTCCTCTCCGACTATTTCGGCAAGGCCGACGACTACAAATACAAGGATGTTTTCGGCGTTGACGATTTTGCGGCGGGCTTTGTCCGCCTCGAGGGCGGCCTGACTATCGATTTCAAGACTGCGTGGGCTATGAACGTCGACACCATGGGCGATACGGTCGTTCTCGGAACAAAGGCCGGACTGAAAATTCCGTCATCCGGTCACTGGGGCAGCATTGACGCTCCGCTGAAAATATACAGAAACATCGGCGAAGCAGAGGTTGAGACGGTCGTCCCCATGCTCGAAGAGCCCGAGGAGGGCGTGTTCTACTGGAAGGTCAGAAAGTTCCTCGACGCTGTCAAAGAGGGCGGCGAAGCACCCGTCCCGACGAGCCAGGCCATATACAATCAGGCAATACTCGACGGACTCTACCGCTCCGCACAGACAGGGCATGAGATAGTTCTGGAGATACCCGAGGTCTAAACGACCCAAGGCGAAAACGCCGTCCGATTCGGCAGCTTGAGCGGGCAAAATATAAAACAAAGGTCATAATCCGCAGCTCACGGATTATGACCTTTTGCAATTTTACTTTTTATTTGCCGTAATCTATATGTATTATATACGTCGGCTCGCGGTAGAAAGCGCGGGCAAGCTTTGTCGTGCCGTCCGTTGTCCAGTTACCGTGGACGGCCTGACCGTTTCCGACATACACGGCAACGTGCGATTCACCCCTGCCGCCGTCGGCATAATAGAGAATATCGCCGGGGCGGATTTGCGCTTTCGTAACCTTCGGCCCTAAGTCGATAAAGCCCTCGGGCTCGAGGATTCTGTATGTCCAGCCGTCCTCCTCAAAGGTACGCCAACCGCTCAAGCCGGCCTGCTCAACAGCCGCCTCGGCAACCTCGGTGCATCTGTGCTTCTCGCCGACCATCGACATTACCGCCTTGACCGCCGGATTCGACATATCGTATTCAAACGCCTTTGTCGTCTCTGTTTTCGTTGTCTTTTCGGGCTTTTTCACGGTAGTTTGTGCTCTTTTTTCGGTTGTCGGAGCGGGTCTTGAGGTATGTGCCTCCGTGTGCCTTTCGGCTGATTCCGTCGTTTTCGGCGCGGCCTCGGTTGATGCGGACTCAGCTTCCGTTGTTTCGGGCGCCGCCGTCTCATCCGAACCGGCTAAAATACTTCCGTTCTCCGTCTCGGTAACGCTCGGCTTGTTCTGCGCCGGCTTTTGGGCGCAGGCGGTGAAGGCCGACAGCATTAAGATGCAAACAGCCGCCGCAATTATTCGTTTTTTCATCATATCGCCTCCGTTTATTCTAATATACTCTTTAACTTTATCTTTGTCAATAATTTCATACGACAAAAAACGGAGGGCGTTAGGTTTTATGAGGGCTTTTCGGCGGCAATTATATTCAGTGCCCTTTCCGTTTAATTCTGTTCAGGGGCTTTAGGCAGAGCACGCTCGTCAGGGCGGTCAGCGGCAGGGCGGCGAGTATGCCTATCGAGCCGGCGAGCGCCTGGAGAATCTCGACAGCTATCTGCTCGCGGTTTAGTATCTGACCGACGTTGCTGCTGTAGGTGACCATAAGGAGCATACAGCAAAGAGCGGAGCCTATATAGGCGAGCACAAGGGTGTTCGCCATAGTGCCCATTATGTCGCGCCCGATTGTCAGGCCGGATTTCAGCAGCTCGCGCGCCGGGAGGTCGGGAGATTTTTCGTTTATTTCGCACAGCGACGAGGCAATGGACATCGCAACGTCCATGACCGCACCCACGGCGCCGACGATTATCATAGCGAAGATTATTGCCTTGAGGTCAATCGGGTTTTCGGGATTCAGATTGTAGAGATAGAGCCACTCCGAGTCGAGGACGCCCGTCATCTTTATCTGATCGCGCAGTATAAGCTCGAGCGCGCCCGCGACGAGCACTCCGCCGACGCAGCCGACGCCCGCCGCGAAGCACTTGACATTCAGCCCCTCAATGAGCATGAGCGTCATAACGGTGATATAAACGCAGGTAATTATTGACCAGGCGTAGATGTTCTGACCGTTCAGTATCGCGGGGATAAGGTTGATGAACACGGCGAGGCAGGTGAACACGAGCGATATTATCGTGTCGAGTCCTTTTTTGCGCCCGAAAATCAGTATCAGCAGGAAGAAAAACGCGCAGAGCATGATGAGCGGCGTTATGCGCGAGAAGTCCGACAGATAGTAGTCTGCGGTGCCGTCGTCGTTCGGCTCATAGACGAGGATGACCTTGTCGCCGACCTCGACAGTCGGCTGCGGCAGACCGTAGAGCAGGTCTCTCTCCTGAACGGCATAGAGCGTCTTGCCGCGTACCTCGCCGGAAACAGCCTTCGCCTCGAAGAAAACATACTGCATACTGATTTTTCCGCCGCTCTCCTCGTCGCTCACGGTTTCTTTTTCATCCGTTATCCGCAGCACCTTCGCGCGGACGGTGACAATATCCTCTTTGTCGCCGAAAACGCCGTCGCCTATAGCGATTTTGTATGCGGTGAACAGATAGATTATCGACAGGACTATCGTCGAGACATATACTATTATTCTTTTCTTTTTCGCTTTATCCAAAATCATTACCCGCTTTATATCTCCCTGCCGAACGCCTTGGAGTATTTCTTCTGCCATGCGGCAAAGGAATCGGGCGAGTATTCGGCAGGCATATTTTTAGCTGTGCGTATCTGAATATCGATTTTCATAAGCAGTCCGCACAGTGACATGAGCAGAGGCAGCTGAGTCGCGCCGTACACGCCTTTTTGAACTATTGATCTCGGGGTGAGTTTGACTATCTCGCCCACACAGCTGCGCTTCAAATCCTCTTCGCTTAAAAGCCCCTTGTTGAACAGAAACGAGACCTTGTCGGACGGTGCGTTGAGCAGCCAGTTTTTAAGCATTTCAACGCCGCTGTATTTCGCTCCCATCTCCTGCATGAACTGCCGCTGATAGCGGTAGAGATTGCGGGACGAAAACGGCTTGTCACCGCCGGAGATGAGCACATCCGAGAGTATCTTTGCCGCCCTTATGCCGCTCGCCATGCCGCTTCCGAGCATGGGGATTGTCATAAATGCGCTGTCGCCGAGCAGAACATAGCCGTCCGCGAACATTTTCGATATAGGACGCCTGACGGGAATAGTACACATTCTGTCTCCGCGAACGACCGTGTCGCCGATTATCGGATTACCTTTTTTGAGTGCCGTATACGCACGGTCGAATTCTTCATCGCTCAGCTCGTCTATGTGCCCGATGAGCAGGTTCACTGTGTCGGACGGCTGATCCCAGATGCACCATGAGATGCCCGCCTCGCCGAGATGCTTCAAGTACGCCTTGTTGGTATATTCGGGGTCGGGCACGCCGGGCGCACGGGTCACGAATGCGCGCCACGCGCGGAATAAATCGCCCTTTTCGGTCTCGCGCTGTATTTTAAACTCTGCCGGCAGACTCCTGCGGCAGGCGGATGTCGCACCGGAAATATCAACGACGAGGTCGGAATATACTTTCTCGCCGCTCTCCAACTCTATGCCGACAATGTGCTCGGATTCAACCATAACCCGCTTTGCCGCCGAGCTATAATGAAACTCGGCATAGCCCTCGGCGCGGGAATAGAGATAGTCGTTGAATTTCCTGCGCTCTATTGACCAGTCAACGCGCTCCGGATCCTGATGGATTCGTGTGATGCTCTTCTCGTCAGGCGAGACGAAGCTCCAATCTCCTTTCGGAAACCAGAACGGCTTATCGGGCAGGGGAATGTCCGCCGCCGCGAAAGCCGACGGGTGCATATCATCGTGCCAGTCGTAGGCGACATTTTCTCGCGCTTCTTTTTCGTATACGCACACATTGAAGCCATTTTCGCCGAGCAGACGCGCGAGCACGAGCGCGGACTGGTTCGCCCCGACAATAACTACGCTTTTTCCCATATCCTTACTCCCATCTGCAAGATATATTATTGTATAAATTATATCATAGCAGTGCAAAGAAATAAACCGACGAATTGAACAAAAAAAACCGCCGCGCTCTTTTGAAGCACGGCGGAAAACATATTTAGTTTATTTATCAGTCAGCCTTGGGTGCATAGAGGTCCTTGAGTCTGAGCAGGTGCTCATATCTCTCGACGCTCTTGACTTCGGCTTCGCCGAACAGCTTCTCTGCGCGCTCGGGGAACGAGCGGGTCAGCGAGGAATAACGAGCCTCGTTGAGCAGGAAGTTGCGGTACTCCTCGGTGACAGGCTGCTTGCTGTCGATGGTGAAGGGGTTCTTGCCCTCTGCCTTGAGTGCCGGGTTGAAGCGGAACATATTCCAGTAGCCGCACTCGACAGCTCTCTTCATTTCCTTCTGGCAGTTGACCATGCCGCCCTTGATGGAGTGCATCTCGCAGGGAGCGTAGGCGATGACTATAGACGGGCCCGGATAAGCCTCAGCCTCTTCGATAGCCTTTATCGTCTGATTCATGTTAGCGCCCATAGCTATCTGAGCGACATAGACATAGCCGTAGCTCATCGCTATCTCGGCAAGGCTCTTCTTGGCTATCGACTTACCGGCAGCCGCGAACTGAGCGACCTGACCGATCTGAGAGGCCTTGGATGCCTGTCCGCCGGTGTTGGAATAGACCTCGGTATCGAAGACCATGATGTTGACGTTCTCGCCGGAGGCAAGGACGTGGTCAACGCCGCCGAAACCGATATCGTATGCCCAGCCGTCGCCGCCGAAGATCCAAACGCTCTTCTTGGAGAGGAATTCCTTATTCTCAACGATATCCTTGCAGTCTGCGCAGTCGATATCCTTGATAGCGTCGGCAAGTGCGTCTGCGGCAGCGCCGTTAGTCTTGACGTCGTCCTTCGTGTCAAGGAATGCCTTGGCGGCAGCCTTGATTTCATCGGAGGCCTTGTCGGACTCGGCGATAGCCTCAACCTTTGCTATGAGCCTGTTGCGTACGGCGTTCTGGCCGAGAAGCATACCGAAGCCGTGCTCGGCGTTGTCCTCGAACAGGGAGTTGGCCCATGCGGGGCCGTGGCCGTTCTTGTTGGTGGTGTAGGGGGAAGTCGCAGCGGGGCCGCCCCAGATGGACGAGCAGCCGGTGGCGTTGGAGATATACATCTTATCGCCGAACAGCTGGGTTATCAGACGGGCATAAGCGGTCTCGGCGCAGCCTGCGCAGGAGCCGGAGAACTCGAGCAGCGGAGTCTTGTACTGGCTGCCGATAACGGTGCCGTCCGCAACCTCATCCTTGACGGAGACGTTTGCGACCATGTAATCGAATATGGGCTGTTTTGCATCCTGGCTCTCACGGGAGACCATCTTGAGGGAGTTGGTCGGGCAGACGCCTACGCAGACGCCGCAGCCCATGCAGTCGAGGGGAGAAACAGCGAGGGTGTACTTATAGACGCCCTTGCCCTTGCCGGCCTTCTTGTCGACGATAGCGGCGCCTTCGGGGGCGTTGGCAGCCTCTTCCTCGGTCAGAAGATACGGGCGGATAGTTGCGTGCGGGCAGACGAAGGAGCACTGATTGCACTGTGCGCAGGTCTCTGCGTTCCACTCGGGAACCATGACCGCGACGCCGCGCTTCTCATAGGCGGATGCGCCCTGCTCGAATGTGCCGTCCGCGTGATCGACGAATACGGAAACCGGGAGAGAATCGCCGTTCATAAGACCGACGGGCTTCATGATGGAGTCAACCATCTTGACGAGCTTCTCGGGGCCGTTTTCAACGGCAGCCTTGGGAGCGTCAACAGCGTCGGCCCAGTCAGCGGGAACGTCGATCTTGACATATGCGGTAGCGCCCGCGTCGATAGCCTTCTCGTTCATCTCGACTATCTCTTTGCCCTTCTTCATGAACTTCTGGGCCTTCTCCTTCATGTAGCCGATAGCCTCTTCCTCGGGAAGAATCTTGGCAAGGGAGAAGAAAGCGGACTGAAGAACGGTGTTGGTGCGCTTGCCCAGACCGATCTTTGCCGCGATATCGATAGCGTTGACGGTGTAGAGCTGAATGTTGTTCTTTGCGATATAGCGCTTTGCCTCTGCGGGCATCTTCTCGCTGAGCTCAGCTGCATCCCACTGGCAGTTGATGAGATAGACGCCGCCGGGCTTGACGTCGTTGACCATCTTATAGCCCTTCTCGACATAGGAGGGGTTGTGGCAGGCAACGAAGTCGGCCTTGTTGATATAGTAGGGGCTCTTTATCGGGTTGTCGCCGAAACGAAGGTGGGAGATGGTGATACCGCCCGTCTTCTTCGAGTCATACTGGAAGTAAGCCTGAATATACTTGTCGGTGTGATCGCCGATTATCTTGATGGAGTCCTTGTTTGCGCCGACTGTGCCGTCGCCGCCGAGACCCCAGAACTTGCACTCGATGGTACCGGGAGCTGCGGTGTTGGGGGCTTCCTTCTCCTCGAGGGACAGGTGGGTGACATCGTCGTTGATGCCGATGGTGAACTGGTTCTTGGGCTCGTCCTTCTTGAGCTCGTCGTATACGGCGAACACGCTTGAGGGCGGAGTGTCCTTGGAACCGAGGCCGTAACGGCCGCCGCAGACCTTTGCCGATACGCCCTTAGTGGCAAGAGCGGTAACGACGTCGAGATAGAGGGGCTCGCCGAGAGCGCCGGGCTCCTTTGTTCTGTCGAGAACGGCTATCTTCTTTGCGGTTGCGGGGATAGCTGCGACAAGTCTGTCAGCGGAGAAGGGTCTGTAAAGGCGAACCTTGACGAGACCGACCTTCTCGCCCTTGGCGGTGAGGTAGTCGATAACTTCCTCTGCGACGTCGCAGATGGAGCCCATGGCGACGATGACTCTGTCAGCGTCGGGAGCGCCGTAGTAGTTGAAGGGCTTGTAGTCAGTGCCTAACTTGGCGTTGACCTTGTCCATATACTCCTCGACAATGCCGGGGATAGCGTCGTAATACTTGTTGCAGGCCTCGCGGTGCTGGAAGAAAATATCTCCGTTCTCGTGAGAGCCGCGCATTACGGGATGCTCGGGGTTGAGAGCGCGCTTTCTGAACGCCTCAACAGCGTCCATGTCGCACATCTCCTTGAGGTCCTCGTAGTCCCAGACCTGGATCTTCTGTATCTCGTGAGAGGTACGGAAGCCGTCGAAGAAGTTGATGAAGGGAACGCGTCCCTTGATTGCCGCGAGATGAGCAACGGCGCCGAGGTCCATGACCTCCTGCGGGTTGGTCTCGGCAAGCATTGCGAAACCTGTCTGACGGCAAGCGTAGACGTCGGAGTGATCGCCGAAGATGTTGAGCGCGTGAGACGCGACGCATCTTGCGGATACATGGAAAACTGCGGGAAGCAGCTCGCCGGCGATCTTATACATGTTGGGGATCATAAGGAGCAGACCCTGGGAAGCGGTGTAGGTGGTTGTGAGCGCACCTGCGGCCAGAGAACCGTGAACGGTTCCGGCGGCGCCTGCCTCGGACTGCATTTCGGCAACCTTGACGGTCGTGCCGAAAATATTTTTCATGCCCTTTGCCGACCACTGATCAACATAGTCAGCCATGGGGCTCGAAGGGGTTATCGGGTAGATACCGGCAACCTCTGTGAACGCGTACGACACATATGCAGCAGCATTATTGCCGTCCATGCTCTTTGCTATTCTTGCCATTCTATGTTCCTCCCTATTTTAATAAACGTTTGAACGTATGGCATTGGTCAAATGACACCACGAATATAGTAACATTTTTGTGCGTCAATGTAAACAGATAAATAAGCCAAAATAATAGAAAAAACACGTTAATGCTTTATCCAATTTTGTTGAAGTTTACATATCCGGCCTATATAATGTAATATAATACCCGAAAACGGACAAAAGCACTCCCGCTTTGCGTCGGAATATTGTCCGACGGCACGGTAAAAACTGATTTCGAAATAAAAATTCAACACTTGACAATAAGCAAAAATTAAGATAATATATAACTGTAGTTTATGATTATATTAAAAAAGCGGTGATAAAAATGGAGTATATTCATAGGGAACTCGAGAAAAAATTCATGAGAATGGACTCGTTTTTTAAGGCTGTTCTCGTTGTCGGCGCAAGGCAGGTCGGAAAATCAACAATGCTCAAAAGACTTGCTCGGGAGCAGGAGAGAACAGTCGTTACAATGGACGATGATTTTGTGCGGGAGCTCGCGCAGAACGACCCGGTGCTGTTCTTTCAGACCTACAAGCCGCCCATCCTCATAGACGAGATACAGAAGGCGCCGCAGCTGCTTGAACGCATAAAGATAATGTGCGACGAGAGCGACGAGCGCGGACGCTTCTGGCTGACCGGCTCACAAAGAGGAAAGCTTATGGAGAGGTCTCGGGAAACACTTGCGGGCAGGCTCGGAATACTCAAGCTCTATTCGCTCTCCCAGAGAGAAAAGGCCGGCTTTATTTCTCCCCCGGAGCTTGATTTTTCCATGGGCGGACTGCTTGAGCGGGCTGAGAGAATGCCGGAAAACGATATAAACGATGTCTTTGAGCACATATGGCGCGGCGGATATGCGGATGTTATGATTGCCACCCCGGAGCAGATGCAGGTATATTACCAGTCCTATATAGACAACTATCTTATCGCGGATGCGGTCAATGACGAGGGGATAAAGGACACGGCGGCGTTCAAGAAATTTCTGCGCGCCTGCGCCGCGCTTGTGGGCAACCTCGTCAATTACAAGACGCTTTCCGACACGGTCGGAATATCGGTGCAGACGGCAAAAAAATGGCTCGATGTTTTGCAGGATATGGATATAGTGTATCTGCTTGAGCCGTATTCAAACAACGAACTTCAGCGGCTCTGCAAAACACCGAAGCTGTATTTCTGCGACACGGGTCTGTGCGCCTATCTTACAAGGTGGCTGACGAAGGATTCGCTGCGCGACGGCGCGGCGGGAGGACATTTTTTTGAAAATTATGTTGTCATGGAGCTCGTCAAAAATTATGCCTATTCTCAGACTCCGGCGCTTCTGTCATTTTACCGCGACAACAACGCCAAGGAGATAGATGTTTTTGTTGAGGAGAACGGAAAAATACATCCGCTTGAGATAAAGAAGTCCGCAAACCCGGATAAAAAAGAAATAAAAAAATATAATGTTCTCGACAAGACTTCGGTCGAGACGGGCTTCGGCGGGATAGTGTGTATGTACCCGAGACCGTTTCCGATAGACAGGCAGAACAACTTTATTCCGTCGAATTTGCTCTGATATGCACTCCCGCGCCTGTGCAAAAATGTCCGTTTTTCCCCGATTTCGAGCGAAAACAACTGATTTTGTCTCTCATAGCCTTTCGCCGCCGTGCGCGGAGTCCTCACGCGCTCCCGCGCAGGATGAGGCGGAGTTTGAATATTTGACAGAGAATATGTTTATGTGTATAATAAAACTTAACATCTCGGCGTATATGCCGACGGTGAATAATATTTAAACCGAAAGGAGCAAATCCATTTATGGATGACCCCGACCCCGGCAATCTTATTTTTCAAATAATTTTGCTGTTCGTACTTATTCTTCTCAATGCTTTCTTTGCCATGAGCGAGATAGCGATAATCTCTCTCAACGACACGAAGATAGCGAAAATGGCCGAGGAAGGCAACAAAAAAGCAAAGCAGGTTTTGAAGCTTACCGCGGATTCGAGCGGCTTTCTTTCAACTATTCAGATAGGCGTGACCCTCGCTGGCTTTTTGACCTCCGCATCCGCATCGCAGACATTCGTCAATATGCTCTCCGGAGCTATAGGGAAGATATCCTTCCTGAGCGGTATTCCCGCAGGCGTTATCAACGGCTTCTCCGTCGTTGTCATTACGCTCATAACATCGTATTTTTCGCTTGTCTTAGGCGAGCTTGCGCCTAAGAGAATAGCCATGCAGGCGCCCGAAAAGGTCTCGTTCAGAGTCGTCGGCATACTGCTCGGCTTCAAGAAGATAACCAAGCCTTTTGTTAAGATACTCTCCCTGTCCACCAACGGCCTTGTCCGTCTGTTCGGCTATGACCCGAATGCGTCGGAGGAGCCCGTGACGGAGGAGGAGATACGTATGCTCGTTGACGTCGGCGGAGAAAAGGGCGTCATAGAGGACTCGCAGAAAGAGATGATAAACAACATCTTCGAGTTCGATGACCTCGACGCCGGAGATATAATGACCCACCGCACCGACATGACGGCGGCAGAGATAAGCGATCCGCTGAGCGAAATAGTCTCGCTCTCGATGGACAACGGCTATTCGAGAATCCCCGTTTACGACGACGACCCCGACAATATAGTCGGCATAGCGTATGTCAAAGATTTGCTCAAATATATCGGCACCGACCTGCCGGAGGATGTGACTCTGCGCGATATTATCCGCGAGCCCGTTTTCGTCCCCGAATCGATGCCCTGCGGCGATCTGTTCAAGCAGATGACCGATAAGCACACGCAGATGGCGATAGTCGTCGACGAGTTCGGCGGCACTGCCGGAATAGTGACCCTCGAGGATGTTCTCGAATCGATAGTCGGCAATATTCAGGACGAATACGACGACGAGGAGGAGGAAATCTCGAAGATCGACGACACCACCTTCACGGTCGACGGCGTGACCTATATAGACGAGCTCGACGAGGTGTTCCACGTCACCCTCCCCGAGGGCGACTACGACACCGTCGGAGGCTTCATAATAAGCGAGCTCGGCTACCTCCCGCAGGACGGCGAGATGAACGTGGTCGAATACAAGAACCTGCGCTTCACGGTTCTCAATGTCGAGGACAGGAGAATAGGCAAGGTTAAAATCGAGATTCTCCCCGTCGAAGAGGAAAAAGAGGACGCGGAGGACGACTCTAAGCGCGAGAAGGGCGGCTGGTTCGCCGAGCGCCGCGAGGAAAAGGACAAAGAAAAAGTTGAATAAGCAAAAGAGCCGAGCGCCTGTTCGGCTCTTTTTATTTTGCATAAAAAACGAGCCGGAAGATTTTCTTCCGGCTCGTCGTGTGTTTAACCGTCAGGGCATGAGGCGATGGATTATCGCTATGCAGTCGTCGAGATCCATGATTCTCGGCACGGGATAGAGGGGGTTGGCCTCCTTGCACGCGCGCTTTGCTATGGTTTCGATATCCTTCTCCTGAATCTTGTCGATCTTGTCGGGGATGTTCATTCCGGCGTTCATGTCTCTGATAGCCTGAATGAAGTCGAGAGCCTTCTGCTCGTCGGACTGACCGGCCTTGGCTACGCCCGCGCACTCGCAGAGTCTTGCAAGGCGCTCATAGGCGGTGTCGCCGTAGAAATCAAGAACATAGGGCAGAATGATGGCGTTTGCAAGTCCGTGCGGCACGCCGTAGAATCCGCCGAGGTTATGAGCTATTGCGTGGACGTTGCCGACGTAAGCTCTCGTGAACGCAATTCCGGCATAGTGCGAGGCGAGGAGCATCTGCTCTCTTGCGTGGATATCCTTGCCGTTCTTATAAGCCTCTTCGAGGTTTTCGAAGATGAGCTTGGTAGCCTCTTCCGCCTTTGCGGAGGTCTCCTTGGTGTTGGAGTGACCTATGTATGCTTCAACCGCGTGGGTCAGAGCGTCCATACCGGTGGTCGAGGTAATGTGGGGAGGAAGACCGACGGTGAGCTCGGGATCGAGGACTGCGTACTTCGGACGGAGCACGGGATCGTTGAGCGCGTACTTCTCGTGGGTTTTGGTGTCGGTAACGACGGCGGCGAGAGTGGTCTCGGAGCCGGTGCCGGCTGTGGTGGGAACTGCGAAGAACGGAGGCAGCTTCTTGCGAACCTTGAGCTGACCGCGCATCTTCTGAACGGTCTTATTGGGGCAGACGACTCTTGCGGCCGCACCCTTGGCGCAGTCCATCGGAGAACCGCCGCCGAAAGCGATGAAGCCCTGGCAGCCGTTGTCAAGATAGAGCTTGCGGACTTCTTCGATATTGTCTATCGAGGGGTTGGGATGGGTCTTGTCGTAGACGATGTAATCGATACCGTCCGCCTTGAGACCCTCATAGAGGCCGTCGAGCAGGTTGAGTCCGGTGAGACCCTTATCGGTGACGATCATCATCTTCTTCAGACCCTTCTCCTTGATGACCTGCGGCAGCTTCTTGACGGAGCCGGGGCCGGAGATTATCTTAGGCGGAGTCCAGTCGAGGAAATTGACGGCGACTCTGAAAACGCCCTGATAAAGCCTGTAGTACATGTGCTTGATTGACATTTTTATATCACCCTTTGTTTAATAATGCCGGTGCTGTACCGGTGCACAATACAAATATTTTACATTATTCCCGCCGTTAAATCAATAAGCGGCAATAAAAAATATACCGAATTACAGCTCGTTACAGCTCGAAATCGCTCGCGTCGAACTTCGGCAGCTCAACGGGCAGCTTAGGCTTGCGCTTGAGCGGGTCATATCGAAACGCGGAACAGCTCGAATTTTTCTGCATAACGCCCTTTTTCGGGCAGAGGACGGTTTTGCCGTCCGGCGCGCAGTTTCCGCGCGAGCAGTATTCGCACGCGGGCGGTATGCTCTTTTTGTTGAGCAGCTTACTTTTCAAAATTATCATCCTAAACGCTTTTTTTATTATTCTAACACTTTTTCTCGTTTGTATCAAGCTCCAATATCAGCATGGCTCCGCTCAAAAGCATGGCGGCAGCCGCGGGCGCGGAAAACGAGAACAGCTGCGGCGCGCCGACCGAGCCTACCGCGACGGCGTTGACGGGACACGGGAACACGCGCAGCAGACCCTCGCAGAAAAGTGCCGAGAGGGCGGCGCAGACGAGACGCGCGCAGAAGAAATAAGAAAGCGGAGTTTTGCAGGTCTTTATGTGCCGCATTATCTGGCAGTGTACGCTCACTCCGCCCCAGCCGAGCACGGCGGCTATGGCGGGGAGATTGAATATTCCGGCTGCCGACGCGCATCCGCCCGTGACCTCGAGCGTGCAGCTCAGCAGCAGTCCCGCCCAATCGGGAAGGCGCAGCAGGGGGATATATCCCGAGACGCAGGAAAAGATGACTATCCACGCGCAAATTGAAATCATATTTTTCGTCCCCTCTGTAACGGCCTCGGGCAGCGCCCGCGAGAGCGGGGAGAAGTCTGCGGCGGGGACGGAGCACTCTGTGCCGCTTTCGCGGGGGATAAACCTTGTCAGCAAGCCGAGCGTGAGGCTTGCGAGAGTCAGCGACGAAAAAATTACAACTCCCGCCCGGGCGCTCCCGAGCATACCCGCGCCCACTCCGCCTATAACGAACGCGGGACCGGCGTTGACGCAGAACAGGGTCATCCTCTGCGCGTCGGCCTGCGAGATTCGCCCCTGCTCGAAAAGCGCGGCGGTCATTCCCGCGCCCACGGGGTAGCCCGCGACAAAGCTCATGCACGCAGCCGCGCCGGCGCTCCCCGGAAGATTGAATAAAATACGCACGGGCTTCTCGAGAAGCTTCCCGAGATAGCCGCAAAGCCCCGAGCGCACGAAGAACGCGGAGAGCACGCAGAACGGATAGAGCGACGGCACTGCGCTCGACGCGCAGACTAAAAGCCCTTTTTTGACGCCCGCCGCGCTCACCGACGGCAGGGCGACAATTAATGCGGCGGCGCACAAGGCGGCGAAAAGAAGCGGCAGGCGGCGCGTCGCTTTTTTGAAATACTCTCTCATGTCATCACCCTCCGACATATTGATATTCACGCGCCGTTCTTTTTATTGCCGGGGGAGCATACATTATTTGAGAAAAGAGGGATGCTCATGCCGAAACGCAGGGACAGCCGAAAAATATACTCGGCGGCCGAGCTGATAAAAAAGATAAACGCGCTCGACGCAGGGAGAAAATATCCGCAGGTGCATATTGAATTTTTCGGCAGGCGGGAGGCGAGCATAGACGGGCTCTGCGGCGTGCTCGAATATGACGGGGAGCGAATACGCCTGAGCGCCGGAAAAGAAGAGATAGTGTTCTGCGGAAAGGGACTGAGTATAGACGTTTTCGACCTCGGTCAGGCGGTCATACGCGGGGATATAGAGAATGTGCGCTTTTGCGGATAGGGGGCGGGGATATTTCCGATTTGTTTAATTTTCTGCGCGGATATGTCGGGGTGAAAGCGAGCGGTGGCTTCCCGGAGCGATTTCTGAATCTCTGTTCGCGCGGGAATATTCCGTATTGGGATGTCTGCTGCACAAACGGCACGGTTTTCATGCGAACCACGCCCGAGGGCTACAAAAAGATGCGCCGCTGTGCCAAAAAAGCGGGAATGCGAATGAAAACGGTCAAAAAGAGCGGGCTTCCGTTTTGGCTGTTTAAAAACCGCGTCCATGCGGGGCTCGCCGTCGGCGCGCTGTGCTTTGTTCTGATAACGGCGGCGCTCTCCGGTCGGATATGGACCGTAAGCGTTACGGGCTGCGAGACTGTGCCGCAGGAGGATATAATTGAGGCGGTCGGTCGCCTCGGCGTCTGCCCGGGGATGAGAAAAAAGCAAATAGACACGCACTCTGCAGCGGAGGAGGCGATGTCCGCGCTGCCGGAGGTTTCGTGGCTGTCGGTCAATATAAGCGGCTGCTCGGCGATTATAGACGTGCGCGAGGGCGTGGGCAGGACGGTTAAAAAAAACGACTCGCCGTGCGATATAGTCGCAGCGGAGGACGGGCAGATACAGACCCTCGAGGTTTTCGGCGGCACTGCCGTGCAGGAGCAAAACTCCGCCGTTTTAAAGGGCGACACGATAATAAGCGGCATAGTCGAAAACCGCGACGGCGGAATGAGCCTGCGCCGCGCCTCGGGCTATGTTACCGCGCTGACAAAGCACGCCTTTTCGACCGAATCCCGCCCGCTGCCGTCGAGAAAAATAAGCGAAATAAAATCGCGCTATACGCTCCTGTTTTTCTCTTTGAAGGTGCCGCTCGGGGCGCAGACGGACGCGGATTTTACGGAGGACAGATTCCTGACTCTCGGCGGAGTGAAGCTCCCCATCGGCATAAGAGCCGAGCGAAAATATATTTTCGAGCCCGCGGACGCGGCGGCGGATGACCTCGCCGACCTCATTGCGCTCGAAGCGCATTTTTATAAAGCCGCGGACGGCCTGCGCGATATGCTGACAATGAGCCGCACGACCAAAGAGCGCCGCTCAAACGGTCGCGCGATATTTTCGAGCGAATACGGCTGCCTGCAAAATATCGGCGAGGAGAGAAGAATAGAGGCGGGGGAATGACCGGTTAATGACCGGTTATTGAATAGCGGTAAAATATATGCTATTATAATCGGCGGAGGTGAGGCTCTTGTATTATCCGCGATTAAGAGATCTGCGCGAAGATCACGATATGGTTCAAAAAGAGGTTGCCGCTTTTCTCGGAATCGATCAGCGGGTATACAGCAACTATGAAACAGGAAAACGCGAGATACCGACTCGGTTTGTAATCTCGCTTGCGCGGCTCTACAATACCTCGACCGACTACATTCTCGGTATGACAAACGAGACAAGACCGTATAAATAACAGGCTCGATGTGCGAACACCGAGCCTGCTTTTATTTTCCCTTGATATCCGAGGGCTTTATGTTTATAGTCACATAGTCGCCGTATTTGAGCTGAGCGGTTTTTACATCTGTCGGTATCTCGAAGATGAGATAACCGTCCACAGAGAGTCCCGCCGTTACGGGAGACGAGGATATGCGCTTGTAGCCGGAGAGAAAGCGGCTGTCCTGCGCTATGCCGTTTACCACGAAATCGGCCTTTTCGTTGAGGCTCTCTTCATAGTCGAGGTTATTTGTCAGCACGAGATGCACCGCAACGTATCTGTAGCCCTTCTGCACGGTCCACGGGTAGCTGTCAACCTCCTTTATATCGTCGCACAGGACAGTATACATGGGAGTGACCGCCTTTTCGCCGAAATTGACTTCGACTTTTTCGGGGATTGATTCAGTCTCTTCCTCTTCGTCCTGTGAGAACTCCGCGTCGGAAATGTTAGGAAACAGACTGCCGAAGCTGCCGCCGGAGGTATTGCGGATTATTGAAAATACAACGAAAAGTATTATTATCAGCGCAGCGATTAATATCGGAACAAAGCACCCCGCCTTTAAAGCTCGGGAATTTTTTGCCGAGTGTGCGCGCCCGGAGAGATTTGTCACGGCGTCGAGAATCATTTTGCCGCGCTCCGCCTCTATGCGCTCCTGCTCGAGCTTTTGCTGCCTCTTGCGTTCCTCGCGCTCCTCGGCCTCTTTTTTGAGCCTTTCCTCGTTCAGCTCCGCCTCTCTGGCCTTTCTGCTGTTCGCCAACGGCGCGCCGCAATTCGGGCAGGTATCATTATTTTCGGTGTCGACCACCGAGTCGCAGTATTCGCAGGTTACCTTCATCTTTTTGCCTCAATTCCTGATGTTTGAGTTATCGTAGCACATTGCGCCCGAGGTTTCAAGTGCGGAGGAGATTATAAAAAAATATCGCGGCGCACATCAAACGGTGTGCGCCGCGAAGGAGCCGAATATTACTTTCCGAAGTATCTCTTGAGAAGTCCGGCAAATGCCTTGCCGTGTCTCGCCTCGTCACGAGCCATCTCGTGGACGGTGTCGTGGATGGCGTCAAGACCCTTCTCCTTTGCAAGCTTTGCGAGCTTTGTCTTGCCGAGGGTAGCGCCGTTCTCCGCCTCAACTCTCATCTCGAGGTTCTTCTTTGTCGAGTCTGTAACGACCTCGCCGAGAAGCTCGGCAAACTTTGCGGCGTGCTCGGCCTCTTCGTAGGCCGCCTTCTCCCAGTAGAGGCCTATCTCGGGATAACCCTCTCTGTGAGCGACTCTTGCCATTGCAAGATACATACCGACCTCGCTGCACTCGCCCGCGAAGTTGTCTCTGAGACCCTGAAGGATCTCGGGATCGACGTCCTTTGCAACGCCGACAACGTGCTCGGAGGCCCAGGTCATGCCTTCGTCCTGCTTGATAAACTTGGAGCCGTCAGCTCCGCAGAGGGGGCACTTGAAGCCCTCCGGAACAGAATCGCCTTCATAAACATAACCGCAAACGGGACATACGAATTTCATAGTAATTTCTCCTTTTCTTTTTTAAGATTTTTGTTTTGTTTTATTGTAAAACTCCGGCGTCGCCGAGCTCGGCCGTGTTTTGCTGACAGTCGGGACAGAGTCCGTAATAGATAATCTTTTTGTGCCGCACGAGAAGCCCCAGCTGTAAAATGTCCTCGGGCAGACCTCGTTCGACTCCCAAATCGATTATCCTTGAGCATCGCTCGCAGATGAAGTGGCTGTGAGAATCGGTGTTGCCGTCATAGTGTATGCTCTTGTCAAGCGTCTCGAGCGTCGTTATCAGCCCCATGTCGCTGAGCAGGCTTAAATTGCGGTAGACCGTGCCGAGGCTTATCTTCGGCAGCTCGGCGCGAACGCGCGAATATATTATGTCCGCGGTCGGGTGATCGTGCGCCGCTTTGACGATTTTCAGAACAGTATCACGCTGTGACGAATATCTCATTTAGCTTACCTCAATTCATAATCAGTAATGATTACTGTTATTAGTATATCATACTTTTTATGATTGTCAACACTTTTTTGAAAAATTTTTTAAGGCGTGATACAATTTGTTGTAAAATATCTTACTCCGAGGTCGTAGAGGTTCTTCAGAGTGTCCGGCGAGTCAACTGTCCATGCGGCGAGCGGGATGCCCGCGTCAATGGCGGCGTTTATCACGCTGTCGGTGTTCTTCGCGTTGTTGCCGTTGAAGGCCGCGCGCATATTGCCGTGATTTTTGCAAAAGTCAACGGCCTCGTCCGAAAGCTCGCTTGTCAGCAGCCAATAGGTCTGCTCGGGGCACTCCTTATATAATGTGTCGATTATATCCTTGTCAAACGAGATAACGATCGTGCTCCTGCCCCTCGCGGCGTAGTCCTTGAAAAACTCAATGAGCGAGTCAAGATTATTCTTGCCTATGCTCTTTATCTCTATCATCGGCTTCGTGTTCGGGTAGTATCTGTCGAGCAGAGCCATGGTCTCCTCAAACGTGGGAACCCTGAGATCGGTGTAGTTTTCTATGTTCGCGCCGTTGTCTATTTTCAGCGCGCTCACCTCCGCAAGGGTACGCTCGGTTATCTTGCCGTGTCCGTTCGTGGTGCGCCTCAGGTCATCGTCGTGCATGACTATCCACTTGCCGTCCGAGGTCGGCTCGATATCGAACTCGACATAGTTATATTTTGCCTCGCACGCCGCCTTGAATGCGGGCAGAGTGTTCTCCGGCTCTATGGCGCTCAAGCCCCTGTGCGCCGTGAGCGTGATTTCGTCGATGTTTACAGCGCTTATGCTCTTTATCGAGACGGTGTCCTTCGGGCGAATTTTCTTCGTGCGGAGCTTCGCAAACAGCCCGCCCGCTACGCAAACAGCCGCGACAACGCAGAGCACGCAAATGAGTATCTTCTTTTTCTTTTTCATTGCTTTTTCCCCTGTCTTAATAATATTATTGTCTGCCCGGAATTGTCGCCCGGGCGAATTTCCTTTATTCTGCTTGACTCAAGCCCGTTTCTCACCAGGGACTGCAAAACGGTGCCGCTGTTGAAGCCGTGGACTATTTCAAGCCGCGTTATATCCGCAGAGCCGTTTTCTATCAGCGCTTCGAGCCGAAACTTCGCCTCGCGCTCACGCATACCGTGGATGTCAACGGCGAGCGTGGAGCTGTTTTTTCTTGTTATCTTCATCGCTGTCTCCGCTTTTTCTTTAAATTATATCATAATTATATCATATATATTATAAATCACATAAATTTAAAAGTAAAATGAATTTTCTTATATTTTTATTGTATTTGGGAATTTTTTGCATAACGGGGGGAATAATATTCCGAAAGGCGGTGGAAAAAATGAAGGATTCACAGATAAGAGTATGCGGCAGGGCGGCGCAGACCGATTCGGGAGCGGGCGGCGCGGTTATGTTCGGCTGTCTCGCGGCGGCGGCTGTCGCGGGGGGCTTCATGACCGCAGGGGCGCGGTTTCTGCTCAACGCCTCTGCGGTGACCTCCGCGCTCTCCTCCGTGTCAAGACTGCTGAGCCCCGCATTAAATGCGGCGGCGTGCCTTCTGCTGACGCTCGCGGTCGCGGCGCTTATCGCGCCGCCGGGGCAGGGGATGAAGCGTTATTATTTGCTCTGCGCGCTGGGCAAAAAGCGCCGGGCGTCAGAGTGCGTCGCGGCATTTCGCGGCAAGCGGGCTTTCAGAGCGCTCCGGCTGCGCATTGCTTTGGCGGCGCTCAATCTCGCCCTGCGAATTTTTTTCCTCCTGCCGGGCGCGGCGCTTGCGGCGGGCGGGGTATATATGCTTTTCTCGTCCTCCGTCGGCGTTGCGACAACGGCGGCGGTGTTCGCGGGGAGCGTGCTCATGCTCGTTACGGGCTGCATATTCTGCTCGGGCACGCGGCAGTCTCTTGCGGCGGCGGAATATATATCGGCCGCCGAGCCGGATATCCCCGTAAGACAGGCTCTGAAAAAAAGCCGTGAAATCATGTGCGGTCACTGCCGCGCCTACGCTCGGTTCAAGGCAGGCTTTGCGCTCTGGTTTTTAAGCTGTGCGCTCATTCTGCCCGCGTTTTTCGTCGTCCCGTACTATGAGCAGTCCTGCGCCGTATGGATGACCGAAACTGTGAAATTAGGGCAAAAAAGCTCGTTTTATACAGAGTAATTTAACAGAAGTGTACAAAATCTATTGATTATCTCCTTTAATTTTGTTATTATAACTTTTGAAATAAATCGGGTGCGGCATATCCGCTCCCGGAGGAGGATACACAATTGGAAAAGAAAAAACTCGGAGGACGGATTCTCTTCAACATCATCCTGTTCGGCTTCATAGGACAGGTTGCGTGGGCTGTTGAGAATATCTACTTCAACACATTCCTGTTCAACTATATCGGCGGCACTGCCGACGACATAGCCAAGATGGTCGCAGCCTCTGCGGTGGCGGCAGTTGTGACCACCTTTATCATGGGCACTCTCAGCGACAAATTCGACCGACGCAAAATCTTCATAAGCGGCGGCTACATAGTTTGGGGCTTCACCGTCGCGGTGTTCGCCTTCATCTCGCGCGAGAATATCGGAAAGTTCTTCCATATTTCCGACAGCGCCAAGGTGCTCGCCGCTACAGTCTGCGTGGTTATCATCATGGACTGCATAATGACCTTCTTCGGCTCGACCTCGAATGACGCCGCGTTCAACGCGTGGGTCACGGATGTCACCGTGCCGGAGAACCGCGGCACCGCGGAGGCGGTATTGGCTCTCCTGCCCGTGTTCGCAACGGTTATAGTCACGGTCGCTTTCGGCGTCGGTGTTGAGGCCGCAGGCTATCCCGCTTGCTTTATTTTCCTCGGCGCGCTCGTCACCGTCTGCGGAATTATAGGCCTTTTCTCCGTCAAAGACCCGCGCAAGGGCGTAAAGCAGAACACGAACTATTTCAGCGACCTTATCTACGGCTTCAGGCCGTCTGTCATAAAGGGCAACGCGGCGCTCTATCTCTGCCTCGCGTCCGCCTGCATTTTCAACATTGCTGTTCAGGTTTTTCTGCCCTACATATTCATCTATATCCAGCACTATCTCAAGTTTGACCTCAACACCTTCCAAATAACCACGCCCATAATCATAGGCGGCGCGGCTGCCGTTATCGGTCTCGTTGCCGTCACGGTGCTGCTCGGCAAGCTCCTTGACAGAGTGGGCAAGAGGATTTTCGTATTCCCCGCGGTCATTCTCTTTGTCGCGGGTCTGGTTGCCGTTTTCTTCGCAAAGACGCTTCTCTCCTTTGCGCCTCTCGCGCTTATTATGATTCTCGGCTACGGCCTGCTCATGATAATCCTCAACGCCACCGTGCGCGACTACACCCCCGAGGATAAGGTCGGCCAGTTCCAGGGCATAAGACTTCTCTTTACGGTCACTCTGCCCATGATAATCGGCCCGAAAATCGGCAGCCTGACAATATCGAAATTCTCGAACAGATACGAGCTTGGCACCATGCTCAACGAATTCGGCGAGAGCACGCTCGTTCCGATTCCGACCATATTCCTCGTCGCCGCAATAATCGCGGTGTTCATTATCGTGCCGCTGATTTTCCTTGCGAAAGTCACCAAGGAGAAAAAGGCATGAAAAGAATAATATCAGCGCTTCTCTGTGCCGTTATGCTGATGTGCATATTGCCCGTGTCGGCCTTCGCGCAGGACAAAGTGACGCCGATAATCCTCGTTCAGGGATATTCGGGGCCTGCGCTGTTTTACGATCTCGGCGGCGAAAACGAGCATCAGGTCTGGGGCATCAACATGGATGACCTCAAGAAGATAGTTATCGCGCGTATCCCCGAGCTCGCGGGCGGGCTTGCCGGCGCGGCGTTCGGCGATTACGAGAGACTTGTCAAGGTCGTCGGCGAGGCGGGACTCGAGCTGCTCGAGCCCCTGCGCTGCAACCCCGACGGCAGCTCGAAGTATGATCTCTCCGTCTATCCCGAGGGTGCGACGAATACACGCGCCTCCGTCCTCAAGGCTAAAGGCGAGGACAATTACATAGCCGAAAAAGAGATTTCCGCCGACCTCATAGAGCGAATCGGCGCGGAGAATCACTTTACCTTTACCGAGGACTGGCGCATGGGTCAGGTCGAAAACGCCGCCAAGCTCGATAAGTTTATTCAGGAAGTCAAGGAGCTCACGGGGAGCAAAAAAGTCAATCTCTACGGGCTCAGTCACGGCGGACAGCTGACCGCGGCATACCTTTACTATTACGGCGCAAAGGGCGATGTTGACCGAGCGATAATGGACGCGCCCGCGATAGGCGGAACGCAGCTCGTCGTTGACCTGTTCGAGGGCAACATACATTTTGACGTCGCCACGCTCATAGAGTATGTCGAGATAGGCTTCCGCAAGGAGTACGAATATGAGTGGCTCGTCGAGGCGTTCGGCTTTGAACGCCTCAATCAGGCGTTCAACGATATCATTCATCAGTATCTGCTCGATATAGTTATTAACTTCGGCAGCGTCTGGGACTTCGTGCCACTTGATAAGTACGAGGAGTTCAAGGCGAAATATCTTGATCCGGTCGAGAACGCCGAGCTGATAGCAAAGAGCGACGAGATGCACTACAACGCCATGGCTCATATGAGCGAGGGACTCAAGCGCGCTCAGTCTGCCGGAACAAGAATAGCGATAGTCGCAAACACCGGGCACGATATCGGCACGAGCACGGGCGTGAACTCCGACTATGTTATCGACGTTCACTCGTCCTCCGGCGCATACTGCGCCCCGTTCGGCGAAAGGTTCCCGGCGGACTGCCAAAAGCAGAACACGGTCTGCGGCGATCCGACGCATTGGCATATCTCGCCCGAGCGTGATATCGACGCGAGCTGCGCATATCTGCCCGAGAACACATGGTTCGTCAACGGTCAGTTCCATGGGATGTGCCCTTGGGACAGATACACGAGAAATTTCTATCTGACCTTCTTCTTTACGGACAGAATAACGGACGTATATTCCGACAAGGAGTTCCCGCAGTTTGACCTTGGTCAGAACCCCGCGAACGGACTGTATGTCAAGTTCGACAGGTCCCCGTCGGGCTTCCATACGGCTAAGGACACCGCGCTGACTGTCGAGAGCCTCTCGGAGCAGTACGACACCGAGATAATAAGTATCAAGGCGGACGGCATTGACGTTGACCTGTCTTCCTGCAACGACACCGTGCTCAAGGTAGGCGAGAGCTGCAAGATAAAATTCAAAGAGCACGCTCTCCCGAAGAGCACAGAGCCGTTTACCGTCACGGTCGTCTATTCGCTCAAAAACGGAAAGATACCGTTTGTCAAGAGCCGTACCTTCACCTTCACGGCGATGAGTGAAGGAGAATATGATAATTTCGTTTTCCTCTCCGGCAGGAAGCCGATACCCGGCAGCGCGGCAAACGGCGGAAAAGCTCCACTGACTCCGCCCACGGGAGCGCCCGCGGCGTTCTCCGCAATAACTCTCCTTGCGGGCGCGGCAATGCTGCCGATAGCCGGGAAGAGGAGAAAGAAATAAGAAACAGGAAATAAAATTAAGCCCCCGAATTATTCGAGGGGCTTAATTCATTTTATCAGCAGTCTTTTTACTCTTATCTCATCCTGACCGACCTCGCCAATGCCGAGAAACTCGTTTCCCGGTGCAAAAACGCGCACCGACTCGTTTTCCGAAGGGTCATTCAGATGCAGCCGTTCAAGGCTCAGCGCCCCGCCGTTTCCGAATCGCCGAGCCTGCGGCGCGGTGACGAAAACGCTGCGATAGGAGTCGAGAGCCTGTTCAACGGGAATGATTTTTTCTTCGATTTTACCCTCCTGCGCAAGTTGAGCCAACTCGTCGAGGGTCATGCAGCCGTCTATCGGAAAGCCGTTCGCCTTTGTGCGGCGCAGTGCGGTCATGACAGCGCCGCAGCCGAGCTTTTCGCCGATATCGGCAACAAGCGAGCGGATATATGTGCCCGCAGAGCACTCGACGGATATTGTGTATTCGCCCTTTTCTTCGTCGCAGCCGATGAGCTCGAGCGAGGAAATCGTAACCCGTCGGCTCTCGCGCTCGACTTCTATTCCCTGCCGCGCGAGCTTATAGAGCCGCACGCCGTTTTGCGAGATGGCGGAATACATCGGCGGCACCTGCTCTATCTCGCCCGAAAAGCCTTCGAGCGCCCTCTCAAGCTCCGCGCGCGAGACATTGACCTCCCGCGTCTCGAGCACCTCGCCCGTTATATCGAGCGTGTCTGTTATCGTGCCGAGCCTGAGCGTGGCGGTATAAGCCTTGTCGTGAGAGGGGAGCAGCTCGCAAAAGCGCGTAGCTCCGCCGAGCAATACGGGCAGAACGCCCGTAGCCATGGGGTCGAGCGTCCCGGTGTGCCCGGTTTTTTTAACTCCCGTCATGCGGCGAACACGCGCCGCCGCAACAAACGAGGTCATGCCCTCGGGCTTGTCAATGAGCAGAATTCCCGTCATTTTTCTCTCCGTTTTCAGTCGTTTATCATTGCGTCATAGAGCCTGTCGCAGCAGTGGTCGTCCCTGTAGAGGAAGAAGTTCTCCATGCGCGAGGCATAGGGCTCCTGCGGAACAAAGCCGTTGTTTATATACTCCTCAAGGTGATCGAGCAGGGTATCCGCATCCTGCGAGAACGGGCCGAAGCCGTTTTCGAGCGGCAGATCGAGCTGCCTGTAATTGTGCGACACGCCCGCAAGGAACAGCTCATAGTCCGGCACGAAATACAGCACGGGGCAGTTCAGATATACGGAATCGAAAACTATCGACGAATAGTCCGTTATCATCAGGCGGTACTCGTCCATATTCGTGTCGAAATTGTCGGTGCACACCCTGTCATTCTTTATGTCGAACAGGTGGTTATAGCATTTGAATATAGGGTGGTTCTTGAAGTCGAGATAGAGATCGTTCTTCTCGAGCATATCATGAAGCCTTTCGGAATTGAGGAAGGCTGAGACCTGCTTGAAGAAAGCGGACTCCATGAACACCTCCGGCAGCTCCTCACGATTGTTATCTACAAGCGCGCCGATGAGATTACTGCGCCACGAGGGCGAGAACACGATGCGATTCTTCTTTTTGCCGCTGGGCTCCATGCTGTCATATCGGGGCATACAGCTCTTTATCAGCTCGCGATCTTCAAAGCCGTAGTTCTTTTGGAAGTTCTCTATTTCAAAGCCGCTCGACACAACGACGCGGTCTATGGAACAGTGCTCTTTGTCATAAAGCTTCCTGAGCGACGCATGAAGAATGCCGTGCTGGAGATATACCAGCTCAAACTTCACGAGATCCGCATACCAACGGGTCGGACCGGCTCCGAAGGGGGAGACGTTCGAGAGGTTTGAGAATGATGTGATTATCTTGTCGCAGTTAAAATAGAGCTGCTTATGGAGCTCCGAGTGGAACATGACGATATTCTTTTGCTCCTCGGGAGTAAAACGCTCCTCGAGCTTGTCGCGGTCGCAGTCGTTGAGAATATAGTAGCGCTTCACGCCGTCTTTTTTTTGGAAGTCGTGCTTAAACTGATCGTAGGCATTGTCGAACACACCGTAGCGGTCGAGGTAGAGCCATATAGGCCCGCTGTCCTTGAACGTCAGAGCAAGAAAACGGTTATATACTATACGCGGGTTTTTAAATCCGAAGTAGAGAATATTGTAAAAAGCCACAAGCAGCTTATAGAATTTATTGTTGAGAGCCGAAGCTGAGGATATTTTAAAGACTCCGTTTTTCTCTTGGTAGCGTCTCCCGTCCCTGAAAAATATCTTTTGGCCCTTGCCTTGAGTCAGCGGAACATGGGGGCTGAAATAATAGGAGAGCTTATAGGTGTATCCGCAAATCTCGACCTCAAGCTCGAAGTTCTTCGTTTTTGTCACATCGATATCTAAACGAAGTCTCCAAAATACGGCGGTCTTTATGCCGGCGCGGTAGTATTCGTAGCTTGAGTGGGTGAGCTCCGTTTCCTCGCGCACGCCGTCTTTTATTATGAACAGGCGCGGTTTTTCGGTATAGTCGAAGATAAGGCACTTGAGAAAAGCGTCAACGCGCAGAGTGTCGCCGAAAACTTTAAAAGAGTTTACTACTATCGGCACCTTTTCGACGCTGTAGACCTCGGCGCCGTCATAGAGCACGCGCAGCTGCCTGCTGCTCGCCGAAACGCTCAACTTGTCGCAGCCCTTTACCTTGAGCAAAAAGTGCTTATGATAGAGATCCATATACGGATGGTTCAGGATAACGCTGTCATCGACTCTGTCAAGCAGAGCGTTTATCCTGCCGACCGCCAAATCGAATTTCTCCTTCGGATAGCCGTAGGGCAGCAGAATATCCTGAGTGCTTTTCCAGTTGATATCGTTGAGATAGAGCGACTGAAGATAGAGCGGCACATGTCCCTCATATCTGCCGAACATCTCCTCCCACATAGCCATGGTGTTCTCGAATATATAATAGGCGTAGCCCTTCCGTCCCGTTGTGCTGCCGGGTCGGCGCAGATATAGGTATTCCGGATGGCTGCAAAAGCCTATTTTGAGCTTGTCGCTGAGTACGTCGAAGCAGTATTTTTGATCCTCATGGAAAGCGAGCGAGGTGTCAAAGAGAACGTTCTTGCCCGCGCCGAGGTTCTTGACGCAGATGTTCATCGTCGTCTGGGTTATATAGCAGTATACCGGATCCTCAAGGTCGTATACCCCGGTTGTTTTGAGAAGCTTGTATCTGTAGTGCAGAGCGAATTTTTTCTCGCCGTAATACGGTATTATTTTGTAGGTTACAAGATCGATCTCGTCAAAGTGCTTGTCGAAGAAATTCGCTACGGTATTCAGAGTATCGTCGGTTAGGGTGTCGTCGGAGTCGAGGTAGGTTATATACTGACCCTGCGCGTGCTCGATGCCGAAGTTTCGCGTTGCCGAAACGCCGCCGTTTTCGAGCGAAAAAACCTTGAAAATATCATGCTTCTCGGCATATTTTCGGCATATGCCGAGACTTCCGTCCTCCGAGCCGTCATCAATCAGAAGAACCTCAAGCTCATCCTTGCCGATGGTCTGCCTCAAAAGACTGTCAAGGCACGAGGTTAAATAGTCCTCGCAGTTATAAACGGGGACGATGACGGACATTCTGTACTTAAACATCTTATACTCCTCACATCAGAACATACAAAAATATCCTATATAGTTTATCACATTTGACTGTCTTTTTCAACCGTTTGCGTCAAGCCATGAATTCGCGGTCTGCGCCACTCCATTGAGCGCCCGCTCGCCGAACGGGTCATCTATTCCCGCGGCGGCGCACAGCTCCTTGAAGCTCTTCGTCCCGCCGAGGGACACGAAATGCAGATATCTCTGCCACGCATCTTTGTAGTCGCTGCGGCTCATCGACCAGAACTCGAGCGCCGCAGTCTGCGCGAGGCAGTAGTCGATATAATAGAACGGATAGAGGTAGATGTGCAGCTGCCTCTGCCAACCGCGTCCGTCGGAGTAAAACTCAACGTCGCCGAAGTCCATATAGGGGCGGTATTTGCTCTCGAGCTCAAGCCACTTGCCGTTTCTCTCGGCGGGGGTAAGCTCCGGCGAGTCGTAGACTATGTGCTGAAACTCATCGACCATCGTGCCGTAGGGCAGGAAAACCAGCGCGCTCTCGAGATGCATAAAGCGCGAGCGCACGGCGTCGGAGCCGTAGAACAGCTCATGCCACGGCCACGCGAAGAATTCCATGGACATCGAGTGGACCTCGCACGACTCCATAGTGGGGCTCAGCTGATCGCAAAGCTCCATTTTATCTCTGACGCTGTAATAGGCGAAAGCGTGCCCCGCCTCGTGGGTGAGCACATCGACGTCGCCCGAGGTGCCATTGAAATTCGAGAAGATGAACGGCGACTTGTATTCGAGGATTTCCGTGCAGTAGCCGCCAGCGGCCTTGCCTTTTGCGCTCAAAACGTCCATGAGGGCGTTGTCATACATAAAGTTTATGAACTCTCCCGTCTCGGGACTCATGCGCTCATACATGGTCTTGCCCGCCTCAAGTATATCCTGCGGCGAACCGTCGGGCTTCGGGTTGCCCTCTTTGAACGCGAACAGGTCGTCGTATATCTTCATGTCGTCTATTCCCGTGCGCTTTTTCTGCATCTCCTTCAGGCGGCATACGACAGGCACTATGTCGCGCACTATGCGCGAGCGAAAGGCCGCAACATCCCCGGCGTTATAGCAGTTGCGCGTCTGGCGGCAGTAGGCAAGCTCGGTGAAGGTGCCGAAGCCGAGCTTTTTCGCTATGCGGGTGCGGCACTTTACGAGGCTGTCGAATATCCTGTCAAGCTCGTCGGCGTGAGCCATATAGAAGCCGCTCTCGGCCTTGTATGCCGCATGGCGGATAATGCGCTCGGAGTTCTCCTTATATGCACCGAGCTGGGCGAGACTCAAGGTCTTGCCGCCGAACTCTATCTGCGCCGAAGCGATGAGCTTCTGATATTCGCTCGAAAGTCGGTTTTCCTCCTGGAGGTCGGGGATTATCTCAGGCGAGAAGCATTTGCGTGAGAGCTCCGCGTTGACAAATATCAGCTTGCCGTATTTCTCCTCGAGCTGAGGGCGGAGCGGGCTCGAGAGCATCGCCTCGGTGAATTTCTGCTCGCTTTGCTCTATCAGCGGGGCATTCTCGTCGTTGAAGTCGTTTTCTTTCTCATAGAATTCGTCAAGGGTGTTGACGGTGTGGCGGATGTAGGCTATCGTGCTCATCGTGTGGACGTGAGTGATTATTTTTTCGCGCTCCTCGAACGCAGCCTCCGCCTCTCCGAGAGTTTTCGCCCCGGCGAGGTGCTCCGCCGCCGCGTCAAGTGCAGCGGTTGCCGCCTTGACGTCGATTCTCTCATACGGCATATCGCAGAATTTCATATCGGTTCCTCCGTTAAGGTTATTTTTGTCGGGTCTGTTCGCCTGTTTATAGGCTTTCCTGTACTATATTGGATTATATAATCAGCGGCGCTTTGTGTCAATCCCGCTGACGGTTTACGGCGCGGGTCGGCGGCAAAATTATCCCGCCGGGGCAAAAAGCAAAAAACTTGAAATTTCCCTTGACAAAGCCACATCTCTTTGCTATAATCTCTCTTGCAGTTGCGGATGTAGCTCATCCGGTAGAGCGCCACCTTGCCAAGGTGGAGGTAGCGAGTTCGAGCCTCGTCATCCGCTCCATAAACAGTCTTTGTCTTTGACAGAGGCTGTTTTTTATTTTGCCGAGGCTGCGGCGACATCAAGCGAAGGAATCGATTATTTCCTTCGCACGGCGCAAAATCGGCAGCTCCCTGTCTGCGATAAGTCTGCCTATTTTTGTGTCGGCTCTTCGCTCGTACTCTTTAACCGCCTGCGTATAAGACAATTTCAGTGTCGATAAGTGAAAGCTCTTTATCTCGTCTTCCGTCAGGCTTTTGTCGCCGAACGATTTAACCTTGCACAAAAAATAATTATTGATATTGTGCCTGTGAATCAGATTATAATAATCGCTCACAACTCCGATTTTGCAAATTACTTCCGCTTCCGCGCCCAACTCCTCGCGGAGCTCACGCTTTACGGCGCAGAGAAGATCCTCACCCTCCTCAACGCCGCCGCCCGCCGTTTCGATAAGCGTCGCCCGCCCGAAATCATCGTCGCGCTCCGCTCTTACAAAATAGAGCAGTCCGCTTTCGTCATAGACGATTGCCCGGGCAATATTTCTGTCATGGTCGATATAATCAAGGGGCCATTGCGTATCCCGTAAATTGATTTTTATTTCTGCATACATAACATATCTCCTTGTGAGCGGTTGAAAAATTATTTTTACCGACTCGGCGAACCGTGATTCGGAGCACCGGCGCACACTCCGCGCTCCGTTTCCAAGCGGCAATTCCCGTTTTTTCTTGCCCTTTTCGCTTGACAACAGCCCGAGCGGTTATATAATTAGAATGTTCGCCTGCGGGCGTAAAGACACAAAGGGGTAACCGAAAATGGAAAAAGATAAATCGTTTCTCGGCACGCAGCCGGTCGGAAAGCTGCTTTTTAAGCTATCGCTTCCGACGGTCATAGCGCAGATAGTCAATATGCTCTATAACATAGTTGACCGCATATATATCGGGCATATGCCCGTCGACGGCAGCCTTGCGCTGACGGGAGTCGGCGTTTGCCTGCCGATAATCATGATAATCTCGGCTTTCGCCGCATTTGTCAGCGCGGGCGGCGCGCCCAGAGCGTCCATATCCATGGGCAAGGGCGACAACGACTCGGCGGAAAAGATTCTCGGCGGCTGCTTTTTCATGCAGATAATAATATCCGCCGTGCTGACTTCCTTGCTGCTCATCTTCAGCCGCGACCTGCTTCTCGCCTTCGGCGCGAGCGAAAATACTATCGAATACGCAGTTGACTACATGAATATATACGCCTTGGGTACGGTGTTCGTCCAACTGACCCTCGGCATGAATGCGTTTATTACGGCGCAGGGCTTTGCGAATATCGGCATGGTGACGGTTATGATAGGCGCCGTGTCAAATATAGTGCTTGACCCGATATTTATTTTCGGGCTCAATATGGGCGTCAAGGGCGCGGCGCTCGCAACGGTTATCTCGCAGTGCGTCTCGTGCGTCTGGGTCGTGGCGTTCCTCTTCGGCAAAAAGACTGTTCTGCGTTTAAAGGCTAAGAACTTCTTCGTCTCTCCGAAGCTTATTCTGCCCTGTCTTGCGCTCGGACTTGCGACATTTATAATGCAGTCGAGCGAGAGCGTTATCTCTGTCTGCTTCAACTCGTCTCTGCTGAAATACGGCGGCGATATCGCCGTCGGCGCGATGACGATACTGACGAGCGTCATGCAGTTTGCCATGCTGCCCATGCAGGGCATATCTCAGGGCTCGCAGCCGATTATCAGCTACAACTACGGAGCCGGAAACAGCGAGCGGGTCAAAAAGACCTTCAAGCTCCTGCTCGGCGTTTGCCTGACATATTCGTTTCTGCTCTGGGGTCTTATCGAGCTGTTCCCGCAGGGCTTTGCAAAAATGTTCTGCTCCGATGCGGCGCTCATAGACTTTACCGCTAACGCCCTGCGCATATACTGCGCCGTGCTCTGCCTGTTCGGAATACAGATGTCCTGCCAGATGGCGTTCGTCTCGATCGGCAGTGCGCTGTGCTCGATATCGGTTGCGGTCGTTCGCAAATTCGTCCTGCTCCTGCCGCTGATATATATCATGCCCATGCTCGCCTCCGACAAGACGATGGGCGTTTATATGGCGGAGCCCGTCGCGGACGTTATAGCCATAACCTTTACCTCGATTCTTTTCGCCGTGCAGTTCGGCAAGGCCATGAAGAAGCTCGAGGGACGGAAAAAAGAGGGTGTGTAACATGACGGACGGGATAAAAATACGTGCGGCATCGCCCGAGGACGCGCCCGCGCTGCTGAGAGTCTATGCCCCGTATGTTAAAAATACGGCGATAACATATGAATACGACGTGCCGAGCGTCGATGAATTTAGCAAAAGAATAGAAACGACGCTCAAAAGATTCCCGTATCTCGTGCTCGAGAGGGGCGGCGAGATTATCGGCTACGCCTATGCGGGGCCGCTCCATTCGCGCCCCGCATACGACTGGTCGGTCGAAACTTCCCTCTATCTCTCCGAGGATGTCCGCGGCGGCGGACTCGGCAGGCTCCTCCACGACGCGCTCGAAAACGTGCTTCGCGAGCAGGGCTTTCTCAACATGAACGCCTGCATAGCCTATCCCGAAAAAGAGGACGAATATCTGACGAGAAACAGCGCGGAGTTCCACGCGCATCTCGGCTACCGTATGATAGGCGGATTCACGAAGTGCTCATATAAATTCCGCCGCTGGTACGGCATGGTCTGGATGGAGAAGCTGATAGGCGAGCACCTTGAAGATCAGCCGCCCGTGACGCCGTTTCCGCAGATAAGAGAGGTTATCTTTGAGAAATACGGAATAGAATAAAAATACGCGCCCCGAGAGGGGCGCTCCGTAAGGAAGTGCGCCTCAGTTATATTCGCCTGACGGCGAGTTGTATTGTCCTTCGGACAAGTGGTATTATGCTTCGCATAGTTATATTGCCTGCGGCAGTTTAATCGGCGAATATAATATCACGAAAGCCGGCAGACTTTCATTTCACTTTCCGAAAGGAAAATATCACTCCGGGCAAAGCCCGGAATATCGCTTTTGTCCCTAGGCACAGCTAGCATCGGATTTTGTCGCCAAAAGCCCTTATGGGTCTTTTTGGGATAGTACAAAAATAAGGCAGCACAAATTTTGTGCTGCCTTATTCCTTGCGGAGTCTCTCTTGAGTTGGGTTTGTTTTTCTTTACTTTTCGTATCTGTCCGCTATGCTTCTGCCCATGAGCACGCCCATGACGGAGGCCATCATAAGACCTCTTGTCCAGCCGCTCGAATCGCCGAGGCAGTGGAGTCCCTTGACGTTGGTGTCAAAGCTTTCGTCCATCTTTATGCGGTTGGAGTAGAACTTGAGCTCCGGGGAGTAGAGCAGCGTCTCCTCGGCGGCGAAGCCGGGCACGACGTAGTCCACGGCCTGGATGAAGTTGATTATGTTGAGCATGGCGCGGTAGGGCATGGCGGCGGTTATGTCGCCCGCAACGGCATCGGGGAGCGTCGGTCTGACGTTCGAGCGGTCGAGTTCCTTCTGCCACGTGCGCTTGCCGTCGAGGATATCGCCGTAGCGCTGGACGAGAATGTGTCCCGCGCCGAGCATATTTGTCAGCTCGCCGACCTTCTGCGCGTATTCAATGGGCTGATTGAACGGCTGATTGAAGTTGTGGGAGCAGAGTATGGCGAGGTTCGTGTTGCTGCTCTTGAGCTCCTTGTAGGAGTGTCCGTTGACGACGGCAAGGTCGTTGTCGTAGTTCTCCTGGCTGACGAAGCCGCCGGGGTTCTGGCAGAACGTGCGAACCTTGTTCTTGAACGGCTTGGGATAGCCGATGAGCTTCGACTCGTAGAGAACGTCGTTGACCTTCTCCATGACCTCGTTTCTTATCTCGACACGCACGCCGATATCGACTGTGCCGGGCTGATGGGAGATATCATGCTGAGCGCAGAGCTTTTCAAGCCAGTCCGCGCCGCGGCGCCCTGTCGCTATTACGGTGTGCTCCGCGAATATCTCTATGTTCTCCTCGCCCTTGCGGACATAGACGCCCTTGCAGCGGTCGCCGTCGAGGATTATATTGTCGCACTCGTAGCCGAAGAGCATATCGACGCCGTTTTCTATGAGATACTGCTCGATGGCGTAGTAGATATCCTGCGCCTTCTCCGTGCCGAGGTGGCGTATCGGGCAGTCGACAAGGCGAAGACCCGCCTTTATGGCGCGCTTTCTTATCTCCTTGACCTCCTCCTCGCGGCCGACGCCCTCAACATGGGTGTCCGCACCGAACTCGAGGTAGATGCTGTCGGCATATTCTATTGTCTCCTGAGCGGTTTCGTAGCCTATGAGCTCGGGGAGCTGACCGCCGACCTCGGGGCTCAGCGACAGCTTGCCGTCCGAGAACGCGCCCGCGCCGGAGAAGCCCGTGGTGATATGACAATAGGGCTTGCAGTTGACGCACTTGTTTGTTTTCGATTTGGGGCAGCGGCGCTTTTCGATCGGCTGACCCTTTTCGACCATCATTATTTTCTTGTTTGCACCCTTGCGGATAAGCTCGATAGCCGTAAATATTCCGGCAGGGCCCGCGCCGATGATAACTACGTCGTATTTCATTGGTACACCTCGTTCTTTATTCGGGAAGAGTTATCTCTTCGTTTATTTTTTCAACGCCGTCCGTTCCTGTCTCGTGAAGAGCGGGCAGGAAGAAGAGCCCGGGGGCTCTGCCGGACGGGAACAGGTCGAGCAGCGGAACCATCACGAAAGCGCGCTCGAATATTCTCGGATGCGGCAGGGTGAGCAGAAAACTCTCGCTCTTCATGCCCTCATAGAGCAGCAGATCGAGGTCGAGCACGCGCGGCCCGTCCTTTATCGTCCTTATGCGCCCGTAAGCGCCCTCGATGCCGAGGCACGCGCCGAGCAGCATCTGCGCGGAAAGCTCCGTCTCCACAGTTACCGCGGCGTTATAAAACATCGACTGATCCTCGTAGCCCATGGGCTTTGTTTCGTAGACGTGGGAGCACGCCGTTATTTTTGTCTTTGGAAGGCGGGACAGTGAGCGCACGGCGCCGTTTATGTTCTTCAATCTGTCCCCCATGTTTGAACCGATACCTATAACTGCCTGCATACAGTTGGCCATAAAATAACAAGTCCTTTCGATTGATAAATCTTGCCCGTTCTATATTTTTTTACTGTCTTTCCCTGTAAATGCTGACCGCGGCAAATGCGAAATCCGCCTTCATCGGCGCGTCCGGCTTTTTGCAGGTCACTCTTACGCCCGAAAGGGGCGGGAATTCCTCGAGCAGTGCGTCGGCAACCCGCCGCGCCGCACGCTCAATGAGCCTGTCCTTCTGTGCGGTGAACACCCTGCGCGCGCATTTTATCATCTGCGCGTAGCTGACGGTGTCGTCTATATCGTCGCTCTCTCCGGCCTTTGAAAGAGGCATATCCGCCTCAATGTCGAGAATGAAGAACTGCCCGTCCTCCTGCTCCTCGGGATTTACTCCGTGATACGCGAAGATGCGCAGCGAATCTATAATTATCTTATCCACCGTTCTCCTCCCCGCATATCTTTTTTAAGGCGTCCGCGACACGCGCCGACTGGACGGCGGAGAACACGTCGTGGGCGCGGATAATATCTGCGCCGTTTAATATGCTCGCCGTGTGCAGTGCCACCGTGCCGGGGTCGCGCCTTGCGGCATCCGTCTCGCCGGAGGCCGTGCCTATGACGCGCTTTCTCGACGCTGCGGACATAAGCGCGCTGCCGTTGAGCTTCAGCTTGCCGATATCCCTTATCAGGCGCAGATTGTCCTCATAGCTCTTTGCAAAGCCGATGCCCGGGTCAAAGCAGAGGCTGCCCGCGGGAATCCCGTGCGCCCGTGCGGTCTTTGCGGCTTTTATAAAAAAGTCGAGCACATCGCCGGAGACGCCGCCTTCGTAGACGGGTACGGCATCCGCACCTGCGGGGTTGTGCATTATTATCCAGCCCGCACGGTATTCGCCGACGACCCTTGCCATTTCGTCGCTCGCCTCGCCGCTGACGTCGTTGATTATTTTAGCCCCGTGCGTGAGCGCCGTGCGCGCGCACTCGGGATAGAAGGTGTCGACGCTTATCGGGACGGTTATTTTGCCCTTTAAAAGGTCGAGCACCGGAATGAGCCTCGCGTTCTCCTCCTCGACGGAGAGCCTTGTCGAGCCGGGGCGGGTCGACTGCGCGCCGACGTCTATAATATCGGCGCCGAGCGACTGCATCTCGAGCGCGTGCTCAAGAGCCTTCTGCGGCTCGTCCCATTTGCCGCCGTCCGAAAATGAGTCGGGGGTTATGTTGAGTATTCCGCACACAAGAGTGTGGGATGAGGTGTCAAAAATAAAATTTTCCATGGTATCGCCTTATTTTGTGAGAAGTGATATTGCCTCGGCGCGCGCCCGTGCGTCCGAGCGCATTGTGCCGCGCAGGGCGGAGGTTCTCGTCTGCGCCCCCGAAGCACGCGCCCCGCGCATCGTCATGCACAGGTGCTCGGCCTCGATAACGACGGCCACGCCGAGCGGGTCGAGCTGTTCGTCGAGAAAGTCCGCTATCTGCGAGGTCAGCCGCTCCTGAAGCTGGGGACGGCGAGCAAAGCTGTCAACGACTCTCGAGAGCTTCGAGAGCCCTATGACTCTTCCGTCGCGCGGGATATATGCAATATGCGCCCTGCCGATAAACGGCAGAAGATGGTGCTCGCACATGGAATACATCGGTATGTCGCGCACAATGACCAGTTCCTCGTTTTTTTCCTCGTTGAAGAGCTTGACGTGGCGCTTGGGGTCGTCCTCAAGCCCCGAGAAAATCTCTTCGTACATTCGGGCGACGCGCTCGGGCGTCTCGACAAGACCCTCCCTGTCCGGGTCCTCGCCGACCGCCGCAAGTATCTCGCGCACAGCCGCCTCGATTCTCTTTTTGTCCATTGTTTCACCCCGGTTATACGAGAATAAATTCGATGACACGGTGGGTGTCGTCGGTGATATAGTTTATCTGCGTCGTTGAAAAGCCGCGTCTGCCCGCGTCGGCGACGCTCAGAATTCGGTAGATTTCCTCTTTCTTTATCAGCCCGTTGAGGGCGGCTCTGTAAGCCTTATCCGACGAGAACCTGATATCGAGCTTGCCGCCTGATTTGAGCCCCCCGAACAGCTTCGAGAGCGCGGATTTCGTCTCCGCGTTGTAGCTGTCAAACTGTCTGCCGAGCTTTATAAAATAGTTGAAGTCCGTTGCCGTGCAGCAGGGAGCCTCGTCAAAAAACGTGTGAGTTTTCAGAAGCTCTTCGTCGGTGATGTTGAAATAGGCATAGCGTTTGTTCTGCTCCGCGCCCTCGCCTATAGGGTCATCCCAGGTGAGGTCTAAGTTATAGGGCTGACCGTCGAGAAAGACGACGTTCCACATATGACCCTCGCTCTCGCCGTCGTCGCGCGTTGCGGTGCCGGTTATGACGTAGTTATCTATCCCGGCTCTGTCGAGCAGGAGCTTTGCGGCCTTTGCGTAGCCCTCGCAGGAGGCAGAGCCCTCGACGAGCACGCCGTAGGCGGAGCTCGTTATGAGCTGACCGGAGTCTGCGTAGCTGCACGAGTCGATTATTGCGTCGTGGATAAGCAGCTCCTTGTCAAAATCAGAAGTCTCTTTTTCTATTTTAGCTCCAAGCTCGTCTGCCTTCAATTTAAGCTCGGCCTTTTTCTGCTCATATTCCTCTTTCGTCATGGAATATTCGCAGCTGAAGTAGAACTTATGCCCTCTTGCGACGAGCACGCACTCGCGCCCGAGCATCATCAGCTCCGGATTGTCGTACATCAGGGCAAGCCAGACGTTTTCAAGCTCGCTGTTATCAAGCTCGGGTATTTCAATCTCCTCGGGGAACGATTCAATGTCGCGCAAAACGGCATTGTAGGCGCGCTTCTCGTCCTCGTTTAGCTTTGCGAAGTAGTGCTTGAAGCTGCCGAAGGCGGCCGATTCTTCGGACGGGGGAACGGTATCCTCTGCTTCAAGCAGCGAACAGCCCGAGAAGATAAGTATAAGCGCGAGCAAAAGCGACGCAAGCCGCAGAAGCTTTTTTGTCAATTTGCCTACCCCCTTGTTTTAAGTCCGAACGGTTTATTTTCCGCGCCTGTCGGGAGCGGAATTCAGCTCGTCAACAGATGACACGGCGGAATAATCTATATCTCTCGCCGCCATAGCCGAGAGCGTGCTCTCGCAGCGCGAGAAATCGACGATGGATATGTCGGTGTCCAAAGAATTCACTATCTGCGAGAAGTAGTTGCGCCCGGAGGCGAGATAGGTCTTGTTGATATACTGCGAAAACATCACGCAGAGCAGCTCACTCTGCTTTATGGCTCCGCCGCCCGACGGGGTCAGAAAATAGCGGAAATATTTCAGCAGCGTCTCGCCCTTTATTGTCTGATTGCCGGGCATGAGCGAAAGAGAGAGCTCCTTTGTCTTGTAGCTCACGCGCTCGGGCACGGTTATCTGCGCGCCGTCAAGCACGTTTACGGCATTTTTGAATTGGCTCGCGGTCGAGACGGCATACCGCTCTGCGGTGAAGCCGCACAGCGCGTCTACCGCGCTTTTGAGTGCCTTTGTGCCGCCCTCCGAATAGTGCCCCTTGAGGGAGTTCTTATTTCCGGAGACGTCAACCCGGGTGTTCGGATCAAAGGCGCATACGCGCACCTCGCCGGAGCTTAACTCCGCGTTCACCGCGGCGACTAAGTACAAGTCGTCCCTGTCGTCTGAGACGCACGCAAGCATGAAGGTCGCGCTGCCGTCTAAGGGAACAAGAGCCTCGTCCGTGCTTTCGTCGGTCGAGTCGCTCGTCTTTTCGGGCAGCAGGTCCTTTATCGAGAGATGATGCGATTTAAACATATAGGCTACGGAGATAAGCGCGAAAACGAGCAGGAAGGCGATAAAGCCCAGGAAAAAGAGGCGAAACTGCCTCGTCTTTTTCTCCTGCGTCGTGCGAAATCTCATTCCCTTTTTCTTTGACATTCGATCACCTCGGTCTTTGTGTTATCTATGCAAAATTACTGCCGAATGTGCGCCTACCGAGACGGAGCGCCCGTATGCCGCCTTGCCGAAAAGAGCGGGCGCGTTTCGCCAGCACTCGGGGACGCGGTATTCTATATCGCGGTCGTTTGCGTTTGCGATTATCAGCGCGCAGCCCGTGTCCGAGATACGCTCGTAGGCTATGCAGCCGAGAACCGCCGATATGCAGTTGAACTCGCCGTCGACAAACGCGGGGCAGAGCTTTCTTATCCTGCCGAGTGTTTTATAGTGCTCGAGCAGCTCTTTGTTCTCATGCCCCCACGGGAAGCAGGCGCGGTTGAACGGATCCTCGCCGCCCGAGAGTCCCGCCTCGTCGCCGTAATAGACGCAGGGAACGCCGGGGAGGGTGAACTGCAAAACGGAGGCGAGCATCAAAAGCTCAACTCCCTTTTTATATTGCTCGTCGGTCATAATGCCCCTGTCGCGCCCGTTTTCGGGGCGGGGGGCATCTCCGCGTCCGAGTCGGGTCAGGGCGCGCACGGTGTCGTGAGTGCCGATATGGTTCATCAGCGTGTCGAGCGAAGCGCGGGGATAGTGCTCGACTATATTCTCCACGCATTCGCGCAGATTTTCGGCATTCGCCGTGCGCACGAAGTCTATAACAGCGTTTGCAAACGGGTAGTTCATCACGCTGTCCAGCTCGCCGCCCTCAAGGTATCTGCGGCGGTGGCCGTAGCTTATCTTGTCGGTCGCGTCCTCCCAGACCTCGCCGTAGATGAACGCGTCTTTTTTCTCTTTTCTGACTGCGTCGTGGAAGCGGTCGAGAAATTCGTCGGGCAGCTCGTCTGCGACGTCGAGCCGCCAGCCAGATGCGCCGAGGCGGAGCCAGTGCCGCGCAACGCCGTGTCTGCCTGTCAGGAAATCCAACACGCCGGGATCGGTCTCGTTGAGCTCCGGCAGAATGTCAACGCCCCACCAGCAGGCGTAATCGTCCGGCCAGCTTCGAAAATTATACCACGAACGGTAGGGAGAATTTTTGTCGCAATATGCGCCCTTGCCGCCGTAAGTTGAAAATTTGTCAAAATATTTGCTGTCTGCGCCGGTGTGACTGAACACGCCGTCGAGCAAAATTCTTATTCCGCGCTTAGCGGCCGCTCTGCAAAGACTTCTGAAATCCTTTTCCGTGCCGAGCATCGGGTCGATTTTCATGTAGTCGCCCGTGTCGTAGCGGTGGTTCGAGCGGGCGGAGAATATCGGGTTCAAATATATGCAGGTGACGCCGAGACTCTCGAGATAGTCGAGCTTTTCCTCTATGCCTCTGAGGTCGCCGCCGAAAAAGTCGTATTTGTCTATCATGCCGTCGGAGTCGGGCTCCCAGTCGGGCTCCTCGCCCCACTCGGAGTGGTAGACTGCCGCGGGCTTGTCCTTGGGAAGGGGAGTTTTGCCGGAGCGACGGAATCTGTCCGGGAAAATCTGATACATAACTCCGCCGCGCAGCCACAGGGGAGTGTCACTGTTTTCGCCGCAAACCGTCAGCCGCCAGCGCTCGCCCTCGCCCATTACGGCGATGCCGCCGCTTTCAAGAGATATCTCCCTCTCACCCCACGGAGTGTCATATTCAAAATGGTATCGGACAAGGCCCTCTTTTTCGGGCGCGGCGGTCTCGAGCCGCCACCATTCCTCGTCCTCGCCCTGCATTCTCTCCCAGGAGAAAGAGATATCCTCTCTGCCGCCGCAGTCCGGCTCAAGCACAAGGCGAACCGCGCTGCACTGCTCCGAGCGGGGCAGGACTATTCTGAAGGTTATTTTCTCACCCGAGCGCACTGCCGCGCCGGGCGAGAGGTGATATTTTTTTCTTGAATTGTAGGGAATAAAATGCATTTTTATCGGCCTTTGTTTACTTTGTTAAAATATATGTGCTGTCGGCATTTGAGGCCGAGGCTTTGATTTCGATTACTTTCTTTGAGGCGGGGAAGCTGCGTTTAAAGTCCGCCTTGAGGGAGCTGAGGTCTACCGCGAAGGCGTAGGCGTTCGCGCTCCAGAGAGAGCCGTTATATATCTCGTTGCTGCCGCCTGCCGCAGCCTCGCCCTTCATCGCGCAGATAACGGGCGTGCCCGAGCACGCGGAGACGCAGGAGTTGACGAAGTTTACGAGCACGGCGTTTCTCGATACCGAGCCCTCGCCGTCAAACGTCGCTATCTTCGAGTTAAGGTCGGGGAACTGCACGCCGTCGAGCAATATCACGTCGACGCCCAGGTTCTTCACTTCCTTTACGACTTCGAGAAGATAATTACGAGCCGCCTCGGAATAGGGATTGAGCCACGGCTTGCCGCCCTTGGACGCCTCATTGTCGAGCCAGATAGTCTGTGTCTTGTTGTAGTGAACGGCCGTGGTTCGGTCAACGCGCGGCATCTGCGAATCCTTGAAGCAGTATATTCGCGCAACGACCTTTATGCCGGACTGCTGAAGCTTCTTTATGCTCTGAGCGGCATTGGCCTGAGCCTTTGACGAGGGGGTCTTGTCCTTGACCGCCGCTATCGACGAGGGATAGGAGAGGTAGCCGGACGCGTCCTTGAAGTCTATAACAACGGCATTTTGACCCGCGCTCTTGAGAGAGGCTATATAGCTGTCGAGTCCGCTTCCGCCCGCGAGCAGGGAGACATTGCCGACGCGAGCCTTCAGCTCGCCGGAGCTCTGCGGGTTTGCGGCGGGCGCGGTGGTGTCGTTTGAGCCGCCCTTGTTGCCCTTATCGTCCTTATCGCTCTTGCCGGGGGCGACGGTGGTTTCAACCTCGGAGTCGGAGATGCCCAGGAGCGTGTCGGTGACAAAAAATGCCGCAGTGAATACAGCAGCCGCGCCTAAAATACACGCGAGGACTATGCCCACTGTTCTGTTGCGCCTGCGCTCGGAGTAGCTTTTGCGGCGCTTCGAGCCGCCGGCAGCATTCTTGCTGAATTCGGTTATGCTCCTGTGAGTGCCGGGTGAAAAATACTTATCATATTTGCTGCGCTTTGCCATTTTTCATCATCCTTTGCGCCGCGTGCCGGTATGACAGACCGCCTGCGGCGTAAAATTTATTTATGAGAACAGGGAGCTTCCCGAGAAGCCGGAGAACGCGAGCGAGAGCAGGGCGACATAGATAAACGCCGCCGGAGTGCCGCGGAAGGCCTTGGGAATATCCTGATTCTGCGAGATTATGTGAAGTCCCTTGCATATGAGCGTTGCCGCAAGGATGAAAGCAAGACCCGCGCCTATGCCGGAGCCGATGCTCTCGGGAATGGTGTAGGCCGCGCTGCGGTTGAGCAGGGGCGTTGCGAGCACAAGGGTGTTGAGCGCCGCCATGCCGAGCGTGCCGAGGAACTTCTCGGTAGCGCCGAGGGCGAGCTTGAGAATGAGACCCGTTATCAGGAACACAACTATTAGAACGGCGCTGTACATCGCAAAATGCAGAGCCGCGGGCAGATTGGCGTGCTGCGGGACAAGCTCGAGTGCGCGGCAGGCGAGAGCCGTAACGGTCGAGAAGAATGCTATCATCGCCGAGAACATCCAGAGCCTGCGCGGCTTCTTTGCGAGCATGAGCGCCTCGCTCGCCGCATAGCCGCCGTTAAAGACGAGGTTCTGAATGAACACGGTGTAGAGCGCGGTGGAGAGCAGATCAAAAAACCAGGTCATGTTCATTTGTCTCCCTCCTTCTTTTTGTCGGAGTTAAAATCTTCTGCATCGTCAAAGAGGCGGTTGAACGCCGAGCCGTAGTCCTTGCCGTCGTTTTCGTCGTCGGCAAAGATATCCGCCAAATCAAAGCTGTTGTCGCCGTCGAGCGGCTCGAAGTGGGACAGGTCATCCGGTTCTTCCTCCGCGGCCTCAACGGTTTCAATAACCTCGACGGTTTCTGCCGTTTCCTCGGGCTCGGTGATTTCTTCGCTTTCAACGCTCTCCTCTGCGCCGGGAGTCTCCTCCGCCTTGGCGGGAGCCGCATTTTCGGGAAGATTCTTCTTGCTGACTATAACCGAGGTTTTCTTTATCTTCATCTCGGTATCTGCCGACTGCTCGGGGAAGCGCTTGTTTATCAGCGCCTTGAGCGCGGCGGCGAAGAATGCGATAAATATAAATCCGCCGAACGGCATGAGCACCGCCGGATATATAACGGGGATTCTGATGTTTACGCCCCATATTGTGGACGAGCCTATTATCTCGCGCAGAGCGCCGACGGGAATAATGACCGCCGCATAGCCGAGCGCGGTTGCCACGGAGTCAAAAAATGCGTGGCGCAGGTCGGTCTTGACCGCGAGCTTCTCGCAGTGCAGTGCGATTATCGAGTTCGCCGCCGTCAGGGCGAGATATATTCCCGCGCCCAGTCGGATTTCCGGCACAAAGATATCAATGGCGTAGATTATACCGGAGATTATTGCCGTGCCGAGGAGCAGATATATCGCAACTCTTATCCATCTCGGCACGCGCTTGAGAGCCACGCAGGCGAAAAACTGCGTGATTATAAGCACGGGGAAGAATGCCGCCGCGAGCAAAACGGCCGTCTTGAGGGTCGTTGCGACCGCGACTATCGCGCAGAGACCCGCAGCCTGAATGAGCACGGGGTTATGAATGAGCGTGCTGCTGAACAGCGCGTCGGAGAATGAATACTTTTTGCCTGACTTCATGCCGGCTCACCTCCCTTTAACGCTGCTTTCCGCTTTTTCTTTTCCGCGCTTTTTTTCATGGATTTTTCAATGAGCCTGTTGTAGCCTATCTTTCTCAGCGCACTTTCGACCAGCGGCCAAAAGGCGTTTGTGAGCAGTATGCCGAAGCAGGTGCCGTCCTCAAACGTGCCGAAGTAACGCAGGATCATGCATATAAGTCCGGCGAACGCGCCGTAGATAAATCTTGTCAGCGGGGGCTTCGGGCTTGTGCCGGGGTCGGTGACGAAGAAAATGCAGGAGAAGAGCAGGCTGCCGGCGCAGAGCTCCGTGAGCAGGGACACCGGTCTTGAAAACGAGCCGCGCGGGAAAATTACCGCAAGCAGGGAGCACACGGTGAGAAAGCCGAGGACGTTTATGAGCCTCTTGGGTTTTCCGACAGCGAGCAGGGCGCAGGAGCCGAGCAGCGCTACGGAACAGCAGGTGCCCAGGGCGCCTGCTACGTTGCCGGAGATTATCGACATTATGCCGACTGAGTTTACGTGCTGTATTCCGCCCGCGCTCAGCTGAGCGGCGAGGGAGGAGCCCGCCTCAAAGACGTCGAACGACGCGGAGTCAATGGCGGGATATTTGAAAACCTCGTCCGGGAAGCAGACCGTCAAAAACGCGATTCCCGCCGCGGCGGGCACGAACGGAGCCTTATGCGCGGGGCCGAACGGTATCTTTGCAACGAGAACGGCAAAGACGGCGCCCGAGGCTATCAGCCAGACGGGAGCCGTGGCGGGCAGGAGCATGGCTACGGCAAGCCCCGTAAACACCGCATGCATATCGGACAGGAGACTCAGATTCCTTTTCATTATCAGCAGAGCGACGGCCTCAACGGCTGCCGCGCTGACTACTCCCGTAAGTATCGCCCTGAACGCGAACGCGCCGTAGTAATACCAGGCGACTATCGCGGGAGCGGCGAGCATGAGCAGATAGCTCATGTAGGGACTTTTAGGCGTTTTTATGCGTTTGAATTTTGCCATAAAATCAACCTTTCTTTTTGCCTTTTTTTCAGCTGGCAAAAATTTTGCATTGCACGCCGAGGGGGCGCGTAATATTATATAAGGCAGAGACTTTCTGATTTATAAGGAGGGGAAGCGCTTGAAGATACTTGCGCCGGCGGAAAACAGGATAACCATCGAGCTCTCGGCGCGCGACATGGACGCGCTCAACATTACATACGAGCAGATGGACTACTCGAATATCGAGACGCGCCGCGTGGTCTGGACTCTGCTCGACCGAGCGGGTCACGAATTAAAACGCGACATCGATCCGAGCGGGCGGATGATAATCGAGGCCGTGCCTGCGGGCAGGGGCGGGTGCATTTTGAAGTTCACCCTCTGCGCCGACGGCTCGCGTGCGGTCCGCACCCCGTCGATAAAAAAGGGGGAAAATACCGCCGTATATGAGTTTTGTTCGCTCGACGCCGTCATGGACGCGGCGCACGCACTCGGCGGACGCTGCGAAAGCGGCGGGCTCTACGAGTCGGAGGGCAGATACCGCCTGCTTATGGGCGAAAGTCCGACCGACGCGCCCGAGCATATATTAAGCGAGTTCGGCACGCCGATAGACTCGCCCTTCTCGGCATCGCATACCCGCGAGCACTGGAGGTGCATATCGGAGAGCGACGCGTTGAAAAGGCTTTTCGGCGGCTGATTATTTGCAGCCTGCAGCAATAGATTTCATCTGAGCTATCGCCTGAGCGGGGTCGTCCGCTCCGAACACGGCGCTTCCCGCGACAAAGACAGTGGCGCCGCGGCGCGCGGGCTCCTCAATGGTCTTTGCGGATATGCCGCCGTCGACCTGAATCTCAATATCGAGCGAGCGCCTCTCGCACTCCTCGCGCAGGGCGGTTATCTTGGGCATCATATCCGCCATGAACTTCTGACCGCCGAAGCCGGGCTCAACGGTCATAATGAGTACCATGTCGAGCTTGTCGAGATAGGGGAAAACGCTCTCGACGGGAGTGCCGGGCTTGACGGAGAGAGCCGCCTTGCAGCCCGACGAGCGGATGAGGTCAACAGTCTCGTCGACGGGGGAATCCGACTCAATATGGAACGTGATAATGTCCGCGCCCGCCTTTACAAAGTCGGGAACATATTTGAGCGGGTCGCTTATCATCAGGTGAACGTCAAAGACGAGAGAGCTCTTGTCGCGTATGCTTTTTATAATCGGCGCGCCGAAGGTTATATTGGGCACGAAATGCCCGTCCATAACGTCTAAATGGAGCCAATCGGCGCCTGCTTTTTCTATCATTGCGGCCTGTTCGCCCATGCGGGAGAAGTCGCCTGCGAGCATTGAAGGAGCTATTTTCATCATCATTTTTCAGTCCTTTCTTATTTTCGTACATACCTCATATCATTATACCAATTAAATCCCGTTTAGTCAATCGCACAGGACGTCTTTACAAACAGTTAAAAATATGGTATTATTTAGAGGAGAAAATAACTTTGGGATGTGTGCAGAACTTCCCGAACAAGGAGAAAATGAAAATGAATGTTTACGATTTTGACAACACGATCTACGACGGCGAAAGCTTTTTTGACCTGTTTGTCTTTCTTTTCAAGAAAGACCCTTCGCTCGTCAAGTACATTCCCGACGTTTTCAGCGGACTCTACAAATACACAAAGGGCACGATAAACGCCGAGGAAGCGCTTGAGCAGTATTCCGATGTCGTCACCGAGTACTACAAGGGCATAGAGGATTTCGATGCGCTCGTGACCGAGTTCTGGGATACGAATATCCACAAGATAAAGCCCTTCTATTTCCGCCAGAGGCAGGATGATGACGTGATAATCTCCGCGAGCCCCGAGATGCTGCTCGACGAGGTCATGCACAGACTCAACATCAAGAACTATATCTGTTCGCGCACCGACGGCAACGCGCACATAGTCGACCTCTGCTTCCGCGCGAAAAAGGTTGACCGCTTCAAGGAGATGTATCCCGACACGATAATCGACAATTTCTATACCGATTCCGTCAACGACACCCCGATGATGGAGATTTCCGAGCACGCATTCCTCGTCTCCGGAAACAAGATAAAGCAGGTAAAGTAAAACAGAACAGAAAACGAAGCCTCCGTGTGACTGCATACGGAGGCCCTTTTTTGTTTGGCGGGATGAGCGGGAGAGTAGCATTCGGAGCGGCGGGATATAGGGCGGTAAAGACGGTGTTAAAGCGGGAGTTGCGGCGTAGCTGCAATTATGGGGGAGGCGAGGCAGAGGGGTTATTGCACGGATTAGCCGATTTTTCCCTGTTTATTTAAATTTTCAATATCCTTTGTAGGGTGCGGCGACTCGACGCACCGCTGCCGCCGCAGGCGGCACGGTGTTATAATATAATTTCTTACCCACTACCTTCGCTACCTACCTTAGCAAAACATTTTATCTTCTACAGCGTTTCGGCATTTTCTTTTTATTTGAAAAAGAAAACGCC